>Ga0209532_1000026_pt1 | contig 167886 bp, 159 predicted proteins | sample COG_02_FD_184746 | JGI IMG/M metagenome (GOLD analysis project Ga0209532, IMG submission 184746) | Pelagic Microbial community sample from North Sea - COGITO 998_met_02 (SPAdes) (version 2) | ecosystem: Environmental > Aquatic > Marine > Neritic zone/Coastal water | place: Helgoland, sampling... | reverse complement strand
AAATAAACTCGAGGCCGTTAAAATTTTTCTCCTATTTTTGGCCTCCCTAAGGTTCCGTGGCCGAGTGGCTAGGCACTGGTCTGCAAAACCAGCTACAGCGGTTCGAGTCCGCTCGGAACCTCAGAATGAGAAAAGCCCCGGTTCGCTATGCGAACTGGGGTTTTTTTAGTTAGACACACACCAAGCTTGCTTGAGTGTGTGGATGAGTAAAAAAACCCATGGACTTTGCACAGCAAAGGACCCGGGGCGTTCTTACTGACCTTAGGTGGGCAGCGGTCCGCCGAGCGAAGCGAAGGCAATCCGCTGAACGAAGCTCTTCCCAGCAAATAAAAAACCCCGAACCAATGGCACGGGGCTTTAGAATTCATGTGCTTTTGCTTTTACAACAAATAATCCGTCGTCATCCAGGTGCTTTGACCGCCTGAAATCACATTTCCGACCAATTCTTTCTGGTCTATACCTGTCGCAACAAGGGTTCTAATAGAGAACGAACGCAAAGCATCGTGCACACTCAACGTAGCTACGGCGCTGTCCTTTCTTCCGGTAAACGGCAAGTAATCCGGACCGCGTTGACAAGAGGCGTTGATGTTCACACGGCAAACCTGGTTTACCATGTTGTCCACCGCATAGGCTATCGTTAATTCATTATCACTAAACAAGCTGCACTGTTGTCCACAGTCCGATGCTGCAATAGAGGTCATCACCTCTTCTAAATCTTCATATTCAACAATAGGAACTACTGGTCCGAACTGTTCTTCATGGAAAATGGCCATTTGATTCGTTACCGGATATAAAACTGCCGGGAAAAAGGCGGTGTCCGATACGCGTCCGGCGTTTTGGTTGATGACCGCCGCGCCTTTAGCAACAGCGTCATCCACATAAGCCTCCATTTGCTCGACTTTATTTCGTTCGGGCAGCGGGGTCAAGGTGCTGTCTGCTGCCGGATGACCCAGCGCCAATGCGTCCACCGCTTTTGTGAACTTCGCTCGGAACTCATCTGAAACAGATTTATGTACGAAAATTAGCTTAAGTGCTGTACAGCGCTGACCATTGTAGCTCAATGCACCATTTACACACTCTTTAACAGCCTTATCTACATTGGCATCATCGAAAACAATGGCTGGGTTTTTTGCCTCAAGACCTAAGACTTGACGCAGGCGATTGGGCTTAGGGTGTTGAGCTACCAGAGCGTTTGAACTTTTCGAGTTTCCAATTAGTGCTAAGACATCCACATCGCCTGTTTTCATGATAGGACCTGCTAATGTTCTTCCACGGCCAAACACGATGTTTACCGCTCCTGGGGGAAAGGCTTCCTTAAACGCATCGATAAGAGGCGTCAATAATAAAACCCCATACTTCGCCGGCTTAAAAACAATAGTGTTGCCCATGATCAACGACGGTATGAGCAAACAAAACGTCTCGTTTAACGGGTAGTTGTATGGACCTAAACAAAGCACTACGCCTAGTGGTCCGCGACGAATTTGAGATAAAACACCATCCTTACTGGCTACGTGCGATCCTCTGCGCTGCAGTTCTTTGTATTCTTCAATAGTATCGTAGATATAATCCACGGTACGGTCAAATTCTTTGTACGCTGCACTTTTGTTCTTTGCGATCTCCCACATCAACAATTCACTCACTTCTTCACGCTTTTCTTTCATAAGCGCAACGAATTTCTCCATCGCTTCGATACGTGCGGAAGCACCTGCGGTAGGCCAAAAGCCGCGACCATTATTGTATGCCGATTTTGCTGCTTGAAGTGCCTTAAGACCGGACGCTTCATCTAGTGTTGGTGATGCTCCGAGGTATACTCTTTCTGTAATACCCTCCTTCGAAACTCTACCCATAGGGCTGTACACTTCTTCGAAGTCTCCCTTCCAGGTTTCAATAGTTCCGTTAATCAGATACTGGTTCCATTTGAGCGGTTTTGGCGGTTCAAACTCTGCGATAGGTAATTGCTTAGAGCTTGCTTTCATCTTTTTGTTCAAATTAGTTAATGTTTTAATAAGGATTAAATGGTCGATTTAGTTCATCCATACCTTAAAGTAAATTAAACGACACCAGTGTATCCAATGGGTGACATCTATTACGTGGCTGCTTTGTAACTTGCCGCAAATCCGATCCATTATGACCCTTCATCCTATACACACAGGAAACTTTAAGCTCGACGGCGGCGCCATGTTTGGCGTTGTGCCAAAGGGGCTTTGGGAGCGCACAAATCCCGCAGATGAAAAGAACCTATGCACCTGGGCCATGCGCTCTTTGCTCATTGAAGACGGAGACCGATTAATTTTGATCGATACGGGAATCGGCAACAAACAGAGCGAGAAATTCTTTTCACATTATTACCTCCACGGCGACCACAGCCTTGACGCCTCACTCGCCCTAAAAGGCTTTAGTCGTGATCAGATCACTGACGTCTTCCTCACCCACCTTCACTTTGATCACGTCGGCGGTGCAGTTCAGTGGAACAAAGACCGCTCAGGTTACGAACCTGCTTTTAAAAATGCAATGTATTGGACGAACGAACGCCATTGGAATTGGGCCATAAAACCCAATGCTCGCGAGCGCGCCAGCTTCCTTTCTGAAAACATCTTACCGCTTCAAGAAAGTGGTCAATTAAAATTCATAAAGGCTCCAGAAAACCAGCACCGCATCAGTACCGGCTTAGGTTTTGACGCGTTTGTCGTCAACGGCCATACCGACGCGCAAATGTGTCCTATTCTCGAATACAAGGGGAAAAAATTGGTCTTTATGGCCGACTTATTGCCTTCCACTGGACACATTCCGTTGCCTTATGTCATGGGGTATGATACGCGCCCGTTGCTTACGCTCGATGAGCGGAAAAGGATCTTTACCGAGGCGGCAGAAAACGGCTATCATTTGTTTTTAGAGCACGATGCCTACAACGAAGTTTGTACCCTGGAAATGACAGAAAAAGGACCGCGTCTTGCGGATAACGGTCGCCTAGACCACTACTTCAGATAACCCTTATACCATGAAGAAAACTATACTCGCGTTATTTCTAACGTTTTCGGGAATTGCGCACGGACAATACTGGCAACAATCGGTCGACTACACTATGGACATCACCATGAATGTCGAAAACCATCAATACGACGGCTACCAAAAAGTCCAGTACACCAACAACAGTCCTGATACCATTCAAAAGGCGTATTTCCACCTGTACTTCAATGCTTTTCAGCCGGGAAGTATGATGGATGTACGATCGAGAACCATCAAAGATCCGGACCGTCGGGTGACGGACCGTATTTATGGGCTTGGTCCTGATGAAATTGGCTTTCAAGAGGTTCGTGAGCTCACTCAAAACGGGATGCCGCTCGGTTGGGAGGTAAGCGGAACCGTGCTGAAATGTACGCTTGCAGAACCATTGCTTCCTGGCAAAAACACAACGTTTGAGATGCGCTGGAACGCGCAAGTTCCTAAACAGATTCGCCGTTCAGGTTGGAATAACAAAGAGGGCGTTGAATTTACCATGACCCAATGGTATCCTAAACTCGCCGAATACGATAAAGACGGTTGGCACCCGGACCAATACGTTGGACGCGAGTTTTACGGCGTTTGGGGAGCCTTTGATGTGACTGTTCACATCGATAAAAATTACGTGCTCGGAGGTACTGGCTACCTGCAAAACCCTGAAGACGTTGGTTTTGGCTACGGTGGAGTAAAAAAGGTTCGATTAGGACGCAATGAACTCCGCACATGGCACTTCAAGGCCGATCGTGTACACGACTTTGCGTTTGCTGCTGATCCAGACTACAAACACGTGCAACTTCAGATCGAAAACGGTCCTTTAGTACACCTGCTGTACGATCCTAAAACAGCAAACGAAGCGAATTGGATGAAAATTCAAGGCGGCTACCTCCAAGGATACTTTGACTTTATGGCGCAACATTTTGGTAAATATCCTTACGAACAGTTCTCACTGATTCAGGGCGGAGACGGTGGTATGGAGTACCCCATGTGTACCATGATGCTTGGCGGCGGTGATGATTTCGAAGGCTTTACTGGGTTGTTTGTACACGAAGGAACGCACAATTGGTATTACGGCGTGATCGGAACCAATGAAGCCGCTTATCCATGGATGGATGAGGGGTTCACCTCCTATGCAGAGGAAGAATGTATGAATGTTCTTTTCAGCCGCGGTGAAAGCAATCCACACCTTGGTGCCTACAGGGCCTATGTTTATTTAGACACCTCCGGCCTGCGTGAACCCCTCAGCACTCCTGCGGATCATTTTAATTACAACCGCACCTATGGTATCAATAGTTACAGTGCAGGTGCGCTTTTCTTGGACCAATTAGAATACATCATCGGCGAAGAACCTTTTGCGCGTGGCATGAAGCGGTATTGGAACCAATGGCAATTCAAACACCCTAAACCAGAAGATTTTATTCGCATCATGGAGCGCGAATCCGACCTAGAGCTGGATTGGTACCTCAGTTATTATGTAGACCAGGTCAAAAGCGTAGATTACACAGTGTCCTTGACGAGCAGCGATGCCAAAGGCGCTGAAATTCTCATCGAACGCAAAGGCCGTTTCCCAATGCCTATTGATTTGCGCATCACCTATGCCAGTGGAAGAACAGAAATGCTAAATATTCCGCTAGTGAGTATGTATGGAGCGAAGCGTATCGAGGGTTACGACACTCAAGCGCCGTGGGGCTGGACACACCCTGAATACCTTCTAAAACACACGTCAATAGAGCCCATTATTTCCATTGAAATAGATCCGTCGAAGCGTTTGCTTGACATCGACAGGACAAACAACGTTTGGAACATCGACTAATAAAAAAGGCCCGCAATTGCGGGCCTTATTGTTATCTTTTCTTTGGGCCGCTCTTGTGTTTAGCCGCCTTTGTCATGCGCTTTTTAGCGCCTTTACCCAGGTTATACCCTTTCGCGTTTTTAGGTTTTTTTGGATGCTTTGATGGACCCGGTTCCTCCCGTTCTGCTGCGGTTTTCCCGCTACGTGGGCTGACCTTACTCATCGAAACTAATCACTAATTCATCACTCGTGGCGTGCGTCTGACAGGTCAAAACATAACCGTCCTTTACCTCATCATCCACCAACGCGTAATTCATAACCATCTCTGCCGTTCCTTTGAGCACCTTCGCTCGACACGTGCAGCAAACCGCTCCTTTACAAGCGTACGGCACATCTGCTCCGGCGTCCAATGCGGCATCAATAACATAGTCCTTAGGCCCCATTTCAAAATGCGTTTCCTCACCATCTAACACCACAGTAACTTTCGCGTTTGCGCTTGCCTTAGATGATGATTTTGCTATGGCCTCTGCAGTCGCTCCGGCCGTGTTGAATAGTTCGAAATGTATAGTAGATTTTGCTGTTCCTAGCGACTCCAAAACCCCGCTCACCCCTTCAATCATGCCCAACGGCCCGCATAAAAAATGTCCTGTTGTTGTTGCTACATCGAAGAACTTTCCGTTGTACCCTTTTACCTTATCCGCGTCTAATCGACCAGAGGTGTAATCGCTTCCTTGGTCTTCACGGCTGAGCACATGATGTACTTCGAAACGATCAACGTAAGTGTTTTTCAGGTCTTCCAGTTCATTTTTAAAAATGATACTGTTGCTGTTCTTGTTCCCATAAAACAGGGTGAACGTGCTCTCGTTGTCGCTATTCAAAACCGATTTAGCAATAGCGGAAATGGGTGTAATCCCCGAGCCCGCTGCCCAGCCTACTACATGTGCCGCGCTGCCCTCATGTTTCCACGCAAAGTTACCTGCAGGCGCCATGCTCTCAAGCGTATCTCCTGCTTTTAGCGTTCTATTTGCGTAGGTCGAAAACTTACCGCCTTCAATCTCCTTAATAGCGACGCGCAGCTCTCCTTCGTGGGGGGCGGCACAAATAGAATACGAACGACGCACCTCTTCTCCATTAATGGCCGCTCGAAAAGTTAAATATTGTCCTGGGGTATATCTAAAAACCGACCGTTGCTCGTCGTTCAACTCAAACGCCACGCTTACCGCGTCTTTTGTTTCACGACGCACCTCTTTTACGACAAGTGGGTAAAAAGCACCTGTTGATGCAGTTGTACCGTTCGACTGCAACGATGGTTTTTCTTCCTTATTCTTTTTGAAAAATTTAAGCATCCTTTCTATTTTGTGGTGTAAAGGTAGAGTGGAATATTAAACCATAACACTCCTTACGCTGTTGTGTTTTAACTTTGTAAGCGACCTAATACACAGAATGATGGGAACAAATGTATCATTAGAAGAAAATTTTCAGGCATACGTCGATGGGGAAAACAAGGTTGAACCCAAAGATTGGATGCCCGAAAAATACAGAAGAACCCTAATCCGCCAGATATCACAACATGCTCATAGTGAGATAATTGGAATGCAACCGGAGGCCAATTGGATCACCCGCGCACCCTCACTCAGAGCGAAGCTCATCTTGCTCGCAAAAGTACAAGATGAGGCCGGTCATGGGCTCTATTTATACAGCGCCGCTGAGACGCTTGGAGAACCTAGAGAAACGATGATTTCTGACCTTCAAAGCGGAAAAGCAAAGTACAGCTCCATTTTTAACTACCCCACCCCTTCATGGGCAGATATGGGCACAATCGGCTGGTTAGTCGACGGGGCCGCTATTCAGAATCAGGTAATGCTTACCCGCACTTCTTACGGTCCGTATGCCCGCGCAATGGTCAAAATCTGTAAAGAAGAAAGTTTTCACCAACGTCAGGGCTATGAAGTGGTCATGAAGTTGGCTCAGGGCACTCCAGAGCAAAAAGCAATGGCACAAGAAAGCTTAAACCGCTGGTGGTGGCCATCTTTGATGATGTTTGGTCCATCAGATGATGAAAGCCCGAACAGCGCTCAAAGCATGAAATGGAAAATCAAGCGTAAGAGTAATGACACGCTTCGTCAAGAATTTGTAGATAAAACGGTGCCTCAAGTGGAATACCTTGGGTTAACCGTTCCTGATTCAGATTTAAAGTGGAACGAAGCCCGTGGACACTACGATTTCGGGGTCATTAATTGGGACGAGTTTTACAACGTTGTTCAAGGCAATGGCCCTTGCAACAAAGAGCGTATTGCCCACCATGTTGAGGCACATGAAGAAGGCGCTTGGGTGCGCGAAGCCGCAAATGCTTTCGCCCAGAAACAAGCACAACGCAAAAAAAATACCGGCGCCGCCGCATAAACCCTATCCCTCATGAATAAAGACCACTGGAAGCTTTGGGAAGTGTTCCTCCGTTCAAAAAACGGACTCTCCCATAAACACGTTGGAAGCCTACATGCAGCAGATGCAGAAATGGCCATCCAAAATGCTCGTGACGTGTATACCCGCAGGAGTGAGGGCATCAGCATCTGGGTTGTGCCGTCTGAATCTATCAAAGCCAGTGCTCCAGATGAAAAAGAGCCTTTATTCGCCCCGAGCGACGACAAGGTATACCGACATCCAACATTCTACGACATCCCTGATGATGTCGAACACATGTAGGCCATGAGTGGAGGTTGGTTGTCTGGGAAAAAATCCCAATTCACAAAGGAAGAAGCACTCAAAGAGTACTTTAAATTCCTTGCCGATGATGCCCTTGTTTTAGGGCAGCAGCTGAGTCGCTGGTGTTCTAAAGGTCCCGTTTTAGAACAGGATATCGCTATTATCAACACGTCATTAGATCACATAGGCCGTGCGCGACTGCTTTACCAAGAGCTCGCTACACTAGAAGGTGGTGAGACCACAGAGGACTCTTTGGCTTATTTCCGGGATCACCAAGAGTTTCGTAACGCATTGTTATTAGAGCAGCCCAATGGACACTGGGGTGATAGCGTAGTGCGAAGCTTTTTCATTGACACTTTTAATTTTTTCTTATACGACGGTCTTCGCCATTGTGAAAACCCGGTATTGGCAGGTATTGCAGAGAAATCCGTGAAAGAAATCGCATACCAAGCACAATGGAGTGCTGAATGGGTCATTAGACTAGGAGACGGTACAGAAGAATCACATGAAAAAGTTCAAAAAAGCGTTAATGACCTGTGGATGTGGACGGGAGAGTTGTTCGAAAAACACCCTGTGTTTGAAAAATTAGGGTCGAGCTTTATCGATTTTTCTACTCTAAAAACAGAATGGCTAGAGAAAGTAACGCTCGTTCTAGAAACGGCGACATTACAAATTCCCGATCCGGAATCGTGGATGCAAACTGGCGGACGTTTAGGTGTACATACTTCTCATTTGGGCTTCATCCTTGCTGAAATGCAAAGCTTGCCCAGAACATACCCAGCCGCGAGTTGGTAAAACCCTTTTTTCTCCCCGCTCATTCAAAGAATCACAATTCCTTAACACTAATTTGCCCCACCTTTAAATTGCGGCACGAGGTTTGTATAGGATTTAAAACACGGCTATTATACGTGTTTTTGTGTTAAGCGAGTGAGGGCTAGAGTGGGGACTTTAGCCCTCTTTTTTTGCTCCATACAAAGGAGCCTGCGAACAAAATAAAACTTGCTACAGCCATAGAACCGCTAATCGACCCACCAACCCATTCTGAAAGAAAATATCCAAACACCGCGCTCAGTAAGCCCTGGACTAAAATGTACAGTGTCATGCGTTTTAGATTATCGGTAATTAAGTACGCTGTTGCCGCGGGAACCACGAGAAAAGCAATCACCAAAATAGCCCCTACACTTTCAAAGCTTACCACGGTTGCAACGCTTGTGGCGGCCATTAAGGTATAGTGCCAAATGGCTGTTTTAATTCCTAGACTCTTTGCATATTCACCGTTAAACGAGGTCAGTAGCCATCCTTTATAGCCCACCCAAAAAACCAATTGAACCAGGCCTAATAAGATCAGCAATGTCCAAACCGGTTCCGGCACTCCTAGGCCTAAAAAAGAACTGGTCTGAAGTGGAACAAAAGCAATTTCGCCGTGCAACACACAATCTGCGTCTATATCTGCCTGGCCTGCATATTTTGTAACTAGAATAACACCTACAGCAAACAGGAAAGTAAACACTGTTCCCATTGCAGCATCTGCCTGCATCTTGCCTTTTGAAGAAAAAAACTGAATGAGTAGCGTTGTGATAACACCCATAATTATAGCCCCTAGAAATAGTGGCACAGAAGCCCTAGAACCGCTTATTAAATACGCAATAACAATACCTGGAAGAACAGCGTGGCTCAGCGCGTCGCCCATCATGCTCATCCTTCTTAGCAATAAAAGGTTTCCTAACATCCCTGCTGAAGACGCTACTAAAAAGCCTGTTACGATGATCCAAAACGCATCCATATTATAGCGCGTTTATGGGGTTGTCTGGAACCAATTCGTGAATTTCCAACAAAGGGTTGAATCTTGAGCACAGGCCTAATTCACCGAGTATTTCTGCTTCAATTTCTGGTGTTAAAAAGTGCTCCATCGTTTCTGCTTCGTCGTGAACCAAATTTATACTCATTTGCATGCGCCGCTGCAAATAGATCTCCCAAATCTTGTGTCGGCGATCTATTTCCGCCCCGTAAGAACGTCCTTGTGTTGAAAGCGTGAAACCTGTGTGTACTTTTTTAATCAAGCCTTTTCTTCGCAATCGGCGAACGGTTCTGTTCCATAAGCGCTGCTCAAAAAATTGACGTTGACTGATGCTTCTTCTGTTGAACAGCTTTCCTAGGCCCCTGACTTCATTTTGTACCGCTGTCTTCAGAAGGTTTTCTTCATTTATTCTCCTTTTCAACAACAATTTGGACCATCGTTGATAAATTACTCCGCGTTTAGGAGCGAAAAGCATTGAAACAAAGGCAATCAAAGAAATAATTACAATCGTCCATGGGCCGGTAGGCATGGATGCTTGGCTGTAGCTAACAAATGCACCCAACCATCCGGCTAAGGCACCAAAAAATCCACTCAATAGCAGTAACCTAACAAGGCTATTCGTCCAGAATCGGGCGGCGGTTGGCGGAATAATAAGCAGTGCACTCATCATAACTATGCCCACAGCTTTAATGCCCACCGATATACTCAAAATGGTGATGAAGCTGATCAGGCCATCAATGAACTTTACGTTAATGCCTATAGCATCCGCATATTCGAGGTTGAATACAACAGATTTGATGCTGTGATAAAAACTCAGGACTAATATCAAAACCAGGCCTGAAACCCAGGCAAAAGCAGTGCTATCCTCGGGAGTCATGGCCGCTGCATTTCCAAAGATATAATGGTCTAAGCCGCTCTGTTCGCCGCCGTAATTTGATTGTATGACTGTCAATAGCACAATACCAAAACCAAAGAAGCTTGAGAGTACAATGGCTAGCGCACTGTCCCCTTTAATTTTACTTTGTTGCGTAATGTAGTCGACGAGCAAAATACTTAACCAACCACTTGTAGCGGCACCTATAATCAGCACATACGGGTTTTTCACACCGCTTAAAAGGAAGGCAATAAGCACTCCCGGAAGCATGCTGTGTGCAACGGTTTCTCCTACCAGTGTTTTCTTTCTCAAGAAATTAAAACTACCCACAGCTCCAGAAACACCACCTAATAAAAGCGTGGCCAATGCTACATAGCGCACATTGGGGTCTTGAAGTGTTAGATATTTGAGAAAGAGATCCAAACTAGCGTGCTAAATACGTTTTTAAAAGAGTTGCGTTAAACAACAACATTTCAAGGTATGTGTCTTGATCTGCATCAGGGCCTAAAGAATCGCTTAAGAGCTCTGGACCTAAGACCACATCATACCCTTTGTCTTGACAACCGCGCTGAACGCTTTCCATGGCCTGCGGACTCACAATATTCTCTAAAAAGATGGCCGGAACTTTATTCACGCATATAAAATCAACCAATTCTGTGATTTCTCGTAAACCGAATTCACTCACTGTCGAGGCGCCCTGCAGGGTCTGCACACGCATACCAAAAGTACGTGCAAAATAACTGAGTGCATCGTGCGTAGTAATGACCAATCGTTGTTCAGGAGCGATGCGCTCAATAATTTTCTGTACAGAATCTGAAGTGTTTGCAATTTCTTGTTGGTAGTTAACAGTAGCGCTTTGAACCTGTGAAGCACTTTCAGGATAGGCCACTGAAAGTTGTTGCGCTATATCCCCAACAATGAATTGGACCAATTCTGTATCAAACCAATAGTGAGGGTCCTTACTCGCGGGGAAATTAGGGTCGCTAATAATAATGGAGTCCGGAACGTTTGCCGCCGCATCAATGATACGCTTTCCCTCTATTTTCTCTAAAACATCAATGATTTTACCCTCTAGGTGCACACCGTGATAAATGATAACGTCGGCAGCACGAATTGCATCTAAATCACGTTTGCTTGGCTTGTAGGTATGTGGGTCAATTCCTTTATCCAACAAAGCCGTAACTTCAAATACATCGCCGGCAATATTCGTCAACCAATCTGCCACAATACTGGTTGTACACAACACCTTTGGCTTCGTACCAACATCAATAACCGTTTCGTTCTGTGGCGTTGAACAAGCTCCAAAAACAAATGCTAATACTAGAAAAAAAGGGGTAAAACGCATCTTATTTAAATTAATTCTAAATAACAAAGGTAAGGCACAGGAAGGCCACTTAAAAAATCAGTAAAGCTATTTTTAGAATACAACAAAAGTCGTTCGTTATGTTTAATTTTATGCACTCACCTAAAACAAGAACATGGGAAATTTCACAGCAACCACTATCTTAAAAAACCTTGGCTTAGAAGCTAAAAACGCCGGTACGTCAATAGGAAATGAATGGCACAACTCTAATGAATGGATAGCTTCTTATTCACCTATTGACTCTGCGCATTTAGGTGATGTAAGTGTGACCACAGAGGATCAATACAATACCGCGGTTTCAACTGCACATGCGGCTTCTAAAGATTGGAGAAATGTGCCTGCCCCTCAACGCGGTGAATACATTAGACAGTTCGGGAATGAATTAAGAAATAAAAAAGAAATGCTGGGTGCGCTGGTCTCACTAGAGATGGGCAAAAGTTACCAGGAAGGACTGGGTGAAGTTCAAGAAATGATTGATATATGTGATTTTGCAGTGGGTCTATCACGCCAATTATATGGACTAACCATCAAAAGTGAACGTTTAGATCATCACATGATGGAGCAATGGCATCCACTGGGTGTAGTAGGTGTAATCTCTGCCTTTAACTTCCCAGTTGCAGTATGGTCTTGGAACCTTACTTTAGCTTTAGTGTGTGGTAACACTGTAGTGTGGAAAGCCTCAGAAAAATCACCACTTTGCTCCGTCGCTTGCCAACATATTTGGAATAAAATCGCTTCTGACAATAATTTACCAGACGGTATTTCGTCCATTGTAAGCGGTAATTATAAAGTTGGTGAATGGATTACTAATGATACGCGTATTCCTTTAGTTTCAGCTACCGGGTCTACCCGCATGGGAAGAATTGTTGGCGCTGCAGTTGCTCAGCGATTTGGAAAAAGTATTCTTGAATTGGGGGGTAATAATGCTATTATCATAACGCCTAGTTCGGATTTAAAAATGACTGTTACCGGAGCTGTTTTTGGAGCCGTTGGAACTTGTGGACAGCGTTGTACCTCTACTCGCCGTTTGATTATTCACGAATCAGTCTACGATAAAGTCCGTGATGCATTGGTTGGTGCTTATAACCAATTAAAAATTGGTAGCCCACTCGATGAATCAAATCACGTAGGCCCATTGACCGATGCAGATGCTGTTGCTGCGTTCTTAACAACCATTCAAAATGCCCAAAATGAAGGCGGTAAAGTCCTTTGTGGTGGTACCGTTTTAAGCGGTGGCATTTATGAAAATGGATTGTATGTGAAACCGTGTATTATTGAAGCTGAAAATCATTACAACGCGGTACAAACAGAAACTTTTGCGCCTATTCTCTACCTCATCAAGTATTCTGGAGACGTACATGAAGCGTTAGAACTTCAAAACGGTGTTCAGCAAGGTTTATCTTCAGCTATTATGACTAGCGACATGCGCGAAGCTCATATTTTCTTAAGCGAAAGTGGATCAGATTGTGGTATTGCTAATGTAAATATTGGAACTTCTGGGGCTGAAATAGGCGGAGCATTCGGTGGTGAAAAAGAAACAGGCGGAGGTCGTGAAAGCGGTTCAGACGCTTGGAAAGCTTATATGAGAAGACAAACAAATACAATTAATTACGGAAGTGATTTACCTTTAGCTCAGGGTATTGAATTTAATCTTTAGACCGTGATCACAACTGTTAAACCTGGAGGACCCGATCAATCGCGTCCTCCTTTTTTATTTTTTGGATTAGGCAGTTGTTTCGTACAAAATCTAGCTGCTCCATTGAATAAAATAAATATACCATATCAATTCAATCCTTTAGGAACCTCTTTTAATCCAGTGAGTATAGCGCAACAATTAGAATGGTTAATACAACCTGAGGTTACATTACAACAAAGTCATTTACACGAGGGGGTATACCACCAACTTCAAGCGGCAAATAAATTTCAGCATGCAGATAAAAACTGTTTAGAAGCTTTTATTAATGATGCTCAAACCAACGCCCTCGATCATTTAAACCGAAGTGAACATCCAGTGCTTATTGTTTCGTTTGGTACGGCGCACTGTTGGGAAATGAACGGGACTATTGTGAATAACTGCCATAAACTACCTCAAGATCTATTCAAACGTAGATTATTAGAGTTAAGTGAGATCACTAAGGCTTGGACTTTAATATTAACACATGTACCTAGGCGCTGGCAAATTATTTTTACCGTGAGCCCTGTAAAATATACAAAGGTAGGTCTAGAAGAAAACTTTATCAGTAAATCAATCTTACGACTCAGTATAAAATCACTCGTGGAGCAACATTATAACTGCTTCTATTTTCCTAGTTATGAAATAATTACAGATGAATTACGGGATTATAGTTATTTTAAAGATAATGGAACTCACCCAAATGAAGCCGCAGTCGAAATAGTGTTTGAACGGTTTAGATCATTTCTTAATTTCTAAAAAATCTGGACGTATAGCGGCTAGTTTTAACACTGCGGCAACGCTAATACTATCTGTTATTAATCCTTTAAGCACTTGATTGTAAAGTGTACTAAAATGTAGGCGTTCTAAGCGAAGATTTTCCGTGTCTTCATGAGATGTACCTAAAAAGGTTAAAGATTCCGCTAAGAAGACCACAGCACGCTCATTCGTCACGCTATTACTTAAATCTATTTGAAGAAATTCAGTCCATTCATCAGCTGTATAACCTACTTCCTCTTGTAACTCGCGTTTTGCGCTTTCTAAAGGGTTTACTCCTAAGGGTCCACCACCCTCAGGAATTTCCCAGCTGTATGTATTTAATGGGAACCTGAATTGACCCACACGCCAGGTATAACCTTCGTGATCAATTGGAATTATACCAATAGCTAAATTTTTAAAGTTCACTTCACCGTAAATACCAGTTGTACCTCCTGGAGTAATAACCTCATAATGCCGTACTGTGATCCAAGCATTATCGTAAACCTCATTAAAGTTCTTAACTATCCAGTCTCCTCTATTTATATATATATTCATTTTAAAAGATATATAGTAATATATATAGTGTGTTGATAACCGTGATAACTCACCGGTCTAAAAGTAATTATTAATGATAATTATACTTTATTAACACTTTTAATTTTATTTAAATAACTGATTAATAATATATTATATAAAATTATTTAGTAGTGTTAATAATAAAGTTCACTGCGGTAAGTTGATAAATAAAAAAGAACGCACAGGGCATATCTACTTTTTTTGAGTTTATAAATAAGAGAGAAGATTTTCTAACTCTATAAGCTCATGTTATTTTTTTTTTGAATTAGGTAAAACTTTGAAATAAGCAAGAAAAAGTTTTAAGAGGATATCATGTACTTATCCTCTTTTACACACACAGTAATTCACAACTTTTACGACCTTTGAAGAAATTTACTACCCATGAAAATAGCAATTGGTACTGACCATGCAGGTGTTGAGTTAAAAGAAGTTTTAATTCAATTAATAACAGAATTAAAGCACGAGGCACTTGATAAAGGTCCTTTCTCAAATGAAAGTGTTGATTACCCAGACTATGGTCATGCCGTTGCTTCAGCTGTGGATCAAGGTCAGGCTGATTTAGGTATTGTTATTTGTGGTTCAGGTAATGGTATAAACATGACAGTTAATAAGCATCAAGGTATTCGTGGTGCGTTGTGTTGGACACCAGAAATAGCAGCGCTTGCTCGTCAACATAACGACGCAAATATTGTAGCAATACCTGCACGATTCATTTCAACCGACGAGGCAAAATTAATTGTTTCAGAGTTTCTAACTCAGGAATTTGAAGGTGGACGTCATCAAAGAAGGGTAGGTAAAATAGCTTGTAGTTGATCTATTTAACGATTTGATAGATTAATTCGCCTTCATAAGAGGTGAGTTTAACCTTAGCTTGTTGCTCCCAGATCCCCTGTAAGAATCGTAGAGAATAATTACCATAAGTTCCACTAGGTGCAGGAGTAGTTTCGAGAAGTTGTATTAATTCGATAGGCTCAATAACAGAAGGATAACCAGGAAGAACCTGTTTATCTTTATATATAGACTCTATTAAATACTCCTTAAAGCTTCCTTTATAAAAAGGAAATAAAAATCCCCCTTTAACATCTGTATTTACAAACCAATTCACGGTTGCGTGCACTTCTAAACCTGAAGCAGCTACATATTCGATTGGATATGATTTTAAATCAGTGATAAGCGCTAGTCCATCCAGCTCACGGATGAATGGGTGATCAGTATTCAAAACAAACAAAGGGTCTGTATTCGAGCGCTCAGCTACAATTACTTGATAATTATTTTTTAAGAACCAATTCGTAATAGAATCGTTCTTCATGCAATAACTATCTTGAAAAAATAATACTGCGGGATTTTTACCCCGTCCCATTTGGACCAATTTATAATTAGGGACGTTTGTTTCTATTTCCTTTATAAGTGAACAGTTAGTAATTAATAATGACAGAGTTACAAGAATTACAGCGTTTTTTACGCGTAGTTTATCTACGTAAGTCATTGTATTACAGTATTTTATTGTTATTATTTAGTGTTGTTGAGGCTATTTTACTAGCGCTGTACAACCATTATTTCATTCCAGAGCTTTTTGCATTTAGAAAGATAGTAGGAATCCTACTGGTACTGACTTTAGTTGCTTTCTTATTTTGGCCAATTCGTTATGTGATACAAGCAATATGGAGTAATTACTATTCCTTAAATCGTGTAGCCAAGAGTTTAAAGAGTTATGATAATGGAAGGCTCGATGAACTAACAGGTTTATCTAAAAACGAGTTGGATAAGTGGGCACAAGCTGTTGTATTAAAAAAGGTCTACTTAGAATTACCTGTGTTTAAAAAGACACTAAAAAAAAACATACCTTTTTCCACGATAAATTGGGCACTAGCACTTTTAGTGTTAACAATCTTAGTAAGTCCAAAATCAATTTTAACTGAAGGTAAGGATGAGATTGTTAGCGGTACCTACACACGTGAGGCTATTTTACTAGATATAAAAGATACTGTTCATACGTTATTCAATGAAGTTTTAGAGTTGAATCATCCCCAACTTACGCCTTTTTATAAAGGGAGTATTACCGAAAGAGTATTGATAAGGAAAAACGAAACGATCGATTGGGAACTCAATGGTCGTTTTTACCAAAACCAAAGAATTATTTGTGACAGCATCCCAAAATTAACCTCATGGAGCGCATATATAGAACCACCGAAATATCTCAATCTATCTAGTTACACTGCCCGGGACACTATAAAAGCATTTAAAGGCTCGACTATATCCCTAGCCTATCAAGGTGTGCTAAGAGATAAAATTAGAATCAATGTTTCACGTGAAACAAAGGAAGAGGCTTTTGTATGGGACGGAGGGGGTATTGAATTAAGTACAGATTATTGGAGGAGAGTTTTACCGAGCATATTAATAGAAGATTTACCACCAACAATCACCGTGGTTAGAAACACGAATGATTCACTCATGCTGCTTGTGAATGATGATTATGGGATAAAGAATATTGAATTAGAAAATGAGCAAATTATTAGTAAGGGTGTGCGTGCAATTATAAAAATTGCTTGGAACGCAAACACAACAATAAAAATAAAAGCGACTGATAAAAACAACAGGGTGAGTCAAAGAGAAGTGCGAAGACCCTCTCTTAGCGCAACGCAACTGTTAGCAGCAGCCTCTGATCAAACGCTCCGAAAATCTTCTACTGAAAACAAAACGGAGACACTAAAAAAGTTTAGAACGCAAAAGCAATTAGAAAGAGAATCACGAGAGGAACTAACTAATGAGGCAGTTAAGAATAGGCGCTATCCGACGAAAGAAGAATTAGAGAAAGAGCCGTTAGAAAGACTACTTGAGCGGTTAGACGAGTTATGGCGGATGGAAGAGGCCGTTGAATTATTAAGTAAAGTAGATTCATTACGCAACAAAGAACTCGACAGTGCTTTAGTAACCGCCGCTGCCGCTTTAGAAGAGCTTAGTCGTAAGGAGACAAAAGAACCTGTGGATCTTATGAAGAACATTAAGAAGGAAGGTAAAACCAGGGAAGAACAAGCGCAAGAGGCAAGCAAAAAGCTAAAAGAGCTGTTAGCAAACGAAGTAGCTGAGGTACAAGAAGATAATGTATCAAGAATTAAGCGTCTTCTAAAAAACGGCTGGGTGATAAGTGTTTTTCAAGAGAGTTTACAAGAGTTGTCTTTAGCCGTCAATAAAGCACGATCGCAGCAATTAGTATTATCAAACGAAAAGGCAATTAAAGATAGTTTAGACCTGTTATTAATACACGAACCGAAATTAGACCAACTGCTATCCGAAAAACGTACGGCATTAGAACGTGCGATGCAATCGCTTGAAACAAAATCTATTAACGGCAAGGACATAGCGTCTGATGTGGGTTACGCGGTCGCGGCTTTAAATGATATTAACCAAACCCTATACCTTCTTTTAGAGAGCGAGAAATCGAATTTAAATCAAGCAAAAAAGAATTGTAAGAAAGGAAAACCAGGATCCTCAGGAAAACCGGCATCAGCCGGAAAAGGGAAAGAAGGCGAAAAAGGATTATCTAAACCATCAAAGAAGCCGGGAGGAAGAGAAAAAGGAAAGTCGGGAGAACCAAAGAAGGGCAAAAATGGAACAAAACCCGGTTCGACAGGGAGGCCCGGGGAAAAAGAGCTGTTAAAGCGAATAGAAGCGGCAAGTGAAGCCATAGAAAAACAAGGAGAGCGCACTGGAAAGGTGAATGATGATCTTGAACGAATGAAGAAAGAGCTGCTGTTCAACACCGATATTTCTTCTGAAGATTTAAACGAGCTAGAAGACCGCTTATGGCGTGTGGAAGAGAGTGTGTTTAACAAAAAGGAATTGGGGGATTTGCGGGATAGTGAATCAGGCGATGAATCAAATTCGCAAGAAGGAGAAGCCATTGATTTTAAGGTGTTAGAATCTAAAGAGACCGACTTACCTTTGCCTGTACTGAAGAAGCGATAAGTATGAGTATAGATACAGGTTTGGTAGACAGTGTAAAGAGTGCTATACATAAGCTCTACCCAACCACGCGTCTAAAAAAAATAGATGTTTATGGAGTATCAGACGAAGAGCTGCTGTCCATAAATAAAAAGCACCTAGAACACGATTACTATACTGATATTATAACGTTTGACTACTCAAGGGGCAATAAGATCAGTGGTGAATTGTATGTGAGTTTAGAACGCGTTGAGGAAAACGCGTTGGCCCTAGGTTTGAGATATGAGTCTGAACTAAGAAGGGTGGTTGCGCACGGCATTCTACATTTGATAGGATTTAAAGACAAGACAGAAGAAGAAGAAAAAGCGATGCGCAGTAAAGAAGATGAGGTATTGGCTTATATAGATAAATATGGTTCTTGACGAAAAATATGATGTAATTGTAGTTGGTGGCGGTCATGCTGGTTGCGAGGCAGCATACAGCGCAGCGAAAATGGGCGCTAATGTGCTCATGATTACAATGAATATGCAGACCATTGGACAAATGAGTTGCAACCCAGCTATGGGAGGAGTAGCAAAAGGCCAGATTGTGCGAGAGATAGACGCCCTTGGGGGAGGTAGTGCACGCATAACAGATAAAAGCATGATACAATTTCGTATGCTCAACAGGAGTAAGGGCCCCGCTATGTGGAGCCCCCGTGTTCAGAGTGACCGTATGTTGTTTGCGCAGTATTGGAGAGAGCTCCTAGAAGAAACACCTGGACTGAATATGTTTCAGGATATGGTAACAGGATTAAACGTAAGTGACAACACCGTTCACGGGGTAAGAACAGCGTTAGGTCTGACTTTTGAGGCGCAAACGGTTGTGCTTACCTCAGGTACGTTCATGAATGGCCTTATTCATGTTGGTGATCAGAATTTTGGCGGTGGTAGAGCGGGAGAACGCGCGAGCACGGGTATAACCGAAGAGTTAGTGGCCATGGGTTTTGAAGCGGGAAGAATGAAGACGGGCACCCCGCCGAGAATAGATGGCCGCTCTTTGGATTTCTCAGTTATGGAAGAGCAGCCCGGCGATGAGCGCCCAGGTCAATTTAGTTTTGAGGGCGACTATGCGCTCAAAAAACAAAGAAGTTGTTGGATAACACACACCTCTCAAGAGGTCCACGATGTTCTTAAGAAAGGTTTCGACCGATCGCCATTGTTTAACGGGTCGATTCGAGGAACCGGCCCACGATACTGCCCATCCATTGAGGATAAAATTGACCGCTTTTCAGATAAAACGTCGCATCAAATTTTCGTGGAGCCTGAAGGGTGGAATACGGTAGAGGTCTATGTAAACGGCTTTAGCTCTAGCTTGCCTGTGGAAATTCAATATGAGGCTTTACATAAAGTGAAAGGGTTCGAAAAGGCTAAGTTTTTCCGACCCGGGTATGCGATAGAATACGACTATTTCCCCCCCACACAACTTAAACACACGCTTGAAACGAAACTGGTGAGCGGCTTGTATTTTGCGGGCCAAATCAACGGAACCACGGGTTATGAGGAGGCCGCGTGTCAAGGACTCATGGCTGGGGTAAATGCAGTTTTAAAAACCAGAGGGGACGCACCCTTCATATTAGGCAGAAACGATGCTTACATTGGCGTGCTGATTGATGATCTTATCACCAAAGGCACGGAAGAGCCCTATAGAATGTTTACTTCTAGAGCGGAATACAGGTTGTTATTACGTCAGGACAATGCAGATATAAGACTGACGAAATTAGGCCATGAAATTGGCTTAGCCTCGAACAAGCGAATTGCGATTCTTGACGAAAAAGAACGACTAATAGCGGATGGAAATAAAGCGCTAGAGAAAAACTTACCTCTAAACTTTATAAACCAAGTTTTAGAAGAAAAAGGAGAGAAAAAAGCTTCTGAAAAAATTAAGACACGGAAACTAGTGGCACGTCCAAACCTAGGGCTAAAAGATTTCAGCGCTAGGTTGGAAGTGGCAAATTGGTGGCAGCCCGAGGTTATAGAACAACTAGAAATTGATATCAAATACGGCGGATATATACAACGAGAGCGCGAGAGTGTAGCAAAAATGAAACGCTTAAACAACAAGGCTATACCGGAGAAATTTGATTACGATAAGGTAAAGGGCTTAAGTTATGAGGGCAGAGATAAGCTTAAAACGATAGAGCCAGCGACGATAGCACAAGCATCCCGAATAAGCGGTATAAGTCAAAGCGATATACATGTATTACTCATTTATATGGGTAGGTAATGGTTTCACGTGAAACAATATGAGAGAGGAATTAAAACATTGCCCCGCGTGCCTGGGAAAGACGATATCGTTTAAACATACGGTTAAAGACCATAGCACCAGCAAAGAAGAATTTGATATTTGGTCTTGCAAAGAATGCAGCCACTTGTTTACGAACCCGCGTGTTAAGGAGGATTTTGTAGGACCCTACTATGACAACCCCGATTATATTAGCCACACAGATGACGCTACTTCGGTCTTTTCAAAAGTGTACCAAACTTTACGAGGAATCAACCTTAACTGGAAGTACGGGTACGTTGCAAAATATGCTAAGGGAAAATCACTTTTAGACTATGGTTGTGGTACCGGTCAGTTTCTTGAGAAAATGGTCCACAAGGGATACAGTGTTCAGGGTGTGGAAATAAACCGCGCCGCTCGTACAAAAGCCGCTAAGTTTGGAAACGTTTTCGGCTCTATAGAAGAAGTAAAAGCACCTGTAGACTCTATAACGATGTGGCATGTATTAGAGCACGTTTATGATCTAAACGAATTACTCGAGGGATTTAAGGCGAAGATGTCGGATAGCGCCACCTTGATTATTGCTGTTCCAAATCCTGAAAGCCATGATGCAGGGCACTATGGCGCACATTGGGCAGCTTGGGACACACCTATACACGTTCACCACTTTACAAAGAAGAGCATGAAGAGCGCAGTAGAGCGCAACGGTTTTAAGCTTCACGGGGTGCTGCCAATGTCTTTAGACAGTTATTACATAAGCCTAATCAGTGAACAGTATAAAGAGGAGGCTCCAACTAAGAAGATAAAGCATTGGTTGAAGGGTCTTATACAAGGCACAATCAGCAATATAAAAGGAGGAAAAGACAACAAGAGCTCCTTGATATACATCTTTAAGAAGGTTTAGTTACCACGGAAGGCACTGTGAAGCGCATACGAGGTGTGTGTCAATGTTGTTTTTACATGGATGTTTCTTTCTAGATCCAGTAGACAAGAGCTAAGCGATTGTGTTATATCTGCGGCACCTTTTGGAACCACGGCGCTACTTAATTTCTGAACGTTTATTTCGCCGAGGTCTGTTGCGTTAGTAGAGGTGTTTTGCACGTTGTGATAAAACCCACGCTCTAAAAAGTGTAAAGACCTTAATATCAGTGTTTTAACCGATTCTTTTGGTAGAGAAGCAAGCTCGTTAACTGCGGATGTGATTTCTACAGGCACACCCTTGTAGCAGGTTCTCATCCATTCGGCAAAACGATCAATTTGAGTACTCTCGGGATCATCATAAGCGGTTATTGCGGCTCCCAGATTGGGTGCGAAGACCATGCTTAATAATCTTTTTGTTTGTCCCGGGCTGTTCGCGAAGTGTTGGTTGAACGAAGATTCATTTAGGGGTTTGCAAGACCAGGGCGCGCATCTCGACACTATCGTAGGAAGAAGCTTGTTCTTTCTGTGTGAAACCAGTATAATAAATGTATTTGGCAGCGGCTCCTCTATGAGCTTTAACAGCTTATTTGATGCAGCGGCTTTGATCTGCTCAGGCATCCAGATAATTAAGACTCTGTTACCCCCTTCAGCCGCGGTTAAGCTTAGTTTTTGCTGAAGGTTTTGAATCTCTTTTACAGGGATTTGTAATTGTTGATTTTTACTGGTGATTTGTCTTTGCCAACTATCGGGATCGAGAAACGGGTTTTTCAAAAGTGCGCTTCTAAACTCTTTTAAAAAGTCGTCTGCCGTACCCGTGTTTCCCCCACTTACGAAAGGAAAGGTAAAGTTCAAATCGGGATGTTCTAGTTTCTCAACTCTTTTGCAGCTTCGGCAAGTTCCGCAAGCTGTGTTTGTTTTACACAGAAGTATAGCTGAGAGCCTTAGTGCAATGCCTAAAGGATCTTCGCCGGCGCCGCCATAAATAAGATTTGCGTGATGCAGTTTTTTGCCACCGTGTGCAGCAAATAATTGGTCCATCAAATCTTGGTTGTTATATATGCTGAACATCTAATGTAGAGTGAAAATTGGGTAGTAAATTGGGCGCTGAATTAACACTCAAAAATATATGAAAAGCTTCGACTTTAAAGATAAGAAAGTTCTAATCCGCGTTGACTTTAACGTACCGCAGGATGAAAACCTTGCTGTGACTGACAATACACGAATCATGGCAGCGGCACCAACGATAAAAAAAGTGTTGGCTGAAGGTGGAATCCCTGTTTTGATGAGCCATTTAGGCCGTCCAGGCGGAGAGCGAGTTCCTAAAATGTCTTTGAGTGCCTTGGTTGATGAAGTAGAGAAGGCTGTTGGGGCCACAGTTCATTTTGCAGAAGACTGTATCGGCGATGTCGCCGCCGCCGCAGTTGCTAAAGCAAAGGCAGGAGAAGCGGTTTTATTGGAGAACCTACGTTATTACAAAGAAGAGACGACTGGCGATAAGGGATTTGCTGAAGCATTAGCAGCATTAGGCGATATCTATTTGAACGACGCCTTTGGGACAGCCCATAGGGCGCACGCTTCAACAGCGATTGTAGCGCAATTTTTCTCAACAGAGAACAAAGGATTCGGCGACTTGATGAATGCCGAGGTAGAAAGCATTTCAAAAGCTTTAGGCAGCGATCGTGATTCGACTGTTGCGATAATTGGCGGCGCTAAGGTTAGCTCAAAAATTGGCGTTATTACCAATATGATTGATAACGTTGGTACTGTGATAATAGGCGGCGGTATGGGTTTTACGTTTGTGAAGGCCATGGGTGGCGCCATAGGAACGTCTTTAGTCGAAGACGATAAGCTGGATTTAGCGAAGCAACTTATTGTGGAAGCCAAAGCGAAGGGATGTAATCTTTTGATTCCTGTGGACACGCTTATAACGAAAGACTTTGCGGACACGCCAGCCGAACGCGTTTGTCCTATAGGTGAGATTCCTGAGGGTTATATGGGCTTAGACAATGGTCCGCAAAGTGTTGTAAACGCTTTAGAGGCATTGGCATCGAGCAAAACCATTATTTGGAACGGCCCTATGGGCGTGTTTGAATTTGAGAATTACGCAGGCGGAACAAAAGCCGTAGCGCAAGCAGTGGCGGACGCAACAGCAAACGGCGCGTTCTCACTTATTGGTGGAGGCGACAGTGTCGCTGCGGTGAATAAATTCGGCTATTCCGAAAAGGTAAGCTACATCAGTACTGGTGGTGGAGCGATGTTAGAGTTTCTTGAAGGCAAAACACTTCCTGGGGTAGCTGCGCTGCGTTAAGCCGGTATCAAGCTTTCGCCGACACTAACGAAGTCGAGCAAGAAGGGATAACAAATAGAATCGGTCACCCACACCGGGTGGTTGAATCCAATGCCAACATGAATTTTCGTGTAAGCAAACGTTAAAAGGGTCAGCCAAAAACAGGCTTTAATTAGCCCAAATAAGGCGCCAAGCACCCTATTAATGCCACCAAGCATAATGGAACGAAGTATTTTGTCTAGGAGCTTGCCGAGCATCATCACAATTAGGTAGAAACCCAGGAAAATGATTACGTACGAAACCAATTGAATGTACTTTTCTCCGACAAAAGCAGATATATACGGCTGCACCTGAGCATGAAACAGAAAAGAGACGGCGACACCGCCTATTACGGCGACGATTCCGGCAATTTCTTTTACAAAGCCTTTCCATATACCTTTAGCAACAAGAAAGGCGCAGAAAACAACGATAACAAGGTCTAGTCCAACCATAATGACGGCAAATTAATGAGAAGCGAAGAATTAAAGCAGGATTGGGAGCGATTAGTGAAGAAACTTACGAAACAGTTTCCCGGAGACGGTGATTTAGATTTAGATGGAGTATTGCTACTTATAGGCACGCAAGAGCTTCAAATGGGCTACATAAAAATGAAAAAGGACGTAAAAATCAACGTGCTTCATATTGCTATCTGCACCATTTTAGAACCGTTTGGTTATTACGAATTTGAAAAGCGAGACGACGAAGGTTGGCCGCACTTTAAATCACTAAAGCCACTACCAAATTTAAAAGCGGGTGAGCAAACGGTATTGATGAAAGAAGCTGCTGTACAATATTTCAAATCGAACGGTTATGTATAAAAAAAGCGGGCTAATAGCCCGCTTTAAATTTATGTGGTGGTCGTGTTAGCACCCGGGATCACTAGGATCGTAGGGTAACAGAACGATTTCTGTTTCTACAGTTTTGTTAGGCTCTAGTTTGATAAAGCCACAACCTATGTGTGTAAAAGGATTTTCACCTCTTGTTCCTAAAACCTTAAACACAGCTTCATAATCATATTCGAATTCAACAACACCGTCAAGACCAGTCACACCTATGAAATAAGCTTCTTCGCGGTAGCCAGGAACATCAACAGAGGCTTCCACGGTTACGTTTTGTATAGCAACACCGTTAGGATTGGTGATTTTAATTCTAAAAGGATAAGTAGGGTTTTCTATCTGACACCCGGTAAGGAGCAGCGCTGAAAAAGCAAAAAGAGCAATAATACGTTTCATTATTCTACACAGCCGTTTGGTTCGCCGATGGGGTAAATTACAACATTTACTTCAACTGTCTCGCCCTTTACAAGTCGAACGTAGTTACAGCCTTCATAAATCATTTTCCAAGCTTTGAGGTCGTAATAAGCTTCGAACCCGGAACGAAAGATAAGTTCACCGCTAGGATCCGTGAAATTGTACCACTCTGTAGCACCTGCTACTGGCGCAAACATTTTAACAGCAGCATTTTGAATAGGTACACCATTCTCATTAACCACTTTTACCTTCACAAAGTATTCTTCCACCACCTCTTCTTGACAGGAAGTAAGAATAAATCCAATGAGTACTAAAAGAATAAATCGTTTCATGCGGGGAATTCTGTAATTTTGCCAAATCTACAACAAAGCTAACGTATTAGAACGGCCAATTATGCTGGAAAGAGTCGAAAATTTAAAAAGTCAGGTCGAAGCTACCTCCCTCACAAACAAGGAAGAAGCTGAAATTTTCCGTTTACAGTACCTAAGCAAAAAGGGTGCTATTCAGGAGCTTTTTAAAGCATTCAGAGAAGTTCCGGCAGATCAGAAGAAGGCATTCGGTGCAGCGCTAAACACCTTGAAAGATCTTGCTGAGGTCAAGCACAAAGAGGCCTTAGAGGAATTAGAGTCATCTGCCATTGTAGGTCAAAACGGAGATTTAACACGTCCCGGGCAACCTCAGGAGCTAGGGGCTATTCACCCAATTAATGCCATTAAAGATGAGATTGTAGATATTTTTAAGCGCATAGGTTTTAATGTTAGCGAAGGGCCTGAAGTTGAAGACGATTGGCACAATTTTACGGCATTAAATTTCCCTGAAGAGCACCCTGCTCGAGACATGCAGGACACGTTTTTTGTTCAGCGTAATCCAGATTGGGCACTAAGAACGCACACCTCTAGCGTTCAAGTTCGTGCTATGGAAAATAACCAGCCACCAATTCGTACTATTAGCCCTGGTCGCGTTTTTAGAAATGAGGCAATAAGTGCACGTAGCCACTGTATTTTTCATCAAATCGAAGGGCTTTATATAGACAAGGATGTAAGCTTTGCAGATTTAAAGCAAGTGCTTATGTACTTCGCTAAAGAGTTTTTTGGAAAAGCGAAAATCCGCATGCGACCATCGTACTTCCCTTTTACAGAGCCGAGCGCCGAGGTCGATGTGTATTGGGGATTAGAAAACGAGATAGATTACAAAATAACGAAAGGTACAGGCTGGCTTGAGGTAATGGGCTGCGGCATGGTAGACCCTAACGTTTTACGCGATAGCGGCATTGACCCAGACGTTTATACAGGATATGCGTTTGGAATGGGCATTGAGCGCATTGCCATGAACCGCTACCAAATTCCAGATATTCGCCTATTCACGGAAAACGATAAGCGCTTTTTAGAGCAGTTCAAAACGGGACTATAGGTGATATTCTTGGTAGAAAAGGTCTATTGCAGCAGCTAATAGATGGTCTTTAGCGGTAACTATATTCCCGTCATCGTGTGTGGAAAGAGACAGACGTACAGATGTATAGTCAATGTGTATGTTCGGATGATGGTGGTGTTCTTCTGAAAGCGCAGCTACCTCATTTACAAAATCAATTGCCACTATAAACGTGGGAAACACGAACGAGCGTCGCAATGTATGCTCTTGCTCCTTCCATAAATGTTGTTTGAGTTCCATAGTGTTAAAAATAAGAAAAGCCCAGCGTTTGCCGGGCTTTTCAACGATAAACAAGTTTAGGCCACCTAATTAATAGCTGATATTTTAAGCATGTTCGTGAACCCACGCTCTTGAATAGGCATAGAAGCTATGTTCACAATAAGATCACCGTCTTTTACAGTGCCGCTCTCTTTTAGGATCGCTTTAATGTCTTTAAAGCTCTGATCAGTACTCTCCATTTTATCGTAAAAGAAAGCCTCTACCCCCCAAACCAATGACATTTGGTTCATGATTTGACGGTTGGCAGTAAATACGATAATTTTTGTTTTAGGACGGTGTCCTGCAATTTTAAGCGCCGTATAACCACTGAAGGTCATCGTTAAAATGGCCGTAGCATCAATTTGATCGGCAATTTTAGCTGCATTATAACATATGGTTTTGGTAATGTAGCGTTCATTCTTAACAGAGGGCTCATTTTCAATATTTGGCTTTACATCGAATGTCGATTCTACGTGAGCTACAATGCTGGCCATGGTTTCCACCACCTTCGCTGGGAATTTACCTACGGAGGTTTCTCCCGAAAGCATCACTGCGTCCGCGCCATCGCATACAGAGTTTGCTACGTCGTTAACCTCAGCGCGTGTAGGGCTTTGGCTGTCGATCATGCTCTCCATCATCTGCGTTGCGATAATACAAGGCTTTGCCTTTAAATGGCATTTCTCCACAATCATTTTCTGCACCATCGGTACTGAAGAGTAAGGAATTTCAACACCTAAATCTCCGCGAGCAACCATAATAGCGTCTGTAGCATCAATGATTTTATCGATATCTACAACGGCTTCAGGCTTTTCAATTTTAGAGACAATTTTAGCAAACGAACCAAAGTCATTTATGATTTTGCGCAATTCATTGACGTCGTCAGCATCGCGAACAAAGCTCAGGCCTATCCACTCAACGCCCTCTTCCATAGCGACCACAACATCTTCAAGGTCCTTTTCTGTTAAACACGGCAGGCTGACCTTCGTGTTTGGGAGATTAACCCCTTTCTTGCTTTTAAGAGGACCTCCTTGAATCACCTTAGTAACTACGGTGTCCTTTTTGTCGGTCTCCAAGACCTCACACATCAACTTACCGTCGTCAAGCAAAATATGCTCACCAGTATTAACGTCTTGTGGAAATTTCTGGTAATTCATGTAAACCAATTCTGCGGTGCCTTCGACTCTGTTGGTGGTGAATGTCAAGGTATCCCCTTCGTTGATAACAGCACCCTCTTCTACATCACCTATGCGAAGCTTTGGCCCCTGAAGATCGGCAAGTACGGCCGTTTTGCAATTAAACTCTTCGTTTAGCTCCTTAACCAAACGAATGGTGCGACGGTGTGTTTCGTGATCTCCGTGCGAAAAGTTCACTCGGAATACATTTACACCCGCGATAATCATGTCCTTCATGACGTCTTTATGCCACGATGCAGGCCCCATGGTTGCAACAATCTTCGTGTTGTTAGAGGTTTCTAATTTCATACAATAAATGTGTTTCTCGTTGTGTTAGTTGTGTGTGCGCCTCAAAATATTGAGCCGTTGTGATTCTTTCGTTTCTTTTCAGGACGGTTTCTAAATCGAACGCAAAGTCCGCATTTTCCACCATTAAAACATAGTCCCAGTGTTTAACAGAAGGTAAAAGATGCTTTTCTGGAACACTATCAAACAAGCTCCAGGCTTCTTCGACCTTGGTTTGCGCTCCAGAGCTCAAATTTGCGACCATGCACAAGGCTTCTCCAAAGGGATCTGAGCCGTCAAAAACGTTGTATTCCCAGACAACATCATTTTCCCATTCATCTTCCGGTTCAGGCCTACAGACCAAACGCATCCCGCATTGAATATTCAACCAATAGGCTAATTCATAGTCTTTTAGAGGTGAGCGAACACCTACAGCACTGAAGTTCATCTTCAGTTGAGATAGCGCATCGATGTGTTTCACTCTAGCCATTTGCTAACTCTGTCGTTTGATTGTAGAATATTTTTGCTGCCGCTTCCTCTCCTTTTTTCTTTGAACCGCCATCGCCCTGAGCAACCAGCTCATCACCTACAAAAAGCCCCATTGTAAAGGTACTGTTGTGCTGTTCGCCTAAACGAGCCAACTCTTCAAATCGAAAGCTGAGCTTTTTCGACTGGAAATACTCAATGACTTCACTCTTGTAATTGTGGGTGGTCAACAATAAATCAGCATCCTCTATAAAAGGGATGACAATAGTTTTCATGACAAAAAACTGCGTCTTTTTAAGCCCAAGATCAATGTATATAGCCCCGACTAAAGCCTCTAATGCATCGCCGTAAATACTGTCACCGTGATTGCCTTTTAAATTAGCCACCAACAGATTGGGCAGCCCCAATTCGTCTGCGACCCTGTTAAGGTTGTTCCGCGAAACCAACTTACTACGGAGTTTGGTTAAATAACCCTCGTCTTCTTTGGGAAATCTGTAAAACAATGCTTCGGCCACGACCAAATCAATTACGGCGTCCCCTAAATATTCTAGTCGTTCATTGTTCCGTTCACCTTTCTTTTTGCGAAAAGGATAGGCGCTCGAATGGCGAAGCGCAAGTTTATACAATGAAAGATCTTTGGGCCAATACCCTATAATTCCCTTGATTTCATTTTTGAACCGGGACGGTTTTAAAGAAAGAAATACCTGGGAAAATCTACTCATCTATTCAGCTTTCTTGAAGAGGACAGAGGCGTTGTGACCTCCAAAACCGAAGGTGTTGCTCAACGCTGCTCTAACCACTCTCTCCTGAGCCGAATGGAAAGTAAAGTTAAGTTTAGGATCAAGGTTTTCATCATCAGTGAAGTGGTTGATGGTCGGTGGAACCATTCCCGTATGAATAGCCATAATAGAGGCCATAGCCTCAACAGCACCAGCCGCACCTAAGAGGTGACCGGTCATACTTTTCGTAGACGAAATATTCAGATGGTAAGCGTGTTCTCCAAAGACTTTTTGAATGGCCTTAGTTTCAGCAATATCACCTAGTGGTGTAGATGTACCGTGAACGTTTACGTAATCTATATCTTCTGGTTTTAGGCCGGCATCATCGATGGCGTTTGCCATTACATTACGCGCGCCCAAGCCCTCTGGATGCGGGGCAGTAAGGTGATGTGCGTCGGCACTTAGGCCACCGCCAACCATCTCAGCATAAATCTTTGCGCCGCGTACTTTTGCGTGTTCGTATTCTTCTAAAATGATGCCCGCACCACCTTCGCCCATAACGAATCCATCGCGCTCGGCATCGAACGGTCTAGACGCCGTCATTGGGTCGTCATTCCTTGTAGATAAAGCATTCATTGCGTTGAACCCGCCCATCCCTACAGGGTTAATAGCCGCTTCTGAACCACCGCTAACGATGACATCTGCTTTGCCTAGTCGAATTAAGTTGAACGCATCAATAAGTGCGTTTGTAGAAGAAGCACAAGCGCTCACAGTGGTGTAGTTGGGTCCACGCAATCCATGTTTCATAGAGATGCGACCAGGCGTAATGTCTGAAATCATCATCGGTATGAGGAACGGATTAAAACGAGGATTGAGATCGTTATCAACAAATCCTTTGACTTGGTCAAAGAACGTATCGATACCGCCGATACCTGAACCCCAAATAACGCCAATACGATCTGGGTTTTCTTTTTCAAAATCCAACCCGGAATCGGCAATAGCTTCATCAGCTACTACCATTCCGAATTGTGTAAAGCGATCCATACGACGAGCTTCCTTGCGGTCTAACAAGTCGTTGGGAACAAAATCTTTCACCTCACACGCGAAGTGTGTTTTAAACAAAGAGGCATCAAATCTCGTGATGGGTCCGGCACCGGATTTTCCAGCAAGGAGATTCGTCCAAGTTTCTTCGGCTGTATGGCCCACAGGCGTGAGCGCACCTAGCCCTGTTACTACTACGCGTTTCAGGCTCATAAAAAAGACTTTTGCTTATGCTAAAGCTTCCTCAATATAAGAGATAGCTTGACCTACTGTGCCAATGTTTTCAGCTTGATCGTCAGGGATCTGGATGTCAAATTCTTTTTCGAATTCCATGATCAATTCAACGGTGTCTAGCGAATCCGCACCTAGGTCGTTAGTGAAGCTAGCATCTGCATTAACTTCGTTTTCGTCAACACCTAATTTGTCAACGATGATAGCTGTTACTTTTCCTGCAATTTCAGACATGATTAGAATAGTTTAATAATCGCCACAAAGAAAATAAAACTTTAGTTATCCCCCACAGCGGATATCTCGGCTTAAATTTGCGTCATCAAGGTACTAAAATCATGTTAAAAATAGCCATACTTGCCTCAGGTTCAGGAAGTAATACGGAATCATTAGTGCGTTATTTCGAGCAATCCGATGTTGCGAGGGTAAATTTAATAGTTACGAACAACCCAAAAGCAGGCGTAATTGAGCGTGCGAACCGATTAAATGTTAGTATTGAGGTTTTTTCACCGAGGAGGGAAAGCGACACACTTTTGACTACTTTAAAGGAACAAGCAGACCTGGTTCTGTTGGCAGGATATTTACAAAAGATACCCAAAGAATGGACATTAGCCTTTAGTGGGCGGATGCTGAACATCCACCCGGCTCTGTTGCCGAATTTTGGAGGGAAGGGAATGTATGGCATACACGTTCACAGAGCAGTAAGCGAATCAGGCGTGAATGAAACAGGTATCACGATACACCTTGTGAATGAATCCTATGATGAAGGCGCGATAATTGCGCAATATGGTGTAGAAATTGAACCAGGATCTATACCAGAAACCATTGAGGCAAGCGTTCGAGAGTTGGAGCTGGAATATTATGGTCCTACCGTTGAAGGGTGGATCGAACAAATAGCATTGAATAATTGAGAGTAACCATATACACTGACGGAGCAGCGAGCGGCAACCCAGGACCAGGCGGTTATGGAGTGGTTTTAGAAAGCAGTGCCGGTCATCAAAAGGAACTGAGTGGAGGCTTCCGGCTTACTACGAATAACCGCATGGAATTGCTCGCGGTAATTCAAGGTCTTCGTGAGCTCAAAAGCGACAAAGCCGAAGTTGTGGTAGTAAGCGATAGTAAGTATGTCGTGGACGCCATTAATAAGGGATGGCTGTATTCGTGGGTTAAAAAAGGCTTCAAAGACAAAAAAAATCCAGATTTATGGCGTCAAATACTGCCGCTGCTTAAAAAATACAACCCGACTTTTCAATGGGTAAAGGGCCACAACAACCATCCGCAAAACGAACGTTGCGATGCATTGGCGGTGATTGAAAGTAAAAAGAAAGGGCTGCCTGTAGATTCTGGATACGAACAGTCGCTTTAAAGCTTTATATAATCCTCTGGGTTTATAGCGCTACCATCGTACCAAAGCTCAAAATGCAGGTGAGGACCCGTTGAGTTTTCACCACTGTTGCCAATAATTGCAATGGCCTCTCCGCTTCGAACGTAATCGCCGACTTCTTTAAGCAAAGCACTGTTGTGTTTATAAGCACTTACAAGGTTGTTTTCGTGTTGGACTATTATAATGTGCCCATTTTCGCTGGTCCAGTCCGCAAAAACCACGATGCCCTCATAACAAGACTTAATAGGTGCGTTCTTCGTGGAAGCGACATCTACTGCAAAGTGACCCATGGTGCGGTCGAAAGACGACGTGACCACACCTTCTACAGGTGCTAAAAGTTGTGGAATATCTAATTCTGCAGAACGTTGCTCCAGGCTAAAGGCGGTTTCACCCTCCACCCATTCTCTAAACGCACTATCTGTTGGGCTAGGGCTAGAGAGTAAAACAGCGGTGTTAGTAGCGGTATCTTCAGACGCCACATCCTGAACAACAGAATCGATCACGTCTCCTTGCAAAATGCGCTGAATTCCGCCTACATAACGTTCATTCTGTCGCAAAACACCTTCCAAACTGTCTGTTTTTAAGCTTAATTCAATGGCTTGTCGACGAATTTTAGAAGAAGCGTAACCAGGAACCAATTCTTTCAATGGCGTAAAAGCAATGACAACAGAAGTGATTGCAATAGTAAAAACAATAGCGAAAACACTGAATGTAAAAACGTTCAGTGGGCTAAGGCGAAGGGTTAAGAGCTCCTCGAAGGTATCGTCATTCAGAATGACGAGGCGAAATTTATTACGCCAACGTTCTACGCGTTTTTGTTTCTGTTTTTCTGTGGCCATAATTAAAGACAAATATCGTGCTCTGAATTTCTCTCGGGGCGTGAAATAAAATAATTTTATCGCGTTATTAGAAATATGTTTTATACCAAACGACTTTTCACCATCGTGGCCGTTCTTTTCTTGGCCTCTTGTTCTACGACTAAAGATCGATGGGTGAACAGAAAGTACCACGAAGTAACGGCCCATTACAATGCCTACTTTAATGGCGAGGAGGCTTTTAATGAGGCCGTAGAACAGTTTCAAAACAGCGAAGACTGGGACTTTGAGCAATTCATGCCCATTTACTTTTGGCCAGATGCAGACCAAGCTTCCGGGTTATTTGCGAAAATGGACCGCGCCATTGAGAAGAGCGCGAAAGTGGTGAAGAAGCACAGTATGGTCTTTGCCGGTAAACAGAAGAACGATTATGTATTTAAGGCGTACCTATTAATAGCCCGAAGTCGATTTTATAAGCATGAGTTGATACAAACCCTTGAAGCGACTTCTTATATCGACGATAATTTCGGAAGAATCGAACTGGCGGAAGACGAGGTCTTTTGGGCAAAGCTTTTGGCAGCGCAGACGCATATTCGTATGGAGAACTTCTTTCAGGCCGAGCAGCAGTTGGACGAGTTGTACACTAAAAAACTTCCGAAAGCTGAATTATTTGAGGCTCAAAAGACAATGGCCTATTTCCATTTCTCGCAAGAACGGTGGGTAGAGGCGCAGGACTGGGTTGCAGTAGCGGCGCAGAGCGCTAGTGTCAAATCGGAAAAGGTACGGCTGACGTATCTCAATGCGCAGCTTTTAGCAAAGCTTGGTAAAGGTTATGAAAGCGCATTAGCCTATGAAGACGTGTTGAAACTTCACCCGGACGATTATGACATCACCTTTTCTGCACAAATCAAGCGAGCAGAGAATTTTGATGTTTTCATGGAAGATATTAGCGTCATTGAGAAGGCATTGAAAAAGATGCTCAAAGACGATAAAAACATCACGTACCGCGATCAGGTTTATTATGTGTGGGCGTTGAAAGAATTAGATCTAGAGTACTATCCGGAGGCTGAGTTAAAGCTTCGTCAGAGTATCGCGGCATCGGTAGATAATGCACGTCAAAAAGGGAAAAGCTATTTAAAGCTGGGTGGAATTGCATTTGACTTTAAAGCGTTTGTCAACGCTCAAGCGTATTACGACAGTGCTATTGCTGTTCTACCAATGGATTACCCAGGATTAGACACTCTTGAGGAGCGCACTTCAGTATTGAATGATTTGGTAGCCCAATTAAACGTTGTGGCTCTTGAAGACAGTCTTCAGTCGATGTACGGATTGAACGATCCGGCTTTGCGACAAAAATTTGAAGACTTTATAGAAGCCAAGCAGGCTCGAGAAGAGGAGGCAGCAAGACGCGCTGAAATCGTAGCGATGCGCGCAGCTGAAAACGCCCTTTTGGCAGATGCGGGTCCACAGGCAGGCGGCGGCTCTGGACAATGGTATTTTTACAATCCAACAGTTCGAGCAAAGGGCGTGGCAGCATTTAAACGAACGTGGGGAAACCGGACATTAGAAGACCACTGGCGAACAAAGGACAAACCAGTACAAGGTTTTGCCGTGCAACAGACTGAGACGAGGGATACCTCTACAATAGATTCTACTAAGGTATTGTTACCGAGCGATGAAAACAGCGTGGATTATTACCTCGCACGTGTTCTAAAAACAGATGATGATTTAAAGGCCAGCTTGCAGCGTGAGGCGTTTGCTAAAAGTGAATTAGGGTTCATTTATAAAGACGGACTTAAGGACAACAATGAAGCCGAATTGGCGTGGGCAGACTACATGAATGAATTTGAGTCTTTTGCAAAGACGACACCGAAAGTTTTATATGGCCAGTATTTACTATTTAACGAACAGGAGGCAGAAGATAAGAGTGAGGCAGCAAAATCGGTTCTTTTGACAAACTACGCGAACAGCCCTTATGCGGCCTTATTGCGCGGTGAAAAGAAAGGCCCTAAAATCCCTTTGGAAGAGCAAGAAGCCTACGATGCTGCATTTACTGCGTATGAAGCGGGCCAATTTAAATCAGCGACAGCGCTACTTAACACGTTCGCAACAACCTACTCGAGCAGCGCGCTTTTACCGAAAACAGGCTTATTAGCAGCATATATTACAGGCACTTCTGGCGATGCTGAATCGACTATCGAAGCGCTTCAAGGGGTGGTTAAAACGTATTCAGGAACAGAAGAGGCCACCCGCGCCGCTCAGCTATTAAGCATGCTGCAAGACGATGAGCGCGGAAATGAAGAAGGACCAAATCGTGGAACGGGAGACCTAAAAGTGAATAAAGTAGATTTTCAGCGCCAAGACAATGCGCCACATAAATTTATATTAGCAATTCCCGCAGAAAACTCAAAAATTAACGAGTTGCGTAACGCGCTTGCAGATTTCAACAAAGAGTTTTTCAAGTTTGACAACCTTCGCATCCAAAACATTTTCTACGATCAGAACACGCAGCTCATTATTGTAAGCGGTTTGCGCACGAAAGAGAAGGCTGTGGTATACTTAAATACCTTCAATCAACAAGGAATATTGATAGAACAATACTATCCAAAGGCTCGAAGTGCTGGTTTTTACATAAATAATCCGAACTTTGGCAAAGTTTATAGAGACAAGGTCCTTAAAGAGTACCTCCAATATTTTGACACATTATGATTTCATCTGCAAAAAAGTACCCAGAACAAGCCCAAGCATCGAACCGTATACTAGCGGGCACAAGTATTACCGGCGATATAGTTTCGGATGGAGACATACGAGTTGACGGAAAAGTAGCGGGAAGCATGAAGGTTACCGGGAAATTAGTCATCGGTGAACACGGTCTTGTGGAAGGAGAGGTAGAATGTAAAAACGCCGCTATCGCAGGTCAATTAGAAGGAACGATCAATGTTGCACAGTCGCTATCACTTTCGGCTTCAGCGAAAGTGAAAGGCAAGGTACAGGTTGAGAAACTAGCCGTGGAGCCAGGCGCTGAGATCAACGGATCTCTGGCCATGGGTGCGGTTATGCGTAAAGTCAACGAGTCAGATAAAGACAGCGTTCAAAGCGCCTAATAATGTCCGATAAAAAATTCTTGCGCTTCAGTACACTTGGGGTGCAGATGGCTGTACTCATCTTTTTGGGTTCGGAATTAGGTAAATATTTAGACGAAAAATACGTCTCAGAAAAAGGGATATACACCGCAGTATGCGTTTTGGCGGCCGTGGGGGTTTCCTTGTACCAACTTGTAAAAGGACTACCTAAAGATGAGTAGAGCTTCTCGAGAGAAAAAGCTATTGTATCCCACCTTGTTGGTGGCGGCTGTTTTGGCGTGGCTTATTCAGCAGGAATTAACACCTGATGAACTTCATGGAATTTTAGCACGATGCTACATTTTCAATATTTTTATGGCAGCACTTATACACCTAGCTATGATTGGCTTAAAAAAAGCGCACGTAGAAAAACTGGGGTTTGTGTTTTTATCAGGGAGTGGTTTAAAAGTTCTATTGTTTTTTCTCCTCATTTACCCTGTGTTCAACGCTGATGGAGACCTATCGAGCATGGAGTTTGCCTCTTTTTTCATTCCGTACAGCTTGATTACCGTCATGGAAACAGCGGCATTGGTGCGCCAATTGAACCGCGCATAACCCTAAAAAAACCGCGTTTAAGTTGGCGTAAAACGAAGGAGTTTTATTGGGTTCGCTGGAGCCCTTTAGCGAGCCCGAATGTCTCAAAAAAATAGTGTGTTTTCTTTTCGAAGAAAGAGATTAAGTGTTAGTTTTGCATCGCTTTAATTCCTAAAGAGGAAATGCCAAATAGTATGAGAGCTAACGCTACTGTCTTTTTTGCCTTTGTAGGCGTATTGTTTTTCACCCCCGTTGCTCATGTTCAAGCTGAAAATGTTGAGAAACCTCAGCAGGAACAGGCGCATCACGAAGACGTTCATAACGGCGATACTCATGACGAAGCATCTGGCGAAAAGGACATCAAAGGCATTATCAAAGAGACCATTCAGCACCACCTCGCGGACTCCTATGAATTCCACGTTACTGACGGAATAGGTTTTCCATTGCCAGTAATTCTTGTGGATCGCGGTTTGAAAGTCTTTATGTCATCTGCATTTCACCACGGTAGTATAGCAGAAGTCGATGGTAACTTTTACAAGGAACACCACGGTAAGATCTACAAAACGGACGCTCTCGGGACCCTTTCTTATGATCATAACCACCACCCAACAAACGATAAGCCGTTAGATTTTTCTATCACGAAGAATGTTTTTGTGATTTTAGTCATGGCCATTTTTATGTTTTTCTTGTTCAGAGGTGTAGCCAAGACATATCAAACAGGTTTGGCGCCCAAGAAGGCCGGTCGTTTCTTGGAGCCCATCGTTATTTATGTTCGCGACGAAATCGCCATTCCAAATATTGGTGAGAAGCACTATAAGAAATACATGAGTTATTTACTTACAGTATTCTTCTTTATATGGTTCTTGAACTTAGTGGGGATGACACCGCTGGGCGTAAACGTAACTGGAAATATTGCCATCACATTTTCTCTTGCATTGATGACATTCATAATAACTCAGGTTTCGGGCAAAAAAGACTATTGGAGGCACATCTTTTGGATGCCAGGAGTACCTGTTTTAATTCGTCCGGCATTGGCAGTAATAGAGCTTATCGGCTTGGTTGTTAAACCATTTTCATTAATGATTCGATTGTATGCAAATATGCTTGCAGGTCATGTTGTTCTAATGAGCATTATTGGCTTGATTTTCATTTTTGAAAGCTGGATAGCGGCCCCAGCCTTTTTGGGTTTAACCGTTGTCCTATCATTACTTGAACTTTTAGTTGCGGCGCTTCAGGCGTATATATTTACTATGTTGACAGCCCTTTATTTTGGCTCAGCAGTGGAGGAGCACGCACATCATTAACAAATGAGTATTAATTAAACTATATAAATACTATGGAAATTCCTGAAATTGTAGGTGCAGGTTTGATTGTAATCGGTGCTGGTATTGGTATCGGTAGAATCGGTGGTTCTGCTATGGAGGCTATTGCTCGTCAACCAGAAGCTACTGCAAAAATTCAAACAGCGATGCTTATTGCAGCGGCACTTATCGAAGGTATCGGTTTTGCTGCGCTTTTCGCAAAGTAAAGAAATTGAACAAGGAGAAGTCAACGATTGGTTGACGCTCCTTGTTACAACCCAAGGTATAGTTTGATTCAATAAATCAATTATGGATAAATTAATTCAAGATTTCTCTTACGGCTTGTTTATATGGCAAGTTCTAGTCTTTGTTTTGTTGATTTTCTTGTTAAGAAAGTTCGCGTGGAAGCCAATTTTAGAGGCTGTTAACGAAAGAGAAGAGTCCATCGAAGGCGCTCTGAAAGCAGCAGAGAAGGCACGTGAAGAAATGAAGTCACTTCAGGCAGATAATGAGGCTGTTTTAAGGGAAGCCCGCGAAGAGCGTGAGCGTATCCTAAAAGAGGCACGTGACATGAAAAACAAGATGATTTCTGAGGCAAAAGACGCAGCGGCTACGGAAGCTGATAAGGCTATTGTATCTGCGAAAGCGGCAATTGAAGCGGAGAAAACAGCGGCAATTGCTGAGCTTAAGAATCAGGCGGCTTCATTGAGTATCGATGTTGCTGAAAAGATTTTGGGCCAAGAGTTGAGTGCTGAAAACAAGCAAACAGCAATGATTGGTAAGATCATTGAAGACGTGAAATTCAACTAAGAACAGGTATGAATTATCCAAGAGTCGCAACCCGTTACAGCAAAGCCTTGTTAGAATTGTCGATTGAACAAAACGTATTAGACGTCGTTCGCGCTGATGCCGCTTTAACAAAGGAATCGGTTTTAGCATCTGGAGAACTAGCATTGTTGCTCAAGAATCCAGTGGTTAAATCGCACAAGAAGCAGGCGATCTTAAAAGAGGTTTTCGGTGGAAAGGTGAGTGAACTTTTCGAGGGTTTCATTATGCTGCTTGCTAACAACGGTCGCGAAGAGCATTTGGCTAAAGTTTGCGAGAAGTTTGAAAAAGACGTTTTAGCGCACAAAGGAATCATTGAGGCTCACGTGGTAAGTGCTGTTGCTTTGTCTCCAAGCGATAAAGAGAAATTGGTTTCGAAATTATCGAGCCAATTGAGCAAAGAGGTATTGCTCACTGAAGAAGTCGACGCTACCGTTATCGGTGGATTGAAGTTGGAAGTGGAAGGATACCAAATAGACAATACAATTTCCGGTAAACTAAGAGCATTGCGCAACGCAATGATTGACTAGTCACTAAGTATAACAACAGAAAAAAAAGACCTTAAATAGAGGATCATGGCAGAAGTTAATCCAGCTGAAATTTCAGCAATCCTTAAGCAACAATTATCTGGTTTTAGCGATGGCGCTGACCTAAACGAAGTGGGTACCGTACTTGAAGTAGGTGATGGTATTGCACGTGCTTACGGTTTGGCAAACGCACAATCGGGTGAGTTGGTACAGTTCGAAAACGGCCAAAAAGGTATCGTATTGAACTTAGAAGAGGACAACGTCGGTATCGTATTGCTCGCTCCGTCTACGGACATCAAGGAGGGAACTACTGTTAAACGTACAAACACTATTGCATCTATAAACGTAGGTGAGGGAGTTGTGGGTCGTGTGGTTGATACTTTGGGTAAACCCATCGACGGTAAAGGACCGATTCAGGGCGAAACATTTGAGTTGCCATTGGAGCGTAAAGCACCAGGAGTAATTTTCCGTCAGCCTGTGAACGAACCAATGCAAACAGGTATCAAGTCAATTGATGCTATGATTCCAATTGGTCGTGGTCAACGAGAGCTTATTATCGGTGACCGTCAGACAGGTAAGACTACTGTTGCGATCGATACTATTATTAACCAGAAGGAGTTCTTCGACAAGGGTGAGCCGGTATACTGTATCTACGTTGCTGTAGGTCAGAAAGGCTCTACAGTTGCAGGTATTGCTAAGACGTTGGAAGACGCTGGTGCAATGCAGTACACTACGATTGTTGCGGCGAACGCTTCTGATCCTGCACCGATGCAGTTCTATGCGCCATTTGCTGGTGCAGCAATCGGTGAGTACTTCCGCGATACGGGTCGTCCAGGCTTGATCATCTATGATGACCTTTCAAAGCAGGCAGTAGCTTACCGTGAGGTTTCATTGTTGCTACGCCGTCCTCCTGGTCGCGAGGCATACCCAGGTGATGTATTCTACTTGCACTCAAGATTATTGGAGCGTGCGGCAAAAGTGATCGCTGATGATACTATTGCTTCGCAAATGAACGACCTTCCTGAGTCGCTGAAAGACAAAGTAAAAGGAGGCGGTTCTTTAACGGCACTCCCGATCATTGAAACACAAGCGGGTGATGTATCTGCATACATTCCTACCAATGTAATTTCTATTACTGACGGACAGATCTTCCTAGAAGCCGACCTCTTTAACGCGGGTGTACGTCCTGCGATCAACGTAGGGATCTCTGTATCGCGTGTAGGGGGTTCTGCTCAGATCAAGCCGATGAAGAAAGTATCCGGTACGCTGAAGCTTGACCAAGCACAGTACCGTGAGCTAGAAGCGTTTGCTAAGTTTGGATCTGACCTTGATGCAGCGACAATGTCTGTGATCAACAAAGGTGAGCGTAACGTGGAGATTCTGAAGCAAGGTGTGAATGCACCGATGTCGGTTGCACACCAGGTAGCGATCATCTATGTAGGTACTAAAGGAAAACTGAACAAAGTTCCAGTAAATAAGGTAAAAGCATTTGAAAGTGCACTTATCGAATACATGGAAGGAAATAAGAAAGACGCGCTTAACAGCATAGCTGGTGGCAAGTGGACGGACGCAGAGATTGGTGCTATTGAAGCGTCTATTGCGGAAGTACTACCTAACTACGAAGCGTAATTTACCTCCCTTAGGGAAGGAAAAACTAACGTCCTATGGCGAACTTAAAAGAACTTAGAAACAGAATCACTTCTATTGGTAGCACAATGAAGATCACTTCAGCGATGAAGATGGTGAGTGCCGCTAAATTGAAGAAAGCACAAGATGCGATCGTACAGATGCGCCCCTATGCTTCTAAGTTGACTGAAATTCTTCAGAAAGCATCCAGTACATTGGATAGTAGCGAAAACGCCTACGGTGAAGTTCGTGACGGTAACAAGGTACGTTTGGTGGTGATTTCTTCGAACAGAGGTCTTTGTGGTGGATTTAACTCAAGTGTTGTTAAAAAAGCAAAGAGTTACATGGCTGCAAACCCCGCTGAGTATACCATTGCTACGGTCGGAAAGAAAGCGCACGATGCCTTTAAAAACGATTCGCGCAAAGTAAGCAGCAACACAGCACTTTGGGATGAAATCACGTTTGACGGTGCCAAGCAAGAGGCGCAAGCCTTGATGGACGGTTTTATTGCCGGCGAGTTTGATAAAGTTGTAATCCTTTATAACTCCTTTAAGAACGCAGCTGTTCAAGAGCCGCAGGCAGAGCAATTTTTGCCGATAGCCATGGACGAGCAATTAGGAACTGAGGAAGTGGCTGACACTACAGAGTACATCTATGAGCCTTCGATGCAAGAAATTTTAGCCGATTTGATTCCGACGTCATTAAAGACGCAATTCTTTGCAGCGCTTCTAGATGCGAATGCGTCAGAGCATGGTGCTCGTATGACGGCGATGCACAAAGCAACCGACAATGCAAAAGCACTACAGGGAGATTTGAAGCTTGAATACAACAAGGCACGTCAGGCGGCGATCACCAATGAAATCCTTGAGATTGTGGGTGGTGCAGATGCCTTGGCGGGTTAATACAACCTATACAAACATCAAAAAACCCGCGGTTCGAGCCGCGGGTTTTTTTGTCAAATAGACTCAATCGAGACAATCGTTGTGGTAAAACACTGGTAACGAGTAGAAGAATAGAATTTCTGTATACTTTAGGGGTCCAAACCATTATCTAAGTACCATGTCACAATCTGAACTGCTCCAAAAGGAGTTTATCAGTGTAGCTGAACTCATGCAGCTTTTCGATATTTCCCGTGCCACTGCGCAGCGCTTGCTTAAGTCTGGCGAGGTCGTCCATAGTAAATTAGGCGGTAAAATTATCATTCCCACGCGCCCACTCCGTGAAAAATTTGGGTTGTAGAAATTTCCGCAATTAGCCTTTCCGACCTGCGAGTATTGCCTTAATTTAGAAACATGGCAGTCTTAACCATCCGGGTCCGTACCTTTTTATTCATGATGATGATTCTACTCGTGGCTTTCGTGCTTACGGGGACGTTTTCGTTGTACCATTTTAAGGCAGAGAATAAGAACTACCATTACGAGCGATTAGAGCGTAAAGCAAATGCTATTTCTTCACATATTGACTACATCACTAGCGGATATCAAGGTCAAGAATTGTCACCAACTCAATGGAAAACGGTGCTCGGCACTAGAATGGACGAGATAGGATCCATTCACAAATTAGATCTGGGGCTGTATCACCCTAATGGCGCTTTATTGGCAAGAAGCCACGTATTTGAAGCGTCTGACGAATTATTTCCGTCTTGGGTAGAATTAAAGTCACTGACGCGTAAATCAGAACCGGACTATGCGATCGAAGCAATAGAAGGCTTTTTAATAGGCACTGGAAATATTATAAGCCCGGACAATTCCGTAGAACTTATCATACGCGTTCCATATGCGATAAATGACAACCTCATTCCTGACAAAGATTATCAGTTCCTTCGTCAGCTGGGTTTTATATATGTTCTGCTATTATTCGTGGGTATTTTACTTGCCTTAATACTGTCCAATTACATCAGCCGAAACATGAGTATTGTTGGGGCGAAGTTGAAAAAGGTGCGTTTGAATCAGAGCAATGAAAAACTGACCTGGCGACACAATGATGAGATAGGTCAACTGATACAGGAATACAATTTGATGGTTGAGAAACTAGAGAAAACAGCTGTCGACTTAGCAAAGAGCGAGCGTGAAAGTGCCTGGAAGGAAATGGCACAGCAAGTGGCCCATGAGATTAAAAATCCGCTAACGCCAATGAAGTTGACTTTACAAATGATGCAGCGTGAGAATGATTTGAACGAGCTTCAAGATATGTCAAAGCATTTGCTCGAAGAGATAGAGGGCTTGACCTCCATTGCAGAGGCGTTTTCAAGATTTGCCCAAATGCCATCGTTGCGTTTAGAAACGCACGATGTTTCTTATTTGACTAATCGCGCAATTGCACTATATAGTGACCGGGGCGTTCAATTCCTGTCAGACGGTCCTGTTTATGCCAGTGTGGATAAAGAGCAATGGTCAAGAATCATTCACAACCTTATTAAAAACGCGCTACAAAGTGTCCCAGAGGATCGTCAGCCAGAGATTGTGGTACGGGTTCAAAAAGAACAAGGTAAAGGCATCATATCCGTCAGCGACAACGGAATTGGCGTTCCTGATGAAATGAAAGAGCGAGTTTTTGAGCCCAATTTTACAACGAAAAGTTCGGGTATGGGATTAGGGCTGGCCATGGTTCGCAATCTCATTCAAAACTTCGGCGGAACCATCGACTTCGAAAACAAAGGACAGGGCGCTGCGTTCACCATCACCATACCTATACAGCAAAACAACCGATCTTAAAATGGAAAATGTACAACTCACCGTTACTGACGGCATTGCAAAGCTGGTCATTAATCGGCCAAAACAACTTAACGCGCTAAACAAACAAACGTTATCAGAGATTAACGAGGCTTTTGAATCTATGCGAGGTAATGACGCTGTTAAGGTGGTTATTATGACTGGATCAGGTGATAAGGCATTTGTCGCAGGTGCGGACATTAAAGAATTTGCCGATTTTTCTGGCCCGGAAGGATCCGATCTTGCAAAGACGGGTCACATGACTGTTTTCAATGTGATTGAAGAATTTTCAAAACCGGTCATCGCGGCGATTAATGGATTTGCATTAGGAGGCGGCTTAGAATTAGCCATGGCTGCTCATGTGCGAATTGCTTCCGATAATGCGCGCATGGGTCTTCCTGAGACTTCCTTAGGTGTTATCCCTGGGTATGGAGGCACACAGCGCCTTCCGCAGCTCATAGGGAAAGGACGCGCCTTAGAAATGATATTTAGCGCAAAAATGATTGATGCGCCTACAGCGTTGAATTATGGTTTGGTGAACGCTGTAGTTCCACAGGAAACGCTTCAATCGACTGCCGAAAAGATGGCACATGGCTTTATGAAAAACAGCATTGTAGCGATGGGTTATGCCATTGAGGCGGTAAATGCCGGTATGCTTGAAGGCGCTATTGGGTATGATGTGGAAGTGCAGGCTTTTGGCGATTGTTTTGAAACGGCAGATTTTAAGGAAGGAACCACGGCATTTTTAGAAAAACGCAAACCAAAATTCCCCGGCGCTTAGATGAGTCAAACGCACTGGATGCCAGTAACGCAAGAGCAAAGAGTAGATTCACTTGGGACCTTCTCTGATGCAACAAACCACGTTTGGGTGGGTTTGCATGGTTATGGCCAATTGGTCCAATTCTTTGCGCGGCATTTTCGCTCACTGGTCTCGGAGGAGCGCGCCTTTGTGTTTCCTCAAGGCCCACATAAATTTTACCTTAATGGTGTTCAAGGGCGCGTAGGCGCATCATGGATGACAAAAGACGAACGGTTGGTAGATATCTCTAACCAGCGCAAGTACCTAGGATTCGTCTTTCAGTGGATAAAACAGCAGGCGCCAAAGGCCACCATTCATTGTGTAGGGTTCTCGCAAGGCGTAGCGACCATCATGCGTTGTATTGGTTACGAGGACGTACAGCCGTCTGCAATATTGGCCTGGGCAGGAAGCTGGCCTCCAGATCTTGATGAAACGAATAGAGCGGCATTAGAGGAGATCAGGTTTAAAGCGTGTTTTGGAACGCAAGACGAATACATCACCACCGAGAAGCAACAAGAAATGATAGGCCACTACCTAGAAAAGTATAACTTCGAACCCTTGGTGAGCGTGTATGAAGGAGGTCACTCTTTTGACGCGAAAAAATTGGCCCAGGAAATCTCCACCTTAGAAAAATAACGAATACCCAATTATGCACGAAGTACATCCTTTAATTACTAACGATGCCACGTTATTTGGAATATTAGCAGCCCTATTGGGCGCTATTTTTTATACCTCAAAAAGCGAATATCCGGCGTTTAAAAAGTTTTATAGCGTTATACCAGCACTGCTGTTGTGCTACTTTTTACCGTCCCTACTCACCACGTTCGAAATCATAGATCCGAAGCAGAGCCGGTTGTATTTTATGGCGAGCCGTTACCTCTTGCCAGCGGCATTGATTTTATTGACGCTTAGTATTGACTTTGGTGAGGTAAAGAAATTAGGCCCTAAGGCGCTTATTATGTTCTTTACCGGTACCGTTGGGGTGGTGATTGGAGGCCCATTAAGTATTTTATTATTTAGCGTGATTGCACCAGATATCGTAGGCGCTAATCCAGAGGAAATTTGGCGTGGAATGACTACTGTAGCAGGATCCTGGATAGGTGGCGGTGCTAATCAGGCGGCTATGAAAGAAGTTTTTGAAGTCAGTGAAGACATCTTTAGCGCCATGGTGACTGTGGATGTTCTGGTCGCAGAGTTGTGGATGGCATTTTTACTTATCGGTGTAGCAAAGCACAAAAACATTGACAAAGCCTTTAAGGCCGATGCTTCAGCGGTAGATTCCCTTCAGAATAAGATGGAGGCCTACACCGCGAGCATTAGCAAGGTGACCTCATTTAACGATCTCATTTACATATTGGCATTGGCTTTTGGAGCGACCGGATTGGCGCATTGGATGAGCGATGGAATAGCTCCTTACATTGGCGAGCATTATCCCATTCTTGCAAAATTCAGTTTGACCTCTGGCTTCTTTTGGCTGGTTGTTATCGCAACAACTATTGGTATTGCATTGAGCTTTACAAAAGCTCGCACATTAGAAGGAGCAGGCGCTTCAAAAGTGGGCAGTGTTTTCATTTACATTCTAGTTGCCACTATCGGCATGAGCATGAACGTGATGGAAATTTTCCATAATCCAGGGTTGTTTGCTGTGGGATTGGTTTGGATGATGATCCATGTTGGACTGATGTTTATCGTCGCAAAACTTATTCGTGCTCCCTATTTCTTCCTGGCGGTGGGTTCTAAAGCAAATATCGGCGGAGCGGCAAGCGCACCGGTTGTTGCTGCTGCATTCCACCCGGCATTGGCACCTGTAGGTGTATTATTAGCGGTTCTGGGCTACGCGTTAGGAACCTACGGCGCTTACATCTGTGGCCTATTAATGCAGTCTTCAGCGGGAGTTTATTAAAGGGGCGATAGATGCGGGTTGAATTGCCAAAAGAGAAAGTTTTTCCCATGCCTTTTAGGTTTTGGCTAATTCTCGCTGTATCCATTATACTCCCATTCTTCAGTGGAATGCACCCGGCAATTTTCGTTTTTTGGTTGATTGGGCTTTGGGGAGTGACCGCGCGACGTGGGACCACCCTTCGCAGTGCGGATCAAAAAATGTTTCGCTATTATTCGATTTATGGCATTCCTTTGGGAAGCTGGGAACCCATCATACCAAATGCAGCAGTGGTCATTTTAGGTGAACAGCAGTCCGTTCGACAAACCAGTTATGCTGGCGTCATGCGCTATCAAGAACGAGAGGGCGTTACATTGTATTTAGTTAATGCAAGTCACAGAGTAAAGCTAATGTTAGCACGAGTGGCGAGTAGAGATGAATTGGACCCTTATTTGAAGGTGTTAGAAGAAGAGTTTAACCTTAAATTAGTAAGGTTCTCTCCGGCGATATCGGCGAAGACAAAAGCTAGAAGAAAGAGATGATGAAATATAGTGTATTAGCCGTTTTGGCATTGGCAGGATTCAGCGCAGCGTCACAAGTAGATGCAGATAAAGCGGCGGTAATAAAGTCCATTTATACGGAAGCATTGGGAACACAGCAGGGTTACGAATGGCTGCGGTACATGTGTGAAGAAATTGGTCCGCGTCCCAGCGGTTCGGAGGCGGCAAATGAAGCAGCGCGCTGGGCAAAACACACAATGATGGAGGCCGGAGCGGATACAGTATGGCTCCAGGAAGTTGAAGTACCGAAATGGTACAGAGGTGAAGAATGGTCTAAGGCCTATGCGGGTGGAGAGCCTGTTTCACTTCCAACCACGGCGCTGGGGGGATCCGTGCCTACCCCAAAAGAAGGCATTCGTGCTGAGGTCGTAGAGGTTGGTTCATTTGAGGAATTAGAAGAATTAGGAAGAGAGGGAGTGGAAGGCAAGATTGTCTTTTACAACACCTATATGGACCACAGCCTCATAAGCACATTTAATGCCTATGGCGGAGCAGTAAAATACCGTTGGGCAGGAGCGATGGAAGCGGGTAAATATGGTGCCGCAGCAACAGTACTTCGCTCAGTTACGCTATTGCGCGATGATTTGCCGCATACAGGAGCGATGAGTTATGGCGACAGCGATGTGAAGATTCCTTCAGCAGCTATTTCCTGGCAGGCAGCAGATAAATTGGATCACCTTTTAGTGAAAGGTCAAAAGGTAGAATTACAGCTGTTCTTAGACTGTGGTGTTCAGGGAACAGCGACGAATTACAATGTTATTGCCGATTTCAAGGGCACGGATAAGGCCGATGAGATTATGCTCGTGGGCGGACATATTGATTCCTGGGATTTAGGACAAGGCGCGCAGGATGATGGCGCGGGATGCGCCCATGCCATGCAGGTGCCAAATCTATTAAAGGAGGTCGGGTACGAGCACCACAGAACTATTCGCGTGGTGTTATGGGCGAACGAGGAGTTTGGATTGGATGGAGCTAAGAAATATGCGAATTGGGCCCGAATGAATAACGTGCACCATTGGGTCGCACTTGAGAGTGACGGCGGCGCGGGTTTACCGCGCGGTTTTGGCGTGGGCGCTAGCGATGAATGGCTTGAAAAGGTGAAGGCTTTGAAGCCGTATTTTGTGCCTTATGGCTTGCATGAATTTGCAAAAGGCGGCGGTGGTGCAGATTTATCCCCGCTACGAGGATACGACAAGGTGTTTATAGGTTTCCGACCGGACAGTCAGCGTTATTTTGATTTTCACCACAGCGCGCGCGATCGAATAGATGCGATTCACCCTCGGAGTCTAGAGATGGGATCTGCGAGTATTGCGGCGTTGTTTTACTTGCTCGACACGGATTAAAAGCACAAGTCGTCTTGCATCAGACAAAATGAAACTATCTTAAAAATATAAGAGCGTTATGTTATTTAGGTGTTAATAATTATCCCTAGCTTAGTGGCAACTTAAGAGTAGCTTAGGTTTATTGGTTTGGTTAAACCCCGTCTTCGGACGGGGTTTTTTTATGCACATATGACACTTACTGATTTACAGTAAACACTCTTGATATATTAAAACCTAGAAAAAGGCTTCCGTTTGCTGCGCTATAGGGATTCTGTGCCACCCACAATGGATCACTCATTGCCCGCGTATTACTTAAATGAAATTGGAATACATGCCCTCCAGTTTCTATATCTACACCAACACTCATCGGATTATGAAATCGCTCTTCCGTTGCCCCAGAACCGTAACTGCGGTTGGAAGAAAAGGCGTACTCACTGGTTAACGCGATTCTTTTGCTAAGCTTATAACGACCGCCGATCAGAAGGTGATAGGTGTCATTCGGATCTTCGGGACCGGGTACCAGATTCCAATGAACGATGCTTGGCGCCAAAATAAGGCTGAGGCGCTCATTAAACTTACGTGCAAATATCGCTTGGTGATGGTACGACAAGCGATCAGTTGTGTTGTGATCTATACCGTCTGTAAAACGAGCGCCGCGGTAATTAAGAGCAGAGTAAAGGGTTACACTAAAGGGGAAAAATGTCGCACCTGTTTTTTGACGAAGTGCCCGGTATTTAACAAACGCATCTGAAGTTTTGAGCACAGAAGATCTGCCAATCCCAATATTTAGACGGTCAGAAAAGCCATAGTCTAACTGCATTCGTATGTGCGCATTGTCCAAACCAAAGAAATTGTATAGGTATTCATCGGTAAAACTCCCAAATCGGTGAGAGATGATGTATTGCAGCACACCTTTCCCCGGAGTTTCATTTGTCTGGCCGTTTAATAATTTCGTCCCCTTGAAGGTTGCATAGGTATATTGAGTAGACTCCGATTCTTCGTCTAACAAATCAAATAGATCTTCTTGAGCAGTTGCGAGTAAAACGCTCAACGAGAGGAAGAAAATGTAGCGTAATCGGCCCATTATTTTGAAAATTTCTTAAGTGTTGCTTGGACTTGAATCGATGCCGTTTTAGAAATTTTATTCGCCACGGCGCTTGGAATTTTGACTTCGTAGTCTGCCAACGTGATATCGAAAGAGGTGACCAAAACAAAGTTTCCATCCTCTTGATCTAAGCGAGCAGGCACTGTTATTTCTTTTGTAACGCCGTGAATGGTAAGCCCGCCAGCGACATTGCCTTCGCCGTAGTACCCTTTAAATGAAGCTTTTGGAAACTTCTCGCTTTCAACATAATTCTCGTTAAAGTGCTCCTGCATCAAAGCCCGTTTGAATTGGAAAGAAGTCATTAAAACTTGAACCCCAATTTTACCTGTAGTAGCGTCATAAACCGCTGACCCACTTTCGGTGAAGGCCTCTATGTCTTCTAGAGGAGAACCAGCATCGAAATTTAGTCTGGCTTCGCGGGTTAAGTATTGTTGCGCAGAAACGAATGTACTAGATACGAGCAGTACAGTTAACAGAATGTTTTTCATAGCTATTAATTATTAGGCGCGCCCGCTCCGATCCACGCTTGCAATTTGCTGATGTCACAATCACTCAAAGCGCCACTCGGGGGCATTAACAATGGATCTCCAGCGCTTCGCGTCATTCGGTCTATTAATGATCCATTAAGTGCTGCAGCAGCAGTATTCTGATGTCCACTCAAGACGAGACCACCATTTGCAGACATTCCGTTATGACAGCCTTCACAGTTCTGACCAATAAGTGCTTTAATATCTTGGCTAAAAGTCACTGCTGCGGTATCGCATGCTGCAGTATTGCCATAGGAATCGACACTATTGTCGTACGTGCAGTGGGTTAACAAGAGTAGCGCCACAGCACACGGTAAGATGAAGTATATGAATTTTTTTGTGCTCTGTTGCATCATTTATAAGTAAAGTAATGTTCCGTCTACTGCTTCAAAAACAGCGCTTAATAATTCAATATAACGATTTAATTGCTCCTGATGTTCAGGTTTTTCAAGACCGGTTTTATAATCAACCACTGTAATCTTGTTACCAGCTTTAATGAGAAGATCTGGGCGCACAGTAGCATCTTTTGAAATAATGGAGCGCTCAGTGTAAATAAGTACATCGCTGTCATTGATGTCTTTTAGTATTGGATGTTCGGCCAATTGGTCAATGGATGCCGCCGCACCTTCGTGCAAGTGATCTGAAAACGCTCCTGTACGGTAGAGTCTGCGCAAAGCCGCCGCTCTTGAAGTGGGATTTCTTTGGAGAATTTGATGGAGTGCTGTTCCCCATTTACTTCCATCGGCATGACCGTCAAACCAACTCCTAGGTGCAGTGTGCGCCATTCGAAGATTTGCAGGAGAAAACTCGCCGGGTTTCGGTGCTACAGGACGAACAGATTCTTCAGTGTTTGCAGATTCTGGGAGTACAATTTCTCCAGAGCGGTACGCGCCTTCCTCTGGGTCACATGCTAAAAAGTCGATCAGGCCCTTCCCTAATTCACCGGGCTTTTCTTTATCCACAAACACATGCAATCCAGCAATAGGTCGAGTCATGGCCACATAGACCATATTCATCCAATCAAAGTAGCTTTGGTTTTCTAGTTCAGACCATAATTCTGGTTCAAACAGCGAGGCGTTTTTGTCCGTTTTAGTAATGGGTAATCGGGCCAATTCCGGATGGACATCGACATCTATCCAGTGCGCATCTCCGCCCGATTTATAGCTAATCCCAAATGGAAGAATGACGTGTTCAAACTCTAACCCTTTACTTTTATGGATGGTCATCACCTGCACCGCGGGTTTATCCTGAGGAGCAGGAACATTACGTTTCTTAGCTTCCGCTTCCCACCATGAAGGCAAAGTGGCGAAGGAACCTTCTCTGGTTTGAAACCCGTAGAGCAGATCAAGACAACTGTCCACCATGGCATTGGGCTCTAATAAAAGGCCAAAGGCTTCAAAAACGCGTGCTCCGAAAGTGTATAACGATTCTTGTTGGCTAAACAACTCTTGGAGACCGGGAAATAGACCGCTGAGGTAGGGTATGCCTTTTGATGTGGCTTCCTGTTGGAAAATAAAAGGCTCTAATTGCGTGGGAATTTTACCAAGCTTCGTGAGTGCGTAGGCCAATTCGAACCGGCTTTCACGATCATCAGCGTTCAGGAAAAGTTTGGCGCAAGACAAGAGAACGGTACTTTCGAAAGAACTTCCTACGACGAGACTATCTGCGGATAAGACCGGAATACCTGCTCCCGTTAAAAAATTGGCCAATAATTTGCCCTGCGCATTTCCGCGGACTAAAAGGGCGATATCATTGAACGAATGCCCGCGTTCGATCAGGGTTTCAATGCTAGATTTTACCTGTGCGCAAACCGCCTCTGCATAACTTTGAGCGGTTTTTGTCTCCCCCTCAGGAACCGAGACGAATGCCACATTTACCTCGCCTTTTAAGGGATCTTTGTGAGGTATTTGTTGCAGTTGCGTGCCGGTATAGGCACTCTGGTGCGCAGGAACGGTAAGCCGCTTACCGAGGTGCTTAAAAAAGTCATTGTTAAAGTGTACAATGTTCCCGTAGGTGCGGAAGTTTTTGGGCAGCTGGACAGTTTCACGCGAGTACAATTCGTGCCCATCCGGGTGTTGTTGAAAGCGATTGGATGGATGAACGTTATCTACCAACGCCATGAATTGTTCAGCGCGTCCGCCCCGCCAGCGGTAGATGCTTTGTTTTGCATCTCCAACAATGAGTGCGCTGTTTGGATTTTCATCCTTAGTAAGCGTATGCTCAATGAGTGGATGTAGATTATCGAATTGCATTTCAGAGGTATCCTGAAACTCATCGATATAGAAATGCCAAAACTTTTCTCCCAAACGTGCATAAATAAACGCAGTAGGCTCTTTCTGAAGTTCTTCGGAAATTAATTTATTGAAGGCGCTAAGCGGCATGGTGTTTTGCTCCTCTTGAAGGGCATTAAACTTATCCATGAGTGCCCGTGTCGCTGAGAGTTGCTGCAGTTTTTCGGTGGCCTGCTTGAGCAATAATAATTTACGTTGTTTACTTTCTTGAAACGCGTGGGCCAATTCTAAAAAGGCTTCCCAATCCGTATCTGCACCTTTCTTTGGCTTCGTCTTAAACGCTTGAACACCTGCTTCAAGATTGTTGCTGCGTAGGTTGGACCAGAGATCGACAAAATGTTTTTTTGCCTGAGGGTAATAGGTAAAGTTGTCTTTCGTGTATCCCTGGGAGTTTAAATGGGTAAAGGCTTGCTGTGCTAGTTTTTTACCCTCGGCTACTATGACTGAAAGTTCACGATTTAGTTCTTCTTCCAGCTCAAGCATGCGCTCTGGCCCTGGCAAATGGGCCAATTCCTTCCACGTATCCTCATTAAAGCTCTCTTTCCCTTCGCGCTTTAAATCTCGATCGGGGTTGTGACTCTTTTCGCGGTTCATGCGTTCCTGCATCCATGCCGCAAGAGATTCCCGTAACGCTGGCGCATCCCCGAGGCTACTGTAGAGCAAGTCTAATGCTTCTTCAATCATGCCATCGAGGTCTAGTCGTACCTCAAAATTATCATCGAGATCAAGATCTCTCGTGAAGGTGCGTACTAATCGATGCGTGAACTGGTCAATGGTGCCAACATTTAGTGTGCTGTAGTTGTGCAACATGTGGCTTGCAGCTCCAGCGGCACGTTGCTGCAATTCCTCCGGTGAAATACCAATTTCCTCCCATATGGGCTTAAAGAATTCACTCTGGAAAGGGTGTTCTAGGCCTTTGAAGGTTAATAATTGGTCTAAAAGTCGCGCCTTCATTTCGGCAGCGGCATTGTTGGTGAAAGTGATTGCTAAAACCTTTTGATACGCATGGTCCATGTCCTTTTTTCGCAGCGCATTCATCAATATATGCTGAACCAGTGAATAGGTTTTACCCGATCCCGCTGATGCATTTAAAACGATGAAGTCTGCCGGGGCAGATAGCGGCGTATCGCCTTGTTTAGCGGTCATAGAGTTTGTTGAACAGGATATAAACGTAAGTTAAAACCTTCAGTCGGAATTTGCCTTACCTTTATACCAAGAATTAATATAAAACCTACTAAATATGGCATTTGAATTACCACAATTGGGGTACGCACACGATGCGCTAGAGCCGCATTTTGATGCACGCACCATGGAAATCCACCACGGGAAACACCACGCAGGATACACTTCTAAGCTCAATGCAGCTGTTGAAGGAACAGATATGGAAGGCAAGTCTATCGAAGAGTTGCTAGCAAATCATTCAGACAATGCAGCCATCCGCAACAACGGTGGCGGTTACTACAACCACTGCTTGTTCTGGGAAGTACTTTCTCCAAACGGCGGCGGTGCGCCAACAGGTGAATTAGCGGCAGCTATTGATGAGGCGTTTGGCTCGCTTGATGGACTAAAAGAAAAATTCAACGCCGCAGCAGCGACACGCTTTGGTTCAGGATGGGCCTGGTTGTGTGTGAACAACGGCGTATTGGAGGTTTGTTCTTCCGCAAATCAGGACAATACATTGATGCCAGGCGTAGGTTGTGGCGGTCACCCGATCATGGGTCTAGATGTATGGGAGCATGCATATTACTTGAACTACCAGAACCGTCGTCCAGATTACATCGCAGCATTTTGGAATGTTGTGAACTGGGACGCAGTTGCAGCAAAGCTCGTAGCAGCGAAATAAACAGATTTATCTAAGAAAAAGGGGACCTCGAGCAAATGCTCGGGGTTTTTTTATGCCGAGCTTAAATGGCTTCGTCTATTTTTTCTACGGCTTTTCTTACGTCAAAATAGAAACGTGCCCCGATGGCAAAATTGGTTACCAAGCTAGGCGAAGGAAGAACAGCAATACCTGGCGCAAATTCGAAGAACACATCGAAAGGAAAATCAGCAGCTTCATAGGCCACCCCGAGAGGCACTCGCGCATAGAGCTGGTTGCCCGCGTCGTTGTAGCTCTTTAGATGAATACCGCCACCGTAGTAAAACGGGATACGCCCTTTTTCCGCTGTGATAATCTCGTAGTTATGTCGCAAATAATCGGCTCCGATGTTAATGCCCTCTTGCCCTGACACTGCACTGTACCCGAGGGTATACTGAAAGGCTTCATTATTGTTGTTGAACTTCTTAATGCTGAAGCCGCTGGGCTCGCCAAGCGCAAGCCCTATGCCGTAATGGCCTTTATAATCCTGTGCAGCAGCGTTAAACGTCAATGCTAAAACTACAAGTACAAGTGCTTTTTTCATTTTCTTGAGGTGTAACTGTCTAGGGTTAAATGTGTGCCGTCCCATTTAGCGAACGTATTTAAACGAATCCAATCGCCGAGAACAACATAGTTACTTTCAATTTTGGTGCCATCTTCCGACTCGTGCGTTTGGAGGACCAATTCTTTCTCATGATGCCGATGCCCATAAATAAAATAGTCAAACCACTCTTTTTCAAGGAGGGCTTTACTGTGGACCAATTGCCTTTCTTTTTCTCCTTTGAATGCATGATCGTCATCGCTTTGGCTGTTGCGCGATCTCCGTGACATGCGCGCGGCAAAGCCTACCCCAAAATTAGGATGTAGGCGCTTGTAGGCCCAAATCGCAATAGGGTTTGTAAAGAGCTTTTTTAACGCTTTGTATTTGCGGTCGCCAGGACCTAAACCGTCCCCATGGGCGAGGTAGAAAGTGGTCTTACCGTCGTTTGGCGACCACTTCAGCGGTTTGTGATGAACAGTTGCGCCCAGCTCTTCCGTCAGATAGTTTCCGATCCATAGGTCGTGATTCCCGACGAAAATATCGAGCTTGAGACCGGCATCAACCATGAGCGCCAACTGCCCTAAAACACGGGTATGACCCTTTGGAACAACGTGTTTGTATTCGAACCAGTAGTCAAAAAGATCGCCAACGATAAAGAGTTGTTTGCAGCCCTTTTCAATGTGTTTTAAAAAGGACACTAGGGCGCGCTCACGCTCCTGACTTTCGCGAACCGAAGGCGCTCCTAAATGGACATCTGATATGAAATAAGTGTGGGTTCTCACGGTCGCTAAGGTAAGTTATTTATAGTATTCTCACGTTTGTGATAGTTGGTGTTTAAATAATTTTTAGCTTTGCCTAAAATAAAAGATAGCCAAAGTGAAAACCCACACTGAAAGCGAAGAAAACTATATAAAAGCACTCTACCATCTAGGCGGAGATCAGCCCGTCAGCAATGGAGATCTTGCACAGCGTATAGGTGCGAAAGGTTCTTCTGTAACCCAAGCGGTGAAGCGGCTGGGGCAAAAAGACTTAGTTAACGTTGTTCCGTATAAGGGGGTGCAACTCACTCAGCAAGGCATACGTTTGGCAAAATCCATTTTACGCAAACACCGTTTATGGGAGACTTTTTTAGTGGATAAATTGGGATTTGGTTGGGACGAAGTGCATCCGCTCGCAGAGCAATTAGAGCACATTCAGAGTGAGGAACTGGTTGATCGACTCTTCAAATTTCTCGGTAGTCCTAAACACGATCCACATGGTGATCCGATTCCGGAACGCGACGGTCAAATGCCCCCGGTTTTAGGACAGCCCATCGGTGCGTTTACCACAGGAGCCGAGATTCGAATTGTTCGGGTAGAAGATGCGGGAACAGAGTTCTTTGACCAATTGGAAACCATGAACATCAATCTAGGCAATACATACGAAATCCGTGCAATCTCGGCGTTTGACTCCAGTGTCGAGTTGGGCTCATCTACAGGCTCTTTTTGGCTTAGTCAGAGCATGTGCGCAAACATTTACGCCATACAATCATGAGAAAAATTTTAGCATTTGCAGTAGCAGCATTGACCTTTGGATGTACGCCAGAGCCTTCCATAGATGTCTTGTGTACAACCTCAGTTGTAGCAGATGCTGCACGCATTTTACTTCCGGAGGAAATTTCGGTCCAAGCACTAATGCAATCGAACATTGACCCCCACAGTTACAAACCGGTAGAAAGTGATGTAGCGAAGCTCAGTAACGCAAGAATCATTCTGCACAACGGTCTTCATTTGGAAGGGAAAATGACCGATATACTTGAAAAACTAGGTCAACAAAAGCCCGTCCATGCGATGAGCAGCGCGCTTCAATTTCACGACCTTATTGAAGTAGGCCCCAACACGTATGACCCGCACATTTGGTTCGATCTGCAACTATGGGACCGCTGTGTAGGTGAACTCGCCAAGTTTTTAATAGAACAATTTCCCGAGCACCGCCAAGCCATCGAGCAAAATGCTACGGACTATTATTCAGAGCTAGCCCTTGCCCACAACGAAATGATCCTAGCAATCAACGAAGTACCCGACTCGCTTCGTGCCATGGTTACGGCACATGACGCATTCTCTTATTTCGGCCGTGCCTACGGCATAGAAGTACACGGTCTTCAGGGCATAAGTACAGCGGCGGAATTTGGTATAAAAGACATGAGCACCTCTGCCCAATTCATCTTAGACCGCGGACTTTCTACAGTTTTTATCGAGACATCAGTAAATTCTAAAAGTATTGAAGCGCTTCAGGAAGCTGTGGCGCAAAAAGGCGGAAAGGTAAAAATCGGAGCACCGTTATACAGCGATGCGCTGGGCGAGCAAGGAACGGCAGAGGCTTCTTTACTAGGAGCGTTTAGACACAATACTACACAGATTTTAAAATCATTCAATTAATGGAAAAGAGCATTGAAGTACACAACCTCACGGTCAGCTACCACAGCAAACCCGTGCTTTGGGATGTTGATTTTGAATTGCCAAAGGGCAAAATTATCGGTGTCGTAGGACCGAACGGTTCAGGGAAAACCACCATGCTCAAAACCGTTATGGGCTTAATGAAACCTGACAGTGGTTACACTGAAATATTTGGCCAATCCCTGGATAAAGTGCGCGAGCGCGTGAGTTATGTGCCTCAGCGTGAAAGTGTGGATTGGGACTTCCCGGCCGATGTCATGGACGTGGTGTTAATGGGACGCTACCGCAAAAACAACCTCTTTAAGCGCATCACTAAAGAAGACCGTCGTATTGCTACTGAGGCGCTCGAAAAAGTGAACCTTTTGGAATTTGCTGACCGCCAGATTTCTCAGCTTTCTGGTGGACAACAACAACGCGTATTCATAGCACGTTCACTTGCGCAACAAGCAGATATATACTTAATGGACGAGCCGTTCGTTGGGGTTGATGCGGCGACAGAGGATGCCATTTTAAAGCTGCTACGCGACATGAAAAACGAGGGCAAAACAGTAGTCATTGTCCACCACGATTTACAAACCGCAAATGAATATTTTGATTGGATTGTACTGCTCAATACGCGCTTAGTTGCAGCAGGTCCTAAAGAAGAAGTATTTACAAAAGAACTGTTGCAAGAGGCTTACGGAGGTAGATTAACAGTCCTCTCAAAACTCGGGGATCTTATTTCAGATACGGAATTCCCGCTTCGTGAACCGGACTTTAAGGAAGACCAACCGAAGGATTAATGCTTGACCCGATTTTCATAAAAGTGCTTATAGGTACCCTGCTGTTGGCGGCTTCGTCTTCTGTAGTGGGGGCGTTTAGCTTTTTGAAAGGTGAAAGTTTAGTGGGCGATGCCATCGCGCACGCGCTGCTTCCGGGAGTGGTTCTTGCATTTATACTGGGCGACGGCCGAAACCCACTGTTTCTCATTTTTGGCGCCTTGGCGGCAGGGCTTATTGCCCACTATGGAATTAGTTTTTTAGAACAGCGCACGAAGTTGAAAGGAGATACCGCCATCAGTTTAGTGTTGTCTACTTTTTTCGGGTTTGGCATTATGTTGCTTTCTGCAGTGCAACGCACGGGGCTGGGTCAACAGGCCGGTTTGGAACGTTTCCTACTGGGAAAGGCCGCTGCCATTACACTATCCGATTTGTACGTTTTTGTCGCTCTGGCTTTGGTGCTACTCGTGAGCGTCGCCGTTTTCTTTAAAGGGTTTCAGTTGATGACGTTTAACGAAGACTTTGCCGCGGCCATAGGCCTTCCCGTTCAAGCAATTCGTTTCGTCTTTACCATACTTACGGTTTTAGCGGTAACGGTTGGGATTCAATCCGTAGGTATCGTTTTGATGGCGGCCTTATTAATTACACCTGCGGCTGCAGCGCGCTCATGGACTTCTTCATTGCGTTTAATGCTTGTATTATCTGCTGTTTTTGCAGCAACCGCAGCGTTAATTGGAACAGTGGTTAGCGCGAGCCTTCCAAAAATGCCAACGGGACCATGGATTGTACTCGCTTTAGGCGGAATTGCGTTTATTTCGCTGCTTTTTGCACCTGAAAAGGGATGGATTGCCCGCAGGAAAAGAGCAAAAGGAAACCAATTAAAGACGCAACGCGAAAATCTTTTGAAGCTCCTCTATGGCGCTGAAGAAAGAGAAGGTGAGACGGTTGCAATGACATCCGACATGATTGTTGCAATGAGACGCCAGCACCTTGACGGTTTGCGTAAAACACTACGTGCACTTAAAAAAGAATATCTACTAGTAGAACGACCCGACGGTTTTGCATTGACAGACAAAGGCCGTTCTGAGGGCCGTCGCGTGGTCCGATTGCACCGCTTGTGGGAGCTTTACCTCACTGAGCGTCTAGGCATGGCCGCAGATCACATTCACCCGCAGGCTGAAACTATGGAGCATATCATTACCCCGGAAATAGAAGCATTAATAGTTAAAGAATTGGGGAACCCAGAAGTGGATCCTCACCAAAGTCCTATACCCTATGAAGAAGATTAGTATTGCAATTTTAATGGCCTCATCGTTTTGGGGCATGGCGCAGGAGCGTCCGGAATTAGAAGAGATTGTCGATCCGGTAGGTCCTCACACGCCAGTTATTTTAATGCCCTCGATCGCGACCGATCGTCCCGACATCACCGAAAGTGCTCAGATTACCCCAGTAGGTTGGTTTCAGTACGAAGGTGGGTACCAGTATTCGCACGGTGAAGAGTCTTTACCAGGCGGCTCTATCACTGATAGGCATCAATTTGAAAAGGTCCTTAGATTTGGAATTAATCAGCGCTTTGAGGTGAGAGCGGTTATTAATGCGAATACTGAACGTATAGATCAACCGTCAACCTGGAACGACCCCATGCGAAGAACGGGTATAAGCCCGGTAACGTTTGGTTTTAAGTACAATCTGATCAAAGAATCCGATGTGTTGCCTCAGACGACCTGGCTCAGTCATATCTCAAATTCATGGGTCTCAGCAGGTGATTATGCCAGCGTTTATCCCGAACAAATCTTCCATGAACAGCGTCTCATGTTGGAAAAAGAATTGACGCCTCGTCTTGGAATTGCAAGCAACATTGGCATTTCTGGAGGGATGAACGGGACGAACGGCTTTGTGGATGGAGGAATGTTCTCATTGGCTTTGGGCTATGATTTAGGAAATAATTTTGGGGTATACGCTGAATATTTTAGCGACTGGCAGGTCCAAGGCACGCAGTTGTTTGGCACGCCCTATTTGGACGGTGGGTTTACGAGGTTGTTGTCGAACGACCTTCAACTAGATGTATACGCAGGATTTGACCTCAGCCCATATGTAAACACACGGCTCAATACAAGCGGTCTTTTCTTTGGAGCAGGTGTTAGTTACAGACTTCCTCTAGCCCAACATTTGCGTTAATGACTCCAACCCTTGCCATAGCATTAACCGCGGTTTTTACTGCAGTATCCTGCGCGTTATTGGGCGCTTTTCTTGTACTGCGTAAAATGACCATGGTGGGTGATGCCATCTCGCATGCTGTGCTTCCGGGCATTGCTGTGGCTTATTGGTTAAGCCAGAGCCGCGCATCGCTTTGGATGTTCCTAGGAGCGGCTGCGGTGGGCGTTTTTGCGACAGTGGTTATAGAGGTATTACGCAAGAAATTGAAGGTTCAAAGCGACGCGAGCATTGGAATGACGTTTACCACTTTGTTTGCACTAGGGGTCATACTCATTACTTTCTGGAGCGACAGCGTAGATTTAGATCAGGAGTGCGTCTTGTACGGGGAGATTGCCTATGTCCCTTTCAATACCTGGAGCGCAGGCGGCTTTAGCATGGGACCAATTGCGCTTTGGTCTTCTGGGCTGCTCCTGCTCGCAGTCTTAGGCTACATTTTTGTCGGTTATAAAGGGCTGAAGATGTCTAGTTTTAATGAAGATTATGCTGCCGTTTTAGGCATCAGTGTGGCCGCTTGGAACCTCAGTTTAATGGCCATGGTGAGTTTTGCCACCGTGGTGAGTTTTGAAAGCGTCGGCGCTATTTTAGTCGTGGCTTTACTCGTAGTTCCTGCCGCAACCGCCTATCTTTTGGTGGAGAAGCTTCACCATCTACTCATGGGCGCTGCGTTCATTGCCCTTGTTGCTGCCTTGGGAGGCTATGCTTGCAGCCGGTGGATGGACACTTCGATAGCCGGCACCATAGCAACCTTACTCGGGGTCCAATTTTTAATGGTCTTACTTTACCAACAACTCATTTTAAAACGAAACCATCATGCAGTGGCATAGACATTCCTTTGAAACCCTTCCTAAAAAGGATCTTTACGATATACTCCGCTTGCGTTCAGATATATTCGTCGTTGAACAGGACTGCGTGTATCTAGATTTAGACAATCAGGACCAATCGAGCTTTCACCTCTACGCCAAAAACAACGAAGAGGCTGTGGTAGCATATGTGCGCGTTTTACCACCAGGAACCGCTTACCCCCAAGTGAGTATCGGCCGGGTGGTGGTTGAGAAATCGTCGCGCGGAAAGGAATTGGGTATCGAACTCATGGTCCGTGCAGAAGAATGGGCATGGGATTTATTCCAGGACGAGCGTGACGTGGTGATAATGGCACAATCGTACCTTCTTAAATGGTACGAACGCTTGGGTTATGTAGCTCAAGGCGAAGAGTTTTTAGAAGACGGTATTCCACACCGAATAATGGTCAAGCCCACTAAATATTGATGCTAACGCGTGTCGTGATATGTATCACAGGGCGAAAATGCAATAGGTTGTAGATTAAGAAAGAATGTGGCGTCGTCCATATATTGATGTGTTAGTTGAATGCCTTGAGTGGAAACGCTCGGGGCTTTTTTATGCTTAAATTCGTGAATATGAATACACCTCAAAACGTCGGGGCAGTAAGCCTCAAAGATTCGATTTTAGAACTCGAGGGCTGGACGGATGCCGTATACCAGCAGAACTTCATGGACTTTTTAGAACAGCAGCCGTACATTATGGGCACCTTGATGGAGGCCGACGAAGGCATGGATGACGGCACGCACAGTTGGATGTTGAAATCCGTACTATTATTAAAATGGTCCTTCCAAAAAATGGGTTGGCGCTTGACCATGCTTAGTAATGAGAAATGGCAAGGCGTGATCGAAGAGAAACTGGAAACCTATGAATCGCATCAAGAGGAGAATGGTCTGGAGATTTCTGCGCTTATTAAACTGAGTAGTTCCCCAAACACCTTGAGTGAATTGTTCCTCTACGTGGTTGAGAATAACGCGGCCATTGAGGAGGCGAAAGGCAATGTGCTTTTCTTGCTCGATTGTGCTATCGAGGCGATGGAAATGGCAGTCCTTCAAGACAAAACAGAAAGTAATACGTAGCATGGATCAAGCGAAGGAGATAGTAGGTCACATGATGAAAAACGATGCCTTTAGCCAATGGCTAGGTATAACTGTGGTATCGAACGCTCCTGGGGAAGCGGTACTAAAAATGACCGTACGTGATGAAATGACCAACGGTTTTCACATTGCCCATGGTGGTATTTCCTACGCCTTAGCAGATTCTGCACTGGCCTTTGCTGCAAATGGCGGCGGACGACAAAGTCTTTCCATTGAAACCAGTATACACCACCTACTGGCAGTTCGCGCAGGGGAAGAACTTACTGCATCTGCATCCCTGATGAGTGAAACGCACAAAACAGGATTGTATCAAATAGACATCACAAACCGCAAGGGGGAGCGAGTGGCATGGTTCAAAGGAACCGTATACCGCACCTCGAAAGAATGGAACCTATGAAACAGACCTATATCGTAGATGGCGTGCGCACGCCCATCGGAAAATTTAAAGGAACGCTTGCAGCCGTTCGGCCGGACGATCTTGCAGCGATGACCATTGCTAAACTTATGGAGAAAAATCTGGGTTTAGACCCATCGGCTATTGATGACGTCATTTTAGGCTGTGCGAATCAGGCGGGAGAGGATAACCGAAATGTGGCCCGTATGGCGGCGCTGCTTGCCGGTTTGCCTTGGTCGGTTCCAGGCGAGACCGTGAATCGTTTATGCGCTTCAGGAATGAGCGCGGCCATCCATGCACATCGAGCAATCATGGCGGGTGATGGTGATTTATTTATATCAGGCGGCGTAGAGAACATGAGTCGCGGACCTTATGTAATGAGCAAGCCCTCAAGCGCTTACGGCACAGATAGTAAGATGTACGACAGCTCTTTTGGTTGGCGCTTCATCAATCCCAGAATGAAGGAGTTGTACGGAACGCATGCCATGGGGGAAACGGCTGAAAATTTAGTTGAAAAGTATGGCATCAGTCGTGAAGACCAGGATGCGTTTGCTGCATGGTCGCAACAAAAAGCAGCTCATGCTGATGAGCGCGGAAGGTTTAGACTAGAGAAGTTTGCTGTGGAGATTCCTCAGCGCAAGAAAGATCCTATCGTTTTTGTAGCGGACGAATTTATGAAGCCAAGCACGACGAAGGAGGGGCTCTCAGGTTTGCGTGCAGCCTTCAAAAAAGACGGTTCGGTCACCGCGGGAAATAGTTCTGGATTGAACGACGGGGCGGTGGCTTTGTTGATGGCCAGCGGTGAAGCAGTTGCTCAACACGGACTGAAGCCGCTTGCTCGTATTGTGAGTTCAGCGGTGGCTGGAGTAGAACCCAGAATTATGGGAATTGGGCCCGTTGAGGCGTCGAAAAAGGCACTTGACAAGGCAGGATTAACGCTCGACGACATGGACATTATTGAGATGAATGAGGCTTTTGCAGCTCAAGTTTTAGCATGCACGCGAGAACTTGGACTGGCGGATAATGATCCAAGAATTAATCCAAACGGCGGTGCGATTGCTTTAGGGCATCCTTTAGGCGTGACGGGCGGACGTATTCTTCATTCGGCAGCGATTGAACTGCAAGAAACAGGAAATAAATATGCTTTAGTGAGCATGTGTATTGGCGTTGGCCAAGGCTACGCAACCATTCTAGAACGCGCTTAAGATGGCAGTTTACCAATTCCTTGACTTCATTCCGGTAATCCATCCAACCGCTTTCGTACATCCTCAAGCTAATGTTACGGGCGATGTGATTATAGGCCCACACTGTTACATTGGTCCAGGGGCCGTTTTGCGTGGCGATTGGGGACGAATTGTCCTTGAAGAAGGCGTGAACGTTCAAGAAAACTGTGTGGTGCACATGTTCCCGAAAACGGAGACTCGCTTGAAGAAGATGGCGCACGTGGGACATGGAGCGATTATTCACGGCGGCACCTTAGGCGAAAATGTCCTGATCGGCATGAATGCAGTTGTGATGGACAATGTTGAAGTGGGCGACGGATGCATCGTAGGCGCATTGGCTTTTGTTCCACAGAATACGGTACTACCCGCGCGAAGCATTTTTGTGGGGAACCCAGGTAAGGTGGTGAAAGCTGTGAGCGATGAGATGTTGGCTTGGAAGACGGAAGGAACGGAGTTGTATATGAAATTGGCCGAACAATGCCATTCGACATTGAAAGAAGTGACGCCATTAGAGGCCGTTGAGCCGAATCGGCCCAATCATGAAGGAACCTATCAAACGCACAAATAAATGAATACAGTTAAGAACTACATCCTGGGAAACTGGGAAACAGGAACTGGAGTAGAATATACTGCTCGCCACGCTATAACCGGTGAGGATTACGCGCAGGTGAGCTCAGAAGGGCTAGATTATAAAGCCATTTTAGAGTACGGTCGTTCAGTCGGTGGACCGGCTTTGAGAAAAATGACCTTTCAAGAGCGTGGTCGCATGCTTAAGGCATTGGCGCTCCATTTGACCGGTATTAAACGTCAATTTTATGATGTGAGCTGGGCTACTGGCGCCACGAAAGTTGATAGCTGGATAGATATTGAAGGTGGAATTGGAAATCTGTTTGCGAATGCATCGCTCAGACGCCAATTTCCAGATCTGCCCTATTATGTGGATGGCGATCTTGCCCGATTATCAAAAGAAGGCACGTTCATAGGCCACCACATTATGGTGCCACGCCATGGTGTAGTCGTCCACATTAACGCATTTAATTTTCCTATTTGGGGAATGCTTGAGAAAATTGCGGTCAATTTGATGGCGGGGGTCCCCTGTGTTGTGAAGCCTTCGGAATACACATCCTATTTGACGGAGGTGATGGTAAAGGCGATCATTGACAGTGGAATTTTACCCGAAGGGGCATTGCAATTGGTCAGTGGAAAGGGACGTGGTATTTTAGACCATGTGGACTTTCAAGACGTCGTGACTTTTACAGGTTCAGCGTCAACGGGTCAGGTGTTGCGCGGTTTACCACACATCAACGAACGTTCGGTTCCGTTTAATCTCGAAGCGGACAGTTTAAACGCTTCGGTATTGGGATTGGATGTCAAGCCTGAAGATCCTGAATTCGCGTTGTTTGTTCGAGAATTGGCAAATGAAATGACCGTAAAAGCGGGTCAAAAATGTACCGCTATTCGCCGCGCCATGGTTCCAGAACACCTGTTGCCCAGCGTTCAGGACGCGGTAATCGCCCGACTTCAAAAGACAACCATGGGTGATCCTCAGGCGGAAGGTGTGCGCATGGGGGCACTCGCAACGCATGACCAGATCGGTCGTGTAGAAGCGGAGATGAACAAGCTGTTGGCGCAGCAGGAATTGGTTTATAATCCTTCATTAGAGCTGATTGGAGCGACAAACGCAGGGGCATTTTATTCACCGAAGCTTTTTGTCAATGCGGATCCGTTCAATAAAACGGCGGTTCACGAAGTGGAGCCTTTTGGCCCTGTGAGTACGTTGATGCCGTATAAAACTATTGATGAAGCGGTCCAATTAACGGCGCTAGGCCGTGGTTCCCTCGTCACCTCATTTACGAGTAAAAACACGAGTGATATCGTTGCCTTCACTACGGAAGCTGCCGCGTACAACGGCCGTATTCACATAATCAACGAGAAGATGGCTAAGGAAAGCACCGGTCACGGTTCGCCGATGCCATTGATGAAGCACGGCGGTCCAGGACGTGCTGGAGGCGGTGAAGAGATGGGAGGCAAGCGCGGTGTATTGCACTATTTGCACCGTACGGCGATCCAAGGTCACCCCGATGACATCACGGCCATTACGCAGCAGTACCAGCCAGGGGCATCACGCCCAGAGGCTATGCCGCATGTATTTCGTCAGCACTTTGAGGAGCTTGAAGTGGGCGCGACAGTCTACACAGCGAAGCATACGGTGACAGAAACAGACATTACGAATTTTGCCAACGTGAGCGGCGATAATTTCTACGCCCACATGGATGCGAACTCTTTGGAAGGTACCATCTTCGAGGGAAGAGTAGCGCACGGATATTTCATTTTGAGTAAGGCGGCAGGATTGTTCGTCGAGGCGAAGAAAGGTCCAGTATTGTTGAATTACGGTATCGACGAATGCCGATTCACCAAGCCTGTCTACCCGGGGACAACCATCGGGGTGAAATTGACTGTGAAAGAAAAGATTGATCAAGAAAAGCGCAGTGAAGAAGATGTGGCAAAGGGCATCGTGAAGTACTACGTGGAAGTCTACGACGATACCGAGGAGGTAGTGGCTGTAACGACCATCTTGACCATGGTAAAGAAATTAGACCAGAGCTCATAAATTTCGATCTGTACGATTGTAAATATTCAGCAGAACACAATACCCAAATACTATAGCCTATGAACAAAGCAGTGAACCAAGGCGGCGTAAACGTGAATATCGACGATCGCGGTTTAGCGACGGTTGAATTTTTTCACCCGTTGTCCAATTCTTTGCCGGGGAAGGTCCTTGCGAAATTGGCCAATACCATTACGGAATTGGGGGAAAACGACGCCGTAAAACTCATCCTTGTAAAGAGTGCGGGCGAGCGTGCCTTTTGTGCCGGTGCCAGCTTTGACGAATTGATTTCTATTGAAGATTTAGATACTGGAAAGGTCTTTTTTAGCGGCTTTGCCAACGTCATTAATGCCATGCGTAAGTGTCCGAAGCTCATTATCGGCCGAGTTCAAGGGAAAGCTGTCGGCGGTGGTGTAGGTCTCGCTTCTTCTGTGGATTATTGTTACGCCACCAAGCAGGCCGCGGTCAAGCTGAGCGAACTGGCCGTTGGCATAGGACCGTTTGTGGTGGGTCCTGCATGTGAACGCAAATTAGGTTTGGCAGGCATGTCAGATTTGGCAATCAATGCTACAGAATGGCGCTCTGCGGACTGGGCCTTCCAGCGTGGTTTGTATAACGATATTTTCGAAGATGCAGCGGCGATGGATGAGGCCATAGAAGCTCTAGTGGGCCGATTGGTTACGAAATCTGTTCCAGCCATGCGAGGCTTAAAGCACGTTTTCTGGCAGGGAACTGAACACTGGGATGAGTTACTCGCGGAGCGTGCTGCTATCAGTGGAGAACTGATTCTGAGCAAGGAAGCAAAGGACGCCATTAACGCTTTTAAGAGTAGGTAATTGATTACGTTTTTAAAGCGTTATTCAACCTTCGCTCTCTTCTCCAAAGGATAAAAAAGAGGAGTATCAGCCCTGGCTGGAGCACGACAAATACAAGGATGTTAGCGAGGTAATAGCCGTAGCCGTATTCACCCGGTGTGCCACCCATCACTTGGAGGATGTAAACGCATTTCATAAAGAGGTGGGTGATAAATGCTTCCATAAATAGGAAACGCTTATCCAGAATGTATCGTATAAAAAAAGCCACCCGGCTGGATGGCTTTGGTAGTCTATATAGTCTGAAACTTACTTCACAAACACCTTAATTGAGGCGCTCATATCGCGGCCGTAAGAAGCATGTACGCCGTTGGCGAACTGCATACCCAAACGAACATCGCCCATAGGAAGTGTTACGGTATCTGAAGTTTGACCGCCGCCGTAGTGGATATTTACGCTATCCGCAGGAACTACCTCACCTTTTGCAAGGAACGCGTTGCCGATCAAGAGGTGGTGGTGGCCTGTGCCTTCTACAATCTCACCCGCTGGGCGAACATCCATGCCTTCTACACCGAATTCAACGTATATAGGGTTGCTTACTGTGTCGCCGTTTTCAAGGTTGGCAAAGAATACGCGACCGGTAGCATCGTTCATTTCCTCAGGAGCCATGCTTTCGTGGTTGTGGTCGTGTTCATCGTGGTTTTCTGCTGGTGTATCCGCTGTAGGGTTACAGGCGACGATCAATGCACCAAATGCAGTTAGGAGTAATGCCTTTTTCATGTTATTCAAATTCTATTAGTACGTTATTCTTCTCAACAGCATCACCTACCGAAACGTTCACGGATTTTACAATTCCGTCCTGTTCGGATTTCAGCATGTTCTCCATTTTCATCGCTTCTAAGATGAGTAAACCTTCTCCTTTAGCAATCTCTTGACCCGTTTCAACCATAATCTCTAAGACTTTACCAGGCATTGGGGCTTTTAGTTTAGTGGCTTTCGAAGAAGCTCCCCCGGCAATTCCCATCTTTTCAAGCAATAGATCGTATTGGTCTTTCGCCTCTAAGACCATCGTCTGTCCGTTTATTTTCAGAGTAAACGTTTTCGAGTCTTCTGCGCGCTCTACCCATTGTACGTAATAGGATTTATACTCTTTTAGGATATGCCAAGTTCTCGAGTCAATCTTTTCGACGTCCAGTTTATAGTAGGTTCCGTCGAGCAATCCCTCTGCGGCATTGGCTTCAGGTGAAACCTCAAATGAATTTTTACCTGCGATCTTGTACATGCGGTGGTTCTTTGAGAGACTAAAGGTACAAAAGGATTAGTCCAATTTTGAAGCCCAAATTTGTGCGCCTTTTACTTCAATAACAAGATCAAAATTTTCCGGTGCCTCGAAATCGCCAGGAACTTCGCTGAATTCGAAGATGGCAATCACTTCATCCGTCTCGCCCTCTTCGCCTCGCCAGATACGCATACTGTTCGTTGCAGTATCTATTTCTAATGCCATGTCATAACCGAGCTCACCATTGAATAATGCTTGATGCTTGTGTTTTAACGCCAACATTTGCGCAAAGAAATCTGATTGTGCATGTGACTTTGACCAATCCAAACCGACGGTGTCTTTACTAAAGAAAGGGTAACGATGATTCAGACCTGCTTCCTGACCGGAATAGATTAACGGGAAGCTGCGCTTCATCATAGACGCGAGTATATACATAGCATTGCCTAGATCACCCATACGCTCTTCAACGGTGCCGTTCCAACTGTTTTCATCGTGGTTGGTGTTGAAGTACATTTTCATGGTTTCAGTAGGCCAAACGGTATCGCATTTCGCTGCATATTCAGCGATAGCGCTTACGCTTTTATGTCCTTTTGCTACTTCATTCATAATGTGGTGGAATTCCCAACCATAAACAGCATTAAAACCAGCTTCGATAAGCGCTGGGTCTTCCCATTCGGCCAACATGAAGAGAGGGCCGTTATTAGCGCGTAAAGTGGTAATTGCAGTATTCCAGAAATCGATAGGAACAAATCCCGCCACATCGCAACGGAACCCGTCAATACCTGCGTTTGCAATCCACCAATCCATTTCAGCAATCATAGCCTCACGCATACCGGGTGCTTCGTAATTCAGATCGGCAACATCGGTCCAATCTGTAGGATTACCATCATTATCAATGGCAACAATAGGGAAGTTGCCTTCATCATCTTTGGTATAGAACTCTGGACGCTCTGTTACCCAAACATGGTCAAATGAAGTATGATTTGCCACCCAATCAAGGATAACTTTCATACCTAGTTCATGAGCCTGGTTTACGATGGATTGAAAGTCTTCTAAGGTTCCAAAATTCGGATTTACTGCGGTATAGTCTGAGATACTGTAGTAAGAGCCTAGCTCGCCTTTGCGGTTTTCTACACCGATAGGTTGAATGGGCATGAACCACAAAATATCTACGCCCATCTCAGCTAATCGTGGAAGGTGTGATTGGAAGGCTTTCAATGTGCCTTCCTCCGTGTATTGTCTGACGTTTACTTCATAAACATTGTCGCTAGCTGCCCATTCTGGGCGCTTAGGGCCATCGTATTCAGGCAAAGAGGCGACAGGCGCAGCAGGCTGGCAAGCCAACAATGCTGTTGCGGCAGCGAAGGCAATAAGAAGTGTTCTTTTCATGGTAAGTGAATTAGTCTTGGTTGAATTGGCCGCAATTGCGGGTTTGGTAGATTTCGCCGTCTGCAGGAACACTGATGTCCCAGTCTTTGAGGTAGCGGTCTTCGTTACTGTTGTTAAAGAAGAAGCGTACCTCCTGTTCCATATACTTGCGCACAATGATGAGCAGGTGCGGTTCAGGTTGATGAATGGTCGTTGAACCATAGTTCAAGGCCATGATGTTGGTCCGATTTTCGTTTAGGCGCGCAATGCGATCAAAGAGCTGCTGCTGACGCGGCGAAAAGTCGAACGGCATCATCTTTCTGTTGTCCGGATCGTTCCCGCCGTGAAGGGCAATCTCGTCGCCGTAGTAAAGAATAGGAATACCAGGAACGGCAATATTGAAGGCGTGCATCGCCGCCATTTTTCTATATCCACGCTCTGTAGGTTCTGGGATTTCACGTGTCCACCCAGCAAGCTTGCTGTCTTCACTCATGCTCAGGTGTCCCGAGGCCATAGAGGAGAAGCGCGGCTTGTCCTGATTGCCCGAAATATTCCCCATCAAATGGTGGTGGCCGTAGTAGGTAAGGCTACTTTCCAAAGCCTTGCGCAAGCGGTCAAACGTTGCTCCTTCTTGTGTGAAGGCTTCGAACGCTGCATCATAGAGGTTGAAGTTGAATTGGGCATCGACCTTTCCACTGCCGACATAGCTGGCAATAAGCTCGTCCGAGCCGTAGGTTTCCCCAATCTGATATATGTGGTTATCGCTCGCAGTACGAATTTTCTGTGTGAGCAAACGCGTGAAATTCATCGGGATGTGCTTGGTCGCATCGTGGCGGAAGCCGTCGAAGTCGTATTCTGTGATCCATACCAGCGCGCTATCACTCATTAGGTCGGCTACGGTGTTGTTGCGAAGTTCGAGGGTCGGCATAAAGGTGTCAAACCAAGTCGTTAAGCGCTCTTCGTCCCAAAGTTGGGTGTTGAGTCGTCCGTCAGCGGTGTATTTGTTGGTGGCCCAATTTGGGTGTTTCTGGTACACCGGGTGCAATTCGTGAACGTGGTTGGCCACATAATCCAGAAGTACGTTTTGCTCCTTCGTATGGGCATCGTCGAGGAACAAATGCAGCTCTTCAGGAGAAGCAAAACGGTGGTCCGGTTTGTTGTTGCTAATGGGCCAATACCCGTGGTATCCAGAGAATGTACTTACGGGCCCTCCTTGGTTCCAAAGGCCCCAAGCATCTTCAGGATTTTGTGTGATTGGGCTGATCCAAAGGGTGTTTGTATGGAGCGCATCAAAATATCCATCGGCCAATTTTAGGCGTATTCCCTCAATATCGCCGCCTTGGTAGTTGGCACGAGGGTGTACAGTCGAATCTTGAACGGGCTTATCGTTTCTAGGGTTGCCGTTGAAGAATCGGTCCACCATAGCGAAATACATGATGGAAGTGTGCCAATCTTTTCGGTCTAATTGCTTCGTATCAATGACCACCTCACCAAACTTCAATGGGATCAGCCAATCCCCGCCGTGTTGGCCATTCCTTGCGGTATACAATCTGATCCAAGCACGTTCCCAATCTTTTGCTTCATCTGGAATCCAGACGGATAGGCCGTCTTCATCTCGTACAACGTCAACAGCGCGGTTGTTGTAGAAGGCCAAAACCTCTTGGTCTTCCGGGATGCCAGAAAATCGCAACGAGCCTTCTTGCACGAACTGGAAATCAATAGCCACAGGCGCTTCGCCACCGCCGCCTTCCACGGTCAAGACATTGTTGAAACTTCCAAATCCATTGGGGACGGTAACCGCATTCGAAGGATCCAATACTTCTTTGCCGTTCACGACGAGTTTGTATGCATATTCACCAGGCGCAAGCACCAATGGCGCTTCCCAAGCGTTGCCGTTCCATTCCAAGAATGTGGCATTGCTATTCCATGCGTTGAATACACCTTTGACCTTTACCTCTTCTCCTTCGAAACCGGGAATGCTCATGGTGATGGCACGTTTAGCACCTCTAAAGAAGGGCACAAATAGGTCTTCGCCATCACCGTCAATATGTGCTACGTTCAGTTCATGTTCGAGGGAGCCAGTGATTACTTCGCCGTCGAAGTCTAGGCCACTTGGTAATTCGAGTAGGCCATTTACATAGTCGTTTACAATGAAACTACTCTGCATACCGTGATGAACGTGCGGTGAAGCCAGACCTGAGGCCTGCATGCGAAGGGCAGCAGAGGGCGCAACCTCACAAGCTGCGAGTGCTACGCCGATGGAGAATACCGTTAAAAATTTCTTCATGTTCTGTGGGCTAAAAAAAGGCGCACGTGGCGCCTTTCTAAGATAGTATCAATTCATTATGCCATTGCAGCAGCTGCCGTGGATGCTTTTTCACCTGCCGCTACTTCAAACCATTGGCCGTCGATCGCGAATTTAGCAGGAGCGCCACTCACGTTCTCGATGGTCATGCTTTGGGCTGTGAGGTTCGCTTTAAGCGTAGCGCCTCTCCAAAGGATGGAGAAGGTAAGGCCCTTCCACTGTGTTGGGAGCTTTGGTGTGAAATGCAATTCTTCGTCACGAATCTTCATACCGCCGAATCCTTGAACTACGGACATCCAAGTTCCCGCCATCGAGGTGATATGCAACCCTTCGTGAACTTCGCGGTTGTAATCGTCGATGTCCAAACGAGAGGTACGCAAATACATTTCGTAGGCTTTCTCTGGGTAGTCAATCTGAGCAGCAAGGATGGCGTGCACACACGGGCTCAGGGAGCTTTCGTGCACGGTCTTTGGCTCGTAGAAATCAAAGTTACGCGTTACTTCCTCTTGGTCGTAAAGGTGGTTCAAGAAGTAGTAGCCTTGCATCACATCCGCTTGCTTGATGAAGATCGAACGCAGGATCCGGTCCCAGCTCCAATGCTGGTTGATCGGACGCTCGTCCAGGCGGAGGTCGTCCACAGTAAGCTGCTCCTTATCAAGGAACCCGTCCTGCTGCAATACCACGCCCAATTTCTCACTCTTCGGGTAGTACATCTTCGCGATGATGTCGTTCCACTTCGCGAATTCTGTGTCTGCGTTCAGGGTAGTTTTGCTCGCGATAGCGTTTAGCACGTCCGCAGCATTTTCTGCGAGCCAATTGTAGGCTTCAAGCGTCCACTCCAAGGTCCACGCCGCCATGCGGTTGGTGTACCAGTTGTTGTTGATGTTGTTCTCGTACTCGTTCGGCCCAGTCACACCTAACATTACGTACGCTTCTTTTTCCTGGGACCAATTCACACGCCCGGACCAGAATCGGCTAATACCTAGCAATACTTCAAATCCTCCTTCGGCCAAATAGCCCCAATCTTGTGTGTGACGTATGTAGTCGAACACGCCATATGCGATGGCTGCATTGCGGTGGATTTCCTCAAAAGTGATTTCCCACTCGTTGTGGCATTCCTCGCCGTTCATTGTGACCATCGGGTACAAGGCTGCACCGTCTTTGAACCCGAGTTTGCCTGCGTTTTCGATCGCCTTATCGAGCTGCTTGTAACGGTACAAACACAAGTTCTTCGCGACCTCCGGCTGTGCCGTAGCGAGGTAGAATGGCAAACAATAGGCTTCTGTATCCCAGTAGGTCGAACCGCCGTATTTTTCGCCGGTAAATCCTTTCGGACCGATGTTCAATCTATTGTCAACACCCGTGAAGGTCTGGTTCATGTGGAAGATGTTGAAGCGGATGCCTTGCTGTGCTTCTGCATCACCTTCTATTTCGATATCTGAGGTTTCCCATTTGTTGTGCCAAGCTGCAGCATGTTCATTGCGCAATTGGGTATAGCCTGCGTGCGCCGCTGACGCGGCGCTAGTGGCTGCGTTTACATCTAAAACTGCAGCGGAATGATTCATGCTTGACAGCACGGCAGCGAATTTATTCACTTGCAGGGTTTGCCCTTGTTGAACCTTGAATGACGCGCATTCGCAAACGCACATATGAGTTGCTTCAGTGGTGGGATCCCATGCCACAGAGGCCCCGTCAATAGCCGAGTAATTATGCATGGCTACGCTAACCTCATAGCTGGTTTTCTTTGTTCTTGCGTGTACATAACTGCTCCCGTTCTCTTGTCCGCAGCTGACCGATTCCCAGAATTTTTCATTGTAATTACTGTCCTCGTTTTCCACATCAAAGTCCAGGTAAGAACATATTTCAATGGAACCGGAGAAGTTGATAGGTACAATGCTGTAGGACAGTGCTCCGATTTCGTCCTTTACGATACTTACAAATCTTTCAGTCTTGATCGCGAGCATTTTTCCTGAAGGAAGGGTGGCTTGAAAGGAGCGCTTCAAAAGCCCACTCTGCATATCCAGTTCACGGTAAAAATCATTTACTGCGACAGCGGTGTTTAGATCTAAAGTCTCACCATCCACTTTAACATTTAAACCGATCCAGTTACAGGAGTTAAGTACTTTGGCGAAGTATTCAGGATAACCATTTTTCCACCAACCTACACGTGTTTTATCAGGATAGTATACCCCCGCGATGTAGGAACCTTGTAGGCTTTGTCCAGTATAAGTTTCCTCAAAATTGGCCCGTTGGCCCATTCGACCATTTCCGATAGAAAATAGACTTTCACTCTTCGGGTGGTTGGAAGGACTCCAACCTTTTTCAATGATTTTCCAGGGATGAACCTCTGTGTATTTATTGAACATTGTATTTTCTTTGCGCAGTTATAGTGCGCGCAGAAGCTCTTCAGGAGTCGTTTCGCCCAATGCGTTAAAATAAAGGTCCGCCCCACCTAATATATCTGGTGTTCCGATTCCCACGCACGACATTCCACCTGTTTTTGCAGCCTGCACACCGGCAATAGAATCCTCAAAGACGATACATTCTGCCGGCGTAAGACCCAGTGCTTCTGCGCCTTTCAAAAATACCTCAGGATGCGGTTTGCCATTTACCACATTATTCCCATCAATTATCGCATCGAAAAGGGGTAGTACGTTCATTTTATCCAAAATGAGTGGGGCATTTTTTGATGCTGAACCTAGTGCAATACCAATTCCATGTGCCTTTGCTTCCTCCAAAAATTCCACAGCGCCAGGTAGTCCATCATTAGCGCTGAGTTGGCTCACCAATTCCAGGTACCACTCGTTTTTTAACTCCATCAGCGCTTGGAACTCTTCGTCGGAAATCGTCGCCCCAGTCCACTTCATAATCGTCTTAAGCGAATCTACACGACTTACTCCTTTGAGTTGTTCGTTTTGTACTTCAGTAAAATCACCGCCCAATTTTTGCGCAATACGGCGCCACGCTTGAAAATGAAAAACGGCGGTATCTACAATAACGCCGTCCAAATCAAAGAGAAATCCTTTAATCATTAGTTAGACCTGATAGGCATTTAAGATGTTTAGGTACTTTAAATGGTATTTGATTAAACCGTCTACTGGTTTGCGCATGATTTGGCCCAAGCGGAAACCACGCTCTTCTAAAACCTCTTTGAGAATTTCGTGGAAAATGGCGCCAACAGAACCAACAAAATGCACGGGTACTTCTGTTGCGTTGGCGAAACAGCCAATATGAATGTCAGCGAATTTAACGAAGCCCTCACGCACAATCGTTTTAACATACGGATGTTCCATATGCTTACCAGCGAAACGGCTGAAAGAGGCCAAATAAACATTGGCATTCGGTTTGTTGTAAACGCTGGTGACGATTTCATCTTTATCTAATCCGTAGGTATCAAAAAAGTCAACAGCCATTTCTTCTGGAAGACGTTTGTAAAGAAAATCGGAAACGAGGCGTTTTCCAATAAAACTGGCTGATCCTTCGTCTCCTAATATGTAGGCCAATGCAGGCACTTCATCACTCACAGTCTCACCATCGAAATAGCAGCTGTTCGAGCCAGTACCCAAAATGCACGTTATGGCGGGTTCACCTGTGTAGGTCGAATAGGCACTTGCAACTAAATCGTGGTCAACATTGATCGTGGCATTTTTGAAAACGCGCTTTAAACCGTCGTGGATGATGTCTTTTAAGCTTTCGCTAGAAGCACCAGCACCATAAAAATAGACGAAATCTACACTGCCGTGGATGGTAGAAACGACGCCATTACCGCTAAGCTCTTCATGCATGAAGGGCGCAGAGTGGAAATAGGGATTGAACCCCATTGTAGAGAATCGTTTGAACTCGGAACCATCTGGGTTCAGAGCCACCCAATCACATTTTGTAGAACCACTTTCGGCGATTAGTATCATACGGTTTAAATAGCGGACCGCACCTTTTAAAAGGCGCGGTCCAGTATTAAATGTTTAGGCGAGACGCTCTACTAGGTTTGCTAAACGCGCAGAATAGCCTGCTTCGTTGTCGTACCATCCTAGAACTTTCACAAGGTTTCCTTTAGCGCTGGTAACCCCTGCGTCGAAGATACAGCTGTGCTTATCGCCAACGATATCAGAGCTAACGATAGGGTCTTCTGTGTACATAAGAATGCCTTTCAACGGGCCTTCAGCAGCTTCTTTCATGGCTGCATTGATTTCTTCTGCAGTCACTTCTCTGCTTAATTGAACCGTAAGGTCAGTTGCAGAACCAGTGATGGTAGGAACGCGCATTGCATACCCGTCTAATTTTCCTTTCAACTGTGGCAATACTAAAGCGACTGCTTTAGCGGCACCAGTAGAAGTTGGAATCATGTTTACTGCAGCAGCACGAGCACGGCGCTTGTCTGAATGTGGTGCATCTTGAATGCGTTGATCAGAAGTATACGCGTGAATGGTGCACATGAAACCGCTATCGATACCGAATTTTTCATCCAATACTTTCGCCATTGGAGATAAACAGTTCGTAGTACATGAAGCATTACTTACCATAGTATCTGCATCGGTTAGTTGGTCGTCATTGACTCCTAAAACGATGGTCTTAATATCCCCTTTTGCTGGTGCGGAAAGAACTACTTTTTTAGCACCAGCGGTAATGTGCTTACCCATGCCTTCTGCGTTGGTGAAGAACCCTGTAGATTCTACTACCACTTCAACACCGATCTCACCCCAAGGAAGGGTTTCAGGATCACGCTGCGCGTAAACGGTAATTTCTTTACCATTGACGATCAAGCTGTTTTCAGTATGCGTAACAGTTCCATTGAAACGACCGTGTGCACTGTCGTACTTCAAAAGGTGGGCAAGCATATCTACTGCAGTGAGGTCATTGATAGCAACTACCTCAACTTTATCACTTTCGATAAGGTTGCGAAATGTTAAACGTCCGATGCGGCCAAAGCCGTTGATTGCGATTTTTGTACTCATAGTTTGATGTGTTATGTGGCTAGAATTTTAGCAATAGTTAGCATTTCGTCGTCCAATTCCGTGGTTTTTGTGATCGCATCTTCCAACGGAGTAAAAACTACTTTTTGATTGATCATTCCCGACATGACCTTTTCTTGTCCCTTGATTAGACCTTTGATCGCATAATGTCCTAAAACAGAAGCTAAAATTCGGTCGTTAGTGGAGGGAGAACCACCACGTTGTGTGTGTCCTAGGGTGGTCACTTTTACGTCGATGGACGGAAATTCACTTCGAACGGCGGATGCAATTTCGAAGATGTCACCTAAATGATTGCCTTCAGCAACCATGATAATGTTCGAAGTCTTTTTATTTGCCTGAGCACTGCGCAAGTCCGCAAACAACTCATCGTAAGTGTTTTTCTTTTCCGGTAGGATAATGCTCAAGGCACCCGTTGCAAGACCGGTTGAAGCGGCAATGTACCCAGTGTCTCTTCCCATCACCTCTACTAAGAATAGGCGGTTATGAGAAGAAGCCGTATCACGAATCTTATCAACACTTTCAATGACTGTGTTGGTCGCCGTATCGTAACCTATGGTATAATCCGTACCGAACAAATCATTATCAATAGTTCCAGGAACCCCAATGACTTTTACACCGTGTTCTTCTGCGAGTTTTACGGCGCCGGTAAACGAACCGTCACCTCCAATGACAATGAGTGCATCTATGTTTCTATCGCGAAGGTTTTTTGCTGCTTTTGCTCGGCCCTCAGGTGTTCGGAATTCTTGCGAACGAGCACTTTTCAGGAATGTTCCGCCAAGCGCAAGAATATGCTTTACACTTGAAGACGAGAGTTCGATAATGTCGTTTTCAATCATGCCTTCATATCCTCTGTAGACGCCAAAGACCCTTTTACCGTGGTATAAAGCGGTCCTGACAACGGCGCGAATTGCGGCGTTCATTCCAGGTGCATCGCCCCCGGAAGTAAGAACTGCGATGTTGTTAATTTCTGTAGACATAGGTGCAAAGGTAATAACTAAGTGTAAATGTTACACTTATTAATTTTTTGTCGTTATCTTTAAAAGCAGCATATTTTACCAAAACACACGCAAACACGGCTATGCCACAGCAATTTGAACTCAATTCGAACATCAGTGTAGACTGCGTCATCTTCGGTTTTGATGGCGAAAAACTCAAGGTATTACTGATTGAAGAGAAAGATATTGGACAGGGGATGCTAAGGAAACGTATTCCTGGAGATCTTATCTTAAAAAATGAAAGCTTAGACGCCGCCGCAGATAGAGTGCTCTATGAGCTGGCTACCCTAAGGAATGTAATTTTAAAGCAGTTTCACACATTTGGGGATCCTGGCCGAGTAAATGATCCAAAGGATAGAAAATGGTTGGAACTGTACCGTAATAATCCCTCTGAACGCGTTATTACTGCCGCCTACTACGCCTTAGTGAAAATGGATGATTTTCTTCCCAACCCTGCAAGTTTTGCGGGTGAGGCGCTGTGGTGTGATATAGAAGAAGTTCCAGAATTGGCCTTTGACCATAATGAGATTGTGGAGGTCGCATTGTGGAAACTACAGCGACACTTTGAGTTAAATAAGAGTGGGTATGAGCTCCTTCCACAGCGATTTACTTTAAATCAATTGCAGCAGTTGCACGAAGCAATTACTCAAGAAGAATTGGACAAAAGGAATTTCCGTAAAAAGGTGGTTCGCGAAAAGCTCGTTGAGGCAACGGACGAAAAGCAAGACAATGTGTTGCACAAACCGGCTCGATTGTACCGCATCAAAGTTTAATTTCCCGCTTTTCTCTAAAATCGTCTCCGTTTAGGATAAATAGTGGGATAATTCTGCTAATGGGACCACGCTATGGATTTTACTTGAAGGCGCTTAAAGTGTACATTTGACTCTATAACTTAACAAGCGTAAGCAGATGAAAAGCACTTCTCGTTTTTTACTTTTCTGTTTTAGTTTCTTCTTCGCCCAGTCAATTGTAGCACAGACAGTTACTGGAACCGTAGTCGACGAATACAATGAAGCGTTGCCTTCAGTCGTCATTACCGTAGAGAACCAAAGCGGAACCATGACCGATTATAATGGTCAATACACCCTTAATCTTCCGAAAGGAACAAACAATATTACCTACAGTTTTATCGGTTACGAGCCCGTCACAAAAACGGTTGTCGTTCAAGGCAATAAGGTAGTAAATGTGGTCATGAAACCATCGCAAACGCAGCTTGATGAAGTGGTCGTAGTGGGTTATGGCGTTGCCCGTCGACGCGATCTCACCGGTTCTGTAGTGAGTTTGAAGTCAAAAGAGCTTACGGACATTCCTACGCCTTCATTTGAAAACGCCATTCAAGGTAAGGCAGCGGGCGTTCAGGTTATCACAGGTTCTGGGATCGCCGGTTCCGGGTCCATGGTTCGTGTTCGCGGGGTAGCCTCCATTTCTGCTGGTGGTGATCCACTTTATGTCGTAGACGGTATACCAATTACACAAGATTACTTTTTGAACGGAAATCGTGGGGGATTCAATACGAACCCACTAGCGACGATCAATCCAAACGATATTGAATCGGTTGAAATATTAAAAGATGCTGCCGCAACAGGTATCTACGGTTCACGCGGATCCAACGGGGTAGTTCTGATTACCACGAAAAGGGGAAAGTCAAAGAAGTTGACCTATAATTTCTCAGCGCGTACGGGAATCAGTGCACCGACAGCATTACCGAATATGGCGTCTAAAGAAGAATACCTCCAATTGTATGAAGAGGCCTGGGTAAATGACGGAAACGTTGGTGTTCCGGAATTGCCAGGAAACAGAATGAGCTGGGCCGAGGCGCAAGCCATTGAAGGAACCGATTGGATACAAGAAACTATTCGCACAGGCGTGAAACAGGGTTATGATTTCTCTGCGTCTAAAGGATTTAAAGGCGGTAACTTCTATGCGGGCTTATCGTATAATGACAATCACAGTTATTTAGCCGGGAACTCGTATGAAAGAATCTCGGGCCGATTTAACGTGGATTACAATTTGGCCTCAAATTTAAAATTGGGAATCAGCACCTCTATTTCTCGAGGCATCAACAATAGGATTGATGCGGCTTGGTCCGGTGGTTTTGGTGAGGCCATGTCAAGAGCGCTTCCCATCTATCCGGTACGCTATTCCGAGGATGAATACGATGCGGATGGCAACGTTATTGCTTCAGCTGGCGACTATTGGTTGAAAGGCGGCGTAAGTTTAAACCCAGTTGCACAGCGTGCATTAAAAGATTGGACGGCTATTGAAGACCGTACCATCAACAATTTTACATTAGACTATAAACTAAGTGATGCATGGACACTTCGCGGACAAGGTGCTGTTGATTACATGCATTTTGAAGATCACATCTGGGAAAAACCAGGATACGACCCTACCTATAAAGATTCAGATGGAAATTTGCTCGGTCGTGCGAATATGTATACCTACAGTGTATGGAACACCTCTGGTAACGCTACGGCGAATTACATCAAGGATATTGGAGAAAACCACCACATTAACTGGTTGGTGGGTTCTGAATACCAATACAACCGAATCCTTCGCTGGGATGGGTATTACGACAGTGAGGCCACAGGTCAGATTCGCGAGACAGGACAATATGTGAACGATCCGCTTAGTTACTTAGAGGAATATGCCTTTGCATCGGCCTTCACACGTTTGAACTACAACTTCGCTGGCAAGTATTACGCTGAAGCGTTGATACGCCGTGACGGATCTTCAAAATTTGGTCCCAACAATAAATACGGAAACTTTCCTGCAGCGTCTTTAGGCTGGATCATTACGGAAGAAGATTTCATGGCGGGACTACCAAATATTAACTTTTTGAAGCTGAAGACCTCCGTAGGTAAAAACGGAAACTCCGCCATTCCTTCGTACCAGTGGTTCGGTTACTATAACGTTGCCAACAATGGTTACGGGGGTCAGACGTATCGTTACCCAGTAATTCGCGAAAATGCAGATTTGCGTTGGGAGACATCGACCACGTATGACATCGGTTTGGAGTATGGATTTTTCAACGACCGTGTAACTGGGGAATTGGCTTGGTACCACAAAGAGACCAACGACATGTTACTCAACGTAACCCTGCAGGGCTCAACAGGATTTGGCTCTTGGTGGGATAACGTAGGTAGCGTTTACAATACTGGGGTTGAATTCGCTATCAAGTCACGGAACATCGTAACGGATAACTTTACGTGGACCACAGATTTCAATATTGCGCGTAACACCAATGAGATTACTTCGATAGGTCAGTATTCCCCGGATGCGGTGAGTGGTGGAACGAATGATACGCGTGTAGTGGTGGGAATGCCTATTGGTACGAATTACCTCGTTCAATTCTCGCATGTAGACCCAACCAACGGGTTGCCGGTGTACCTCACTAAAGACGGTGAAGAGACGTACACTTGGGACCTTCAGGATCGCGTTGCAGTGGGTAATGTCATGCCGGATGCCATTGGAGGTTTGACGAATACATTTAATTATAAGAATTTAGAATTCAGTTTCTTATGGGTGTTCACTATCGGCGGCGACATCTACGACAGTTCTTCGAAGCGTCAGATGGGCGTTGTGACCGATTGGAACATGCGTACCGATCTATTCGACCGCTGGCAGCAGCCGGGTGATGCAGCAACGTACCCAAGATTAAGCCGTGATTACCGGACTTATGGTGCGAATACAGAATGGATCAATACCAACCTATGGCTGCATGACGGAACGTACGCGCGTCTTCGCAACGTGAAGTTGAGTTACCGCGTGCCCCAGAGCAAACTGAAAAATATTAAAGGCATGACCGTTAATGTGACAGGAACAAACCTCATCACCTTGACCAACTTTATCGGTTTAGATCCAGAGATCGCTCGCGATTTCGAGAACGCCACGGATAGAAACATGTCTCCGAACATTACCTACCTCACGCCGCCGCAAGAAAAGACGGTGAACTTAGGTGTAAATATTAACTTTTAATCAGCGCGAATTATGAAAAATTTGAGAGTATTTATAGCGCTAATCGCCATCGCAGTAGGAAGTTCTTCGTGCGAGCGAATTTTAGATTTCCAGGCGAATAGTAATAATCAAATTCCGGCAGATTCAGCCATTCTGAACATTCAAGATGCGCAAGAGCTATTAGTAAGTGTATATGATGTAGCTGCAAACGCCTTTAACGGAAGCTTTCAGAACATCCCTGAAGTCATGTCTGATCACATCGCAGATCCATTAGGTCTGAATGGGGAGTATGCCCAGATTTGGCGTTGGACTTCGTCGTTCTTTAATGGATCTTTTGGCGGCGAATACCGCAATGCATACATCGCTATTTATCGTGCGAATACCTTAATTGAAGAGGTAGCGGATCTTGAAGGTGCTACTGTCGATGCAGTTACTCGTATCACAGCGGAAGCAAAGTTTATTCGTGCATTGAGTCATTACCACGTGGTTCGTATTTGGGCATTGCCTTATGGATATACTTCTGATAACAGCCATTTAGGGATTCCATTAAAGGTGAGCGCGGATCAGACGCCACAGATGCGCGCGACGGTTGCAGATGTCTATGCACAGATTGAGCAAGATCTTTTGGATGCAGAGGCGGATTTACCAGCATCAAACGGAATTTTTGCAAACCAAATGGCGGCGAAAGCACTTTTGGCGAAAGTGTATTTAGAAATGGGCGATTTCGCTAATGCGAAAGCAAAAGCGGCTGAGGTAATGAACGCAGGAACGTACTCACTGGACCCTGTTTTAACCAATCGTTTTGCGGATCATGCCAATGGCAACCTACCTGCAGAATTCATCTTTACTTTGGTAAGTACCAACGAAAGTTCAGCCACGGATACGATCGTAGATGAGCGCGGTATGAGCTTTACATGGAACTACCGTTCCGATGATCCGAACGCGAATCCAGCGCTTAAAGCAAGTCAAGCATTGTACGTCGAGGCCACGGCGGACACGAACGATCTGCGCGGCCAATTGTGGTATGAGGCTCGCAACGCGGGTACGCCGGATGAATTCTATGTAGTGAGTAAATTCGACGGGAGTTTCCTCGATGTGCCTCTATTGCATTTATCAGATTTGTATCTCATTTATGCCGAATGTAATGTGCGCTTAAATGGCGATAGCGATGGAAGCGGATTGGCAAAAATCAATGCATTGCGTCAACGCGCGGGTTTGACAGATTTAACCAGTCTTACACTCACTGATGTAATGTCTGAGCGTCGTTTGGAATTGGCCTTTGAAGGTGACCGATTATTCCAACTCAAGCGCCAAGGTATATTGGGAGAAATCCAAACCATTCGTGGTGTGGATTGGGATTGTCCAGGTATGGTGCTGCAATTCCCTAATTTTGAGGGGACAGCACAAGGATTTGTATATAACGAAGAAGGAGGCTGCAACTAAGCAGAGAAGCATATGAAAGCAAGAATTATAACAATTGTAGCGGCGGCATTTTTGGCCCTTGGCGCATGTAAGCCTGAAGTGGGTCCAATAGGTCCTAGCTATGAGGCTGGTGCAGGGATTCTCGGAACTTGGGAGCTCACCATGGTCGAGCAGACCGACGTAACACTTCCGGTACCAGAAACGCGTGATGTCAGTGATCTATACCTAGATGCTCAGAATAAATGGGTAGTTGCTTTTAATAGCGACAGCACCTATTCTGTGAACCAGCAAGGTCCGGGCTTTGATGTGTTTGGCAATGGTGGAACTTGGCGTTACAATACGCCGGGATACCCGTCAGAACTTCATTTGACACAGGATTCATCAGTTGTGATTTTACCTCTAGGAAATATGCCAAGGAGTATTGATCAGAATGTAAGTTTCATTTTCGCTCGTGAGCGCTGTGATAAGCCGAGCGTTTCTTACCAATTAACGTTTACTCGTAAATAAGCTTCATTATGAAAAGAATAAACACACTTTTACTCTTGACTTTGGGCCTTTCAGCAAGTGCCCAAATCACGACGGTTCCAGATGAAAATATAGACCCAGCAGATTCGTTAGAGATCATCTTTGATCCGGCGGCTCTAGATTTGGCTGTAGGTCATCAAGATTTGTTGAAGCAAGCGGTCGATGCAGGCGAAGACATGTACATATGGACATGGAAGCCGGCTACACATCCGGATGGTCATCCTTTTGTCAATGGCACGGGGTCTGCACCTTGGAAGAATTCAAACGAAGCCATGAAAATGACGAAGAATGCTGACGGGACGTTCTCTTGGAAAATTGTTCCTACCCTTTTCTACGAGGTGGATGCGACCACCGTGTATGCAGAGGACATTCACTTTTTAGTAAAAGCTAAAGACGGCGGCGGTTATGGTGATCCCGATGTTAAAACAGACGATCAAAGTATAGCTATCGACCCTCCTGCTACAGAGCGCAACCCATTCTACCATTTTCCAACGAAGGTTATGGCAGATGATGTGCTGACCTTGCGTTATGAAAATTGGCGTGAACAGAAGTCGAGCATGCAAAATTTGGCTTCGGACGATTGTTACATGTACGCTAAAGTCACCTATACAGACGGGACTTTTGATCAAATTGAGAATACCTTCAACGTAGGAAGTAATCCGGACTTACAGATGGATTATTTAGACAACGGAAATTTCCAATTGCGTCTTATTCCCGAGGAATTCTTTAATGTTCCTGCGACTAAAACCATTGATTATTTGGAGTTTATTGCCATGAAAAAAGTGTTCGCTACAGGAGCGGATCGCGTAACAGAGGCTGTAAATGTTCAAATCGAATGTCAGTAGAACCTTAATGCATTAACTCTTAAAACCCGGCCTTGGTCGGGTTTTTTCTCTTTAGTGGACTAATTCATTGAAACGTATGCAACAGAAACCTAAACTTAGTTTTTGGCAGATTTGGAACATGAGCTTTGGCTTTTTGGGAATCCAATTCGGTTATGCCTTACAAGGCGGTTTTATGAGTCGGATCTTTGAAACCCTAGGTGCCGATGAGCACAGTCTTCCGCTCTTATGGATTGCTGCGCCACTCACAGGGTTGATCGTTCAGCCGATTATTGGGCAAATGAGCGACAATACTTGGCACCCACGCTTTGGTCGTCGTCGTCCGTATTTTTTAATTGGTGCCATTCTGGCTTCTATAACCTTACTCTTTGTACCCCACAGTTCCGCGCTGTGGATTGCTGCAGGTGGACTTTGGATTTTAGATGCGACTATGAACATATCTATGGAGCCCTTCCGTGCCTTGGTAGCTGATAAGTTACCGGACAGTCAGCGAAGTTTTGGTTTCGTAGTGCAAACCTTGATTATTGGGGTGAGCACATGGGTGGCCTCAAACTTACCCCTTTTAGTCAGTTCCCTAGGCGTGAGTAATGAGGCGGATCCAGGAGTTGTTCCCATGTCCGTAAAGGTTGCCTTTGGCATCGGCGCTGTGATTTTCTTGCTGGCCATTCTCTATACCGTATTTACGACGGATGAATATCCTCCTGAAGATATGGAGGTATTTCGCGCCGAGCAGAAGGAAAATTCGGGCTTAGTAAATACTTTACGTGAGGTTGGGAAAAATATTGGGAACATGCCTTTAACCATGAAGAAATTGGGCGTGGTCCAATTCTTTTCTTGGTTCGCGTTTTTTTGCATGTGGTCCATGGCGAATCCCGCTCTGACCGACCACGTTTATGGCGCTGCGAAACCTGAGGCTATTGAATACGCTGTATCATCGGCTGCCCAGATAGAAGCGTACCAATTGGAGGATAGAGCATTCAATGACGCTTCCAATCAAGTGGGCTCTTATATGGGGAATTATGGTTTGAGTTCTATGTTGTTCGCATTGCTTTTAACGCTGTGGACAGCGAAGCGTCGTATCAACCGAAAGTACGTTCACATGTTCAGTCTTTTTGCTGGGGCATATGGTTTCATAAGTATGTACTTCATAACAGAACCGTCAATGTTAACGTTATCGTTTGTCTGTATTGGTTTTTCTTGGGGGTCCATACTTTCCATGCCGTACGCCATGTTAAGTTCAACCTTAGACCCAAATAAAATGGGGGTGTACATGGGCATCTTCAACATGTTCATAGTCATCCCGCAGATAGTAGCGGCAACCTCTTTGACTGTAATTTATAAGAATTTGTTTGGAGCAGAGCCGATCAATGCAATGTTACTTGCAGGCACATCCCTTGTAATTGCGGGCTTGGCAAATCTCTTGATAACAAACAGGCATGCGGTGACTTATACGCCGTTAGAGTAAAGGCATAAGTTTATCTCTGTTCATTGAAATGAATAGCAAAGAAAAAAGGCCCCGATTTCGAGGCCTTTTTTATAGGGTTATATTTTTTTCTTCTTCCTAAATTCTCGTGGAGAGCAACCTTTTATTTTGAGGAAAGCGCGGTTGAAAGAGGAACTGGAGTTAAAACCGCTCTCTGAAGCTACCTCTGTCATCGCTTTATTTGTATTGATAAGCAGGTTACTCGCGACCGTGGTTCGCAGCTGCATGAGGTAGTCTACGAATGTCAGGCCAGAGGTTTGGCGGAACCATCGGCTGAAGCTTTGTTCGGTCATGCTAGCGATGTCGGAGATTTCGCTTAGGGTAATGGTGTTTTGGTAGTGGTCTTGGATGTGTTTCGAGACGCGTTCCATTCGTTGACTGAGCTTTTGGCTCATAACGTTAGAGTAGGCGTTGTTGGTGGAGACGGTCAGGAAATCTGCCCGGTCGGCGATCATGGCCATGAGGTTGAAAAACGCGCCAATACTACGGAGGGGGTCTTTGCCGACGATGGTGGTGAAGGCTTGGTGTTCGGCGTTGTTGAATTGACCCAAATTAATGCCGTAGCTCATGGCCCGGAACAGGCGCTGAAGAGAGGCACTTTCCTTAAAGCTGTTAAGCCACTCTTGTGTGAACTGGAGTCCCCAGCATTCCTTCTCCATTTGAACTTCTTCTTCCTCAGTACTGACAAAGTTATGCGGTAGATAAGGGCCCAGGAGGAACGCTTGCCCTGGCTCAAACTCTATCGTTTTATTTCCGATGAAGGCAAGGCCTTTGCCTTTGACTATGTAGGTGATTTCAATTTCCGGGTGGTAATGCCAATAATCGGTAAAAATGGACGGAAAATTTTGCCCAGCCTTTTGCGCCAAGACATAGCTATTGTAGCTACGGTCCTGTTCGGCAATGCGGATATTTTCAATAGTGGCCTTCATTCTAATCGTTCTCGTTTAACCAAGCGTGCTTTATCAAATGCGTTATTGCGGCGATACAAATAACAAGTAGCTAATTGGCTTAGACCGTCGAATGACTAATAACGCATTTCTTGACTGTAAGGTATCAAAAAAATGGATGATTAGGGTATAATTAGGGAGATATAGTCTCCTCTGTTTTGTACCTACTAAAAATAGAATTCCATGCGAATTCATGGTTTGTTGTATTAATCTGCAAGAATGTGGTTAAAAAACGGCTAAACACCAGTATCTGTTTGGCTTAACTTTGAAGAGTACTAAGTACATTTAATAATAATCTATCATAATTATGAAAAAATTCTACGCTTTAGCAGTCGCACTCTTTTTGGGTGTAACTGCATTTGCTCAAACGCACAGCGTTACCTTCCAAGTGGATTTAGGATCTACTTCTGCGAATTCGAACGGTGTACATGTAGCAGGATCTTTCCAGAGCTGGTCGCCGTCAACGACCGGTTTAACGCAAGTCGGCACGTCTTCAATTTATTCCACTACAGTGAGTGTATCTCCCGGTCAATTGGAATATAAATTTCTTAACGGTAATGCTTGGGGCGACGACGAAAGTGTTCCTACTGCAGTAAACGTTGGAACGAACGGTAACGGTAACCGTTGGGCGGTCATCTCTTCCGACACGACCCTTCCTGCGGTTATGTTCGCTGGTGCTGCACCAGCTGGACAGAAAGCCATTCAATTTAAAGTGGATTATGCTTTACAAACGATAAGCGCGGACTCTGCGCATGTTGCTGGAAACTTTCAAGGTTGGGACCCAGCCAAAACTCAGATGGTAAACTTTGACGGTGTATACCGTTACATCGCTTATGTCGGCAAAACGGATTCTACCTATTTTAAGTTTCTAAACGGTAATTCTTGGAGTGATGTTGAGTCAGTGCCATCTACATGTCAAGCATCTACTGCAGGTATAAGTCAAGGCGATAACCGTTTCTATACCGATACAGTCAGCGGTATGTACGAGGTGTGTTACAATATGTGTGGCCCTTGTATGGTAGTATCTACTTATGATATCACAGTAAATGTTGATGTGAGTTCTATCGCAGCATGTGGTACTGTAGACTCCGTTACACTTGCCGGCCCAATAAATGGCTGGGGTGGTGAATTGATGACGGATCCAGACGGTGACGGTGTTTATTCGATTTCTTACACTGATGTAGATTCAGGCGATTTCCAGTTCAAGGCACGTTTCCACGAAAACGGCAATACCAACTGGGAAGGCGGTGGTAACAAAATCGTTACTGTGAGCTCTGATTCTACAGTTGCAACCCGTTGTTTCGGTAACGATACGTATGGTCCTTGTGCGGCTGTTCCAGCTACGGCGGATGTTACATTCATCGTTGACTTTACACAAGCAGCATTTACTCCTGCAGATACCATTTATTTAATGGGCGCCTTCACTCAGTGGGATGCAAATGCCGTTCCTATGGTTCCTCATTCTGTTGCAGGTCAGTACATTGCTACGGAAGTAAACTTCTGTCCAGGTACTATGGAATACCGTTTCTCAAATGGTGACCCAAGCAATAGTTCAAACCACGAGCCGGTTCCTATGGATTGTGGTGTTGATAATGGCGTAGGTGGATACAACCGTTTCTTCGCGCGTTCAGGTAGCGCAGATACTGTACAGCACATCTTTGGTCAGTGTTCATTCATCTCTGTTGAAGAAGACGCGCTTATAGGTGTCAGTGTTCGTCCTAACCCAATGAACGAAAACGCAACCATCGCTTTAGGCGCAGGACGTTATTCAGTTCGTGTATTCGATATCACTGGTCGTGTGGTTGCAGGTTTCGATAACGTACAAGGTGATATCACTTTGGAGCGCAATAATATGGTGAGCGGTATGTATTATGTGAACATCGCTAACGCGAAGGGCGCAACGAAAACACTAAAGATAATTGTTGAATAAACGATACCGATCTACTTAAATAAGAGATCCCCCGGGCGCATCGCGCCCGGGGGATTTTTTTAGCCTTTACCCCAAAAAAAAGCGCGCCCATCGGGCGCGCTTTTTTTATTGTAGCTGAGGAGAAGCTTAGTGAAGCAATCCGTTTTCTACTGCGAAGCGCACTAGACCGGCGGTGTTGTTCATTCCTAATTTATTTAAAATGTTTTGTCGATGGTTGTCGATGGTACGTTTGGATAAGAAGAGTTTTTTAGAAATTTCTTCATTGGTCAATTGATCCGCAATGTATTTGAGAATTTCTATCTCTCGTTTGCTCAATCGTGCAACTGCCGGGTTATTACTGTGAAATTCAGCGAATGTCTTGCCTAAAATCCTGCGTTCAATGAGCGAATTGGCAATATCGAGCGCATAATACAGGCGTCCTTCTAGAATGGCTGTGATGGCTTTTATCAGCTCACCGGTATCGACACTCTTTTTAATAAATCCCTTAGCTCCAGCTTTCAGCATGTGCTCTACGACATTCATGTCGTCCGATTCTGAAAATCCTAAGACCGACTGTTCGGGCGATAAGCGCAATAACGATTTCGTGAGTTCTGCACCTGAATGCTTTCCCAATTGCGAATCCGTGACGATTAAATGAAAAGCATATTGATCGGCTAATTTTAGGGCGTCTAGAATGTTTCCGGCCTCTTTAACTTGGAACGAATACGACTCAAACTTGCCCATTTCCAGCATGGTTTTAATGCCTCCTCGTACGATAGGGTGATCGTCCACTACGAGAATACTAATGGTTTTGTTCATAATTGACATGTAAGCGAACGCCTAATGTAGTGAAAATGCTTAAAGTGAATCGATTGAGAGCGTATTAATCACTTAAAAACGTAAAATCGTAAGTATTTAGGCTTGTGGTTATTCACAGTGCGCTGTCAATAAAATAAATGTCTATATTTGTCAAAACTTTTTGACGTACAAAAGGGGGACCTCGAGTCCCCTCTTTTATTGGCGGTAATTTATGGAATACGACAAAGTATCAAAAGCGTTAACGACGGCGGTAGATGAAAACGACGCCTTTTTGGTCGATCTCGAAATCAAGCCCAATAACGTTATTGTTGCTTACGTAGACGCGGATGCCGGATTGACCATTGAGCAAATCAAAATGATCAATCGCAAGGTAGAATCCTTACTAGACCGAGATGATGAAGATTTTAATCTAACGGTAAGTAGCCCAGATTTAACGCGCCCCCTTAAAATTTGGCGTCAGTACAAAAAGAATGAAGGTCGCTTTTTGAAAGTGAAATACGATGATAGAGCGGACGAAGGTCAACTCATCGAGGTAGCAGAGGAGTACATCGTGCTCAGCGTACCACAGAAAAAGAAGAGTGACCCCAATAAAGAATTAAAAATTGAATTCACGGCGCTTACTGAAGCAAAAGTGGCAATTAAGTTTAAATAGGATTATTCAGATATAAACAATGGAAAATCAGGCGATTATTGAAAGCTTCCTCGCGTTTAAGGAGGAGAAAAATATCGACAGAATTACGCTCATGGCATTCATCGAAGAGGCCTTTCGCAATCAATTGCGTAAGAAGTACGAAGACGATGAGAACTTTGATGTGATTGTTAACCCAGATAAGGGTGATTTGGAGATTTGGCGCAACCGTACGGTAGTTGAAGACGGTGCAGTGGAGGACGATAATATGGAAATCGAACTTAGCGCAGCATTGAAAATCGAGCCAGATTACGAAGTAGGTGAAGAAGTTTCTGAAGAGGTTAAATTAATCGATTTAGGACGCAGATTTATTTTGGCATTCCGTCAAAACCTAGTGAGTCGTATTCAAGAGCATGATAGCTCTGAACTGTTCAAGCGTTACAAAGATTTAGAAGGTGAAATCATTACAGGTGAAGTGCACCACGTGCGTCACCGAGAAGTCATCGTTTACGACGACGAAGGAAATGAGCTGATTCTTCCGAAAGATCAAATGATTGGTGAGCGCGAGTTCTTCCGTAAAGGCGATCCTATCCGTGCCGTTGTTAAAGAAGTGGTATTCCGTGGAACAAAACCAGTGGTGATCATGTCTCGTACGGATGAGCGTTTCTTGGCGAAATTATTTGAGCAAGAAATACCTGAGGTATACGACGGTTTAATCACTATCAAGGGTGTAGTTCGTATCCCAGGAGAAAAGGCGAAAGTTGCAGTAGAATCGTACGACGATAGAATAGACCCTGTAGGTGCCTGTGTAGGTATGAAGGGATCCCGTATTCATTCAATCGTTCGCGAGTTACGCAATGAGAACATTGATGTCATCAACTACACTACGAACTTGCAATTGTACATCCAGCGTGCATTAAGCCCTGCAAAAGTGACCAGCCTTAACATTGATGAGGAAGCGGGTCGCGTAGAGGCTTTTTTAGCGCCGGATCAGGTGAGTTTAGCCATCGGTCGTGGGGGTACCAACATTCGCCTTGCTAGTAAATTGGTAAGCATGGAGATTGATGTATACCGCGATGATATCGAAATCGAAGACGATATTGAATTGGATCAATTCTCTGATGAGATTGAAGCATGGGTTATCGCAGAATTGAAAAAGATTGGATGTGATACTGCGAAGAGCGTGTTGAAATTGACCAAAGAGGAATTGGTTTCACGTGCGGATTTGGAAGTAGAAACTGCAGAGCACATCCTAAACGTACTTCAGAAAGAATTCGAAGACGAAGAATAAGAAAACACCTAAAGACACTCTATGAGTAGCGTCAGATTAAGTAAAGCGACAAAAGAGCTTAACATTTCCTTAGACCGTGCGGTGGAGGAATTGGCTAAACATGGCCATGAAATTCCAAACAATCGCAACTATAAAATCACGAACGATCAGTACGAGGTTTTGATGACGGCGTTTGCCGATGACCTTGCGCGTAAAAAACGCTCAGAAGAGGTAAGTCAGCAAGTGAAGGAGGAAAAAGAAATTCTAAGGGGGACGCAGGATACGGTTGAAGTACCCGCTGTAGCGGCCGCCCCTGCACCTGTCGAGGAAGCCTCTTTGGTAGAAGCTCCAAAAGAAGTCGCTCCTGAAAAGCCTGAACCTGTTGCAGAAGAGGTTCCAGTATCCTCGAAAGCAGCCGAAGCAGCGACAGAGGTAGAGGCACCAAATGAGCCGAGCGAAGAAGTTACTCCAGAGGACAATGGTGGTCTAAAGGTGATGGGTAAGATCGATTTAGATACCCAGAAGCCGAAGAAGAAGGAAGCGCCAGCGAAACCTAAAAAGGTAGCGCCAACAAAAAAATCTTCAGGCGCTGGTGCGCAAAACGTACCTAAGCCGATTGAGCCAACACCTGCGAAAGAAGAGGCTCCGAAAACGCCTCAGGATCAAGAGATCACAACGAAATACGTTAAGATTGATGGACCAAAATTCACAGGTCAAAAAATCGTGCTCCCGGTAGAAAAGCCAAAGGAGAACAAGAAGAAGCGTACGCGCATAAAGAAGCAGGGTCCAGGTGGAGCGACACCCGCACAAAATGATCCGAAAAACCGCAACAATACGCGCGGTCCTCAGAAGAGAAGTCCAGCTGGTGGACGCGGACGCAAGCAGCCTGTTGTTGCGAAGCAAGAGTTAACAGACGAGCAAATCCAAAAGCAGATCAAGGAAACTCTTGAAAAGCTTACCTCTGGAAAGAAAAATAAAGGCGCTAAAATTCGTCGTGATAAGCGTGCTGAACGCCGTGAAAGAGAAGAACTCGCGGACATTCAAGCAGCGGAAGAAAGCAAAGTATTGCAGGTAACGGAATTCGTTACTGTTACTGAGCTTGCGAACATGATGGATGTGTCAGTGAACGAAGTCATTGGTTCATTGATGGGAGTAGGTGTGATGGTAACGATGAACCAGCGTTTGGATGCAGAGATGCTCGAGATGGTGGCAGAGGAGTTCGGCTTTAGTGTCAACTTCGTTGATGAAGAGGTTACTGAAACCTTCCTTGAAGAAGAAGATAAAGAAGAAGACCTAAAGCCGCGTTCTCCGATTGTAACGGTAATGGGACACGTTGATCACGGTAAAACTTCTTTATTAGATTATGTACGTAAAGCAAACGTGATTGCCGGTGAAGCAGGTGGTATTACCCAGCACATTGGAGCATATAGCGTAAAAGTACATACGGGACAGACCATTACGTTCTTAGATACGCCAGGTCACGAGGCTTTTACCGCGATGCGTGCACGTGGTGCGCAAGTCACGGATATCGCGATTATCGTAGTAGCTGCAGATGATGCAGTTATGCCACAAACGAAAGAAGCCATTTCACACGCGCAAGCAGCAGGTGTACCTATCGTTATTGCGATAAACAAAGTTGACCGTGATGTGGCAAATCCGAGCAAGATTAAAGAGCAATTGTCGCAAGAGAATGTTCTAGTTGAAGATTGGGGCGGTAGCGTGCAGTGTCAAGAGATTTCGGCTAAAACAGGTCTGAACATTGAAGAGCTACTGGATAAGGTAATCTTAGAAGCAGAAATGCTTGATTTGAAAGCCAATCCTACTAAGAATGCAAGCGGTACTATTGTCGAAGCCTCGTTAGATAAAGGGCGCGGATATATGTGTACTGCATTGATTCAGTCGGGAACCATGAAGGTGGGGGATTACGTACTCGCCGGTCAACATAGTGGTAAAGTAAAAGCCATGCTGGATGAACGTGGCAATCGCATTAAAGTAGCCGGTCCTTCAACCCCAGTGAATCTATTAGGTTTGGACGGAGCGCCAACTTCTGGAGATCGTTTCATCATCATGGACGACGAAAGAGAGGCGAAGCAAATTGCACAAAAACGTCTGCAGTTGCAGCGTGAGCAAAGTGTTCGTTCCCAGAAACAGATGACGCTAGAAGAAATCGGACGCCGTTTGAAGGTAGGAGACTTCCAAGAGCTCAATATTATCCTTAAGGGTGATGTGGACGGTTCGGTTGAAGCGCTTTCGGATTCGCTACAAAAATTAACTACTGAAGAAATACAGGTAAACATCATTCACAAGGGTGTGGGTCAGATTTCTGAAAGTGACGTATTGTTAGCGACAGCTTCACAAGCCATATTAGTTGGTTTCCAGGTTCGCCCTTCTGCACAAGCACGCAAGCTTGCAGAGAAGGAAGAAGTAGAAATCCGCATGTATTCCATCATCTATGATGCCATCAATGAAATTCGCGATGCCATGGAAGGCATGCTTTCTGCTGAGGTCAAAGAAGAGATTAAGGGTACGGCTGAGATTCGTGAAACGTTTAAGATTTCTAAAGTTGGAACCATCGCAGGATGTATGGTTACTGATGGTGTGATTGAGCGTAGTAATGATGTCCGTATCATTCGTGATGGTGTAGTTGTTTACACCGGAAAACTGGGCTCACTCAAGCGTTTCAAGGACGATGCAAAAGAAGTTCGTCAAGGCTTTGAATGTGGTTTAAATATTGAAAAGTTTAATGACATTAAGGTTGGAGATGTCGTGGAAGCCTTTGGATTCACAGAGGTCAAGCGTACACTCTAAGTCGCAATTTTTTAGGATATACAATCCCCCGGGCGCAACGCGCCCGGGGGATTTTTTTTGCTTTCACTTTTGACTAAAGCACGATGCTACCATTTAAAGAGTAACGCTCCTACTAAGAATAACGCGCCATAAACGGCTGCGATACCCACTAGCCAGTATAGCATTAGCAGCGGTGTTGCGGGGCCGTCCTTAATCTCAGGATCATCTGCAACTTTCCAAGCAACGGGCTTCCAGGCTCCACCGGGTCGAACTTTGGCGTAAAACTCTACGAGTGTACTGCTAGATTCTGGAGCGGTTATGTACATCGTTAACAACCATGCGATGGTAGTAAAGCCAACGGTGAAGAAAAAGCTATTGGGAAACGCCCAAGCTAATCCGTAATGGGCAATGGCGTAAGCGATAAATGGCGCTACCGTCGCAGTAATTTCCGCCCACGCATTGATGCGCCACCAATACCAACGTAAAATCAGCACTAAGCCCAATCCTGCCCCACATTCCATGATAAACTGCCAAACACCAGCGATGCTGTTCATTTGCGAGGTAATCAGGAGACCTAAAAACGCCAGTAAAAGAGTGGTCGCTCTCGAAATGCTTAGACTTAAGCGACGTGGCGCGTTGGGTCTAAGAAAGCGCAAATAGAAGTCATTGATTAAATAGGATGCTCCCCAATTTAATTGAGTAGACATCGTGGACATATAAGCAGCGAAGAAAGAGGCAAGCAGCATTCCTAAAATTCCTTTAGGGAGGTAATCGCGCATGATGAAGATGTACCCAAATCTATAGTCTTGCTGGTACTTCAATGCTTCTGGAAGCCGGTCTCCATAAACGGGTTGCCAAGTCTCGAGCCATTGCGCGTATTCAGTTTGTTGTTGGCTAGTAAGCGGTTCACATTCATAGACGCCTGTGAGGCATTCATAGTTAATAAAATCTGGAGTTTGTTCTGCAAGATTGTTTTGACCACCATACAATGCAATGGCACTTAATGCGACGATAATCCATGGCCAAGGGCGCACTGCGTAGTGGCCAATTTGAAAAAGTGCGCTCGCTAAAAAGGAACTGCGTTCGTCCTTAGTAGAGAGCATACGTTGCGCGCTGTAACCTCCGCCACCTGGTTCTGCTCCTGGGTACCAAGAGGTCCACCACACCATTCCGAAGAAGGCAAGGAAGGAGGCCAACGAGATCTGGTAGCGCCCTCCAGCACCTCCCTCACCTACAGAAGGGAGAAAAGAGAACGTCTCCTCAGGGAGTGCGGCGCGTAGGCCTGCAAGGCCACCAATTTCCGGGGCTTTTAATACGTAATAGGCTAAGGCGATAGAGCCGGACATGGCTAATACGAATTGGAATACATCGGTATATACTACTCCCTTGAGTCCCGAAAAACTGACATAAAAGACTACAATAAGCAGAGCAACGCCTGTCCACACAAATGCTGATTCATGAGTCATTCCAAAGAAACCTTCGAGAAGCGTAATCATTGCAACATTAACCCAGCCCATGATGAGCACGTTCATAATGCCTCCGAGATAAATGGCTTTAAATCCACGAAGCAAAGCGGCTGGACGCCCGGAGTATCTAAATTCAATAAACTCAACTTCAGTAGTGAGTCCAGAGCGACGCCACAATCGGGCAAAAAACACGGTGGTCAACATGCCGCCTGCTAGTAAGTTCCACCAAAGCCAGTTCCCGCTAATACCATACTGGCCTACGAGTTCAGTTACCGCTAAAGGGGTATCTGCGGCAAAGGTGGTAGCGACCATAGAAATCCCTGCGATGTACCAAGGAAGGGAGCGGCCTCCTAAGAAGTATTCACTGAGCGTTTTCTTTTTACTTCGACCAAAATATAGACCAATTAAAACAGTCGATAAAAGAAGAAGGACGAGAACAATGATGTCCGTTGTGCTAAGAATCATGGCGCGGTTTAGTTTCGTTTGCTTGCGAAGAAATCGGTGAGTAATTGGGCACATTCCTCTGCCATTACGCCACTGGTTATTTTAGTTTTTGGATGCATAGGACCGCCGTGTTTTTGGTATCCACGTTTAGCATCGCTAGCTCCGTAAACCACATGTTCCATTTGTGACCAAAACAGGGCTCCGGCACACATGGGACAGGGCTCGAGCGTGACGTACAGGGTACATTTTTGAAGGTATTTATTGCCGAGATAATTGCTTGCAGCAGTAATTGCTTGAATTTCAGCATGTGCCGTCACGTCTGTAAGTAATTCCGTTAGGTTGTGGCTGCGTGCTATGATGCGTCCACCAGCTACGATTACCGCTCCAACTGGGACTTCTCCTGCCGCTCCCGCAACCCGAGCTTCAGCCAAAGCAGCCCGCATATATATGTTGTGATCGTTTAGGTCTATCATCTTCTGCGCAAAATAGGGAATTGGCCCACAAGTTTGGCTATTTTTGCGGTTCAAACACCATCAAAGATGTACAGATCTCATACTTGCGGCGAATTGCGCGCATCACACATAGGACAAACAGTAACGCTCGCCGGTTGGGTTCAGCGCTCGCGCGAATTAGGCGGCATGACCTTCTTAGATTTACGTGACCGATATGGTATTACGCAAATTGCGTTTAACGAGGAATGGGATGCGGAGCTATTGAAAGCAGCACGTAGTTTGGGCCGTGAGTGGGTCGTACAAATCGAAGGCGAGGTAATTGAGCGCCACAGCAAGAATGCCAAAATTCCTACAGGAGACGTGGAGATTAAGAGTATAAAGCTCGTAGTATTAAACGCAGCGAATACCCCGCCGTTCACTATTGAAGAGGAAAGTGATGGTGGCGAGGAGCTTCGTATGAAGTACCGCTATTTAGACTTGCGCCGTGGGCCGCTACAAAGAAACTTGACTCTTCGAAACCGTGTGAATATCGAGGTACGCAAGTATCTAGACGCACAAGGCTTCATGGATATCGAGACACCATTCTTGATTAAGTCTACGCCAGAGGGCGCGCGCGATTTTGTAGTGCCTTCGCGTATGCAGGAAGGCAAATTCTACGCATTGCCGCAGAGCCCACAGACGTTCAAGCAGCTCCTGATGGTAAGTGGTTACGACAAATACTACCAGATTACGCGTTGTTTTCGTGATGAAGATTTACGTGCGGACCGTCAGCCAGAATTTACACAGATTGACTGTGAGATGGCTTTCGTGGAGCAGGAAGATATTTTGAACACTTTTGAAGGATTATTGCTTCACCTGTTGAAGGACGTGAAGGGTGTTGAAATTGATAGCGTGCCGCGCATGACCTATGCAGAGGCTATGGAACGCTATGGAAATGATAAACCGGACATTCGCTTCGGGATGGAATTGGCCAACCTAAATGCTTTGACGCAAAACCTTGGTTTCATGGTCTTCGATCAGGCAGAGACTGTGTTGGGTATTGCGGTTCCCGGCGCGGCATCTTGGACGCGCAAGCAGATTGATAAATTGACCGATTGGGTGAAGCGCCCAGACATCGGCATGAAGGGTATGGTGTACTGTAAGATCAATGAGGACGGCACCTACAAGAGCTCTGTAGATAAATTCTACACACAAGAACAACAAGCCGAATGGGCGAAAGCTGCTGATGCGAAGCTGGGTGACTTGATTTTAATTTTAGCCGGTGAAGAGCGCTTAACGCGTAAAGCCACATCAGAACTACGCCTTCACATCGCAGAGGAAATGGGCTTACGCAACCCAGAGGTCTTCGCACCACTATGGGTAATGGACTTCCCACTTTTAGAATGGGACGACGAAACGGAGCGTTATCATGCGATGCACCACCCTTTTACTTCCCCTAAACCTGAAGACATTGACCTTATCGATACGGATCCAGGCAATGTGCGTGCAAATGCATACGATCTCGTGTTAAACGGGAATGAAATAGGAGGTGGATCTATACGTATTCACGATCGTGCGCTTCAAAGCCGCATGTTTGATTTGTTAGGATTTAGCAAGGAAGAAGCAGAGAAGCAGTTCGGTTTCTTGATGAGTGCTTTTGAATACGGAGCGCCTCCGCACGGTGGTTTAGCTTTCGGTTTTGACCGATTGGTAGCAATCCTCGGCGGTGCTGAGGTTATTCGCGATTTCATTGCTTTTCCAAAAAACAATGCGGGTCGTGACGTAATGATTGATGCTCCGGCTACTATAGACAGCATCCAATTAAATGAGTTAAAGCTTATAACTACTGCGAAAACGGAAGAATAGAGTATAGCTTTTTGTTTAGATTAGGGTCTTTAAAACCCTATTATGCTACGCAGCCTTTTACTTTCTGTAGCCTTTACCGCCGCTTTTTTACCAGCCACATCTCAAAACCGTGAGACTTCTGCTCTTAGTGCATCTGACATCGCGTCGATGACATGGGTAGAAGCTATGCAAGATTACCGCGTGAATTTTCATACGGTAGTGGATAAATTCAATGCTGAATTTGATGGTAAGCCCTATGAAAAAGGGCACGGCTGGAAGCAATTCAAGCGCTGGGAATACATGATGGAAGAGCGTGTTGGTGAATCTGGTGTTCGCCCACATCCATCCGTTTTGTACCGAGCCATTCAGCAGCAACAGGCATCTACTACAACAGAATATGGCGAGTGGTCAGTCATGGGGCCGGTGAATGCTCCCTCAGGTGGAGGAATTGGTCGCATCAACGGAGTAGCCTTTCACCCTAATCATCACGATACCATTTATGCCGGCGCCCCAGCAGGCGGCCTTTGGGTAAGTTACGATGACGGTCAAAGCTGGACCACGTTTACAGACGAGCTCACCAACCTAGGTGTTAGTGATCTAGCCATTGATCCTCTACACCCGGATACCATGTACCTCGCAACAGGTGATCGTGATGCTGCTGACACGTATAGCTTCGGTCTATTAAAGTCTACGGATGGTGGAATCACATGGAACACGACTTCTTTGTCATGGTCTACCTCTCAGAACTATAGAATAGCACGTATTGTCGTGCATCCAGACAGTACACATATAGTTATGGCGGCTACGAACGCAGGAGTTTATCGCAGTACCAACTACGGTCAGAACTTCACTCTCGAACAGAGCGGTTCTTTTTATGGAATGCGCATGGGCCACGGAGACACTGTTTTTGCTACGACAAACGGTTCTAGTCCAAAACTATACCGTTCACTTGACGCTGGAGAAACCTGGTCACAGATGTCCAACGGCCTTCCAACAAGTGGTAAGTACCGCTGTGAGGTTGCGGTAAGCTCAGCTCCAGGTAAGGTATACCTTGTTTACGGCGATTCAAATTACGGTTTTGGTGGTCTCTATCGCTCTACAAATGGTGGGTCAAACTGGACTCTGATGAGTTCTACGCCCAATATTATGGGTTGGTCAAATAGCGGTTCAGGCTCTGGTGGTCAAGCGTGGTATGATTTAACCATTGCATGTGATCCCAATTCTGAAAACACCATTTACGTGGGCGGTGTGAACATATGGAAGTCAACCAACGGCGGTACCAACTGGACTTGCGTGGGACACTGGTACGGTGCAGGATCAACGCCCTACGTTCATGCGGATCACCACCATGCGGATTTTAGACCGGGTACCTCTGAATTGTACGTAGGAACCGATGGCGGTGTTTATAAAACTACAAACAGTGGAAGTTCTTGGAGTGATTTGAACGACGGGATGAACATCACGCAATACTATAAAATTAGTCAGAGCACTTCTGATACCGCGGTTATTTTAGCAGGCGCTCAAGACAACGGGTCCCATTTGCGCAGTACGACCGTGAATTGGTCTGAAGTCACAGGTGGTGACGGAATGGACAATGGTGTAGATGCGGTGAACGATAACCTCATGTATACTTCAGTTTACTATGGAGATTTTTATAAGAGCACAAATGGCGGTGGCTTTTTCAGTTCTATAAATACATTATCTGTTTCGGGCTCAGGAAACTGGGTAACGCCTTTTAATACAGATCCAGTAACTACGAACACCGTTTACGCAGGTTTCAAGAAAATATGGAAATCCACGAATGCGGGAGGTTCCTGGTCAGCTACCTCCTCAAATAATATTAGCGGTAATTCTAACATAGACGAATTTGAGGTAGCCCCGTCGAATACGAATTATATTTATACGCTCATAAACAGTAATATCTACGTCTCTACAAATGGTGGAAGTAGTTGGTCTAGCATTACTCCTTCCGGCTCGATGAGCCCATCTCCTAATAATATTTCAGGCGTAGCTATTGATCCTAACGATGAAGAGCATATCGTGATTTCTATTAGCGGTTATGCAGGTAATAGAAAGGTGATGGAATCCTTTAATGCAGGTTCAACATGGTCTAACCTAAGTTCAGGTTTGCCTAATGTTCCGGCTACGGCAGTAGCTTTTGAAGGGGGCTCTAGTGATGGTATTTATGTAGGTACAGATATAGGTATGTACTATACGAGCTCTAATTTTTCGAATTGGATCAGTTTTAATAAAGACTTGCCGAACGTCATTGTTTCGGACATTGAGATTTATGCTGACGATGCCCTTATTCGTATCGGCACATTTGGACGTGGTGTTTGGCAAAGCCCATTAATGAGTGGATTTACGAATGCGCCGGTAGCATCCTTTACAGCTGATCCCCTTGCTACCTGTTCTTTAGGCGATACTATTTCGCTTACGGACCTATCTAGTGGACTTCCTACTTCTTGGTATTGGCAGATTACGCCCTCAACCTACAGCTTTGCAGGAGGGACCAGCGATAGTTCCCAATTCCCGAAAGTGGTCTTTAATGCAACAGGTGCATATACGGTGACCTTGACGGCAAGCAATAATTACGGAACAGACGATACAACAGCATTTCAGATTCTAGGAGTGGGTGGTGCACCATTACCTTTTATTGAAGATTTCGAGTCAGGACTTTCTGGTTGGGAGATTGCTAATCCTGACGCGGGCATCACTTGGGCTGCAGCTACAGTAAATGGAACCAGCCCGGGAAGTACAGCGATGACGATCAACCACTATTCTTACAGTACAACAGGTGCTTTAGATGAATTGATCAGTCCCGCGCTTGACTTTACGAACGATACTTTAATTAATCTGGAATTTGAATATGCCTCAGCGTATTATTCGAGCGGTTATAAGGATAGTTTGAAAGTTTATGTGAGTGACGATTGCGGATCAACTTGGGATTTAGTGGCAGCTTACGACGTTTCCGACACCAGTTTCACGACAGCTGGGGCAGTGACTTCTGCTTTTGCACCTGCAGATTCTACCTATTGGTGTCATGGTTCTTCTTCCGTAACCTGCCCGACTATTGATTTAGACGCGTACAGCGGTAATGCTGGGGTCCGGGTTAAATTCGTCGCAGTGAATGGCTATGGCAATAATATCTATCTAGATAATATTAATATTTCTGGCCAAGCTCTATTCCCTCCAGTGGCCGCTTTCACGGGTGATACTGCCGGTTGTACAGGGAAGACATTACAATTCTATGACTATACTGCACCGTCTGCAGCATCGCGCATGTGGTCATTCCAAGGCGGAACCCCGAGCATCAGCACTTCTGCGAATCCATCAGTGACCTATGCGACTTCGGGTACTTACGATGTTAAACTTGTAGTTGCTAATGCTGCGGGAGTTGACTCTGTAGTATTGTCTAACTATGTAACCATCATCAATGCTCCTTCAGCGGGTATTGCACTTACGAGTTCAGTATCTGCTGCACTCTGTAATGGCGATAGCGCAACATTTACGGCAACACCAACCAATGGTGGATTGAATCCAACAATAAATTGGATCCTGAACGGTTCAGTGGTCGCAAGCAATACATTCATGTATGGAGGTACTTTCGCAAATAACGACGTACTTAAAGTAGAAATGATAAGCGCAGACGATTGTGTCGCTAATCCGGTAGTAGCTGACTCTACCATCTTATCAGTGAACAGCCTTCCTGCTGTTACACTTGGTTCGCAAGGTTATGTTTGTGAATTGGATGGGCCTAAACTTCTTTCAGGCGGCCAGCCTGCTGGCGGTGTGTATAGCGGTTCTGGTATAGTCAATGATAGCATTTACCCAGCAACGGCGGGAGTTGGCTCTCATTGGGTTTATTACACATACACGGATGTTACTACAGGTTGCTCGCGGACAAAACAACGTGCAATTAGTGTACAACCGGCACCCGGTAAACCAACGGTTTCTCAGAACACTGCTGGTGAGCTCGAGGCAGCAACGCCTGCGGGAACCTTTACGTATGAATGGTTGGACGCAAACATGAATCCAATTAGTGGGGCAAACGGAGCGACTTTCTTGCCGCAATCGAATGGAGATTATTACGTTCGAATAGTCTCAAATATTCAGTGCTCAAACGTTTCAGATGCCTACAGCGTGATGAACATAGGTCTAGGTGAAGCTTTGACTTCAGGTTGGAGTGTATATCCAAACCCGGCACAAAAAGTATTGACTCTTCGTGTTGAAGGAGCTGCAGATGTACGCTTGTTAGACGCTTCGGGAAGATTGGTATACTCTGGCAGAGTAAGCGGAGAGGCACAGTTAGACGTGCAAGATTGGGCACGCGGTACCTACGTGCTTCAGATTATAACCGATGCCGGTGTAGCGAATGAAGCGATTGTTTTGCAATAAGTTTAAACTTTGATAAAAGAAAAAGCCCCGAAGCATACGCTTCGGGGCTTTTTTTATGTAAAAAAGGCTAGAGCGATTATGCAACAGCCATATGTGCAATCATGCTTTTGAATAATTCCAATCCGTCTTCATTCCTAAGCTCTGCATCTGCTGCGCGCTCCGGGTGTGGCATCATGCCAAAAACGTTTTTAGTTGCATTAGAAACCCCTGCAATGTTCTCTAGCGCTCCGTTAGGATTAACGGCAGCACCAACTTCTCCTTCAGCGGTGCTGTATTGGAAAAGGATTTGATCGTTGGCTTTTAATTCTGCCAATGTTTCCTCTGAGCAGTAGTAGTTTCCTTCACCGTGTGCGATAGGAATTTTATAGCCGCGCGCGTGGTCTAGATCTGCGCTAATACCCGCCGATTTAGAAACGGGTTTGATGTATACGTTTTTACAAATGAACTTATGGCTGTTGTTGTGACGAAGCGCCCCAGGCAACAATCCACTTTCCGTAAGAATTTGAAACCCATTGCATACACCTAAAACATAACCGCCATTGTTTGCAAACTCAATCACACTACCCATGATAGGGCTCATCTTTGCGATTGCTCCTGAACGCAGGTAATCTCCATAAGAGAAACCGCCAGGCAATACTACACAATCCACTCCTTGAAGATCCGTGTCTTTGTGCCATAAATTGACTGTTTCGTGTCCCATAATGGTTCCGAGTACATACATCATGTCGTGGTCACAGTTAGACCCTGGGAAGGTGATTACACCGAATTTCATAGCAACTAGCTTAAAATAATTTCAACAAAGGTACGTGCTTTTGGTAGAATATGCGACTGGTAACGCCGATGGGATCTATCCAGTTGTTGCCGTTTTATTTACGGGGATATTGTGCATCGGAAAAACTTGCCGGTACGTCTTTTTTTGCTCTTTACTGAGAGCTCAGTTTATGGGTTATAGATTGATAGGGGTAGATTTTTTATTTGTAGCGATGAAGCATTTTTTAGTCGGATTTGAACGGAATAAATTCCAGTAGATAAATCCTTTTCACCCCACAAATACGGCCCTATTCCGATAGGATTATCTCCTGCAATACCCTCAAAAGAATGCCACTGGGTGATGGGGCGGCCGCTGCGATCTAAAAGCCGAAGGGAGAGGATGTCTCCGGCCGCCATGGACACCCACAGATCGGTCGAAGGCAGGTAATAATTAGGGTCAAAGCTGAGGTGGGAGCGTTTAAGATGCGCGCTGACTTCGACGCCACCCATGGAGGAGGCGCAGCTGTTGATGGCGTTCGGTGAGGCTTCTGAAGGGCAGCACCAGCGTGCATGGTGGGGCGTCCAATTCGAGGGAGCGCGACCAGGACTGTCTAGGGAAATGCGTTCCCAACTTCTGTGTTCGAGCGGCGCTTCCCACGGGCTATAGGTCATTTCGTCAAAGGTTCGTGCGCCGGTTCCTTGCAGGAGCAGCGTGGTTGTATCGTTTGGCAAAGCGGTAGGGCTTGGAAAGGCACGAATTTGATGTGGAGCGAGTAACGGGAAGAGGGGTAGTTGTAGCGCACAAAATGTAGGTGGGGTATCGTAAAATCGGTATGCTGAAGTTCTAGAAGCGGTAGTTTTTAGAAGGCGCAGAGGGTCAAGACGAATGGGCCTGTGACTGGTGGAGGCCAGTTCTATGAACTCTTCTAATTGGTCCGGAGCGGCGTGGACTTCATTGATGAACACGGTTCCTGAATCCGGGAATTCAGCAGGTAAAAGCTGGAGGCTAGAATCTCCCAGTATTGGTGGGAGTGCCGTTTGCACCACGGGCAGTAAGAAAGGCGCATCGGAGGTCCATTGTGCTTGCAGTTGTGGTGAAAGCAGGTGAAGGTAGGAATAGAGCGAATGGGAAAATTGAACAAAGTTGGTACCGTTTTGATCCCCAAAAAGACCATTGGGTGGGTTTTTAGGAAGGTTTTTAGACGGAATTGGTCCATTAATGGGGGTTGCAGTGGGAACGACGCGCCATTGAGTAGTGGTATAGGATATGGAATCGGCGAGTAATAAGAAATCACCAAAGGATTGATGCGGGGCATACGGAAAATTGTAGGGTTGAACAGCAACAGAGATGCCTTCGTTTTTCAGAATGAGTACGCCTTCATCGGGCAGAGAAAACCCTGTAAGGTTTTGTGTGTTTTGACCGTATCCGTAGCGGATTGTTCCAGAATCTAGGGGGCAAGCAATGGTTTTTTTTGTTCCACTCTCCGTGATGAGGTCCAACACTGCTTCGGGCATGGGAACTTGACTGTAGGCAATAAAATAATCGCCCTGGCTTCCTTCAATCTGGTGGATGCCGATAATTTGTACGCTTTGACGGTCCGGATAGTTCAGTAGCACGGAGTCTACAGCGAAAAAGGTGAGATTACCCGCTGTGTCGACGGCTAGGGGAACTTCTATAGCCCACCGACCCAGAGGAACGGGCCGATCGAAGAACACGTCCCAATGCGAAGGCCCCAGATAGGGATAAAATGCGGTATCAAGAGCTGTTCCGTCCTGCGCGCGGGCAATGACGCCGTTTAAACTTCCAGGCGCAGGTAAGGCAGGTTCTGACCAATTAAGCCTGAGGTGCCGTGGCGATAAAACATCAATGGCTCGCAATTTCGGCGCGACGGTATCACGAAAAGCATAGCCTTCGGCCTTCAATGTTGAAAATAAAAATTTATCCACACGGCTTGAGGTAAAGGTGCAGTGCAGACTGAGACTTTTTGAGGAGCGAAGCGTGCTGTCGGTCGTGCTGAATAAGAGTGTGTCCGTATCATACACGTGAAAAGTGTAGTTGCTATCGCGTTCAACCCGAAGTGCAACGGCTACTGCATTCCGGTTCACGTAGCCTGAAATTGCAGCGAGAACGCTGTCTTTTTCAGGGGTATGCAGCATCAAGGAAAGATCATCGCCACTGGATCCGGAGAGTTGAATGGCGTAATAACCCCAGTCCGATTCGATGAACTTAAAACTGCAAAAATTAGCTGTGGACGGATTAAAATCCATCTGCATTTTGAGGCTCCAATTTCCGTGGAGCGCAGCGCGACTTTCGCGACGCCATTCCAAAGAACCCGCAGCAGGCGCTGCGCTCCGCAACCCATCTGCTGAAAATTGCATCCACGCGGTATCGCCCTCCCAGTCTACATGTGGAGCAGTTAAGGAGTCGAGAAGTTGGTAAAATTGGCCTGTGGCCGCGTTAAAAATGAGGCAGAAACAGAGTGTTAGTGCACTACGAAACAAGTCGGTGAACATAAGGCAGTTTAGAAGTAGCTTTGCGGGGTACTATATAAGTTAAGTCAATTTTTATGAGAATTGCAGTTGTCGGCGCCACGGGAATGGTTGGCCAGATTATTTTGAAAGTATTGGCGGAACGCAGCTTTCCTGTCACGGAACTTATTCCTGTGGCATCCCAGCGTAGCGTGGGAAAATCGGTCGCTTTTGGCGGACGGGATTGGACCATTCAAAGCCTGGACTCGGCCGTTGCTGCGGTACCTGATCTCGCACTTTTCTCCGCGGGAGGCGAAACCTCATTAGAATGGGCGCCAAAATTTGCCGCGGCTGGTACGCGTGTTGTCGATAATTCGAGCGCATGGCGCATGGATGCCGACAAAAAATTAGTAGTACCAGAAATCAACGCGGATGCATTAACTGCTCAAGACTTCATCATTGCAAATCCCAATTGCTCGACCATCCAATTGGTCATGGCACTGCATCCGCTGCACCAAGCTTTTGGAGCGAAGCGCGTCATCGTAAGCACCTACCAAAGCGTTACTGGAACTGGTAAAGCAGCTGTTGATCAGCTCGAGGGAGAGCGTATTGGCGAAGATCCACAAATGGTTTACCCGTATAAAATTGACCGCAATTGTATTCCGCATTGCGATATTTTCCTCGAGAACGATTACACCAAAGAGGAAATGAAGATGACCCAGGAAACCGTAAAAATCATTGGCGATACCGGGATAAAGCTGTCCGCTACCGCCGTTCGCGTTCCCGTGCAGGGCGGACACAGTGAGAGCGTGAACGTAGAATTTGAGCGCGAATTCACTTTGGATGCGGTGCGAAAGATCTTAAATGACACTCCGGGCATCACCCTTCAGGATCGCCCTGAATTCAATACCTATCCCATGCCGCTTATGGCGGAGGGAAAAGACGATGTATTTGTGGGCCGATTGCGCCGCGACTTCACCGCCGATCGCGCCCTGAACCTATGGATTGTTAGCGATAACCTTCGTAAGGGGGCTGCTACAAATACCGTTCAAATTGCTGAGGTCTTGTTGAAGAAAGGATTCATCGGATAATTTTTAATTCGATCGTACTTCAGCCGAACCACCTTTGTCGTTTTTGCGTTACTTAGGTATGAGAATTAAAGCAATAGCAATGGCTATGTTCGCCTTTCTGGCGAGCTGTACGGCCCAAACCAACAAAAAGATGAGCGACGCATATGCGATGGCCACCATACCGGCACCCGAAGAAGGACAAGAAGTAGCGGTCTTAGCATCGGGATGTTTTTGGGGCACAGAATTTTATTTGCAAAAAATACCAGGTGTGCTTGCAACGACTTGCGGATATACAGGTGGAATGGTCAAGAACCCGACCTATCGTGAGGTCTGCAGTAAGCGTACGGGTCACTACGAAGCCGTACATGTAGTTTTTGATCCGGAGCAGGTTTCGTTTGAAGAGATCGCACGCGTATTTTTTGAAACGCACGACCCCACCCAACGGAATGGTCAGGGCCCTGATATAGGGCCGCAGTACCGTAGTGCGGTATTTTTCCAGAATCAGGTACAACGTGAGGTTACTGAAAAACTCATTGGTTTGCTTGAAACCAAGGGCTACGATGTGGCCACTGAGGTTTTACCGGCAGCAACCTTCTATTCAGCTGAAAATTATCACCAAGATTATTACGACAATAAAGGAGGTACTCCGTATTGTCACGCCCCAAGGAAACTGTTTTAACCACCAATTAAAATTGGGGAGAACAAAAAAGCCCGGCGCAACGCGCCGGGCTTTTTAATACAATCTTGTCTTGAACGCTTATTCAACCAATTCGAAATCTTCCATAAATTTCGTAGTGTAAACACCTCTGCGGAAGTCTTCATTTTGTAACAATTGCTGGTGGAATGGAATAGTCGTTTTTACACCTTCAATAACAAATTCACCTAAAGCACGCTCAAGCTTATCAATAGCTTCATCACGCGTGCGTGCTGTCACAATCAATTTTGCAATCATTGAATCGTAAAACGGTGGAATCATATATCCGCTGTAACAATGTGTATCCAAACGTACTCCATGGCCTCCTGGCGCATGGAACGAAGCAATCATTCCTGGCGATGGACGGAAGTCGTTAAAAGCGTCTTCAGCATTAATACGAACTTCTATACTGTGCATTTCTGGGAAATAGTTTTTACCTGATATTTTTTCTCCGGCAGCAACTTTGATCTGCTCACGAATCAAATCGAAGCCAACAACTTGTTCTGTGATTGGGTGTTCCACTTGAATACGTGTATTCATTTCCATGAAGTAGAAGTTTCGGTCTTTATCAACTAAAAACTCAACTGTTCCAGCTCCTTCGTAGGCTATGAATTCTGCAGCCTTGACAGCAGCATCCCCCATTTTCTTACGGAGCTTATCAGTCATGAACGGCGAAGGCGTCTCCTCTACCAATTTTTGGTGACGACGTTGTACCGAACAATCGCGCTCAGATAAATGACAGGCTTTACCATAACTATCACCGATCACTTGGATTTCGATGTGTCGCGGCTCTAGAATGAGTTTCTCCATATACATGCCGTCGTTACCAAAGGCAGCAGCAGATTCTCTTCGTGCACTTTTCCAAGCACCCTCCAGTTCACTTTCTGCAAAAATTGCGCGCATACCCTTACCACCACCGCCTGCGGTAGCCTTCATCATCACTGGGTAGCCTATTTTCTTTGCAGTTTTTCGTGCATGCTCAAGGGAATCAAGAACACCCTCAGAACCCGGTACACACGGTACACCTGCTTCTTTCATGGTTTCCTTCGCCGTCGCTTTATCTCCCATCTTATCGATCTGATCTCCAGTAGCACCAATAAACTTAATACCGTGCTCTGCACAAATCCTTGAGAATTTCGCGTTTTCACTTAAGAATCCATAGCCTGGGTGAATGGCATCCGCATTCGTAATTTCTGCAGCGGCAATAATGTTAGGAATGCTTAAGTAGCTTTCAGATGACGCAGCAGGTCCGATACAAACTGCTTCGTCGGCAAAGCGAACGTGCAGGGATTCAGCATCTGCTTTTGAATAAACAGCAACCGTTTTGATACCCATTTCTTTACACGTACGAATGACGCGAAGGGCAATCTCACCACGGTTGGCAATGAGTACTTTCTTAAACATAACCTTGTAGGTTTAAACTGAATTAAGAAGGATCAACCAAAAACAATGGCTGGTCGTATTCTATTGGAGTTTGATCGTCTGCAAGAATCTTAACAATCTTACCGCTTATTTCACTTTCGATTTCATTGAAAAGCTTCATGGCTTCGACGATACAAAGCACATCGCCCGGCTTGATCGAATCACCCACTTTTACGAACGCATCTTGATCTGGTGATGGCGTACGGTAGAATGTCCCGATCATTGGAGAATTGATAGTGATGTAGTTTGCATTTTCGTCAGCTTCTGCTGGGGTAGGCGCCGCTGCTGCTCCTTCTGCTGAGGCAGGTGCTCCTCCTCCTGCTAAAGCAGGCATTTGTTGCGGTGCAACGGCCTGGATAATCGTAGGCTGTTCACTAGCATCAGGGCCAGTTTTAATATTAATCTTGAAATCTTCTGTTTCTAAGCTCACTTCTTGAGCACCACTTTTGGCGACAAATTTGATGAGCGCCTGGATTTCTTTCAAGTCCATTTTTAAATGTATTTAGGAATATGAAGTTACGAGTTATTTTTTATCAATGGCCCATTTAACCCACATGGCGCCCCAGGTAAATCCACCACCAAATGCAGCGAAGAAGATGTTGTCTCCTTTCTTGAATTTGTCCCTGTAATCCCAAAGTCCTAGCGGGATAGTAGCCGATGTGGTATTGCCGTAATTTTGAATGTTGATGACTACTTTTTCTTTAGTCAATTCCATTCGACGCGCAGTAGCATCGATAATTCTTAGATTCGCTTGATGTGGAATTAAGTAGGCGACATCTTCACCTGTAAGATTATTTTTTTCGAGTAGTTCAGCCGAGGTGTCTGCCATACGGCTCACGGCAAAACGGAAAACGCTCTGTCCTTCTTGACGAATGGCATGTTGTTTCTTATCGATAGTCTCGTGCGAAGGAGGAAGGAACGAACCGCCGGCCTCAATGCGGAGGAAATCGCGTCCTGTTGCATCGGTTCTAAGAATTTCGTCTTGAACCCCTAGGTCTTCGTGGTTAGGCTCCATGAGTACTACCCCACAACCGTCACCAAAAAGAATACAAGTGGTACGGTCAGTATAGTCAACAATGGAAGACATTACATCCGATCCTACGACTAGAACTTTCTTGTATTTACCACTTTCAATGTAAGCAGCAGCGTTACTAACGGCATAAAGAAAAGAAGAACAAGCTGCTTGCAGGTCGAATGCGTAGGCGTTTGTAGCACCAATTTCTTGTGCGATGTACGCCGAGGTAATAGCTACTGGCATATCCGGTGTGACTGAAGCGAGAATAACGAGATCTACATCGTCGACGGTAACACCATATTCGTTTTTCATGACCTCAACAGCCTTGATCGCGAGGTACGATGCGCCCATTCCTTCTTCAGGCTTTAGGATGCGACGTTCCTTGATGCCTGTGCGTGAAGTAATCCACTCGTCATTGGTTTCGACCATTGTTGCCAATTCTTCGTTGGTCAACACATATTCTGGAACGTATCCGCCGATAGCGGTGATTGCTGCTTTCATGGTTTCTTCAGTTGTAGGGGGCTAAAATAGCCTGTGTGGAACACTTAAAGGGTTATAAAAAAGAAAAAGTAGCCCAAAATGGAGCTACTTTTTTAACAATCAATGTTTTTATAGAATGGCTTAAGCCTTTTCCATGACTACCTTACCCTTGTAGTACAACTTACCTTCGTGCCAATGCGCGCGATGGTACAGGTGGGCTTCACCAGTGGTTGGGCAGATAGCCAATTGCTGATCAGCTGCCTTGTAGTGTGTTCTACGCTTGTCTCTTCTAGTGCTCGACTGTCTGCGTTTAGGATGTGCCATCTCTACTTAATTATTTATTCAACAAGTTTTTTAGTTGATCCCATCTAGGATCTGTCTTTTCTTCTGTTTCGTCTTCTTCCTCCTCGATTAAATCTTCAAGACCATTACCGGCATTCGGGCCTAAGAGCTTCGATGGAATACTGAGTACCACCAATTCATAGAGCATTTGAGCTGCGTTAAACTGGTAGTTGCCGTGCGGCAAAATGAGGAGTTCCTCATTTTCATCATTGTATTCATCTCCGAACTTAATTTGCATTACAAAGCTATTTTTTAGCGCTTGTGTATACATCTCATTCGTAATGTCACAAGGAACTTCTATGCTTCCAGCAAAATGTAATTCTAAATCTAGAACCGTTTCACTTTTCAACATTTTTAGCTCAGTTGTGCCACGTAAGCCGCGGTAATCTGAATATTCAAAGAGCGTAAAGAACGTATCATCCAAATCATACTGGAACTCGTGTTGTCCTAACGCTAAGCCTCTAAAGGCAATATCAAAATCGCGTTTTTTCACAGGTCAAGTATCACTGAATGAGCGGGCAAAGATATTGAAATTGTTGAAAACTTCTAGCTCTTCTCTCTTTGTTTTTTTAGTGGATCTTTTGTCATTTCATCGTAACCCTTTCTCGCATGATAAACATCGATCGCCGTATATAACGCATTTCTCATTGAAGTGGCATCAGCCTTGCCTTTACCGGCAAGGTGCATAGCTGTCCCATGATCAGGAGAGGTACGAACTATTTCTAGACCTGCAGTATAATTTGTTCCACTTCCCATGGCTAAGGATTTGAAAGGAACCAAAACCTGGTCATGGTACATCCCCAAAACGGCGTCAAATTTTGATTCAAAGCCTTGCCCAAAGAATCCGTCAGCTGGGAAAGGGCCTTTGACTATCGTATTTTTATGTTCTGCATTTTCTATTGCCGGTCGAATGATGTCTTTTTCTTCACTTCCAATAGTTCCCATTTCACCAGCATGCGGGTTTAGGCCCAGTACAGCGATCCTAGGTTTTACCACGCCAAAGTCTCGTTTAAGGCTTTGTGCAAGCAGTACTATAGCTTTATTGATAGAAGCTTCAGTAATGCCTTCCGCTACTTTGGAAATGGGCACATGACCTGTTACCGTAGCCACTTTTAAAACATCCGAAGCTAGAATCATGAGCACATCATTGCTAAATTCTTTAGCTAGGTAGCCCGTATGGCCTGAGAAGCCTTCAACGCTTGCAGCGATATTGTGTTTATTGATGGGTGCTGTAAGCAAGGCGTGAATTTTGCCGTTTTTAGCAGCATCAATGGCAGCGTCAATACTTTTTAACGCATATGCACCACTCACGTCAGTGGGTAAACCAAGTGTGATTTCTACATTGTCGTCCCAGCTCAGCACGAGATTGTTAGCACCTTCTTTGATGTCCCCAATGGTATCGCACAAACGGAATTGAAAATTGCGTTTATCGATGGCATTTCTATGGTAAGAGGCCAATTTACTCGAGGCAAAAACCACCGGCGTACACAACTCAGTGAGTCGGGTATCTTCCAGCATTGTAATGATGACCTCCATTCCTATGCCGTTAAGATCACCACAAGTGATTCCAATTACAGGCTTTTCAAGTACAGTTTCTTCATAAACTGCGGCAGTCGATGAACTAGAGAAATCAATATCGTAGAGGTCATTTTGTAAGTCGTATTCCGACTGGATTTCTTCACTTACCGGAGTTGCTTTTACATCTTTTCCTTCACTGCGTTTATTCCGATTGTTTCGATTCCGGCCACGGTTGTTTCGATTTCCGCCGTTACCCTCTTCTTTTGGGCCATTTTCTGAAGCCTTTACTGGTTTAGACTGAGTGTCTGCCCCATCTTTAGCTTCAACCTCTTTTTTACCCCGGTTTCTATTTCTACCGCCTCGACTTCGTCGCCTTGCATTACCCTCTCTACTCTGGCCTTCTGGTGCATTCGATTTATTCGGCGTATTTTCTCTAGCGTCACTCATAGTGTTACTTCAGGTTGTTTATGAAGTCAAAAAGTAATCGGACCCCGATACCGGTTCCACCCTCGACTTGGTAGCCGGCGCGCGATTTTAAAAATGCGGGGCCAGCGATATCTAAGTGAATGTAAGGATAATCAGTGAAGTGCTCGAGGAATTTACCCGCAGTAATGGCTCCCGCTTCAGCGCCTCCTATGTTTTTCATATCTGCAATGGGGCTTTTTAGCAAGTCTTTGTATTCATCCCAGAACGGAAATTCTACGACGCGTTCGTGCGTGCGGTACCCACTTTCTTGAAGTGCGATCATACGTTCTTTCGGCGCATTACCCATACCAACAATTGCATAGCGACCTATAGATCTTGCCGCTGCTCCAGTCAATGTAGCGAGATCGATTACTAATTCAGGATTGTAGCGTTTTGCATACACCAAGGCGTCAGATAAAATTAATCGGCCTTCAGCATCTGTATTCATGACCTCCACGCTGGTGCCGTCTGAAATGGTAATGACATCACCTGGTGTAACGGCATTGCCTCCGGGGCGGTTATCCGTTGCAGGGACGAGACCGATAATGTGCACTGGAAGATTAGCTTCTGCCGCAGCGCTCATTGCTCCAATAACTGCGGCAGCACCTCCCATATCAGATTTCATATCGTCCATGAAGTTAGATGGCTTGAGGCTCAAACCACCAGTATCGTAGACCACTCCTTTACCGACTAATACTAGCGGTTTTTCATTGGTTGCATTTTTCGGCTTGTGTTCCATGATGATGAACACGGGAGGTTCAGGAGAACCGTAATTCACGGCCAATAATCCACCCATCTTGAGGCTTTCGATCTGTTTTTTCTCTAAGACTTCTATCGAAAAACCGTGACGTTTGCTCGCTTCTTTAGCTTGGTTTGCGAGGTCCGTAGCTGTTAAGTCAATAACGGGAGTATTCACTAATTCACGCGCAAAGAGTGCACCCATAGTTGCAATAGCAATGGGAGCAAGGGTCTGTTCATCTTCTTTTGAAACGAACAATTGGGCCATGGAATTTTTACGCTTATGACTGTCCGAGAAGTAGCGAAGGAACTGGTAATTGCCCAGAATGGCTCCTTCGGACACATGTGGTACGTGTACGCCTAAAATCGCAATGCGGTCCAGGTATGCAGCATTCGCCTTAAGGACCAACGTATTACCTGCTTGACGCATTTTTTCTGCACGTGCATCAGCATCTATAGCGTTTCCAATTTTATACACCCAAGCAGTATCTGTGCCCGCTTGAACCTCCAACCATTTTTCTTCAAACTTTTCGCCCAGTGCACGAACGCGATCGAGTTGCGCCGGGTTTAAGTGTTGAGAAAGTTCTTTGGTTTCGGTATAAACAATAGCGATGCTGCCATTGTAATCAGGAGTGTATGTTGTGATTTTCATTGCGTCATTCATTTAGTGTCAAATGTACTATTTTAACCAACCACAAAGAACCCTTCATGTTTACTGGAATTATTGAAAAATTAGGCAAGGTTGCTAAGGTCGAAAAGAGCGGCGGAAACCTTGAATTATATGTTACTTCAGATCTCGCAAGCGATTTAAAAATTGATCAAAGCGTTGCCCATAACGGCATCTGCTTGACCGTAGTAGAAATTTTTGGTGACCGAACGTACCGTGTAACGGCTATTGAGGAGACTATTGCAAAAACTGCTATCGGTGATTTAAAGGAAGACGACCCTATTAACCTAGAGCGTTGTATGACGATGGGCGCACGTTTAGACGGCCATATTGTTCAGGGGCATGTGGATCAAATTGGCCATTGTACTTCCATTACCGAAGAAGATGGATCATGGATTTTTTCCTTTGCTTATGATCCCTCATTAGGCAATGTTACGGTAGAAAAAGGGTCCATTACAGTGAATGGAACATCGCTTACTGTAGTCGACTCCATAGAGGGCGGTTTCAGTGTTGCCATTATCCCTTACACTTATGAGTATACGGTATTCCATCATTTAAAGGTGGGCGATAGAATCAATTTAGAATTTGACATCATAGGAAAGTATGTCGCTCGTATGCTTAGCGGCTATCAAAAGTGAAAACCGTACGCCACATAGGAGTTTTAGACGATGAAATTATCGCTGTACGGGGAATGGTTTTTCAATTGGAAAAATTGTTGCCACAAGCAGAGGTGAAAGGGTTTACCCAGTACCGAGAATTTGAATTGTGGTGCGAAAACAACGCTCCAGAATTGGTTTTTTTGGATATGGAGATGCCGCATGCCATGGGGCTTGATGTAGCGAAAAGAATACAGCCGGATGTGGGAAATATAGTGTTCGTTACGGCGCATTCTCATTACAGTTTAGAGGCGTTTGAAACAGCGGTAGATTACATTTTAAAGCCCATTACTCCAAAGCGTTTAGAACAAGCCCTGGCAAAAGTGGAATCACTTGTTCCGGTAAAGGTGAGTCAGGAACAAAAGATAAAACTGCTGTTAAAAGGGACGTTTCGTGAACTGCCTGAGGCCGATATTGCCTTTTTACGCGGCCAGCGGAATTATACAGAGGTAGTTTTGATAAACGGTGAACACCACTTGATGGCGCGAACGTTGAAAAGTTTCACTGATGTACTGAGCGATGGATTTGTTCGTATTCATAAAAGCATAGTAGTACAACGCGCTTTGATTGCCTCAATCCAACCCGGTAATCCACCCCATATTGTTCTTACTGACGGAACACAACTGGATGCCGCGAAGGCCCGTTTAAAAGCCTTGGGTAGTGATGTATAAATCTCTTTTCATTACAACGTTCTCTATTCTATGGTTAGGGTGTTCACAGACTGAATATTCAGAGGTGCCAACATCGGTTCGTGCCGTTTTCGAAGTGCATCACGAATCTGACGCTATCGATGCATTGGTTACCGATTTGTTAGCGAGTAATGATAAGATAGAGGAAGCTTGGGGAGCGTATTTATTATCACGTGAGATCGTACGAAAAGGAGTGAATTTTGAAGCTTTGACCTATTTAGAACGCGCAGAAGTTCTTTTTCGCTCTGCAGATAATAAAGAGGGAATCAAACGAATTTTATTGCTCAAGGCACACGCCTATTGGTCGTTAGGCGCCGGGGAAGAAATATTAGCGATTTCAGAAGAGACCATGCGTCTTCGTGCAGGAAATTTAAAAGGATGGGCTACAGCTGCAGGAAATTATACTACCTATCTACTGGATTACGGACGGTACGAAGAAGTCTTGACCTACAGCGACTCTGTTTTGGCTATATGTCGTCAAGTTGATGGAGGGATTAATCCCAGTGAAGCATATGCAGTTCGTGCAGAGGCATTGCAGAATCTAGGTCGCGATTCTACGGCTGTTGACACCCTAATCACACTAGCCCTAGAACTGATTGACAGAACGATTCCTGATGTAGATAAAAAGAACATCTACTTCAGAGCGTTGAATTTAAATGCCTTGGATCAACCCGCTTTGGCCCGCTGTATTCGTTTTGCACAGGACAAAGAATTTTGGTCCTTAGAGGCGAAATCAAGGGAAAAATTTACGGATTACGAATTGCTAGGTGAGACGAAGGAAATGGCACTTAAAGCCGAGGTAGAGGCGAATAAAAGGGCCCTTGCCGAGGTGGATGAAGGTCAGAGCAAGTTTTTAGCTTTTGAGCTGGCCCGTGGACAGACTGAAATATATGGATACCAGCGTGAGGTAAGGTTGCGGAAAATAGCCTTGAGTGTAACCGTGATCTTATTTGTGGTGTTATTGATAGGAATAGTTTTAAACTACCGCAGTCGAATCATGACGGCTCGAGCAAAATTGAGTCAGCAAGAAGCGGAATTGGCTTTAGAGAATTACAAGAATACCATTCGCCCTCATTTTCTCTTTAACCAATTAAACAATGTTAGTGCTTTTCTTAATCAGGAGCTTATTGAGCAGGCTCAGGAATATTTATCTGATTTGGGTCAATTTTTACGCTCCCTCCTTGAAGAACAGGACGATCAGACCATAGAATTGGCTTCCGTTATAAAGCAATTGCATGCCTATATCGCGCTACAGAAAAAGGGATCCTATGCGCACGTCGCAGTGACTATTAACATCCCTAAAGAACTGCTCAAAGTGCGTATTCCCACGGGTTTACTTCAGCCGCTCGTTGAAAACAGTTTTAAATACGCCGGTCATGAAGGAGGAGTATCACCAAGTATTCATATCCAAGCGATTTCTTCCGAAGAACTATTAACCTTGACAGTTGAAGATTCCGGATACGGGGAATACACTACACAAGGAGGGACTGGACATGGACTGCAGCTGATCAAAGACCGAATAGCGTTCAATAAATCTCGGAGTAAAATGCCAGAGTCTTGGACAGTAACAACCTTGTTCAAAAAAGAAAAAGGCACCGTCGTTTTGACGATGCCTCTTTAGGAGTAACTCCTAGGTTTGTTGCTTAGCAATACAAACGTACAGGAATTGCTCCGCGTATCGCAAATAGACTTATCCTAGTGGCTCTAAACTTATCGTAGTGCCCATTTTTGGGTGTCCATATTGCCTCCACAAAGTATAATTCCCGTTTTTCCTCGAGCCGATTTCTTAAGACATGCTGCCACTCCGGTTGCTGCGCTAGGCTCAATGAATTGTTTCAACCGCGCTAAAACGAAGTGCCAAGCTTCCGTAATTTCCTCTTCAGTAACGAGCGAAATTTCATCGACATGGGATTGAATAATGGGGAAATTTCGCTTCCCTAAGGAGGTCTTTAACCCGTCGGCAATGGTATCGGCATTTGTCACAGGAACCCACTGCCCACTGTAAAAACTCTCGTGTGCGTCGGAAGCATTTGTGGGCTCACATCCTATAAGCTTCGCTGAGCCAAAGTAGGCATTTGCAAGAGCCGCCCCGGACAGTAACCCGCCGCCGCCAACAGGCACAAAGAGGTATTCTAGATCGGGATGTTCATCGAGCAATTCCATTGTTGCTGTTGCCTGTCCAGCGATAATATCATAGTTGTCGTAGGGGTGTATGAAAAAAGCGCCCTCTTTTTCTTGCACCGCTTTCGCTGTTTGCTCACGTGCAGCTAAAGTAGGGGCACAGAATTCGATGATTCCACCATAGCTCCGCACAGCTTCAATTTTCGCCTTCGGGGCATTGCTGGGCATAATGATGTATGCTTGCTCACCAATATTTGCTGCAGCCCAAGCCAAGGCGGCCCCGTGATTGCCGGAGCTGTGCGTTACAAATCCGCTTCCCTTTGCACGTTCTTTATGAACCAGTACAGCATTCATGGCGCCTCGAGCTTTGAATGCACCGGTTTTTTGTAGGTGTTCGCCTTTGAATACGCAGTCGCTTTCAACACGGTCGTTAAATTTCTGAGATTGAAAAACAGGGGTTCTATGAACATAAGGAGCGATTCGATCCTGTACTGCCTTTAAATCTTCTGCAGTGGGTATGCGTTGTAGTGGAGTCATGGTCGTCGATTAATTGAATTCATACCTTGGTATCTCCACGAAGGGCAACCCATTGCTGTGTACCTCCGAGAGGTAATCACATAGGGCCTGCTCGAAGTCGAAGAGCAGCGCTTCCGTAATATCATTGGATTTACCCAGTGCCGCACCGCGAAGCAGGTGTTCCGGTTGCCCACTTTGTAGCTTAAACATACCTGAATGCCAAGGGAAGGGATGCGTTACCAGTTCTTTTTTCCAGAGCAACCACGCGTACAGAAGGATCTGTAAAGGCTTTCCCTTACTGCCCTTCCAGAGATCGCCTAGTCCGGATAGGCTGAGGTCACTCTGCCCAATTGCACCACTTTTGTAATCCCAAATGATGAAGGCATTGTCATACACTTCTAGTCGGTCAACCACACCGGTAAACTTCATCGGGAGTTTTAGGGTAGGGTGCTGCATTTCAAAGTCCAATTTCGTTTCTACTCCCTTTAAGATGAGTGTACCTTGTGCTGCACGGCGTGCGTCGTATTGTAAGAATTGGCGGATCATTTTTTTACAAATCTCAAGGGTCAGTAAATTTCGACCCTGGGTCAATGCGTTTTTTGAGTACCGTTCCACTTCGATCAAATAGTTAAAACCGGCCTTATACGCCTGCTCTGTCCACAGCTCTACGTCAATTTGCTTAAGGGATTTACCGACATGGGGTTCGTATACTTTTTCTAGGCCTTTATGTATAAGATTACCCATAACCATGGCACTAACCTGTTCCTCAACTTCTTCTTCTTCTTTGACGCGGATCAATCGTTTTTGATAGAATCGGTCGGGCATGCTTGTTAGTTCATTGAGTGAAGAGGCACTGATTCCGCGCGCCATCCATGCTTCAAAAGCTTGAACAACAGACAGCGTTTTTTCCGCTGAGAACAGTTGTTCCATAGAGTTTGGTGCGACGGGTCCTTGAAGGAAGGTACGCGGATGTACGGTGCATGCGGTGTTTTGGAGCTCGTTTTCTAATTGGACCAAAAAACGACTGGGTTCACCGCCCCCCATGGCTTCACTGTCCGTATTGAATGTAATGGTCGATGAAAGACAGCGCTGCTGAATTCTATAGAAATGGTAGGCATAAACGGCATCTTTCTCTTCATAGGTAGGCAGGCCATAATTTCGCTTAATATCGTACGGAAGAAGTGAATTAAATCTGCGCCCTGCCGGCAGAATACCTTCGTTTACACCAGCCAGAATGACGTTTTTGAAATCTAAGGTTCTGCTTTCGAGGATTCCCATGATTTGCAGTCCTTCAAGGGGTTCACCCACAAAATCAACCGTTCCACTTCGAAGCTGCTGCTTGATGAGTTTTAAAAGCACTAGCGGCTCTACTTCAATGGTAAGCGTTCGTGTTAATTGCGCTAATAGCGTATGTATATGGTAGGCGGTGTTTTGAATAATAGGATCTTGTGTCTCTGCACGGCCGACGTGCTTCAGCCAGTTCTGTAAAGCGGTAATCCAGCCTTTAGGATCTTGCGCTTCAAAGAGACCTGCATAGCTTTCAGAACCTTCAGAACTCCGGCGGACCCATTCGGATGCACTCGTGAATACTCGGTTGGCCTTCACAATCTCTGTATTCCATTCAAGCGGACTTTCTCCTACCGGTCCGCTCCAGTATTTGTTGAATAGCGGGTCGGTAAATAAAGCGCACAAGGAGCGGTAGTAAAAGGTCCATTTTCCCGCTTTGCGTTGATTTTTCAAGGCATATTCTATGACCGAAATCCATAACCGTACCGTACCGGCTAAAGCCGTTTGATCCAGTGGATACCCCATGGTAATGTTTACTTTATCGTAGGCCTCCGGTAAGAAACTGAGCACAGGATTCAAGAGCGATTCGTCGGCAAGAATAACGGCGATATCCTTGGGTGCAATGCCCGATTTTCTGAGGTCTTCTAGCGCCCTAGCGACCGCTTTAGCTTGACCCGTATATTGACTGGCCCCGACGGGATGGATGTGCTTGGAAATCGTTTTCCATTCACTCGCTACTCCCTTCGTAGTAGGTACATCTTTTCCAAATGTTTTCTGGCGTTGAACGTGTCCGCGAAGAAAATGACCTGCTTCGTGCAACGGATCGTTAAAGTAATGGGAGTCTAAATCCCAAAGCGTCCGCGTAGGGCACTCCTCGCGAACAGATTGAATAATGCTCAATTCTGCTGTATTCAGTGCGTTTAGCCCCGCAATGAGCACGTGCTTAACACCATTCTTGCTGAGATAAGCAGCCGTACTCTCCGGATGTGACGCGAGGTGACGCGCGGCCAATCCGCTGTAGGCCTCGCCATCTTCGAGCAAGGAGGAAGTAAAGTTCTCATACGTTGCAGGAAGCAGTGCGATGAAATCGGAATACCGACGCATTAAGGCGGTTTCTTCACCCGGTTCTAAATCCCATTCGGCCAATTTTTGAACGTTGTATAAATCGCCCAATACATGCGCTGGATTCAGGAGGTAGCGATCAATTTCGCCGAAATCGGACAAGAGTGTTTGTCCCCAGTTTAAAAAACCACCTAAGCCTTCGCTTGTACCTTGCGGTAAAGCTTGTGCACGAGTACGTTCATAGCAATCAAACAGACGTACCATTAGGGCCAAAGGCTCGACCACCACGAGATTCGCCGCTTGCGCAATGAACTGATCAACCGTAGTGAACATGGGCAAGAGGGCCGTATCTGAAATGTGTTCCTTTAGTGCTTCACGTAAGAAAAGTTCTGCACGCTGGTTGGGTAAAAGCACGAGTTTTTCATGCAAAATACCCGGCCCATTGATTAATTCCAGAGCGATACGTGAGATAAAAGTGGCCATGAATTATTGGAAGAGATTACTTCCTTCAATGTACTCAAAAACTGCTTTCGGAAGCAAGTTGCGGAGTGGTTTTCCCTCTTTACAACTCTTCCTAATCAGCGTTGCACTGATTTCCATTCGCGGCGCTTGAACAAAAGTCACTTTAGGGTGCTTTTCAAAATGCGGATTTTCGGGGACTACTTCATTTGCATGACGAGGGTACACGAAGATGTCATGCGCCTCAACGATACTCTCGACATTTTTCCATTTGTGTAATCCGCGGAGATTGTCTTCGCCCATGATGAGCGAGAATTGGGCTTCCGGATGTTGTTCGCGCAAATAGGCCAACGTTTGTGCTGTATAATTTGGCTGAGGTAGCGAAAATTCTATGGAGCTTACCGTCATCCCTTCTTGATCTTCTAAAGCCAAATGAACCAGATGCAATCGCTCACGATCTGGCAATAAATTCGATTTCTTCTTGAAGGGATTATGGGGTGTGACCACAAAGCAAATTTGGTCCAATTCCGTATAACGGTAGAGGAACTCTGCCAACGCAAGGTGCCCGATATGTATGGGGTTAAACGTACCAAAGAATAAGCCTATTTTACCCTTCATCTTACTTTGCTAAAAATTCAATCAGTAATTTTTTGGCTTCTGCTTTCGCTCGGTCTAGGTCGTCGTTGATGATGCAGTGGTCAAAGAATGCAGCTTGGTCCATTTCCCAAGAAGCTTTTTCAATACGTTGTTTGATCTTATCGTTGCTGTCGGTTCCACGGGCAATAAGCCGACGCTCTAATTCTTCTATGCTCGGCGCTTGAATAAACAGGGCAAGCGCTTGCTCGCCATAAAGCGCCTTTAAATTTTTCCCGCCAACTACATCAATATCAAAGCCAACTGCGTTCCCGGTATCCCAGTTTTTTTTAACCTCACTTTTTAGTGTTCCGTAGGACATCCCAGGGTAGACTTCTTCCCATTCGAGAAAGGCCTCTTCAGCGACACGCTGCTGAAACGCTTCGTTAGAAAGGAAGTAGTAATCCACTCCATCTTTTTCTGTACCGCGAGGAGCACGTGAAGTGGCACTGATGCTAAAAGCGAACCCTGGAACTTCATTTATTAGATGCTGCACCAACGTAGACTTCCCGCTACCAGAGGGTGCAGAAAAGATGATCAGTTTACCTTGTGAAGAATTCATATGCAGTGGTCGCGGATTAGAGTGTATTCCCGATTTGTTCTTTGATTTTTTCCAATTCGTCTTTCATTTGAACGACGTACTGTTGCATCGGCGCATAGTTACTTTTCGAACCTACAGTATTTATTTCCCGACCAATCTCTTGAGCGATAAAGCCCAATTTTTTCCCAGTATTTTCCTTCTGCATGGTTTCACGGAAGTATTTAATGTGATTCGCTAAGCGTACTTTCTCTTCGTTGATGTCTAGTTTTTCAATGTAGAATACCACCTCTTGTTCGAATCGGTTCGAATCCACCTCAACACCCTCAAGGCCCTTCATCAGTCGTTCGCGAACTGCATCTAGACGTGCGCCTTCATGGGGCTCGATTCCTTTCATGGCATCTTCAATGGATGCCAGTCGTTCCTCGTAATCTACAGCAATAGATGCTCCTTCTTGAGTTCTAAATTCTACTAAGGCAGCTATAGCTTCATGGAGTAAGCCTTTTAAAAACGTCCATTCTTCATCACTCATTTCCGTTTTCCCGCTACTCATGACATCAGGCATTCGCATTACCGCAGCGATCAAATCACCTTTGGTAGCCGCTTCTCGTTCTAAAACGGTCAGTTGTTCGAGATACGCTTTCGCTAGTTCCATATTGATGCTCGAAGCACTTTCAATACCGGTTACCTCTGCGTATATGTTGATATCGACTTTACCGCGGTTTAATGCGGCACCCACAATCTTGCGGATGTCCAATTCTTTTTCACGGAATAGGGATGCAATACGCGCGTTTAAATCCAGCCCTTTACTGTTTAAACTGCGGATTTCAACGGTGATTTTTTTGCCAGCAAATTGGCCAATGGCTTTACCGAAACCGGTCATGCTTTGAATCATGGAAACAAAATTTTCGCTAAGGTAGGAAACTCAAGCCACCTTAGGCATTGCGTTTTCGACCATAAAAGCTCACGAAATAAACGCCAAGGAAAATTGCTGCACCGCCAAAAAGCATATGAATGCTCCACTGCTCGCCTCCAAAGAAGAAGCTCAGTATACTGGCAACGAGCGGCTGTAGGTAGATGTAGGCCCCTACCGTAGCGGGATGTAGGGTTTTAAGGGCAATGATGTTTCCTAAATACGTGAGGAAAGTGGTGCCGAGAACAACAAACACCACGGAACCAATTATGGGCCCGGTCCATAGCTCCCACGGTATTTCGGGAATTTGCGGTCCGCCAAAGGGCAGTACGAGAAATACTCCGAAAGTGAAGACCCACCGAATGACAAAGAGTGCATTATACTTTGACATAAGCGGTTTTACAAGGACGAGATACGTAGCATAGCATGTGGCATTGATAAGTACGAATACATTTCCGCGCGAAACATCATTGCCAAAGAGGCCGCTAAGGTCAAATTGGTTCCCGGAATAGATGAGCCAAAAAGCCCCAAAGGCACCTAATAAAATACCAATGAGTTTTTCAGTGGTAATGCGTTCTTTTACTAAAAGCGCACCCACGATGAGCACCGCTATGGGACCGCTCACCATCATGATGGAGGCATTAACGGGCGTCGTGATCTTTAATCCTTCGAAGAAAAATAATTGGTTTGCGGTAACCCCGAATGCAGCACAGATGAGTAGCCTCAGCACATCTTTTCGAGGGATACGGCCTATGCGGTCACTTCCTGAAACGGGAAGGAGTATCCAAAACAGAAGGGCAGCACCCGTTACACGAAATTGAATAAATGCTCTGGGCGGAACGGCTCCTTGCATGGCGCTTTTTGCGATAAGAAAGGAGGCTCCGTAGATGAGCGCAACTCCGAGCAAAGCAAGGTGTGCAATGAGTATTGTTTTTCTTGTGGCCGTCTCCATACTTTATACCAGTGCCGCCGCTGCAGCAGCGACAACCTTAGGACTGTTACCAATGAAAATAGCACTGTCGTGGATCAGCACGGGACGCTTCAAGAAGGTGTATTCTTCGAGAATAAGCGCCCGAATATCGCCATCGTTCAGTGTTTTGTCTTTAAGACCTAATTCCTTGTATTTCCTCGCACGTTTTGAAAAGAGCGCTTCGGCAGAACCCACCAAAGCAATCATTTCATCTACCTGTTCTTCAGTGATGGATTCGTGCTTGATATCTTGTAATTGCACACCGTCAAGATTCCATTGATTCATAATTCGTTTACAAGTGTCGCACGTGCTGAGGTAGTAAATTTTTGACATTGGTTTCTATTTTGCGAGCCAGGGATTAGGATCTTGAATGTTGGCATCTTTCCAGATTCCTAATTGGACCATAGTCTTCCCTTCTTCATCTGTAAAGGCCGTCCCAATGGGCTCTTTTAGACTGACCATATCGCCGGCTTTCACCTTGACATTAATGAGATTGCTGTAAACGGTGAAATAATTACCGTGACGTACAAGGACCATTACATTGGCCCCAGGAATAGGTACGACCGAACTGACTTCACCTTCGAATACCGAGCGAACAGTGGCGTTTTCTTCTGTCGTAATCTCGATATGTGGGTTATCCACAATCACACCTTTAACAATCGGGTGTGGATGTTTACCAAACTTCCCAGTGATAATGCCACGTTCTACAGGCCAAGGAAGTGCACCTTTGTTTGAGACAAAACTATTTGCCAGGGCCCTGGCTTCTGGGGTCATAGCAAAAGACGGCCCATCATCTCGGACATCTAACCCTTTTTCCGCACGGGTTTTATCAATAAGTTTTTTCAAGGCCTTATTTGAGGTGCGTCTTGAATAATCTTTACCTGAAACAAGCCCTAATTCTTTAGCTTCATTTTCTAAACTACTTCGTTCTGCCCGTTCTTTTGCTTTGCGCATTTCCTCTGCGATGATGCGTTTTATTTGTTGCTCTAATTGCTGGGCTTCGCGCTGCTTTTTATCAATATCTTTCTTTAGGGTCGATTCTTTTGACTGTAGATTTTGCACCGTCGACTCTTGGATCTGAGCATCCGCTTGTAGTGCTAGTTTTTCACCTTCTTGGGCTGTTTGGGTATGAATTTTTTCAGCCTTTTTAGCGATGAGCGTTTCTCGCTCTCGTGCTAAAGCCTCCTGAGCAACAGCAATCTGTTGTACCTGTCGCTCTCGGTAAGCGGCCATATCCTTGAAGTATTGCATGCGCTTTGCGGCTTGGGCGAAACTGCTTGAACTTAGAATAAAGAGTATTTGATCGCTTGGTTTTTGCTGACGTTGTGCAAGCTTGATGAGATCCGCATAATCACTCTTCAAAGAATCGACATGTATTTCGAGTTTCTTAATCTCTTTGGCTTTACGCGTTACTTCACGGTCAATCGAACGAATTTGACGGTCCATTGTTCTGATGAGCTTATTGCGCGCCTCAATTTTTTGATTCAAAGTTTGAAGTTCCGAAAGGCTTGCTTCTTTGGTACTTTTAGTCTTTAAGAGTAATTCGCTTGCTAGATCAATCTGGTCTTGCAGCAACACTTTCTGTCGCTGCAATTCTTCTTTAGTTTGCGCCTGCAAACCAGTATTTAGAATCATCAGAAACACGAATAAAAGCTTCTTCATCACAGATTAAATGGTGTATTAAAAGGTCCCCCAGTGCGGATTTCTGTAACCTCAATGGTGACTTTGTAGTCCGGTTGGCTTTTAACAGTGATTTCAATTACAGTCGGATATCCGGTCTCCTCATCCACGCTTTTGTATTGAATAAAAACTGATTCCAGGGGATCTTCAATAAGCACGTAACTCATCCGTAAGTCCCTATCTAAAGCCACCGTGACTGAGCGGCCTCTGCTTATAGCGTATTGTGTAACCCAGTGGTCACCGTTGCCGTCGTATCGATACCGCATGGCGTCGTTGGTCCCAATTAATTGGCCGCGCAAGAGCCTGTTGAGATATTGAAAGGGGATCTCAATGCCAGTTACTCCCGCGAGATCATGTGCGGAGCCGGTCCATTCAATACCAAGAAGTGTGGAATAAAAGGCAGCACTATCGTTAATCACAATAGCCTTTCCCACGCGCAATCCAATCATATCGTCGGAAATGGCTGCCCAAAGAATGCTGTCTTGTTTGGAACGCACTTGAACGCGAAAGCGTTGCTCACCGTCTGGCGTTTCAGCAGAAATTCGAGTAAAACTTTGTGTCCATGCAAAGCGATCTTCAACGATAATCTTCCGTGATACACCGTCGCTAATCTTCTCCCTTCGCAGTGGCTTTTCGACAGATAAAGGGCCACCACAGCCTGTGAGCACAGCTAAAGCTACGCCCACAAAAAGGTGTGCTGTTATCCTCAATATATGCCGCGGTCCGTCGTGCATTATAACTGTTTTAAGAGGGCCTCTTTCATTCTATAGACCGTTGCTTTCTCGTTATTGCCAAGAGCTTGTTCGATCTTCGCAGCATGTATATATGTGCCGGCGCGATCGGCCTCTTCGAGCATTTGCAAAGCTAGTTCGATTTTAACCTGCGCTTCTGCATACCGTCCCATTTTATACAATACCCATGCCCAAGTATCTAAAAAAGCAGGTTCAAGCGCAACCGAGGCATTACATTCTGCGGTCAATTGTAATGCGAATTCGAGATTTCGTTCGTTCGTTGCTAAATCCCATGCATAGTTATTTAATGTTGTAGGGCTACGTTCTTGGTCTAAAGCTTTTTTATACGCCACGGTACCTAATTCAAAGGAATCCAACTGGAACCAGGCCGTTCCCGCAAGGGCATATAAATTTCCCGCGACCTCAGGATCCAGTGTCATTTCGGCCTGCGCAGTAGCCAAACGAGCACACGATGCCCAACTCCCTACATTGTAATATTCGAAGACGAGCCCTTCCAGTATATCCTCGTCCGCATTAAAGTTTTCTTCGATGCGTTCAAGCAAAGCAATTTGTCCATCTACATCACCAACTTCTTGGCTCAATGAATATGCCATTTGGTACAACGCGTAGTTTGTTGGATTCATTGAAATAGCCGCCAGATACCCTTCTAAAGCTTCGTGCCAACGTTCGTTTTGTGCGTGAATTTGTGCGGTAAGTAAAAGCAGCTCAATACGACCTGAATAAGTACGTTCGAGAACAGGAAAAACGCGATCAAACAACGCTCGAAAGGATGGACTTTCTCTGTTCTCATAGATGCTGAGTACCACGGGCACCTTGTCTTCAAGAAGGACACCGTCTAACAACAGTCCTTGTTCCATATGATAAAAGGCCACCTCAGTGTTATTCATTTTCTGAGCCATGCGAGCCAATTCCATGTGGAGGGCGCCGTTCTCCGGAAACATTTCAACCGCCGAATTGAGGACTTTGAATGCTTTTTTTGTTTTTCCGTTACCATCATAGAATTGGCTTAACAAGCCTCTGTATTCTGGAATATTTGGCGCCGCTTTAATGGCGGTTTTGAAACAACGTTCTGCAGATTTGGGATCGTTGAGTTGAAGGTACAACCGCGCCCGATCTTGAACCAACTGTGGTGAGGCTCCTTCTAGATTTTCGATTTTAGAGAGGACGTCTAAAGCGCTAAGAAAAAGTCGACCCTCGAGGTACGTACTGTAGGCTTCAAAAAGGTATTCTGGTTGATGCGGGGCTAAGGAATAGAGTACTTCAAAGGAGCGCCCCGCCGTTTTAAAATCGCCTATATTTTTTGCGCTTTGTGCTTTGATTCGCAGTAACCAGAGATTTGCAGGGTAGGAATCGACGCCTTGGGATGCGAGATCGAAGGCCTGGAAAAATTGCTTCTGGTCAAAATGCATACGGGCCAATTGGTACAATGCCGTTTCCCGATATACCGGATCTTTTGCCAACACTTCATACAGCTCCATGGCCAGTTCAGTCCTTCCAGTAATGCGGTAGGTTTCGGCTTTATAGAACGTTCCGCTTAATACAGAAGGCCCCTCTTCCGAAGGGCCTTGCGCATAAAGTGAAGCTGTAAAGAAAAACACCCCAAACAGGGCCAGCGTTTTGTGCATTAGTCCATTCTTGAAAAATCACCTAAAGATAGTGAAGTCCACTTCCCATCGACATGCGCTTTGTTGCCGATCATACTGCCTTTGAGATGAATATTTTTAATCGTCGTTTCCGTCTGAATTAACGAACCTTCTATCGTGGCATCTTCAACCACGCAATCATTGCCTAAACTCACGTTTGGGCCTACCGTTGCATTTTTTAGTACCACGTTAGAACCGATGTAACAGGGTTCGATAATGGTCGCATTTTCTAGGGTAATATTGGCTCCGCGCAGTTCACGCTTACCCTCGAGATAGCCTAACATTTTACTGTTAGTCTCCACTGTAATTTCCTTGTTTCCGCAGTCCATCCAGTCGTTCACGGTTCCGGGCTTGAATACTTTCCCTTGTGCAAGTAAAGAGCTCAATGCATCGGTGAGTTGGTATTCCCCCTTGTCCATGATATTGTTATCGAGAATGTGCTTTAGTTCGCTTCGCAAACCTGGCCCATCTTTGAAATAATAGATACCTATAATGGCTTTATCGGAAACAAACTCTTGCGGTTTTTCAACGAAATTATTGATGGTTCCATCTTCACCAAACTGAACAACGCCATAGGCAGAGGGATTGTCCACTTGCTTCACCCAAATCACAGAATCAGCTTCAGTATCTAGTGTGAAATCTGCGCGGAACAGGGTATCTGCAAAGGCAACTACAATCTCATCGTCCATACTATCTGCGGCACAGTGAATGGCGTGGGCAGTACCGAGCGGTTTGTCTTGGTAATAGATGCTTCCTTTCGCGCCGAGGTCTTCGGCTACTTTGATAAGATTGGCTTCCACTTCAGCTCCGAAGTCCCCAATGATAAAGGCAATTTCGGTCACTTTTTTATCACCACAAACGCTCACAATATCCTCGACCAACCGCTGCACAATAGGCTTTCCTGCGATAGGGATAAGCGGTTTCGGTACGGTTAGCGTATGTGGTCTTAGTCTCGAGCCGCGACCGGCCATTGGGACAATAATTTTCATCTGTTCTTAGGTTTTTTTGGTTGGTTTTTATTGTTTGCCCGTGCTGCCAAATCCTCCGGCGCCACGATCGGTTTCATCTAAATCATTTACCTCAGTCCAATCGAACTGGGTGTATTGTGCGATCACTAGTTGTGCAATACGCATGCCATCTTCAATGACAAAAGGTTGCTTGCCGTGGTTGATCAATAATACACCTACGTCTCCGCGGTAGTCGGCATCAATAGTTCCAGGACTGTTCAATACGGTGACTCCGTGTTTAAAGGCAAGTCCGCTGCGTGGGCGTACCTGTGCTTCGAAGCCGTCTGGAAGGGCCATCTGAATACCTGTGGGAATGAGCGTGTAATCGCCTGGCTGCAGCGTAAGGGGCGCATCGATATTCGCTCGGATATCCATACCTGCACTTTGTGCGGTTTCGAATTGCGGCAGTTCGTGCTTGCCACTGTAGATTACGTTGATCTTCATTTTTTTGTTGCGAATTTAAGGAGTCCGTTTCGTTCCCAAAAAAGCATTATTCCTAGGTAGACCATACCGCCTAATACTTTTAATGGACCGGAGGCCCAATTCGTATAATGTAAGATAAACACCACAAGGCAGGCGAAGCCGACAAAGGCACCTATTTTACTCCAATTATAGGGTACCGGATAGTGTTTTCGGCCCCACAACACACTGGCAATAAACATGGCAAAATAGGCAGCCAATGTGGTACATGCTGCGCCAAGAATGCCTAACACGGGAATGAGAACCACATTACCAACAACGGTAATGACTAAACCCACGAAAGTGATGTAGATGCCGTAAACTGTTTTATCACTCACTTTATACCACACGTTTAGGTTGGTATTGATGCCTAAAATGACATTTGCTAAAAGCAAGATGGGAACCAGATGGAGCCCAGTCCAAAACTTATCATCCACGAAAAACTTGAGGTAATCGAGGCCCGAAATGATCAATACGAATCCAACGCACATGACCCAAGCGAACACATCCATGACAGTACTCATCCTTTCTGGTCCGTCCTTTGTTTTGGCATTTTTAAAGAAAAACGGCTCCGCTGCATAGCGGAAAGCTTGATTGAACAGGATTAAAAAGATAGAGATTTTATATACCGCGCCATAGATTCCAACTCCAGCGTATGCATTTTCCTTGGGAAGGAGGTATTTCAGCAATTGGCGATCGAGCATCTCGTTAGCAATACCCGCCAGCCCTCCAATGAGAAGTGGAATTCCAAAGACTAAAAGGGTTTTAACGTATTTCTTATCTAGATTGAGTTGTAATGGAAATAAGGTGGGTAGGAGCAGCGCGAACATGAGGACTGCTGCCCAAAAGTTGGCAACAAAAATGTAGCCTACCCCGCGCATTTCGTGCGACCAATAACCTACGTTGCCGTGTAATTCCCAATAGGCCGGAAGGAAAATGTAGAGGTTGATCAACACATTGGATAAGATCAAAGCCAATTTTATTCCAGCGAATCGGACCGCTTTATTTGTTCTCCGCAGTCGAGCAAAAGGCAATGCGCTTAAGGCATCTAAGGCTAATATCGCCATAAAAAAGTATAGGTATTCCGGCGTTTCTTCCCACCGAAGGGAATGCAGTAATTCATTTTGAAAAAGCAAAACGAAGAGCCCCAAACTGGCTAAAACCAGCGCAATCATGGCCAGTCCTGCTCCGAAAACTTTGCCTTCGTCAAAGCCTTCTTGTTCAGAATATCTGAAATACGCGGTCTCCATTCCAAAGGTGACGACTACAATAAGGAAGGCTATAAGGGAATAAAAATCAACGTTAATACCATAGGCAGACTGGCTTAAGACCGCAGTCTGCAGGGGGACCAATAAAAAATTGATCATCCTTCCTAAGATGCTGCTTACGCCGTAAATCGCCGTTTGACCAGCAAGTGCTTTCATACCGTTGCTCACACTTCAAATATAGTCTTTGGTCGCTACCTTTGTAGGGAATCAAAAATGAACTCATGAACAAGTTCCTTACCCTAGTTCTACTTTTAACGACCGCCATTCCCGCCAGCGTATACGCCCAAGAAATCCCTATTGATTTGAGCGCTACAAAGCGGATGGAGCAAGACTTGTTTTTCTTGTCGTCAGATGCGCTAAAAGGACGCAAGCCTGGTACACCTGAAGCAGACGTTGCTCGCGATTATATCGCGGGAAAAATGTTGGAATACGGCATTGAACCTATGGGTGAAAACGGCTATTTCCAAAAGTTTCCCGTTCCAGAGTATGCTGAGGTGAACTACGCTTCTACCAAACTATGGATAGGCAAAACGCATTTAGAGGGTCATGAAGATTTCTATCCAGTATCTATCAGTGCCACAGTAGGGCTGGCCGAAGCAAAAACCCTTTACGTAGGCTACGGCATCACCACAGAAGACGGTACATATAATGATTTCGAAGGGCTGGACGTAAATGGTAAAATCGCTGTCATGAATGTCAGTTCCCCAGACGGAATACACCCGCACAGCGCTTACGCGGCATACCACAGTTTGAACGAACGCGTGACCAATCTCGTAGAAAAAGGCGCCGTTGGCGTACTGCTCATCAACCCTGAAGGGACAGCCTCGGATACGCGAGAATTCTTTAAAAGTATCAACGGTTTTGCAGTACCTATATTCTTCGTACGCAACGAAAAATGGGCAGCTAAACTCATGAAGCGTTCACTGAAAACGGTTATGGCGGTTAATATGTCCGAGCGTTTTAGCGATGGCTATAATGTGATTGGGTACATCCACAACAACAAGCGTAAAACGGTGGTACTTGGAGCACATTACGATCACCTTGGAATGGGCGGTGAAAATAGTTTGTACAAAGGACCCGCGGCCATTCACAACGGTGCGGATGATAACGGTTCGGGAACGACGCTTCTGTTGGAAGCTATGCGCTATTACGCCAAACGCCAAGACACGAATTACAATTATTTAGTACAGTTTTACAGCGCTGAGGAATTGGGCTTGATCGGATCAAAATATTGGACAAACCATCCGACCTTTCCTCTAAGGGGGATTGAATACATGATTAATAGTGATATGGTGGGCAGATTACGCGATAACCGTCTTCAACTTTCCGGAACAGGAACTGCTGTGGAATGGAATGAAATTCTAGATACCCGGGTGCATGGACTGGACATTAAGAAAGATCCAGCGGGCGTAGGCCCCTCAGACCAGACCTCTTTTTATTATAAGGATATTCCCGTCTTGCACCTCTTCACGGGAACACACAATGACTACCATAAGCCCACGGATGACGCCGATAAGATCAATTATAAAGGCATGGCAAAACTTGCTTCTTTGGTGTACACCATTACTGCGCGTTCAGCGAACTATGAAGGTTTGAGCTTTCAGCGAACAACATCCTCCGAACAAAAGACTACGCCCAACTTCTCTGTGACTTTGGGAGTAATACCCGACTACCTCTTCGGTGGTCCGGGACTCAGAATAGACGGTGCAACAGAAGGCCGTCCTGGTGCAAATGCAGGCTTGCAGGCGGGCGACATCATCCTTAAGATTGGCGACATTACTATCGACGATATTTATGCCTACATGACAGCATTGGGCGCGTTTAAGAAGGGGGATACGACTTCTCTCAGCTATTCGAGGGATGGCGAGGTTATTGAATCCGAAATTACATTCTAATGAAGACGTTATCTGATATATTTCCAAAAGTAGCCGTTATTGGCGGCGGTTCCTTCGGTACTGCCGTGGTAAAAATGGTGAGCGAGAACACAGGTGTTTGCCGTTGGTGGATGCATAACGAAGAAAGTGCTGCGCATATACGGGAATACCACCACAATCCACGCTACCTCTCTTCGGTAGCTTTTGATGAAGGAAGCGTTGATATATTTACGGATATCAATGAGGCAATCGCAGGTTGTGATATCGTCATCTTTGCCGTTCCAAGTGCCTTTGTGAAAGAGGTCCTGTTAAACATGAATAAAGGTGCGCTTGATGGAAAACTGGTGTGTTCAACCATAAAGGGCATCATTCCAGATGAGAACATGATTGTCGGGGAATACTTGCGTGAAGTAGTGGGCGTTCCTGAAAATCATATCGTTGTCATTACGGGCCCTTGTCATGCGGAAGAAATCGCATTGGAACGATTAAGTTTTCTTACCGTTGCCGCGATAGACGCAAGCGCATCTAAAAAGGTAGCAAGCGTTTTACAAAGCCATTACGTACGGTGTACGTTGAGCACGGATATCTACGGTACAGAGTATGCTGCGGTCATGAAGAACATCTATGCAATAGCGGCAGGGATGTGTCACGGTTTAGGTTACGGGGATAATTTTCAAGCAGTACTTATTTCAAATGCGGCGCGCGAGATGCGCCGCTTCATGAAGAGCACCTGTGAAGGTCGCATCAACATTAAAAAGAGCGCCTATCTAGGTGATTTATTAGTGACCTGTTACAGCCAGTTTTCTAGAAACCGAATGCTTGGGAACATGCTTGGTAAAGGCTACACCATCAAAAGTGCAAAAGCTGAGATGACCATGGTTGCAGAGGGCTATTATGCAGCTGCCTTGGTGGCAAAAATTCGTAAAAAGCAAGAGGTTAGAATGCCTATTGTCAAAGCAGTGTATGAGGTCCTGTACGAAGGAAAATCTGCGAAAAAGACTATGGCAAAATTGGCCCAAAAATTAACCTAAGGCTGCGCAAACTTACCCGTTGACAATGCGTTACTAAGGTAGACTCACAATTATGACGACTAAAGTTTTCAAAACCTTTATCCTGCTGTGTTTTTCTGTAACACTATTTGCGCAGAGCCCCAGTTCCATTCTCCAAAAAGCGGAGGCCAAATTATCCGGTGCAGATCTCGCTGCTGAGGTCAGTATTCGTACCGTCCGCCCTCGTTGGGAACGTACTATGGAAGCTAAAATTTGGAACCAGGGGTTAGACAAAACCATGATTTTAATCACCGGTCCGGCGCGTGAAAAAGGAACTGTGTTTCTTCGCAACGGTGAGGATGTTTGGCATTTTGTGCCAGGCATAAAGAAAATTGTTGCGCTACCCGCGGCGATGGTGCAGAGTTGGATGGGTACAGATTTCACGAACGATGCGTTGATCAACGCCGGTTCATTGGTGGAAGATTACACCCCGACTTTATTAGGTATAACCTCTGTGAATGGTACGAACTGCTTTAAAATTGCGCTTACACCCAAGGCAGATGCAGCAGTAGTATGGGGCGAGGTAATCACCTTTGTATCTGTAGACGAATTTCTTCAACTGCGAACGGAATTTTACGATGAAGACGAATACTTAATCACCACGCTCGAAGCGACTGAAATCAAATCTTTTGGCGGTAGAACATTGCCTTCAGTTTTGCGGATCACCCCAGCTGAGGAAGACGGAAAATTTACCGAAATGACTTACAAGGCGCTCAACTTTAATCCAACTTTTGAAGAGGGGTTTTTCGAGCGCAGTAACATGAAACGGGTCGAATAATGTTCAAATTAGCTTGGCGTAACATTTGGCGTAACAAAGGAAGAAGTATCATCACCATAGCGGCAGTTATGTTTTGTGTGATTTTCGCTGTGGTGCTTCGCAGCTTTCAAGTGGGCGTGTGGGAACACATGGTCGGTGATATAGTCGCAAACAACTTTGGCTATCTACAGGTGCATCAAAAGGGATTTTGGGCCGACCAGAGTCTGGACTTGAGTATGGACGAGACAACGCTGGACTGGGATGCCATGGAAAATGTACCCGGAGTTCGTTCACTCGTTCCCAGGTTGGAGAGTTTTTCTTTAGTGAGCACTGGCGAAAGTAATAGGGGCAGTTTGGTGCTGGGTATTCGTCCGGAGGAGGAATTGTCCGGCTTGCGTTTAACGGACCAATTGATTGACGGTCGCCTCTTCGAACCTGCCTCTAATGAAGTAGTTGTTTCGGAGGGACTTGCAGAATATTTACACGTTGAGGTCGGGGATTCACTTATGTTTTTGGGACAAGGTTATCGCGGGGCAAGCGCCTACGGTCAGTTCTTGGTCTCGGGGATTGCCAAAATATCGAATCCAGAACTCAATAAACAGCTTGTTGTCCTGCCCCTAGAAACGGCCCAATGGATGTACAATGCCATGGGGTTGTTGACGACAGTGGTGGTAGATCTAGAACCCAATGCGGATTTTGCAGAAGTGAAAGCGTCGCTCGAACCATTATTAGGAGCGGATTTTGAATTGTTAGACTGGGAACAATTGTTTCCAGAATTGGTCCAAACCATTGAAGCAGATATGGCCGGAGGTCAAATTTTTGTAACCATTCTTTACTTCATTATTTCCTTCGTTTTGCTCGGGACAGTCATCATGATGGTCAGTGAGCGCGAGCGCGAGTTTGGAATTTTGGTGAGTATAGGCATGCGTAAAACGACATTGGCTGCGGTTACTGTTTTAGAAAATTTAATGCTCCTCGTCGGTGGCGCCGTAGTGGGAATGGCCGTGGTCAAACCGGTCCAATTTTACTTTAAATACAACCCCATCGATTTAAGTGGGCAGATGAAGGACGCCATTGAACAATTCGATTTTGAACCCAAGCTTTACACGACCACCTCTTTCATTATTAATTTGAATCATGGTGCCATCGTCTTCGTTATCGGTGTGTTAGTAAGCAGCTATGCCGTTTGGAAAATCATGAAGTTGAACCCGGTAAAAAGTATGCGCGCATGATTTTTAAAGTGGCTTGGCGCAACATATGGCGTGCAAAGGTGCGCTCCTTTATCGTAATTGGATCCATTGCGGTAGGAATTTGGGCGGGCTTACTCATCATAGGTTTCTCTTTCGGAATGAATAATGAGCGTACTGCATCCGCTATTGGAACAACCACCGGACATGCGCAGATTCACCACGAAGGTTTTGATGCTGAACCGTTATCCAATGCCGTGGTCGCGGATTCCTCAGCAGTAGTTGCCCTCCGTAAAACCGTAGAAGCTTTGTCGTTTGTAAGTGGCACTGCACAACGCACGGTATTAGGGGGAATGATCAATTCTACCAAAAGTGCTCGGGCAGTCCGGATTATGGGCATTTGGCCAGAAGAAGAGCGCCTTCAAACGACTTTGGCCGACTACATGGTAGAAGGCGATTTCTTTGGAGCTACCGGTCGCAATCGACTAGTGATCGGCGAAAAATTAGCGAGACGATTGGGATTAAAGTTGCGAAGTAAAGTAGTCCTCACTTTTCAAGATTCGGAAGGTAATCTTAACAGAGCATCGTTCCGAATTTCAGGAATCTATAAAACGTTGAATGCCACTTGGGATGAGTTCCACATCTATGTACATCATGAGGATTTGGAAAAAACTTTGGGAGCTCCTTTGGTACACGAGGTATTGGTTCGTTTTGAGGAGACTGTGGATACCGATGAAAAAGCGGGTGCGTTGGCAGCGGTGATGCCTGTTGGTTTGGCGGTGAAGTCCTGGAAACAGGTACGTCCAGAATTGGGCTTTGCGGATGATATGATGGCCATCATGCTCGTATTGGTTTTAGGTATTATCATGATGGCACTTCTTTTCGGGATTATTAACAACATGCTTATGGCCATATTAGAACGCCGCAGAGAGCTGGGCATGCTTATGGCTGTAGGAATGAATAAGCGCAAGCTGTTTTTAATGATCCTGGTTGAAACATTGATGTTGGGGTTTGTTGGTGGTCCTATCGGGATCCTTCTAGGCGACCTGAGCACGCGTGCCATGATGCGCATCGGTATAGATTTATCCAGTAAGCAGGACGGCTTGGCAGAATTGGGCGTGCAGAGTATAATTTATCCTGAAATCGTTCCCAGCTATTACCTCATTATTGCTGTAATGGTAATAACAACGGCGTTGATTGCCTCCATTTTACCCGCAATTAAAGCGCTTAAATTGAACCCAGTAGAAGCCATTCGTGGTCATTAAGTTATGAGTAAACCTGTTATCGAAGTAAAAAACCTAGAAAAGGTCTATGAGGGTGCTGTTCCTGTACACGCCGTGAACGGCATTAGCCTTACCATAACGCAAGGCGAATTTACGGCGCTCAAGGGGCCGTCGGGCTGCGGGAAAACCACTTTGCTTAATATGCTCGGAGGGCTCGACCAGCCAACGGCAGGATCCATTGCTATTGGAGGGGCGGACATTACCACGCTGAGTGAAAATGCATTGATCGACTTTAGATTGCGCAATATTGGGTTTGTCTTTCAAGCCTACAACCTTATTCCAGTACTTTCTGCCCAGGAGAATGTAAGTTTTATTATGCTTCTGCAAGACAGGCCAAAGGAGGAACGCGAAGCGCGCGCGCAGCAATTGCTTGAAGCAGTTGGACTGAAAGGCAAGGAAGATAAAAGACCAGGCCAGCTTTCAGGCGGCCAACAGCAGCGCGTTGCCGTTGCCAGGGCCTTGGCTTCGAAGCCTCAATTTGTTTTGGCCGATGAACCTACGGCAAACCTTGATTCGCAGAGTACGGCAAACCTATTAGATATTATGGAGCGGTTGAATAAAGAGGAGGGCATGACCTTTGTTTTCGCAACCCATGACGATCGTGTGATTAAAAAAGCACGTCGAATCATCAGCATCGAAGATGGTAAAGTCCTCAGCGACGACTAAAGCCTTATTTTAGGGTCATGGAACCTAAATTTCGACCATATACACCTTGGCCTTCATCTGATGAGGATGCCCATGCATTGTTTGAAAACTTTGAAACGGCACTTCAGACCAGACGCAGCCTACGTATGTATAGCAAAAAGCAAGTCTCTCGAACGACGGTAGAACGTCTTATCAGTTTAGCAGCTTCCGCGCCTTCAGGGGCAAACAAACAGCCTTGGCATTTTGTCGCAGTGCAAAATCCGGAGGTAAAGAGAAAAATACGTGAGGCTGCGGAAGAGGAAGAAAAAGCTTTTTACGGGGGCCGTGCAACCGAAGAATGGCTCGAGGATCTCAAGCCGTTCGCTACCGATTGGGAAAAGCCATTTTTAGAGGATGCGCCCTGGCTCATCGTGGTTTTCCGAAAGAATTACGATGTGGAATCAAACGGAGCGAAAGCGAAGAATTATTACGTACAAGAGAGCGTAGGCATCGCATGTGGATTTTTAATAGCCGCCGTACATGCTGCGGGATTAGTCACCTTAACACACACACCATCCCCCATGAGGTTTCTCTCGGAAATTCTGGGCCGTCCCTCAAATGAAAAGCCCTTTTTACTTTTACCAGTAGGGTATCCTGCCGATGGCGCAGAAGTGCCGGACATTTCTAAGAAAGGTTTAGACGATATCAGTGATTTTATCTGACCTTTGAAGAAAATTACACCATTATGTTTGAAGGTACGTCTGTACAATTTGTCGTAGATGCGGATGAGGTTCGTCAGGAGCTCAAAGCAGCCCAATTGAATTGGCCTATTGTAAAGATCTTAGGTCAAGAGGAGGATGAAGAAAAAGACCCTGAAGACATGAGCGTCAGTGGTGAGGGTGTTGCCATTTATATTGACAGTATTGAAGTGATTCTCAAAGAACGCATTGAAAAGGCAAAAGATATCGTTGCTACAGTAGCGCGAATGATTCAATATTTCAACGAACGCGACGAAACCGCCGTACTCTTCTTTCATGTCAGCTGGGAGACCTATTTGATCGACGAAAAATAGGAAGCAAGAATGCCTGCTTTTGAGTGACCAACGACCTCTTGCAATTGCTCAGGAGTAGCCGTTTTAATGTTTTTAACGCTTTTAAAAACCTTGATCAGGTCTTTGATGGTTTCCGGACCAATCCCTTTAATCCCATCCAGCTCACTTTTAAAAGCGCCCTTGCTTCGGCGTAAACGGTGGTGCTTTAAACTAAACCTGTGTGCTTCATCCCGAGCTTGCTGAATGATTTTCAAGGTTTCTGAACGTTTGTCTAAATGCAATGGATATGGATCTCCAGGGAAATAGAGTTCTTCCAGCCTTTTTGCAATACCGATGACGGTGATTTTCCCGCGAAGTCCTAGTCGCTCTAAAGCTTTTAGCGCAGCGCTTAACTGACCTTTACCTCCATCAATCACAATCAGCTGCGGCAATGGTTCACCTTCTTCTTGAAGTCGACGGTATCTTCGGTGCACCACTTCTTCCATGGAAGCATAGTCGTCAGGCCCTTCTACTGTTTTGATATTGAATTTTCGGTAGTCCTTTTTTGAAGGTTTACCGTCTTTAAAGACCACACAGGCACTTGCTGGATTGGTCCCTTGAATATTCGAATTATCGAAACACTCAATGTGTCTGGGTTCAACGGGCATGCGCAAGTCTTGCTTCATTTGCGTCATAATGCGTTTCACATGGCGGTCGGGGTCAACAATCTGAATATTCTTCAGTTTTTCTTGACGGAAATACATGGCATTTTTAATACTCAATTCAATGAGTTTACGTTTTTCACCTTTCTGAGGAACGGTGAATGTGCTTCCTTCTATGAGTAGATTAACCGGATGTGAAGTATAGATTAAACGTGAAGTAGAGCCAAAAAGAGAGCGGATTTCAGGAATTGCGATATGCAGAAAATCCTGCGGCTCTTCTTCCAATTTTTTCTTGATTTCAACGGTGTAACTCTGGACAATGGCACCTTCAATAACTTGCAAGTAATTCACGTATCCAAATTCAGCATCCATACTAACGCTATAGACGTCGATATTGGTGAGTTGGTTACTTACGACGGTACTCTTTGCAGCATATTTTTCTAAGGCGTCCAATTTTTCTTTACACAACTGTGCTTGCTCAAATTCGAGAGACTCGGCATGATTCATCATGCGCTCTTTTAAATGCCTTTTGACGGCGCTCAGCTGCCCTTTGATAATATTACGTGCAGCGCTAACATCCGCTTCATATTCCTCTTCCGTTTGCAATGCTTCACAAGGTGCTTTACAATTTCCGATATGATACTCTAGGCAAATTTTGAATTTCCCTTTTTCAATATTTTCTTCACTCAGATTGTATTTGCAGGTGCGGGTCGGATACATCTGGCGGATCAGCTCAAGTACGGCTTTCATGGCCTTTACATTTGGGTAAGGCCCATAGTATTCACTTCCGTCTCTGATAATGTTACGAAGTCCATAAATACGAGGAAATCGTTCTCGACGTATGGTGATATAGGGGTAACTCTTATCGTCTTTAAGGTTGATATTGTAGCGGGGTTGGTGCTCTTTTATGAGGTTGTTTTCTAGCAGCAGTGCATCCCCTTCTGAATCTGTGACGATCACCTTTATATCCGCTACTTTCCGCACCATAACGGCGATACGTGCGCTAGTTACACTTTTCGTGAAGTAAGAGCTCACGCGCTTTTTGAGATCTTTAGCTTTTCCGATGTAGAGAATATTGCCGGCTTTATCCATATGCTGATACACCCCCGGTTTGTTCGGAAGGGTTTTCAGCAAATTCGTTATGTGGATACTGTCAGCCATGCTTCAAAGATAAAAAAGGCCCGGCTCCCTTTGGGGCCGGGCCAGTGTTCTCGTGTTTAACGAGTGGGGACTACGTTGTTAAGAATGCTATTGGGCATCCATAATAGTGACGGTACCATTGACTGAATATTCATAGTCGTCAGAGGCATTCACTAATTCTAAGGTGTACATGTATACACCGTCTGCGAGCTTCGTACCGTTTTGGTTGGTACCGCGCCATGGGTTGGCATTATCGTATAGGTATTCGCTTTGCCATACACGATCGCCCCATCTGTTGTAGATGGTTAACTGGCTTAGGTCTTCATAATCATCAATGTTCTGAATGATGAAGCCATCATTTACGTTATCGCCGTTCGGGGTAATGAAGTTTGGCACTACCACGGTATCTGGGTAAGGAGGCGTGTTGATGATGATCGGTAAACAGTTGGAATATGCAGTATACTGCGTATCTATTGGATCAGTAGTTCTGATACAAACGCGGTATTCCCCAGGAGCTAGCTCTAGGAACATACGGTAAGTGGTGTCAGGCGCGAGAACTGGATTCTGAGGTGAAGCTATGTGGTCGTGAATCCATTCGCCCATCCACGTACCTCCTATCTTTTCTTGTAAGAACACAGTGTAGCTGTCAACGGCCCACCCGTTGTATTGATTCCAGATAAGATCTACAGGGATCGTATCAGGATCAATGATTGGTACCATGCCGTTGCTGCGTTCGAGAAGCATACTTTCAATGCTGTTCGTTTCTCCTTGCATGTCATCGTTGAGCTTCATGTCAACGCGGTATTCATAGCTGTCCTGATCTACTTTGATAAAACCAATCTGGTTGTCTTTAAAGTCGTATTTGTATTGATTGAATACAGTACCTACTTTTTGATATTGAGGCTGCCCTGGATCTTTACGGAAGATTTGCCACTCTTGGAAGAGGTAGTCCGGGTAAGACGACGTATCCGCACTCCATTCGATAACAGGATTTTTATCTTCTTCGATGGTTACGTTTTCCATTTCGTAGATGGCATTGAAACATCCTGTCACATTGAGCTGAATAGTATCGAATTCGTTCATCGGGAAACCACATTTGTTCAAGAGGGTGTTTCCGTCATTACCAACTTTCGAGTACAGGAAGTATTTTCCGTTTTTCGATAGCGGCTTGAACAGCTTGATAGTCATCTGCGTTGCTTCGTAGTTGTTATCACAGTTGGCTGTGAAGGATTCAATCGCGAGCGGTTGACCATCGGGTTTCGTTAATCGGAAGTCTGTACCATCCGGAGAGATGGATGAACAGTCCAGTTTTACTTTGAATTTCAAGGTTACTGTGGAGTCCAAACAGTTGTAATCTACTGTTGGCAGACCATTATCTGGATCTTGATAGATGCCTGGTGCCTGGTAGTCCAATTGAACACCAGCTTGCGCATTCGGGGTACAAGCGGAGGCGATCGCAATCTGCATATCACGGTTTACTTCACCAATCTTTCGCCACACATAAAGCACAGAGTCGTAACGGTATTCATCTATGGTAACTGCCATTACATCGATTTCAACGGCAGATGGTTTGAATGTAATTAAACCCGAACTAGGGTTCATGGTAAGTGAATTTGCTGGTGACGTAGTGATCGGCTGATCATACGTCCAACCCGCTGCGTAATTAATATTCGTTGGTGTACAGTTTGAACTAGCTCCTGCTTTCACATGAGTTATTCTGTAGTAGATAGAATCACCGTCTGGTTCAACAGAACTCTGCTTCCAGTTAAAAGTACGTCCAGTACAGAAAGCACGAACGGGCTCACTAACGAATTCAGGTGATGTATTCTGACCGATTTGGTTATTTAATTTAGCCTCAATATAGAATCCTTGTGAGGAAGGGTTTACGATATTATCTACTGCTGGATTTCTACAACAAGTCGAGAATGAGAACGTCCAATCCGGTGCGTTGCCAGGTATGGTTATTTCACCTTCGTACATAACAACGTGAATAGTAACACCTGCACTTGCTGAGCTCACACAATCAAACAAGGTCGGCGCCACTACTCCCGAACCGCTCGTTGAGGGGGTCGTCTCTGTCAGCGTAGCACTAACGGTGGCGTAGTTCGCGGAACAAGCATAAATGGTTGCACTCGTAGGCAACGTGATACCGTTATTATCGCGGTAAAGGCGCATGTAAATTTTATACTTGTGGCTGTTACCTGTAGAGCTAACGTATTCGTAGTGAAGATCTCCTCCGGCATTGTGAGATGCTGAGGCATTTTGAACGAAAAAAACTAGGGCTATAGCGGTAAAAAGTGTTCTAAAAAGTGTTTTCATGAACGTCAGTGTTTGTAAGCCTGAATAATTGAACCTTAAATATCTTCAATTCCTTCTTCTTACACAAGCGAAATGAGTAAACGTTTAGCTTTGGTGAGAGAGTAACACGTAAACGACGGAAAATCCAAGTAAACCGCCCGATAGAAGCTCTTGGAGCGTGTGTCTTTTAAGACTAATTCGAGACCAAGCAACCGCACCTAACATAAGCAAAAGCAGTAGTAGGTATTCGGGCTTTCCTACACCGTAGCGTTGATGTAGTCTCAGGAACAGTGCAAAGAATCCAGTTGCTCCTGCCATATGAGCACTACTCTTGAAGTAAGGGATGAGTATGGTGCTTACAATAAGCACGAATGCAGTTCCGTAAACAGTAAGGTAAATTTCCTCCGGCGCCATGGCCTTTTTAAGAAACGCAGCAGTTGCGAATGCGCAAGCTGCACCAGTAATGTAAGGATAGATGCGGTCTTCACGTTCTATGAGGTGTACGCTGGAGATTGTTTTTGTCGCACGAAATAAAACAATTGCGATCAGCGGTGACGCGTATGTGCCTACAAAAACCGTGGATGTTATTTTGAAAATGGTATTCCAGGAATACGTTTCAGGAACGGACCAAAGCACAAATAAAGCGCCAACAGTCGGCATAATTCCGGGATGAAACAGGTAGCTGATGAATTGACTAAAGCCGTGTTTGAAACTTTGCATTTAGAGTTCTTTTCGCATTCTAGCTACTGAAATATCAAGCTGTTCTCTGTATTTCGCAACAGTACGACGGGCAATGGGATAACCTTTTTCTTTTAGAATTTTTGCCAGTGCATCGTCGGTCATGGGTTTTCGTTTGTTCTCCTCAGCGACGGTGTCCTCGAGAATCTTCTTGATTTCCCGAGTGCTGACTTCCTCACCGTCCGCATTGGTCATGGATTCGGAGAAAAATCGTTTGATCAGAAATGTACCGTACGGCGTTTGAATGTATTTGTTCGAAGCCACACGACTGACCGTAGAAATGTCCATACCTATTTCTTCTGCAATATCTTTAAGAATCATGGGGCGAAGCTTGCGCTCGTCGCCGGTAAGAAAATAATCGCGTTGGTAATTTAGAATGGACTGCATCGTGAGCATTAAGGTCTGTTGACGTTGAACAATGGCGTCGATAAACCATTTAGCACTGTCCAATTTTTGCTTTACAAACAAGGCGGCTTCTTTCTCTGCTTTATTTTTCTCCTTACTGGCTTTATAATGCTCAAGCATCTCGCGGTACTGGTTGCTCAAGCTTAGTTCAGGAGCATTACGACCGTTTAGCGTTAGTTCAAGCTCTTCGTCTACAATATGTAAGTTGTAATCGGGTATGACATTTTCTGTAGGCCGACTGAGATTAGAGGAGCCGCCCGGTTTTGGGTTTAGTCTTCCGATCTCCTCGATAGCGTCACGGAGTTCATCCTCATTGACGCCTAATCGGTCCATCAATTTTTGATAGTGGCGCTTTACGAAGCTGTCAAAATAATCTTCTAAAATGCTCAGGGCGAGATTCACCTTGAAAGAAGGGCGTTTACGTTCCAATTGGAGTATCAAACACTCGCGTAAATCGCGGCCGCCGACTCCTGGGGGGTCTAGGTCTTGAATAATTTCGAGGAGTCGTTCAAGCTCCTTTTCTTCGGTAAATACTCCTTGAGAAAAGGCCAAGTCATCCACGATATCTATGAGTTCGCGTCGCAAAAGTCCATCGTCATCGATCGTACCTACGAGGTAGGTGGCCAATTCCAATTCCTCGGCATTTAAGTCCCGAAGGCGCAATTGCGAAATGAGGCTGTCGTGAAAGCTTTCGTTAACAATGACCGGGGCTTCATACAACTCGTCGTCTGAGCTGTAGTTGTTGGCTTTGGTTTTATAATCGGGTGTATCGTCGTCTCCAAGATAATCGTCCCAATTAATTTCCTCCATGGACTCGCGCACTTCGCGCTCGTCGGAAGCATCGTTTTCAAAGGTATCTTCGGCTTTCTCTTTTCCTTCCTGTAAGGCAGGGTTTTCCTCAATCTCTTGCTTGATTCGTGCCTCTAAACTTTGCGTGGGCAACTGCACAAGCTTCATCAGCTGAATCTGTTGTGGACTCAGCTTCTGTTGAAGTTTTTGTGCAAGAGTTTGCTTTAGCATAGGTTGGGGTTGGGATCAGATTAGAAATTAGCGCTTCCCGGAGTTCTAGGGAATGGAATGACATCACGAATGTTACCCATACCTGTCGAGAATTGGACTAAGCGCTCAAAGCCTAAACCGAAACCGCTGTGTACACAGGTCCCGAACTTTCGGGTTTCGAGGTACCACCAGAGTTCTTCTTCTGGAATTCCTACAGCAGCGACTTTTTCTTTGAGTACATCGTAGCGTTCCTCGCGCTGAGAACCCCCAACAATCTCTCCAATTCCAGGGAAAAGAATATCCATGGCACGTACGGTCTTGCCGTCCTCGTTTAAGCGCATGTAAAACGCTTTAATAGATGCAGGGTAGTCGTACAATACTACAGGTGCCTTAAAGTGTTTTTCTACCAAGAAACGCTCGTGCTCACTCTGAAGATCTGTGCCCCATTCTTCAATACGGTATTTGAATTTCTTCTTTTTGTTCGGCTTGCTGTTCTTCAAGATTTCAATCGCCTCGGTATACGAAAGACGTACGAAATCATTGTTGGCTACAAATTCTAATTTCTCGATCAGACCTTGTTCTGCGCGTTCATTCTGTGGCTTCCCTTTTTGCTCCTCCGCAAAGCGACTGTCCAGGAACGCCAAATCTTCACGGCAGTTATCCAGGATGTAGCGTAGACAGTATTTTAAAAAGTCTTCCGCGAGGTCCATATTCATGTTTAAATCATGAAATGCCATTTCGGGTTCGACCATCCAGAATTCTGCCAAATGTCGCGTCGTGTTTGAGTTTTCAGCACGGAACGTCGGTCCAAAAGTGTAAACTTTACCCAACGCTAAAGCCCCAAGTTCACCCTCTAGTTGACCGCTTACGGTTAAATGGGTTTCCTTGCCGAAAAAATCTTCGGCAGGGTCGCCTCCTGAGGCAGGAAGTGTGCTGACACGGAACATCTCACCCGCGCCTTCGGCATCAGATCCGGTGATGATGGGGCTGTGCCAGTTGACAAAACCTTCTTTGTTAAAGTAGTTGTGTATCGCAAACGAAAGTGCATGGCGGACTCGGAATACAGCGCTGAAGGTGTTCGTACGCGGGCGTAAATGCGCGATATCGCGTAAAAATTCTAAGCTGTGCTTTTTTGGTTGAAGCGGATAATCTTCGACCGGCGCATCGCCTAAAACCTCAAACGAATCCACAATAATTTCTACCTTTTGTCCTTTTCCTTGGCTTTCTACAAGCTGACCGGAAATAGAAAGACACGATCCTGTAGTGATGCGCTTGAGTTCGCTTTCGTCCTCTTTTTCAAAATCGACAACACATTGAAGATTCGCTAGTGTAGAACCGTCATTAATGGCAACGAAACGATTACTGCGAAAAGCGCGAACCCATCCTTTGATGGTGATGTTGGTGCCAATTGGTGGCGATTGTAAGAGGTGTTTAATACTCATGATTCTACTTTGTTTGTAACAAAGATGCTATTTCGGCGTGATATTTCAGTACGATTGTTGTGCGTTTTTCAAAAAAAACATAGGCTTTGGCACGAAAGTTGTTCGAAACGGGAAACATTGGAAACATTTTTTAGAACATTTGTTTCCATAGTGGGTTATCCTCGTGTAAACTCCGAATCTAACTTATACAAATGAATGGAATCTGAATTGTCCCGCATATTGTTCACCAGCATCGAATTGTTTCTACAGTTCGGTATAAAGAGTGTGAACATGGATCAGATTGCAAGCAGTTGTGGAATGTCGAAAAAGACATTGTACAAATACGTAAAAAATAAAGAGGATTTATTAGAGAAAGCTTTCGAGCAAGCAGCTGCCTTTATGAAAGCGGAACTTGAGGATGCCATTTCCAGTGTGGGAGGTAATGCCATTGATCAGCTTTTTGCAATGGAGCGCTTTGCTGAGGTTCATATGCGCGACGACAAGGATCGTTTGTTGCATCAATTGGAACACTATTACCCATCCATCGCCAACGGCATGAAGGCGAAACGTGAGGATATCGTTTTTACGGTAACAAAACGCAATTTAGAGCGTGGTATTAGCGAGGGCTTGTACCGTACAGATCTTCAAGTTGATCACATTTCACTTTTGTACTACGGTCATGTTTTGGCGGTACATGAAGGAGTGATTTCAAACGAGCATATCAAATTGGACCAACTGCGCAAGACCAGTTTGCGCTATCACATTCGCGGTATCGCGACTCCCAATGGACTAGAATATTTGAATCAATTAATAGCAACGTAATAATGAGAAAAACAGTAGTGCTCTTCAGCATGATTTTCAGCGCTTTCATTGGCCAAGCGCAAGAGAAGTTCACTCTTGCCTCGGCGCAAGAGTACGCGCTCGATCACGCCTATGGTGTGCAAATTGCGGAATTAGAAATCCAACGTGCGCGTCAGATTTACCTCCAGAATCTAGCTATTGGTCTGCCACAGGCATCTGCGAGTGGACAGTATATCTATAATGTAGAGCTGGGCGCGTTGGTCACTGATTTTGATGGAGACGGCGTGTTAGATGAATTGGTATTTGGAACAGATTACCAAGCACAAGGCGGATTGGTGGTGAATCAGTTGATTTTTGACGGCTCTTACGTTGTCGCATTAATGGCGGCGAAAGTGTTGAAGGAAAATGCGGAAATAGGCATGGACCAGAGTAAAGCTGAGTTGAAACGTGAAGTAGCTAAAGCTTACCACCTGGCCCTTCTTAGTGAAGAAAGTGTTGCCGTATTAAAGGCGAATAAAGACTATTTAGCAGATCTCGCTTCGGAAATGAAGAAAATGAATGAAGCAGGGTTAGTGAGTAAAGCCGATGCGGATCAAATGATGCTGAACTACAACAATATTGAAAACGCCTTGCGTTACAGCGAAGGTCAAGCGAATGTCGCGAAGATGTTGCTGAAGTTGCAGATGGGATACCCGGTAAAGCAAGTGGTACTTCTGGCTGATAAAATGGAAGATTTAGTCGTTCGCGCTGCTGCGGCAAGTACGCTGACGACCATAGGATTTGATCCTACAAAATCTGTAGACTACCTCGGCATGGCAAATCAAGTGGAGGGCGCGAAGTTGCAAGTATTAAATAAGCAATTAGCCTATTTGCCTTCAATCGGCGTGAGCTACCAGAACAATATTCAATACATGAGTAGTGAGGCCAATATTTTTGGGGATGCTTCAGTTGATATCCCAAGCAGTTTGGTTGCCGGAAGCATTAGTGTGCCATTATTTTCTTCAGGAAATGGACGTGCGCAGGTTCAGGAGGCAAAGATTCAACGAGACCAAGCAAGAATTGGATTGCAGCAATTGGAGGAAGGCCTGATCATGCAACACGGGGCTTTGGTGAACGAATTCCATCAGGGTATTGCCAATTTTTTAGCACAAAAGGAAAACGTGGCGTTAGCGAAACGCATTCGTGATCAGCGACGAAAAGAATACGACGCAGGGTTAGCCTCTTCTATGGAGTTGACACAAACTGAAACCCAATACCAAGATGCGCTACAGGCTATGTTTATGGCTGCACAGAACGCATTGGACAAAAAGTCTGAACTAGAATATTTAATGACAAAACAGCAAAAGCAATAATACCGGAACATGAAAAAATTAGGATTCATATTAGGAAGCGTAGTTCTCGCATCGTGTGGTGCACCAGAACAATCTACAGGTACCATGGAGGAGTTCATGGCAAAGAAAGACAGCCTTGTTGAGGTGCGTGCGACAGTGGATGCAGAAATTGCTGCTGTCGATGAAAAATTGATTGCCTTGGATACAGTCGAACGTTACGACCGCGTAACGTCTATTGAGGTAACCCCATTAACGTTTGTCCATTATTTCGATGTCTTTGGTATCGTGGTGGCGGATAAGAGCATCAATCTGTACCCAACAGCCAGCGGTAAAGTGGAAAAGATCTATGTGCGCAATGGACAGCGCGTTGAAAAGGGCCAATTATTAATGACATTGGATACAGACCTTCTAAAGTCGTCCTTAAAGGAAGTAGAAAATGGATTGGCGCTTGCAAAAACCGTTTTCGAGAAGCAAGAGAAACTGTGGATCAACGAACAAATCGGTTCAGAGATTCAATACTTACAGACAAAGAACAACTACGATGGTTTGGTTCAAAAGATAACCACTCTAAAAGAGCAAATTGAACTTAGTGAAATACGTGCACCTTTTGCAGGAGCAATCGATAACATCTTTGCGAAAGAAGGTGAATTAGCAGGTCCTCAAATGCCATCAATTCGTTTAGTAAACACTTCGGGAGTGTATGTTAAAGCGGACGTTCCTGAGTCGTATTCGAATCGTGTTCGTGTAGGGACGCCAGCAAATGTTGCCTTCTCTTCTATGGACTACGAGGTAGCCGCAGAGGTACTCCAAGTAGGGCAATTCATTCAGGAGGGCAACCGTACCTTCTCTATCAACGTCAGTCTTCCCGTTAGCCAAGGTGCAAAGCCGAACCAAATGGTGCATGTAGCGCTTCAAGATTATAGCAATGCAGCGGCGCTAACCGTACCAGCAAGCCTCGTTCAGCAAGACGTTGAAGGCAATGACTTTATTTATACGCTACAAGCGGTTGATGGCGGAAGCCACCATGAGGTCGTAAAAACTTGGGTTAGTACAGGTTTGACCTTTGAAGGAAAAACAGAAATTTTAACGGGACTCGAAGCAGGAACCGTAGTTGTGGACAAGGGATCGCGTAGCGTTCGTACCGGCCAGAACGTTGTTATAGGATAATCTAAACAGGCTACACTAGCATGGAAGAAAAGAAAAGTCTCATTAAACAGTTCGGTCCCTCTACCTTTTCGGTGAAGAATACGATGACTGTCTTTGTGCTTACCGCGATCATTTTTATCGCAGGTATTAGAAGTTATACATCGATGCCTTCGGAGGCCTTTCCGGAGATCGTAACCCCAGAGATCTATGTAGGGACGCCGTATCCAGGAAACTCTCCGTTGGATATTGAGAAGCTCATCACACGTCCATTAGAGAAGGAAATTAACGGGATTTCAGGGGTAGATAAGATTAATTCAACTTCGGTAGAAGGGTATTCTACCATCCAGGTCAAATTCAATTTTGACGTGACCCCGGATGAAGCGTTGCGTAAAGTAAAAGATAAAGTCGATGCGGCCATGGGCCAGCCAGACTTCCCTACAGATTTACCAGCAGATCCGAACGTTTTTGAATTGAACTTCTCGGAATTAATGCCCATCATGAACATCAATATGTCTGGTGAGTTTTCATTGGACCAATTGAAGGAATACGGCGAATACCTCGAAGAAAAAGTCGAAGATTTGACCGAGATTTCAAAGGTGGACATCCGCGGTATTGATGCGAAAGAAGTACGCGTTTTAGTGGATAGTAAAAAGCTAGAAAGCATGCAGCTGGGCTTCCGCGATATCGCCGGCGCTATTCAAAATGAAAACATGACCATCTCTGGGGGTAACCTTCTTGTAGACGGTTACCGCCGAAACGTACGTGTAGTTGGTGAGATTCGCGATTTGGATGAATTGCGAAATGTGATTATTAAGAGTGAAAAAATGCAATTGGTCCGTTTAGGTGACGTTGCAGAGATTGAATTCGACGAAGTAGAGCGCCAATCTTACGCGCGTCAATACGGTGCTTCAGTGGTTATGCTCGATGTATTCAAGCGTTCTGGTGAAAATCAGATTATCGTTAGCGAAAAAATTGCAGGTTTATTGGCTGAGGCGCAAGACGGCTACTTCCCGGACAATCTGAATATTTCAGTAACAAACGATACTTCGGAGCAAACGAAAACACAGGTGGCGGATCTTGAGAATTCCATCATTTTCGGTATGCTGTTAGTGGTATTGGTATTGATGTTCTTCTTGGGACTCCGCAATGCGATGTTCGTTGGGATTGCAATTCCTATGTCGATGTTGATGAGTTTTGTCATTCTGAATGCGTTGGGCATTTCTCTAAATACCATCGTGCTTTTCGCATTGGTATTGGCATTGGGAATGCTTGTAGATAACGGAATCGTGGTCGTAGAGAACATTTACAGATTCATGGACGAAGGTTACGATCGCATTACAGCGGCGAAACTGGGCGCCGGTGAGGTGGCTTTACCGATCATCGCTTCCACTGCAACGACGCTCGCAGCGTTTTTACCACTGGCATTCTGGCCCGGGCTCTTCGGTGAATTCATGAAGTATTTGCCGCTTACCTTGATCACGGTATTGTCATCTTCACTCTTTGTGGCATTGGTTATTAATCCAGGATTAACTGCCGCATTAATGAAAGTAGAAGAATCGCCCATAAACAAGAGAAAACTCACTATTCGTTCGATCATAGCGATCGTTATCGGTGTAGGGATTGCTTATGGAGCGGGTAAAATGGCATTCGGTAACTTATTTATTTACAGTGGAGGCTTTGCACTTATCTATGCCTATTTCGTGGTTCCGGCTACTAAATGGTTCCAGGGTACTGCTTTGCCTACGATAGAGAATGGGTTTAAAAAGACGTTGGCTTATGCTTTGAGCGGTAAGAAACCAATTTTCTTCTTTAGTGGTACAGTCGTACTCCTCATTTTCTCTGGGGTATTATTAGGTGCATTCCCGCCAAAGACTTTGTTCTTCCCGGAAAACATGCCGAACCAGGCCATGGTTTACATCCAGATGCCCATTGGTACTGATATTGAAGAGACGAACGCAGTGACGTTGGAATTGGAAAAAGAAGTAATGAGCATTGTACAGTCGTATGCATATATGGACGATAACGGTGAAGCTCAGAACTACATGGTTGAATCTGTCATTGCTCAGGTAGGTGAAGGGACTTCTGACCCTAATGCCGGTCCTTCGATGGCGCAGACACCAAACAAAGCGAAAATTACTGTTCAGTTCCACAAATTCGCAGACCGTATAGATCTTGAGGGGAATCGTGTGAATTCCGCGGATGTTTTGAATAAGATTCGTGAGACCTTAAGTGATTACCCTGGAGTGATTGTATCTGTAGATAAAGACAGTAATGGCCCTCCAACGGGCCCACCTGTAAATATCGAGATCAGTGGTGATAATTACTTCGAATTGGTCGAAACGGCCGATGAAATTCGTGCGTTTATCGATGCAAAACGCATCGATGGTATAGAGGAGTTGAAGCTTGATGTTGAGACGGGCAAACCTGAAATGCCTATCGAAGTGGACCGTTTAAAAGCGCGTGCCTTAGGCTTGAGTTCAGCACAGATTGGTGATGTCATGCGTACGTCATTGTTCGGTAAAGAAGTGAGCCGATTCAAAGACGGCGAGGACGATTACCCTATCAATATTCGCATGAGTAATGCGTACAGATATAATGTGGAAGATTTGATGAATCAAAAAATCACATTCCGTGATCAAGCGTCGGGTCGAATTAAGCAAGTGCCTATTTCAGCAGTGGCAAAGGCGAAGAAAACATCGACGTTCTCTTCTGTGAAGCGTAAGAATTTGAAACGTGTAATCTCTATTCAGTCGAATGTACTAGAAGGAGCGAACCCTACGGAAACGGTAGATGCGATTAAAGAAGCTATGGCTAATTACACCTTACCTTCTGGTATGAATGTAGACTTTACCGGTGAACAGGAAGAGCAAGCCAAAGAATTGAGCTTTCTTTCTGGAGCGTTATTGATGGCAGTCTTTTTGATTTTCTTAATCCTGGTAAGCCAATTCAATTCGGCATCTACACCTTTCATTATCCTCGTTACGGTAGTTTTCTCTTTGATCGGAGTATTGCTAGGTTTGGTCATTTTCCGCATGGAATTCGTCATCATGATGACCATGATTGGTATTATATCACTTGCGGGAATTGTGGTGAACAATGCCATCGTATTGATTGACTTTATCAAGCAACTGACTGCGCGTAAGCGAGTAGAATTAGGCTTGGATGAAAAAGCTTTGTTGCCAGTTCCTGAGCTTGTTGATACTATCGTAGAAGCAGGACGTACGCGTTTACGTCCGGTACTGCTTACAGCAATCACAACTATTTTAGGTTTGATACCATTGGCGACGGGTATGAACATCAACTTCTACACCCTGTTCAGTGAAAACAATCCGCACATCTTCTTTGGTGGTGATAACGTAGTCTTCTGGGGCCCAATGTCCTGGACCGTCATCTTCGGTTTGACTTTCGCAACCTTCCTCACCTTAGTAATTGTACCGGTGATGTACTATTTATTTGAACGCATTCAGCGCACAATGGCGCGGTGGTTCGCTTAAATTAATGACCGTAAAAAGCGTTAAAGTGAAAAACCCGCGGCGCGCAGCGCCGCGGGTTTTTATTTGCGCTAATTTTGAGCCATGATCGCAGAACTCCGTGCATTAGAACCAACGCAACTAGAAGACTTTACCAATTCCTTGGTAGATCAGGTCGTCGCTGCGGTCACGGATAAGATTCCACACCTCGAAAGTTCCCTTGCTGTTGCTGAATTGACGGTGGCTTTGCATTACGTTTTGAACACGCCAGAGGACGTTCTGGTATGGGATGTGGGTCACCAAGCTTACTTGCACAAAGCACTTACGGGTCGGATGGACGAATTAGCGAACATGCGCAAACCGGGTGGCATATCAGGTTTTCTAAGCCGCGCCGAAAGTTCATACGACTTCTTTGGAGCAGGTCATGCATCTACTAGTATTTCCGCACTAACGGGCGTTTGTCTTGCCGACCAGATCGCGAAAAGAACGAGACATCGCGTGGCAGTGATAGGAGACGGCTCGCTTACCGGCGGCCAAAGCTTTGAGGCGCTTAACCACCTAGGTACTTTGGGCGCAGATGTATTAGTCATCATTAACGATAATGAGGGTAGTATTGACCCAACGGTCGGTGCGCTACACAACGAACAATCCTACGGTACCTACATGCAATCCTTAGGTTGGCATTACACCTTCCTCGAGCAGGGGAATGATGTGCGGGCCCTGGTGGATGCACTGCAGCAGGTATTGGCACAGCCGGGCCCGCAGACCCTTCACATTAAGACGAAGCGTCCGGATTTGAGTCCGCCGAAGTCTTACAAGCCCGGAACAACTTTTCAGTGGTGGGCCGCTGAAACCGTAGCCGCAATTTTCGAGTCAACTTCGGATATTCAAATACTCAGTCCGGCCATGTTTGCAGGCAGTGGTTTTGCCCCATTGCGCGAACGCTATGCAGACCGACTGATCGATACGGGAATCAACGAAGCACATACTGTAACGACTGCGGCGGGCATCGCTGCTGCCGGGGGTCGACCCTGGGTGCATATCTACAGTACATTTTTACAGCGGGCTTTTGACCAAATCATTCACGACATTGCCTTGCAGCAATTGCCTGTGGTATTCCTGGTTGATCGCGCAGGTTTGGTAGGATCGGACGGTCCCACGCATCATGGTGTATTCGACGCCGATTTTCTAATGAATATTCCTGGAGTAACTGTATGGAGTCCACGAAACGGCAATGAATTACAGGGAATGCTTTTGGAGGTAGCCGCACGTCCTGTGGCTGGGCCGCTTTTTATTCGTTACCCAAAAGCGAGAACAGAAGGAGGAACGCCGACGGATTTTTGCACCCACGAATGGTTGAAAAAATCAGATGGATCCAGCCTTTGGGTGAGTACAGGCGCACTTTCGGATTTAATGAAAAATGGTGTAAATCACCTACATTTGGCGCAAAACTGGCCGTTTTTTGATGGTTTTGGCACGATTTTGTCGGATTTTGAAGAAATACACGTTTTTGAAGAAAGTACAGGATTGGGCGGATTAGCCGGTGCGGTAAAAGCACTTATGGCAGAATTGGACCACCCCGGAAAATGCATCACACACAAACTTCCTATTGAATTTATTGAACATGGACCCCGTCTTCAGTTGTTAAGGGAACATGGTTTTAATAATTTGCTCTAAGATGATTCGTACGTTACTATTCGCATCCCTTTTTCTTTATTCTTGTGTACTGGTTGCGCAACCCGTCGAGAGACAGCTGACCGGAACCGTTACTTTTGAAATAAAGGAGTTTTTGGTAAGCACGGTTAAGGGGAGTTTTTCAGACGTTCAAGGTCAAGCGTTTATGAATTCGGGTATGTTGACTTCTTTCGAAGCATGCCTTCCAGCCAACACCTTTAAAACGCCAATCGCTGCTCGGGATAAAAACGTGAAAGAAAAGCAAGAGTATCTTGATGTAAACCGATTTCCAACTATTTGTTTTACAGCGGATAAAATTGATTTTGTGCGGAAAATTGGTGATGAAACCACCTACGACATGCAAGGAGGCCTTACCTTGCGCAATGAAACACATCCTATAAGTGTTCGCGTCGTTCAACGTACAAACAATGAATGGGTTGCGACCTTTACGATCGACCGCACGCAATGGTCGGTGGGCACTGGCCCTTCGTCCTTAGCCATTTCCAATACTTTGGAACTGGTGGCGTATTTAAGCCTAAACTAATTGAATGAAATTTTCAGAATTTAAATTAAACGAAACCATACTCGATGCCTTGTTCTACATGAACTTTGAAGAGGCGACAGAGATTCAGATAAAAGCTATACCCACCATATTAGATGGAAAAGACCTGATCGGCTGTGCGCAGACAGGAACGGGAAAAACGGCAGCTTTTGTATTACCTACATTAAACCAGATAGCAGATGCGCCGAGCGACGGTGTACAGGTATTGATTTTGTGTCCCACACGTGAATTGGCCATTCAAATTGATCAGCAAATTCAGGGTATTGCCTACTTTACGAATGCATCGTGTTACCCCGTTTACGGGGGAGGCGATGGTGTAAGCTGGGAAGCCGAAGCAGATGCACTCAAAGGCGGTGCAGATATCATTGTAGCAACTCCGGGTCGATTAATGGCCCATATGGCACGCGGCTACGTAAAATTCGATACGGTTAAGCATTTGATTCTAGATGAGGCAGACCGGATGCTGGACATTGGTTTCTATGACGACATCATCAAAATAATTGACGCCTTACCAGCGGAGCGCCAGAGTTTAATGTTCTCTGCAACGATGGCCTCGAAGATTCGCAAATTGGCGAAAGAAATCTTAAGTGAACCCGAAGAAATCAGTGTGGCTATTTCGAAGCCCGCGGATGGTGTAACTCAGAAGGTATACCTCGCTCATGAGGAGCAGAAGGTGGCTTTAGTTCGTCATATATTGGGCGATAAAGACGATTTTCAGGCCATCATCATTTTCTGTTCGACGAAGAAAAAGGTGGAGAAATTGTCTCGAACGTTATTACAGAAGGGCTATGCTTGTCAGGGCATCTCGTCCGATTACGAGCAAGATGCCCGCGAGGAAGCGTTGCGCGATTTCCGTAGCGGAAAGACCCGTATTATGGTTGCGACGGACGTTATGTCTAGAGGGATTGACATCAAAGGAATTGATTTAGTGATCAATTATGATGTACCTGGCGATGCTGAAGATTATGTACACCGTATAGGACGTACAGCGCGAGCAAAAACTGAAGGAATGGCCGTGACGTTGGTGTGTGCTGACGATAGGTTCAAATTCTCAAAAATTGAGCAGCTCATCGACCGTGAATTAGAGAAAGATCAACCTCCTTCGGAATTAGGCGAGGGTCCTTCTTGGAGGGGTCAGAGCCGTGGTAAATCAGGTTCAAAAGGCGGTGGTAGAAATGACCGTGGTCCGAAGCGAGAGAAACCACGTAGTGCGAAAGATGGAAAATCGGACCGTAAACCGCCCCGCAGTAAAGGGGATGGAGATCAACCAAAGCGCGAAAAGAAAAAGCGCGAACCAACGGAGTATCGACTTATTTATGACGCGCTACCCAATCCGAAAAAAGGCAAACCTGCAGGATTGGCGCTACTTGAGGTAAAAGAATAAGCAGCGGACCAAAATCTAAGCCAACTCTAGATTCGAAGGCATCTTTATGATTAATAATGATATTTACAGACGCCTGCGGTATTTGTTTGGCTACCACTACGACCATGTCGTTGCACTTTTCGCTTCTACAGGTTTTGAAGTGAGCGAATCACAGTATAAAGGTTGGGCGGGTACAGAGGAAGAGGACCGATTCATTAGGATGTCCGATCGTGAATTGGCTATTTTTTTAAACGGTATTATCATTGAACGCAGAGGTGCGCAGGAAGGACCACCGCCAGTACCGGAAGACGAAATAAGCAACAATACCATTTTGCGAAAGCTAAAAATCGCGTTCAACATGCGATCAGAAGATATGCTAGAGATTTTCGCTTTGGTAGATCGCAAGTTGAGTCCACACGAGCTGAGTGCGTTTTTTAGAAAACCTTCGCACAAATCTTACCGCTACGTAAAAGGACAGTATTTGCGTAACTTCCTAATGGGACTTCAGTTGAAGTACAAGTCTTCATTGAGCCACCCAAAATAATTGCAGATGAAAGCAGAGCAGCCTAAACGCAAAGAAGTACTTAAAAGCTTCCTTGAAAAATTCGATATTTCCACCTTAAATCCGATGCAGACAGAGGCTAGAAAGGCCATTTATGCAGGGAATGATGTGGCGGTTTTATCACCAACAGGAAGTGGAAAAACATTGGCTTTTTTATTGCCCATCATTGAGCGATTGGATCCAAATATATCGGAAGTTCAGGCACTTGTTTTGGTGCCTTCCCGTGAGCTTGCAATGCAGATTGAGCAAGTTGCACGAAAATTGGGTTCAGGATTCAAAATTAATGCGGTCTACGGCGGCCGTTCAGGTGCGTTGGATAAAGCAGACCTGAAACATCGACCGGCTCTATTGATAGGAACACCGGGGCGAATAGCTGATCGCTTTCGCCGTGACGATATCGATTTAAGCCGTATCAAAACGCTGGTTTTAGATGAATTTGATAAGTCGCTTGAAGTGGGCTTTGAGCGCGAGATGTCTGAGATTGTTCGAAGTTTAGGAGTGGTGGAACAGCGCGTTCTAACGTCAGCAACTGACGCAGTGGCAATACCAAAATTTTTGGGTTTAAACGATCCGTTAACGATCGATTATTTGAACCAGCACCGTCCCCAGTTAACGGTGAAGACCATTGCATCGCCTGTAGGGAAACGATTAGAAACCCTACGCTCAACAGTTGATGCATTAAAAGGACAGCCGGGTATTATTTTTTGCAACTTCAAGGAGTCGCTGCACGAAGTCAGTGATTTCCTTTTTGACCATGCTGTTGAGCACGAATGTTTCTATGGTGGATTAGAACAGATCGATCGCGAACGCGCTTTAGTAAAGTTTCGCAACGGAACATGCCAATTACTTTTAGCCACTGATCTCGCGGCTCGTGGTCTTGATATTCCAGAGATCAAATTCATTATTCACTTTGAGCTTCCGTACCATTCCAACGAATTCACCCACCGAAACGGTCGTACAGCACGCATGAATGCAGAAGGTGCAGCTTATGTGCTCCACACTGAGGGCAAGCGTCTACCTGATTTTATAAAATCCACCAATCCTGAAACCGAATCTTTACAAGCGCTTCGTGCGGCTAAAATTAAAGACACTGAAGCCTGGAGTACTTTGTACATCACCGGGGGACGACAAGATAAAATCTCCAAAGGCGATATCGCCGGAATGTTTTTCAAAACCGGAGGTCTGTCTAAGGATGAATTGGGAATCATAGAACTCCAGCAGAATTGTGCTTTCGTTGCAGTAAAACGGACCATCGCCCACCGGGTGATCGAACGCACAAACAACCAACGTTTGAAGAAGAAGAAGGTTAGGGTGACGTTGGTGCGTTAAGCCAGTTAATCTACCAATACAAACTTACCGGCATACGTTACCGAAGGAGTGGTAATGCGTAGCATATAGAGATCTCGGGCGAAGGTGGAAACGTCGATGGCGGTGTTGAATTGGCCTAGGAAATGGGAATAGGTAGTTTCCCAAACGAGCTGCCCAGCGGTATTGTAAATCCCCAGGGTCATGTTTTCTTGTTGACCCATTAAGAATTGAATATTGAGGGCATTAACTGCGGGATTCGGGAATAAATGAATGCCATAATCGCCTTGATTCACAATAAACGTTTCGGATTGGATTTCACACGAATCAAAACGAATCATGAGCTGGTAATCTCCGTCTAAAGGGTTGTAAATAACACTGTCCGTAGACACTAGCGTTCCATTATAAAGCCATTCGTACGATGGATTAGAGACTGCAATAGATACACCAGCTTTGAGCATTCTTTCAGATTGCTCTATCGTAGCATCGACTACATTTTTACAGGTATCAAAATGAGCAACCAGTGTGGTATTCGCTGAGAGCGCAACTTCTATGGAGTCTTGAGGTGCATTATTGTAGGGGGTGGCTGTAGAATACCAATGTGAGAATAGAAAACCGCGGCTTGGTATGGCCTGAGCCGCGACGGGACAGGCACCATGGTATACACCATCCCAAGGTAATTCAGGCATGATGCTATTTAGTTTGACGTGACCCGCAGTGCTTGGAAAGACATCCAGATCCACAGTAAGCTGACCTTGAAGCGAGAGGCTTTGGTTTAAATGTTGACGTGCGGTAGCAATACGGGAACTGTTATAGGTTTTTATTCCGTTTACCGCGTTGAGCCAATTGGTATAAGAATAGGGTCCCATTTGACTGCTCCAAGCTGCGATATGATCTGGTATGGCCGGCACCAATTCGGATTTAAGTTCGTCAGTTACTGCATTAAAATGATCCGTCTGGAAAGTAGTGTTGATGAGGTCGTCGTAACGGTTCGTGAATCGGCATTTAAAATCCGCGTTATCCAGGATATGATCGAATATTTCAGAATGCGTATTGGGGTAATTGGGATTACGAGCCCGGTCGATATAGTTTTGGTAGATGTTACCGCCGTACAATCCAAAAGCAAAGTCTGTGTCGTACATCATATAGCGCCAGGTTGCGCCGGTGGTATCTCGACGCCACAGCTTTACATTATTAATGCCCCAGTCGATTCCCATCCAATCTCGATTTTGGATATAGGTTTCAAAGACGAAATAGTCGATGTAGTTGTCTAAATCAAATCGAGAATTAAAGACAGAAACAAAATTGGGCGCCGAGGCATTCATGCCCGTAATGATTTGATGCGATTCCAAGAAGTGGCTATCATCACCAACGAGTGCGCCTTCTCGATTTAATAATTGGACCGCATCTTTATCGACGCCATGATTGCTTTCTATGTAGTGCTCGTCAAACTTCTCACGAATACCATATAAACCCCAATAAGCACCGTTTAGATATACGATGCATGCTTGATACCCCATACGGTCAATGTTTGTGCCTTCCGATAGTCGGCTCATGACGGCATCTTGAATGCGATCAAATAGGCTGTGCTGACCACCGTTGCGAAGGTTGAAGTTATTGAAGCTGGTGATGTGTGACTTGCGTTCAATCAAAGGGTATTCTACATCCCCGGTATACTTCGATTTCGCATCAATTCTAAAAGACTTTTGCGGTTCGGCCCTGGACCAACCGCCATGAATTTCTAGATCGAAAACGGCTTCAAATTGTTTCGTTTTAGAACTGTCAAAGAATTCCATCCGTGATTTCCTAGACCACGGCTCCCAAAAATTACTTCCAAAATAGGGGTAGTTAGCGCTTGCGTTTGGACCCATAACATAGATCCCGCTATTCCAATCCCACAAATGATTTTCCGCAGTAATAATAGAAACGACTGGAAGGCCGTGATTCTCTTCATCAATGATGTAGGTTCGGTCAACAACTGCGCTGGGTAGCTTTTGACCTACATCACTGAACGTTCGCACGCTCAATACACTGGTACCATATATGTAGATAGGGCCATTGACTTCAGTATCGTTTCTATCGGGTACATCACCATTTGTGGTGTAGTAGGATGTTGTATTAACTGGCGAAGTAATAGCAACCTGTTGCGCTGCAGAATACCAGCCAGAAGCGAGATCGAGCGCAGGTATTTCTGTAATTCCTGAGTAACAGGTGTTTTGACTGTTGGACTGGTTTGGAGAAGGGGCATTGAAATAGCACCAATTCCCAGTTCCGTCAGGCAAGCGACCCTTGCTTATGGAGCGAGAGATATCGTAGGGGATGTAAACGCTATCCAGTAGCGCTTCGTTGGAATCGCTGATGCAAATGGTTTCGCCGTGTGATAGTTTGAAATCCGCATGGGGTAAAATCAATGGCGTTTGTATCCAGCTGGGAATGTTTTGGTAGCTGAAATTTGTCGATGCGATTCCGGCGGATAGATAAAAATTACTGCTCATGTCAGAGGAATTAGCACTTGCGTTGTGAACGCGCACGGCCAGAACATTTGTCCCAGATAGAAGTAAATCTTGGACCGCTTCAGTATCAAATAATTGACTTTCGGGAATTCCACCGCTGTATAAAACAGCTTCTTTATCGACTGTAGTGAATTCATTATAAGCAGGAGTAGCGCTGGCGAAATTATCCGAACGCATGATTTCTACTCCGTTCAAATAAGCGATGAATCCATCATCGTAATCTGCATGAAACAAGAGGTGCGTAATGTCTTGAATATCGACGATCTGAAATTCTTTACGCATGAGGATGGACGGCGTAGCTGCAATAGTAGTATTATCGTCATTATCGCCGTAACCAATACCCCCTTGTCCTGAATTCCAACTTTGATCGTTATAACCCAGTTGGTTCCAATCATTGTAGTTGGTAGGAGGGCTCGATCCATTCCAATACTTCCAGATTTGATCAGCTAAGACAAGCGCCTCCCAATGATTGGGAAATTTCACGTATTCCCTACCCGATGCACAAATAGTAATGAGCTCTTGGCTACCTAAATAGGTGTTTGGGAATTGCCATTTATCGAGATTATCCGGGTTATCGCTGAGAAAATAGTCTGCGAGAAACACTGAATCACTGGAGTAGTTGAATACCTCAATCCAATCCACATCATCACCATTCTCGTCAGTAAAACCGCGCTTGCTGTTGAATTCATTCACAGCCAATTGGGCATGAACTGAAACAGAAAACAGTACCATCCCCCAAAGGGCCGGTCGTATTTTTTTCCTTGCCAACGAAAAACGAATATTTAACACCGCCGTAAGTTAAGATGATTTGATGTATTACAACACCTACTACTATTTGCTTTTTTGTAAGTTGTATCTTTCGCTAAAATCGAATCTTTATGAAAAGATCACTATACCTAGTAATACTTGTGGCAGCAATATTTACCTGCTGTACAAAGCCCGCGCCAAACTATACAATGGAAGGTAAATGGACCTATCCAGGAAATAGCCAAAATACAATGTATATCTATGAAAATGGCATACGATATACATACTATTGTATAGGCTCTGACTGTGACTCACTTTACAACACTTTCCAAGCAGGCGACACAAACTCCATACCTTCGCAACTGAACTATACTTTTATAAATGATACACTCAGGGTTGATCTGAACTTTGGAAATGAATTAGTTACGCCAATCACTTTTGAATGTGATGGGGGTAAGGCTAACTTCACAACACCAGGTTATAGTTTAGTTAGATTAAACTCTGGCTGCAATTAAGTTATTTGCGCCCAAATTTAGATCCCAGATTCCACCGATACCCTACTGTTGCTAACCTGTATGAGTAGGCGCTCCAGCCGTCCCAATCATAGTTTTTAGCAATCCTATAAGCGGATTCCTCAAACGAAAAGATAAATGAATGACTCTTATTGTTTGGTAACCACTGCAATTGAATGTAAGCGTGCGAAGGAAACGGTCTTATCCCCGCGGTAATAATGGTGTTTTTGGCCTTTAAACCAACTCCAAGTTTACCTGTTATGAGGGTTGGAAAGGCTAATCCAATCTGCGCGTCTAAAACTAGATTACTTTTCGTGATGTAAGTGCTACCTATAAGGTATGAGCAACCTGGAAAATAGGCATCCAAATCTATGTGGCTGACGCCAGTATTCCAAAGATGTGAATTGCTCTTGTGCTTCGCACTCAATCCCAATAAAAATTAGGATAGACAGTATAATCGCTTTCATAACTTTTATTTTAATAAAAGTATTGCAGTATTGTCTTAAAAACAGTTATAAAAAGTGATAATTGCGAGACTATTCCTGTAAAATAGACGCTAAATGAAAATTCAAGACACGATATGTTCCACAATTGAGAAGAGTGCCGATTCCATTTTATGTTGAGGACTTACCCGAGTTCTAAACGAAAAAACCCCCACCGAAGTGAGGGCTTTTAACTAAAATGACAACCTAATTATTTAGGCGGCAGCCTTTTCTCCTCTTGAGAAAGCCCAAGCTATTACCCCTCCGGAAATTGCTGTAAATCCAATGTAAATAAGGACATTAGTAAATGCCGCATCAGTCGCATTGAACACAGAATAAGTTGAAGCTTCGTTTAAGTTCTGAATACCAGCTAAAATGGCGCCAAGCCAAATTCCGTTTAAAGCTCCGTCCTTAAATGTTCTGAATCCCATTTTGTCCCATACTATAACCTGTAACAAGGTCTGCAGTAATCCAGCAGAAAATCCAGCCCAAAGTAAGGGTTCAGCATAATATGCTTCTGGAAAAGCTTCGTGTAATGAAGCTGTGGTAGGGTTGAACCATAGAGGCACAACCACAACAAATGCGATTGCAGCAACGGATACATATCCCGCTACCAATGGTAAGATGTACTTGTTCATTTGAGAGTGTTTTAATAGTTATTCCGTTAATATACAGATAAATAGGGATTTAAGGATTAGGTATACATTAAGCTATCGTGAAAAGTCCTAGTAATGGGACATGGCGATATGAAAGTATCCCTTACTTATTTGAGGGATTTAGAAGTGAAGCAGTTGGATGTTGAGGACTTGCCAGAGTTGTGAAGTCAAATGGATTGAGCATAGCAACTCATCAAAAAAATTCAAGGTAATTTATCATTATGACCTATATGAAGGGGAGCCAAAAGCCTCACCTTTTCCTGTTTGACAATACTGTCTTAAGCTTTCAAGGTATTTTGCAGAACTATAGTTCATATTGGCATATGAATCATCCATTACACCGAAGCCTTCATAAGTGTAACGAACTCGTGTCTTTCCGTCATTTTCGTCCAACTCATACTTCATTGTATGCCCAATATTATCAAATGCAGATTCTATTATTTCAAGATGAACGGATTCATCTTTAGTGAACGAGACTACTCTAAATTTAAACTCTGCGAAATTCACGAACTCAAAGGTGATAATCTCATCTAACTTAAAAACACCTTTAACAATTGTAGTGTACCATTTTGAAAGTTTATCCGTTTCAGTTATAGCCTGAAACACCTCATTCTTCGGTGAATTAATGTGCATCAGCAGTTTTATTGGAACCATATAATTGGATTTATCTTTATTCAAGATACAAACTATTCTAAATATTAAGTTATCGGTTTATAGGATTAGAAGCGAAGCAGTTAGATGTTGAGGACTTGACCGAGTAGATAAAGTCGAAATGAAACAGTCAACCACTCTAGATTCATTAGGTTTACCGCAAATTAACAACTTAAACCATATATCCTTGATGAAGACAATTAAAACTTTACTGCTATCCTGTATTCTTGCCTTAGCATCTTGTACAACTGACCCTTGTGTAGACGTTACTTGTTATAATGATGGTGTTTGTGACGATGGCACTTGTTTATGTGCAGACTGGTACGAAGGTGCAGATTGTAGCACTGAAGAAAGAGCTAAGTATTATGGTGATTATATAGGTACAGCAACCTATTTTAATAAGGATGGAGATGCAATTGATAGTTTTACTGATACAATACCTGTAGTTGCGAATGGTTCAGTTATAAGTGGATTAGTTGCAGACGGAATTCCATTGCTTTTAACCGTGTCAGGAACAGGAGGTTTCGCAATTCCCTCTACGGAAACAACTGACCCAAGTGGGACTTTGCTCACTGTTTCAGGTGATGGCTCATTTGACAGTAACCTCTTAACCATAAACACTACAATGGGGTTTGCACAAGATACTCTTACCTACACTTTTTCTGGAAGCAAATAATTATATACTACTTAACTACGAGCCTCTTCTTCGGAAGGGGCTTTCTTATTTCCAAACAGCAAGTAGATGAAAGTATCTCTTACTTCGGTGAGGGATTTAGAAGTGAAGCAGTTGGATGTTGAGGACTTGCCAGAGTTGTAGACAAAAACCCTCACCGAAGTGAGGGCTCATATATTCTAAAGTCTATTTATCCTTAAGGACAAGTACCCTCTTGAGGGCGGGAATTAGAAATTATTCCACTGATTTATTTTCATTTGCGCCTCCCCACAATCTGCTGCTAAAACCTCAAGTTTATGTTCTGAAATAGTTGAAATACATACCATTCCGTTTTCTGCAACGGACATAAACGCGTACAAGGTAGTTCCGTCAAAATCAATGGTTTTAGTCCTCATTAAAGTTTGTCCAATATTATCACATTGGTTTTGCATAAAAGCCTGTGCCTGTGACAATGTTACCTTTTCTACAATCTTGGTTTCTATGTTCTTCGGTTCTGGTGAGCAACTCACAAAGACAAGACAAATTGATAAAATTGATAATAGTTTTTTCATCGGTTGATATTTTGGTTTAACTAAAGAATTATAAAAAGCCACTCCGAAATGGAAGAGCTTCTTTTATGTTATTCTATAGTTGCTTTGGAGAACAGTATGGATAAACCCGATGATATTAGCATTACATATGCGCCTATTCCGATTAGAGAAAAGAGGTTTATTTCTACACCATAAGCCCCTGCGCCTGCCTGTGCGTCATAAACCTTAAAAATAGCATACAGCATTATTAACAACACTCCAGAAGAGCAAATTCTTGCAATTATACCTCTATTCAAGTATGCGGAAATTATACTTATAATTGATAGTAACGGCAACAGAGTAGCCTCTGTAGCTATGTCATTTGACACGACATCAAAAATAGAAATCTGAAATACGCCCATTTTAACATATGGTAAAAAGCAGGAAATCAACATAGCTATTCCTGAGATGAGGGATAAAGTTTTAAAATCTTTCATATTGGAATGGTTTTGAGTTGTTTACCTTGTTAAGGTATAAAATTTTATTTTGTAAGATTACTATAATTCAAACTTGTTGTGTGGAACAAGACATTATGGTCAAGGTATAAGAGGCAGAGTCATCTCTTGGAAAGAGACCAAACCCTCTACAGCTTTAGACATACAGGAGCTATTAAAGTCTTTGAGAAAACAGGTTCTCTCCTTAAGCTACAGCAGGTGATGGGACATAGCGATATGAAAGTATCGCTTACCTATTTAAGAGGATTAGAAGTAAAGCAGTTGGATGTGGAGGACTTACCAGCCATTTGAGTAATTTTTAAGTCTAAATCATTATTTTTAAATCAACTTAAATCCAAAAAAATGTTTAACGGAATCTACACTCATACTTTCAAGAACAAACCGACTAATGCGCTTGTGGTTAACAAACTGAATAAAGTTGGTCTTTGTAATGAAGTAAACGGAAACATTAGCTTAACCCCATTTGATAGCAACTTTTCTTTTGAGTCAAAAGCGCTTGTATCTTTTACAGAGTATGAGAACAATTACACGCTTCAAATTCAGTACTCCTTCAATCCAACAATTGTAGCATGGCTATTGGGCATATGTTTTTTCCCTCTCGGATTTTTGTTATTCTATTTCCCTTACAAGGCTAAAGAAGATTTTTCAGATCAGTTATTCGTTATGAAATGGGAAGAATAAATCCCATAGTTTGGCTGGGGCTTATGGCAGCTTCAATTTATTTTTTCTTTAAAACAGGATCTTCTAGTCTGCCACATTTTTGCTTATTTGAAGAGACTATAGGTCTACATTGCCCGTTTTGTGGTCTAACATTAGCATTTGAAACTCTTATTCAAGGAGGCATTAAAAAGGCAATAATTATTAATCCATTGTGTGTCTTACTACCACTCTATTTCTGTCTTGATACTTACTTCAAACAAATACGCAAATACCATTTTCAAAAAAAAATAAACTCCATGTTTATCGTATTTGCGATTTTTAATCTAATTTACTTGAACTATTAATAACAAAACCACTTGTATATGGCTATGATTTCGTGCCCTAAATGCGACTCACACACTAAAAAGGGGGGATATAAAACTTGGCAGATTTTAGTTGCCATTTGCTTTTTCCCCATTGGATTGCTTGCTCTTTTCATGGATAAAGAGCCTTCTAAATGTGGTAATTGCAATCATATTTGGCAAGCTTAAAACTAAATTAGGAAACCCGCAAATCGCGGGTTTTTTTATGAGATAGATAAAGCAACTACACAGCCGCCCCTGCTTGGAATGCTCTTAGAGAGAGTTAGAATTGAAGCAGCTGGATGTTGAGGACTTACCAGAGTTGTAAATACATCCCAGCAATGAAACTTATAAGCGGAAATGAGTTAACCTTATAGGGATACAAGAATAAATGTGTCTGTACGTGAGATTATATCTTATGACGGAGGAATTACAAATTGTTACCTTCCTACAACACAAAACCACTTACACCTATGAAACTACTTACTACAATTGCAGCAGTACTGATATCAATCTCTGCTTTCAGTCAGAGCTATGTTAAATATGAAAATCAGTCTTTTTTTCTTAACGAAGAAATAATTGAAATGAGGGATATGAAAAGACTAACAAGACA
>Ga0209532_1000015_pt1 | contig 247988 bp, 232 predicted proteins | sample COG_02_FD_184746 | JGI IMG/M metagenome (GOLD analysis project Ga0209532, IMG submission 184746) | Pelagic Microbial community sample from North Sea - COGITO 998_met_02 (SPAdes) (version 2) | ecosystem: Environmental > Aquatic > Marine > Neritic zone/Coastal water | place: Helgoland, sampling... | reverse complement strand
GAATTCGAAATCATTTAACAAACATCCCAGAAAAAAAACACAAAAATTAGTGCAATGAACTTTTATTCAACATAGAAAAATAAACTTGTTTTTCTCTTAGCGGGTGCAAATATACAACACCTTTTTACTTCTCACACTACTTATTTTGGATCTTTTTTAATCTTTTTTTTGAAGACGTTTTAAATCACTGGAAGTTGGGCGATTAGCAAGCTAAAAAAACTTTTAAAATTATTGCTTTTTCCTTTTTTGTTTTCTTTTGTATCGCTTTAGTTGCTTAGCAAGTAACTTTTTATAGACCTCTACGTCTATTTCTCCTTTCTTTTTCACAGCTATTTCCTGAAAGTCGAACTCTAATTTACTTTTTTGTGGCGCTAATTCATCATCTAAAAAAGCACGTTGAAGAATGTCTTCTATTAAAAAATCTTCATTTTCAGATTCTGGTCGGTATTCATCTTTTAAAGAAAGTTTAAAAACATTGGCGGTTGTATTGTACCAAAATGCATTCCACCCACTTCTAAGTGCTTTTATATTCTGAAAAGCGGTTTTACCTGTTTGTCGATGAATCAATTTTATTAAGATTCTACCTTCTGTATTTGTCAACTTCTTCATCTGATCAGAGAACTCGCCCTCTATATAATCCTGAATTAGCTTGATATACTTTTTCTTTTTCCGCTTCGATTTTATTTTGGAAAGCCGTGTATTGAGCGTATCCAATCTTTGGGATGCTAATTTTGCAAACGGATAGACTTTGAATACTTTACTTTTAAACCAAAAATAATAACGAATGTCTTTTTTTGACTTGAATTTCCTTTTTGGCAAAAGCATGAATTCATTCAGCTTTACAACAGCGGTATCTCCAGGATTAACGAAGATAATGTCATCTATAGGTACGGGCATGGAGTCTTTTTCTCTTTTTTGTGAAAAAGTGATGACCGAATACAGGAGGATATATATGTATATGAGTTTCTTCAATAGGTGCTTAAAATAAAGTGTAAATATAATGGTTTTAGGAAAGCAAAAACCTCGCCATATATTGTACGAGGTTTTAACGTTCTTGTGAGAAATTTATTTTGAATTAGAGCTTCCTCCTATTGTCATCAGACTGTGAATCTATTAATTTATTGTAAGGATCTATTCCTACTTCTGTAGGTTTTTCATCTACAATGATAGAAACTTTATTATGAATTGCAGTAATTTTATGTTTTTGAAAATATAAAATGACTTCCTTCTTTTTTCCGTCTACAACTTCCACTGTAAAAATACCCAGATCAATATAATCGGCTAATGGAACAGAAAGAATTGGTTTTTTCATTTTAGCTGTTTTATAAGAAAGGGTATCTCCTACTTTTTCGCCATAATATTTCTTTCCTTTCTCATCATTACGGTATTTAGAAACTTCAAAATCAATGTCTACCTGATATTTTCCGTTTTCTAATTTGGTAGTTTTTGCATCAACTATTCGATTGCTATATAAGGTGATGGTTTCAAACATGTCTTTAACTACATATTGTAATGAATCTGGCGTTGCTTCTTTGATATGATTGACCATATCTATAGAGGTGGTATAGGGCGCTTCTTGAAATTGTACTTTTTCTACATATTTCTTTAATGCATTGTTTAAGTTTTTTTCGCCGATATAATCACTCAAGGCATAGAGGACTAAAGATCCTTTTTGATAATGAATATATCCTTGTCCGTCATTATACATCAATGCGTTTTCTCTTTTTCTTTCTAAAGTTCTTCGTAATAAATAATCATCAAGGGCTTTCTTTAAAAATTTACGCATTTCTGTTTTTCCTTGTTGTTCTTCTAAAACTTTTAAAGAAACGTATTCTGCCAAACTTTCTGATAGTAACGTAGCTCCTAAAACATCGGCACCAATCACTTGATGTGCCCACCATTGATGCGCAACTTCATGAACTGTTACCGCAAACGGATAATCAACGCCACCTTCATCGGAATCATCTACATCAGCAATAAAACCAATTCCTTCAGAAAAAGGCATTGTGTTTGCAAAAGCTTGTGCGAATGTCCCTCCAGTTCTCGGAAATTCGATAATTCTTGCTTGTCTAAATTGATAAGGACTAAAATTCTTTGCATTATAATCTAAGGATGCTTTCATACCTGCCATCATTCGGTCTAAATTAAATTCATGTCCTTTGTGATAATAAATTTCTAAACTAATATCATTATAAATTTCTTTTTTCACTTGGTAACGTCCCGAATTAAATGCATAAAAATTTAAGATTTTACTATCCATTTTGTAATGAAAATACTTTCTACCGTCTTTAACCCACTCTTTTTGTAGATATCCTGGTGCAATGGCTATTTGATCTTCGGAAGTTGATACGGTAGCTTCAAAATCTATCCAATCAGAATCTTTACTGATATAGGTGTTTCCTAAAGCAGTAGAATCGGAAGGATGTGGTTTTAGGTTATTTGGCGGTAAACCGAACTTTTTACGTGTTTTATTGTCTGTTAATTCTCCGCCTGATGCGTATCCTAAAGTTGGAAAAATACCACTATTTATGAAAGTCCCATTTTCAATTACGGGTGAGTTGTTTCGTAAAGTCGTATTGGTTTTATTTTTTACAGTTACCGCAAGCGTTAAGCTATCTCCGGGTTGAATTTTTTGATCAAATTGATAGATATCAAAATTCTGAATGGTATCCTCTAATACCAATGTATTTGCTTGACTAAATGTAAAAGTACTTGGATACCCGTTATGGTTTAAGAAAATGCTATCAATAGCTTCATCTGTTTTATTCACTAGGGTCATAACTACAGATGCTTCAAAATTTCTTTCTTTTGGAAAAAGATCCATATTTGCATTGACTGCTGTAATTCTTGGTTGGGCATAATTTTCAAACTTCTTATAATCTTTTTCCCATTTCACTCTTAATGCTTCTCTTTCTTTAGAAGATATTCTTTTATTATCTATATTATTTTCTTTATAAATAGTAAATCCAAGCATAAAAAACCCGGTTAAAAAAACTAGAAAACCGATGGCTGTGATTCCTTTAAATCTTTTCATTGCAATAAAAAATCGTTCTTTAAAAGAATTCGGAATTCCACGAACCCAGAATAGAGAAGATGAAATTAATAACACCAGCCCAAACAAAAGCCAATACAACTTATAAATAAAGAATATGGCTTCTCCAGATCCGTACCTATTTAAATCAGAATAACTAAAACCAGGTCCTGCATTGTATTTAAAAATTGCTTGCTCTACTCCTGCCAATGATAATAAAGGAATACCAACTGAAAGTACTAATAAAACAAACAAACCAACATACGGATTGCCAATTAATGTTTGAACATACAAGGCTAATAATGCCCAAATTAAATACCCTATAAAGTTTAAAATATATAACTCATAAATATACAGTCCTATTTGAAAATCGTAAAAACCACTGTATATCTGAAATAAAAGTCCAGAAATCAATACAACTGTTAATAGCGCTAACTGCATTTTTATCAATGCAATTAATTTTGATACTAATAAAGACCAATTTGGTATTGGAGTTGCATCAATAATATGATTCGCTCTTGCAATTTTTGCACGATGTACCAACATTCCTGCATATAAAAATGTACAAATATTTATAGAAACTGCAAATGCAGAATCTCCTTGACTCAACATTTTCCAAGTCATTGGTAGAGTTGCTGTGCCAAATAAATTACCAACTTCGGAATATCCTATCAAAATAAAAATTAAACCCACTAAAACAATACTTATAAATGCCCAACTTTTAATGATGTATTTAAAATCGATGTTTGATAATTTCCAAGCTGTTTTCAAATTTTGGATAAATGAATAATTGTACGAAACTTTGGGTAAGTTGATTCTTGTAATTCCTCCAAAATTGGATTTTATAGCTCTTTCTGATTTTTTCGTTCCAAAAGAAAAAGAAAATGCGTGCTGACTGAATGTAAAGAATTTATATACCAAACTAAAAACAACGGTTCCAACTCCTAACCAAATTAAACGATTGTAAACAATCATTTCTTTGATAGGAATTTGCAATTCATTCTGTTCTGAAACCGTCCAATATTGCGTATAGTAATTGGTTGACGCACTTCCAAAAGGATCCAATAGCGCTGCAATAAATCTATTTTCAGGGTCTGACAACAAACTTTCCAACAAGCCTTGGCCAAACATGATTATAATAACAGTAATAAAACCAGCAGCTATATTTCTTGTAAACGCTACCACACCGAAAACAATCGCCCCAAAAAACAGAATGTTTGGTAAAATAAAGATTAAATAAGTCTGTAAGTAACTGATTAAATTAAAAGAACCTACAATTTCTGAATTGGTTCCTGGCATTCTAAAACCAATGACCATACCAAAACCAATGACCAAAACAATTAAAGTAACAATTGTAATGGCACTAAAAAACTTAGCAAATAAATAATTTGATTTGGTAAATGGATACGAATACAAAATAGTATGTATCTCGCTTTTGTAATCTCTGTAAATTGAAACTCCAATTATAGATGGAAATAAAAAGAAAATAAACGTTGTTAATCCATTGAATAAATTTGACAATCCTATTGGCGAATTTACGACTAAAGAAGAACCTGTAGTTACTGTAATGGCATCGAAAATACCTGCGGAGGCAGCTGCAATAAAAACAGATAATAGTAAGAAAATACCTGCATAAATATAAAAGGCTGGTTTTTTTAACCAGTATTTTAATTCTTGTTTGAATATGGTAGAAAACATAATTTTAAAGTGTAAAAGTTGAACTGTTGGATTTTTATGTGCTCGAATTTTCTCGAAATAATCGTTTTATTAAGCAATAACGGGTTCATCTTGCTTCAAAGCGATAAAATACACATCATCCAATTGTGGAACGGTTGCTTCAAAATCTTCAGCGGGCTTCTCTACTGAATGCACTCTTACATTCAACGTATTGTCTTGGTTGTAATTTGAGGATAAAAGATTGTATTTTGCTTCTATGCCATCCAAATCGTCTCTGGTAATAATCTTGGTCCAGATGGTTCCTTCAATTTCTTTGGTGGCTTCTTGTGGTGTAGTGTGTTTTAAAATTCTTCCACCATTTAAGATCGCCATTTCGTTACACAGTTCTTTCACATCTTCTACAATATGTGTAGAAAAAATAACGGTACTGTTGGTTCCTACTTCTCGTAATACATTTAAAAAACGATGTCTTTCTGCAGGGTCTAAACCTGCGGTTGGTTCATCAACAATAATTAACTTAGGATTGTTGAGCAACAACTGTGCAATTCCAAAACGCTGTTTCATTCCTCCAGAATATCCAGCAACGTGCTTTCGCCTTACGTCATATAAATTGGTGATTTCCAAAACCTCTTTTACAATTGCATTTCGCTCAGCTTTGTTTGAAATTCCTTTTAAAGTTGCAAAGTAATCTAGGAGGTCTTCTGCTGACATTTTTGGATACACACCAAAAGACTGTGGCAAATAACCTAAAACCTTTCTTAAAGACATTTTGTCTTCTAAAACTTGAATATCTCCAAATGTAATCGTCCCAGAATCTGGTGTTTGCAAGGTAGCAATTGTTCGCATTAAAGACGATTTTCCTGCACCGTTTGGCCCTAAAAGTCCAAACATTCCTTTTCCAATTTCGATACTTAAATCATCAATGGCTTTAACACCATTCTTATACGTCTTTGTCAAATTCTGAATTACTAATTTCATCTGATAAGTTTTATTTGGTTGTGTACTTCTTGAATAAGTGTGCAATTAACAACTTTTGTTACAAGTTTTTAAATTTTATTTCATTGGAAAACAAAAAATCGCTTTATTTTTACAGAATAAAAATTAAATCATTTGAAAAAACTGTTTAATTCAGACAAGTTAAGTCTTTACAAGCGTTTTTTCGATTGACAATCGAACTTTTAAATCAACATACTTATATATGGCAAACAAATCAATATTAAATACCGAATCGATTTCATTTTTAGAGAAATATTTAAACAATGCGGCTCCCACGGGTTATGAATGGGAAGGGCAAAAAATTTGGATGGACTATCTAACACCCTACGTTGATGAGTTTATTACAGACACCTATGGAACTGCAGTTGGAGTTATCAATCCAGATGCAAAATACAAAGTTGTAATTGAAGGACATGCAGATGAAATTTCTTGGTATGTAAATTATATTTCTGATAAAGGGTTGATTTACGTGATTCGTAATGGAGGTTCAGATCATCAAATTGCACCGAGTAAAATTGTAAATATTCATACAGATAAAGGCATTGTAAAGGGTGTTTTTGGATGGCCTGCGATTCATACTCGAAACAAAGCTAATGAAGAAGCTCCAAAACCTGACAATATTTTTATTGACACAGGCTGTGCAACCAAAAAAGAAGTGGAAGCACTAGGCGTTCATGTTGGTTGTGTGATTACCTACCCAGATGAGTTTCATATTTTAAATGGTGATAAATTTGTATGTAGAGCCTTAGACAACAGAATGGGGGGGTTTATGATTGCTGAAGTGGCTCGTCTTTTAAAAGAAAACAATAAAAAATTGCCTTTTGGATTGTACATTACCAACTCTGTACAAGAAGAAATTGGTTTGCGTGGGGCGGAAATGATCACCCAAACCATAAAACCAAATGTTGCGATTGTTACCGATGTAACGCATGATACAACGACTCCAATGATTGATGTTAAAAAAGAAGGACTTTTAGAATTGGGGAAAGGTCCTGTGGTTGCATATGCTCCAGCCGTTCAACAAAAATTACGCGATTTAATTACTACAACCGCTATTGAAAATAAAATTCCATTCCAGCGATCGGCACTTTCAAGAGCAACAGGTACAGATACTGATGCTTTTGCATACAGCAATGGTGGTGTTGCTTCTGCATTAATTTCGCTTCCTTTAAGATACATGCATACTACAGTAGAAATGGTACATAGGGAAGATGTTGAAAATGTGATTAAAATGATTTATGAAACCTTACTAAAAATTGAAGATGGAGAAACATTCTCTTATTTTAAATAACTAATTCTAGATACAAATTCCACGAATTCTCACTGATTCTCATTTTAATTATTTGTGAAATTCGTGTGATTTGCTTCCTAAAATTATGGACGAACTCATTGACATTCTAACTTCCGAAGGAAAAGCAACTGGAAAATCAGCTTTAAAGTCCGAAGCACACCATCACGGCTGGTTTCATGCCACAGTTCATATTTGGCTATTTACTACAGATGCCAAAGTCTTACTTCAAAAAAGGGGACTTAACAAAAAAGTTTTCCCTGGCTTGTGGGATATTTCTGTGGCGGGACATATTGGCGCTGGCGAGAGTATTCTAACAGCTGCCAAAAGAGAAGTTTTTGAGGAAATTGGTTTGCAATTAACCGATACTGATTTCACAAAAATAGCCACTAGAAAACATCAGATTTCGCATAAAAATGGAATCATAGACAATGAGTTTCACCAAGTATTTATTGCGGAATTGAAAATTCCTTTGACGAAATTAGCGCTTCAAGAAACGGAAGTAGCTGCTATTGAATTGTTTGATTTGACAATTCTAAAACAAACAAAAAACCTTCACAATGTTTTACTCCCAGAATTTCATGACTATTATTGCAAGGTATATGATGCCATTAATAGCAAGATTCTAAACAGCACACCAGAATAACTACTTTTTCATTTAACTTATAACTTATTCTCAATGATGCTTTGCACTACTTCTGGATTTAGTAGCGTAGAAATATCACCGATATTCTCCATTTCATTGGCGGCAATTTTACGAAGAATACGACGCATAATTTTCCCAGAACGTGTTTTTGGCAATCCATCTGTAAACTGAATCTTATCGAGTTTTGCAATCGGACCTATGTGCTCTGTAATTACTTGGTTGATTTCTTTCCTCAAGTTAGCATGGTTTCTACTTTCTCCAGCATCTTTTAAAATAACATAGCCATACAAAGCACTACCTTTCACATCGTGCGGAAAGCCAACAATGGCTGATTCTACGACGGCTGGATGTTCATTAATGGCGTCTTCTATAGGAGCGGTTCCTAAATTATGTCCAGAAACAATAATAACATCGTCTACTCTACCCGTAATTCGATAATAGCCAACCTCATCTCTCAAGGCTCCATCTCCTGTAAAATACTTATTTTCATAGGCCGAAAAATAGGTTTCTTTATACCGTTGGTGATTTCCCCAAATGGTACGAGCAATGCTTGGCCAAGGAAATTTTATACACAACCTACCTTCTACTTGATTTCCATTTAATTCTTGGCCATTTTCATCCATTAAACAAGCTTGAATTCCTATAAAAGGCAAGGTTGCATAGGTGGGTTTTGTTGGGGTAACGTAGGGAATAGGAGTTATCATTATCCCTCCCGTCTCTGTTTGCCACCAAGTATCTACAATCGGACTTTTCTTCTTTCCTATATTATCATTGTACCAATGCCAAGCTTCTTCATTGATAGGTTCTCCAACAGATCCCAAAACTTTTAAAGAGGACAAATCATATGTATTCACCAATTCGGTCCCATGTTTTGCCAAAGCTCTTATGGCCGTGGGTGCTGTATAAAATTGGTTGATTTTGTGTTTTTGAACAATTTTCCAAAAACGCCCAAAATCAGGATAGCTGGGTACTCCTTCAAACATTACGGTAGTGGCACCATTTGCCAAAGGCCCATATACAATATAAGAATGCCCTGTGATCCAACCAATATCTGCGGTACACCAATACACGTCGTTTTCTTTGTACTGAAATGTATTTTTAAAGGTATAAGCTGTATAAACCATATATCCTGCGGTACTATGAACCATTCCTTTTGGCATTCCTGTAGAACCTGAGGTATATAAAATAAAAAGCGGATCTTCCGCATCCATAATTTCAATTTCACAATTATCTGAAGCCTTTTCTAACAGCGGAGCGATCCAAAAATCTCTCCCCGATTTGATCTGTATTTCAGAATTGATTCTTTTGACGACTAAAACACTTTCTACACAAGTACATCGATCCAATGCTTCATCTACAATCCCTTTTAAATCGATGGTTTTGTTTCCACGAAATGCCCCATCAGAAGTAATAATCATTTTACAGTCGGAATCATTAATTCTTGTTGCCAAGGCTGTAGCCGAAAATCCTGCAAAAACTACGGAATGAATGGCGCCAATTCTTGCACAGGCCAATAAAGCAACTGAAAGCTCTGGGATCATTGGTAAATAAATGCATACGCGATCTCCTTTTTGAATCCCTTTTGATTTTAAAACATTTGCCAATTTGTTAACGCGATCTGAAAGTTGCTTGTAGCTAATGTGTTCGGCAGGCTCATTGGGGTTATTTGGTTCAAACAAAATGGCTGTTTGATCTCCTCGTGTAAGTAAATGACGGTCAATACAATTTTCTGTAATGTTTAGTTTTGCTCCTTGAAACCATTTTACTGCAGGCTTTGAAAAATCCCATTCTAAAACAGTATCCCATTTTTTTCGCCACATAAAATTTTCTTCGGCAATCTCTTCCCAGAACGCTTCTGGTTGATTTACAGACTTTCGATACACTTGAAAATACTCTTCTAAATGTTTTATGTGATAATTGCTCATAATAGTTGGATGCTTTATAGGAGATTCTAAAAATAGAAAATTTATCTTTGTTAAATGAATTTTCAAACCGTTTTTGATTCCATTTTAGCGAATTGGCATTTAATCCTACTATTTTTTACGGCTGCAATTTTATATTCATCTGTTGGTTTTGGAGGTGGTTCAAGCTATTTGGCAATTTTAGCATTGGCGGGGATTGCATTTACACAAATTAGAGTTACTGCATTGTTGTGTAATATTGTGGTAGTTTTTGGAAACGTAATGCTTTTTTATCATCAAAAAAAAATCCCCTGGAAAAAGGTTGTTCCAATCGTTTTATGGAGTGTTCCGTTAGCCTACCTTGGTGGAAAACTAGCCATTAACAAAACACTTTTTTTCATTTTTTTAGGGTTTACTTTATTATTTGCTGCACTTTCCATGTGGATTTCCAAACGTCTGGTTTCTATTGTAAAAGAAAAAGAGACCTTCAATACTATTAAAAATTCATTCTTCGGTGGAGGTATCGGATTTCTTTCCGGCATGGTCGGAATTGGTGGCGGTATTTTTTTAGCACCGCTGCTTCATCTAAGCAACTGGGATACTCCAAAAAAAATAGCTGCAACGGCTAGTTTCTTCATTTTGGCAAACTCTATTGCAGGTATTTTAGGACTCTATAGTAGTCCAAATCTTCAGGTAGATTGGATATTTACATCCATCTTAATGGTTACGGTGTTTGTTGGTGGGCAGATTGGATCAAGAATGAGCAATACAATATTAACACCCATACTACTGAAAAAAGCGACGGCAATTTTAATAGGATCTGTGAGTATTCGCATCCTATGCAAACACTTATTGCCTTTTTTTACTTCGTAAAACCAAAGGAAAATTAATTTTTAACAAACTGTTTTTCTAACTGGTTGTATTTTTTTCTAGGAAAAATCTTATTATGACCCCAATTCTAAAAGGCTATCCTTGAGTCTTTTCTTAATCATTGCAAAAATTCTTTTATTAAATTCTGACGATGCCGTGCTATAAAGCGCAAACTCTTCAAGCGTAAATTGACCGACGACAAGCCCTATCATTTTATTTTTGAATGCAATATCTTTGGACAAGGCACTTTCTATGAACCTTTTTGCACGTTGTTCTGTTAAGGTATTTAAAATTATTTTTCTAGTGATTGCATAATCTTGAAATAGCGCAATGAGTAAGGGGTGTTGCAATTTTATAACTTGACGTAATGTAGTATTTTGAAATTTTTCTTCCGTACTGCATTTTTCAGTAGCTTCAATTTTTGCCAAAACGGGGCGTAACTCTTTTCTTTTATCCATTTTTATAAGTGAATTTCTAAATTTTCTATTTCTATTTGATAGTCGTATTGTAAATCTTCATGTAAGGTGCCCACTGCTTTCTTAATCATCTTAAGCTGGGTTTGATATACGTTTAGCAAACGAGAACTGTTGGTAATGGAAGGAGAAATTTTTTTTAATTTGTAACAGTAATGCAGCAGTAATTCCGCTTCTGTTTCTTTCTTTTTAGAATACCGGATGTACTTTTTAGTCAAGGTTAAAATTTTTCTCGCACTTTTTCTGATGAAGAAAAAATTTTTGGTGTTGATGTCTACAAAAAGCAAATCCATTTGTGCTTTTACGCTTTCGATATATGCTTCCTCATCATGAGACTCAAACATTAAATAGGTGAGAAACTCTTTGTTTTCTTTTTTAAACTTTGATAAATGCAAACAGAGCTCCATCAATTCATTGGCAGATTTATGCGATAATTCTTCTTTTAACTTTTTTAAGGCAACTGCTTTCATTTATTAATTTTTTTAAATGCGTTAAAAAAAAACCTCATAAAAAAACATGTTATTTATGAGGTTTAATAATTTTACTTTCTTTATGTTAATATTGAATGCTTGGTACTGAAACCATTTCATTGACATCTTTTGTATAGTCTACACCGGGTACTTTAAAACCAAATAAATTGTAAAAGTCGGTACTATACCCCTCTAAATCTCCAATTTCAGGTAAGTTTTCTGTAGTTGCAGACGCCCAAAGCTTGACTACTCTATCTTGAATATCTTCGCGCATTTCCCAATCGTCAACTCGAATTCTTCCTTTTTCATCCAAAGACAGATCATCCGCATACAAACGTTCACTGTACAAACGTTGAATTTGTTCAATACACCCTTCGTGTACTCCTTCTTCTTTCATTATTTTGTACAACAGAGAAATGTACAAAGGAATTACAGGAATTGCAGAACTCGCTTGCGTAACCAATGCCTTGTTTACAGAAACATAGGCATTTCCGTTGATTGCTTTTAAAGCGTCTGAAATGGTAAAAGCTTTGGCTTCCAAATCATCTTTGGCTGCACCAATGGTTCCGTTTCTATAAACTGGTTTTGTTACTTCTGGTCCTATATAGGAATATGCGACAGTTTTTACCCCTTCCGCTAAAACGTTTGCTTCTTGCAAAGCATCCATCCACATTTTCCAATCTTCACCTCCCATTACTGTTACCGTATTTTCGATATCCTCCCCTTCTGCTGGATTGATAGAGATTTCAGATACATTTCCAGTATGAAAATCTACCGTCTTATTTGTAAAGTTTTCTCCAATGGGTTTTAAAACAGATTTAAAACGTTTTCCTGAAATTGGATGTGTTCGAACTGGAGAAGCCAAACTATAAATAATCAAATCTACTTGACCTAAATCTTGTTTGATTAAATTGACAACCTGTTCTTTAATCTCATTAGAAAAGGCATCTCCATTAATACTTTTTGCATACAAACCGGCTTGGTGCGCTGCAGTTTCAAAAGCAGCTGTATTGTAAAAACCAGGTGAAGCAGGTCTATTTGGACTCGCGGGTTTGTCAAAAAAGACTCCAATAGTAGCCGCGTCGGATCCAAAGGCGCTAGTAATTCTAGATGCAAGTCCAAAACCTGTGGAAGCTCCAATAACCAATACTTTTTTGGCGCCGGCAATTTTTCCTTTTGAAGTTACATAGTCAATTTGATTTTTAACATTTTGTGCACAACCTTCTGGGTGAGCTGTTAAACAAATAAATCCTCTTGTTCTTGGTTCTATAATCATAATTGTTTATTTATTAGTGGTTGGCTAAAAATGCATTTACATTGTTAGCAATTCTTTCTAAAACATTTTCTGTGGCTGCTTTCACAAAAGTTTCTCCAGTAATTTGTTCGTACAATTCAATATATCGATTTGAAATTTCGATCACTTTTTCATCTGACATTACTGGAATCTGCTGTCCTTCTTGTCCTTGAAAACCGTTTTCAATTAACCACTGACGTACAAATTCTTTTGACAATTGTTTTTGTGCCACACCTTGTTCTTGTCTTTCGGCGTAGCCTTCAGCATAAAAATAACGAGAAGAATCTGGGGTATGAATTTCATCAATTAGTAAAATTTTGCCCGCTTTTGTTTTTCCGAATTCATATTTGGTATCCACCAAAATTAAACCGCGGGAAGCAGCAATTTCAGTACCTCTTTGAAAAAGTTTTCGGGTATAATCTTCTAACACCAAATAGTCTTCTTCGGAAACAATACCTCTAGACAAGATCGCTTCACGAGTAATGTCTTCATCATGATCTCCATTATCTGCTTTTGTAGATGGAGTAATGATTGGACTCGGAAATGGATCATTTTCACGCATTCCTTCGGGCATTGCAACACCACACAATATTCTTTTCCCTGCTTTGTATTCTCTTGCCGCGTGTCCAGACATATAGCCTCTAATAACCATTTCTACCTTAAAAGGTTCACAAAAATGTCCAATAGCAACATTTTCATCGGGAGTTGCAAGAAGCCAATTAGGAACTATAGCTGCTGTTTCATGCAGCATCTTAGTTGCAATTTGATTTAAGATTTGACCTTTATATGGAATTTGACGTGGTAAAATGACATCAAAAGCCGATAATCGATCGGAAGCGATCATCACCAAATGCTTATTATCTATGGTATAAACCTCTCTTACTTTTCCTTTGTATACTGCTTTCTGCTTTGGAAACTGAAAGTTGGTTTCATTAATTGTATTCATTAATACTGGTGTTGTTTGTTAGGACAAAAGTAAACTAAAGACTAATTACTAACAACTAAAAACTTATTCTGTTTCGATACGCTTGTAGGCGGAGATAATTCTTTTTACCAATCGGTGCCTGACTACATCGTTATCATCTAAAAACACTTGTGCAATCCCTTCGATATCTTTCAATGCCAACAGGGATTCTTTCAAACCTGAAACTTGTTTTCTTGGCAAATCGATTTGACCAGGATCTCCGTTAATTATAAATTTTGCGTTCTTCCCCATACGTGTTAAAAACATTTTCATTTGGCTATGCGTTGTGTTTTGGGCTTCGTCTAAAATAACAAAGGCGTTGTCCAAAGTTCTCCCTCTCATAAAAGCCAATGGAGCAATTTGTATGATTCCTTTTTCTATGTGTGAAGCCAATCTCTCATGTGGTATCATATCTCGCAGCGCATCGTACAAAGGTTGCATATAGGGATCTAACTTATCTTTTAAATCTCCAGGTAAAAACCCAAGATTTTCTCCGGACTCTACAGCAGGTCTGGTTAAAATAATTTTACGGACTTCTTTTTCTTTCAGTGCTTTTACTGCTATTGCTACAGCAGTGTAAGTCTTCCCAGTTCCTGCAGGGCCTACGGCAAAAAGCATGTCATTTTTCTGAATTAAAGCAACCATTTTCTTTTGATTGGCAGTCTGTGGTTTTATCAATCTTCCATTGACACCATGCAACAACACATCCTTTACACTCATTGCTGCAGCTGTTTTTTCTTCCTTTCCGGTAGAAGTTAAAATGCGTTCAATACTGTTCTCATCTAATTTATTGTACTTATGAAAGTATTTAATGAGCTGTTCTAAACGGTTTTCAAATTCATCTAAAAGGGTGGCTTCACCATAAATTTTCAACTTAACACCTCTTGCCACTAGTTTTATTTTCGGAAAATATTTTTTAAGCTGCTCAATCGTACTATTGTGTTCCCCAAAAAAATCCTTTGGATCTATTTCTGTTAATGCAATGCTTCTTTCGTTCAAATGTTTTTTTATTAAAATAGGAGTTCAAATTATTAAATTAAAAATAGTCAATAAATTTACTAAATTGATTAGATTTGCTTTAAATAGTCAACAACTTTTACACATTTAATTAACAGCAAATATTGATCTCTTTTATCACTTTAACGACCGATTTTGGCACAAAAGACCACTTTGTTGGAGCTGTAAAGGGCGCTATCTATTCGGAGTTAGAAAACGCAAAAATTGTAGACATCACCCATGAAATATCTCCTTTTAACATTACAGAAACTGCCTATATCATAAAGAACTCCTACAAGAGTTTCCCAGACGGCACCATTCATATTATTGGAGTAGATTCAGAGTTAAGCGAAGACAATAAGCACATTGCACTCGAGTTGGACAAACATTTTTTTGTGTGTCCAGACAATGGATTGATCTCTATGATTGCCTCAGAAATTAATCCGACCAAAATTGTAGAAATCAATATTCATGATCGTATAGAAAGTAGTTTTCCTGTTTTGGATGTATTTGTGCAAGTTGCCTGTTTCATTGCCCGAGGTGGAAATTTAACCGTAATTGGAAAGGAAATCAAAAGCTATAAAAAACTTATTGAAATTCAACCCAAAGTAAATCAAGCCCAAAACCAAATCATTGGCGGTGTTATTTATATTGATAATTATGGGAATATCATCACAAACATCAAAGAAAAAATGTTCAATGAGGTTGGAAAAGGTAGAAAATTCTCCATCAAAGCGTCTCGGTATTCCTTCGAAAAAATATTTAGTAAATACAACGAAATTAAAGGAATTGATTCAAAAGAACTTAGTTTTGACGGAAGTAGATTGGCGATATTTAATTCTGCAGGCTATTTAGAAATTGCCTTGTATCGGAGTAATTTAAATACGGTGGGTGGCGCTTCTACATTATTAGGATTGGCTTATCGAGATCCAATTATTATCGAATTTGTAAACGAAACCCTCCCCGAGTTTACCACATTGTCATAAAATATGTTTGTTCGCATCGTAAAAATGAGTTTTCACGCAAAGTATATCAAAGAATTTGAAGAAATCTTCGCTGAAAAAAAAGCATTGATTAAGGCTTCTAAAGGATGCACCCTACTGGAGCTTTATCAAGACAAAACAAATCCTGAACTCTTTTTCACTTATTCGTATTGGGAACGTAAAGAAGATTTAGAAAACTATCGAAATTCAACACTTTTTAAAAACGTTTGGGCAAAAACAAAAGTGCTATTCAATGACAAACCCCAAGCCTGGAGTGTGAATAAAATTGTAAGTCTTACCTAATGGCATTTAATTTCGAAACATTCCCTGTTCTAAAAACGCATAGGGTAACTTTAAGAGCGCTGAATCTTGAGGATGCGGAGACTCTACTTGCTTTGCGTTCTAGTGAAGAAATTAATAAATTTGTAATAACCAAAAGAATGCAAAATTTGGAAGAAGCCAAAGATTTTATCCAAACATGCAATGCTCTTTATAAAAAAGAAAAACGTATTTTTTGGGTGCTAACAAATCAAGTGGAAATTTTGGGGACAATCGTACTGCATCGAATTTCTTTAGCTCGAAAATATGCAGAAATTGGTTACAAATTAAAAACAGAAAAGCAGCAAAAAGGCTTTATGAGTGAAGCAATGACAGCGGTTTTGAATTTTGGCATTGAGCAATTAAATTTAAAAATAATCGAGGCCTATACCCACAAAAATAATCTACGATCAATAGCGTTATTGAAGAAACACCATTTTGTTTTTCAAGTACACAGGAAAGATCCAAGCTTTGAACATAATCGTATTTTTAAACGAGAAATCAGTTTCTAAAATAAAGCCCTTTCAATTCGTATTAAAAAAAGAAAGTTGAATTTATTTTAAAGATAAAATCGTAGCTTGCAAGCAGATCGAAATTTAAAAAATAATCGTAAAAAATTACATATTGATTGCCATATTAAAAAAAGAATTCAATTCGTTTTTCGCCGCTCCCATCGCTTATTTGGTAATCGGTGTTTTCTTATTCATTAACGGACTCTTTCTTTGGGTTTTTAAAGATGATTTTAACATATTAAATGCGGGGTTTGCAGACATTAACTCGTTTTTCTATTTAACTCCTTGGATTTTTCTCTTTCTAATTCCTGCAATTACCATGAAAAGTTTTGCCGACGAATTCAATAGTGGTACCATCGAAATCCTAAAAACTAGGTCCATTTCAAATTGGCAAATTGTACTGGGTAAATTCTGGGCCTCTTTGCTATTAGTTATTGTTGCATTGGTTCCAACACTGATCTATGTGTATACCATTTATCAATTAGCAAATCCCATTGGAAATATAGATCTTGGTAGCATTGTTGGATCCTATATTGGGTTGCTTTTTTTAGCGACCACCTATACCGCAATTGGGCTGTTTACCTCCACATTGTCAAAAAATCAAATTGTCGCTTTTATCTTAGGAGTTTTTATTAGCTTTTTGTTATTCTATGGATTTGATGCCATTTCTAATTCCTTTTCGAAACAGCGTATTTTGATTCAAAAGTTGGGCATCAACGAACATTATAAGAGTATCGCACGGGGCGTAATTGATACGCGAGATTTACTTTACTTTATAAGTGTGACGCTGTTCTTTTTATTCATCACTAAAAACCGTTTAGACAATGAATAAAAAAATAAAAAACACCAGCATACTATTGATAGGTTTGGTACTCTTAAACATTGTAAACCAGTCATTTTACAAACGTTTTGATTTGACCAAAGATCAACGATACACCTTATCTGAAACCACAAAAACCATCGTCCAACGTATTGCACAACCCTTATTTATTAAAGTATATCTGGAAGGTGATTTTCCTTCAGAATTTAAAAGACTACAAGTAGAAACTTTGCAGTATCTCGAAGAATTGGCCGCTGAAAACTCAGACATTATTATTCAATTTGTAAACCCTGATTTACAACGGGAAAGTTTAATAAAAAGAGGCATGCTCCCAAGTCAGCTAACTGTTGAAGAAGATGGAAAACTTTCGGAAGCAATTATTTTTCCTTGGGCCGAAATAAAATATAGAAATAAAAGTACCTTAGTCTCTTTGTTACCTACTACCATTGTTAGCTCTCAAGAAGAGCAAATGCAGAAAGCAGTTGAAAACTTAGAATATAGTTTTACATATGCAATGCATAGTATCCTTACAGAAGCGCAACAAAAGATTGCATTGCTATCAGGAAATGGTGAGCTAGAAGATATTTATTTGTACAGTTTTTTAAGTGAAGTTGCAAAAAAACACAAATTGGCAAAATTCACCTTAGATTCTGTAGCAAAAAACCCGAAGCAGACTTTAAAAGAGCTTACAGAGTTTGATATGGCAATTATTGCAAAACCTACTACGGAGTTTTCGGCAGCAGAAAAATTTACCCTAGATCAATTTATTACCAATGGCGGAAAAACCCTTTGGATGATTGACAATATAATCGCAGACCAAGACAGCTTGTTTAATGGCGGAAAAATGTTGGCATATCCGAGAAATTTAGATCTTACTGATTTATTATTTTCCTATGGAGTGCGTATCAATACAACGTTGGTGAAAGATTTATATGCTGCAAAAATTCCCGTAGCAACGGGTATGGTAGGCAATCAAACACAGTTTAAAAACTTGGAATGGTTTTTTCATCCTTTGGCGGGAGGCAACCCAAATCACCCGATTACAAAAAATATTTTACCTGTTCGATTTCAGTTTACAAATCAAATAGACACCTTAAAAAACAATATTAAAAAGACTCCTTTGTTAGTGAGTTCTGTGTTGACACAGAAGTTTGGAACGCCTAATTTTATTAGCTTACAATCTATTGCAGACGAACCGATTGAAGAAGATTATCGAGATGGAAATCAATTGCTTGCCGTCCTACTAGAAGGAGATTTTAACTCAGCTTACAGAAACAGAGTTCAACCCTTTAAAACAGCTATTTACAAAGCGAATGCTAATGGCAATAAAATGATTGTAATTGCAGATGGAGATGTAGGTAGAAATCAAATTTTAAAGAACAAGCCCTTCGATTTATCCAGAGACAAATGGACCAATGAACAATTTGGAAATAAAGATTTTTTGTTAAATGCAGTCGATTATTTACTGGATGATGTAGGCTTGATGAAATTGAGAAACAAGTCTTTACAAATTCCTATTCTAGATAAGCAAAAAGCGTTTAAAGAGCGAAGATACTGGCAATTTATAAACCTGGGAATCCCATTGCTCATGCTCTTAGTTTTTGGAATTGGTTTTCATGGGCTTAGAAAACGGAAATACCAATAGCGATTGCATTATTTATCTTTTAACATCTAAATTGACAACAAATCATTGTGTATGAACTCGTATCCTAAAACATCTTGTAGCTTTTTGGGGCTTACAATTTTGTAACGTAAGGGCTCGTTCTTTTCAAATTCTGGTAACATCAAATCTTTGCATAATTTTGCAATTGCATAAAACTCCTTTCTGGTTGGATGGTGATCGGCACAGGCATTCAAAGTAGTATCCCAACAATTCTGATCAATAATTTCATGAATGATTTCAATACAATCTTCTTGATGAATCATATTTACATACCCATTAGGTTGGGGGATTTTACGTCCATCTGAAAACCAATTTCCGGGATGTCTTTCGCCGCCAAACAAACCTGCAAAACGTAAAATAGTTGTTTCAAAACAATTATTTTGTCGAAACAATTCTTCAATTTCTACTAAAGGTACTTCTTTTGTTTTTGTCTCTTCGGTAACAACGCTATTGCTATTTGGATACACAGAAGTAGAACTTATGAAAATTACCTTCTGTATTGACGAGTCTTCTATTTGAGCAATCAAACTTTCAAAACCATCAATATCATTGGAAGTGATGGCTATGATTAAAATATCGGTATTTAAAAAAGTATCATAGTCTTCAAATTCAGAAATATCTACAAGATAGGCCTCAATTTGAGAGGCTTCTAAAGTAGTCAATTTCGATTCGGTTGTGGTAGATCCCTTTACTAAGTAGCCTGACTCTAAAAGCGATATTGCCAAAGGCTCTCCCAACCAACCACATCCTAAAATACTTATATTTTTCAAATTGATGCGTTTTAATTTTTAACAATTCGTCTCCTGGCAACAATTGTCTTCTTTCACCATTTTACAAGAAATAACAGCCAAAATAGATCCAAGTATGGGCGCTAAAATATACATCCATAAATGCTGCATTTTACCTGCAACAATAGCCGGTGCAATGGATCTTGCAGGATTCATAGAGGCATTGGTAATCGGTCCGGCAAACATGGCCTCTAAAAGGACAACAGCACCAACAGCGATTCCTGCAATAATTCCGATTTCCTTACTTCCTGTAGAAACATTAATGATAACCACCATCAAGAAAAATGTGAGCAGTAACTCCATCACAAAAGCACGTCCAACATCTACAGATGGTATCGTTGCTCCTAAATGCTCACTGGTTGGAAAAAGATACCACAAAATAAGACTTGCTGTTAAAGCACCTAAAACTTGAACAATGATGTACTTAGGAACTTCTTTCCAAGCAAACTTCTTGGCATAAGCAAAAGCAATGGTAACAGCCGGATTAAAATGTGCACCCGAAGTTTCACCAAAAGCATAAATCATTGCCATCACGATAAGACCCCAAGTAATTGCAATCCCTACATGGGTAACATCGCCACCAGTTACTTCATTTACAGTCATAGCTCCTGTTCCACAAAAAATCATAGAAAATGTACCGATAAATTCTGAGATGTATTTCTTCATTGTTTTAAAAATAAGTACAAAGATACGATGCTTTACTTTAAGGTTTTGTTAACATTATACCTTTGGATAATTTGTAATTTTGAGAAAATTCAAAAGAAACCACTATGAAAAAATTAATCTTAAGCCTGTTTGTTGCTGCTATTTCCTATATAACAAATGCACAAATTGAAACACCTGCACCAAGTCCCTCTCAAAAAATTGAACAAAAAGTTGGATTAACAGACGTAACGGTAAACTACTCAAGACCTAGTATGAAAGGACGAAAAATCTTTGGCGGACTAGAGACCTATGGTAAAGTTTGGCGAACTGGTGCCAATGAAAATACAAAAATTACCTTTTCTACCGATTTTACAATAGATGGAAAAGAAATGAAAAAAGGGAGCTATGCTTTGTTTACCATTCCAGGAAAAGAAACTTGGGACATTATTCTCTACTCGGATGCAACCAATTGGGGAGTACCCCAAAAATGGGAAGAGTCAAAAGTAGCTACAAAAGTGCGGGTAACACCCCTTAAAATGCCAATGCTTATAGAAACCTTTACCATTACATTTGACGATTTGACAAACAATTCTGCTGTATTGGGTATTCTTTGGGAAGATGTTTATGTAGGTTTGAAATTTGAAACTCCAACGGATGCAATGGTTTCAAAAAATATTGAAAAAGCAATGGGGGGTCCAGCTGCTCAGGATTTATATGCAGCTGCAGACTATTACCTAACTGCAGACAAAGACATTCAAAAGGCAAAAACATGGATCGACAAAGCGGTAACCTTGACGGCTGATACGCCTCGTTTTTGGTATCTCAGAAGACAAGCTTTAATTCACGCAAAAGCCGGAAATAAGGAAACTGCCATTGCTGCTGCAAAATTGTCCTTACAATTGGCAGAAAAAGCAGGCAACCAGGCATATGTAAAAATGAATAAAGCGTCCTTAAAAGAATGGGGAGCTAAATAGTATTCCTCTTTTACAATAAAAAAACCGAGCAATAGCTCGGTTTTTTTATTGTTATGATTTTTCTAGCGTAACTTTTAATAATTACGATATTGACTCGTTGCTTCAAAAACATGTTCTAAAATAGCTTGTTCTTTTACATCAAATATGATTCCTCGTCGTTGCATCACTACTTCGGCAACTTCAAAGACTTTGTTTGTTTTGTATTCTGTAAACCCAGAGGCTCCTCCCCAACTAAACGATGGGACAAAATTTCTAGGAAAACCACTTCCAAAAATGTTTACAGAAACTCCAATAACCGTTCCTGTATTGAACATGGTATTGATCCCACATTTAGAATGATCTCCCATCATTAAACCACAAAATTGCAATCCTGTTTTGGCAAATCGACCCGTATTATAGTCCCAGAGTTTGACTTCTGCATAATTGTTTTTTAAATTTGAGTTGTTGGTATCGGCTCCTAAATTACACCATTCACCAATCACTGAATTCCCTAAGAAACCATCGTGCCCTTTACTAGCGTACCCAAACAATACCGAATTGTTCACTTCTCCCCCTACTTTACAAAAGGGTCCAATAGTGGTAGCTCCGTATACTTTTGCGCCTAATTTCAACACTGAATTTTCACACATTGCCAAAGCACCTCGAACTACTACACCTTCCATAATTTCTGCATTTTCACCAATATAAATTGGACCGTCTGTAGCGTTTAAACTTGCAAAAGTAAGTTTTGCACCTTCTTCAATAAAAATATTTTCAGGATTGACTGCTTGAACTCCTGCTGGAATCGGCTGCGAAGTTCGCGCTTCAGTAATCAAATCAAAATCTTGCTGAATGGCTTTATCATTCAAGGAAAAAATATCCCATGTATTTTTAACTTGAAGCAATTCGTCATCAAAATCATATTGTTGATAGGCCTCGAAGTTAATTTCCTCTTGTGAGTCCGTTGTAAAAAAAGCAATCACATCATCTCCTTTAAAGATGGCTTCGTTTGCTTTTAATTTTTTTATTTGTGCCACCAATTCTTTGGTAGGTAAAAAAGAAGCATTGATCATGATGTTTTCTTCCAACTCTACCATTGGATATTTCTCTTCTAAATATGCTTCTGTGATGGTCGTTGTGGTCAAACCCAAATGTTTTTCCCATTTTTCACGAAGAGTTAAAATACCAATTCGAATTTCTGCAACAGGTCTTGTATAGGTAAATGGAAGTAATGAACTTCTCACTTCACCATCAAATAAAATATAATTCATAGGGTTGTTTTATAACAGGACAAATTTACTTTAAAATAGGCACAAAAAAAACCGATTGCACATATTACACTCGGTTTTAACAAAATAGCTTTGAAAACTTATTCTTTGATGAATTTTTGAGATCCTATTTTATCTTCAGAAAGTACTTTTAAAAAGTAGATTCCACTACTTAATGGAGATACATTTATGAACGGATTTGACATTGTGATTTTTTTAGACAATGACAAGCGACCCATGGTATCATAAAATTCTACCATGGCTTCGTTGGTTCCACTTGGCAACTGTATGCTGAGTTCTGTAGCTGATGGGTTTGGATACATCTCAAAATCCAATCGTTTAGCCTCTGCAATACTCAAAGAACTAATTTGTCCTGAATCCCCAGTGACTACTTGATCTCCAGAAGTTGTTCCATTCCCATTTGCAGCAACTAATACCCCAAAAAATGTTACTCTCCCTTGGTCTGTTGTTGGTGATTTCCACTGAAAAGTCCAAGCGTTATTACTAGAGTTTGTATGCGTAATATTTGCATTCCCATTGGTCAAACTTGACGTAGTTCCTGCTATAAGGGTTCCTATTTTACTATTATCATCAACCTTTTCGGCGGTCATTTGAAAACCATGTGCAGTTGCTGATGAACTTCCAGTTACAGTTACATCATAATTGGTATTTAATAGATATCCTGTATCTGGAATATTATGTGTAATTGCTACAGAAGCACCAAAATTGCCACCACTATGACATGCTGTACAAGAGGTTCCACCATCTCCAGGAGAGCCTGAAAAAGCACCTGACTTTCCGCTCGAGTTGGACATTAATAAGAATGCCATCGTTGGAATCATTAATAACGAGGTTTTAAAAAAGTAATTTTTTTTCATATTTTTTTATTTTTAATATTAAAAATAACGTTCTTTTTTTTAAAAAAACATATGTTAAAATTAATGAATTATTTTTATATTTTTATATTTTACAGGAAATTTATTAGAGCGATGCCGATCAAACAGTCTTTATAAAATTAAAAAAAAAAATAATTTGCCTTCTAACACAATATTATGGAGTATTCAAGAGTATTTAAAATGTCTTTTGCAGGCGTTTATCCGCACTAACTTTCAAAGGCCGAGAAAAAAGGCAAAACCAAAGAAGAGGTGGATACCATTATTTTTTGGCTAACTGGATATGATAAAAAATCTCTCAAAAAGCAAATTGAAAATCGAGTTGATTTTGAAACTTTTTTTGCAGAAGCTCCCGCTATGCATCCAAATACCAATAAAATTAAAGGTTTAATTTGTGGGTATCGTGTTGAAGAGATTGAAAATAAATTGATACAGCAAATTCGCTATTTAGACAAGCTAATCGATGAGTTGGCTAGGGGTAAGAAAATGAAAAGTATCCTACGTGAATAAAAAAAACATCCCATTGTTGAATCAATACAAAACAAAGGGATGTTTTTAATAAGATAATATTTTGAGATTACTTACTCAAATACATTTTACGTCTAGCATATAAGTCATAAAACTGATCGTCTTTAAGACTATCTATAAACAAAATACTCTCCCCTGTAGATTTCATTTCAGGTCCTAATGCTTTGTTCACATTTGGGAATTTATTAAATGAAAACACTGGTTTCTTTATTGCATATCCCTCCAACTGTGGATTAAAATCAAAGTCAGTTACTTTATTTTCTCCCAACATTATCTTAGTGGCATAGTTTACATATGGTTCTTTGTATGCTTTTGCAATGAAAGGAACGGTTCTAGAAGCTCTTGGATTTGCTTCAATAATATAAACAACATCATTTTTAACCGCAAATTGCACATTGATCAATCCGACTGTTTTTAATTCTCTAGCAATGGTATGCGTGTGGTCTTTAATTTGTTGCATCACCAAGTCGCCCAAATTAAATACTGGCAATACAGAGTTGGAATCTCCAGAGTGGACACCACAGGGTTCGATATGCTCCATAATACCAATAATATACACATTTCCATCTGCATCACAGATTGCATCCGCTTCCGCTTCAATGGCTCCATCTAAATAATGATCTAACAACAATTTGTTATTAGGCATTCTACCTAATAAGTCTACAACATGTGCAACTAATTCTTCTTTATTGATGACAATTTTCATTCCTTGTCCTCCCAATACGTATGAAGGTCTTACCAAAATAGGAAAATCCAATTTATCGGCCAATACCAAAGCTTCATCTGCTGTTTCTGCGATTCCGAAGTCTGGATAGGGTATGTTGTTGTTTTTTAATAGGGTGGAAAAACTACCTCTATCTTCAGCTAAATCGAGTGCTTCAAAACTAGTTCCAAGAATTTTAATACCATATTTGGTTAGTTTTTCTGCTAATTTTAAAGCTGTTTGTCCTCCTAATTGTACAATTACTCCTTCTGGCTTTTCATGACGTATAATGTCATAAATATGTTCCCAAAAAACAGGTTCGAAATACAATTTATCTGCGGTATCAAAATCTGTAGAAACCGTTTCTGGGTTACAGTTAATCATAATGGTTTCATAGCCACATTCTGCAGCAGCTAAAACTCCATGCACACAACAATAATCGAATTCAATCCCCTGTCCAATTCTGTTAGGCCCTGATCCTAAAACGATTATTTTCTTCTTTGGGGTTACAATACTTTCATTGGCAATAATAACATCGCCTGAAGGGGTTTCTATTTCATTCTCAAAAGTAGAATAGTAATAGGGTGTTTTTGCTGTAAATTCTGCAGCACAGGTATCTACTAATTTATAGACTCTTTGTATTTTTAATGTGTCTCTTTTGTTATATACTTGACTTTCTAAACAGCCCAACATATGCGCTATTTGTCGATCTCCATATCCTTTTTGTTTTGCTTCAAGTAGTAAATCTCTTTGTATGGTATCAATTGTAAATGTTGAAATTTCTTTTTGAAGTTGAAACAACTCTTCATATTGCTTTAGATACCACATGTCAATCTTGGTAATCTCATAGATCTGACTTAATGGAATCCCGATGGCGATGGCATCATATATGGCAAAAACACGGTCCCAACTTGCATTGGTTAATTTTTCAACAATCTGATTGTAATTGGTATATCCTTTTCCATCGGCACCTAAACCATTTCTTTTAATTTCTAAAGATTGTGTTGCCTTGTGTAAAGCTTCTTGGAAAGAGCGTCCAATTCCCATCACTTCTCCTACCGATTTCATTTGCAAACCTAAAGTTCTATCTGAACCTTCAAATTTATCAAAATTCCAACGTGGTATTTTAACGATCACATAATCTAATGTTGGCTCAAAGAGTGCAGACGTAGATTTTGTAATTCCGTTTTCTAACTCATCTAAGGTATATCCAATGGCCAATTTCGTAGCTACTTTTGCAATCGGATATCCCGTGGCTTTACTCGCTAATGCCGAAGAACGAGAAACTCTTGGATTGATTTCAATGGCAATAATGTCTTCTTTTTCATCTGGAGAAACAGCAAATTGCACATTACATCCTCCTTCGAAATCACCAATAGAACGCATCATATGGATGGCCATATCTCGCATTTTTTGGTATGTTTTATCAGAGAGTGTCATTGCTGGAGCTACTGTAATGGAATCTCCTGTGTGAATCCCCATTGGATCCATATTCTCAATCGAACAAATAATAACAACGTTATCATTCTTGTCACGCAACAATTCCAATTCATATTCTTTCCAGCCCATCATGGCTTTGTCAATCATCACTTCATGAATTGGGGATGCTTCTAAACCTCTTCGTAACAGTTCATCAAAATCATTTGGATCATATACTATAGAAGCTCCTGCCCCACCCAATGTGTAAGATGATCTAATTACTAATGGAAACCCATATTCTTGGGCAATTTCTTTTCCTTTTAAGAACGAAGTAGCGGTCGATTGAGGTGCCATTGGTACGCCAATTTTCAACATCAATTCTCTAAATTGTTCACGATCTTCGGTCACATTAATTGCATCGATATCAACCCCAATTAACTCAACATTAAAGTCTTTCCAAATTCCTTTATCATCTGCTTCGATACACAAGTTTAAGGCAGTTTGCCCTCCCATGGTTGGTAAAACAGCATCAATTTGCGGATGTTCTTTTAAAATTTGAATGATCGATTTGGTGGTTAGCGGCAACAAGTAAATATGATCGGCCATGGAAGGATCGGTCATGATAGTTGCTGGATTTGAATTGATTAAAACAGTTTCAATTCCATCTTCTCGCAATGACCTTAAAGACTGTGAGCCAGAATAATCAAATTCACAGGCTTGTCCAATAACGATGGGGCCGGAACCTATAATTAAAATCGATTTTAGTTGGTTGTTTTTTGGCATTATAAGAGGGTGTATTAATTTGTGTAAAAGTAATTACTGAATGGATAAAAAAAAAGGTGTTACTAAAAATAGCAACACCTTAATTATTAACAAATTGTTAATCATTCTATTATTTTTTATGTCTTGGTTCTGAAGAAACAGAAACTTTCTTTCTTCCTTTGGCTCTTCTTCTAGCTAAAACTTTTCTACCATTAGCAGATGCCATTCTCTCTCTGAAACCGTGTTTGTTTCTTCTCTTTCTATTAGATGGTTGGTACGTTCTTTTCGGCATTGTATGTCTTTTTAAAAGTCTTCTTTTATTATTTTTTTCTTGCTGTATAAGTTTACCTCATTTAAGCGTGGGCAAATATACAACTGTTTTTATTGATGACAAATACAATTTTAAAAAAAAATGAATTATTTTTAATTCCCAAAAAAAAGCCTTTTTTCAAAATCTTTTTGCCTTTTTTATTTGTGATGAAAAGGAGAGTTGTTACTTTTGTCCAAACCTAACAATGGCATGCACGATACTAAATACGTTTTTGTAACTGGAGGCGTAACTTCATCACTGGGAAAAGGAATCATTGCAGCTTCTCTTGCAAAATTATTACAAGAAAGAGGCTATTCTGTAACCATTCAAAAATTAGATCCCTATATCAATATAGATCCTGGAACCTTAAATCCATATGAGCATGGTGAATGCTATGTAACGGATGACGGTGCAGAAACCGACTTAGATTTAGGGCATTACGAACGTTTTTTAAACATTCCTACCTCACAAGCCAACAATGTTACGACAGGTAAAATTTACCAATCCGTTATCAACAAAGAACGTAAAGGAGAATTTTTAGGAAAAACAGTGCAAGTAATACCGCACATTACCGACGAAATTAAACGCAGAATTCAAATCTTGGGAGAAACGGGGGACTATGACATCGTGATCACCGAAATTGGGGGTACTGTTGGAGATATAGAATCACTTCCGTATGTAGAATCTGTACGTCAATTGTTGTGGGAAAAAGGACCTGAAAACGCCATTGTTATTCACTTAACATTGGTTCCGTATTTAGCTGCCGCAGGAGAATTAAAGACGAAACCTACCCAACACTCTGTAAAGATGTTGATGCAAAGTGGAGTGAGTCCCGATATTTTAGTGTGTAGAACAGAACATGAAATCTCTGAAGATATCAAACGGAAATTAGCCTTGTTTTGCAATGTTAAAAAAGAAGATGTCATCCAATCTATAGATGCTGAAACTATTTATGATGTCCCAAACTTAATGTTTGAAGAAGGTTTGGACAAGGTGGTTCTAGAAAAACTACAATTGTGTTCTAAGAAACAACCCGATCTTCTTGTTTGGAATGATTTTATTCAAAAACATAAAAATCCTACATCGGAAGTAGAAATTGGATTGATTGGAAAATATGTAGAATTGCATGATTCTTACAAATCGATCACAGAAGCATTTATTCACGCAGGTTCTTCTAACGAGACCAAAGTAACAGTACGCTGGATTCATTCAGAAAACTTAACACCTAAAAACGTTGAAAAGAAATTAGAAGGCTTGAATGGAATCTTGGTAGCTCCAGGTTTTGGAGATCGCGGAATAGAAGGAAAAATAAAAGCCGTAAAATATGCCCGAGAAAACAACATTCCATTTTTGGGAATTTGTTTGGGAATGCAAATGGCAGTCATCGAATTTTCTAGAAATGTATTGGGAATGAGTGATGCTTTTTCTACAGAAATGAAGAAAAATTGCAAAAATCCGGTAATTAATTTGATGGAGAGTCAAAAAGACGTAACCGAAAAAGGAGGTACTATGCGTTTGGGAGCTTGGGACTGTAAGGTTGCTAAAAACTCTAAAACCTACGATGCATATCAATCAGAACAAATTAGTGAACGCCATAGACACCGTTATGAATTTAATAACGAATATTTAGAAGCAATTGAAAATGCGGGTATGAAAGCCACCGGAATCAACCCAAAGACAGGTTTGGTAGAAGTCGTTGAATTCGCAAATCACCCTTGGTTTGTGGGTGTACAATACCATCCAGAATATAAGAGTACGGTATTAAATCCGCACCCTCTATTTGTTGATTTTATAAAAGCCGCTTTAAAGCAGTTTAAAAAATAAATTAAGGAACACTATTTGAATAGTTTAGTACAACAACAATAATCACAGCAAAAGCAACAAAAAACACTTGAGTTTTGCTACATTTGTCGGCTTCTATTTTTTTAAATAGCAGCAAAAGTGACAATTTGACATTTTAAAAACACACATGGAACAAAAAAAATTCGATTATAATTCCTTTATAGGAATGATTTTATTGGGAGGTATTTTATTATGGTGGATGAATTCTAACAAAGAAGAAATTCTTTCGGAAGAAACAACAACAGAAATTGTTGCACCCAACAGCAAAGAAACAGATGACTCATTTGCAACGGCAAAACCGGTTTTTGAAAGCGACTCTTTAAAAGCAGCTGCACTACAAAACAAATTAGGCGCTTTTGCATACAGTGCTATACAAGGTACACCAGGGGTAAGAGTCATTGAAAATGACCTACTAAAGCTAACGATTGATAACAAAGGGGGACAAATTATAGAAGCATTAATTAAAAATTACAAAACCTACGACTCACTTCCTTTGTATATGATAAAAGACAACAATGCGTCTTTTAACATCAACTTTGGAACTACCGACAATAGAATTTTAAACACTAAAGATTTATTCTTCATTCCAACTCTTAGTAAAAGCAATGGAAATGATGTGTTGTCTATGAAACTAAAAGTTTCAGATACACAGTTTTTAGAATATCGATATGAAATGAAACCGAATGAATACATGGTTGATTTTTCTATTCGTTCTCAAGGCTTGAGTTCTGTAATCAATGGATCCAATGCAATTCAATTAGATTGGTCTCTTAAAGGTTTTCGACATGAGAAAAGTTTAAGAACTGAAAATACCATGTATTCATGGTACTACTACAAGACCGAAGGAGAAGTAGATTATATGCGACCTGGAAATACGGAAGTTGTAAATAGCCTGGATTGGGTTGCTTACAAACAACACTTTTTCATGTCCAACTTATTAACAGACACTCCTTTTAAGAACGCAACGGTTACCTCTACAGATTTAGTAGAAGACGAAAAAATAGACACTGTTTTTACGAAAAACTATGAGTTAAAAGCTCCATTAACCTTAACGGGAGGAGAATTCAATTACAACATGAAATGGTTCTACGGACCAAGTGATTATAATTTATTAACCACCTACGAAGAAACGGACTTAGATGAAACAGCCGACTTAGGTTGGGGAATTTTTGGTTTCTTAAACAGAACGGTATTTTACCCGGTATTTAACTTACTAAAAGGATTCCTTGGGAACTATGGGTTGATTATAATTTTGATGACCATTGTGGTTCGAATTTTAATGTCCCCATTGGTTTACAAATCCTATGTTTCAAGTGCGAAGATGAAAGTAATTCGTCCAGAGCTAACCGCAGTAAACGAAAAATTCCCTGGAAAAGAAAACGCAATGAAGCGTCAGCAAGAAACGATGGCCATTCAGCGAAAAGCAGGCGTAAGCATGCTCTCAGGATGTATACCTGCCCTACTGCAGATGCCAATATTCTTTGCTTTGTTTAAATTTTTTCCTACAAATTTAGACCTGCGTCAAAAAGGTTTTTTATGGGCTCCGGATTTATCTTCCTACGATACTATTTTCACCTTGCCTTTTGACATTCCTTTTTATGGAAATCACGTGAGCTTATTTCCTATTTTAGCCTCTGTTGCCATCTTCTTTTACATGAAGATGAACCAGAGCCAACAAGCTAACATGCAGGCACCTGCACAAGAAGGAATGCCAGACATGCAAAAGATGATGAAGTACATGATTTACTTCTCTCCAATTATGATGTTGTTTTTCTTTAACAATTATGCAAGTAGTTTGAGTTTGTATTATTTTATCTCTAACTTGTTAACCATCGTTATTATGTTAGTCATTAAAAACTACGTAATTGATGAAGACAAAATTCATGCACAAATAGAGGAAAACAAGAAACGTCCTGAAAAGAAAAAGAGCAAGTTCAGAGAACGGATTGACATTGCCATGAAACAAGCACAAGAACAACAAGCGCAACAAAAAAGAAAAAAATAAGGAATCGCTTCTTGTACCAAATAAAAAAAACCAAAACTAAATTGTTTTGGTTTTTTTATGAATTATTACTTCATTCATTAGTGGAATAAAAATCATTGGTCTTTTTTCGTGCCTCTGAAGTAAATATGAAACGCTTTTCGTTTTATAATTCTAAAAGAATATTCGCCAATTTTTCTGGTTGTGAGAAATTGGGAGTGAGACTAGAGTGCAAAGTAAATACTTTTTTAACCTTTCCCTTATACATCGATCTTTGAACCTCAATTGGTATTGCACGATCTTCATTTTCTTGCCAAACTCGCACCTTACCCGAAATGGCCAACGCCAACCATTTAATATATTTGTCCTGTTCTATGATATATGAATTTTTTGATACATTTTGTAAAACCCCAACATCAAGAATTTCTTCTTTTAGATTGTCCTCATTTATCTGTAAGGCTTTAAATAATTGATCAAATTCTGTCATATTTGTTTCATTGAATATTCCTAATTATATATTACAATTTAACTAACTAGAGCTTTTTCTTAAAACGTAAAAACATTAATTATAATAAAATAATTAGGAGTGTTTTTTTTGAGTTTTAAAAGGGTCTATACTCTTTAATATAAAGGGCATCAAAGTTTTATTATCTTCATCCTTAGAATCAATGTCATTTTTTGTCATTGAAATACGATTTGTTCCTTTTATTATTATATCCCCTTTTCCAGAGTCATAATGGCGAGTACAGTTATAAAGAAACACTAAAAGTATTGCTGTATTAGAAGGTTTTGACGTTTCATAGATTTACTTTTAATTGTAAGAGTTAACTTAGAGGTCCTAATCATTATTAAATAAATATATATTCAGAACTTTTCGAATCAAAAATATCAAAAAATAAAAGACAAAACTAACCCCAATAAACAAGTGGGCGCCTAAGAGAATAAGTGGTACATATAGAGAATAAGTGTATTTATATCATAACAAAAAAAGCACAACGTTATGAGAACATTGTGCTTCTTCTCCATAAAAAGAACAGATTTCCTATAAAAAAAGAGAAATTCTACCCTTTTTTAGACTTCACAAATCCAAAAAACAAGATATAGGCATAACAAAGAATGCTTAAAAGAAAGGCCGTTTGAAAGCCAAATCCGTCAATTAAATTTCCAAAAGCAAAAGGAATAATAGCGCCACCCACTATGGCCATACACAGCAAACCAGAGGCTTGTGCTTTTAAATCGCCCAAGCCTTCGAGCGACAAGGTGAATATCGTTGGAAACATAATGGAATTGAATAATCCAACTGCCAAAATAGACCACATGGATAGCAGTCCGGTGGTGTTAATCGAAATTAGAATCATGGCAATGGCAAAAAAAGCAAAAATACCTAAGACTTTTCCAGGTGCTAAAATACGGGTCAAATAGGCACCCACAAAACGACCAATCATGGCACCACCCCAATAGAAAATGACAAAAATACCCAACAATGACTTCGGATCAGACCCTGAAAAAGTCTTATTAAAAGTACTCGCTATCGTATTGGCGATTTGCATCATGGTTTCATTTTGAGCAATCAGGGGCGCTAAATTCATGTCCGAGAAATAGTTGACCAAAAAGCTCCCAATCGAGACCTCTGCACCAACATAGACAAAAATACACAAAGCCCCCATGATCATCAACTTGTTTTTTAGCAAGGCTCCATAACCACCTTTTGGGCTTTCTTGCAAAAGTTTTGGCAACTTTATATACGAAAAAACCAATGCTAAAATTGCAATAAAGCCTGCTATAAGTAGGAAAGGAGTTTGTACTGTAGCCGCTTCTGCCATGTAATACTCCACTTTTTCAGTAGCATTGAGTCCGTTAATTTCTGTAGATGATTTTACGGAATCACTCAATAAGAATAAGGCTCCAACTATGGGTGCAAGGGTAGTTCCTAAAGAATTGAATGCTTGCGATAAGTTCAGTCTGCTTGACGCACCCGCTTCACTCCCCAACAAAGCTACATAAGGATTTGCCGCTACCTGTAAGATGGTAATTCCACCTGCAAGTGTAAAATAGCCTACTAAAAATACAGGGAAGGCTCTGTATGATGCCGCTGGATAAAACAGTAAACAACCAAATGCCATCGTTAATAATCCTAAAATAATGCCTTTTTTGTACCCTATTTTAGACAAGAGAAATCCTGCAGGTAAGGAAAAAACGAAAAAGGCTACGAAAAAAGCAAATTGCACCAAAACCGTTTTTGCATACGACATTTCGAAAACATCTTTCAGCCTGGGAATCAAGCTATCCACCAGAACGGTAATAAATCCCCAAAGAAAAAATAACATTGTTAAAAAGATAAAAGCACTTTTGTAGGATTTTTGTGTTGCTGTTGTTGACATATAATATTAAGCTTTGTTATAATAATCTGATTTGTAATTCTTGTTTTCTTTTGCTGTATGTACTTGATAATTGAACCATTCATGAATGCAATAGGAACCTATTTCTCCAGCTTTATTTAGAGCGATAAATCCAACTTGAAAATCTTTATAACGATCACCAGCATTCTTTATCACTCTCTGTACAGCTTCTTCACAGGCTTCTTGGGGTGTTTTTCCCTGACGCATTAATTCAACAATAAGAAAACTCCCTACCGTTTTTAAAACTTCCTCACCCATTCCAGTAGCCGTGGCGCCCCCTACTTCATTATCAATAAACAATCCCGATCCAATAATGGCCGAATCTCCCACCCTACCTGCCATTTTATAGGACAGTCCACTGGTTGTACAGCCGCCTGCAATATCGCCTTTTTTATCGATGGCCAACATGCCAATCGTATCGTGATTTTCAATATTGATAATCGGTTTGTACTGAGCAGTCTTTTTCCAAACTTCCCATGCTTTTTTTGCAGATTCGGTCAATAAATTTTCCTTTTCAAAACCCTGTTCATACGCAAATTTCTCTGCACCTTTTCCGCTGAGAATTACGTGCGGAGTTTTTTCCATTACCTTCCTGGCGAGAGAAATAACATGGGTAATGTTCTGAACAGCCATAACTGCACCATAATCCCCTTCCTTATTCATAATACAGGCATCTAAGGTAACGTTTCCATCTCGATCTGGCAATCCACCCTTTCCTACTGACTGATTGGCAACCGCTGCCTCTTCCACTCGGCAACCTTGTTCTACAGCATCTAATGAACTTCCGTTATTTTGCAAAACTTCCCAAGCTTTTGCAGTAGCATTTGGCACCCGCCAAGTAGCGATTACAATCGGTTTTATAGCCTTTGATTCTGATGCTATTATTGACGTTGAGACATTGGTTGAAGTATCACAACTTAAAAGGGAATTGACCGCCACAATGGACAGCCCCGAGACGGTTGCTTTTTTTAAAAAAATTCTTCTTTTCATGTTGTTTATTGTATCTGAATTTCGTCGACAAACAGCCAAGACCGTCCCTCGTGTTTGTATCCTAAATGCCAAGTGGGAAGTTCGCCGAGCTTTTTAGCTATGATTTTGACATATCGAAAAGTACCTGCTCCTTCAAATTGAACCCTTTTAAGGGTAACCGCCGGTGTTTGCATCGTTGAATTTAGAGTTCTACTCCCATTAGGATATGCTTGAAAATTAACCCCGTCATTGGACACAAGGCAGTTGACCTTTGTTGGATAAAAAATCCAGCTCCGTTGATCTTGTAAAAATCCAATAGATACTTCTTTAATGTTTTTTTTACTCCCCAAATCTACCACAGCGACAACATCCGAATCAAAATAGCCTTGCCAGGTACCGGTTCTAAAATCTTTGGTACCTAAAACTCCATCAATAAGTGCATGATCACCACCCGCATTGTATTGGTTGGCATAGCTAGTTTTTAAAGCGATTTTAAGGTTGGGATCAATTTTATAAAAATCAGTAGTAATGACTACACTTTTGATACCCTCTTTTTGAGCATAGACCGCTAAGGTTGCTTTTTCTGAAATGAGAAATGGACGGATGTACTTCTGAAATTCACCTCCCAAAGAAAAATAAATGGCTGCTTTTTTGTCTACAGAAGACAAGCTCACTGCTGTACTTTCTTGAAAAGCTGTTTTCCCTTTGGCAATATATGGTGCAGGTACAATAAGGTGGTCTTTAATTTTTGTTTCAGGAATAAAGGCATCTTGACTACCCCAATCTGAAGGCTGATCTGTCATTTCAAAAACCAAATTCCCTCCTTGGATAATGGCTTGGTGTTGAATATAGGAATGTAAATAGTCCTTGCCATTCAAAGTCACTGATTGTATGTATTTGTTTTTTTCTGAAAGCTGCTTCGCTTGTACTGTAAATGTGTTGCCGTTTTCTAGATGAAGCGTTGCTTTTTCAAACAAGGGAGCTCCAATAATGTATTGATTGGATCCTGGAGTGACTGGATAAAAACCCAAGGCACTAAAAATATACCAAGCACTCATTTGACCACAGTCCTCATTGCCTGCGATTCCATCCGGGGTGTTGGTATACAGTTCAGTTAAGATTTGACGTACTTTTTCTTGTGTTTTAGCAGGTTTATTTACAAAGTTATACAAATATGCCATGTGGTGGCTGGGCTCATTTCCGTGGGCGTATTGTCCTATTAAACCAGTGATATCTACTTGTTGGCGGCCCGAAGTTTTATTTGCTGCTACAAACAAGGCATCTAATTGCTTTTCAAGTGCTTTTTTTCCGCCCAATAATTGGGTAAAACCCGAAATATCCTGAGGTACATAAAAGCTGTACTGCCATGCATTGGCCTCGGTATAATTAAAATTCACTTCATAGGGATCAAAAGGGGCAAACCAGGTATTTCTAAAGCGTCCTCTCATAAATTGACTTTCTGGATCAAATATATTTTTGTAGGACTGGGCTCTTTCGATGTAGGTTTTGTAATCTTTTTCATTTTCGAGTGCTTTTGCCATTTGAGCAATGGTCCAATCGTCATAGGCATATTCAAGCGTTTTTGAAACAGACTCACTTTCTTTTTCTACTGGAATAAAGCCAAAGTTCTTATACGAATCTAAGCCTAATTTGTCTCTGGTTGCTGAATGTTTCATCGCTTTAAAAGCCTTATCAACGTCATAATTTCGGATGCCTTTTAAATAGGCATCTGCAATGACAGGAATGGCATGATATCCAATCATACACCCTGTATAGTTAGCAGATAGATCCCAAATGGGAAAAATGCCTCCTTCCTCATATTTTGCTAAAAAGGTATTGATAAAATCATTTGTTCTTTTAGTTTCTAATAAGGTATACAATGGATGTGCAGCTCGGTAGGTATCCCACAAGGAAAACACCGTATAATACTCAAAATCATTGGTTTGATGAATTTTAAAATCCATTCCGCGATATCGTCCGTCTACATCTTGATACAAATTTGGCGCAATTGAAACGTGATACATTGCCGTATAAAAATTAATTTTATCAGCAATTTTTGAATCTTCGATAACAATTTTTTGGAGTTGTTGCTCCCAAACTTGTTGGGCTTCTCGTTTTACTTCCTCAAACGTTTTATCGCCAATCTCAGTTGCTAAATTCATTTTTGCCCCGGCAATATCAACAGCAGAGATTCCAATTTTAATAATGACAGGTTCATTGTTTGGATTGTCAAATGTCAAAGCCATTTTTTGTCCACCAGGCATTCCTTCTTTGGGAGGCGATTGAAGTATATCGTTGAATGGGTGGGATGTTTTGATACTAAAAAACAAACGCTGATCGGTTGCCCAAGCTTTCGAGAATCGGTATCCTGAAAGTTCTGTTGCTGAAATTGTATTGATTTTTGCATCTAAAACTTCATCACGATGCAGCAAATCTAAAATGACTACTTGATTTTTATTTGTTGGAAATTGATAATTATGTATGCCGCTTCTCTCCGAAACGGTCAATGCAACATCAATATTGGTATCGTCTAAATGTACTTTGTAAAAACCAGGTTCTGCAATTTCATTTTCATGAGAAAATTTAGATTTATAGCCTTCCTTATCTGCTGCACTTGAAGAAGTATCAGCACCATTGTTAAAAACAATTTTATTTGTGGGCATGAGCAGGATGTCTCCATAATCAGAAACACCCGTTCCACTCAAATGGGTATGTGAAAATCCATAAATTTCGGTATCTGAATAATGATATCCTGAACAACCATCCCATCCTTCTAATCGGGTGTCTGGAGAGAGTTGCATCATCCCAAAAGGCAGAGTTGCTCCTGGATAGGTATGCCCATGACCTCCGGTTCCAATAAAGTGATTTACATAGGAAGTTAGTGGTTGTTGCTGTTTTGCAGTGACAACTTGTTCTTTTGTACAGCAAAACATGAAGAACAGCAGCATATAAAGTAATAATTGGTTGTGTTTCATGATTGACTTTCTGAATTGGAATCTAAAAATACAGAAAAAACAGAAGCAAAAGATTATTTCTTTTTCAACTGAGACCATAGAAACCCTAAACCATATCCTAGGAACTGAATAAAAGAAGTGATGATGCTTAAAAAAGCGACTGATATCCTTTTATTTTGAATAAATGCATCAATAAAAAGAAATACAAAGTACACTCCATATAAAATAATTAATTGGGGAATTCCAAAAAAGACAAGAAACAAACTCACATCAAATCCAATGATAAATAAACTTGGAAACCAATACGTAATTTTAGCTGTTGCTGGATACCTTTTATTTAAAAGTGGTCTAGCAGTTCCAAAGCCAAAAGTTTGTTTAAAAAATTGCGCTAAGGTACTTCTCCGTTTATGATATACAAATGCTTTGTCTATAAGTTGTGTTTCAAATCCATATTCCCAAAGGCGAAAGGTAAGATCAATGTCTTCGCCATTTTTTAATGTAGAGAAACCTTGTGTTTTTTCAAATGCTTTTTTTGATATTCCTAAATTAAAACTTCTCGGTTGAAATGTACCGACGGCTTGTTTTTTTCCACGAATTCCACCGGTAGTTAAAACGGCAGTCATGGAATAGTTGATTGCTTTTTGCAAAGAAGTAAAATAGTCATGTGCAGCATCGGGTCCACCAAATGCATCGGTAAAACGATGTGCCAATCCTTTTTGAACTTCTGCTAAATAGGTTTCAGGGAGGAGAACATCTGAATCTAAAATGATGAAATAATTTCCGGTTGCCCGTTGCATTCCATAATTACGACTTGGGCCTGCACCGCTATTTACTTTAAAAAAATAATGGATATTTAATTGAGACTGGTACTTTTTAACAATATTTTCTGCAGCAATCTCTGAGCCATCCTCAATGATTAGGACTTCAAAGTCATCAGAAAAATGTTGTTTTGTCAAACTTTCTAACAATGCGTCAATTTCGTTTGGACGATTGTAAACAGGAACAATAATGGAGAAATTGAGTTTCAACGATTAAATTTTAAACGAATCTACAAAAAACGTTGAAAACAAAAGAAATAATAATGAATTACTAGGTTTCTAATGTTAATCCATAAAAAAAGAGGATGTATTTGCATACATCCCCTTTTTGATATTTGTATAAATAAATACTTAGTTCTTCACAAATTTCTTTGTACTTGTACTATTATTTATTTCATACTTAATTAAATAGATTCCAGCGTTTAAGTTGGAAACATTGATTTCTGTACTTGTATCTTCTACTTGCATCGTGATCACTTTCTGTCCAAGGACATTAAAGATCTCTACCGTATTGATCGTGCTCTGTGATGAGATATTTAACACATCAATTGCAGGGTTTGGATACATATTTAAAGTTACTAAACTTTCGTCTTCAACTCCAGCTGTATCTGACAATGATGAAGCTGTAATTTGGAAATTATCAATAAATAAATCGTTATCTACACCACTAGTGTCTGAAAAAGCATAAAAGGCAAAATAAGTTTCATTATTATAGCCAGAAAGTGTTATTTCATCCATTGGAGCTCCTTCTGGTGTTAAAGTACTATTCTCATCCCAACGAGCTAACTCAGTCCAACTAGCACCGTCATCTTGGGTAACTAATAAAGCTAAATAATCATCTGGATCTAAATCAGATGCTGTTGATGCTGCATATAATGTTAAAGCTAAATCAGCATTTAAATAATAAGTTCCTCCAGATAAATCAAATTTAGGAGTGATTAAATATTCATCTACAGCGGTTCCATAGATGTTAATTCTTGCCGATTTTCCATTCTCATGTGTAGAATCATTCCCAAAATCGTCCTCTATAAAGGATGAGGTTGTTCCTGATGGCTCATTAATTGAACCAGCTGCTTCTGACCAACCTGCTCCTGGGTAGATTGTAAAAGGATTTAAGTAATCAAGACTTGGCATGGAAACTGTTGTTAAGCTCCATTCTTCACAACCTTCAGAAGAACCTGCGTCATTGTAAGGAACTACCATCCAATAATATGTAGTATTATAATTTACATTGGTAATATTAACGGTAGTTTCAGGAGTAGTTCCTAAAGAGGTTAAACTTCCAGAAGTTTCTCCCCAAAATATTTCATAACCTGTTGGTTCAGAACCCGAAGCAGGAGCTTCCCATCCTATATTAATACTCGCAGTAGCCGTATTGATTTGAACATCTGTTTCAGCTACTGATGGTGAAGGTGTTGTAGCACATTCAGGCGCAAATAATTCAATTCCACTGTAAACATTATCAACAAATAATTCAAAACGATCGGTGTCAGTAGCTCTTATAGCAACATAAACAGTTTGACCGTCATATGCTGAAAGATCAAATTTAATATTTGTCCATGAGTTAGGGGCATCAGAAGATGCTTGTAAAACAACTGTAAATTCTGATTCTGAAGGGTTTGTTGTTGAAAGTAATACTTCATAAGCTTCCAAATAAGTTGAAGATCTGGATTTTACATTAAACGAAATAAATTCATTTACACCAACACTAACTGCTATAGAAGGTGTAATTAAAAAATCATCATGAGCATCAGTGTTATAATATAACCCTGCAACAGCAGAACCCTCTAGAGCACCACCTGAAGGTGCTGTATTTTGAGCCCAACCATTTGAACCACCGTTATTTATAATGGTCCAATCATCCGGTATTCCAGATTCAAAACCCTCGGTAAACTGAGCATTTACAGAAAACGATAAAGTCAATAATAAAAATAATAAAGTAATTTTTTGCATATATGTTTATATTTTAAAATTAATCGAGTATAAAATTACATTTTTTTTAACAAAAATTAACATTAAAAGTATAATTTTTAAGTAAATATATTAATTAATGATAATTTATTAAAAAAAACAATCATAGATTAAATAATCTTAATCGCATACTTACGCAACTAAAAAAATATTTTTCTATTGTTCCATAATAGCATCACTTAAGCACATTTTTGAAATAACATCATTGTAGAATAAATTTTAAAGTGTCACGTTTCTGGTCAAATTCTCTAACTATGCAACAATTTCCTGTGGACGATTATAAATAATAATGGAGAAATAAGAATCAATAATTAAATTTTTAACGAATCTATTAAAAACATTGAGAACAAAATAAATTATAATGAATTACTAGTTTTAGAATTTTTACCCATAAAAAAAGGGAATGTATTTATATACATTCCCTTTTTTAATTAGTATTAATAGATACTTAATTCTTTACAAATTTCTTTGTACTTGTTCTATTATTTATTTCATATTTAATTAAGTAGATTCCAGCGTTTAAATTAGAAACATTAATTTCCGCACTAGTATCTTCTACATTCATTCTTATCACTTTCTGACCCAGAACATTATAGATCTCTACTGTATTGATCGTGTTTTGTGCTGAGATATTCAACACATCACTTGCAGGGTTTGGAAACATATTTAAAGTTATAAGATCTTGATCATCAATCCCAGCTGTTGATTCATCACCCATTACCACACTTCCTAAAGAATCCTCTGTTGCTGGATCTGCAGGTGGACCTGTTACAGCAAAACCGTACTGAACAATAAAACCTTCTACTAATTCTGCAGCTGTTGCTGAAACAGTAAAATCTCCAGCTGATGTGATGTCTATTGACTTATTTACAACTGTAGCATATCCATTGTTTGGATCTAATGCTTTTATAAAGGCAACAGCCGTATAGCCTGCATCTAAATCTGCAGCAGAAACATTACCCTCAAAGGTTAAATCTGATCCAGCTAAATCATTATTCTCTACAAAAGTATTTCCTTCTATGTTTAAAATAGGTGTTTGAGTTCCTGATGAACTATCAAACCAAGCAGCATTTGAAGCCTCAGCTGTCCATATACCAAAGTTTGGCTGCAGTTTTACGTATGTATCTGTAATTGTTGATTGCATATCAGCAACTCCATATTCAAAACCAAATTGATAAGCTCCGTCAGAAATATTAAAAGTATTAATATAACCCTTCCATGTTGCAGAAGTAAGTGGTGTTACTGTATTTGAACCAGCTGGTTCTACTCCCATTACTACACTTCCTAAAGAATCCTCTGTTGCTGGATCTGCAGGTGGACCTGTTACAGCAAAACCGTACTGAACAATAAAACCTTCTACTAATTCTGCAGCTGTTGCTGAAACAGTAAAATCTCCAGCTGATGTGATGTCTATTGACTTATTTACAACTGTAGCATATCCATTGTTTGGATCTAATGCTTTTATAAAGGCAACAGCCGTATAGCCTGCATCTAAATCTGCAGCAGAAACATTACCCTCAAAGGTTAAATCTGATCCAGCTAAATCATTATTCTCTACAAAAGTATTTCCTTCTATGTTTAAAATAGGTGTTTGAGTTCCTGATGAACTATCAAACCAAGCAGCATTTGAAGCCTCAGCTGTCCATATACCAAAGTTTGGCTGCAGTTTTACGTATGTATCTGTAATTGTTGATTGCATATCAGCAACTCCATATTCAAAACCAAATTGATAAGCTCCGTCAGAAATATTAAAAGTATTAATATAACCCTTCCATGTTGCAGAAGTAAGTGGTGTTACTGTATTTGAACCAGCTTCAACTGAGAAAGTAACTGAAGTATTAACCTCAGGAGATAAAGGTTGATGACTATTATCTCTTAATTCCATAAATACTGTGTATGTGTTACCAGACGTTACTGAAATTGTTTCATCGTTAGTATCATACTTCATAGCTTGATCAACTGCTGCATCAGAATTCTCTTGGATTGACCAATGAATATGTCCATCAAGACCTGCATCTGTAGCACCTACTGCAAAATCTGTTGTTGAGACAGATACAGTAACACTTGTTGTTGTTGATGCTAAGGTTGCTCCATCTGTTGGAGCTGTGATTGAAATTTCTGGTGTTGTAGTTGTGGTTGTGGTATATGTTCCAACTCCTCCAATTAACACTTCATATGTATCAGTCCCCCCTTGACAAACACCTAATCCGTCTAAAGAACCTGCACCTGCATATACCCAGTTCGCCTCTGCAAATCCAGAGTCAGCAGAAGTACCTTCAACTCTTTTTGCATAAGAATCTTTATATTCCCATGATTTTCCTGTACCATCAACATCAGTTTCTCCATATTGATCTACTACAGATGAATCCGATGTCAAAATAATTCTTATTCTATCATCTCCATTTAAATTTATTGTATTCGAAACTAGCGTTTGAGAAGATGTGACAGAAGGAAACTCTGAAATCATTGAATCAGAACTTCCTGAAGTAGTAATGTATACAAAATCATCTGTAACTGTCCCTAAATCAGCCAATGATTGTGTAGCGCCCCATGAGGTGTTTGCATTCGTTTGATTTTCAATAGAATACAAAGAGAAGTCAACTGTACCATCTGCATATATTTCCAACAGTTTTGGAGTTCCACCAGAGCAATCACCATCTACTATGGCTGTAAGTACTGGTGTTTGTGCATATGAAATGGCACCAAAACACAAGGTTAATAATAATAAAGTAATTTTTTTCATAAAAAGGTAGTTTAAAGTTAATTTGCTTTAAAATTACATTTATTTTAAGAATAAAACTAATACTATCAGCATAATATTTAATCAATTATTCATTACTAAGAAATTGACATATAAAAACGACTTTAAATTCTCTATTCATAGTCGTTTGAGTGAACTACTGAGAATTATTCATTCTACGGGATTCTTGACAGCATCACGAACTCTCATATTTGAAAAACCTCCATGGAAGAATAAATTTTGAAGCGTCACCTTTTTCGTCACATCGGAGAACATAACAATGATATAATTTACACAGGCTACGGAGCATTTTCCAGGATACTTGTTTAAAGCTCGAAAAATGATGCCTTATTTCCCTTTTTAATAAATTGTATCTGATAAAGTATAAATAGGTAAGTATTTTTGCTGTTTTCTAATGCAACAACTCTTTTGCATGTGTAAGTGCGGAGTCTGAGATCTCTTTACCACTCAACATTTCTGCAATTTCAATGATTCTTTCTTCTGGAGAAAGTTGTTTTAAATTCGTCGTCGTTTTGCCGTTTACATCACTTTTAAAAACTTTGTAATGATGTGCTCCTTTTGCTGCTATTTGTGGCAAATGCGTAATCGTAATTACCTGCATGTGCTGACTCATCTGCTGCATGATTTGTGCTATTTTATTTGAAATTTCACCGGAAACACCCGTGTCTATTTCATCAAAAATAATAGTTGGCAATTGTGTATGTTCAGAGAGTATTTTCTTGACAGATAGCATAATTCGCGACAATTCTCCACCGGAAGCCACTTTTTTAAGTTCACCAAAATTACCTCCTTTATTTGCTGAAAATAAGAACTGTAATTCGTCTTTTCCATTGGTAAAGTAATTTTGAGAAGGTGAAATTTGAATTGAAAAACGAGCATTCTCCATTCCAAGTTCTGAGAGCAAATGCTCTAGTGATTTTTTTAATTTTGGAACCGTTTTTATACGAGCATCGGAAATACTAAGCGCAACTTTGTCTAACTTTTCTGAAATCGCTTCAATTTCTTTATTCTTTGCCGCAATGTTTTCCTCAGCATTTTCTTTCTGCAATAACTTTTCAGAGAGTGTTGTTTGAATATTGATTAAATCCGAGATCGAATTTACATAATGCTTTTTCTGTAAATTATAAATCAGCTGCAATCGATCATTAATTTTCTCGGCCTCATTGGGATTGAATTCCAAAAGCTCATTGGCATTTTCTAATTCACCCACAAGATCATCCAATTCAATTTTAAGACTCGAAAATCGGGTTGCTATTGCTTCGTATTCTTTTGAAAATGGTGCTACTTTTTGTAGGTTACTTGCCACAGATGACAATAGATTTTGAATTCCTATTTCATCACTAATCGTTAGCGACAATGCTGCTGACAAATGCAATTGAATTTCTTCTACATTATTCAGTTTGTCCAAAGAGACTTCTAAAGTTTCTTGTTCGTTTGCAACCAAATTTTCCGCCTCTAACTCTTCAAACAAATGAAGATTATAGTCGTATTGTTGGTTCGCTTCTCGTTGAGTTTCTTCTATTTGAAGTAGTTCTTTTTTAAGTGTATTTAACTGCTTTAAACCTCTTTTATAGGAACCTATTTTTGTTTGATTCTTAGAAAGTGCATCAATCATGGTAAATTGAAAATTCACATCCGACAGTTCACTTGTTTGATGTTGCGAATGCACATCCATCAATTTTACTTTAAGGGCATTTAACACAGATAATGTCACTGGCGTATCGTTTACAAACGCGCGGGACTTCCCCGAAGGTAAAATCTCTCTACGAATAATCGTATCCTGTTCATAATCTAAATCCGCATTTTCAAAAAAGGATTGAAGTTCATAAGTGCCAATCGCAAGCTTTGCTTCTACAAAACATTTTTTCGAATTGTCTTTTAAAGCAGACAAATCGGCTCTATTTCCAAGCACCAAACCTAAAGCACCTAACAAAATGGACTTTCCTGCTCCTGTTTCTCCTGTTATAATAGACAAACCAGATGAAAAATCAATGTGTAAATGATTGATTAATGCGTAATTATTTATGGAAATGGAACTCAACAATGGCTGATTATTTTAAAAATTAAAATTACTAAATCTTAATGAATATTTCTAATCTAACTTCCGCCATTTTGCGCTGTTATTTGGAGATATTTTACGAAGCGTTTTGGCCACTAATGAAACCTTTTGTGTTTTGCTTCCTCCAGAGTATAAATTCACAATTTCGTCGGATTTGGCATCTAAAAACAACCGAATGAGATAATTTCCAACGGTTTTATTAAAAATTGATTCCAAAGAAATCAAACTATTCTCAATGGCCTGTTTTGCAGCACGTTCGTTTTTGTGTAAATTATCAAATCCCTTTCGATGGTAATCGTATGAAATCGTTCTATAATTTTTGAGTTTCGGAGACAAGAGGTTGTCAATCAATAAATAACGATTTTGCTTCCCAACTACATTTTGCCATGATTGAATACCACTTTGCTGCGCTTGTAACATTACATTTTGTGCTTCTTTTAAATATTTTTCTCCACCGTACTTTTTAAAAGTATCCGCATCTGCTCCTAAAATAATGTTGACATAAAAGACAATGGTAGAGATTAAATTGCTATCAAATGAATTTGGATTGTAGATAAACGGATCAAACTCGTTGTAAGTAAAAGAAAATTTCTCATCTCTTATATTTAAAATCGGTGAATCGTAAGTGGTCCCATAAACGGGTCTTGTAGATTGTACTTGAATGGATGCTTGAAAGGTATTATTGTCTCTTGAAGTAATGATAATATTCACAGCACAGTTAATGCGCTCTTCCACCTCAACCTCATTATCGGTCCATTTTGTTTGATTGATAAACTCAGACAAAGAACTTTGTAGGGTTTTAAACACCTGCACATTCGAACCTTGTACTTGTGCTGAATTTACAGTCACCAAACAATTTAATTCTTGTGCACTAATACTAATGATTGAAAAAAACAGGAAGAAAAGGGCTATTTTTTGTTGCATTTTTTTGGTTTTATATCAAGTTCAAGAAGTGTTAGCATCTAAAATACAGGAGAGTTTTCAACTACTTTAAAGACGATATCTTACACTTATAATTTGGCGACAATAGCATTCATAATGTCTTCAGCTACTGCATATTTAGACTTCAAATCGAATGTTTGCATGCTCAAATCTTTATCAATAATAGTAATTTTATTGGTATCTGTTGCAAAACCAGCTCCTTTATCTTGTAAAGAATTCAAAACAATGAGGTCTAAATTTTTCTTTTTCAACTTACCTTTTGCATTTTCCGCTTCGTTATTTGTTTCCAATGCAAAACCCACTAATAATTGATGTTCTTTAATTTCACCTAAAGAAGCTAAAATGTCTTTTGTCTTTTCCAAAACAATTTCAATGGTAGCCTCCTTCTTTTTTATTTTCTGAGCAGCCACATTTTTTGGTCGATAGTCTGCAACCGCTGCAGACAGTATCGCAATATCAGTATCTTTATAATACAGATGGGCTTGGGCATACATTTCTTCGGCTGATTTCACATCAATTCTTTTCACAAATGAATGCTGAATGGTTTCAGCACTCGGACCAGTAATCAAAATGACTTCTGCTCCTAAATTTGCTGCTTTTTTTGCAAGTGCAAACCCCATTTTTCCAGACGAATGATTACCTATAAAACGAACGGGATCGATTGCTTCGTATGTAGGGCCTGCAGTTAATAGTACTTTTTTTCCTTTTAAAGGCAGTTTATTTAGAAGATCCTTCTCTATAAACGATAGAATATCTTCGGGTTCAGCCAGTCTTCCTTCTCCAACCAAACCACTCGCTAGTTCACCGGAGGTAGCAGGTATCATAACATTGCCAAAATGTTGTAATTGATCTAAATTATTTTTTGTTGATGGATGAATGTACATATCCAAATCCATTGCTGGAGCAAAATAAACCGGGCATTTAGAAGATAGATAGGTCGCCAACAATAGGTTATCGCAAACACCATTTGTCATTTTTGAAAGCGTATTTGCAGTGGCAGGCGCAATGACCATGATGTCTGCCCATAGCCCTAAATCTACATGATTGTTCCAAAGTTCGTTTTCTGCTTCTTTATCATAAAAAGTAGAATGAACAGGATTTTTGGAAAGTGTAGAGAGCGTGAGTGGGGTAATAAAATCTTTAGATGCAGGAGTCATAATTACTTGAACTTCAGCACCTCTTTTAATGAATAAACGGACTAGACTTGCCGTTTTGTAGGCGGCAATTCCAGCAGTGATACCTAATAACACTTTTTTACCGCTTAAAACAGACATATTATTCTGTTTCTGGTGTTCTGTGATATACTTTATTATTTAACCATTCCTCAACAGCTAGAGCTGTTGGCTTTGGCAATCTTTCATAAAATTTAGAAACCTCTATCTGTTCCTTATTTTCAAAAACCTCCTCTAAACTATCATTGTAAGTGGCAAACTCATCTAATTTATCAACCAATTCTGTCTTTAAATCGTTGTTGATTTGAGTCGCTCTTTTTGCGATGATTGAGATGGCTTCGTAGATGTTTTCTGTCTGCGCTTCAATTTCTTTTTTGTCATAAGTAACAGTACTTACAGCAGCTTTCGTTTCTTTATAATCCATGATTGTTATTTACTTTTTTGTTTCAATTTCTATTTTCCCTTTTTGTACTAAATCCGCTACTCTAGCTTGCTCTTTTTGTAAAGTATCCAACATTTCATTGGCATCTACTAGATACTTAGATTCCGGGAAGTTTCGCTTCAATTTATCATAAGCATTTATCGCATCTTTAATTCGTTCTAGTTTTCTTCTATCAAAACTTTTTAGAACAAAATCGTGTGCAGCTTTTAAACGATAATAAAGAGCTTCTTCTTTAAACTCAGAACCTAGATAGTCAGACAATAGGTTATCGAAAGCCTGAATTGCCGCTTTATAATTTCTTAAATCGTAATCCGCAGTTCTATAATATGTTTTTGCAATTTCAAAGGATTTTTTTTGTAATTTTAGTCTCAACTCAGCATAATGTTTATTTGCTTCGGGAAGTTTTTCAGAATCTGGATATTCATTTATAAATCCTTGAAAAGCTTCTAATGCTTTATTGGTATCTGTCGGATCTAAACTAAAAACTGGAGATGCTAACTTATAACTGTAGGCAGATAAAAAAGAAGCTTCTTCTTTCTTTGAACTTTTTGGGTAATTACTTGCAAACCGATCAAAGTAATATCCAGCTGTTGTATAGTTTTTTTCATTGAAATTAGATTGCGCAACCATAAACTGGATTCTTTCCATTTGAGGTTTCCCTCTATAATAGGGAGTTACTTTTTCAAACAAACGCAATGCCTTGGTATACTTTTGAGATTCGTATAATTTGACAGCCATTTTGTATTGTTCTTCTTCAGAACCCTTATTAAGCACTTTTTGATATTCTCCACAAGAGAATAACATAGCACAAAGCAGGAATAAACAAGCTAAATTTTTATTTTTTTGCATCGGGCAAAATTACTAATTAAATATGGATTAATAAAACGATTTTCAAACACTCTTGATTGTGTTTTGCAATAATGCGCAAAAAACAGCATTATAGAACATTCTTGGGCGCTAAAAGTTTGTTAATCTTATCTTTTATTGAAAAGAAAACACAAAAGATATGGCACAGATAATGCTAAAAATTATTAACAAATTCGACAATCCTAGACTGCAAATCAGCGCTAGTTTTTACCAATGGCAAACGAACCTCATTAGAAGTTATATTCAAAGCCTGTAAAACGGTTTTAATTCCCGCAGGATTATTCTCTTCAAAAATATAATCTACAACATCCATTAATTGAAAATGCAACTGATACGCTTCTTTGTTTTTGCCTTCCAAACCGAACTGAATCATTTCTGAAAATACCTTTGGAAATGCTTGCCCAATTACTGAAATCACTCCTGAACCACCAGCTAAAGTAATTGCCAGAGCAAGATCATCATCTCCAGAGATGATTGCAAAATCAGCAGGCTTATTTTTGATCAATTCTAAATATTGTTGAGTGTTATTCCCAGCTTCTTTAACACCGACAATATTTTTAAAACCATTTGCCAGTCGTAAAGTTGTTTCAACAGACATGTTTTTTGCAGTTCTTCCAGGAACATTGTATAGGATAACGGGAACTGGTGAAGCTTCTGTGATGGCTTTAAAATGCTGATAAAACCCTTCCTGGGTTGGCTTACTGTAATAAGGTGCTACAGATAAAATAGCATCGATGCTAGAGAAATCTCTTGTTTCTAATTCATGGACAACACGAGCAGTATTATTCCCTCCAACACCTAAAACCAAGGGCAACCTTCCTTTATTGGCGGTCACAATTACCTCAATTATTTTTAATTTTTCTTCTGATGTAATCGTAGCACTTTCGCCAGTAGTACCATTAATCACAAGGTAATCCACACCGTTATCGATATTGAAATTCACTAATTTTATAAGCGAATCAAAATCGACACTTTTGTCAGTTTTAAAAGGGGTTACCAAAGCAACTCCGGTTCCTACAAATTTTTGCATTCTTTTTTGTGTTTATGAGTTGACAAAAATATTAAATTAATTATCGTAAAAAGCAATCAAAACTTCTAAACACCATAATTTCACAACATCCTCTTTTTTTGTTGAATTATAACGCTTCGATACTCCCGAGAATTTGAAGATATTTTTCAAGCTCAGCATGAAAACTGTCAATATTACCAATACGTTCTGAAATTTCTAAATCAAACAAAGATTGATTGACATTCGAAAAACCTATTTTAAAACTAGCCTGCGATTGTTTCACAAGGCTTTCTAAAAAAACATGATTTCTATCAAAATAACAAATTAAAATATCAAAAGGAGTATCTACAAAAATTTGCAAGCTCACATCATTGATTTTTCCTTTCCAATTAAAATCATTACTAGAAAAATGATGAAAGGATTTTTCGTCACTTTTATGGAATTCTCTGTAGCAATACCAGTTGACACTTCGATATTCTGGAAATAATTTTTTAACTTTTTCTTGAAACTCATGAACATCATTCAATGCCATTGTCGATACAATACCAATGTTTTTTATTTTGTTATTGACAACAGCTCTTTTACTTGTTTTGGAAGATTGCTGAATTTCCTTTTGTAAAAAATATTTTTTAATTTTAGAAAAAATCATTTGCTGTAATTGATAATAGCTTAAATTCGCTAGAACAAATTTACTTAAAAAGAGCTTACCAAATCTATGAAAAAAGCACTTCTTGTTTTCAGCCTCATAATAATCTTTATTGGATGTGAAAAAAAAACATTTTCCCTTGTTAAAATAACCGCCGATATCATTACGATTGATAGTGCTTTTAACGAGAAAGCAGCCTATAAAAAACTGATAGCACCCTACAAGAACAAAATGATTGCAGAAATAAATTCTGTAATTTCATATGCCCCAAAAAACATTAACCGATATGATGGGAAAATGCAAAGCTCTTTGGGGAATTTATTAGCGGATTTATGTTATGAAAGAGCGAATATAATTTTCAAAGAACGTACAGGAAAAGAAATCGATTTTTCAGTGTTTAACTATGGTGGAATTAGAGCAAGTATTTCTAAAGGAGCCGTTACAAATAAAAACCCTTTTGAATTAATGCCTTTTGAAAACAACTTGGTCGTTGTGGAACTTTCTGGAAAAAAAATAATGGAACTTGTCGACTACTTTATCAAAAATAAAAGTGCACATCCCCTTTCTAAGAACATTGAACTGCTTATTAATACCGATGCATCCTATCAATTAAAAATAAACAATCAAAAATTTGATCCTACAGAAAACTACTTTGTTTTAACTTCTGATTATTTGCAAAGTGGGGGTGATAACATGGATTTTTTTAAAAATCCAATTTCACTTTTCAAAACAGATTATAAAATGCGACATGCCATCATCGACGAATTTAAAAGCTTAGATACATTGAGAGCCTCGGTAGACAATCGCGTAATACTTCAATAAAATGGACAGAAGAAAATTTTTACACCAAACTGCTGCTGCTGCCGTGTTAACTTCTATTGGCGGCTTAACGTTGCCAAGCTTTACCAATAAAAAAAAACACATTACCATTTTACACACCAACGATACCCACAGTAGGGTTGAACCTTTTGAAACCTCGCATCACAGGTACGCCAACCAAGGAGGTGTTGCCAGAAGAGCTACTTTAGTGGAGCGTATTCGTAAAGAAAATACAAATACATTATTATTAGATGCCGGAGATATCTTTCAAGGAACGCCCTATTTTAATTATTTTGGTGGTGAATTAGAATTCAAGCTAATGAGCATGCTAAAATACGATGTTGCGACCATTGGAAATCACGATTTTGACAATTCAATCGAGGGTTTGTACAAACAATTACCAAATGCAAATTTCGATTTTGTTTCTGCAAATTATGATTTTAAAAATACGGTCTTAGATACTCATGTAAAACCTTATAAAATAATAATGAAAGATGGGATTAAGATTGGAGTTTTTGGCTTAGGAATACAATTAGAAGCTTTGGTAGATCCAAAAATGTACAAAGAAACCAAATACATAGATCCTTTAGAAATTGCCCAAGACATGAGTCGAATTTTAAAGGAAGATGAAGAATGTGATTTGGTGATTTGTCTTTCACATTTGGGCTATTTTTACAAAAAAGATCCCACTAAAATATCGGATTTGAATTTAGCAAAAAACACCAAAAATATTGATTTAATTATTGGCGGACACACCCATACTTTCTTACCAAAACCAACAATAGTAAGAAATAGCGCCGATAAAAACATGTTGGTCAACCAAGTAGGTGCTTATGGAGTTAACTTAGGTAGAGTTGACTTCTATTTTGATGAAAACAATGAAAAGTTTTCAGAAGGAACTACTATTTTGGTCTGATAGGACACCTGTAATTTAAAGGTCATTTTAACCAATCATATCCATAAAATCCTGTTCTGAAATAATCGCAACACCCAAATCTTGGGCTTTGGCCAATTTACTCGGTCCCATATTATCACCAGCAACAATAAAGGTTGTTTTTTTTGAAATTGAAGAACTTACTTTTCCACCATTATCTTCAATTGCTTTTTTAAGTTCGCTTCTAGATAATTGATAGAAAACACCAGAAACTACAAATATTTTCCCCTCCAATTTATTGGTTTGATTCTCCAAACTTGCTGCAGAAACCGCTAATTGTACTCCATATTGTTTCAAACGATCTATCATTTGAATATTACTTAAATCGTTTGAAAAATCAAGAATACTTTGTGCGATCCTGTCTCCAATCTCATCTACAGAAATTAGGGTTTCAAAATCAGCAGCCATTAAATTCTCAATCGATTTAAAGTGTTTGGCCAATTTCTTTGCAACGGTTTCTCCCACAAACCGAATTCCGAGAGCAAATAATACTTTTTCAAAAGGTATTTCTTTTGATTTCTCAATTCCTGCAATCATATTCTGTGCAGATTTCGCGGCCATTCTTTCTAATGGAATTACTTGTGCTTCGGTTAAATCATACAAATCTGCATAACCAGAAATCAAGTTTTCTTTACGCAATAAATCGACAGTCTCTCCTCCTAACCCGTCAATGTCCATCGCTTTTCTTGAAATAAAATGCTGGATTCTTCCTGTTATTTGTGGTGCACACCCATACTCATTGGGGCAATAATGTTTTGCATCTCCTGCTGCTCTGACTAATTCTGATTCACATTCTGGGCATTTGGTAGCATAGGAAGTGGGTTGAGAATCAGTTGGACGTTTTGAAAAGTCGACGGCGATGATTTTAGGGATAATCTCCCCTCCTTTTTCTACAAAAACAGTATCGTTGATTCGAATGTCTAATTTCTCTATTTGATCTGCATTGTGCAATGAAGCACGCTTTACAGTGGTTCCTGCCAACTGAACAGGCGCTAAATTTGCGACGGGGGTAATAGCACCTGTACGCCCTACTTGATAGCTGATTTCATGTAAAACAGTTGAAACCTGTTCTGCCTTAAACTTATAGGCAATGGCCCATCTTGGCGCTTTTGCAGTATAACCTAACTCTTCTTGTTGCTGTAAATCATTCACTTTTATAACAATACCATCAGTTTCGTAAGGCAAATTATGGCGCTCAGTATCCCAATGCTTAACAAAGTCAAAAACAGCTGAAATTGATTTTGCAAGTGCAATCGTTTTTGGCACTTTAAACCCTACTTTTCGAGCTTTTTCTAAACTTTCAAAATGGGTTTTGTATTTTCTTTCTTCAGTAACAACTTGGTATAACAAACAGTCTAATGGACGTTTTGCAACTTCAGCACTGTCTTGTAGTTTTAAACTTCCACTTGCAGTATTTCTTGGGTTTTTATATTCTTCTTCTCCATTTGCTGCTCGTTCTTCGTTCATTTTATGAAACCCTTTTAAAGGCAAAATGATTTCGCCTCGCATTTCAAAATTGGAAACAAAATCTCCATTTAGTAATAAAGGAATGGAACGAATTGTTTTGATGTTTGTGGTTACATCATCTCCTTGAAAGCCATCTCCTCGGGTTACTGCTTTTATAAATTGTCCGTTTTCAAAAGTTAAGTTTATAGAAGCACCGTCGTATTTTAATTCACAGGTAAATTCTATTGCATCGGTTCCTAGCACTTTTTGTACTCTTTTTTCCCAATCCAATAAATCGTCTTTGGAATAGGAATTGTCTAAAGAATACATTCTGTTCTTATGCGAAACGGTTTCGAAATTCTTTGTAATTCCACCGCCAACTCTTTGGGTAGGTGAGTTTGAATCAAAAAACGCTGGATTTGCTGCTTCTAAAGCCTCTAGCTCTTTTAATTTAACATCAAACTCGTAATCTGAAATTGTAGCATTGTCTAGCACGTAATAATCGTGATTGTATTGACGTAATTGGTCGCGAAGTGCTGTTATTTTTTCTTGAATTGTCATGGTTATTAGTCGCTTACAGTTCCTGAGAATTGATTGATTTTTGAATGGATTGGATTGCCAGAAGAACGTCTAAAACTTGCAACTTGTCCTGTATGCCAAATGGCATCAGCAATAGGGCCATTTATTAAATTATACATTCTACCTAATATACTTTGAGCTGTATACACATCTGTAGTTGCAGGAATTTGATAAAAAGGTAATGTCTCTTGAGCACTTGTGTTATTGAGCACAAAAAATAGCGAAAGGATTAACAATAGTAATTTCATGTATTTTCTTTGAAGTGCTAATTTAAGGAAAAGTTTAATTTTATGACGGTCTTCAACGCAGAGAAAATTGAGTTCCCATTTCCCTTCCGACTTCTATAAATTGGCAAGCTAGTTTAGCCCTGATTGAACGGCTTGTTTGAGCTCTCACACTTTTTGGTGTGAAGCGAGAAGTGAAAGCAGGAAATAGCTTCTAAAAACAAACCCCGAAACAAAATTGATTCGGGGTTTTATAATTCCTCTAAGAAAATGTTTAATTAAAGGTCTAATAATAAGTATATCTTCTCACTTTTGCGATGTACTTTGCCAAACGCATTACTTGATGTGAATAGCCATATTCATTGTCATACCAAACATAAATAACGATACTTTCTTTATCTGTAATGGTTGCCTTACTATCATAAATAGCCGGTGCTGTAGTACCAATAATATCGGAAGAAACCAGTTCGTTATCTAGAGAATATTTAATTTGCTCGACCAAATCTCCTTCTAATGCGTATTGTTTGATAATCGCGTTTAGGGTTTCTGTGGTTACTTCTGTTTTTAATTGAAGGTTCAAAATGGCTAATGAACCATTAGGAACTGGAACACGAATGGCATTGGAGGTTAATTTCCCTGCTAAAGCAGGTAGTGCTTTTGCGACCGCTTTTCCTGCACCTGTTTCTGTAACCACCATATTTAATGCAGCAGCTCTACCCCTTCGATATTTATGATGCATATTGTCTACTAAATTTTGATCATTAGTATAGGCGTGAATGGTTTCTAAATGTCCTTTTTTTATTCCAAAATTATCTTCTAAAACTTTTAAAACAGGAGTAATGGCATTGGTGGTACAAGAGGCAGCAGAAAAAATAGAGACCTTGTCTGGATGATGCGTTAAATGGTTGACACCATAAACAATATTTGGAATTCCTTTTGCTGGCGCAGTTAGTAAAACTTTAGATGCTCCATTGGGAACTAAATGCCTACTGAGAGCTTCTTTGTCTCTAAAAGCTCCTGTATTATCTATAATTAAGGCATTGTTAATTCCGTATTGGGTATAATTAATGTCTTCAGGCTGTTTGGCAGCAATCATATAAACCGTAGTTCCGTTAATGATTAAAGCATTGTTTTCAACATCGGTTGTTACGGTGCCTAAAAAATCGCCATGAACGGAGTCAATGCTTAACAGTGATGCTCTCTTTTCTAATACAGTTTTGTTGATTTCACCACGCGTGACAATGGCTCTCAATCTTAATTGCGATCCTTTGCCCATTTTCGTCATCAATTCGCGAGCCAACAAACGACCAATTCTACCAAAACCATACAAAACAACATCTTTGGGTGCTGCATTTTCAATCTCTTTTACAGCGTTCAATTGATGTTTTACAAAAGCCACTTTGTCTTTGCCTCTTTTTGGATTTAAATAATATTCATAAGCCAATTTACCAATATCTAATTTTGATGCTGGTAAGGTTAATTGCTGAATAGCTTTTGCAATATCCAAAGCATCTAAAATTGTAATTGGTTTGCTAACAAACTCTTTTGCATAGTTGATTAGATGTAACACCTCTCCAGCTCTTTTGTCTATTAAAGGATTCCTAAACAATACCAGTTCAATGGTTTTATCATACCACAAACTATTTACGATATTGATGAATTCTACAGTTGCTTTTCTGTTTTGTGCTTGCGCCAAAACTTCTGTTTCATAATTAATTATTGTTGCCATCGGATACTAAAATTATTATTTTTTCGGCAAAAGTATTTCTTTTTATTGGAAACACGAAATCGATTTCGTTAAAATTGTTAAAACATAAAAATCCTGATGAAAGTCAGGATTTTTATTCGTCAATTTGTTCTACAATTTATCTATAAATATACTTTTCAGTTTCCCCATTTAAGGTGATCATTTCTACAATAATTCGATACCTATTACTTGCCATGTTATCTAGTAAGCGGACAGTTTCTTTTGCATTGTTTACATCTTGGTTATTAATTTTTGTAATAATATAACCTTTTAAATTATTTTCGACGCCATCTTTACCTGTTCTAATAATTTGTACACCCTGTTGAATCCCTCTTTTCTGCTTCTCCTTTTTTGTAAGATCTTTTAACTCCCATTGAAATACTGAAGAGATATGCCTTTCTATAGATTTTGATAATTTGACTTTTTTAACATAGACTTCTCCACCTCTAAGAATAGTAACATCAACAAAATCCCCGGGTCTTTTGGCAGTTAATTGCCCTTTTAAATCTGAGAATTTTGAAATTTTAACATTGTTGATTTTGATAATAACGTCTCCTTTTTTAAGTCCAAAATTTTGACCTCGCTCTGTCAATTCTAAAACACCAGAAACTTTTACGCCCTCCTCATCATAGCTAGTGTCAACATTGATTCCTAAAATGGCTTGTTGCACAGCTCCAAATTCTAAGATATCATCTATAATTTTTTTTGCAATATTAGAAGGCACCGCAAAAGAATATCCTATAAATGAACCCGTTCTCGACGAAATTGCTGTATTTACACCAATCAACTCTCCTTGGGTATTTACCAGTGCACCGCCACTATTCCCGGGATTCACTGCAGCGTCGGTTTGAATGAATGATTCAATATTTCGATTGCCTTCCAAATCTCTACCCTTCGCACTTACAATTCCAGCCGTTACTGTTGATGTTAAATTGTATGGATTTCCAACAGCCAATACCCACTCCCCTATTTGTACAGCATCTGAGTTCGCAAAAGGTATGTATGGCAACTCTACATCCGTATTAATTTTTAACAATGCAATGTCATTACTTGGGTCTGTACCAATTAAAGTTGCTTTGTGTTTTTTCCTATTATTCAAAGTGATTTCTATATCCGTAGCACTCTCTATCACATGATTGTTGGTAACGATATAACCGTCTTGAGAAATAATAACACCACTTCCTGTTCCAACTTGTTCATATTTTCTAGATCCGTTTCCATTTCCGTAAAATAATTCCGCCCACGGATTCTTTTGCGTCCTAACAGCGGTATTTTTAACATGAACTACAGCATGCACGGTGCTTTCTGCCGCAATAGTAAAATCTGTCGTATTTTCAATGGTAGAAGTTGCACGAATTGTTGGATTCAAATTTGAATTAATATTAACCATTGGGATCTCAGAGATTTGTTGGTAAACCATTTCTTTTTCGACAAAAGCTTTATAACCAGCTAGCGTGAGAATCCCCCCCAAAAGCGCCATTCCTAAAAAACTAAAAAAATGCTTCATTGTATTTGGTTTTTATTTTTTATAAATCAAATATATAATTTTTGATAACTTGGATAAAGTTGTTTAACATCATTTTAACGGACTTTAACCCATTTTTAACATCTATAAAATCCTATTGAAATTGCTATCTTTGTCTTCATGAAGATCCCATTTTACAAATACCAAGGAACAGGAAATGATTTTGTTATGATTGATAACAGATCAAAACGATTTCCAAAAGAGAATATAACCGCAATATTAAAAATTTGTGATCGCAATTTTGGGATAGGTGCTGATGGGGTTATTTTGATTGAAAATGATGCTGAATTTGATTTTAAAATGATTTATTTTAATGCAGATGGTAGCCAAACCTTCTGTGGAAATGGAGGAAGGTGTGCTGTGGCTTTTGCAAAATACTTAGAAATCATCTCCTTAAAAACAAAATTTACTGCCTTTGATGGTGCCCATTTTGCGAAAATTGAAAATGAAATTGTCTCTTTACAAATGATAGATGTAGATGAAGTAATTGTAAACGATAACAGTGTTTTTACTTACACAGGAACACAACATCATATAGAATTAGTTGAAAATTTAGAGACCTATCCAGTATTTGAAATGGGAAGAAAAATAAGAAATTCCTATCCATCTCCAGGGAGTAATGTGAATTTTGTAGAGCAAGTAAATCACAATACATTTCAAGTAAGAACCTATGAAAAAGGAGTTGAAAATGAAACTTTGGCATGTGGCACAGGAGTCACGGCCGTTGCAATTGCAATGCACAAAACAAAAAAAACAACAAAACAAATGATTAAATTACCCGTTATGGGAGGAAATTTACACGTTTCTTTTGATGAAAACGAAGGAAAATACACCAATGTATTTCTAAAAGGACCTGCAGAATTTGTCTTCAAGGGAGATATAGAAATTTAACTTTTACATAAATCAACTATTAAGGAACATAGAAAAAAAATACATCTGTTTTGATTATCTTGTACAAAAAAAGCCATGAGAATATCCAAAAAATATTTAAGTGACCTAACCTATACTCTTTTAGGATGCTGTATAAATGTTCATAAAGAATTAGGACCAGGATTATTAGAAAATGTATATCATCAATGTTTAATTGAAGAATTAAAATAGGAGAGAATCTCTTTTAAATCAGAATTAGAAGTACCTATAAAATATCGAGAAAAAGAAATAGACACTAAATTAAGAGTAGATTTACTCATACAAAATTGTTTAGTCGTTGATTTAAAATCAGTTAAGGAAATTCAACCTATATTTGAAGCGTAAATACTAACGTACATGCATTTATTGAAAGCACCGAAAGGAATCATTGTAAACTTTAACTGTTTAAATTTATTTAAACAAGGCCAAAAAACTTTTGTGAATGATATTTTTAGAGAATTATCAGAATAAGCTATGAAAACTATGAGTCTATGTGGTCAAAAAATGAATCTACGTGCAATAGAACCAGAAGATTTAGAATTTCTATTTGAAATAGAAAACAATGAAGCCATTTGGGAAGTAAGTCACACACAAGTTCCTTTTTCAAAATATGTTTTAAAACAATATTTAGAAAATGCACACTTAGATATATTTGAAACCAAACAGATTCGGCTTTTAATTGAAGAAAAAAATACCAAGAACCGAATGGGTATGGTTGATCTGTTTGATTTTAATCCACAACATCGAAGAGCAGGAATCGGTATTTTAGTGCATCCTAAATTTCAAAAAAAGGGGGTTGCTTCCATTGCATTAGAAATGATTATCAGGTATGCCTTTTCGCAATTGAACTTACATCAATTATATGCAAACATCATTACAAACAATAAACAAAGTATCTCATTATTCAAAAAGAATAATTTTGTAATGGTAGGTGAGAAAAAAGATTGGATACTCTCAAATGGAGCATTTAAAAATGAATTTTTATTTCAATTAATCAATGAATAAAAAAATAATTTCAATCAGTATTATAGTAATAATATTAATAAGCGGAATGCTTAGCCTTCAATATTACAATCGAATCTTTTCAAATAATATTCGAAAACCAGGTAGTATTTTTATTGAATCAAAAGACGACATTCAAGATTTAAAAAAGAAAATAGCTACATTTTTAGAGGATGAGAATGCTTTTCATTGGGTAGCGGTTCAAAAGAAATTCAAACAACCAAAAGCAGGGAAATACATTTTAAAAAAAGGAATGTCAAATAATGACATTGTCAATCTTCTAAGAAGTGGGAATCAAACTCCTGTAAAAGTAGCATTCAACAATCAAGACACCCTAGAAAAACTAGCACATAGAATTGCGACACAAGTGGAAACAGACTCCACCAAATTAATGCAGGCTTTCTTAGACCCTCTTTTTTTGAAAGAAAACAACTTTACAGAGAAAACAGTGCTAGGCATTTTCATTCCAAATCGTTATGAAGTATATTGGACCATATCTGCTGAAAAGTTTCGTAATAAGATGCTGAAAGAATACACCCTTTTTTGGAATACAAAAAGAGTAGAAAAAGCAAAAAAACTAAACTTATCAAAAAAAGAAGTCATTACATTAGCATCAATTGTTCAAAAAGAAACAGCTCAGATAATCGAAAGACCCATTGTAGCAGGCTTGTATTTAAACCGACTAAAAAAAGGATGGCCCTTGCAAGCAGACCCTACAATAATCTTCTGTATTCGTCAGAAAAAGGGACAAAATACGTTGATTAAAAGAGTATTAACAGCCGATTTAAAAATTGATTCCCCATACAACACCTATTTAAATAAAGGTTTGCCTCCTGGATTGATTTCAATGCCTGACGTTTCCGCAATTGATGCAGTATTAAATGCCAGCAAACACAACTATTTCTACATGTGTGCAAATATTGAAAAAATAGGCTTTCATACATTTGCAAAAACACTTTCTGAGCACAATAGAAATGCAGAAAAGTACCACCGATGGCTTAATAAAAAAGGAATAAATCGATAAAAAAAAGATTTGCCTTCAACGAAAACTAACTCAATGAGTTACCAATCCCTTTACAAAAGCAATCCCAAAGGAGGTTCAAAGGTGTGATCTATTTAAATCATATGGTTTTTTTTTAGAATTCCATTAAAAGTAATAAATAATGAAAACCCTGTTTTTTATTATCAAATTCACAAAAAATATGGTTTTGCCACAACAATTTGACAGCAAAAAAGAGCAAAACCCATATTATTTATATTTATTTTAAAATTTAACATTCTGATAATCAGTAGTATGAAATTAATCTTTAAATTTGTAAACGCAAAACAGAAAGTTATTATTTATCAGAAAGTTATTTTTATTAGCACTTACGCTATTTTTATTCATCAATGCAACGCTTATAGAACCAGTTAAGAGCATTGAAGTTAAAAATAACAATTCTCCAAAAAACAACTCATTAGAATTCCCTTACCTACAAAAAAACTTTGTTGGCTTTAAAGAAGCGCTTGCTTTTAAAGAATCTCAAGGAAGGTATAATGTGATCAACACCTTAGGATATCTCGGAAAATATCAATTCGGAAAAACAACATTAATGCGATTTCGAATATACAATACAAAAGAATTTTTAAAAAACCCAGAATTGCAAGAAAAAGCGTTTGCTGCTTACTGCTCTGTAAACAAATGGATTTTAAGAAAAGATATTAGACGCACTGTTGGAAAAATAATCAATGGAATAAAAATTACTGAATCTGGAATTTTAGCAGCGGCTCATTTAGGCGGTGCAGGAAATGTAAAAAAATATTTGCGAAGTAACGGAAAAATCCGTTTCTCAGATGCTTACGGATCTTCGATTCAATCTTATTTAAAAAAATTTGCGGGTTACAATGTTTCTAACATCAAAGCAGATAGGATGGCAAAAGTTTAAATAATTCATGAGAACATAACAGAGCATACTAATTTTAATGCTACTCTAAATAAGCAGTATCAAAATCTCTTTAGTGATACTGTTACTCTTATTTATGAATAATAAAAATCGCTGGCTTCTTATATAAATCTGGAGACTGCTGTTTCCAATCTTGTACGGCAAATGTTTTGATGTATTCTGAAGAGAGGGTAATGTCTGCTGCAATACACAAGCGGGTAGATGGAGACAAAACCGCCTTCAAATCTGCAAACATTTTCTGATTTCGATAGGGAGTTTCAATAAAGATTTGTGATTGATTTTTATCGACAGATAACTTTTCCAATTCCTTAATTGCCTTTTTACGTTCCCCTTTATCAATTGGCAAATATCCATTAAACGCAAAATTCTGACCATTCATTCCAGAACTCATCATTGCCATTAATATTGAAGAAGGTCCTACTAAAGGAACCACTTGAATTCCTTTTTCATGGGCCAACTTAACAATCGATGCGCCAGGATCTGCAACGGCAGGCACCCCAGCTTCAGACAACAAACCAACATTGGTTCCGTTATTACAAATATCCAAATAGAAGCGTGTTTCTAATTCTTCAGCATACTTATCTAATGGCATAAGATGTAATGAAGACTGCATTTTTTTTGGAGTAATTTTTTTAATAAACCTTCTAGCAGTTTTTTCATTTTCAACAATAAAAAAATCAATATCCTTAATCACCTTTTTCACAGATAAAGGCATTACTTCTAAAGGTTCTGTATCTCCTAGCGTAGTTGGAATTAAATATAATTTACCGTTCATTTTGTAATTTTTCTGCGATTATTGAACAAGCTTCTTCAAGCATCATATATACTTTTTCAAATCCCTGAGTACCCCCGTAATAAGGGTCTGGGACACTATGATTTGAAAGTGGATTGACTTCATTTAAAATCAGTTTCACTTTAGCAATATGTGCATTTTTTTTAGCCAATTTTAAAATATTTTGATAATTACTTTCATCCATTGCGTAAATAGTATCAAAATTTTCAAAATCGGTCACCCTAAATTTTCGTGCTTTTTGATTTTTCAAATTTACATTGTATTTTGACGCGATGTATATTGAGCGTTTGTCTGGAGCATTCCCAATATGATACGCAGCAGTTCCAGCAGAATCAACAAAAACAAGAGCTGAATTCACTTTCGATTGCAGCACCCCTTCAGCAATTGGAGAACGACAAATGTTTCCCAAACAAACCATGAGTATTTTATGCATAAAAACGGAATTAGAAAGTCAATTTCTTCGTTAAATCTTCAACGTATTTTTTAAATTGCTTATCCGTTTCAGTTAAGTTATCAACAGTTTTACAAGCATGCAAAACAGTTGCATGGTCTCTTTGTCCAATTTGATTCCCAATACTTGCCAATGAAGTTTTTGTTAATCTTTTGGCAAAAAACATGGCCAGTTGTCTTGCTTGAACAATGTGGCGCTTCCTAGTTTTAGATTGTAAGGTAGCAACATCCATATCGAAGTATTTCGAAACTTCTTTTTGTATGTAATCGATAGAAACTTCTTTTTTGGTATTTTTTACAAACTTATCGACAATTTGTTTTGCCAATTCGATAGAAAATTCTCGTCTATTAAACGAAGCTTGTGCAATCATTGAAATAATTACTCCCTCTAACTCTCGAACATTTGATTTGATATTCTTAGCAATATACTCTACAATCTCTTCGGGCATTTCAACACCATCTCTGAAAATTTTATTGTGAAGAATAGAAACTCTTGTTTCGTAATCTGGTGCTTGTAATTCTGCAGACAATCCCCATTTAAAACGAGATAACAAACGCTGCTCTATGTCTTGCATATCTACAGGTGCTTTGTCTGAAGTTAAAATTACTTGCTTTCCATTTTGATGTAGGTGATTGAATATGTGGAAGAAAACATCTTGTGTTCCTGCCTTACCCGATAAAAACTGAACGTCATCAATCAATAAAACATCAATCATTTGATAAAAATGAATAAAATCATTTCTAGTATTTGATTTTACAGAGTCTATAAATTGTTGTGTGAATTTTTCTGAAGAAATATACAAAACAGTTTTGTCTGGATACTTGTCCTTTATGTCAACACCAATAGCATGTGCTAAATGTGTTTTTCCTAAACCAACACCACCATAGATTAACAATGGATTGAAGGAAGTTCCTCCCGGTTTGTTGGCTACCGCCATACCTGCAGAACGTGCCAATCTATTAGAATCTCCTTCAACAAAATTATTAAAGTTATAATTCGGGTTTAATTGAGATTCTATTTTTACTTTTTGTAATCCAGGAATTATAAATGGATTTCTCAATTCTCTTTTACCAGCTTCCAAAGGCATCGTTACCTTTTGTGGTTTTAGAGGATCTCTGTTAGCGCTTGGGATTTTAACAATTTGGGGCCTATTACTACTGTAGGTGTTTTCCATACGAACGTCATAAACCAACTTTGCATCATTCCCTAATTGACGCACTAAAGCAACTCTTAATAATTTAATATAATGTTCCTCTAACCATTCGTAAAAAAATTTACTAGGCACCTGAATCGTTAACGCTTCTCCGGATAATTTTACTGGTTTGATGGGCTCAAACCAAGTTTTATATGCTTGTGGCTTAATATTGTCTTTTATAAAAGACAAACATTCAGTCCAAACGGAATCGGCAGTTAATGTCATTTAGGGTAATTATATTAATGAGTTAATGATTGTTTAAAGCGGAATTTTAATGCTCTCCCAAAAGCACTACAAAAGTGTGAATAAAATTCAGTATAAAAAAATCTATTTGCTATTGATTATTAACTTTTTTTTGCGTACACTACTAACCCTAATATAAATTTCATTTTTTTGAAAAAAAATACTACAAAAATTCGAGTTCGGTATTCTGAAACCGATCAGATGGGCGTTGTATATCATGGAAATTACGCACAGTTTTTTGAAATTGGTAGAACAGAATGGCTTAGAGACATGGGAGTTACGTATAAAAAAATGGAAACCACAGGCATTATGCTACCCGTAATTTCTTTGCAATGCAACTTCATTAAATCAGCGCTCTATGATGATATTTTAATAATTGATACCCTACTCAAAAAAAAACCAACGGTTAAAATTGAATTTGATTATGAAATAAAAAATCAAACCAACGATTTAATCTGTACAGGAAACTCCGTTTTAGCATTTATAAATATGGAAACGATGAAACCGACACGATGTCCAGCATATCTATTAGAGCTTTTAGAATTTTAAAAACACTAAAACTTATACCATTTCTTTAATAACAACTTTGTACAAAGCATCAAAAATTTGAAAAATACGATTTGCTTCACTTTTTCTAACTGAAATTATGTAGGTGCAATCCATCTCTAGTTTTTGATGTACGATAACAATCTGGTTCTCTTTGACAATTCTCATCACTGGATTCATCAAATCATAATTACAGGTCAACTTGAACTGAGCATTTATCGTCTTTTCTATAATTTCAGATGCTTCTAATGCGAGCTGTGCTGACTTTTTATAGGCAGCAATCAATCCACCAACACCCAATTTTGTACCTCCAAAATAACGCACGGAAACAATAAGAATATTGGTGACTTCAAAAGATTGAATTTGCCCATAAATTGGCAACCCTGCAGAATTGTTTGGCTCCCCATCATCATTTACTCTATACTGAATATGTTCCACTCCTATTTGGTAGGCATAGCAGAAATGGCGTGCAGAATGATGTTTCTTTTTCAATATTTCAAGACCGTCTTTAACATCATCTTCAGATAAAACAGGAAAAGCATATCCAAAAAACTTACTCCCCTTTTCTTTAAAAAGAGTTTCCTCGGAAGCAATATCAATTGTTTTATAAGCGTCTTCTTTCATTTAGGCAATGGTAACTAGTATAATTCCAAAAACGGCTAACACCACACCTATTTTGTTTTTCAAACTAAATGTTTCTTTAAAGATTAGCAATCCAACTAAAGTAGATAAAATTACGATTCCAACATTATTGACAGTAAACAACACAGAACTTTCAAAATCTTCATTCTGTAAAGCTTTTATTAAAAATATGATAGAAAAGTAGTTTGGAACTCCTAAAACAAAACCTGCAATGATATTTTTAATCCCAAAAGAGGCTTTTTTTTTAATTTGTTGAATGAGTAAGATAGTAGCTGCAAAAACGGCTGCAATCCCAAACAAACTTCCAGAAAACAAAGACACATCTTTTTGAAGGACAAAATTTACCTCAACATACTTAAGCGTCGTATCGATAACTCCCGATCCAAAAAACAATAAAACAGGAAATAAAATCCCACCAGATTTTGTGTTTGTTTCATTTTTAACAGAGGCCAAATAAACAGCAATCAATGCAATCAAAATTCCAATTACCTTCAAGATAGTAACCGACTCATTATATAAAAAAGTTCCAAATAGTACTGGAACAACCACCGACATCTTCCCAGCAACAGAAGCAACTGAGACACCATTTCGTTGCGCTGTAGTAGCCATGACAAAAAAGATAGAAACAAACAAGGCACCTAAAAACAGTGCTCCTAAAAACCAAGGTTGCTCAGGAATCTCTGAAAGAGAAACCGCTCCATCTGCCAGTACAACCCCCATGATAAATGCGACAATGTAGTTCACAAAAATTGCTTTTAAAGTATCTATTTTATAGATTCCAAAATATTTAAAAATAACAAATAAGCCCGTAGAAAAAAGAATACTTAATAATAGGTAGATCAATTTGAAAATTGTTTTTGATTGAACAAATGAATGATGTCGTCTTGTCCAGGAATTAAATTCCAAGTTTGTATTCCTAATAACTTTGCTGCATCTATATTCTCCTGTGTATCGTCTATAAAAAGTGTTTCTTTTGGAACTAAAGAATGCTTCTTTAAAACGTATTCGAAGATATTTGCATTGGGTTTTCTCATTCTCATTTCGTGCGACAGATAAAAATATCCAAAACAATTTTTAAAAGTATTGTAAAGTCGCATTCCCCAGTTTTCTTGAATCCAAGAAATGTGTAACTCATTGGTATTGCTTAGTAAAAACAAGTTGTAGTTTGCATTTTTTGCCAATTCTTGGAGAAATAGTAATCGATGTTCTGGAAAATCTAATAAAATGGCATTCCAAGCTGCAATTAATTTTTCAGATGAAATTTGAAACTTCGCTTCAAAAAAATCAACAAAACTTTTTGTTGACAACATCCCCATTTCATACTGTTGACAGACCCTTACTGTTTCTTCAGAAATCTCCGAAACCCCTAACTGAGCTAATGCGTTCACTGTTGCTTCTTTATCTAAATTGATAAAAATATCGCCAAAGTCGAAAATGATATTTTTAAGCATTAGTGTATATTTTTAGAAGGTCATTATCAATCCGCGTTTCTGACACTTTTTCTGAAGCTAGACAAGGTGCTTTTACACCCTTATTAAAACTAACAGCTCCAACATAAACATGTGCTTCATCCCAAATTCTAGCATCAATAAAAGTCTGTAACGTTTGAGAACCTCCTTCAATGATGAGCGATTGAATTTTATATTTTCGTAATACTTCACAAATTTGTACTGCTATATTTTTAGAAAAATCAATCGATTCAACATGTATTTCTGGACTGCAATCAAAAGGATATTTTTGTTTTTCAGAAAAAACAATCGTTTGGACACTTCCGTCTAAAACGGCTGCCGTTGCAGAAATTCTTGCAGAGCGATCCAAAACAACTCGAATTGGATTAATACCCGACCAACTTCGTACATTTAATTTCGGATTATCATCAAGAACCGTACGAGTGCCAACCAATACCGCATGTTCCTTACTACGCAGTTGATGGACTTTTTGCTGTGAATACGCATTGGAAATCCAAACAGGTTTTTGGACTGTTCTAGAGTGCGGTGCCACAAAACCATCTTTCGTTTCTGCCCATTTTAAAATGACATAGGGTCTCTTTTTATTTTGAACTGTAAAAAATCTTTTGTGATGGGCTTTACAGGCAGTTTCCAACACCCCTACAACAACATTAATTCCTGAATTTTGAAGCTGTGCGATTCCTTTACCCGCTACAAGAGCATTGGAGTCTTCGCAGCCTATGACTACATTTTTAAGTTGATGTTTCACTATCAAGTCGGCACAAGGTGGCGTTTTACCAAAGTGCGAACAAGGCTCTAAAGTAACATAGAGTGTCGCTTGTTTTAGCAGGGTTTTATTCGCCACAGCATTAATTGCATTTACTTCAGCATGATTGCCACCATAGGGAGCGGTAAACCCTTCTCCAATAATTTTATTATTGACAACGATCACAGCTCCTACAGACGGATTTGGTCGTGTGGTTCCAATTCCATTTTTAGCAATTTGCAAGCAGCGCTGTATATAAAATTCGTGACTCAATAGATTTTAAAGTTTAATTTCTTGTATTTTATCAATAGGATAAGTATTCGAAAAACCAAATACTTTGTATCTTAAATTCCCTTTGAACCTTACTTTAATCGATTTGTTTAAAAAGGAATTGATCAACCCTCCAAGAATACCATTCTTATTATTTTGAAAAACTTTTTTGGTTGGAATCACAGCCGTTAAGGGTACTGAAAATGAAGCTCTCGCTGGCACTTTAAATTCAGCTACAAAAACAGATGCAATCGCTGCACCATTTACAATTATTTGAATTTCATCAGTAGAAATCGTACCGCCAACCCCATTTGGATTCTCAAAAAATGCAACGGCTTTTAATTGAATTGTGTCCGAAGTAACCGCTACAATTTTCACATCATCTACTTTGATAAAAATCGGTTTTTTCTTGACTGAACAACTGCTCATCAACAAAAATAGCACAGAAAAATATAGTAGGTTTTTCATGAAAAATATTTAAAAAAATTGATACCTTGCTATTGCAAAAATAGGGGAATAAATGACAACAGAAGATTTTATCATTAGAGAAATTCAATCCAAAGACAATACGCAGGTTGCTAAAGTAATCCGAAGTGTATTAATTGAATTGGGTGTTCCCAAGGTAGGGACTGCTTATGAGGATAAAGCAACGGATGAAATGTTTGAAAACTTTCAAAAAAAAACGGCTGAATACTATGTACTTGAATACCAAAAACAAATTGTTGGTGGTGCAGGAGTTGCAAAATTAGACAATTTTGAAGGTAATGTTTGCGAGCTTCAAAAAATGTACCTTGCCCCGATCGCAAGAGGAAAAGGACTGGGATCTAAATTGATAGAAAAATGCTTAGAAAAAGCAAAATCTCTAAATTTTGAAAGTTGTTATTTAGAAACAATGCCCTACATGAATGCTGCAAAAGAGCTTTATAAAAAAAAAGGATTTAAAAACCTAGATAAACCCTTGGGGAATACCGGACACTATTCTTGCAATGTTTGGATGCTAAAAAAATTATGACTTTAAAAGAATACAAAAACCTCTTTTCAAAAACATTGTCGGGAAAATATCCGCAAACAGAAATTGATACGTTCTTTTTTTATTTGATGGAAGCCTACTTAGATTTCCAAAGCATTGATCTTGTCTTAAGACCCAATTTTGAACTCTCAACCAAAGTAATCATAGAATTTAAAAGAGCCTTAGAAGCACTCACAAAAGAAATACCAATACAATACATTCTGGGAGAAACTGAATTTTATGGATATCCCTTTATTGTAAACAGGCATACCTTAATACCAAGACCAGAAACAGAAGAATTAGTCGCCTGGATTTTAGACAGCGCAGCTAAAAATACCAAGATACAAATTATGGACATTGGTACAGGAACCGGTTGTATTCCCATTACTTTGGCAAAAAACCTACCCAAAGCAAACCTCTTTGCTATTGATATTTCTAGAGAGGCGTTAAAAATTGCTACTAAAAATGCACAACAGCATGAGGTCAAGATCCAGTTTATTGAAAAAAACATATTGGAAATCACAAACCTTCCTCAAAAATTTGACATTATTGTCTCCAATCCACCCTACGTGAGAAAATTGGAAAAAATAGAAATTAAAAAAAATGTTTTAGAATACGAACCGCATATCGCACTGTTTGTAGAAGATGACAACCCGTTGCTTTTTTATGATAAAATAGCAGACTTATCAAAAGAACACCTTACTAAAAATGGATTGCTTTTTTTTGAAATCAATCAATATCTAGGAACTGAAACCGTTGAAATGCTGCATAAAAAAGGGTTTAAAAATATTGAACTAAGGAAAGATATATTTGGGAAGGACCGAATGATACAATGTACATTTAATGAAGTAGATTCAAAAATTTAGTCTCTAGGAAACACTTCAGAAAACGTTTAAAAAGATTCAATTTTAAATCTTTTTATTTCCATACTTTTGCCAAATGATTAAAGAGATTCAACTCCGCGTAAATTTAATAGAAGAACGCAAAGAAAATATCCTCTTACACAAGGCCGCCAAGCAATTAGACGTGGCTAAAAATGATATTTCAGCTGTAAAAGTATTGCGCAAATCAATTGATGCTCGTAAAAAAGATATCATCTTTAATTACAAAGTAGCCGTATATATCTCGGAAAATATTCCTGAAAAGTCAGCGTATATTTTTAATTACAAAGATGTTTCTAATGCCAAAGAAGTACATATAGTAGGTTTTGGGCCTGCGGGAATGTATGCTGCATTGCGATGTATCGAATTAGGCTTCAAACCTATTGTACTAGAACGCGGAAAAAACGTCCAAGATCGAAGACGTGACATCAAAGCCATTAACCAGGATCATATTGTAGATAATGACTCAAACTACTGTTATGGGGAAGGCGGTGCCGGTACCTATTCCGATGGAAAACTCTACACTCGATCATTAAAACGTGGAGACGTGAGACGGATTTTTGAAAACTTAGTTTTTCATGGGGCAACAGAACAAATTTTAATAGACGCTCATCCACATATTGGAACCAACAAGCTTCCAAAAATCATACAAAATATACGAGAAAACATCCTCAAATATGGTGGCGAGATTCATTTTGAAACACGCGTGGAGGATTTTGTAATCAAAAACCATAAAATACAAGCATTACAACTGCAAAACGGTGAGGAAATGACGGTAAATTCCGTGATTTTAGCAACTGGTCATTCCGCTAGAGACATCTATGAACTGTTGCATAGAAAGAACATTGCCCTAAAAGCTAAATCTTTTGCAATGGGTGTTCGTGTAGAGCATCCCCAAGAAATTATCGACCAAATCCAATATAGCTGTTCTGGTGAAAGAGATGAATTATTACCTGCAGCTGCCTACAGTTTGGTACAACAAGTAAACAACCGTGGAGTCTATTCATTTTGCATGTGCCCCGGTGGATTTATTGTTCCAGCAGCAACAGCAGCAGGAGAAGTGGTCGTAAACGGCATGTCGCCTTCACGTAGAAACAACAAGTTTGCTAACTCAGGAATTGTTGTAGAATTAGACATTGACCGAGATTTTAAAAAATACGAAGAATTTGGCGCTTTAAAAGGACTAGAATTTCAGAAAGATTTGGAAAAAATTTCCTTTTTTGCTGGTGGAAGAACACAAACAGCTCCCGCACAAAGATTGGTGGATTTTGTGGAGGGTAAACTCTCTGCAAATTTAAATGAAACCTCCTATCAACCTGGGTTGAATTCGGCACCACTTCACTCCTTATTACCAAAAATTATTGGAAGTAGATTACGAAAAGGATTTGAAGGTTTTGGAAAAAAAATGCACGGATACTATACCAACGAAGCAAATATTGTTGGAGTAGAATCGCGCACCTCATCACCTGTAAACATTCCAAGAAAAGAGGATTTGGAACATCCGGAAATTGAAGGATTGTTTCCTTGTGGCGAAGGTGGTGGTTATGCTGGCGGAATTGTTTCTGCCGCAATGGACGGAGAACGTTGTGCTGAAGCTGCAATTGCAAAAATTTAAACAACCAGAAAATTAAACAAAAAACCAAGGGGAAATGAAAATAACAATTGGCCGTTCAGACAAAGCTGATTTTCCAGAATTATCACTTTTTGACATCGACTTAAAAGTAGATTCGGGTGCTTATACATCCTCTATTCATTGTACAGACATTCAAGAAATCACTTTAAACGATGCATCCCATATTCAATTCACCCTATTGGACCCAACCCATCCATTATTTAATAACAGTATTTTTAAAACAAAAAAATATACTTCGAAAGCTGTAAAAAGCTCGAATGGAATTACAGAAATACGTTTTTTGATCGCCACAGAAATCAATATTTTTGGGCAATTATTCCCGATAGAATTAACATTAACAGAAAGAAATGAAATGAAATTTCCTATATTGCTAGGAAGGAAATTTTTAAACAAGAAGTTCATCATCGATACTACAAAAAAGAATTTATCCTACAAATTAAAAAACTAGAACGAATGCGCATTGTAATTTTATCAAGAAACCCAAAATTGTATTCTACCAGAAGACTCGTAGAAACAGCAGAGAAAAGAGGCCATGAAGTCTTAGTAGTAGATCATTTGAAATGTAATATTGAGATTGAAAAAAAGTCTCCAAAAATTCACTACAAAGGAGAATATTTAGAAAATATTGACGCAATTATCCCTAGAATTGGTGCTTCAGTCACTTTCTATGGAACAGCGGTAATCCGTCAATTTGAAATGATGAAAGTTTTCACTTCTGTATCATCGCAAGCTTTGACAAGATCTAGAGATAAATTAAGCAGTTTACAAATCTTAGCCAGAGCGGGTGTAGGTTTGCCAAAAACAGTTTTCACAAACTACACAAAGGATGTAGAACATGTTGTTAAATCGGTAGGAGGCGCACCTTTGGTTTTAAAGTTACTCGAAGGAACACAGGGATTAGGAGTTGTTTTGGCAGAAACTAAGAATGCTGCAACATCTGTTCTTGAAGCATTTAACGGCTTAGGAGCTCGAGTAATCGCCCAACAATTCATTAAAGAAGCTGGAGGAGCAGACATTAGAGTATTTGTGGTTGACGGAAAAGTAATTGGAGCAATGAAGCGTCAAGGAAAAGAAGGAGAATTTCGCTCCAATCTTCACAGAGGCGGAAATGCAACCATCATCGAATTGACCGATGAAGAAGAAAAAACAGCCTTAAAAGCAACCAAAGCTTTAGGTTTGGGAGTCGCTGGTGTAGACATGTTACAGTCTTCTAAAGGACCATTGGTATTAGAAGTAAACTCTTCACCAGGTTTGGAAGGGATAGAAACTGCTACCGGAAAAAACATTGCGAAAGAGATTATCAGATATTTAGAAATTCATGCTGAATAAAACTTTTGTCATTTTAGGAAAAGAAATTCCTGAAGGAACCCGTACTATATTGGACCTCGAGGTGGCCAAATTACATACCAGAACAACGGTAAAAATCCCAGTGATTATTGAACGTTCTAAAAACCCGGGACCTGTTGTTTTATTATTAGCAGGAATTCATGGTGATGAGATTAATGGCGTTGGAATTATCAGAGAAATTATTAGTCAGAAAATAAACAAACCAATATCAGGAACGATTATCTGTATTCCTGTTTTTAATATTTTTGGCTATCTAATCCAAACAAGAGAGTTTCCTGATGGACGAGATTTGAATCGGATGTTTCCAGGTTCTTTAAATGGGTCTTTAGCGAGTCAGTTTGCCCATCAGTTTACCAAAGAAATTGCGCCACAGGTAGATTATGTCATTGATTTCCATACAGGAGGTGGAGAACGAGATAATATTGCTCAAATTAGATGTAGCAAAGAAGATCTAAAAGGATTGGAACTTGCGAAAATATTCAATCCGCCAATGATTGTTTTTTCAGAGACTATTTCTAAATCTTTGAGAGATACGCTGCTAAAGATGGGAAAGACCAGCTTATTGTTTGAAGGAGGAAAATCAAAGGAATTAGATGCCTCAATTATAAGTGAAGGTGTAAACGGAACCAGAAACGTCCTAACCCATTTAGGATTGCTTGAAGGTGAAATAACCGTCAGAAAAACACCCATCTTTGTGGAAAAAGCAAAATGGTTAAGAGCATCTTATTCTGGAATGTTTAAAATTATGGTCAAAAATGGAACTTATGTGAAGAAAAAAGAAATTCTTGGAATTATTCAAGATCCTTTTGGCGAATTTAAAAAGAAAATACAGGCTCCTTTTGATGGTCACATCTTCTGTATTAACAAAACACCTATCGTTAACAAAGGAGATGCACTGTTCCACTTAAGCATTGATAAATAAAAAAACTACAGATCGCATAAAATGCCAAAAAAAGGAAAAGCAAAGAATACCACTACCAAGGCAAAGTACAATCGATTGATGCTGCAGAAAGTGAATAAAGTAAAGCTTGAAAAGCAAAGGCATAAAGAGCGTATCAAAGCACTCATAAAAAAAATAAACGAAGAAAAACAGCATTCATAAAAAAACCCAAGTTTTCACTTGGGTTTTTAATTTTCATAATTAAAACTACTACTTATCTATCGCTCCTAAGACACGTTTCATAAAAGCGTTTAATGCTTCTTTTTTCGGTGTTCCTTCTTTGATCATTTTATCAACTTCAACCGCTCCATAAAGATTGGAAATCAATTCGCCAATAACGTCTAATTCTTCATCTTTTAAGGACGGGACTTCTGTGAGTGCCTCTAGGGTTTCAATTGTTTCTAAAACGTAATCTTGATCGTTTTCTTCGATAAAATTGGTCAAGTGTTTTATAATAGGTAGCTTCATTCTATAAAATTTCTGATAAGAATTCTTTCAAAACATCAAACTTATTGGTTTGTGTCTGACCTGCAAATTTACCATCTACAAAAGTAGCAAAAGTTGGAAGATTACTAACATCTGCCAATTTTCTGCTCTCTGGAAATTTCTCCGCGTCAACAATTACGAATGTTGCTGCTTCGTTTTCTGTAGATAACTTCTTAAATTTTGGCTTCATAATTCTACAATTACCACACCATCCTGCAGAATATTGTACGATAACCGTTTGGTTATCGGCAACAATTTCTGCTAAATTGTCTTGATTTAACTCTTGTATCATAGGAATCGAATATTAGTTTGCTGCTAAATAAGCGGCAGTTCCTTTTGCATTTGGCGCCATCGCTGTTTTTCCATCTTCCCAGTTTGCTGGACATACTTCACCGTTCTTTTGAACATGTGCATACGCATCTACCAAACGTATAAATTCATTTACATTTCTACCCACTGGCATGTGGTTTACTCCTTCATGAAATACCGTTCCTTCTTCATCAATTAAATAAGTAGCTCTGTAAGTTACGTTATCTCCTTCAACTTGAATGGTCTGTGTTGCTTCATCAAAAGTTTCATTCGTAATGTCTAAAATGCCTAATACAGAAGATAAATTACGGTTACTATCTGCTAAAATTGGGTAGGTTACACCTTCAATTCCTCCATTATCTTTTGCAGTACTTAACCATGCAAAATGCACTTCTGGAGTATCACAAGAGGCACCAATTACGATGGTGTTTCTTTTTTCAAATTCTCCTAAAGCAGCTTGAAATGCGTGTAATTCTGTAGGACACACAAATGTAAAATCTTTCGGATACCAAAATAACAACACTTTTTTGTTGTTTTTCTTAGCTTCTTCCAATACATTGATTTTAAATGTATCGCCCATTTCATTCATTGCATCTACGCTTAAATCTGGAAATTGTTTCCCTACTAATGTTGCCATCTTTTTTTTTATTGTTGATTAATATTTATCTTTATAAGTACAAATGTAGAGAAAATGAAAGCCTAAATCGAAAAAAGTTGATGGGAACTTTTTATATTCTCATCAACTTTATTGATACTAAACACTACTTTAAATAGTTTTACACTATTTGGATGCATAAAGGGTAACATCCATCTCAGAAACTTCATTTTCACCGAGAATGATAAGCCGTTCAACAACATTTCTTAGTTCCCTAATATTTCCAGTCCAGTCGTATGTTTGTAACTTTTTAAGCGCATTTTCTGAAAAGGTCTTCAGAGGTGTTCCTTGTTCTTTAGCAATTTTTGTGGAAAAGAATGCAACCAACAATGGAATATCTTCTCTTCGTTCGTTTAATGCTGGTACCTTTATTAAAATAACCGCCAATCTATGGTATAAATCCTCTCTAAAACGACCTGCTTCAATTTCTTTCTTCAAATCTTTGTTTGTAGCTGCCACCACTCTAACATTTACTTTTATGTCTCTGTCGGAACCTACTCTTGATATTTTACTTTCTTGAAGTGCTCGCAATACTTTGGCTTGTGCAGACAAGCTCATGTCTCCTATTTCGTCCAAGAAAATGGTGCCTCCAGTAGCGGCTTCAAACTTTCCTGCTCGGTCTTTATTGGCACCTGTAAATGATCCTTTAACGTGGCCAAAAAGCTCACTTTCAATCAATTCCGAAGGGATTGCTGCACAATTTACTTCAATCATAGGCGCTTTTGAACGGTCAGATTTTTCATGCAACCAATGGGCTACTAATTCTTTTCCAGTTCCATTTGGCCCTGTAATTAAAACCCTAGCATCTGTTACAGCAACTTTTTCGATGATCTCTTTGATGTGAGAAATTTCTGGGCTCTCACCAATCATTTCATAGTTTTTACTGACTTTCTTTTTCAAGCGTTTGTTCTCTAGAATCAGCTCTTTTTTATCCAAAGCATTTCGAACGGTATTTAACAAACGATTTAAATCTGGCGGTTTCGAAATATAGTCAAAAGCGCCCAATCGCATCGTATTTACTGCAGTATCTAAATCGCCATGACCCGAAATCATCACAATCGGAATTTCAGGTTTTACTTTTTTTACTTTCTCTAATACCTCAACACCATCCATTTTGGGCATTTTGATATCACACAAAACCAAATCATAATCGTTGTTTAAAATCATTTCTAGACCTTGCAAACCATCGGCTGCTTCTTCAACTTCATAACCTTCATTTTCTTCAGAAATAATTTTTTTCAAAACTCTTCTAATGGCTGCTTCGTCTTCTATGATTAATATTTTGCTCATAATTTTGTTTAAACTTCTTTTTGTTGATATAAATGCACATCTCTTTGTGGAAAAGGTATTGAAATCTTATTTTCTCGAAACAAAGCATCAATTTTAAAACGAATATCACTTTGTGTTGTTGCAGCTTCAAAACTATTATTTAATGTAAAAACAACTTTAAATTCCAATGCACTGTCTCCAAAATTGGTGAAATAGACGGTAGGTCCTGGTTTGGATATGACCTTCGAGCTTGAATTGACTGCTTTTATTAACAAACTTTTCACAAGTTGCACATCCGTTCCGTAAGCAACACCTACAGTAACGGACTCCCTAGTTTCCTCGCCATTTTCTGTCCAATTATATAGACTGTTGGTAAGGTATAAATGGTTGGGAATCACCAATACCTTATTGTCAATTGTTACCGCTCGGGTGGTTCTTAACTTTATTTCTACTACGCGTCCTACTTTTCCTTCCAATTCAATAATATCTCCTACATGCACAGATTGGTCTATCAAAATAAAAATTCCAGAGATGATGTCTTGAAAGAGGGTTTGCAATGCCAAACCAACACCAATAAGTAAAGCTGCTGATGCCGCAAAGATTGCGGTAACATTTACTCCAGAAGATTGCATGGTCACCAAAAAAATGATAATATAAGCCAGCCACCTTAAATACCCAAAAACAGAAACAAATTTCTCTTTGTCATTTTTGGGTAATTTTCTTGTGATTAATTTCATTGAAAACCGCAATAGATAAGAGGCCAAAATTAAAGCAAGAATGACTACTATAATTGTTTGAACAGAAATATGTACATCATCTCCGAAACTGAAACTATAACTTAAAAACGTTTTTATTTTATCCATATATTGAATTTTTTATCCCTTATATTTTATCCATTTGTACAAATCTTTGTAAGTTGGTTTTTTACCATACATTAAGATTCCAACCCTATAAATCTTCGCTGATAACCAAACCATAAAGACAAAGGTAATAATTAATAATGCCATCGAAATGACAAGTTCATACCAAGAAACTCCATAGGGTATTCTCATTAACATAACGATTGGGCTGGTAAACGGGATGATCGAACAAATAGTTGCAATGGGTCCGTGTGGATCATTCATTACCGTTGCAAAACCTACATAGAGCCCTAGGATTAAGGGTGCTATTATTGGCAACATAAACTGTTGTGTATCTGTTTCATTATCTACCGCTGCACCCACAGCTGCAAATAGGGAACTGTATAAAAAGAAACCTCCTAAGAAGTAAAAAATGAATAGCACAAATAATTTTAAAATAGGTAGTCTCGAAATTTCTTGTAAAATTAACTGTAATTTATCTGGATTTACAGCTTCTTTTGCTGCATTCAATTGGTCCTCTGGGATTTTAGATGCTTGCATTTCTAGCATATCTATGCCAAAAACGGCAGATACGATGATGCTTATTACAAACAAAAGTATTCCCCAAATAAAGAATTGCAAGAGTCCTGCAGAGGCATTTCCAATAATTTTACCTAGCATTAATTGAAAGGGTTTTACAGACGAAACAATGATTTCTACAATTCTGCTTGTTTTTTCTTCAATAACGCTTCGCATAACAGAAGTTCCATAAATCATTACAAACATCATTAATAAATATCCAGCGATTGCTCCTACTGCTATTTTTAAACCATTGATTAGTTTGGAAGATTCTTCTCCAGAAAAATTAAACATTTTAATATCCGAAGCGATTTCTGATGCTTTTATTTGCATTAAATCAATTTCAAAATGGATGAGTTTTAAATTTCTTAGATGGGTTTCTACCCGAGCCTCTAATCCGTTCATCAGCGACATTCCCGGGGAATCTATCGAATAAAACGCTATGGATTTGGCCAACAATTCTAAACTGTCTTTTTTAGGAATATAAAGTACGCCATCAAAATCCCCATTTTCTACTTTTTTCTTTGTTTCCGTTAATCCAAGTGCTGTATAATCTTGGTATTTTACGGTTTTAGAATCTTTAAAAATTTCCTTTGTAAATAACCCCGAAGCATCTACGTAAACGATTTCTTTTACTTTTTCGTCGTTCTTTTTCATTAGAAAAACCACCAAAGCACCCATTACCACAATTAAAATAGGACTTAAAAAAGTCATTATTAAAAAGGATTTGTTCCTAACTTTCGCAATAAACTCTCTGTGAATAATTAATTTTAACTTGCTCATCTTAACTATTTTTATTTACAGCCTGCATAAATATTTCATTCACGTCAGGAACTAATTCTACAAAATGTTGTACATGCCCTTGTGAGGTTAAAAAGGATAATAAATCATTTGGATTTTCTCCTTTTTTTAAAGTTACGTTTAATTTCAACCCCGCATTTATGATTCTAAAATCTGCGGGAGAAACTGCATACAATTGTTTTAATTTTGCTTCTACTTCATTTGGATTTGTAGTTGCTAACCCTACTTGAAATGTATTGGTGCGAAAAGCACGTTTTATGTCATCTAGTTTCCCTTCTAAGATTTTATTAGATTGATCTATTAAAGCAATATAATCACACATTTCTTCTACCGATTCCATTCGATGTGTAGAAAAAATAATGGTAGTACCTTCAGCTCTCAATTGCAAAATTTCTTTTGCAATTAACTGAGCGTTTATAGGATCAAAACCCGAGAAAGGTTCATCAAAAATCAACAACTTTGGTTTGTGCATTACCGTCACAATAAATTGGACTTTTTGCGCCATTCCTTTAGAAAGTTCTTCTATTTTCTTATTCCACCAAGCAGAAATATCAAATTTATCAAACCAATACTTCAATCGTTTCTTTGCTTCCGATTTGCTCAACCCCTTCAATTGTGCTAAATACAACGCTTGCTCTCCTACCTTCATGCTTTTATACAAACCGCGTTCTTCTGGCATATACCCTATGTGTTCCACATCATTTGGAGCTAACAATTTACCATCAAAATAAACTTCACCTGTATCTTGCATCGTGATCTGATTGATAATTCTTATCAAAGAAGTTTTTCCAGCTCCGTTTGGACCCAACAAACCAAAGACACTTCCTCTAGGTATGGTCAGTGAAACGTTATTTAATGCCGTAAAATCTCCATAGGTTTTTACTACATTTTTAATTTCTAACAAGTTATTCATTGTTTTTTCATTTGATTTTTCAGAAACATACTATCCATACAAAACTACATTTTTTACACTGAATAAGACACATAACTACTCCTATTGTTACACGTTATAAAAATATAATTACTATGCATGCATAACTTTTTTACAATTTACTATGCATGCATAATAAATTTGTATATCTTTGAGCCAATGAAGAAACAGAAGTCGATAGATCATGAATTAAGAGCCACTTGGCAAGCAGTTGCTAAGATGTACAATGAGCAAGCCGTTAAACATGAAAGTACCATGGCTACAGCATTTGTTCTTTTAAACATAGATGCTGAAAAAGGAACCCCATCTACAGCATTGGGTCCACTAATGGGAATGGAGCCAACGAGCCTTTCGCGTATATTAAAGAACATGGAAGACAAAGGAGCCATTTCTCGAGAAAAAAATCCAGATGACGGTAGAAGTGTTATTATAAAATTGACGCCCTATGGAAAAGAAATGCGTTCGATTTCTAAAGGCCACGTGTACCAATTTAATAACAAAGTAAGAGAACACATAACGGAAGAAGAATTAGAAAGCTTCTTTAAAGTAACCTCTACAATAAATAAATTAATCGCTACTAAAAAGGTTTTTGAAGATCTTAATTTAAAAGCGATTTAAAATCAAACTACAAACAAATGACTAGAAGAATTAAAAAAGTAGCAATCATCGGTTCTGGAATTATGGGAAGCGGCATTGCATGTCATTTTGCCAACATTGGCGTTGAAGTTCTCTTGTTGGACATTGTACCAAGAGAACTAAATGACAAAGAAAAAGCAAAAGGACTCACATTAGAAAGTAAAGTTGTTCGTAATCGTTTAGTAAATGATGCTTTAGGAACATCTTTAAAGTCAAAACCCTCCCCTATTTACAATCAGAAATTTGCCAGTAGAATAACAACTGGAAACATTGATGATGATATACATTTAATTAAGCATGTTGATTGGGTAATGGAAGTTGTTGTAGAGCGATTGGATATCAAAAAAGTGGTTTTCGAGAAAATTGAAAATCACAGAACACCAGGAACATTGATTACTTCAAATACTTCTGGAATTCCAATTAAATTCATGAATGAAGGACGTAGTGTTGACTTTCAAAAACACTTTGCAGTAACTCACTTTTTCAATCCTCCACGATATTTAAAATTATTTGAAGTAGTTCCAGGGCCGAATTGTGATCAGGAAGTAACAGATTTCTTAATGATGTATGGTGACAAATTCTTAGGGAAAACTTCGGTTTTAGCGAAAGACACTCCTGCCTTTATCGGAAACAGAATTGGAATCTTTAGCATTATGAATTTATTTCATATTGTAAAAGAAATGGACTTAACGATTGAAGAAGTAGACAAATTAACGGGACCTGTTATTGGTCGTCCAAAATCAGCAACTTTCAGAACCATTGATGTAGTAGGATTAGACACCCTAGTACATACTGCAAATGGTGTAAAAGACAACTGTCCTGAAGACGAAATGAGAGCTCAGTTTGAAATCCCTGCATTTGTAAACCAAATGATGGAGAACAAATGGTTAGGAAGCAAAACAAAGCAGGGATTCTATAAAAGAGTTGTAAATGCAGACGGTAAAAAAGAAATCTTATCACTGGACTTGAATACCTTAGAATACCGTTCTAAGAAACGCGCTTCTTTTGCAACATTAGAATTAACGAAAACAATAGATAATGTAGGTGATCGTTTTAAAGTATTGGTCAAAGGAAAAGACAAGGCAGGAGAGTTTTATAGAAAATGCTTGTCTGCCCTATTTGCATATGTACAAAACAGAGTGCCCGAAATTTCGGATGAAATATATCGAATAGATGACGGTTTAAGAGCTGGATTTGGTTGGGAACACGGTCCATTTCAAATTTGGAATGAAATCGGTGTTGCTGCTGGAGTTGAACTCATGAAAGCAACAGGAAAAGAACCTGCTGCATGGGTTACCGAAATGTTAGAAAAAGGAGAAACTTCATTTTACACTGTAAAAGAGGGTGCAACTTATTATTATGACATTCCTGCAAAAGCACAGGTAAAAAAACCAGGACAAGATTCCTTTATCATTTTAGACAATATTAGAAAATCGACTGAAGTCTTCAAAAACTCAGGGGTTTCTCTACAAGACATTGGAGATGGAATTTTAAACTTAGAATTCCGTTCTAAAATGAATACAATTGGTGGTGATGTTTTAACAGGATTGAACAAAGCGATTGATATTGCTGAAAAAGACTTTCAAGGATTGGTTGTTGGAAATCAAGCACCCAACTTTTCTGTAGGTGCCAATATCGGAATGATCTTTATGATGGCTGCAGAACAAGAATATGATGAGCTAAACATGGCCATTAAATATTTCCAAGATTCTATGATGCGTATGCGTTATTCATCGATCCCAACAATTTCTGCTCCTCATGGAATGGCTTTAGGGGGCGGTTGTGAAATTTCACTACATGCAGACAAGGTAGTTGCAGCAGCAGAAACCTACATGGGATTAGTTGAATTTGGAGTAGGTGTTATTCCAGGAGGTGGTGGCTCTAAAGAAATGGCTTTGAGAGCCTCTGATGCCTTCCAAAAAGGAGATGTAGAACTCAATCTTTTACAAGAAAACTTCTTAACCATTGGAATGGCAAAAGTATCTACTTCAGCCTATGAAGCCTTCGACTTAGGATTACTTCAAAAAGGAAAAGACATTGTCGTTGTCAATAAAGAAAGACAAATTGCAACGGCAAAAGCACACGCAAAATTAATGGCAGAAAGCGGATATACACAACCAGTGACTCGGAAGGATGTAAAAGTGTTAGGAAAACAAGCCTTAGGAATGTTCTTAGTAGGAACCGACTCCATGGAACACTCCAAGTACATTTCTGCCCACGATCAAAAAATAGCAAACAAGTTAGCAAATGTAATGGCAGGTGGTGATTTATCAGAGCCTACATTGGTAAGCGAACAATACCTGTTAGATCTTGAAAGAGAAGCCTTTTTATCGCTTTGTACCGAAAGAAAGACCTTAGAACGTATCCAACACATGTTAAAAACTGGGAAACCATTAAGAAACTAAAATTATGAAAACAGCATATATAGTAAAAGCATATAGAACGGCAGTTGGTAAAGCCCCAAAAGGTGTTTTCCGATTTAAACGTGCAGATGAATTGGGCGCAGAAACCATTCAACATATGATGAAAGAATTGCCAAATTTAGACGTAAAACGTATTGACGACGTTATTGTTGGTAATGCAATGCCAGAAGGTGCACAAGGGTTAAACATGGCACGTTTTATTTCATTAATCGGATTGGATTCTGTGGATGTCCCGGGAGTTACCGTAAATCGTTTTTGTTCCTCAGGGATTGAAACCATTGGAATGGCTGCAGCAAAAATTCAAGCAGGAATGGCAGATTGTATCATTGCTGGTGGAGCAGAAAGTATGAGCTCGGTACCTATGACTGGATTTAAACCAGAATTGAACTACAACACCATTTATGCAGGTCACGCAGATTATTATTGGGGGATGGGAAACACAGCAGAAGCAGTTGCCAACCAATTCAAAGTATCTCGAGAAGATCAAGATGAATTTGCTTTTAACTCACACATGAAAGCTTTAAAAGCACAAGCAGAAAATCGTTTTCAGGAGCAAATTGCACCCATCGAAGTTGAAGAAACCTACTTGGATGACAATGGTAAAAAAGCAACCCGAAAATATACCGTAACCAAAGATGAAGGCCCTAGAAAAGGAACTTCTACCGCCGTTTTAAACAAATTGCGCCCAGTATTTGCAGCAGGAGGTAGTGTTACCGCAGGAAATTCATCACAAATGAGTGACGGTGCGGCTTTTGTAATGGTCATGAGTGAAGAAATGGTGAAGGAATTGAACATTGAACCAATAGCTAGAATGGTCAACTATGCTGCGGCAGGTGTGGAACCAAGAATTATGGGAATTGGACCAGTCGCTGCAATTCCAAAGGTTTTAAGACAAGCTGGATTGCAACAAAATGACATCGATTTAATTGAATTGAATGAAGCATTTGCATCTCAATCATTGGCAGTAATACGTGAATTGAATCTAAACCAAGACATCGTAAACGTAAATGGAGGTGCCATTGCACTAGGGCATCCATTAGGCTGTACTGGGGCAAAATTATCCGTACAATTATTTGATGAAATGCGCAAAAGAGACATGAAAGGAAAATATGGAATGGTCACCATGTGTGTTGGAACTGGACAAGGTGCAGCAGGTGTATTTGAATTCTTAAATTAATAAATAAAGATTTAAAAAAAAATAAAATGGCAGAATTATTAAGAGGTGGTCAGTTTCTTGTAAAAGAAACAAAATGTGAAGATGTATTTACTCCAGAAGACTTTTCTGAAGAGCAACTAATGATGAAGGAGGCCGTTAAAGAATTTAACGAAAGAGAGATTATTGCTCATAAAGATCGTTTTGAGGCTAAAGACTACAAGCTTACTGAAGAAGTAATGAAAAAGGCTGGGGAACTTGGTTTCTTAGGGGTCGCTGTTCCAGAAGCCTATGGAGGAATGGGTATGGGCTTTGTATCTACAATGCTTACTTGTGAATACATTTCTAGCGGGAATGGATCTTTAAGTACTGCTTTTGGTGCACATACAGGTATTGGTACCATGCCAATTACTTTATATGGTACCGAAGCGCAAAAACAAAAATATGTAACAAAATTGGCAACCGGTGAGTGGATGGGTGCGTATTGTTTGACAGAACCCGGAGCTGGATCAGATGCAAACTCTGGTAAAACAACTGCTGAACTTTCAGTAGATGGAAAATCCTACAAAATAAACGGTCAGAAAATGTGGATTTCCAATGCCGGATTCTGCAATATGATGATTGTTTTTGCCCGTATTGAAGAAGATAAAAACATCACCGGTTTTATTGTTGAATATGATCCTGCCAATCCAAATGGAATTACTCTAGGAGAAGAAGAGCGCAAATTAGGAATTCGAGCAAGCTCTACCCGACAAGTGTTCTTTAGTGATACCCTAGTCCCAGCAGAAAATATGTTATCTGTGCGTGGAGGTGGATTTAAAATCGCTGTGAATGCATTGAATGTTGGTCGTATTAAATTGGCAGCAGCCTGTATTGATTCTCAAAGAAGAGTTACAGAAACCGCTTTACAATATGCCACTGAACGAAGACAATTTAAAACACCCATTGCAGATTTTGGCGCTATCAAAGCAAAATTAGCAGAGATGGCAACAAACACCTATGCGGGGGAAGCTGCAAGTTATAGAGCAGCAAAAAATATCGAAGATCGTATTGCAATGCGTCTGGAAGGTGGAAATACACACCAAGAAGCAGAATTAAAAGGAGTTGAGGAATACGCTATAGAATGTTCTATTTTAAAAGTGACCGTTTCCGAAGATGTACAAGCATGTGCAGATGAAGGGATTCAAATTTTTGGTGGAATGGGATTCTCTGAAGAAGCTCCAATGGAAGCTGCCTGGAGAGATTCAAGAATTTCTCGTATTTACGAAGGAACCAATGAAATCAACAAAATGCTTTCTGTAGGAATGTTGATAAAAAAAGCGATGAAAGGACATGTAGACTTATTAGGGCCGGCGACAGCTGTTGCAGATGAGTTAATGGGCATTCCTTCTTTTGACACACCAGATTACTCTGAATTGTTTGCGGAAGAAAAAGAAATGATTGGAAAATTAAAAAAGGTTTTCTTAATGGTTGCAGGTGCTGCTATCCAAAAATTTGGAACAGAATTAGACCAGCACCAACAATTATTGATGGCCGCTGCTAATATTTTAAATGAAATATACATGGCAGAATCTACCCTACTGCGTGCAGAGAAAAATGCGAAACGCTTTGGTGAAGTGGCACAAGAGGGGCAAATTGCCATGGCAAAATTATATTTATATAATGCCGTAGAAATTGTAACACAAAATGGTAAGGAAGGAATTATCTCCTTTGCTGAAGGCGACGAACAACGCATGATGTTAATGGGATTAAAACGATTTACCAAATACAGCAATTATCCGAATGTAATTGCATTACGTAATGAAATTGCAGAGAAGTTAAAAGCAGCAAATAAATACTGCTTCTAAAATATCTAGCGAACCATTGGTCTATGGTCCATTATTTGTATAGAAAGATCACCCTTAACGGGTGATCTTTTTTTTGTCGAAAAAAAAGTTGCAAATTATTAGTAATTAACTGCATCTTAAATTGATATTTTGCTGTTTAATCAATTTAATATCAATACTTTTGCAGGCAATTTGAAAACAGCACACATGAAGCGTATTAAAGAATACAAAAAACTTTTTAAAATAGAAGCTCCAATAGATTTGAAAGAATTAAAAAAAGCCTACAGAGGATTGGTAAAAGAATGGCATCCTGACAAGTTTTTAGAAGAGGATCAAAAAGCCGAAGCTGAAATAAAAAGCACACAAATTATCGATGGGTATCACTTTTTAGTAAGCATTGCACCAGAAACAAAAGAAGCACATTTAGAAGCTTATAAAAAAACAATTACAGAATTTCAAGTAGCTGACTGGCATCATAAAAGCATGCTTTTAGAAGTTACTTTTACCGATGGTAATTCTTATGAATACTTTGGTGTAAGTAAAATTTTGTTTGGAAAATTTGTCAATGCAAAATCTATGAACAATTTTGGAAAAAGAAATATTTTCAATTCTTTTATCTATCGAAAATCAATGAAAGCTTCTGTTACAGCATAAATCATTGTTATTTCTTAAATTCTAAAAAAACAAAATACAACCATAAAATAAAGAGATTACTGAATCAGTAATCTCTTTTTTGTTTTATGTAACTTCTATTTTACATTGCTCCTTAATAAATGTCATTCAAAATTTTAGCCAAACGAATTCCACCTCGCTGTAACTGATTTCTAACAGTACCAAAATGATCGTAAGAATAGCGGTAACGCAAGTTCTCTCCTTCTTTTACAGAACTGTATAGTTCCTTGGTAATTTCATGTACTTCATTTACCCAATCTTCTACAGAACCCTTTTCAATGGCTTTCAATTGTGCTTTAGACAGGTCTTTGGTATTGTTTGCCAACTCAATATAGCTCATATTCCAAGCTTCAATCATTTTGGTATCCCAAACAGAATGCAAATTCGTTCCTTGTCCAAACCATTGAACTTTTATTCGATTTCCTCCACGGTCTTCTTTCTGACCAATATGCATGGGCTGATGCAAGTCTCCTACAAAATGAACCAACATTTTTAAATAAAATACTTTGTCCGATTCCTTACTCATCGGGTCTTTTAAAACCGAAATACACTTTGCAATAGCAGTAACCAAATCTCCTTTTGGATTTTTTTCTGCCGTTTCATAATTTTCATCTATCCCCATATTGACATAATGCCATGCAGAAAATGCGCTGTATTTCCAATCTGATTTTATTTCGTCAGCAAAAGTAGAAACAAAGGCCAAACTCTGGCCTTTCAATAATTTATCAATCTTTCTCTTTGCTCTTTTTGTCAAATGCTGTGTTGCAATTTCACCTGTTGCTCGGTGACCGTTTTGTCCCCAAAAAACAGATTCATCCACATTAGGAGTCGTTGCGAAGAAGATAGAAATAAATAGAAGTACAGATGCTTTCATTTTAAATTTTTAAAATTAATTTTTAGCTAAATTATAAAAATAAAGATGAAAAAAATTGAAATAACAAAAAAATATATCATATCTTTGTGATATCAATTTAATATCAAAATTAAAAATTATGAAATCAGAAAAAATCATCAAGCCCGCAAATGGCTATTTAATGTTATTTATCCTAATCGCATTGTTATTTGGATGCATCGCAACAGCAATACGAACAGAAGATCCGCGTTTTTTAATAGGTACTTTTATTGGTTTGTTTGGTTTGTTTGGCTTTATCTTAGTAAACCCAAATACTTCGAAGGTGGTTTTGCTTTTCGGAAAGTACATCGGAACGATTAAAGACAACGGTCTTTACTGGGCTAACCCTTTATTCAGAAAAAAAACCATTTCATTAAGAGCGAGTAATTTTGACAGTGAACGCTTAAAAGTAAACGACAAATTAGGAAATCCAATTATGATTTCTACCATTTTAGTTTGGCGGGTTACCAATACCTACAAAGCTGCATTTGATGTCGATAATTATGAAAATTTTGTACGCGTTCAAACCGATGCTGCAGTTCGAAAGTTAGCAAGTATGTATCCCTACGATAATTTTGCTGATGAGGGACATGACGAAGACATTACCTTACGCTCTAGTGTGAATGAGGTTTCTGAAGCTTTGGAGAAAGAAATTGACGAGCGCCTATCCATTGCCGGAATTGAAGTTTTAGAAGCTCGAATTGGCTACTTGGCATATGCCCAAGAAATTGCAAGTGCCATGCTAAAAAGACAACAAGCAACTGCAATTGTTGCCGCTAGACATAAAATCGTGCAAGGAGCCGTAGAGATGGTAGAAATGGCCTTGGAAGAATTAGATAAAAAGGAAATTGTTGTACTAGATGACGAACGAAAAGCAGCGATGGTGAGTAACTTATTGGTGATCTTATGTGGAGATAAAGAGGCCTCTCCTGTGGTGAATACAGGAACTTTGAATCATTAATAGACCGTAAAAAAATAAAAAAATGAAAGAATATAAAGTAGTAACATTAAAATTAGGTTTTAGAAATAGAACTCAAAACTTTGAGGACCTTTTAAATCAATATGCAAGAGAAGGTTGGACTTTAAAAGATGTGCCTACCAATTGGAATTCAATGATATTAGAAAGAGATAAAAATAGGTAAGCATGAAAGTTTTCAATGAAGAACAACAATTTAGACAGCTTTGGCTCATGGTGCTTTTAGGATTTAGCCTCCTGGTTCCAGTGGGTTTGATTATCAATGAATATATAAAAGACAACACCAGCATGACAAATAATGAATTCCTGGGATCACTTATTGGAATCATTGCCTCAGTTTTGTTGATTTTCATATTCAAATTATCTACAAGAATCGATGAAAAAGGGATTCATTATCAATTTTTTCCATTCCATTTTTCAATGAAAACACTTTTATGGTCAGAAATCACCAAAGCAGAAGTAAGAACTTACGACCCCATAGGAGAATATGGGGGTTGGGGTTTGCGTTACAGTTTCAACAAAAAGAAAGGGAATGCCGTAAATGTTTCTGGTGATATTGGTATCCAATTAACACTAAAAAACGGTAAAAAATTACTGATTGGAACCCAAAAAAAAGAAGCTGTAAGCAGGGTTTTGAAAACTTATAATCTGAAACAAGTATGATACGATCATTTTCCTTTATGATGTTTGTTTTAATGGGAATTACAAACGGATTTTCACAAATAACAACCGAAGAAATTACAATTCAAAACCAAGCAATACAATTGCCGGGTACGCTCAGCTATCCAGCAGAAAAAAGTCCACTCATTATTTGGGTTCATGGATCTGGTGGTGTTGATCGAAATGGAAATCAACCTCAATACATCAAACAATTTAGGGCTGCAGTAAACAAAGAAAATATCGCTTTCTTTAGCTACGATAAGCGAACCGCAAATCCCCAAAATAATACATTCTTAAAAGACGGTGTTTTTTTTAATGATTTCATTTTTGACCTAAAGGAGGTTGTAAATCATTTTAAAAACGACACCCGTTTTAACAGTATTACTCTGGTAGGACACAGCCAGGGTTCTTTAACTGCCATGATGGCTTTGAAAAATGTGGACAAATACATTTCTATTGCAGGTGCAGGAGAAAGGATTGACAAAATTTTGATAAAACAACTCAATGCACAGAGTCCTGAATACGGCAAAATAGCAAAAGCACATTTTAAAGAACTTAAAGAAACAGGAAGTATTAAAGAAGTAAATCCAAATTTGATGGCAATTTTCGCAAAGCCGAACCAAGAGTTTTGGTCTTCGTGGATAGTCATAGATCCCTTAACAGAAATTAAAAAAATAACCATTCCCACACTTATTGTAAACGGTGACAAAGATATTCAAGTAGGGATTGAAAATGCTTCAAATCTTAAAGAAGCAAAACCAACTGCATCTTATGTGATCATCCAAAACATGAACCACATTTTAAAGGACATTCAAAACGAGGAAGACAATATCAAATCGTATAGTTCTCCAGAGTTCCCAATCTCAAAAAAACTCATTGAGACGATTGTTTCATTTATAAAAAAGACCCCTTAAAATGTCTAAGAAAAAAGCCTTTGCATTGCGCGTTAATGAAGATATGATGAAAGCCATTGAAAAATGGGCTGCCGATGAATTTCGCTCAACAAACGGTCAGATAGAATGGATGCTAATGCAAGCTTTAAAAGAGACAAAAAGAGCCCCCATAAAAAAAGAGAAATCATAAAAAAAGCGACCTCAAAAAGGCGCTTTTTTAGGTATTCGTTTTAAGTATTAATACCTTTTGATAATCTTAGCGGTATAATTTCTAACATGCTCAACTTTTCCTCGACTTTTATAATACTTTTTCCAAGGTTTTGTAATTTTTTTCATTGCTCTTCGAGTTGAAATCAAGTCTGCCCAATCATTTGCTGTAATAGCAACCCAATGGGTCGCTCCTTGAAATCCAGCGATTTCATAACTTCCAAAACCAACTTCTCCTTTTCTGTAAGAGGTCATTTCACTAACGATTTCATCATGAGCTGCTTTAAAAGCTACTGGATCGCTCGCTTTAAATTCAAAAATCTGAACATAATTATACGCTTCATTGTCCCCAACCCAACTCATTACATTTCCAGAAGAACTATGCGTCCATTTCTCAATATGATTGTTTAATTTCTGAATAAAAACACCCCATTTATTTGCCGCTGATATCGAGTCATTTCTTCCCCAATTTCCAGGATCACCGTACAAGACAATTCTGTGTGTAGACCCCTCATTACCAATACTGAAAGACTCAATATTAATCCCTCCAGATTTAAATTTTGCATCTCCCCAAATATCATCTGTTAGGGCTAAAATTGCACTTTCCGTTCCTCTTTTAGCAGAAAATTGGTATTCCATAAAAGCGTTTTGAGAATATGAAACCATACTAACAAACAATAATAAATAAACTAATTTTTTCATAAATATATGATTTTGATTAGTAACAAACTTACTAATATTAATTGTATAATGCAATTAATTATATGATAATTAATTGTATAAAGCAATTGATAATATTGTTATTAATATTGACCTTTTAGCGAGAAGAAAAAAATCTATTTTGTATCTTGTTGCCTGTTATTTAATACTAATAAAACATCCTAATGAAAAAATTACTCACGCTTTTATTTTTATGTACTGCCTCCCTTTCATTCTCTCAAGAGTTTTCGATGGACATGGTCAAAAATATGAAACCCAGAAACATTGGTCCTGGAGGAATGTCTGGTCGTGTGACTGCTATTGATGTTGTAGAATCGAATCCTGAAATAATGTATGTGGGTACTGCTTCTGGCGGAATTTGGAAATCTACTTCTGGCGGCATCAAATGGGTCCCCATATTCGAAAATGAAGTAACGGCTTCTATCGGTGCCATTGCCATTCAACAATCAAACCCAAGTGTTCTTTGGGCAGGAACCGGTGAAGGAAACCCAAGAAATAGTTTGAATGGTGGGTTTGGAATTTACAAATCTTTAGATGCCGGAAAAACATGGAAATCCATGGGATTGGAAATGACACGACACATACACCGAGTACTCATTCATCCAACAAACCCAGACATAGTATATGTAGGTGCCATTGGATCTCCTTGGGGAGAACACAAAGAACGTGGGGTATATAAAACAATCGATGGAGGAAAAACTTGGATACAGATTTTATTTACAAATAATAAGTCTGGGACTGCTGATTTAATTATGGATCCAAAAAATCCAAATAAAATCATCGCAGCAATGTGGGAACACAAACGCGACCCTTGGTTTTTTAAGTCTGGTGGTAAAGGAAGTGGTTTATACATTACCCATGACGGTGGAGAAAACTGGAAACAAATTACAGAAAAAGAAGGGTTTCCAAAGGGGGAACTAGGGAGAATTGGTGTGGCCATAGCGCCCAACAATCCTGAGGTAATTTATGCCTTGGTAGAAGCGAAAAAAAACGCACTCTATAAAAGTGAGGATGGTGGTTTTAAATGGAAAAAAATCAATGACAAACCTGGAATTGGAAATCGTCCCTTTTATTATTCAGAAATTTACGTAGATCCACAAAACGAAAACAAACTATACACCGTTTTTACCTATGTCAATATTTCAGAAGATGGCGGAAAATCATTCAAACAATTAATGCCCGCATATGGTGTAAACAATGGCGTACACCCAGACCATCATGCGTGGTGGATACACCCTACTAATGGGAAATTTATGATTGATGGAAATGATGGTGGTTTAAACATCACAAAAGATGGAGGAAAAACCTGGCGTTTTATCGGAAACATTCCCGTCGCACAATTTTATCATATCAATGTAGACGATGAGTTTCCATACAATGTCTATGGCGGGATGCAAGATAATGGTTCTTGGCGTGGCCCTGCATATGTGTGGAAAAGTCAAGGAATCCGCAATTCATATTGGCAAGAAATCAGTTTTGGTGATGGTTTTGATGTAGTCCCAGACAAAGAGGATGCGCGGTATGGATGGACGATGAGTCAACAAGGATCCGTTTCAAGATATGATTATCTAACAGGAAATAACTACGGAGTAAAACCGACTCACAAAGATGCAGCAGTACAATTACGTTTCAATTGGAATGCGGCTATAAATATAGATCCTTTTGATAATTCAACATTGTATTTTGGAAGTCAGTTTGTACACAAATCAACAGACAAAGGATTAACCTGGAATACGATTTCTCCAGATCTATCTACCAATGATCCAGAAAAATTGAAACAAGCAGAAAGTGGGGGTTTAACGATGGACGCAACAGGTGCAGAAAACCATTGTACGATCCTAGTTATAGAACCTACTGTTTTGGAGAAAGATGTTTTGTGGGCAGCAACAGATGATGGTCAAGTACACCTTACTAAAAATGGTGGTGAAAGTTGGACCAATGTTGCCAAAAACATCAAAGGGTTGCCAAAAAATTCTTGGATAACACAAATAAAAGCATCCAACAAAAACAAAGGAGAAGCACTCTTAATTGCAAATGATTATCGTCGCTTTAACTATACACCCTATGCTTACAGAACCAAAAACTATGGAAAAACATGGACTCGAATTGTTGATGAAAATGACGTACAGAGTTATACTTTATGTATTGTAGAAGATCCTGAAAATGAAAATTTATTATTTTTAGGAACCGATGATGGATTGTATATTTCGATCAATGCAGGAAAAAAATGGACGAAATGGACGGCTGGCTTTCCAACAGTACCTGTTAAAGATTTGGTCATTCAAGAAAGAGAACACGATTTAGTAATTGGTACTTTTGGAAGAGCTGCATGGGTTTTAGATGATATTCGTCCCCTAAGATCCTTGGCAAATAGCAATATTACCAAAGAAGAACTCGTCTTATTTTCACCACCAACAGCCTATCAGGCTGCATATCAACAACCCACTGGAAGCCGATTTGGAGCCGATGCGATCTATCAAGGTGAAAATAGAAGAAGAGGAGCACTTATTTCTTATTACATCAAAAAACCTGTTGCCCAAAAAAAGGAGGTATCTAAAGATAATAAGAAAGAAATACGTCACGATTCCATAAAATTAGAAATTTTTGACGGTGGTAAAAAAATAAGAACACTGCAATTTAAAACACCCAAAGAAAGTGGCATTCACAAAACCACCTGGTATTTGAGAGAAAAAGGGGTTGCAAGAGCTTCCAGAAAAATAAGAAAATCCAAAAGAGAACCAGCAGGGGTTGCTGTAAAACCTGGAACTTATCATTTAAAAATGACTTTCGGGACCGCTGTATCTGAGCAAGACATCACAGTTGCATTTGATCCAAGGCTTGAAATATCTCAGAATGCCATCCATCAAAAATATGATGCAAGCAAAGAATTAGAAGGTTATCAAGCAAAAATTGCAGCGATCGTAAAGCAATTGGTTGAAAGTAAAAATACGGCAAGCACTTTGAAAGTAAAATTAGAAAAAGAGGATGCTAAAAAATATAAAAATGAAATTACCACATCCAATGAAATTATTAAAAAGGTAGACGGATTAATTGCTATGTTTTTAGGAAAGATTGATAAAAGACAAGGAATTACTAGAAACCCAGAAGTGACCGTTAATCAGCGTTTGGGACTCGCTAGTAGATATATTGGATCCCGTTTTGGTGAGCAAACGGATACAGAAAAAACACTTATGAATCAATTTAAAGAAACATTTGAAAAAACGGTCTCCAAAACAAACTCCTTTTTTAAGGAGGATTGGTTAGCTTATATCGCTTCTTTTGAAAAAATAGAAATCTCTCCTTTTAAGGACTTCAAAATTTTTATCACCAATTAAAGTTTACCTATGAAAAAAGTCATTTTATTATGTTGCTTGAGTTTTATTTTCACAAAAGTACAGGCACAAGAATCTCCAGAAAACAAATTAGGGGCATGGTTTATGTACAACGGTTCGCATAAAGTATCCAATCAATTCTCACTAAAAACAATGGCACACTATCGTTATTTTGAAACAACGAGTGAATTTCAACAATCGATCTACCGATTGGGTTTAAATTATACCGCAAACAAAAATTTTAATTTTACATTGGGAATCAGTCCTGTAAAAACAGATACACAATATCAAGATCCTTCCGAATTTGAAACAGAATTTAGAATATATGAAGATATTAATTGGAATACTAATTTAACAAAATTAAAAATAAGACATCGTTTTCGATTTGAACATCGTTTTATAGAATTTCAAGGTGAAAAATCTACTCTAAATTGGGTTCGTTATGATTTGAATGCCACCTATCCTCTTTCAAAAAATTGGAGTATTTATGCTTTCAATGAAATTTTTATCAATTTTAAAGGAGAAACCATTCCTCAAAATTGGACAGGTGGTGGATTGCTATACAAGCTTAATTCTCATTTGAAATTGAAGGCAGGATATTTCAATCAACAATTTAAGAACAGGGCTTTTGACAGGCTTCAATTAGGCATCCTTTTAAATACTGATTTTAGAAAAAAAGCCATCCAATAAAAATTTAGAAAATGACAGCACCCACTTTCACAAATGACGCAATCGTATTTGGGATTTTAATGGTTTCATTAGGTTTCGTTTTTTATACTGAAAATTTAAAAACCGGCTTTTGGGCAAAATTCTATAAAATTGTACCTGGGTTATTTATGGCCTATTTAATCCCTGCAATTTTTACAACATTTGGTTTGATCTCTCCAGAATGGGAAACCACCAACACATTGGGAGAAACTGTCGCAACAAAATCTCAACTATACTATGTTTCCAGTCGATTCTTACTGCCAGCCGCATTGGTATTAATGACCTTAAGTATCGATTTGAAGGCAATTTTCAATCTAGGTTCCAAAGCATTGATCATGTTTTTCACAGGCACCCTAGGCATAATAATTGGAGGTCCCTTAGCCATTTTGTTCATTGCTATTTTTTCTCCTGAAACTGTTGGAGCGGAAGGTTTTGACGCTGTTTGGCGTGGACTTTCTACCTTGGCAGGAAGTTGGATTGGTGGGGGTGCCAACCAAACGGCCATGTTCGAAATTTACCAATACAATCCGTCCAAATACGGCGGAATGGTCATTGTAGATATTGTTGTAGCTAATGTATGGATGGCTATTTTATTGATTGGAATTGGTAAAAAAGACAAGATTAATAAATGGCTTAAAGCAGATACTTCTGCCATTGAGAAACTAAAAGAAAAAGTCATTGACTTTACAGAAAAAGTAAAAAGAAACCCCTCATTAACGGACATCATGATCATGCTAGCAATTGCTTTTGGAACGGTGGGTTTTGGACATTTTTCATCAAAATACCTCAGTCGCTTCTTTACAGAAATTGTGAACTCAATGGATTCTCAGACGGGGAGAAATATTTTTTCTTTCTTAGGGTCTAACTTCTTTTGGCTAATTAGTATTGCTACAATTATCGCCATTATTTTATCCTATACGAAGGCAAAAAATTATGAAGGTGCAGGTGCCAGTAAATTGGGAAGTGTCTTTATCTACATTTTGGTAGCTACCATTGGTATGAAAATGGATTTAAATCAGGCTCTTGAAAACCCTGGTTTAATTGCAATTGGATTTGTGTGGATGTTTATTCATGCTGGTTTACTCATTTTTGTTGCAAAAATGATTCGGGCGCCTTATTTCTTTTTAGCAGTTGGTAGTCAGGCAAATGTTGGCGGCGCAGCCTCTGCACCTGTTGTAGCACAAGCATTTCATCCATCATTGGCTACTGTGGGAGTTTTATTGGCAGTATTTGGGTATGCAATTGGTACAGTTGGTGCCATTTTGTGTACCATTTTAATGGAATTATCAGCACCAATTTAAATAAAATTCAGCATATTTGCATTCGAAAAACACAGACAAAATGAAGAAAATTATTACAGGGATTGTTTTTGCTATTTTAATTGTTGCTTGTGCAACTGAGAAGGAAGGAAACATGGTTGTTCAAGGTAAAATTGAAGGTTTAAAAAAAGGAACTTTATACCTACAAAAAATGAAAGATACGGTCTTAATCTCTGTAGATTCTGTTGCTATTTTTGGAGACAACACCTTCAGGCTGGCAGACAACATTGATGCACCAGAATTATTTTTCTTAACTTTTGAAGGATCAAATGCAAAAGAAAGAATTTTGTTTTTTGGAGAAGAAGGAGTGATTACAATTAACGATAAGATTGAGAAATTTGGTTTAAATCCGGAGATTAGCGGTTCTAAAAACCAAGATGTCTTAGATAAATTCAATAAAATAAACAGACGTTTTGTAAACCAGCGTTTGGATTTCATTCAAAAAGATTTTGAAGCAAAAAAATCTGGAGATGAAGCAGTAATGAAAAAGTTAGATGCCGAGTATAATAAATTGACAAGACGTAGGGTTTTATTTGTTGCCAATTATGCGATTTCAAATGCTGATTTTGAAGCAGCTCCATACATTGGACTCACCGAACTCTACAATGCAAGCACTCAAATGTTAGATACCGTTAATAATTCTTTTTCTGAAAAAATAAAAAATTCAGTATATGGAAAACGTTTTAACGAATATGTAACAAACATCAAGAAAAATGAATCCCTAGCAAAGCAATAACAACAATTATTACATTATTTCTAAACTACTAAAAAAGCAAAATTTAATTTCGAATGGCAATCGCTTCAGAAATTAAATTTACTTTTTCGTTGGTTGCTTCAGCAGATAATGTGGTTCCAATCAAATTACTATTCTCATAAGGATCCACTACTAAGTTGTACAATTCCTCATCTCCATTGTCATACTTCATTAATTTATAGGTTGCATTTCGAATTGCGTAGCCATCTACTATTTCAGTATACACATATAATCTATCATCATTGGTAGTAGAAGTTAATTGTGGGTAAAAACTCTTGCTATTGTGAATTTCTGATACAGATACTCCTGTAATATTTGCGATAGTAGCAAACAAATCCGTTGTGTGAATCAAAGCATCTTCTCGTTCTCCGAATCGATTCACATCTCTTCTGTTGTTTTTTTATAAAAAATATCAATATCTTTAAAATATAATTTAAAGAAATGAAAACAGCAAAACAATGGTTTGATGAGTACGCAGTAAGCCATCAAAATGAGACCAACCAAAAAGTGCATTACATCTGTGTTCCTTTAATTTTCTTTAGTGTTTTTGGACTATTAATGAGCATCCCAACTACATTTTTAGAAAACACATTTCATCTTTACAATCCGATTTTAGAAAACTGGGGACTCGTTTTTGGACTGCTGGTTTCGCTTTTTTACCTCCGTTTAGGATTTTGGTATTTCCTAGAGATGTTCTTTGTAATGTTATTAGCGATTGTTGGTAATTTTTGGTTAGGAAACAATGTGAATTTACTATACACTTCCATCATCATTTTTATTTTGGCATGGATCGGTCAATTTTGGGGACACAAAGTAGAAGGTCTAAAACCTTCCTTTGCCAAAGATTTACAGTTTCTATTGATCGGACCACTATGGGTGATTCAGAAATTAGGAAAGAAAAAAAATAAACCCTCCGAATAAAATTCTTGCTCCTCTTGTTTCTGATAAAGAACAAATAATTTAAAAATAATTCTATGAAACCAGAAATAAATTTTGAAGACTTTTTAAAAGTAGATCTTCGAGTTGGAACCATTATCGAAGTCAACGATTTCCCAAAAGCAAAAAAACCTGCCTATCAATTAAAAATAGATTTTGGAGCATTGGGGATCAGAAAGTCCAGTGCTCAAATCACCGATTTATACACGAAAGAAGCATTGCTAAACAGACAGGTTTCTGCAATTTTAAACTTCAAACCGAGGCAAATTGCAAATTTTATGAGTGAATGTTTGGTATTAGGTATTTATAATTCTAATGGAGATGTTGTATTATTACAAGCGTCTAAACCCGTCAAAAATGGCGTACAAATTAATTAAGATTGTTTAAATAATTCGACCTGTGGGAATCCATCTGCGAAGCACTCGCAAAAAAGCACAGGCTTTCTCTAAAGAGAAAATGGCGGTAAATCATTTGACGAACGCTAAAAATTACATTTGACTTCCAAAGAAAATCGCATTCATTAAAAGCTTGTTGGTACCGTACCAAAATGCTCTAAAGTTCGTATTATCTGTAAAGACAATAACGCGTCCTTTCCCCATTTTTTGCACTTGGAAAGGCACTGAATTTTTCAAAACAGCAAGATTTGGAGCTGAAACATAACCACTTAAAAGCGGGGATTCTGTATACTGAATCGGATTGTTATAACTTCTTTTATCGGGTTTTATAAAAATAGTCGTGTTTCTAAACAGCGCCAGTTTGTCATTTTTATATCCAAAATTAATAGGATGAGAACGATCCAATGTTGCCTCAAATATAGCACCACCAATAACTTGGGCTCCAGAATTCAATGATTTTTCTTCAAAAGAAACTCCTTTCGTATGGGGTCTTTTTACGGCATCAAATTCTAAATTGATGAATTTATTTTTGGCCAACATTCTAACAGCACTTCGATAGCCTATTAATGTCCCACCATTTTTTACCCATGTCTTTAGTTTGTCTTGAGAAGCGGTATCTAAAGAAGAAAGGCTTGGAATGATAATGGTAGTATATTTTTGGATATCTGTACGTGAAAAGTAACTCAGATCCAACTTGGTCAACAACATATCAAAACGTTGATCTAACAAATGCCAAACTTCACCGGCATCATTCCCAAAAACGCGCCCTCCGACCAGCATGGCAATCTTTTGTTTTTTTAGTGCGCGAAAGTTATTACTCCCCAAATCAATTCCGTCATTCAGTCCCGTAGCAACTCCTTTAATTTCTAGATGATTTTCTTGTGCGACTGTTTCCAAAAAGGCAAACAAATCGGTCTCTTTTAGTTGCTGATTTTGCGAAGGAATAAAAATAGTACCATAATCATAATCAATACCGTCATTTTTAAAATTCTTCATAGAAACCTTAGCGCGAATTCCTTTTTGAAGGATCGTATTCAATGCCTTGGGTGCATAATATTCATTCCATGGCATTAAATAACCAACGGAACTCATCAAACGATTTCCTCCTTTTTTCATTGCTAAATTGACAATCTCATTCCCTGCTTTGGATAGCGAAATGTTCTTTGCAAAATCAACTCCAAAAGCGTGGTTAAACGTCCATGCAGAAACATCATAAAACAAACTGTCATTAAACTGAGTTCTCACATCAAACATTGCTTTTACCAAACGATGATTCTTTTGATTCATTGGCACCAAATAACTAGCCCCTTTTTTAAAGGTTTTTCCATTTTTCGTAAAATCCGCTTTTACTTCGTGAATTTTTACTTGATGTCTTTTTAAAACCTCTGCCAAATGGTAACTTTTAGCAGCATCTTTTTCATCTCCAAAAACAAAAGCCTTCTTCTCCGCTGTTTCTCTCGCTTCTTTGTAAAAATCTTGTTGATATTCTAAAATTTTTACGCGCATTTTATTAGCAGCTTCTAAAGTAGATAATGCAGCAGTAAATTGGTTTCTGATGGTAAAAGGAAAGGTCAATATACCATTTGCAGTTCCTTGCGCATGCCCTCTAGAACTCGCTTGTTCAAAAAGAATTCCAATACTTCCATTGATGTCTGGAAAGGTGGAGCCTTTTCCGTAATAAAAATCATCAAAGCTTTCTTCAGAATAATAGGTGGATCCCAATTTGTCAAAAGCCTTTGCATGGTAAGTTCCTATTTCTTTGGTAAGTTCTTGGTTTAATTTTGGTGTCAAAGGATGGGTTCTACTTTGTATTCCAGGTTGAAAAAAGAAGGTAGAATTACTACCCATTTCGTGATGATCGGTTAAAATGTTTGGCAACCACTCATGAAAACTTGCAATTCTTGCTCGACTCTCTGGCAATTGCACTGGCAACCAATCTCTATTCATATCAAACCAATAATGATTGGTTCTTCCTCGTGGCCATATTTCTGTATATTCTCTATCGTTAGGATCGGGATTAATGTTCTTACTCTTATTGGTGTTTGCCCAATAAGCAAAACGCTGTAAGCCGTCTGGATTATAAGAGGGATCAAAAAGAATCACGGTATTGTCTAAGAGATTGTCGATACCATTTGCAGCAGCTAAATAGTAGGCTACTGCCAAAGCTGCATTGGAGCCACTCGGCTCGTTTCCATGAATCGAAAATCCTTGATAAACAACAATGGGATCCTTAGAAACATCCTTCTTACTAGTATTGGTTCCATCCATATGATTTGCTTTAATATCTGCAATGTTTCTATGGTTTTTAGGTGAAGTGATCGTCAATAAGAGTAAAGGTCTTCCTTCAAAAGTAACTCCTCTATTTTCAATAGAAATCCGGTCAGAAGCCTTCGCCAACGCGTTCATGTATTCGACCAATTTATCATGAGTAATATGCCACGCTCCTACTTCATGACCAATGATACTTTTGGGTGTTGGAATATTTTGGTTATAAGTGACCCCTTTAGGTAGATAATAAGACAAATCTAGTTCTTGAGAAGAAATCGTAAATGAAATGCAGAAAAAAAGTAACAGTAATTTTTTCATTTGAATGCGTGTTTTTGTGTCAAACAAATATAGGAATTCAAAAATGTTTCTTCGATACATTTTCTTAAGATTTAGAAAGTAGTAATCGGAAGCCATTTCGATCTAAACAAAACCTCGATTTCGTAGAAATAGACGAAAAAAAATAGCAAATCAGTAAAAATGTTGAAACTAATTGAGAATGTTGTTATTATGATTTTTTTTATTCAGATATTTGTAATGGAAGAATCTTTTTAGCCCTATCTATGATTTCAAGTGCCACTTTAGAAAAATTACACCAATCAATTTCTGGCAGCGTTTTGTTTGATGATTTACACAAAACCATCTATGCGACAGATGCTTCTGTATATCGTAAAATTCCAACGGCAGTTGCATTTCCCAAAGATGAAAAAGATATAAAAACACTCATTGCCTTTGCAACCGAACATAAAACGACTTTAATTCCAAGAACGGCGGGAACCTCGTTGGCAGGACAATGTGTTGGAGATGGAATTGTAGTAGATGTTTCAAAACATTTTACGGCCATTTTAGAATTTGATGAATTGGGAAAAACAATTACAGTTCAACCCGGTATTGTACGAGACGAACTCAATCTTTTCTTAAAACCCTTTGGATTGTTTTTTGGCCCAAACACCTCAACATCCAACCGGTGTATGATTGGTGGAATGGTAGGAAACAACTCATCTGGAAGTACCTCTATAAAGTATGGTGTAACTAGGGATAAAGTATTGCAAATTGACAGCATTTTAAGTGATGGAACTACAGCAATATTTAATGAAATTTCCTCGGCAGATTTCAACCAAAAAAAAGGAGAAAACACATTAGAAGGTAGTATTTATAAATCAATTTTTACAGAGCTTTCTTCTGTAGAAAACCAACAAGAAATTAAAGCACAGTTTCCTAAGGAAACGATTCACCGAAGAAATACTGGATATGCTGTTGACGAATTTTTAACTTCTGATTTATTTGGCGGAAACGAACCCACGATAAATGTTGCGAAATTTTTATCAGGAAGTGAAGGTACCTTGGCTTTTTCTACTGCAATTACTCTACAATTAGATGCCTTGCCTCCTACTGAAAGCATTATGGTTACGGCTCATTTTACAAGCATCAATGAAAGTTTAATAGCAACCGTAGTTGCCATGAACCACAATTTATACAATTGTGAATTAATGGACAAAACAATTTTAGATTGTACAAAGAGCAATCGTGAACAAGTTAAAAACAGGTTTTTCTTACAAGGAGATCCTGAAGCGGTATTGATGCTGGAAGTTGCTGCAAATACCCTTGAGGAAGCAGAAATATTGGCTGACAACTTAATTACCGATTTAAAAGAAAACAACTTTGGATACCATCATCCTAAGGTGTATGGAAAGGACATTGCCAAAGTACACCACTTAAGAAAAGCGGGCTTGGGCTTACTAGGCAACATGGTAGGAGATAAAAAAGCAGTGGCCTGTATTGAAGATACTGCAGTCGCATTGGAAGACTTGCCGACCTATATTGAAGAGTTTACGCAAATTATGGACAAATATCAGCAAGAAGCGGTGTATTATGCACATGCTGGTGCAGGAGAATTGCATTTGCGTCCAATTTTAAATTTAAAGAAGAAGGAAGATGTTGTTTTGTTTCGAAAAATAACCACTGAAACGGCAGAATTAGTAAAAAAATATAAAGGTTCTTTTAGTGGTGAACATGGAGACGGAATTGTTCGTGCCGAATTTATTCCACTCATGATTGGTGAACAAAATTACCAGTTGCTAAGACGGATCAAAAAAGCTTTTGACCCCAACAATATTTTCAATAAAGGAAAAATTACCGATGCTTTTTCTATGGACGAAAGTTTGCGTTATGAAATGGACAGGATTGAACCCGAAATTGAAACACTTCAAGATTTTTCCGACAGTGAGGGGATTTTAAAACTTGCTGAAAAGTGTAATGGTTCTGGTGATTGTAGAAAACCGGCATCTTCAGGGGGCACCATGTGTCCAAGCTACAGAGCTACTAAAAACGAGAAGGACACCACCCGAGCTAGGGCGAATATGCTCCGGGAAGTATTGACAAACAACGAGGCAAAAAACAAATTTAATTCCACCGAATTAAAAGAAATATTTGACCTGTGTTTGAGCTGTAAGGCCTGTGCTTCTGAATGTCCAAGTAATGTTGATATTGCAACTTTGAAAGCAGAATTCTTATATCAATACCAAGAAACGAATGGATACTCTTTTAGAAGTAAGTTGTTTGCGAACAATGTAAAGTACAATAAACTAGGGAGTATTGCCCCTGCGCTTACCAATGCAATTCTGAATACTCCGTTTACAAAAGCAGCTATGGGAGTTGCACAAAAAAGAAGTGTACCAAAATTGGCGCCAAAGACTTTGAAAAAATGGGCACAAAAACAAGCCAAAACATCACATGTCAAAACGGTCTATTTCTTTTGTGATGAGTTTACTAATTTTTATGATGTCGAAATTGGGAAAGATGCCTTTTACCTATTTGATAAATTGGGCTATAATTTAAAATTGATTGCCCATGAAGAATCTGGAAGAAGTTTTATTTCGAAAGGATTTTTAAAACAGGCAAAAGCAATTTGTAATTTGAATGTTTCCATTTTTAAAGACCTTATTAACGAAGAAACACCTTTAATAGGAATCGAACCTTCTGCTATTTTAACCTTTAGAGATGAGTACATTCGTTTGGCAGACGACCCTGTTTCGGCAGAAAAAATTGCTAAAAATGCATTTACTTTTGAAGAATTTTTAGCAAAAGAATTTGAAAAGGGGGCATTCGATACGGAGGTATTTACTTCAGCAACAAAGCGCTTAAAAATCCATGGACATTGTCATCAAAAGGCATTGTCTGGTACGCATTCAAGTTTTCAAATATTAAACATTCCAAAAAATTATACCGTGACCATTATGAATACAGGATGTTGCGGAATGGCAGGTTCTTTTGGGTATGAAAAGGAACATTACGCAATTTCAATGCAAGTAGGTGAAGATACCTTGTTTCCAAAAGTAAGAAAGACTCCCTTAGATACAGAAATTGTCGCGGCGGGCACCAGTTGTAGACATCAAATTTATGACGGCACAAAACGACTTGCTAAACATCCAATTAGCATTTTAAAGGAAGCATTAAAGAAAGAATTATAAAACACAAAAAAAAAGCGAAGTATATACTTCGCTTTTTTTATTTAAGTTAGCCTTTAGTCTTTATAAACACCCATTGCTGAGTATTTGTCCATTCTTTGGGCAACTAGGTCTTCTTTTGTCAAGTCTTTTAATTCGTCAAAAGCCATTGTAATTTGTTCTTCTACTGCTAAAAAAGCACCTTCTCTATCGTAGTGAGCTCCTCCAAGAGGTTCTTTTATGATTCCATCAATTAGCTTCAATTTTTTCATATCCGTTCCCGTCAATTTGAGTGCCGCAGCGGCCTGCTCTTTGAACTCCCAACTTCTCCATAAGATCGAAGAACAAGATTCTGGAGAAATTACGGTATACCAAGTGTTTTCCATCATGTATACTTTATCTCCAACACCTATTCCTAAAGCTCCACCTGAAGCTCCTTCACCAATAACAATGGTAATAATAGGGGTCTTTAAACGGGTCATTTCTAAGATATTTCTGGCAATTGCCTCTCCTTGACCACGTTCTTCTGCTTCTAATCCAGGATAGGCTCCGGGGGTGTCTAATAAAGTAACAACAGGAATGTTAAATTTCTCTGCCATTTTCATAAGACGCAAAGCTTTTCGATATCCTTCTGGATTTGCCATCCCAAAATTACGATACTGACGTGTTTTTGTATTGTACCCTTTTTGTTGCCCAATAAACATGTAGGATTGGTCACCAATTTTACCCAAACCACCAATCATCGCTTTGTCGTCTTTTACATTTCTGTCGCCGTGAAGCTCCATAAAGGTATCTCCACACAAGGCTTTGATATAATCTAAGGTATACGGTCTGTTTGGATGACGAGACAATTGAACACGTTGCCAAGGGCTTAGATTTTTGTAGATATCTTTCTTTGCTTTTACAAGCTTTTGTTCTATTTTCTTACAAGTAGCAGTAACATCAACCTCGTTATCTGCACCAATTTCATGACATTTAATGAGTTGTTGTTCTAACTCTTTAATTGGCATTTCAAAATCTAAATATTCCATTTAGTAGTTCTTTGATTTGAGTTTGTTCTTAAGGACAAACATACTATAAAATTTACTTTTTAATGTAAATTAGGATTAATTTTTGTCAATAGTTTTACGAGAAAACTTCTTTTTTAAGGTTGTTTTGTTCTTTAAAATTCCATTTAACAACACTACAAAAAGAACGACAAAGGCCCCATAATAAAATTCAGAATTCATTTTTTCTTTCTCTCCAAAAATAAACAACGCCAAGAGAATCGCATAAATGGGTTCTAAATTAATGGTTAACATGAACGTATATGGCGAAATATATCTCATCACTTCTACAGAAGCAATAAACGCGTAAGCTGTGCAAATGCTACTCAAGATGAAAAGATAGACCCAATCCAATTGTGGCAATTGAAAAAAGGCGGCATTAAAACTACCGAGATATAAAAGGTAGCCTGTAACAAATAGTACGCCAAATAAAAGTTGATACAATGAAATAACGTCTGCTTCATAGTCTTTAACGTACAATCCATTTAGAACGGCAAAAAGGGCTCCTAAAAAGGAAGCAATGGACGCATAAATAACACCTACTTTGTATTGGGCCACTTCAAAATTGTCAAAAATAATATAGAGTCCCAAAACAACCACCAAGCCTAAAATTATTTCGACAGGTTTTATTTTTCTTTTAAAGAAAAAAGGTTCAATTAAAGCCGTAAAAAAAGCGCCTGTACCCATGGTAACTAATGCGACAGAAACATTGGAAATTTTTATGGCTTTAAAAAAGAAAATCCAATGCAACGCAATAATAATTCCGGTTAGCAAAAATTTTACAACTCCTTTCCGGTCGAGTTTAAATGATTTTTTTCTCAACAAAAAATAAACGGCTATGAGGAGCACTGCCAATCCCATACGAAACCAAACCAACGGCACTGCTTCTATGGTAATTAAAGCACCTAAAATTGCGGTAAATCCCCAAATAAAAATAATGAAATGAAGAAGCGCATAATTCTTTAATTTATTTTCTTGCATTGACATATAAATAAAGGGCTAAACAACCAAAAATGATGTTTGGAATCCAAACATATAAAAGAGAATTCACCCCTGCTACGGCTCCTAATACCTCAGCAATTTTTAACAAAAAAACATACACAAACATCACCGAAATCCCGATGGCAAGGTTGACACCTGTACCGCCTCTTTTCTTCCTAAAAGCTAAGGCTACGGCAATAATTGTTAAAATATAAGACGCAATTGGCAAACTGGTTCTCTTGTAATACTCAACATAATACGCATTCAGATTTTTAATACCTCTTTTTTTGGACAATGCAATAAAAGCACTCAATTCATTGGAAGGCATTTCTTGAGACAATGCCGATTTATAAATGAGATCTTTGGGAGTAAATGCAAAAACTGTATCCAACCTTCGTGCTTGAGAAATACTGTCTTTATTGGGGTGAAGAATGCGTAACTTCCAATTTAACAGCGTAAAAGTGCTATCTGCTTCTTTCCAATTAATGTTGTCTGCGACTAGCTTTGACTTTAATTTTAGGCCATCATAGAGTTCTGATGAAAAATTAAATCCAGAATTGGATTTTGTGTCAAAATTTTGAATAAAAATATAGGTGCTATCCGTCAGTTGCAAGCTAAAATTCTTTACATATTTTGCTTGGTAATCTTTTTGTTTTATATAAGTGTTTTCAAACTTCTTTCTTTCTTTGCTACTGCTTGGCACTACAAAATGATTCATTAATAGCGCCAGAATAGTGACCAAAGTGGCACCAATAAAATAAGGATACAAAAACCTTGTAAAAGAAACTTTGGCATTATTAATGGCAATAATCTCTGTATTGTTTGAAAGTTTTGAAGTAAATAAAATTACAGCAATAAATAACGCCAAGGGCATAAAGGTATTGGCATAATAAATAATAAAATTACTGTAGTACTCATCAACAACTTGATAAAAAGAAAGATTGTTATTTATAAATTTATCGATCTTTTCTGATATGTCTATTGCAATTGCAATAGGAATCAAAATTAGTAAGGTAAAAAAGAAAGTTACCAAATAACGTTTTAATATGTACCAATCTAAAATCTTCAAAAGTGCGCTTTATAGTGTTTCTTTTTATTTAATTTACTTACAAACGTTTGTCCATTTGCTTGACCATTTTATCTTTCCATTCTCTAAAGTCTCCTGCTAAAATATGCTTTCTTGCCTCTCTAGTAAGCCAAACATAAAAACCAAGATTATGAATCGATGCAATTTGTTTTCCCAACATTTCTTTGGCTGCAAATAAATGGCGTAAATAGGCTTTTGAATACATGGTATCTACACCTGTGATTCCCATCTCATCAATTGGAGAAAAGTCATCTGCCCACTTTTTGTTTTTTATATTGATACTTCCGTGAGCAGTAAACAACATGCCATTTCTAGCATTCCGTGTTGGCATCACACAATCAAACATATCAACTCCGAGTCCAATATTTTCTAAAATATTGATCGGAGTCCCTACTCCCATTAAATAACGAGGTTTGTCTTCAGGTAAAATTTCAGTAACAATTTCTGTCATTGCATACAGCTCTTCTGCAGGTTCTCCTACAGATAGGCCACCAATTGCATTTCCTTGGGCCCCAACATTGGCAATGTATTCTGCAGATTGTCTTCTCAAGTCTTTATAGGTACTTCCTTGTACAATTGGGAAGAAGGTTTGTTCATACCCGTACTTAAAGGGTAATTTCTCTAGGTGATTCATACATCGATTCAACCATCGATGGGTCATATGCATTGAGCGTTTTGCGTAATTGTATTCACAGGGATAGGGTGTGCATTCATCAAAAGCCATAATAATATCAGCTCCAATGGTACGTTGAATTTCCATGACATTCTCAGGTGAAAAAAAATGTATAGAACCGTCAATATGACTTTTAAAGTTAACACCTTCTTCCTTTATTTTTCTTCTCCCTGAAAGAGAATATACCTGATATCCTCCCGAATCGGTTAGAATATTACGATCCCAATTCATAAATTTATGCAAACCACCTGCTTTTTCTAGAATATCGGTCCCTGGACGTAAATATAAGTGATAGGTATTACCTAAAATAATATCAGGATTTACCTCATTTTTAAGTTCTGTTTGGTGCACTCCCTTTACAGTACCAACGGTTCCAACAGGCATAAAAATTGGCGTTTCTATCGTTCCATGATCGGTAGTGATCACTCCTGCTCTTGCCTTACTTTTAGGGTCGGTTTTTTTTAAATCAAATTTCATTGCGGCAAAGATACTATTATTTAAGAAGTGAAAAATTAAAAGATTCTTAAAGGTTTACCTTTAAAATCTACGTTTCTTTTTGGACGAAAAACTGGTAGTTGTTTTTTTAGATTTTGGTGAAGATTTTCGAAAACTTGCACTTTTCTTATTAAAATTGTCTTTGGCAGGTACTGCTCTTTTCTTGGAGGTTGTTTTTTTTATTTGCTGTTTTTTCGGAGAGGCTTCAGCGGTTTTTGAAGAAGTGGAAATCATTTTATTGATTTCATTCATTTCTTCGTGAGTAAGTTCTCTCCAATCTCCCGTTTGTAAATAGCCCAACGCTACATTCATAATTCGGGTTCGCTTTAACTTTGTCACTTCATAGCCTAAATATTCACACATGCGTCGAATTTGACGATTGAGTCCTTGTGTTAAAACAATTTTAAATACTTTATCACTTACTTTTTCTACGAAACACTTTTTAGTAACTGCACCTAAAACAGGAATTCCGTTCCCCATTTTTTGAACAAAATCTTCAGTGATTGTTTTATTCACAGACACATAATACTCTTTCTCATGATTGTTTCCTGCGCGTAAAATTTTATTGACAATATCTCCATCATTGGTTAAAAAAATCAACCCTTCCGAGGGTTTGTCTAAACGTCCAATCGGAAATAATCGATCAGGGTAATTAATGTGCTGTATGATGTTGTTTGGTTCTTGTTCATCAGTTGTAGAGACAATTCCAACAGGCTTATTGAGTGCAATGTATAAGGTAGTATTTTGAGGAACTACAAGACGACCGTCTAGTTTAACTACATCCCTTTTTGCAACCCTATTTCCTAATTGAGTTGGTTTTCCATTAATCGTAACCCTGCCTTCACTAATAAATTTTTCGGCTTCTCTTCTAGAACATATTCCAGAGGAGCTGATGTATTTATTTAAATTTGTTGTTGCTTGTATCTTAGAGTCCAATTGAGGTCCGTTTCTGCAAAAGTAATTGAATCTTTACAATTCAATGGTTCTAAATGTTAAATTTATTCTGGGTGAATTCACCTTTTTTGTGGGCGGCAATCGATGCAACCAATGTTTTTGTGTAGTGCCTTTCATCACCAGAAGGCTTCCATTTTCTAGGAGCACATCTACTTTTTGCTTTGTTTCTTTATGTTTGAAAGAAAATTTTCGCGCTGCGCCAAGGGTTACAGAGGCAATTTCGCCATTCTTTTTAAGCATTTTCTCATCGTCCGAATGCCAAGCCATTCCTTCTTCTCCAGTATGGTACAAATTCAATAGGCACGAATTGTAGGTAGCCTTGCTTTCCTTTTCTATGATTTTTTTTAAATTGAGTAATTCTTCGGTGAATACCATAGCGGTTTTCGTCACATTAGAATAGGTGTACGAAAATTCCGATTCGCCATACCAAGCCACTTTTCGCTTTGTGATAATGTGTTTTCCAAAAATAAAGGCTTCATCATTTTTCCAATGAATGCTGCGCATAAAAGCCTTATAGAAAAAAGCACATTGTTGGCTATTTAAAATTTGACCATGATAATTGGTGATTCCATCAAAAGGTAAAATGTTGTTTATAAGTGAAGTATTGAATAAATCCATAAGATTCTCAAAAATAGTAAATATAAACTACAAAAAATAGTTTTTGAATCTTATATTTGTAGTATTATGAATTATATTTCACAAAATATTCGCCATTTAAGAAAATTAAGAAAACTCACACAAGAAGAGTTTTCAAAGGAATTAAACATGACCAAATCTAGAATTGGTTCCTATGAGGAAGGGCGCTCTGAACCCTCTATTGAGACCTTAATAGAGCTTTCTAACTTCTTTAAATTACCCGTAGATGTATTGATTAAGAACAACTTGTCATTCGCTACAGATGCTTCCTTTATAGAAATCGGAAATCAACGCGTATTGTTTCCTATTATGGTAGAAGCAGATGATGACAATCTGATTGAAGTGGTTCCTGTAAAAGCTTCTGCAGGGTATTTACTTGGTTATAACGATCCTGAATATATTGAACAATTACAGAAAATAAAATTGCCTTTTTTACCTACCGGAAAACACCGTGCCTTTCCAATAAAAGGAGATTCTATGCTGCCTATGAAAGACGGTGCCTATGTAGTTGCCAAATTTGTAGACGATTTTAATGACATTAAAAATGGAAGTTCTTATGTGGTCGTTACTGCCAATGACGGAATGACCTATAAACGTATTTATGACAAGGTGGAAGAAAAAGGGGCACTCCTATTATCCCCGGATAATACTTCCTATCAATCTTATCATGTGCCCATTTCCGAAGTGTTAGAATTGTGGGAATTTACCTGTAGCATTAACACCCAAGAATATGACGAACGTGATTTAAAATTGAGTAGTATCATTAAGATGTTTAATGATTTAAAAGTAGAATTGGAAACCTTTGTAAGAAACTAAAGCATGACAGTTCAAGATATTGTTGGTAGGTATGCAATTCTCGGAAACAATCAAGATGCAATAGGCTCTGCATACAATGGATTTCTTACACTTTCTTTAGATGCCCATCAGAAAATTATTGCTGAATGGACGATCAATCACGATCAGCAACAATCTGGTACTGGTTTTTTTAGAGACAACCTGCTGGTTGTTAATTTTAAGTATACGGGTGAAAACGCAAAAATCTTTAAAGGAACTGTGGTTTATAAATTCTTCGACAAAGAAACTTTTGAAGGCTTTTGGTCGGAAAAACATGCAGATCAACAATTTTTAGGCTTGGAAAGAGGGGCTAAAATTAATAAAGAACTTCTTCAAAATTAATTCGTTGGGTATCATTAATAAGAAATTCAATGCGAACTTCAATTTGGTTTATACAGGTAAAATGATAATGCCTCATTTTGGAGGTGCCCCAAATCTATTGATTGAAGAAATTTAGACTTCAGACCCTTTTTCGGAATTAAGCACAAAAATTGGTTATACGATTGAGGTTGAAAAAATACAATCCAACATAGAATTTTACAGTGGTATAAAAAAAATTTTAACGCCTATCAGTCTAACTTTGATATTGGAAAAAATAGAGATAGTAATTTTGTTTTTGGACCTTCGCTACCAAGAACAATTTATATTGGTATGAAATGCTACATTTGGACAAAAAAAACCTCACAGTCTAATATCTGTAAGGTTTTTGCGGAGAGAACAGGATTCGAACCTGCAACGGTTTAACCCGCGATAGTTTTCAAGACTACTTGACGACCACTGTCCATCTCTCCAGTTGTCGTATCAGATATTCTCTGAATGCGGATGCAAATATAGAAAGTTTTTTACTTTTTGGAAATTAATTGACCATTATTTTTTATCTTTTTTGAATATCGTAAAATGGAATTTCTATCGCCTTAAAAACCAAGCTATTTCGTTCAATTTTCAATTATGAATTTGGTAACAAAATTTAAAAAAAAGAAGCGCTGTCTGTAAGACTTTAGTATCTTTACCCATTAGCTGATAAAACAACACATTATGTCTTTCAATTCATTTGGAAATCTTTTAAAACTAACCACCTATGGAGAATCTCACGGAATAGCTATTGGAGGGGTTATTGATGGATTCCCTGCAGGTTTACAAGTAGATTTTGAGGCCATTCAAGAAGAATTAAACCGACGGAAACCGGGGCAATCTAAAATCGTAACACAAAGAAAAGAGCCAGATACTGTTCAGTTTTTATCCGGAATTTTTGAAGGAAAAACCACAGGTACTTCCATCGGTTTCACCATTCAAAACACCAATCAAAAATCAAAAGATTACAATCACAACACCAATATTTACAGACCTTCTCATGCAGATTATACCTATGATAAAAAATTTGGTGAGCGCGATTATAGAGGTGGTGGTAGAAGTTCTGCCAGAGAAACAGCAAACTGGGTGGTTGCAGGCGCACTTGCAAAACAATTAATTGCAGAGATCTCCATCAACGCATTTACCTCGTCTGTGGGAGATATTTTCCTTGACAAACCCTATCAAGAATTGGATTTCTCTAAAACTGAGGACAATATCATTCGCTGTCCAGATGAAATTTCTGCACAAAAAATGATTGACAAAGTAAAAGAAATCAGAAAAGCTGGAGACACCATAGGCGGGACCATTACCTGTGTTGCTCAAAATATACCGGTAGGTTTGGGAGAACCCATTTTTCACAAATTGCATGCTGAATTAGGAAAAGCAATGCTGTCGATCAATGCCGTCAAAGGGTTTGAATTTGGTAGCGGCTTTTGTGGTGCAAAAATGAAAGGTTCAGAGCACAATGATATTTTCAACCAAGATGGTTCTACACAATCAAATCTTTCGGGAGGAATTCAGGGAGGAATTAGCAATGGAATGGACATCTATTTTAGAGTAGCCTTCAAACCTGTTGCTACGATTATGAGCTCGCAACAAACCATTAATTCTGAAAATGAAATTGCAGAAATCACGGGCAAAGGAAGACACGACCCATGTGTGGTTCCAAGAGCAGTGCCAATTGTAGAAGCAATGACTGCTTTGGTGCTTGCAGATTACTATTTATTGAACAAAACAAGAACGGTTTAAAATCCATCTTCATTCAAACAAAAAGCGCGTACAGAAATGTACGCGCTTTTTGTTTGTATCTTGAATACAAGAACTAATTATTCCAACGCACCGAGATAACGTTCTGCATCTAAAGCGGCCATACACCCGGTTCCAGCTGCAGTAACTGCTTGTCTGTATTCTTTATCTTGAATGTCTCCAGCAGCAAAAACACCCGGTCTGTTCGTTTTGGTCGTTTTTCCTTCGGTAATTAAATACCCCGTTTCGTCCATATCCAAAACACCTTTAAACAAACTGGAGTTTGGCGTGTGTCCAATGGCAATAAAAACGCCCGTTACGGGAATATCATGCTTCTCCTTCGTTTGGTTGTTAATAGCTCTTACCCCTTCCACAACACTGTCACCTAAAACCTCATCGATTTCTGTATTGTACAAAACATCAATATTTTCTGTTTTATGCACTCGGTGCTGCATTGCTTTAGAAGCTCTCATAAAATCTTTACGAACCAGCATGGTAACCTTGTTACAAATATTTGACAAATAGGTTGCTTCTTCCGCAGCAGTATCTCCTGCTCCAACAACCACAACATCTTGTCCCTTGTAGAAAAATCCATCACAGGTAGCACAGGCAGAAACACCTCCACCAATCAAACGCTGTTCACTCTCAATTCCTAAATATTTTGCGGTAGCTCCTGTAGAAATAATGATTGTTTCGGCTTCAATATGTTTCGACTCATCCACAATTACTTGATGGATTCCACCAACGTCCTCACTTAAAGTAACTTCAGTAACCATACCAAAACGTACTTCGGTTCCAAAACGCTCTGCTTGATTTTTTAAATCTTCCATCATGGCAGTTCCGTCAGTTCCATTTGCATACCCTGGAAAATTATCAACTTCTGTCGTGGTGGTTAGTTGACCTCCCATTTGCAATCCAGTATACATTACTGGTTTCATATCTGCTCTAGCAGCATAAATTGCAGCGGTATAACCTGCAGGTCCCGAACCAATAATTAAACATTTTATTTTCTCTGTATTTTCTGACATTGTTTTCTTCTTTTTAGAAGCGTAAATGTATCAATTTTTACAACTTATTGAAACCAATGTTTATAAGTTTTAATAATGCATACATAAATCTTTACAATCAAATTGATAGAATAAAAAAACACTAAGAAAGCGAGATTTTTAAGAAAAGAGTGTATATTTGCCGACCATAAATGAGTAATCATTTATCGGGGTGTAGCGTAGCCCGGTCATCGCGCCTCGTTTGGGACGAGGAGGTCGCAGGTTCGAATCCTGCCACCCCGACTAAAACCAGTAACTCTTTGTTGCTGGTTTTTTTGTTTTGTAAAAATAATAAAACTAAACAAGATTGCGGCAGGCTAAAAGCTTGAAAACCATAACGCAACTCCAGTCTACTTTAAGAAAATCATTCTAAAATTAACAAAACATTTTGTTTAGACTTAACCTTAAATTGTTAAACATTATGTATCTTTGTACAGATAAAATCAATCATTATGGCAAGAAAAAAAACCGTTAAAAAGCAGGATTTAATCTCCATGTTTATGGAATACGTTTTAGAAAACGACCATCCACCAAAATCTGTATTTAGTTTCGCAAAAGAGAATAATTTTGAAGAGGCTAGTTTTTACGAATTTTTCGGTTCGTTTGAAGCACTGGAAGGGGCTGTATTTGAAACTTTTTTTGATAACACATTGCAATTACTTTCTAAAAGTGAGGAATATCAAGATTATGATGCCAGAAACAAATTACTAAGTTTCTATTTTACATTCTTTGAACTGCTAACTGCTAACAGGAGTTATGTTGTTTACGCTTTTAACAAAGGAAAAAACAACCTTAAAAGCTTGCATAGCTTAAAAGGATTTCACAAACACTTCAAACAGTTTATAGATGATCTAGACATAGAAACACTGGACATTCAACAAGATCAGATAGAAAAATTTCAACACAAAGCCCTCCAAGAATCTGCATGGATTCAGCTTTTAGTGACCATGAAGTTCTGGTTAGAAGACACATCATCTTCATTTGAAAAAACAGATGTTTTTATTGAAAAATCGGTCAACACTAGTTTCGATTTATTAAACATCAAACCCTTGAAAAGCATTATTGACTTTGGAAAATTCCTATTCAAAGAAAAAATGGTGCAAAAATAAAAACGATGAAAACATTAGACTCAATACCAACATCAAAAATTCAACGTGCCACAAAACTAGTAACAACGGGTGCAAAGGTTGGTGTGAACTATTTAAAATATTACGGTGACAAAATTGTTAATAACGAAATAGATGCCAAAGCAAGACTCAATGAAAACAATGCTGAAGACATCTACGACGGTTTAAAACAATTAAAGGGAAGTGCCTTAAAGGTTGCCCAGATGCTAAGTATGGAAAAGAGTATTCTTCCTGCAGCTTATGTAGAAAAATTTTCTTTGGCTCAATTTTCTGTACCTCCACTTTCGCCACCATTGGTCAGTAAAACCTTTAAAAAATACTTTGGTAAAAACCCAAATGATATCTTTGATAAATTCAATTTGACTTCTGTAAATGCAGCCAGTATTGGTCAGGTTCACAAAGCAGAAAAAGACGGTAAAACACTTGCGGTTAAAATTCAATATCCAGGCGTTGCTGAAAGTGTTGCATCTGATTTGGCATTGGTAAAACCGATTGCCATAAAGATGTTTAACATTCGAGGTAAAGACTCTGACAAATATTTTAAAGAGGTTGAGGACAAACTAACGGAGGAAACCAACTACATCTTAGAAATTGAGCAAAGTAAAGAAATTGTTGAAAAATGCAAGCACATTCCAAATTTAAAATTTCCTGAATATTATTCAAAATACTCTTCCGATAGGATCATTACAATGGACTGGATGAAAGGAGAACACCTATCAGAGTTCACAGCACACAACAAGGATCCTGAGGTTTCAAATAAATTGGGACAAGCTTTGTGGGATTTTTATATGCACCAAATTCACAACCTTCGAAAAGTACACGCAGACCCACATCCAGGAAATTTTTTAGTTTCAAAAGAAGCCGATTTGATTGCCTTAGATTTTGGTTGTATGAAAACCATTCCTGAAAAATTTTACATACCATATTTCGAATTGGCAAAACCCGAAAGTATTGCAGATCCTGCTATTTTTGAAAAAAAATTATACGAATTAGAAATCCTGAGAGCAGACGATTCAAAAGAAGAATTGGTATTTTTTAGAGCAATGTTTCACGAAATGTTGAGTTTATTTACCCAACCTTTTCATGGAGAAGAATTCGATTTTTCGGATGCAGAATTCTTTGGACGCATTTCTGATTTAGGGGCAAAGTATGCCAAAAGTTCTGAATTAAAAAACATGAATGGAAACAGAGGTTCCAAACATTTTATTTATATTAACAGAACCTTTTTTGGCTTGTACAACCTAATGCATGACTTGAAAGCAACGAATGTGAAAATTAACAATTTTAATAACTTTTAATGGCTTTTTATCAAAGAGAGGACATCGACAACTTAGAGAAAATTTTTAAAATAAATTTAATTAACAGTTGTTCTGGATTTAAATCTGCAAATCTTCTCGGTTCGATTTCGAATGAAGGAGTTTCCAATGTTGCAGTTTTTAGCTCCGTGATTCACTTAGGCTCTAACCCGCCTACCTTGGGCTTTATTTTAAGACCTACAACGGTTCCAAGAGACACCTATAAAAACATAAAAGAAAGTGGTGTATTTACCATCAATCATATATATGAGGAAATTATAGAAGACGCACATCATACTTCGGCGAAGTATCCAGAGAGCGTGTCCGAATTTGATATTACAAATTTAGAAGAGGAATATAAAGGGGCTTTTAAAGCACCTTTTGTAAAAGGATCTCCGGTTCAAATGAGTATGAAATTTATTGAAGAAATTCCGGTTCCCTCCAACAATGTAATGTTAATTGTTGCACAAATTGAGGAACTCTATATTCAGGATGCACTTTTACAGAGTGATGGATTGATCAATCTTTCAATTGGAAAAGTTGCCACAATAAATGGATTGGATACCTATGCGATTCCAACCTTTAAAAAACAATTATCTTACCAAAGACCCAAAAAATAAAATAAAAATGTCATGAAAATTCTCGTTACAGGAGCAACAGGCTATATTGGTAAACGGTTGATTCCGTTGTTACTAAATGATGGCCATACCGTTGTTTGTGCTGTACGAGACAAGGCAAGAGCTAAAAATTATTTCCGAGATCGGAAAAACATTGTACTTGTTGAGATAGACTTTCTAAACTACGAGAGTTTGGAAGCCATTCCCAAAGATATAGAGAGTGCTTATTACCTGATTCATTCGATGTCAAATTCTGCAAAGGAATTTCATATATTGGAAGAGAAATGTGCATTTAACTTTAAACGATTTGCTGAAAAAACGGCTTTAAAACAAGTTATTTATTTAAGCGGAATTACCAATGACACCCAATTATCGAAACATTTACTTTCGAGAAAAAATGTAGAAGAGACCTTGTCCTCCACTGTCTATGCTTTAACTACTTTTAAGGCGGGAATCATTGTTGGATCTGGAAGTTCATCCTTTGAAATTATTAGAGATATTGTTGAAAAACTACCTGTAATGGTGGCACCAAAGTGGCTGAATACAAAAACACAGCCTCTAGGCATTCGTGATGTATTGTCTTTTTTACACCGGGCACTAAAGAAAGAAGCATTGTACAACAAATCTTTTGATGTTTTTGGACCAGAGGTAATGACCTACAAAGAAATGCTTTTACAATTTGCAGAAGTTAGAGAATTGAAAAGGTGGATTTTTACGGTACCGGTAATGACGCCAAAGCTTTCTTCTTATTGGTTGTATTTCGTTACCTCTACCTCCTACAAATTGGCCAATTCGTTGGTAAATTCTATGGGTGTTGAAGTGATTGGAAACCAAAGTGCCATTAACAAAATATTAGAAGTAAATCCAATGACCTATAAACAGGCGGTTGAATTTGCATTCGTTAAAATAAAACAAAATAGTATCATCTCTAGCTGGAAAGATTCATACATCAGTAGTGGAAAACTAAAGAACTATGTTCATGAATTTATTAATGTACCTAAGCACGGTTGTTTCCGAGATTTAAAGCGTCGAAAAATTGTAGACAGTGAGAAATCTTTGAATAAAATTTGGGCAATTGGTGGTGATACAGGCTGGTATTACGGTACTTTTTTATGGAAAGTAAGAGGTTTTATGGATCAATTTTTTGGAGGCGCTGGTTTGCGACGAGGAAGAAGACATCCTACGGAATTAAATGCAGGGGATGCTTTGGATTTTTGGCGTGTCATTTATGCAGATAAAAACAATCAAAAATTACTCTTATATGCTGAAATGGTATTGCCTGGAGAAGCATGGTTGGAATTTAAAATTGAAGATGGCACCTTATATCAAACAGCAACATTTCGTCCAAAGGGATTGGCTGGGCGGTTATATTGGTATTCCGTAGCCCCTTTTCATTGGTTTATTTTTAATGGGATGATTGATAAAATTTCTAAAACCTAACTTTTGAAAAAACAACATTTGCCCGAGAAAATATGTACGGTTTGTGAAAAACCATACCGTTGGAGAAAAAAGTGGGAAAAGAACTGGGAACATGTAAAATATTGTAGTGAAAGATGCAGAAGAAACAAGAAACAACAGGATTAATTTGGTTGACAAACAACCTTAGGGTTGGAGACAATAAATCCATCGAATTGGCATGTAAAAAACACGATCGAGTACTTGCTGTTTATGTATTCGATAAACATATTTTTGAAAGCAACATTTTTGGCTTTAAAAAAATTGAACGCTACAGAGCACAATTTTTACTTGAAACACTGCGGGATTTAAAAAAACACTTAGCACAAAAAAACATCACACTACTCACCTATTTTGATTTTCCAGAAGAGGTCATTCCTAAAGTTTGTGAAACCTACCAGGTAGCGGAGGTTTTTACGCAAAAAGAATGGACCAAAGAGGAAGTGCAAACATTCAAAAAAGTAGCTTCCAATCTCACTGGCATCTGTAAAATCACCGATTCCTATGATCAATTCTTATACCATCCAGAAGACATCAATATGGATTTTAAATCGATTCCTGCTGTGTTTACACAGTTCAGAAAAAAGGTCGAGAAATATGCATCAATAAGGCCCGAAAGCAAAAGCATTCAGAAGGAAGATTCAAACCGTATTGAAAACAACACAAGGTTGCCAGACTTAACCACATTGGGCTATTCAGAAATAAAGAAAGATCCCAGGTCTGCTTTTCCATTTCATGGTGGAGAAAGTGAGGCCCTAAAGAGAATTGACTATTACTTCTTTGCATCTAAAAAACTAAGCGTTTACAAACAGACCCGCAATGGTTTAATTGGTTCCGACTACAGTTCAAAGCTCTCTCCTTGGCTAGCAAATGGAAGTATTTCTGCGAAAACTATTTATTGGAAAATTAAGGAATACGAAACTGAAAATGGCGCGAATAGTTCCACGTATTGGTTAATTTTTGAATTGATTTGGAGAGACTACTTCAAGTTCATTTCACTGAAACATGGGAATGCTTTTTTTAAGATTGATGGAATTTTAGAAAAAAAATATGTCTGGAAATCAGAGGAAAAATTGGTTCAAAAATGGATCCACGGACAAACCAATGCGCCCTTTGTAAATGCAAATATGATTGAATTGAAAGCAACCGGATTTATGAGCAATCGAGGCAGGCAAAATGTAGCCTCTTACTTTGCAAAAGAACTCTTGTTGGATTGGCGCATCGGAGCTGCTTACTTTGAATCGATGTTGATTGACTATGATGTGCATTCAAACTACGGAAACTGGCTCTACATATCGGGGGTTGGCAACGACCCAAGAGATCGTAAATTCAATATAGAGTTTCAAGCTGAACGTTATGATCCAAACAATCAGTATCAAAATAAATGGTTACAAAATCAACTTTTTTAGCATATGAAAATAGTCCGATTACTTCTTGGAGATCAATTAAACAGTTCGCATTCTTGGTTTCAAGAAAAAGATGCGAACATCTTATATTGTCTGTTTGAAATGCGTCAAGAAACAAATTACATAACCCACCACATTCAAAAAGTTACCGGTTTTTTTGCTGCCATGAGAGATTTCGCTGATGGCTTAACCAAAGCGGGGCATAAAGTAAAATATCTGAGCATATTAGATCCCGAAAACACCCACGTTTTAACCCAAAACTTAACACAACAGATCGAGTATTTTAAGGCAGATAAGTTTGAATACTTACTTCCCGACGAATATCGTCTAGACAAACAACTAAAAGACTTCTGTAGCACATTAACAATAGAAAACTCGGTTACAGACACGGAGCATTTTTATACAAAAAGAGAGGATTTAGGAGTGTTTTTTGAGGGTAAAAAACAATTTTTGATGGAAAATTTTTATAGAAATATGAGAAAAAAACATCAAATACTAACCGTCAATGAGCAACCAGAAGGCGGTGTATGGAACTATGACAAAAACAACCGAAAAAAATGGAAAGAAAACACCTTGGTGCCGCCTTTTAAAAGTTTCGATAATAATGTAGTACCTATTTATGAAGAAATCCAGCAAGCGGGTATAAAAACCATTGGAAAAATCAACCCAAAATATTTTGAATACCCTATAAACAGAAAGCAGGCACTTGAACAATTGGATTATTTCTGTGCCCATTTATTGGTCCACTTTGGGGACTACCAAGATGCAATGCATACAAATCAAATTTATTTGTACCATTCCAGAATTTCATTTGCAATGAATATCAAATTGATCTCACCAAAAGAAGTAATTGCCAAAACTCTGGCAAGGTATCGAGATCCAGAAAGTACTATTGAAATTTCACAAGTAGAGGGTTTTATTCGACAAATATTAGGTTGGAGAGAATACATGCGAGGGATGTATTGGTCGCTCATGCCTAACTACAAAACACAAAACGCCTTGAACAATACCAATAAATTGCCCGATTTTTATTGGACAGGAAATACCAAGATGAATTGTTTAAAAAATGCAATCAACAACTCGCTAGACAACAGTTACGCGCACCACATACAACGTTTAATGATTACTGGAAATTATGCGCTACTTACACAAACCAATCCAGATGAAGTAGATGCTTGGTATTTGGGCATTTATGCCGATGCTGTAGAATGGGTACAACTGCCCAATACACGTGGAATGAGTCAATTTGCAGATGGCGGAAAAATAGCAACAAAACCCTACATTTCTAGTGGAAGTTATGTGCATAAAATGGGAAATTATTGCGATAGCTGTCACTATAATAAAAAAGAAAAAACAACCAAAGATGCATGTCCATTTAACAGCCTGTATTGGAATTTTTTAGACGATAAAAAAGAAGAACTTTCAGGAAATTTTAGAATGGGAATGATGTACAGTTTATTGCGAAAAATTCCTGCAGAAAAATTATTTGAAATAAAAGAAAAAGCAGCACATATAATTGCAAACCCAAATGAATACTAATAAAGAAATCATCGAAGTTGTCTGGCTAAAACGCGATTTACGGCTGGATGACAATGAAGTAATTTCCAATGCACTGGCATCGGGAAATCGTGTGCTTTTTGTCTATATTTTTGAAGATTCTCTTAGAAATGACAGGCATTATGATGAGCGACACTGGATCTTTATCAAGCAATCCATAGAAAATATAAACGATCGATTAAAAAAACACAATACACAGGTTTTAGCTGTACATTCAGAAGTAATTCCGTTTTTTAATCAGTTGCAAATTTTTTTTCAAATAGACCATGTGTATTCCCATCAAGAAACCGGACTTTTAATCACCTACAACAGAGACAAATATTTTAAACGCTATTGCAATAACAACTCGATTGACTGGATTGAAAGCACTAATAATGGTGTTTTAAGAGGATTATTACATCGAGAGGATTGGTTTGAAAACTGGAATCGATACATGCATGACGAAAGATTTTGTTTTGAACCGAAAACAAAACAATTGATAACGGTTGCAGAAATAACAGAAATATCAAAAGTTTTTAATCTTACTGATTTAAAAACAAAGACATCGCAAATCTTTCAAAAAGGAGGGACTACTACCGCATGGAAATATGCAAATTCTTTCTTTGAAGAAAGACACAAATCCTATCTATTTAATATTTCTAAACCCGAAAAATCAAGAACGAGTTCAAGTAGATTATCTCCATATATTGCCTGGGGAAATATCTCTATAAGAGAAGTTTTTCAAAAAGCGACACAACTAAAATCTGAAAAAAAAGACGATCGACATTTGGGTGCATTTATCTCAAGATTGCGATGGCAAGCACATTTTATTCAGAAATTTGAAATGGAACATACCATGGAAGCAGCGAGTATTAATAAAGGGTATCACAAACTTAAAAAAAGCATCTCTACATCCTATAAAAAAGCTTGGAAAGAAGGAAATACAGGGTTTCCACTGGTAGACGCTAGTATGCGTTGTTTGAATGAAACTGGTTTTTTAAATTTTAGAATGCGTGCCATGCTCGTTTCTTTCTTTACACACATTCTATGGCAACCTTGGCAAGAAGCAACATCGCATTTGTCTAAGATGTTTTTGGATTTTGAACCTGGAATTCATTTTCCACAGATACAGATGCAAGCAGGGGAAACTGGAATCAATAATTTAAGAATTTATAGTCCGGTAAAAAACAGTCTCGAGCATGATACGAATGCTGTATTTATAAAAAAATGGTGTCCTGAATTGGCAAATTTACCCATTAATTTTATTCATGAACCATCTCTAATGACGCCTTTGGACATGCAGTTTAACAATTTTAAATTGGGCGTCGATTATCCGCATCCGATTGTTGATATTAAAGAAAATAGAAAAAAAGCAAGCGATATTCTCTGGAATTTAAAAAAGAATCCACAGGTACGATCGGAAAGTTTTAGAATCCTTAAAAAACATACGATCACGGACCGAAACAGACTCCTCCGAAGCGATTAGATAAAAACCCACTTATGATGTAGTACTATTTTTGATGTTTTTTGTTTAATCATTAACATAAAACATTAAACATTTTGTATCTTTGTGTCGAATCCTATATCATGATTGCAAACACAACCTACAATAACAGAGAGACAACACGAATGATCAATGACCTCATAGGTCCCTCGTATTCTTTTTTTGAAGCCATTCGACGAAAGGGTGTAGGATCTAAAAGAATGATGATATCCAGTGTAAGTGAAGGCTTTCAAAAAATGATGAATACGGTTTCTGACATCAATTACGCAAATATTGAGCTGCGCGAAAAAGGGATTTTGGTACACATCAATAAGGGATTGGAAGTTTACAGTTGGGCAATTCCATATTACCAACTCCACACCTACAGAACAAATGGGTATAGCATCTATGCACAAGGAAATTTTGTGAAATTTGCCAATAACAAATTGCTAAAGGAGAACAAATCATTTATCGAAAAACTAACGGATTTAAAAATCGAGAACGATAAAAATTACGCTTTTTACGAATGATAAAACTAGAGGAAATTGCCATCGACAGAGTCATAGAGATGGCTTGGGAAGACAGAACTACTTTTGAAGCCATTGAATATCAATTCGGTTTAAAAGAGCAAGAAGTGATCAACTTAATGCGCAAGCAAATGAAGTTGAAGAGTTTTAAACTTTGGAGAGAAAGAGTTCAGGGAAGAAAAACAAAGCATGAAAAATTGAGAACTTTCGAAAAAGGAAGGTTTAAATGTAGCCGGCAGCGATCGATTTCCAATAACGGTATTTCAAAAAGGTAAATCCATTATTGACCTTATTTTTTTAACCACAAAAAGAATTCTGAAAAAGAAATAAATCATTTGAAGAAATAAACAGGAGGAGTAAAAAAATTAGTTGCTCAACAATAATCTTATATATTGGCAGTAAATTTAACACACCCAAAATGCTTGAATTGAAAAACTCTTTAAATTACTAAATTATGGAACTAATTGAAAAAGCTTTAGAATACGAAAAAAGGAAAATGCGATTTCCAACTACGAGTGATCGAATTATGGCAGCTAGAGAAGCGAAAGATTTAATTTTAAGTTTGAATGAGATTTTCAAAAAAAATAAAGATCCCAACATCATGGAAATTATGAAACGACTTACAGTAATAAAACAAAGAATCGAGAAGCGTTTAAAGGGAAAACCTTTAACATCATAAAAATTCAGTTTTATATTGCTTTTCTAACTTTTATATTTATATTCGAGAATTAGACCAAAATCGAAAAAAATATAATGACATTAGCAGAAAAAGCAGTAGAGTTCGAAACAAGAAAATTCTCATTCAAAACAACAAGTGATCGAATTGTAGCATCTAGAGAGGTAAAAGCCTTAATATTGGAGCTCAATGAAGTTTATAAAATAAATAAAGATCCACAAATAATGGATTACATGAAACGCTTGACAGTTGTAAAACAAAAAATTGAGAAGCGTTTGAAAGGAAGACCTTAGACATATTATGAAAAAAATTTTAGTGATTGGCGGAAGTAAAGGAATTGGAAAAGCGATCATCGCTTCTTTAATAGAAAAAAACAACATCATCAACCTTAGTCGCACTCCTCCTTCGTTAGCACATGAAAATTTAACGCATTATAATTGCGATATTTTAACCGATGAATTGCCACAACTAGATGCTGTAGATACGCTAATATACTGCCCCGGAAGTATCAATTTAAAACCTATTTCACGCCTCAAACTGGAGGATTTCAGAGCAGATTTCGAAATTAATGTGGTAGGTGCTGTCAAAGCAATTCAACAATACCTTCCTTTATTGAAAAGAGGAAATACTCCATCTATACTTTTATTTAGTACCGTTGCGTCAAAACTAGGGATGCCCTATCATGCTAGTGTTGCCGCCGCAAAATCGGGTGTCGAAGGTTTGGTAAAGTCTTTGGGTGCTGAATTGGCACCAACCATAAGAGTCAATGCCATAGCCCCAACGGTTACCGACACGGACTTGGCCTCAAAATTATTAAGAAACGAAAGAATGATTGATAGCATTACAGAACGTCATCCTCTTAAAAAATTCTTAAATCCAACAGAAGTAGCAGACATGGCTGCCTTTTTAACATCAGACAGCGCAAGCTCCATATCCGGTCAGATTTTTCAAATGGACTGCGGTATTGTAAGTTTCAAATTATAAGAAAATGGCAAGAACATCATTATATGACATTCAGATAAGAGATTTGCAAGGAAAAGCAATTAATTTATCTGAGTTTAAAGGCAAGCACCTACTTTTCGTAAATGTTGCCTCGAAGTGTGGCTTTACACCACAGTACGAAAGCTTAGAAAAACTGAGCAATACTTATAAAAACAGTCTCATCGTGATTGGCGTCCCTTGCAATCAGTTTGGAAAACAAGAACCTGGAAATGCAGAAGAAATTCAAGATTTTTGTCAAGTAAACTATGGCGTTTCTTTTCTAATGACTGAAAAAATTGATGTTAAAGGAGATGAACAACATCCATTATATGAATGGTTAACGTTGAGAAGTTTGAATGGGAAAAAAAGCTCTTCAGTAAAATGGAATTTTCAAAAATACTTGATCGATTCAGAAGGAAAATTAATCGATTATTTCTTCTCCATTACCAAACCTTTTAGCTCAAAAATAACAAAACACTTAAGATATTAAAATATGTTCGGCATCTTTAAAAAGAAATCAGCAGCAGAAAAACTGCAAGAAAAATACAAAAAAGTCATGGAAGAAGCCTTTAAACTTCAATCCATTAACCGAAGCGATAGCGATCAAAAGTATTTGGAAGCCGACGCCATTTTAAAGGAAATTGAGGAGCTGAAAGCATAATTCTCATGAAAATTACCAGGGCCATCTTTCTTTTTTTATTTATAAACTTTGGTGGACTTGCCATTGGAAGTTGGTTGATGGATGGGGGGCCCACGTCGCGCTGGTACACAACACTCAATCAAGCACCTTGGACACCTCCAGGAATTGTATTTGGCATTGCATGGACCACAATTATGGTCTTATTCTCTGTGTATTTAGGAATCCTTTTCCAGCGTGAAAACTCAGTAAGAACTCGCATTTTTTATGGACTTCAGGTTCTACTAAATGTCAGTTGGAATTTCATTTTTTTCAATCAGCACCTGGTACTCCTCGCACTTATTAATATAGTGCTTTTAACCGCAATTGTATTTTATTTCTTTTTTAAAGGAAGTAAAAAAAACACAAAAATCAAGTATTTATTACTCCCCTATATGATATGGCTTTGTATTGCTACCTCATTAAATTTATATATTATAATTCATAATTAAATGAAAATTTATACCCTTCACAAAAAACTAAAGCTCCCAATTACTTTAGACCAAGCTTGGGATTTTTTATCCAATCCAAAAAACTTAAAAACCATTACGCCCGATTATATGAGTTTTAATATCGTTTCTACAATAGATAGACCCTTATATACAGGACAAATCATTCAATACATCGTTACCCCATTATTGGGTATTAAAACCAAATGGGTTTCAGAAATCACACATATCGAAGAAAAAAAATATTTTGTAGACGTGCAAATGTACGGCCCATATGCGCTTTGGCATCACAAGCATTTTATAAAAGAAGTTGAAGGGGGCGTAGAAATGGAAGACATCATAGACTACAAAGTTCCTCTAGGAATTTTGGGGCAACTGGTTCACCCTATCTTGGTGAAACCAAAATTGGAAGAAATATTTTCTTATCGTCAAAACAAGTTGATTGAACTTTTTGGAAACTATAAATAATGAAAGAACAGATACAGCTTTTTTGGTTTCGGAGAGACTTGCGGTTGAACGATAACTGTGGATTATACCATGCTTTAAATAGCGATAAAAAGGTACTTCCAATCTTTATTTTTGATGATGACATCCTATCTCGATTGCCCGACAATGATGCACGTGTAAGTTTTTTGCATCAGGAATTGGAAAACATCAATACACAATTAAGAGAGTTGGGTGCTAGCTTGGCGGTATTTCATGGAAAACCACTCGCGATTTTCGAGCAATTGCTAGAAAAATACAGCATAGAAACGGTCTTCACAAATCATGATTACGAACCCTATGCCTTAGAGCGAGATGCAGCCATCAAAACACTTTTAGCGTCAAAAAATACAGGGTTTAACACCTATAAAGATCAAGTGATTTTTGAGCGCAATGAGATTGTAAAAAAAGACGGTACTGCCTATAAAGTATACACCCCCTATTCCAAGAAATGGCTTGAAGCTTTTCATCAAAACGGCATTCAATTTTTTCCTTCTGAAAAAAAACTAGCAGGATTGGTGCAAACTACAGATCACCCATTTTTAAGTCTTGGTGATATCGGATTTCAACCCTCGACCATAAAAGTAGCTTCCTATAGAGTTTCTCCCGAATTGATAGACACTTACGAAGAAAACCGAAACTTCCCTGCAAAAGACAGTACTTCCAGATTAGGCACACATTTGCGTTTTGGAACAGTAAGTGTCCGAGAAATGGTCGCTAAAGCCTCGAATAGCAATAACATTGTGTTTTTGAAAGAATTGATATGGAGAGAATTTTTTATGCAAATTTTATGGCATTATCCACATACCACCAAAGACAGTTTCAAACCTCAATATGACCGTATTCTTTGGAGAAACAATGAAGAAGAATTTCAGAAATGGTGTGCTGGAGAAACAGGATATCCATTGGTAGACGCAGGAATGCGAGAACTCAACCAAACAGGATTTATGCACAACAGAGTGCGCATGCTCGTGGGGAGTTTTTTATGCAAACACCTTTTAATTGACTGGCGTTTTGGCGAAGCCTATTTTGCAGAAAAGTTACACGATTACGAACAATCTAGTAATGTTGGAAACTGGCAATGGGTTGCTGGATGTGGTGTGGATGCGGCTCCCTATTTTAGAATCTTCAATCCAACCACCCAAATTCAGAAATTTGACAAAGACCTCGCCTATATAAAAAAATGGGTTCCTGATTTTCAAGAGCTTACCTACCCTTCACAAATGGTCGATCATAAACTAGCAAGAGAGCGCTGTTTAACAACCTATAAAGAAGCATTGAATAGAACCTAACACCTTATTTTTCTGAATTTAAAAATAAACGAAAAATATTTTGGTGGATCTCCAAAAAACGCATTTATTTGCCAATTCTTAATTAAAAGCCGATGTAGCTCAGCTGGCTAGAGCAGCTGATTTGTAATCAGCAGGTCGTGGGTTCGAGTCCCTCTATCGGCTCAAAAAGTTCTTTCAAATGAAAGAACTTTTTTATGTACATTAATCACGATTTTTTATTTAAATTTGTTCAGAATCATTTATAAAATTAATGTCGAACAATATGCTCATTATAGGAATTGCAGGAGGTACTGGAAGCGGAAAAACTACAGTGGTAAATCAGATTATAAACCAACTTCCTACTAACGAAGTTTGCGTCATATCACAAGATTCTTATTACAAAGCTACCGATGAATTGTCCTATGATGAACGAACAAAAATCAATTTTGATCATCCAAGAGCCATTGATTTTGAATTGTTGGTACACCACCTTAAAAATCTTAAAAAAGGCGAAATCATTGAGCAACCCGTGTATTCTTTTGTTACCCATAACAGAACCAATGACACCGTAAATACACATCCACGAAAAGTAATTATAGTAGAAGGCATCTTAATCTTTAATAGTGAAGAATTGCGAAACCTCTTTGATATTAAAATATTTGTCCATGCAGAAACCGATGAACGACTGATTCGAAGATTGCGTAGAGACATCACCGAACGTGGTAGAGATATTAAGGAAGTTTTAAATCGATATCAAGATACTTTAAAACCCATGCATCAGCAATTTATTGAACCGACTAAAAACTATGCCGACATTATCATACCAAACGATCGCTACAATACTGTTGCCATCGATATTGTAAGAACTGTTATCAACGAACGTTTATAAAATACAATGAATTTCAAGAAAGCAAAAAGCAACTCAAAAATATTCTCGTTACTCACAAATACTTTTGTGCTTATTTTGGTGCCCTTTCTCATTTGGATGCTTTTCTTTGATGAAAACTCCTATATAAACCACCGAAAATACAATGCAGAAATAGAAGGTTTACAAAATACCATCGAATTTTATAAATCTGAAATTTCAAAAGACAGTACCATTATCAAAAGTTTAAAAGATACGGTGGCCCTAGAAAAATTTGCCCGCGAAAAGTATTTGATGAAAAAGAAAAATGAGGCGATTTATATTATTGAATTTGATACAATAAAAAAATAATGAAACCATTTCTATTTGATGAATTTGACACAAAATCTGCAGCGGCTTGGAAACAAAAAATTCAAGTAGACCTGAAAGGATTGGACTACAACGACACACTTCTCTGGAAAACAGAAGAAGACATTGTTGTAAAACCTTTTTATACAGCAGCAGATCGAAAAGCGCTTCCTATAGACCTACCAACAAGTCCCTTTGCTGTTTGCCAAACGATTTTTGTAGATGATGAGAAAATAGCCAATTCACTCGCCTTAGATGCTCTAGAAAGAGGTGCAAATGCCCTCCAATTTGTTGCAGATAAGAAATTTGATTGTGTTGCTTTATTAAAAAAAATCGACCTTGAAGCGACCAAACTTTTTTTCAAACTACATTTTTTGGATGAAAAATTTGTCGAAAAATTATCAAAGATTACCGCATTAGCAACCCCCTTTTTTCAAATAGACATTCTTGGAAACTTGGCAGAAAGTGGCAATTGGTTTGACAATTTAAAGGCAGATTTCAGAACCCTAAAGGCCATTTCTAAAACAACAGCGCAAGCCATTTGTGTAGATGTTTCTCTGTATGAAAATGCAGGTGCAGGCAGTGTACAACAATTGGCCTATGCCCTATCGCACACCAATGAATACCTAGAAAACTTAGGAGAAGGTGCCGTTAAAAACATTCATTTTATTTTTTCTGTACGTGGAAATTATTTTTTTGAAATTGCCAAGTTAAGAGCCTTTCGGATGCTCGTAAAAACGCTTTTCAAAGAATACAATCAAGCAGACAGTCAAGTTGAAATCTTTGTACAACCTAGTATGCGTAATAAAACTATTTTTGATTACAATGTCAATATGCTCCGAACCACCTCGGAATGCATGAGTGCTATTTTGGGAGGCGCTTCTACCATCGCTAACATTTCTTATGATGCGGTGTACCACAAATCCAATGAGTTTGGAGAACGCATATCGAGAAATCAATTGCTCATTTTAAAAGAGGAAGCCGGTTTTAACCAAGGGCAGTACTTTGCGGAAGGGAGCTATTATATTGAAGCAATGAGCAATCAATTGGCAGCAAAAGGATTGACATTATTTCAACAATTGGAAAACAAAGGCGGTTTTTTAAAATTGTTGAAAGCCGGTGTTATTCAACAAAAAATAAGCGAAAAGGCTCGAAAAGAACAGGCCAAGTTTGACGCGCAAGAACTGCGTCTTTTGGGCACTAATTTACATGCAAATGCAAGCAACAAAATGCTTGCTGATATTGAGTTGTATCCCTTTGTAAAAAAGCGAAACATAAAAACGCTTTTGATTCCAATTACGAGAAATCGTTTGTCAGAAACCTACGAAAAAGAACGCTTAGAAAACGAAAAAAAATCGCTTCAGAAGCAACAAATAAAAACTTCTAATGGCTAGGAAAAATCTTCAACATTTAAAATTAGCCTACTCAAATAATGAGGAAGCGCGTTTTTTACATGAACATTTTATCGCAGGAGCTGCTCCCAATTTGCGCGGTCCTTACAGCACCATGTACGTCAAAAAACCATGGACAATTCGACAATATGCTGGTTTTTCTACTGCCGAGGAAAGCAATGCTTTTTATCGCAGAAATTTAGAAGCCGGTCAAAAAGGGCTTTCTGTAGCCTTTGATTTGGCCACACACCGTGGCTATGATTCCGATCATGAGCGAGTGCAAGGCGATGTAGGAAAAGCTGGGGTTGCCATTGATTCTGTGGAGGATATGAAGCTTTTGTTTGACCAAATTCCATTGGATAAAATGTCGGTTTCCATGACCATGAACGGCGCTGTATTGCCGATTTTGGCCTTTTATATTGTGGCTGCACAAGAGCAAGGGGTGGCTTTGGATCAGCTTTCTGGGACCATTCAAAATGATATTTTAAAGGAGTTTATGGTGCGCAATACCTACATCTACCCTCCCACGCCTTCGATGAAAATTATTGCTGATATTTTTAAATATACCAGCAAAAAAATGCCGAAATACAACTCGATTTCTATTTCTGGCTACCACATGCAAGAGGCGGGTGCTACCCAAGAAATAGAACTTGCTTATACCTTAGCAGATGGTTTGGAATACCTTCGAAAAGGCATAGAGGCGGGCATGGATATAGATGCTTTTGCTCCCAGATTGTCTTTCTTTTGGGCCATTGGCATGGACCATTTTAAAGAAATTGCCAAGTTGAGAGCGGGAAGAATGTTGTGGGCCAAAATCGTCAAAAAATTCAACCCAAAAAATCAGAAATCTTTTGCCCTGAGAACCCATTGCCAAACCAGTGGTTGGAGCTTAACGGCACAAGATCCGTTTAACAATGTTTCCAGAACGGCTATTGAGGCTATGGCGGCCGTTTTTGGGGGAACACAAAGTTTGCACACCAATGCCTTGGATGAGGCCATTGCGTTGCCGACTGAGTTTTCTGCAAGAATTGCTAGAAACACTCAAATTTATTTACAGGAAGAAACGGCCATTACCAAAACAGTAGATCCTTGGGCAGGGAGTTACCGCATGGAGCAGCTTACGGAAGCGATTGCCAAAAATGCTTGGAAATTGATTGAGGAAGTGGAAGCTTTGGGGGGCATGACCAATGCCATTGAAAAGGGCATTCCGAAAATGCGCATTGAAGAAGCTGCTGCAAAAAAGCAAGCAAGAATTGACAGCGGAACGGATGTAATTGTGGGGGTCAACAAATATCCTTTGAAGCAAGAAGATCCGTTGCATATTTTAGAGGTAGATAATGAGGCCGTACGGATAGCGCAACTAAAAAGATTGGAAGTCTTAAAAAGAACGCGAAATACGGCAGCAATTCAAAAATCTTTACTAAATTTAACCACTGCAGCGAAAACAGGCAACGAAAACTTGTTGGCATTGGTGGTAGAAGCAGCAAAAAACCGAGCTACTTTGGGCGAAATCTCCGATGCTTTGGAAGTTGTTTTTGGTCGTCACAAAGCGGTTCATAAAACCATCTCTGGCGTGTATAGCAAAGAAATAAAAGAAGATCCATTATTTAAGGAAGCAGCGCTGCTAACAGATCGATTTGCCCAATTGGAAGGCAGGCGTCCAAGAATTATGATTGCAAAACTAGGGCAAGATGGGCATGACAGAGGTGCCAAGGTGGTAGCTACTGGCTATGCCGATTTGGGTTTTGATGTAGACATTGGTCCGTTGTTTCAAACTCCTCAAGAGGCTGCCAAACAAGCCGTTGAAAATGATGTGCATATTTTAGGGATTTCTTCTTTGGCTGCAGGGCACAAAACCCTAGTTCCGCAAGTAATAGCAGCTTTAAAAGCTTATGGTAGAGAGGATATTATGGTAATTGTAGGGGGTGTGATTCCTCCACAAGATTATCAATTTTTATTTGATGCAGGTGCTGTGGGTATTTTTGGCCCTGGTACTAAAATCGCGCAAGCTGCCATTGACCTACTTAGCATTTTGATAGATAGCATTCAGGAATAAGGAAGCTAAGAACCCCTTCATAATTGATACGCAAACCTTCTCCTTCGTGGAATTGCTTTCTACTCCTCGATGCCTTACCGTCCACTCCACTCAAAAAACCTGTTTTTAAGCCTTTTCGCTTATTTTTTATCCCAACACAAAATCGATATACAGATTTGTATTCTTTTGTTTCAATAATATAACAACCTCACTGTAATCACTTTGATTTTTTTTGTTAAAAAATTAAATTAACATTTGTTTATTAAAAATATTTTTTTACTTTTAAATTTCAGAAGAAAAAAAACATTGCGTACCGCCGGTAGTGTCCTAAACTGGCGCTTTTGTAGAAATTGTAAAATTTAGAACTGATAATCAAGTTTTTAAAAAAATAAGTACCCACTTTTTTGTGGGGTATGCACGTTCATTGAAATACTAAAAGTTTCTTAAAAGCCGTTATTACTGGGATTGTTGCTACGTCATGTCCTAAATTGGCGCTTAAAAAGAAATGAATTGTACAAAATGTAATGCTTCCAAAACGATTAGAAAAGGAATTCGAAATAACAAGCAACGATTTTATTGCAAAGAGTGTCAAAAATATTTTCAAGCAGCTTACAATTATCAGGCATATAGCACCGATGTTGATGTTTTTATTGTCAATTTACTAAAAGAAGGATGCAGTGTAAGAGGAGTTTCTAGAGTCCTAAAAATTTCTAAAGACACTGTTTTATCCAGAATGCAAAAAATTAGCAAACAGATTCTGAAGCCTTCTTTTAGGCGATTGGGATATACATATGAAATCGATGAGATGTGGTCTTTTATTGGAAACAAGAAAAATGTTCTTTGGATTACCTATGTTTTAGAAAAAGAAACCGGAAGTATTATTGATTTTCATTTAGGTAGAAAAACAAAAGAAACCCTTCGTCCTCTAATTGATAAAGTATTGCTATTAAATCCTAGAAGAATATATACCGATCGATTGAATATATATCCAAGTTTAATTCCAAAAGAAATTCACAAACGATTTCAATATTGTACCAATAAAATCGAAAGAATGAACTTGAATTTAAGAACCCATATAAAAAGACTGAGTAGAAAAACCATTTGTTTCTCAAGAAATCAGAAAAATCTAGAAGCGCATTTAAAGATTTATTTTTGGGATAAGTAGGGAGAATCTCTCCCTGAAAAGGGGCGAGTACGTGGACGAAGAAACCAACCAAAATGAAACTATTTTCAAGAGGTTAACAGCGCAGTACAATGAGGAAATTGAATACAAATCGAAGATGATTTCTGCCATTATCGAGCCTTTTATTATTTTAATACTGGGTGCTATTGTGGCAGTAATTTTAATTGCCATGTATTTGCCAATGTTTAAATTGAGTACGGTAATTTCTTAATCGAATTGTGTATTTATTAATTGGTTAGCACAGTATAGAAAACACCCCAAATAACGGAATGCTATTTGGGGTGTTTACTTCTTTTTTATAAAAAACTATGCTTGCCCAGTAGGTCCAAAATTCATTGGAATTGGAGGCTGTTCTGCATCTTTTATTTCACCATGGGCACTTTCAAACTTTCTCACATTGTCTGCCAATGCTTTTGTTAATCTTTTTGCGTGCTGGGGGGTTAAAATAATTCTTGACTTCACTTTTGCTTTGGGAACTCCTGGCATAATGTTGATAAAGTCTACAATAAACTCTGACATCGAGTGATTGATAATTGCCAAATTAGAGTAAGTTCCTTCAGCAATCTCTTGATCCAATTCAATATTTAATTGACCTTCTTTATTTTTATTTTCTTCCATATTTGTTTTCTTTAAATTGTGTCATTGATTCGCTATTAAATGTATAAAAAAAAGTTGAATTGTATCCTGTAATAAATTACAATAAACAATTCAACTTTTAAAATGTATAAACTGGGAAGATTTTCTAGAAGCTTTCTTCTATTTCATCTTTTGGTCCCACTAAAATATGATCGTACTCTCTCATTCCTGTTCCTGCTGGTATTCTCTTACCAACAATTACATTCTCTTTCAAGCCTTCTAATGTATCAATTTTACCGTTTACAGCTGCTTCGTTTAACACTTTGGTTGTTTCCTGGAAGGAAGCCGCAGATATAAATGATTTTGTCTGTAAAGAAGCTCTTGTAATACCTTGTAACACCTGCTCTGCAGTTGCTGGTTTGGCGTCTCTTGCTTCTACTAAGTTGAGGTCATTTCTTCTTAATAAAGAATTTTCATCTCTTAATTGACGTGCAGTAATAATTTGACCCGCAACTAAGTTCTCAGAATCTCCAGCACTTTCAACAACTTTCATTCCGTAAATAGCGTCATTGTCTTTGATAAAGTCAATTTTATGGATCAATTGATTCTCTAAGAATAAAGTATCTCCTGAATCAATAATCTTCACTTTACGCATCATTTGACGAACGACAACTTCGAAATGTTTATCATTAATTTTCACACCTTGCAAACGATATACTTCTTGTATTTCATTGACTAAGTATTCTTGTACTGCAGAAGGCCCTTTAATTCTTAGAATATCTGAAGGAGTGGTTGCTCCATCTGATAATGGCATTCCTGCTTTGATAAAGTCATTTTCTTGAACTAAAATCTGATTTGAAAGTTTCACTAAGTACTTACTTAGTTCTCCTGTTTTAGATTCTACGATAATTTCTCTGTTACCACGTTTAATTTTCCCGAAAGAAACGACACCATCTATTTCTGAAACGACAGAAGGATTGGATGGGTTACGTGCTTCAAATAATTCCGTTACTCGAGGTAGACCCCCTGTAATATCACCTGCTTTACCGGACTTACGAGGTATTTTTACCAATATATGACCAGATTCAACTTTGTCTCCATCACTTACCATTAAGTGTGCACCTACTGGTAAACTATAAGATCGCAATGCATTACCATCTTTATCTTCAATAATTAAAGAAGCGATAATTTTTTTGTTCTTAGAATCTGTCATTACTTTCTCTTGAAAACCAGTTTGTTCATCAATTTCAACAGAGTAATTGATACCTTGTTCTAAATTATCAAACTTCACTGTACCTCCAAATTCTGAAACAATAACACCGTTAAAAGGATCCCATTGACAAATAACATCTCCTTTCTTGATTGATTTTCGATCTTTTTCGAAAATATAAGAACCATAAGGAATAATATTGCTACTTAATGTAATGCCTGTTTTCTTGTCAGTAACTTTAATTTCTGCAGTTCTAGAAATTACGATTTCTAATTCCTTACCGTCATTATCTTTTGCTTTAACAGTTCTTAAATCTTCGATGGTTACTTTTCCATCAAATTTGGCTGTTAATTTATTTTCTTCTGAAATATTTCCAGCAACCCCACCAACGTGGAATGTACGTAATGTTAACTGTGTCCCTGGTTCTCCAATAGATTGTGCTGCAATTACACCTACTGCTTCTCCAATTTGTACTTTACTACGGGTAGATAAACTTTGTCCGTAACATTTTGCACAAATTCCTTTAAGAGATTCACATGTTAATGCAGATCTAACTTCAACTCTATCAATGCCTGCTGCTTGGATGGCATCTGCAATTTTAATAGAAATAGATTCTCCTGCTGCAACCAATAACTCATCTTCTGAATTCGGTGAAAATACATCTTGTAAAGAAACACGCCCTTCAATTCTGTCTGATAAAGATTCTACAATCTCATCATTTTTCTTTAAAGGCATTACTTCCAATCCTCTTAATGTACCACAGTCTTCTTGATTTACAATTACATCTTGTGAAACATCTACCAATCGACGGGTTAAGTAACCTGCATCTGCCGTTTTTAAAGCGGTATCTGCCAATCCTTTACGTGCACCGTGCGTAGAGATAAAGTATTCATGTATCGATAATCCTTCCTTAAAGTTAGAAAGAATTGGATTCTCAATAATTTCACCACCACCAGCAGTCGATTTTTTAGGCTTTGCCATTAATCCACGCATACCTGTTAACTGACGAATCTGTTCTTTAGATCCACGGGCTCCAGAATCAAGCATCATATATACTGAGTTGAAACCTTGTTGATCTTCACGCAAACGTTTCATAGACAACTCCGTTAGATCGTTATTGGTTCTACCCCAAATATCAATTACCTGATTGTAACGCTCTTTTTGCGTTAACATTCCCATGTTATAGTTCGAAATAATTACATCCACTTCTGAATTCGCTTCAGCAATCATTCCTGCTTTTTCTTTAGGAATAATAATATCTCCTAAACTGAATGATAAACCACCTTGGAAGGCAAATTTATATCCCATGTTTTTTATCTCGTCTAAGAAATTACCCGTTGTAGGAATGTCAGTCGCTTTTAAAACACCACCGATAATTCCTCTTAAGTTTTTCTTAGTCAATACTTCATTGATATATCCAGCGGCTGGAGGAACTACTTCGTTAAATAAAACTCTACCAACAGTGGTTGCTATAATTTTAGTTACTTGTGCTCCGTTTTCGTCAATATCTTGAGTTCTTACTTTAATCCCCGCATTTAAGTCCACCATTTCTTCGTTAAAAGCAATTGTAACTTCTTCTGGTGAATAGAACGTTAATCCTTCTCCTTTAATAGGTACTTCTGGAGTAGAAATTCTTTCTTTTGTCATGTAGTACAAACCAAGTACCATATCCTGTGAAGGTACAGTAACGGGTGCACCATTGGCTGGATTTAGGATATTGTGAGACGCTAACATTAATATTTGCGCTTCTAAAATCGCTTCTGGTCCTAATGGTAAATGCACCGCCATTTGATCCCCATCAAAATCCGCATTAAATGCAGAACATGATAATGGATGCAATTGGATTGCTTTTCCTTCAATTAACTTTGGTTGAAAAGCTTGAATACCTAGTCTGTGTAAAGTAGGGGCTCTGTTTAATAAAACAGGGTGTCCTTTGATTACATTTTCTAAAATATCCCAAACAACTGGTTCTTTTCTATCTATAATTTTCTTAGCAGATTTTACAGTTTTTACAATTCCTCTTTCAATCAATTTACGGATTACGAAAGGTTTGTAAAGTTCAGCTGCCATGTCCTTAGGAATACCACATTCTGACAATCTTAATTCAGGTCCAACAACAATTACAGAACGTGCAGAATAATCAACACGCTTTCCTAATAAATTCTGACGGAAACGTCCTTGTTTTCCTTTTAAGGAATCTGATAACGACTTTAAAGGTCTGTTAGATTCTGTTTTTACTGCAGATGATTTACGTGTATTGTCAAACAATGAATCTACTGATTCTTGTAACATACGTTTCTCATTACGTAAAATAACTTCTGGAGCTTTTATCTCAACCAATCTTTTTAAACGGTTGTTTCTAATAATAACTCTTCTGTATAAATCATTTAAATCTGAAGTTGCAAAACGACCACCATCTAAGGGAACTAATGGACGTAATTCTGGTGGAATTACCGGAACTACCTTCATGATCATCCACTCTGGATTGTTCTCTCTATTTTTCTGAGAGTCTTTAAATGCTTCAACAACATTTAAACGCTTTAAAGCTTCTGTTTTTCTTTGTTTAGAAGTTTCCGTATTTGCTTTGTGTCGTAATTCAAAAGACAATGCTTCTAAATCGATACGTGCTAATAGGTCAATTAAACACTCAGCACCCATTTTAGCAATAAACTTGTTTGGATCTGCGTCTTCTAAGTATTGGTTTTCTGCTGGAATTTCTTCTAAAATATCTAAATATTCTTCTTCTGTTAGGAAGTCCATTTTTTGTAAAGATGCTCCTTCCGCATTTTTTGCAATACCGGGTTGAATTACTACATATCGTTCGTAGTAGATAATCATGTCTAACTTCTTAGATGGAAGCCCTAAGAGGTATCCCATTTTGTTAGGCAATGATCTAAAGTACCAAATATGAGCAACAGGAACCACCAAATTGATATGTCCTACTCGATCTCTACGTACTTTCTTTTCTGTTACTTCTACACCACATCGATCACAAACGATTCCTTTATAACGGATTCTTTTATATTTTCCACAAGCACATTCATAATCCTTTACAGGACCAAAAATACGCTCACAAAATAAACCATCTCTTTCTGGTTTGTGGGTACGGTAATTAATTGTTTCTGGTTTTAAAACTTCACCTTTAGAAATCTCTAAAATAGATTCTGGTGAGGATAAACCAATGGAGATTTTATTGAACTTTTTAACAGTGTACTTCTCGTGTTTTCTTGCCATGGTAATGGATTCGAATTAAAATTATAAAAGCGGTCTCTAAAAGACTTATTAATAGATGATGGATAGAAGCTGACTTGAATCAACTTCTATCATCAATTTTTGTTATTCTTCTAATCTAACGTCTAAACCTAAACCTTTCAGTTCGTGCATTAATACGTTAAATGATTCTGGTAGACCTGGTTCTGGCATCGCTTCACCTTTTACAATACTTTCGTATGTTTTGGCGCGTCCCATTACATCATCAGATTTCACCGTTAAGATTTCTCTTAAGATACTAGAAGCACCGTATGCTTCTAATGCCCATACTTCCATCTCACCGAAACGCTGACCTCCAAATTGAGCTTTACCTCCCAGTGGTTGTTGTGTAATTAATGAGTAAGGTCCGATAGAACGTGCGTGCATCTTGTCTTCAATCATGTGTCCTAACTTAATCATATAAATGATTCCAACCGTTGCTGGCTGATCGAAACGTTTTCCTGTTCCACCATCATATAAATAGGTATGTCCAAATCTTGGAACCCCTGCTGCATCTGTAATGGTATTGATTTGATCTAAAGATGCTCCATCAAAAATTGGTGTTGCATAAGTAGTCCCTAATTTCTGACCTGCCCAACCAAGAACAGTTTCATAAATCTGACCAATATTCATACGAGAAGGTACCCCTAAGGGATTTAAAACGATATCTACCGGTGTTCCGTCTTCTAAGAAAGGCATGTCTTCTGCTCTTACAATACGAGCTACAATACCTTTGTTTCCATGACGTCCCGCCATTTTATCACCTACTTTCAACTTTCGTTTTTTGGCAATATAGACTTTCGCTAATTTTAAGATTCCTGCAGGCAACTCATCTCCTACAGAAATTGTAAATTTCTGACGACGCAAGCTACCTTGTAGATCATTTACTTTAATTTTATAGTTGTGAACCAATTCACCCACTAAAGCATTTAAAGTATCATCCGTTGTCCAAGATCCTGTTAAATGTACATAATCGTCTACAGAGTTTAACATTTTAAGGGTATACTTCTTCCCTTTAGGTAAAACTTCTTCTCCTAAATCGTTAAAAACTCCTTGTGAGGTTTTTCCACTGATTAAGCCAAATAACTTCTCAATTAAACTATCTTTTAGAACTTCAAATTTAGAAACAAAAGAAGCTTCTAAAGCAACAACTGCTTCTTTGTCTCTTAATCTCTTATTTTTATCTTTTACGGCTCTTCTAAATAATTTTTTATCAATTACTACTCCTCTCAATGATGGCGAAGCTTTTAATGATGCATCTTTTACATCACCTGCTTTGTCTCCAAAAATAGCACGTAGTAATTTTTCTTCTGGTGTTGGATCTGATTCTCCTTTTGGTGTAATCTTACCTATTAGGATATCGCCTGGATTTACTTCTGCTCCAATACGTATCATTCCATTTTCGTCTAAATCTTTAGTAGCTTCTTCTGAAACGTTTGGAATATCATTGGTCAACTCTTCTGTTCCTAATTTTGTATCTCTTACGTCTAAAGAATACTCATCAATATGTATTGATGTAAAGATGTCTTCACGAACTACTCTTTCAGAAATTACAATCGCATCCTCAAAGTTATATCCTTTCCAAGGCATAAAGGCTACTTTCATATTGATTCCTAAGGCGAGTTCTCCTTTTTGTGTTGCATATCCTTCACAAAGAACCTGACCTTCTTCAACTCTATCTCCTTTTTGTACAATTGGTTTTAGGTTGATGTTGGTTCCTTGATTGGTTTTTCTAAACTTAATTAAGTTATATGATTTCTCATCAGATTCAAAACTAACTAGTTTTTCTTCATCGGTTCTATCGTACTTAATTTTGATCACATTTGCATCTACATATTCTACCACTCCGCTTCCTTCTGCATTGATTAAGATTCTTGAGTCTTTTGCAACTCTTCTTTCTAAACCAGTACCAACAATGGGTGCTTGTGGGCGTAATAATGGCACTGCTTGACGCATCATATTCGACCCCATTAATGCACGGTTGGCATCATCATGTTCTAAGAACGGAATTAAAGATGCTGAAATCGAGGCAATTTGATTTGGAGCAACATCCATATAATCTAATTCACTTGGAGAAACTACTGGAAAATCTCCTCCTTCACGTGAAATAACACGATCACCCTGTAAAACACCTTTTGCATCCACCTCCGTATTCGATTGTGCAAACTTCATGCCTTCTTCCTCTTCGGCGCTTAAATAAATATGCTTATGCTCTGCATCAAGGCTCCCTGCTTCTACCTTAATATAAGGTGTTTCGATAAATCCTAAATTGTTCACTTTTGCAAAAACTGAAAGAGAAGAAATCAAACCAATGTTTGGTCCCTCTGGTGTTTCAATTGGACAAAGACGTCCGTAATGAGTGTAGTGAACATCACGTACCTCAAAACCTGCTCTTTCTCTTGATAAACCACCAGGTCCAAGTGCAGATAAACGACGTTTATGCGTAATTTCTGCCAATGGATTTGTTTGGTCCATAAATTGAGACAACTGGTTGGTTCCAAAGAATGAATTAATTACCGAAGAAAGTGTCTTCGCATTAATTAAATCAATAGGAGTAAAAACCTCATTGTCACGAACATTCATACGCTCACGGATGGTTCTAGCCATACGCGCCAAACCAACACCAAATTGTTGTGCCAATTGTTCTCCAACGGTTCTTACACGACGGTTTGATAAGTGATCAATATCATCTACTTCAGCTTTAGAGTTAATCAATTCAATCAAATACTTAATAATCGTAATGATATCAAGTTTTGTTAAAACTTTTTGAGTGATTGGTTCGTCTAAACCTAACTTAATATTCATTCTAAAACGACCAACTTCACCTAAATTGTAACGTTGTTCCGAAAAGAATAATTTGTCTATAATACCTCTTGCCGTCTCTTCATCTGGCGGTTCAGCATTACGTAATTGTCTATAAATATGTTCTACAGCTTCTTTTTCAGAATTTGTAGGATCTTTTTGTAATGTATTGTGAATAATTGAATAATCTGCATGCAAATTATCTTGTTTGTGCAACAAGACGGTTTTGGCACCCGCTTCGATTATTTCTTCAATATGTTCTTTTTCTAGAATCGTATCTCTATCTAAAATGATTTCGTTTCTTTCAATAGACACAACTTCTCCGGTATCTTCATCTACGAAATCTTCATGCCAAGTTTTTAAAACTCTAGCCGCTAACTTACGTCCTAGTACTTTTTTAAGTCCAGCTTTAGAAACTTTTACTTCTTCTGCTAGATTAAAAATCTCTAAAATGTCTTTATCTCTTTCAAAGCCGATGGCTCTGAATAAAGTAGTCACGGGTAATTTTTTCTTTCGATCAATATAAGCGTACATCACTTGATTGATATCGGTAGCAAATTCAATCCAAGAACCTTTGAAAGGAATTACTCTTGCTGAATATAATTTTGTCCCGTTTGCATGGAAAGATTGTCCAAAAAACACACCTGGAGATCTATGCAATTGAGAAACAACTACACGTTCTGCACCGTTAATTACGAAAGTACCTGAGTTGGTCATATAAGGAATGGTTCCTAAATAAACATCTTGTACAATAGTTTCGAAATCTTCGTGTTCTGGATCTGTACAGAAAAGCTTTAAACGTGCTTTTAGAGGAACACTATGTGTTAAACCTCTTTCTATACATTCTTGAATACTATATCTTGGGGGGTCTACAAAATAATCTAAAAATTCTAATACGAATTGATTTCTAGTATCTGTAATTGGGAAATTATCCATGAAGGTTTTATACAAGCCTTCTTCTCCTCTTTCTTCTGCTTTAGTTTGTAACTGGAAAAAGTCTTGAAAAGACTTTACCTGAATATCTAGAAAATCTGGATAATCTGTACCTAATTTCGAAGTTGCGAAGTTGATTCTTTCAATGGTGTTTTTCGTTGCCAAAAGAGAATATATTTTTAATTAAAATAAAAACGAATATATACACAAAATGGTTTAGGACTAAAAACATGCATTTTTAGTACCTAAACCTTTATTTGATTTTCCCGAAAAAAAAATCGGGAAAGTAACTTACTTAAGCTCTACCTCAGCTCCAGCTTCTTCTAAAGATTTTTTAAGACCTTCAGCCTCATCTTTAGATACACCTTCTTTAACTGCTGCTGGTGCGCTATCTACGATACCTTTCGCTTCTTTCAATCCTAAACCAGTTAATTCTTTAACTAGTTTTACAACTGCTAGTTTAGAACCACCTGCTGCTTTTAAGATTACATCGAATTCAGATTGCTCTTCAGCCGCTTCACCTGCTGCTGCTGGTCCTGCTGCTGCTGCTACTGCTGCTGCTGGTTCGATACCGTACTCATCTTTTAAAATAGTAGCTAATTCATTAACTTCTTTTACTGTTAAGTTAACTAATTGCTCTGCGAAATCTTTTAATTCTGCCATTTTAATTGTTTTTGAAATTTGTTATATAATAGTTTATTTGTGCGCGTACTTATTTTTCAGATAAGGTTGTTAAGATACCTGAAAGTTTGTTTCCTCCTGATTGTAATGCTGAAATAACATTCTTAGCAGGCGATTGTAATAATGTAATAATATCTCCAATAAGTTCTTCTCTTGATTTGATATTTACAAGAGCGTCTAATTGATCATCGCCAATGTAAACAGACTCTTCTGCGTAAGCACCTTTCAAGAAAGGCTTATCAGATTTTTTTCTAAACTCTTTGATTAGTTTTGCAGGTGCATTTGCAGCCTCAGCAACTAACATAGATGTATTCCCTTTTAAAACAGACGGTAAGTCTCCGAAATCTTTATCGGAAGCCTCCATTGCTTTTGCAAGTAGTGTATTTTTTATTACAGATAATTGAACGTCTGCTTTAAAACATGCTCTACGTAAATTAGATGTTGTTGTTGCATCTAATCCTGAAATATCTGCTAAATAAATAGTACTTGTATCTGCTAACTTTGCTGTTAAATCTTGAATTACTTGTGATTTTTCCTCTCTAGTCATAATTATAGGTTTTAACTGCTATTAAGCAGATTTTACATCAAGTTGAACACTTGGACTCATAGTGCTAGACATGAAAACACTTTTTATATAGGTTCCTTTTGCGGTAGTAGGTTTCAATTTGTTAATTGTTTGAATTAACTCGTTTGCGTTTTCAGCAATCTGATTTGAATCAAAAGAAACTTTACCAATTGCTGCATGTATAATACCTGTCTTATCAACTTTAAAGTCAATTTTACCAGCTTTTACATCTTTTACTGCTTTAGCTACGTCCATTGTTACTGTACCCGTCTTAGGGTTTGGCATTAAACCTCTTGGTCCTAAAACTCTTCCTAAAGGTCCTAGTTTCCCCATGACACTCGGCATGGTAATAATCACATCAACATCGGTCCAACCTCCCTTGATTTTTTGTAAAAACTCATCTAAACCAACATAATCTGCGCCTGCTTCTGTAGCTTCTGCTTCTTTGTCTGGTGTTACCAAAGCTAATACTTTTACATCTTTACCTGTACCATGTGGTAAAGTAACGACACCTCTTACCATTTGATTGGCTTTCCGAGGGTCTACTCCTAATCTAATCGCTATATCTACTGATGCATCAAACTTTACAGTAGTAATATCTTTGATTAATGCTGAAGCCGCATTTAAATCGTAAGACGTATTCGCGTCCACTTTTGCGTATGCAACTTTTTGCTTTTTTGTTAATCTTGCCATTTTACTATTATTTATAAAGTTTATACTGGTGCATTACCTTTAACGGTTAAACCCATAGAACGAGCTGTACCTGCAATCATTCGCATAGCTGAAGAAACTTCAAAGGCATTTAAATCTACCATTTTGTCTTCTGCTATCGCTTGAATTTGATCCCAAGTAACAGATGCTACTTTCTTCCTGTTTGGTTCTCCTGAACCTTTTTTAATTTTGGCCGCTTCTAGTAACTGAACTGCTGCAGGTGGCGTTTTTACGATAAAATCGAAAGATTTATCTTTATAAACAGTGATCGCAACTGGTAAAACTTTACCTTGTTTATCTTGCGTTCTTGCATTGAACTGTTTACAAAACTCCATAATGTTAACACCAGCAGCTCCTAAAGCGGGTCCAACCGGCGGCGATGGATTCGCTGCGCCTCCCCTTACTTGTAACTTAACTACTTTACTAACTTCTTTTGCCATTTTAAAATGTTTAATGATTTGTTTTAAGTTGGAAGCCCAAAAACAAATCGGTCTTTATATATTTGGTAACAATTATATCTTTTCTACTTGCATATAACTCAACTCTAATGGAGTTTTTCTTCCGAAAATCTTTACCATTACCTCAAGTTTACGCTTTTCTTCATTCACTTTTTCAATCGTTCCATCAAAACCATTAAAGGGTCCATCAACAACTTTTACCGTTTCACCAATATCGAAAGGAATGGCAACATTTTCATCCTGAACGGACAATTCGTCTACTTTTCCTAACATTCGATTTACTTCTGATTTACGCATTGGCACAGGTTCTCCCCCTTTGGTTTCTCCTAAGAAACCAATAACACCAGTTATTGATTTGATAACATGTGGAACTTCACCAGACAGATTTGCTTCTACCATAATGTATCCAGGGAAATAAACTTTTTCCTTGTGAATTTTTTTACCGTCTTTTATTTGAACGACTTTTTCTTTAGGTACAATTACTTGACTTACAAAATCTGATAGCCCTAAACGACTAATTTCAGTCTCTATATAGGATTGAACTTTATTTTCCTGTCCTCCAATGGCTCTTACAACATACCATTTCATTGCTGAATCAGTTGCCATAATTAGTTAGATTTAAACGTTGTGAAAAAAACATCTAATCCGGTTTGAAAAACATAATCGATACCTGCAACGGCTAAAGCGAACAAAATCGTAAAAACAGCAACTGTTGTTGTTGATTTTTGTGCATCCTCTTTAGAGATCCAAGTCATATGGTTGTTTAATTCCTCAAATGAATCTTTGATATATTGAATAAACTTCATTAGTTATATGTTTTTTTATTTGCACGGGCGGAGAGATTCGAACTCCCGACAGCTGGTTTTGGAGACCAGTGCTCTACCGCTGAACTACGCCCGTCTCTCTGTTTTTATTTACTTATAAAAGGCATCCCGATAAAATCGGGACACCCTGTATATTTATTGGTACTAAACGAAACTAGGTTTAGTCTAAAATCTCAGTAACCTGACCTGCACCTACCGTTCTACCTCCTTCACGGATTGCAAAACGTAAACCTAAGTTCAATGCGATTGGTTGGATTAAATCAACTGTAATTGTTAAGTTGTCTCCTGGCATTACCATTTCAACGCCATCAGGTAAGTTAATGTTTCCTGTTACATCTGTAGTTCTCACATAGAACTGTGGACGATAGTTGTTATGGAATGGTGTGTGACGACCACCTTCTTCTTTCTTAAGAACATAAACCTCTGCCTTAAACTTAGCGTGAGGAGTTACAGAACCTGGCTTACAGATTACCATTCCTCTTTTAATATCTTCTTTTGCAATACCTCTTAATAAGATACCTGCATTATCTCCAGCTTCACCTCTATCTAAGATTTGACGGAACATTTCAATACCAGTAATAGTAGACTGCATTTTTTCAGCACCCATACCAATGATATCTACAGAATCTCCTGTATTTGCAATACCTGTTTCGATACGACCTGTAGCTACAGTTCCACGACCAGTAATTGAGAATACATCTTCAATTGGCATTAAGAAATCTTTATCAACCTCTCTTAAAGGCTCTTCAATCCATTCATCAACTTGTGCCATTAATTCTAATACAGAATCAACCCATTGCTTCTCACCGTTCAAAGCACCTAATGCAGAACCGGCTACGATAGGACCATTATCTCCATCATACTCATAGAAAGAAAGTAATTCTCTTACTTCCATATCTACTAATTCTAACATTTCTTCATCACCATCAAGCATATCCACTTTGTTCAAGAAAACAACCATACGAGGAATACCTACCTGGCGTCCTAATAAGATGTGCTCTCTCGTCTGTGGCATTGGCCCATCGGTTGCAGCAACTACTAAAATTGCTCCATCCATCTGTGCAGCACCTGTTACCATGTTCTTAACGTAATCCGCGTGACCTGGACAATCTACGTGCGCATAGTGACGATTTGCTGTTTGATATTCTACGTGTGAGGTATTAATTGTGATACCTCTTTCTTTTTCTTCAGGTGCATTATCAATCTGATCGAATGATTTTGCTTCTGAGAAACCTGCATCAGCTAATACTTTAGTAATAGCAGCAGTTAAAGTTGTTTTACCGTGATCTACGTGTCCAATTGTACCAATGTTTAAGTGTGGTTTTGAACGATCAAAAGTTGCCTTTGCCATGTTTGTTAATTTTAATTCTTAGTTTAAATATATTTAGTCTCTGATAATACGTATTAAATTGAGCCAGCGATGGGATTTGAACCCACGACCTCATCCCTACCAAGGATGCGCTCTACCAACTGAGCTACACCGGCTTATGTTGGTACTCTTTGAGCGAAAGACCGGGTTCGAACCGGCGACATTCAGCTTGGAAGGCTGACGCTCTACCAACTGAGCTACTTTCGCAAATTATGTAAATGGTGGGGAGAGCAGGATTCGAACCTGCGAAGACGTAGTCAACGGAGTTACAGTCCGTCCTCGTTGGCCGCTTGAGTATCTCCCCTTTAATTTACTATTTTAATGAACTTAATTTCTTGCTTTTTTGAGCCGATGGAGGGACTCGAACCCACGACCTGCTGATTACAAATCAGCTGCTCTAGCCAGCTGAGCTACATCGGCTTTTGTTGCAAAAAAACAACCCGCTATTTCTAACGGATTGCAAATGTATAAAGTTTTTTTAACTTCTAAAACATTTTATAATTATATTTTCACTTTTTTATTAAATTAATGTTTCTCGGTGCTTTTCTTTCGACTTTTTTAGTTGTCTTTTCAAGGAATCTACTGCCAAATTCACTCCTTCTTCAAAAGTCTTTGTTTCTCTTTTCACAACCAATTCGGAGCCAGGTATGTTAATTTTTACCTCTGTAATTTTATTTTCTTTATCGCTAGTCTTCTGAACTTTCAAAAAAACTTCTGCATCTACAATTTTATCGTGATATTTTACTAAAGACGCAACTTTCGCTTGCGCATAATCAATTAAACTAGTATCGGCATTAAAATTAACGGATTGAGTGAATACTTTCATAAATTGTTATTTTTTTTGGCTCCTTGGATGGGCCTGGTTATATACTTTTTTCATTTTCTCTACACTATTGTGCGTATAAACTTGTGTAGAAGCTAGACTTGCATGCCCTAACAGTTCTTTTACAGAATTTAAATCGGCACCTTCATTTAATAAATGCGTAGCAAACGAATGTCTTAATAAGTGCGGACTTTTTTTCTCTTTCGAAGAGGCATTACTAAAGTAAGAATTTACTACCCTATAGACAAGTGTTTCGTAAAGTTTATTTCCTTTCTCTGTAAGAAACAAAAAATGTGAAGCTGATGCTACTTCTTTTCTGAGTTCAAGATACCTTGACATTGTTTTTATAACCGATGCCAACAAGGGTACAAATCGTTCTTTATTTCTTTTTCCGATTACCTTTATCAATTTATCTGAAAGGGCTACATCTGAAAGTTGAATTGAGATTAGCTCCCCCCTTCTCATCCCTGTCGAATAGAGCAACTCTACAATAAGTAGATTTCGTACCGACACAAAATCATCCTTTTCTTCCAAATGCGTAATAACTTTTGAAATTTCTAACTGAGAAAAGGGGGTTTGAATTCTCTTCTCTACCTTTAATGCCTTATGCTTTATTAAAGGGTTTAGATCGATCTGTTTTGTCTTTTGAAGAAACTTGTAGAAAGACTTTAGTGAACTTATTTTTCGGTTAATAGTATTATTAGAGACTCCTTGCCCTACCAAATCTACAATCCAACTCCTTATCTGTGGATAATGAACCGTTCTAATTTCATTTTGATCAAAGGCACTTTCACAAAAAATACGAAAAGACATTAAATCATTCTGATATGCTGTTATTGTATGCTTAGAATACTTTTTCTCTAAAGTAAGATATGTGATAAATGCTGAAATCATTGAATAAATCTTCTTTGTTTCAAATTTATGAAAAATTAAACAAAAAAATCTCGTAACACCAAAAGGGTTACGAGATTTATAGTCTCTAAAAAAGTGAGGATTAACCTACTTCTTCTTGTGTTTTTAATCTTTGTACATAAGAGGCTTTGATTCTTTGCGCTCTATTTGCTACTGAAGGCTTTGTAAAGTTTTTTCTATTACGTAAATTCTTCATGGTTTTCGTACGATCGAATTTTCTTTTAAAACGTTTTAACGCTCTATCGATATTCTCTCCTTCTTTTACGGGTATGATTAACATATATTGGCACCTCCTTTCATCTGTATCTCAAAAAATTTAAACCAGTTTTACCTGCTTGTTCTTAATTTTGGTCTGCAAAGATAGTTATTAAATGTGAAATAAAAATTTAAATCCATAAATTACTAATGAAAGTTGCAAATAAAGAAACGCCAATTAAACAGATACACTTCTTAATAAAAAATTTTAGCTCAAATATTACGTTGCCGGCTTGTACGCTTTATTGTCAATCACAATTTTAGCAATGATCTCTTTTAGGATTTCAGAAGTACCTCCTCCAATAGGCCCCAGTCTGCTATCTCTGAGTAATCTAGCCAAAGGATACTCTTCCATATAGCCATACCCTCCCAGCAACTGAAGTGCATCATAGATCACTTCATCAGCCATTTTTGTAGACAGCAACTTCGACATACTTGCCTCCTTCACCACATATTGACCAGCATCCAAACGCCTTGTAATTGAATAGTTGTACTCTTTACACATGTCGACTCTACTTGCCATTTCGGCAATTTTATGTCTCAATGCCTGAAACTTATCTAATGATTTGCCAAAAGCAACTCTTTCATGCATGTATTTTACAACATAATCCAAAGCAAATTCCGCTCTCGCATGTGCATTTACCCCCATGATAAGTCTTTCAGAAGCAAAGTGCTGCATGATGTATGGAAAGCCCTTTCCTTCCTCACCTAATAAATTTTCTACAGGGATTTGTACATTATCAAAAGCAATTTCTCCAGTATCTGAAGCCCTCCATCCTAACTTATCCAATTTGGTTGCTGAAACCCCAAGAGCGGATCTATCTACTACAAAAAGACTGATTCCTTTGTACTTTTCTGAAGGGTCTGTTTTAGCTGCAACAATTAAGTAATCGGAGTAAACACCATTTGTAATAAACGTTTTGGAACCATTTAGAAGATAACTATCTCCTTTTTTAATTGCTGTAGATCGCATTCCTGCAACATCTGAACCTCCAAAAGGCTCCGTGATGCACAAACAACCAATCATCTCTCCTGATACACTAGGAACTAAATATTTTTGTTTTAGAAATTCAGATGCTTCTTTGTTTAGATGGGTCATCGCTAAGTATTCATGAGCCCATATAGCAGCGGCAAAACCTCCTGAATTTATTTTTTGTAATTCTTCTAAAAAAACAACCGTGTAGAAAAAATCTAAATCTAAGCCTCCATGTGCCTCGGGAGTACTCAATCCGAAATACCCCATTTCACCAAATTTTTCCCAAATAAAACGCTCTATGGTTCCGGTCTTTTCCCACTTTTCAATATTTGGCACGACTTCTTTCTGTAAAAAATCTTTAAAACTTGTACGAAAAGCCTCGTGCTCTTCAGTAAAATACATACTGTTCATTTAATAGCAGTTTGAGTTGTTTATTCAGCGTTCAAATATAAGACTATTCTGTCGTATTTATCTATAGGAAAATCTACGATATTTTTTAATTCTGAAATTTCTTGAAGTTCCGCAACCTCATCTCGGTAATTAAATATCTTTTGACAAAGGGCATAATCGATGTATGGAATTTGGAGTAACTCTCTGAATTTTATGGTATTTACATTTCGTTTTCGAATCCTTGGCTTCTGTATTATTTTAAAGGTTTTTAAGATTTTTTGAACTAAAGGGGCTGGAATATCGAAAACTTCATATAGCTGACTCTCATAAGAAAAACCCTCTAATTTAGAACGATACTTAACTATTCGTTCCGCTAAAGCAGCATTTAAACCCTCTATATATTAAAAGTCAACACGAGTCACTAAATTAATATCGTTCGTCGATAGTTCATCACTTCTTTTTACTAAAGCGATATTTTCATCATTATGAAAAACTGATTTCTCTTTTAGTCGATTTCTTTCAATTACCCAATCGGGAAATTTAAAATACCTTGAAATTGAACTCAATAAAGAACCTGACACTTTTGTTACTTGCTGAAATTGACGCTTTGAATTAACAAATGCACCTGTTTTACGGAATGCAAGTAATCGATCGATCTCAACCAAAGACATTCCCAATTGTTCCCCTTTATAATCTGTGATGAAATTCGGATTGAATGGAAAGATGCTAGGCTTCCTTTTCTCAACCTCAAGAACCTTTAGACTATCGATTTGTTTTTGAATTACAAGAAAATCTGAAGTATTGATAACTTCTGGATTATCAGAAGTAAAATCAACAAATAAAAATAGAAACTGCATAACAATAATTAATAAAACTAAAAAGAAAATCCCATTTCTTTGACCTTTGTTTTGCCGAAAGAAATGGGATTTAAATAGCTTCATCTATTAAAGATTTACAAGATCATTTAGTTTTTGGAATTTCCCCGGACTTAATTTTACTAAAATAGTTGTTTAAGTCTTTAGAGATTTCACCACTCATCAAATACAATCCTATTAAGTTTGGAATTGCCAGTGTTAAGAACATATAATCCGCAAAATCAATTACAGCGCCTAAACCAATAGAAGCGCCTAAAATAATTGTCAATAAAAAAATGATTTTAAAGATTCCAGCAACGGCTTTAGAGTCTCCAAATAAACTTTGTGCAGCTTGCACCCCATAATAGGACCAAGTTAAAATTGTAGAAAATGCGAATAGGAAAATAGCAATCGTTAGAAAGATACTTGCTCCTGGAATTACTTCTCCAAATGCGACTGCAGTTAAAGCAGAACCTGTAGCTTCTTGTCCAACGTAGGTCCCTGTAAAAATAAGCACCAAAGCGGTTAAAGTACAAACTACAACCGTATCAATAAACGGCTCTAGAAGCGCTACAAAACCCTCTGAAACAGGATGCTTCGTTTTTGCTGCTGAATGTGCAATTGAGGCAGATCCTAGACCTGCTTCATTTGAAAACGCAGCTCTTTGAAATCCTAATACAAGTACGCCTAAGAAACCTCCATATGCTGCTGTTTGAGTAAATGCGCCATCAAAAATTAAGGCGATTGCACCCCCCACTTCCGTAATATTCGCTCCAATAACAACGATACACATTAAAATGTATAAGGCTGCCATCGACGGAACCACTTTCTCCGTAACTTTCGCAATTCCTTTTAACCCACCGATTATTACAATTCCTACCAAAATAGCAATTCCAATACCAATATAGGTTTTCACAACACCGTCTACCTCTAAAACATTGGCTAATTGAGCTGCCGCTTGATTCGCTTGAAACATTGATCCGGCAGCAAAAGCTGCGAGCATAATCACAAAAGCATACAGAACAGAAAGTCCTTTTCCAACATTTTTAAAACCTCTTTTTTCAAATCCTTTTTTCAAATACTGCATGGGTCCACCTGAGATGCTTCCATCCTTTTCAATAGTTCTGTATTTTACACCTAGCGTACATTCAACAAACTTTGTAGACATCCCCAACAAACCGGCTAAAATTAGCCAAAATGTTGCCCCTGGACCTCCTAAAGAAATCGCTACGGCTACCCCTGCTATATTCCCCAAACCAACAGTTCCAGATACAGCGGTTGCTAAAGCCTGAAAATGAGTTACCTCTCCAATGGCAGTTGGATCATCATATTTCCCTCTTATTAATTGAATGGAATGCTTAATTCCTCTAAAATTAATAAACCTAAATCTGAATGTAAAAAAGATTGCTCCTAATACTAACCAGATTACCATGAATGGCAATTTAATTGTTTTTACAGTACCATTTGGGTACTTCATTGGTTCACCAGCATCATCTAGTACTCTATTGTCATACAAGCCTAAAGCATAAAAAGGATCAAAAAAGAAATAGGTATCCATAAATCCAACTACGGGTGCGAAAGACGCACTTAGCACTTCTGGAACAGATACTGCAGGTACCACAAAAGTTAAGGTTTTTTCTGCTCCTTTACTATCTGTTACGGTAACTGAATATTCATTTCCTTCAGTAGCACCGTCTAAAATAGAAACTTCTTCATCTGTTAATGAGTTTGACTTGCTCTTTTCTGACCAGGTATAACTGTAAGGCTTCTCACCTCCAGATACGCTAATTGTTATTTTTGCAGTATTGATCTCAGTAGAAATGTCTGTGATCGTTTTTTCGATCACTAATTCTTGGGTCTCTTCTACGACGATTTCCTCAACTTGAGAATCTGTTTGAGCAGAGATAAAGAATGTTGACATTGCAAGTATTAATGAAAGAAGTAATTTCTTCATAGTTTTAGGGATTGTTTTTTTTGTTAGTAAACCGCAATATCATAAAAAAAATGCTCTTTTAAGAATTTTTGCGTGTTAAATATGTTTATTTAATTCATTTTCCTTAAACCTTTGTAAATCTTCAATGAATGATTTTGGATAGAATTTTAATTCCTTTTTTGTTTTACTCAAATCAAAACCCGTTTTCTTAGGTCTTGTGGCCCTTTGGTTTAGCGTACTTGTTGAAATTGCTTTGATATAACTGGTATCGAGCCCATAAACAGTTCCTATTTGTTGTGCTATTTCATAAATACTCAAGAGCGTATTGGAGGCAATATTGTAAACTCCTTTGCTTCTCTTATCCATTGAAATCTTACAAGCTAGCGCGAGGTCTTCAACGTAGGTTGGTGTTCGAAACTGGTCATTAACAATTGTGATTTCTTGTTTCTTCTCCAACATTTCTTTTACCCAAAGGATAAAATTACTTCTACTCATATCAAATACGTTTCCGTAAACCAAAATGGTTCTTAAAATGGTGAAATCTATTGTAGCTTTTTTTAAAATTTCTTCTGATTTTAATTTAGAAACTCCATAGTAATTTAAGGGATTAGGTACATCTGTTTCTTTGTAATTTCCTTGCACTCCATCAAAAATAAAATCTGTAGACAAATGAATTACATGGGCATTTATTTGTTTGGCCACCGCGACCAAAGAATCCACAACGCCTACATTTACTGCATCACATGCTATTTTGTTGTTTTCACAAGCATCCACATTGGTCATTGCTGCGGTATTGATGATAAAATCTGGCTGTAAATTCCGTACATGCTCTTCTAATAATTTTGAATTGGTAAGATCTATTGAAACGTATTCAAAATCACCCCTACAACTTCTATTAATTCCGCGAGAAAAACCAATTACTTGATAAGCGCTGCGATCCTGAAGTAATAAATTTAATAGCGATTGTCCCAACAATCCGTTACTTCCCGTAATAATTACTTTTATCATTTTGTTTCAATTAAGTAACTTTTTGCTTTCGCAGAAATACAGCAATTTAAAATAACTCTCTCAATTTAACAATTTGTTCCGGTCTTCCTAAAACAATTAAACTCGAACCATTTATTAGTGCTGTTTCTGCTTCGGGGTTGATAATATAGTCTCGATCTGGGGTTCTGATTCCAATAACGGTACACCCTGTTTCTCTTCTTAAATCTAAATCTAAAATTGTTTTATTGATGTATTTTTTTGGCAAATCATCTACGGCTATCTCCTCTAAATTCGCAGTAGTTTCTCCTTCAATTGTTAATCGATCTACAAACTCAATAACATCAGGAGTTACTACTAGAGACGCCATATGATCTCCGCCTAATTTATCGGGCATGATCACATTACTTGCGCCTGCAATTTTTAATTTAGCATAAGAGGATTCATTGGATGCTCTACTAATAATTTTACAGGTACTGTTTAACTGGTTTGCCGTTAAAACAACAAATAAATTATCTGCATCTGAAGGCAAAGCGGTAATTAAAGTTGCCGCATTTTTAATACCTGCTCTCAATAATGTTTCATCTAAAGTAGCATCGCCTTGAATATTTAAAAGATTATTTACATCTAATTCTGCGGCAATCTCTTTATCTTTTTCAACAACAACAAATTGCTGATTGTAATTTTTTAATTTCAAAATGGCTTGTTTTCCATTTCTCCCAAAACCACAAACAATGGTATGACCTTTTAAACTTTTAACCTTCTTTTCCACTTTTCTGTGTTTAAATTGTTCGAATAACTTCCCACTCACTAAATATTCTGAGAATGTAGAAACTGCATACCCAAAAACGGTAATACTCGTTAAAATTAAAAATACTGTAAATATTTTTTCCTCGGGCGTGAATGGTTGTACTTCACCAAACCCAACGGTGGTAATCGTAATTACAGTCATATACAATGCATCTACAAAAGAATAGTCAGACAAAATCATGTAGCCAGCAACCCCCAATAGAATAATGGCGAAAACAAGAAAAAGTGTTTTATGAATTCGAGATGCTAAAATATTCATGGGCTATAAATCAAAAACTGAATTTCGTTTGGTATACACCATATCTTTTAACTTTAATAAAAAAGCCATGGTTAAATAGAGACCAAAAGACAAGCCGACTGTAAAAAAAGTAACGTAAATAAAAAACAACCGCACATTTATTGCACGCATCCCTAATCGATCTGCTAATCTAGAAAAAACACCAAACCCGTTTCTTTCCAAAAAATGTCGCATCGAATTTATTAGTTTCATCTTTTTAAACTTTAATATCAAAGATACTATTTTAAACGAATTTGCTATTAGCTTCGCTACTAAAAATGATTTGTATTGATTAACTTTGCTTTTTTCCATAAAAGCGACACTTTTGAAAAACCAAGAATACATAGAAGTTTACGGAGCAAGAGCTCATAATTTGAAAAATATTGACGTAAAAATTCCTCGAGAAAAACTTGTTGTAATCACCGGTTTAAGTGGTAGCGGAAAATCTTCTTTGGCTTTTGATACAATTTATGCGGAAGGCCAGCGACGGTATATCGAAACTTTCTCGGCCTATGCCAGACAGTTTTTAGGTGGATTGGAGCGCCCTGACGTCGATAAAATTGATGGACTATCTCCTGTGATTTCTATAGAACAAAAAACAACCAACAAAAGTCCGCGATCTACGGTTGGAACTATTACAGAAATTTACGATTTCTTACGTTTATTATTTGCCAGAGCTGCAGATGCATATTCCTTTAACACAGGCCAAAAAATGGTCAGTTATTCTGACGAGCAAATAAAAAAATTAATACTTAAAGATTTTGCAGGCAAAAAAATAGCCGTCCTAGCACCATTAATCAAGTCGAGAAAAGGACATTACAGAGAACTTTTCGAACAGATTTCGAAGCAAGGGTTTCTTCGGGTTCGTGTAGATGGTGAGATTCGAGAAATCGAAAAAGGAATGAAATTAGATCGGTATAAAAATCACGACATTGAAGTGGTAATAGACCGATTGGCCGTCAATAAATCTGCAGAAAAACGTTTGGAAGAAACCATTAAAACAGCGATGTACTCTGGAGACAACATTTTAATGGTGATTGATGTTGAGGAAAATAATCCGCGCTATTTTAGTCGCGAACTCATGTGCCCAATATCCGGAATTGCCTATCCAAATCCAGAACCAAATACCTTTTCTTTCAATTCGCCAAAAGGGGCCTGCGATGCTTGTAATGGACTTGGAGTTAGTCAAGAAATCAACCTTCAAAAAGTAATTCCAAACGATTCAATTTCCATTAAAGCAGGAGGAATTATTCCGCTAGGGGAAGAAAAAAATAGCTGGATTTTTAAGCAAATTGAAAACATTGCAGAACGGTATAAATTCAGATTGAATGAGCCCATTCATAAAATACCTAAAGCCGCTATGGAAATTATTCTAAATGGTGGACACGAAACTTTTTCAATTAAATCTAAAACAGCAGGTGTTACTCGAAATTATGACATCGATTTTGAAGGAATTATTGCTTTTATAGAAAGTCAATATAAAAATTCAGAAAGCACTTCAATTAAACGCTGGTCAAAAGGTTTTATGGATGAAGTTCCCTGTAAGTCTTGTGAAGGAAAACGGTTAAAAAAGACAGCACTTCACTTTAAAATTTCAGAAAAAAGCATCAGTGATTTGGTGCAAATGGATGTAAGAGAATTGGCCAATTGGTTTCAAAACATAGAAAAAGAATTATCCAAGAAACAATTGGCAATTGGAGGAGAAATTCTCAAGGAAATCAGAACCCGAATTCAATTCTTATTGGATGTTGGATTGGATTATCTGACTTTGGACAGAACTTCAAAGTCGCTTTCTGGTGGAGAAGCACAGCGAATTCGTTTGGCAACCCAAATAGGTTCTCAATTAGTTGGCGTTTTATATATTTTAGATGAACCAAGTATCGGATTGCACCAAAGAGACAATCAAAAATTAATTGATTCACTCATCAAATTAAGAGATCTGGGGAATTCTGTTTTAGTTGTAGAGCATGACAAAGACATGATTGAACACGCAGATTTTGTGTTTGACATTGGTCCAGGAGCAGGAAAATATGGTGGAGAAATCGTATCGGCAGGAACCTTTAAAGATCTAAAAAAACAACCAACACTTACCGCGGATTACATCACTGGTAGAAAAGAAATTGCAGTTCCTAAACAACGTAGACCTGGAAATGGGAAAACCATTACACTTTCTGGAGCAAGTGGAAACAACTTAAAAAATGTTACGGTAGGGTTTCCCCTTGGAAAGATGATTTGTGTTACCGGTGTCTCAGGAAGTGGAAAATCGACACTTATCAACGAAACGCTATATCCTATTTTAAACGCACATATTTATAGAGGTGTTAAAAAGCCAATGCCTTATAAAAAAATTGAAGGATTGGAACATGTAGATAAAGTGATCGATATTGATCAATCACCTATTGGGAGAACGCCACGATCAAACCCGGCAACGTATACGGGTACTTTTAGCGAGGTAAGAAGTTTGTTTGCAAAAACGCCAGAAGCAGCGATTAGAGGTTACAAACCAGGTCGTTTCTCTTTCAATGTTAAAGGGGGTAGATGCGAAACATGTCAGGGAGGAGGAGTTCGAGTGATCGAAATGAATTTCTTACCCGATGTTCAGGTAGAATGCGAAACCTGTCAAGGAAAACGTTTTAATAGAGAAACTTTGGAGATTAGGTACAAAGGAAAATCCATTTCAGATGTCTTAAACATGACTATTGAAGATGCAACTCATTTCTTCGAAAATATTCCGAAGATTTGCAGAAAATTAAAAACGATCAAAGATGTTGGTTTGGGATACATAACCCTCGGACAACAATCGACCACCTTGTCTGGTGGAGAAGCACAACGAATAAAACTAGCCTCCGAATTGTCAAAAAGAGACACTGGAAATACCTTTTACATACTAGATGAACCAACAACTGGACTTCATTTTGAAGATATTCGCGTTTTAATGGATGTCTTGAATAAATTGGCAGACAAAGGAAATACAGTCTTAATCATTGAACACAATTTAGATGTTGTAAAATTAGCGGACTTCATTATTGACGTGGGGATGGAGGGTGGAAAAAAAGGAGGACAAATTTTATGTTCTGGAACACCAGAAGAAGTCAAAAAACATAAAAAAAGTCATACCGCAAAGTTTTTGAAAAAAGAATTACATTAGTAGCATCATTAAAATATAAAACTCAAAATTATTAAGAATTATGATAAATGATGATCGAAAAATAAAAGAAAAACTACAACCAAAAACCTGGAATGAAGTAAAAACAAACGATTCTTGGGCCATCTTTAAAATTATGGCAGAATTTGTTACAGGATATGAACAACTAAGTAAAATAGGACCTTGTGTCTCTATCTTTGGTTCTGCACGCACAAAGCCAGAAGATCCTTATTATATTCTTGCAGAAGAAATTGCCTTTAAATTAACTCAAAATGGATACGGAGTCATCACCGGAGGTGGGCCTGGAATTATGGAAGCAGGAAATAAAGGAGCACACAGAGGAAAAGGCACTTCAGTGGGACTAAATATTGAGCTGCCATTTGAACAACACTACAATCCTTGGATTGACAATGATAAAAATTTAGAGTTTGATTATTTTTTCGTTCGAAAAGTAATGTTTGTTAAATACTCGCAAGGTTTTATTGTAATGCCTGGTGGGTTTGGAACTTTAGACGAACTTTTTGAAGCCATCACTTTAATACAAACCAACAAAATTGGACGTTTTCCAATTGTTTTGGTTGGAAGTAAATTCTGGGGAGGCCTCATAGACTGGATTAAAAATACACTTTTAGAAGAAGGAAATATTTCCAAAAAAGATTTAAAATTATTTAGAGTTGTTGATACAGCAGATGAAGCAATAGATCATTTAAATAAATTCTATGCAAAGTATCAATTAAAACCAAACTTCTAAAACTTATTTCATATCCCCCATTGAAAACATTTTTATCAATCCCAATTTTATTATTTCTATTGAGCTATCAAGTGATTGCTCAACAGAATTCTATTGAAATAAAGGCAACTTTAGACGATGTAAAAAGCCAACTAAATATTCAGCAAAGAATTGTCTACTACAATACTTCCGATCAAGAATTAAAAAGTGTTTTTCTGCACAATTGGCCCAATAGTTTTAAAAATAGAAAAACGGCATTATCGAAACGGTTTATTGAAGCTTATCAAAAGAATCTATTTTTCGCAAAAAAAGAAGAATTGGGTGCTACAGATATAAAAAATATCTCTGTGAATTTTGAAACAGTAGACTATAGAACACTAGAAAAACAAATTGACATTCTCGAAATCCCATTAAAAGAAACCCTAAAACAAAACGATAGCATTATTATAAATGCCATATATAGTGTAAAAATACCAAGTGCAAAATTTACAAATTACGGAAAAACAAAAACAGGATATCAACTTCGATATTGGTACCTAAATCCTGCTGTTCATCATAAAAAGTGGCAATTAATGAGTAATTTAAACAATGATGATTTATTCGAAATTCCGACAAATTATACCGTAGATTTAAAACTCTCAAAAGACTACATTGTAAACAGTAATTTAAAAAAACAAAAAAGCAGTGAAAAGGAACTTAATCATTTTCATTTCACTGGAAAGCAAAAAATTGATATTGTTTTAGCAATTGACAAAACGAATACATTTAAAATTTATAAAACAAAAAAACTTACCATTCATACAGATATTTTAGACGGTTCGATTGATAACAAACTAGCTAGGAACATTCTAAACAGGGAGCTTGATTTTCTTGAGAAGTATCTAGGGAAATACCCGCACAAAGAGATTTTTCTTGATAAAGTTGCACAAAAAAAAGATCCTATATACGGGTTAAGTCAACTGCCTGATTTTGTGAGACCATTTTCAGACAGGTTTAAAGTAGATATCACCCTTTTTAAAATTTTAACAAAAAAATATATAGAAAATACCCTTTTCGTAAACAGAAGAAAAGAATATTGGATTACAGACGGATTGCAAAACTACCTAATGATGGAATATGTAAACACCTTTTATCCGGATGTAAAACTCTTAGGAAGCACCTCTAAATCTTGGTTTTTAAAGCGCTATAATATTGCATCGTTAGATTTTAACGACAAGTATTCTTTTGTTTACCAATTGAGTGCACGAAGTTTTTTAGACCAACCATTAACAACAAGTTCCGATTCTTTATCTAACTTTAATCGGAGAATTGTAAACAAGTACAAAGCAGGCTTAGGGTTTAAATATTTAAAAGGGTATTTGGGAGCGCAAGAACTCAATGAAGCGATGAAAGCATTTTATCAAAACAAGAAGTTGCAAAAAGTTTCTACAGAAGATTTTAAAACGATTCTTACAAATAAAACAACAAAGGATTTAAGCTGGTTTTTTGGGGATTATATTCAAACCAATAAGAAAATTGACTACACGATAAAAAAAACAGAAATTGATGGAGATAGTGTAAGGGTTACCATTAAAAACAAAAGAAACATTACAGTCCCAATTGCATTGTATGGATTGAAAAACGAAGAAATAAAATTCAAAAAATGGTATCCTGCTATTGACAGTACCCAAGTAATTACTTTAAAAAACTTGGATTACGAAAAGTTTGCATTGAATTACGAACAAGATTATCCAGAACACAACATTTTAAACAATCAAAAAAACATCAAGAAGCGACTGTTTAACAAACCTTTGAAATTTTCTTTCATAAAGGATATTCAAAACCCAAATTTCACGCAAATTTTTTATCAACCAACTTTTGATTACAACTTTTATAATGGTTTTATTTTGGGTCTAAAAATACACAACAAGCCCATCACACAAAGAAACTTAGAAGTTGAATTAAAACCTTCTTATGCTTTTAAAAGTGCATCAATAAACGGGATGTTCTCCTTAAAATACAATCATTACTTTGAAGAAACTCGTATCTATAAAATAGCATATGGCCTGTTTGGAAGCACCCAATATTATGCAGAGGGGCTTTCTTACAATGCGTTGATACCCTATGTGAATTTAATTTTCAAAAGAAAATCACTTCGAGGATTAAGCCGTGAATCAATTACAGCCAAAATGGTTAATATTCATAAGGAAACAAGCCCAAATCAGCCCATTAAAGAACAAGATTCCTATGGAGTTTTCAAACTAGATTACCAATATTCCAATCCAGACATTATTAAAGAATTTAGATATCGATTTAGCTTAGAAGCTGCTAAAAAATTCTCTAAACTCTCGTTGGATCTCAGATACAGGTCACTTACTGCAAAAGACAGACAATTAGACTTTAGAATTTATGCAGGTACCTTTTTAAACAATAACACTACTGGTGATTATTTTAGTTTTGGATTGGACCGAGCGAACGATTATTTATTTGAACTCAATTATTTTGGGAGGTCTGAAAGTTCGGGGATCTTCAGTCAACAATTTATTATTAATGAAGGAGGGTTTAAGTCCATATTACCTACTAGATTTGCGAATCAATACCTTTTTTCAACAAACTCGAGTATCGGTCTGTGGAAATGGATTGAAGCCTACAACGGCATTGCATTCTTAAAAAACAGAGGAGAGCAGCTCTATTTTGGTTACGAAAATGGCGTTCGATTGAATTTTATTCATAATATTTTAGAAGTTTATTTCCCATTACACTCAAACAACGGTTGGGAAATAGCTCAAAAATCATATGTAGAAAAAATTAGGTTTACATTATCCGCAGACATCCAATCTATTTATAATTTTTTTAGACGTGGATTTTTATGATATTCTCATTAAAAACACTCTTTTTAAGAAATAAATTCAATTTAACACACTGAAAAGATAAATTTTTAAATTTAACTTAAAATAAGTACTTTTGTGCAACTAAAAAATAGTTTATGACAAACACGGAAACACAACAAAAACAAAACATTTCCTTTGAAGATTTCAAAAATGAAGTCCTTAAAGATTACAAAACCGCAAGGGTTAGTAGAGAATGTAGTTTATTGGGTAGACGTGAAGTTTTAACTGGAAAAGCAAAGTTTGGGATTTTTGGAGATGGAAAAGAAGTGCCACAATTGGCCCTAGCCAAAGCTTTCAGAAATGGTGACTTTAGATCTGGCTATTATAGAGATCAAACCTTTATGATGGCTATTGATGAACTAACCCCACAACAGTTTTTTTCGGGATTGTATGCACATACAGACATTGAAATTGAACCCATGTCGGCAGGAAGGCAGATGGGAGGACATTTTGCCACACATAGTTTGCATGAAGATGGTACTTGGAAAAATCTAACCCAACAAAAAAATTCTTCCTCAGACATCTCTCCAACAGCCGCTCAAATGCCACGATTGTTAGGATTAGCACAAGCTTCTAAAATTTTCAGAAATGTTCCCGTATTGAAAAATCATACTCAATTTTCGGACAATGGAAATGAGGTTGCTTGGGGAACGATTGGAAATGCTAGCACCAGTGAGGGGGTGTTTTTTGAAACAATAAATGCAGCAGGTGTATTGCAAGTTCCAATGATCATGAGTGTTTGGGACGATGAATACGGAATCTCAGTACACGCAAAACATCAAACAACAAAAGAAAGTATTTCTGAAATTTTAAAAGGGTTTCAACGAGATGAAAATCATGATGGATATGAAATTTTCATTGTAAACGGCTGGGATTATGTGCAGTTGGTAGACGTCTACCAAAGAGCCTCTGAAATTGCAAGAACAACCCATGTACCCGTTTTAATTCATGTGAAAGAATTGACACAACCACAAGGGCATTCCACCTCTGGATCCCACGAACGTTACAAAGGAGTTGATCGCTTAAAATGGGAAAAGGATTTTGACTGTATTGCTAAAATGCGCGAATGGATTCTAAACTTTGAATTGGAAACTGAAGATGGAACTGTCTTGCGATTTGTAGATTCCGAAGAAACATTGATTCTTATAGACAAAGAAGCAAAAAAAGAAGTAAACAATGCCAAGAGAATTGCATGGAACGCCTATTTAAATGAAATAAAAGAAGAACTAGCTACTGCTGTAAATTTATTAGAAAGCGTAGCTCCAAAAAGTAATAACAAAACTTTTATTACGAAATACAAAATTGATTTAACAGAAATTGTAGAACCCAACAGAAAGGATATTTTGGTTGCGCTTCGAAAAAGTATTCGCTATTTAAAAGAAGAAAACTTTTCAGAAAAAATAGTGCTTCAACAATTTATAAAAAGCTACTCCAAAAGAATTCAACACAAATACTCTTCCCTTTTAACAAGTGAAACAGAAAAATCGGTTGTAAATATTCATCCAGAGAAGCCAAGATATAAAGAAGAAAAAAACCTCGTAGATGCACGTATCATTATGCGTGATAATTTTGATGTTTTACTCAAAAAACATCCAGAATTGTTGATTTTTGGTGAAGATGCAGGTTTTATTGGAGATGTAAACCAAGGACTGGAGGGCTTGCAAGAAAAATATGGTGAATTAAGAGTTGCAGATACTGGAATTAGAGAAGCAACCATTATTGGACAAGGTATTGGAATGGCAATGAGAGGCTTAAGACCCATTGCAGAAATTCAATACTTAGATTATTTAATCTATGCTTTACAGATTTTGAGTGATGATTTAGCCACACTACTTTACCGAACCTGTGGAAGACAAAAGGCACCCTTAATTATTAGAACGCGAGGACATCGATTGGAAGGAATTTGGCACGCCGGTTCTCCAATGGGAGGTATTATTAATAATGTACGAGGAATCCATGTTTTGGTTCCAAGAAACATGACAAAAGCGGCTGGGTTTTACAACACACTCCTAGAAGGAGATGAACCGGCGATTGTAATTGAGTGTTTGAACGGATACCGCTTAAAAGAAGAAATGCCTGTAAATTTAGGGAACTATAAAACTGCAATTGGTGTCGTTGAAACGATTAAGCAAGGAGATGACCTAACCGTAATTTCTTATGGATCTACCCTAAGAATTGTAGAAGAAGCAGCCCGAGACCTCGCTCAAGTTGAAATTCATATCGAAATTATTGATGCGCAATCCCTACTCCCTTTTGACATTCATCATGAAACCGTAAAATCCGTTGCAAAAACAAACAGATTATTAGTGGTAGATGAAGATGTTCCAGGAGGGGCTTCAGCCTATTTATTACAAGAAATTGTAGAAAATCAAAATGGATACCAACATCTAGACAGCAAACCTGCAACACTCACATCAAAAGCACACCGACCGGCATATGGAACTGATGGGGACTATTTTTCAAAACCTTCTGCCGAAGATGTTTTTGAAAAAGTATATGAAATGATGCATGAAGTAAACCCATCAAAATATAAGAGCTTGTTTTAAAAATTAACCTTCATAAAGAAAGCGCAAACATAGTTGTTTGCGCTTTCTTTTTTTTAATCATTAATGAAGGATTTCATCACTTTTTTTTAATATTTTAGTAAATCAATTAATTAATGCATTTACTCATGAAAAAAATATTTTTATTTTTAGTGCTTTTCACTTTTGCACATCCTATTGAATTGAACGCACAAAGCGGAAGAATCAAACGAAAAAAGAAGGCAAAAAAAGAGATAAAAGTTGCTACACCCAAAAAGAAGCAAAAAGCAAAAGCATACACAGATTTTGTAACTCCTAAAACAAAAACAGACGAAGGGCTCTTTAATGTCCACAAAAACGACAATAAATTTCTCTATGAAATTCCGAAATCTTATTTTGGAAAAGAAATGATCTTAGTTACAAGAATAAAAGACATTCCTGCCGATCTTGGAGGAGGTTACGTAAATGCTGGATCTAAGATAAACACGCAAGTAGTAGTTTGGGAAGCATTTCAAGACAAAATTCTTTTAAAAGTTAAATCATACAATGCAATTGCCAATGATTCTTTACCCATTTACAAATCGGTCAAAGCAAACAACTTAGAACCCATCATTTATGCCTTTGATATCAAATCACAAAATCAAGATTCAACAGCATTTTTGGTAGACGTTACCAAATTTTTCACTACCGACGTAAAAGCAATTACAGGACTTCCAGAACGATTTAGAAAAACATACAAAGTCAAAAGACTTGATGCTTCAAGAAGCTTTATCAATAGCATTAAAAGCTATCCTAAAAACATCGAAGTAGTGCAAGATTTCACTTTTGATGCAGCTGCGCCTCCAAGTAATCGAAGCACAAACACAATTACCATACGTATTAACCAATCGATGATTTTGTTGCCAGAAAAACCAATGATGCCTCGCTTGCACGACGAACGAGTCGGCTATTTTTCTGTTGGCAATGTAGACTACAACTCTGAAGCATTAAAAGCAGATAGCAAAAGATACATTCGACGCTGGCGACTAGAGCCTACTGACGAAGAAGCATACAACAGAGGAGAATTAGTAACTCCCAAAAAACCCATTGTATACTATATTGATCCAGCAACACCAAAAAAGCTAAGGAAATACATCAAACAAGGGGTAGATGATTGGCAAAAAGTTTTTGAAACAGCAGGTTTTAAAAATGCCATTTATGCCAAAATGCCCCCAACAAAAGAAGAAGACCCAGAATTTAGTATGGAAGACATTCGGTATTCATCCATAAGATATGTGGCAAGTACAACACGAAATGCAACGGGTCCAAGTGTTTCAGATCCCCGAACTGGAGAAATTATTGAAAGTGATATTATCTGGTATCATAACCATTTGCGTTCTTATAGAAACCGATATTTATTAGAGACAGGCGCTGCAAACCCGTCCGCTAGAACATTGGATACCAAACCAGAAGAAATTGGGGAAATGATGCGAATGGTCATTGCCCATGAAGTTGGTCATGCTTTAGGTTTACCTCATAATATGGCAGCAAGTTTTGCCTATCCAGTTGACTCACTTCGTTCAGGAAAATTTACTCAAAAATACGGTATTGCAGCAACCATTATGGATTATGCTCGATACAACTACATTGCCCAACCGGGAGATAAAAACATTCGATTTATAAGACAATTAGGCCCGTATGACCATTATGCCATTAATTGGGGATACCGTAGGATCCCAAAAGCAAAACAACCAAAGGATGAAGTAAAAACCCTTGATAAATGGATCTCTGAAAAAGCAAATGACCCAAAATATCGTTTTGGAGGAAAGCGTTTTGATCCATCCTCACAAACAGAAGGTATTGGAAATGATCAAGTGATGGCAAGTACTTATGGGATTAAAAACTTGAAAATTGTTGCCAAAAACCTACCTGAGTGGACCTCAGATCAAACCAATAACTATGAAGATCTAAGTGAACTATATGGCGAACTCCTAAGTGTTTGGAATCGTTATGTTGGACATGTTGCTGGAAATATTGGCGGTGTTTATGAGTTCAATAAAAAACCTGAGCAAAAGGGAAATGTATACGAAACAGTTGCAAAAAATAGACAAATCGCATCGCTGAATTGGTTATTAAAGAATACATTCGACACACAAAGATGGCTGCTCGACAAAAACATATTAAATAAAATTGATGAAACAGGCTACAGTGATCGCATCTTGAAATATCAAAACAGACATTTATACTCACTTTTAAATGTAAAGACTTTGAAAAGAATGATTGATGCAGAAGTCATTGAAACTGAATTTTATGCCGTTTCAGACATGATAAAAACCTTACGAAAAGGAGTTTTTAGTGAAGCAAAAAAGACGCAGAATGTTGACTTATTTCGCCGAAACCTTCAAAAATCATTTATTGACCGAATGGGGGTTTTAATGAACGATTCCGACACCAAAAACACAGATATCACTTCCATAGTTCGGGGCGAATTAGTGACCTTAAAGTACATCATAAGTATCGCTAACAAAAGAGCAATCAGCACCATGACAAAGTATCACTACAGAGATTGTATTCATAGAATTGAAACGCTATTAAACCCAATAAAGTAATCACTTTTTAGACAATATAGCATTTCCTATTGCGCATTCTAAACAACGTTTTGGTGCGCAATAATTGTTTTTGAGCTCCAACAAGCTTTGGGTGTCAAAGGCAGATTTTGAAGCAATTTGTAATGTTTCAAACTTGGAAATGATGGAGTTTTTCTCAGGTTTCAGTTGATTCAAAACCGATACCATTTCAACTTCATTACCCCCCCCTCTATTCTTTTCATAGACAAACTTTAAGGGAATAATGGTATTGATAATTAACAAATCAATGAAAGATTTGCTAAGCCGTTTTGTTGATTTTTTGGATATCGTTTCAAAGGTATAGTGGTTTTGCCAAAAAGAGGAAACCGAAACAGCAATCAAACTGTAGAAGTCTTCAATTTTAGAAACTTGCATCAATTTGGAAAATAAATTTTGATGCAAATGATACAAGGAAACCAATTGTGCAATTCTAAGGGTTGGAAAATTATTGGGGCGCATTCTAAAAAAAGAAAACTGCTGTTTTGAAAGCGGTTGCAATGCATATTTATGTTGCAAATAAGCATACTCTTTTTGTAGTGTTAAATGATAGGCTTCCTGGAGTTCTTCTGCCAAAAAACCTGCTTGACCAAAAAGCAATGCCATAAACTGATGCTCATTATCACGAACTTTTCTGACAATTGAAAAATCGATCGATTTTGAAAGTGCTAAAAAAGCTTCGCCATTCACTTTTAAACCAAAATTCTTTGCTAAAAGTTGAAATAACACTGCTTCAAAATCATTGTTTTGATGGACTAATAGTGTATTAATAAATACTGCTTTACGCTCTAAACGCTCAAAAATAAGCGTTCTTTCCAGTTAGAAAAAAGAAAAGTATCCAAGATGTTTACTTGCACTCCACAGGGAATCCAATTGGTAGTAACATTTGATAGTTCCAGATAATTGGATAACGAATTAGGAGCTATCAAATCCTTTAAAACCAAGGTTGGCAATAGCGCATTTCCTTTCAAATAAACTGCTACATCGTACTCATAAACAACATGTAAAATGGTTGCATCGTAATTAATATCATTCTCGTGATGATGTGCATACCAGTCGGAGGATTTTTAGTGAATTTCTACATTTCCAACCCAAATTTGATGGTTAATTTCAATCTTAGCATTTAAAAAATCTGGCCCTGTATTTCGGTTGTGCATTCCCGGTTTTAAAATATGAATAACTTCATTTTCTATAGAATATAGACGCTCTTTTTCAAACAATTGATACTTCCAAACATAGTGCAAAAAATCTTCTTTCATAGCTTAATTTTCTGACTGTTAAGGTACAAAAAATAAAAAGTATTTATTTATGTTCCCATCAATTATTACGATTACAAAGAGCAACACATAGCGTTAATAACACTATTTTTGCAAAAAAACTTAACAGAAATGAATACGATTGAAAGTTTACAATGGCGCTATGCTACGAAAAAATTTGATACCAATAAAAAGTTGTCAAACACCCAAATAAATACCTTAAAAGAAGCATTTAATTTAACGGCAACTTCCTACGGCCTTCAGCCAATAAAATTAGTTGTTATCCAACATAAAAAGATACAAGAAAGACTTGTTTCAGCCTCTTGGAATCAGCAACAAATTGCTCAGGCTTCGCATGTTTTAGTCATTTGTATTCAAGATGACTTCACTTCTAAAGAGGTAGAAAATTATTTTGACCTCGTTAAGAAAACAAGAAATACTCCTGACGAAGTTTTAAGCTCTTTTAGATCATTTTTAGTTGCTGAAATAGATAAAAAAACTCCTACAGAATTGAATATCTGGAACAAAAACCAGGCCTATTTAGCCTTGGGTAACTTACTTACAGTTTGTGCATTAGAGCAAATAGATGCCTGTCCAATGGAGGGTTTTATTCCAGAACAATATGACGAAATTCTAGGGTTAAAAGCGCATGGATTAACGTCTACTCTGGTTTTACCTGTTGGCTTCAGAGCCGATGATGATGCCATGAAAGAACTTGCAAAAGTTCGTAAGAACCTTGAAGATTCTATCCTCGAAATTTCGTAATTTTATATTTCAAAAAATACCCAATTACACTTATGAGTAAAGCTGTTAGAAATCAAGAGCCAAAAGAGGTTTGGAATCATTTTGCAGACTTAAATGCGGTACCGCGCCCTTCGAAAAAAGAAGAACGTGTTATTGAGTTTATGGTTGCCTTTGGAAAAAAACTAGGCCTAAAAACTTTTGTAGATACTGTTGGTAATGTAATAATTACAAAACCAGCAACGAAAGGTTTTGAAGATAGAAAAACGGTCGTATTACAAAGTCATTTGGACATGGTACATCAAAAAAATGCAGCCACAAATTTTGATTTTGAAACACAGGGTATTGAGATGCTCGTATCGGGAGATTGGATTACAGCAAACGGAACTACCCTAGGGGCAGATAATGGTTTAGGAGTCGCTTCTATAATGGCTATTTTATCTTCAAAAACGATATCGCACCCAAATCTGGAAGCGTTGTTTACTATTGATGAAGAAACAGGAATGACGGGTGCAAAGGGATTAAAAAGCGGTCTTTTAAAAGGAGCTATTTTACTTAACCTCGATACAGAAGAGGATGACGAAATAGGAATGGGATGTGCTGGTGGTATCGATGTGACGGCAAGAAGAACGTATACTGAAGAAGAAACTCCAGAAAACACTACCGCATTTACAATTACGGTTAACGGATTAAATGGCGGACACTCTGGAATGGAAATCCATAAAGGCTTAGGAAATGCCAATAAAATAATGAACCGTGTTTTGTTTGACGGATTTACTAATTTTGGACTTAGGATTTCTGAGATAAATGGTGGGAGTTTACGAAATGCAATTCCAAGAGAAAGCACAGCAACAATCATCATAGATGCCATTTCGGTTGCAGCTTTTCATTTTGAAACCGAACTACTTATCAACAATATTAAAGAAGAGTTTTCAACAATAGAACCCAATTTAAAGATTAGTATTTCGCCAACTACTTTGCCAAAAAAAGTAATGGAAACAGGGGTTCAAGAAGGTTTTATAAAATCGATCTACGGGGCTTTAAATGGCGTATATCGTATGAGCCCTGACATTACCGATTTAGTAGAAACATCAAATAATATCGCCCGTGTTATTGTAAAGGAAGGCGCTATAAAGATCGGTTGCTTGACCAGGTCGTCTTCTGAAAGCAACAAAACAGATTTAGCAAATTCTTTGCACGCTGTTTTTGAAATGGCAGGTTTCGAGGTTGAGTTGTCTGGAGATTATCCAGGATGGCAGCCCAATATTACATCAGAAATACTAGAAATTGTTGCTAATTTATATGAAGATTTGCATGGAGAAAAAGCGCGAATAGCTGCTTGCCACGCAGGCTTAGAATGTGGAATTTTGGGGCAAAATTATCCAGAAATGGACATGATTTCTTTTGGTCCAACAATTCTGGGGGCACATTCTCCGGATGAAAGAGCAGGGATTACTTCTACTCAAAAATTTTGGAAGTTTTTAAAAGAAATTTTAAAGAATATCCCCAAAAATCAATAAAAAAGTGTCTTTTTTATTCAAAATATAGTATTTTACATTTTTATGATGTTTTTAACAACTTTGATTTAAAAAAAACAGAATAAAGTGTATTTTTACTTTTTACAAAAATTGACTATTTAATGGGAAAAATAATTGCAATCGCAAATCAAAAAGGAGGTGTTGGTAAAACTACTACGAGCATAAATCTTGCAGCCTGTTTAGGAGTATTAGAGAAGAAAGTACTGCTTATCGATGCCGATCCTCAAGCGAATGCTTCCTCTGGACTGGGAATCGATGTAGCATCTGTTGAGTTAGGTACTTATCAAGTGTTAGAGCATACGACTGAAGCAAAAAATGCAATTGTGAAAACTGCTTCTCCAAATCTTGATATTATTCCAGCACATATTGATTTGGTTGCCATTGAAATTGAACTGGTAGACCGACCAGAAAGAGAATACATGCTTAAAAAAGCACTGGATAGCGTGAAGGATTCGTATGACTATATTTTAATTGATTGCGCGCCTTCTCTGGGCTTAATTACCTTAAATTCTTTGGTAGCAGCAGACTCAGTAATAATTCCAATTCAATGTGAATATTTTGCACTGGAGGGTTTGGGAAAATTATTGAATACGGTAAAAAGCATTCAAAAGATACATAATAAAGATTTAGAAATTGAGGGCCTATTGTTAACAATGTTCGATTCTCGCTTGAGGTTGTCAAACCAAGTTGTTGATGAAGTTAGAAAACACTTTTCGATCATGGTTTTTGAAACGATTATCAGAAGAAATATTCGTTTGAGTGAGGCACCAAGTTATGGTGAAAGTATCATTGCATATGATGCAACGAGTAAAGGTGCTGTAAACTACTTGAACTTAGCCCAAGAATTGATTAAAAAAAACGTATAGATGGCAAAAGCAACAAGAAAACAAGCATTGGGTAGAGGGTTATCCGCTTTGTTAAAAGAACCTTCAGAGAAGATTTCTGCATCCGAAAAAAATACGAATACAATTGTTGGAAGTATTGTTGAAATTGAATTGGATTTAATAACGGTAAACCCCTTCCAGCCAAGATCCTATTTTGACGAAGAATCCTTAGGAGAATTAGCAAGTTCAATTAAAGAATTGGGAGTCATACAACCCATTACTGTAAGAAAATTGGAAGAAAATACATTTCAATTGGTTTCAGGAGAAAGGCGTTTTAGAGCCTCCAAGCTTATTGGAAACAAAACGATTCCTGCATACATAAGACTTGCAAACGATCAGGAAATGCTAGAAATGGCGTTGGTTGAAAACATTCAACGTAAAAACTTAGATCCAATTGAAGTTGCACTTTCTTATCAACGTTTGATGGATGAAATTCAACTGACTCAAGAAGCATTAAGCACTCGAGTTGGTAAAAAACGCTCTACAGTGACCAACTATTTGAGGTTGCTAAAATTGGATCCTATTTTACAAACAGGAATGCGTGATGGTTTTATTTCTATGGGACACGGAAGAGCGATCATAAATATTGAAAACACGGAAGATCAATTAAAAATTTACGAGAAAATTATTCGCGAAAAACTGTCTGTAAGACAAACAGAAGAATTGGTGAAAAATCTAAAATCAACTGTAACTCCAAAAAGTAAAAAGAATGAAGCACCATCATTTATCAAAGAAAATATTCAGGAAATTAACACCTTTTTTGGACATAAAGTAGCCATTACTGTTGGTGAAAATGGTAAGGGAAAACTGACCATTCCTTTTCACTCTGAAGAAGACTTTAACCGAATAAAAAACCTATTAAAATAGTGCTTCAAAAAAAGATACTCTTTTCGATATTTGTTTTATTAATCACAAATCATCTTTTTTCTCAAAAAGATTCTACGGCTGTAAAAGAGAAAACCGTGAAAGAGAAAATTGAAGTTCCGCAAGGGGTTTACAATCCGTTATCTCCTTCAAAAGCTGCATTTTATTCTGCAATTTTACCTGGGATGGGGCAGATTTACAATAAAAAATACTGGAAAGCTCCTATTGTTTGGGGAGTCTTAGGAGGAACTACTTATTTATACATAGACAATAATAGTATTTACAAAAGATATCGTACGGCCTTCAAATTAAGGAAAGCGGGACTTCAAGACGAATTCACACTCATTGATGCTGCTGGAAATACCACTGTTTTAATCTCCGAAGCGGGCTTGGAAAGTGCTCAAAAACAATTAAGAGAAAACCGTGATTTAGCTTTATTATCTTCAGTATTGGTCTATGTTTTACAAATTGTAGAAGCAAGTGTCAATGCACACTTACTTCAATTTAATACGGATGATAATCTAACCTTTAAACCTGCCGTAATTCCGGACAATATGAATTTTGCAAACACTGCAGTAGGCTTCAACTTAAAATACCAGTTTTAAATATGAAAATTGCTTTATTAGGATATGGTCGAATGGGGAAAGAGATTGAGAAAATTGCAATCTCTCGCGGACATACCATCGTTATAAAAAGTGAAGGAAACTCAAAATACGATATCAATATTGCAGACATTGCGATTGATTTCAGCATTCCAGATTCCGCATTTAATAACATTTCAAACTGTATAAACCATCAAATCCCAGTAATTTCTGGAACCACAGGTTGGTTAGACAAATACGCAGACGCCGTTGCGCTTTGTAAAGAAAAGAAAGGCGCTTTTATCTATGCCTCAAATTTTAGTTTGGGTGTAAATATTTTCTTTGAACTCAACAATCAATTGGCAAAAATGATGCGCCAATTAAAGGATTATAATGTTTCTATAGAAGAAATTCATCATACTAAAAAATTAGACGCACCAAGTGGGACGGCAATTACTTTAGCGGAAAGCATTGTAAAAAACACAGCTTTTACAGGTTGGGAATTGAACAAAGCAACAACTGCAGAAAACCTACCCATCCATGCTAAAAGAATTCCTGAAGTTCCGGGTACGCATACAGTATCCTATACTTCAGAAATTGATGAGATCCATATTAATCATACTGCAAAAAACAGACAAGGCTTTGCTTTGGGTGCTGTGATTGCTGCAGAATGGTTGCGAAACAAAGAAGGAGTATATTCCATGAAGGATGTATTAAACATTGGTTAAAAGTGGACCTAGTTCAAGAGAACAACTCCTCATTAGAATAAAATAAACTCTTTTTAAAAAAAGATAAAATATACGATTATGACATTTACTCAGTGGTTTCTTTTTTTTATAGCAATACAAGTTATCCATTTTTTAGGAACTTGGAAGTTATATGTAAAAGCGGGCAGAAAAGCTTGGGAGGCTATCATCCCTATTTACAATGGAATTGTTTTGATGCAAATTATAAATCGCCCAAAATGGTGGGTGCTCCTATTATTTATTCCTGTCGTAAATCTACTAATGTTCTTGGTTATTTGGATAGAAACTATACGAACTTTTGGTTTCTATAAAAGATTGGATTCGCTTTTAGTCATAACAACATTAGGAGGTTATATCTTCTATATAAATTATGCAACGGAAGCAACTTACAATGCAAAAAGAAGTATCAAACCTCGCTCTGAATTGGGCGAATGGGTCAGCTCAATTACCTTTGCAATTATTGCTGCTACCTTGGTACATACCTACTTTATGCAACCTTTTACCATCCCAAGTTCTTCGCTGGAGAAATCTTTGTTAGTAGGGGATTATTTATTTGTTAGCAAATTTCATTATGGTGCAAGAATTCCTTCTACAGTAATAGCGGCGCCCATGGTGCATGACACCATTCCCGAAATCCCAATTCCATTCACAGGGATCTCCTTAAACAAATCTTTTGGATCTTATTTCAACGCACCTCAATTGCCTCATATGCGATTGCCTGGCTTTCAAAAAATAAAGAACAATGATATTGTTTGTTTTAATTGGCCCGCTGATTCATTAAAGACCATGTGGGGAGATAATTCTGGTGAATTCACCGACAAACCCATTGATAAGAAAACCAACTATGTAAAACGATGTGTCGCTATTGCTGGGGATACCTTAGAAATAAGAAATGGTTTTGTATATATAAATGGGAAGAAAAATACTTTGCCAGAAAGAGCAAAACTTCAATTTAAGCACACAGTGTATTCTAAAAAAGGAATTAGTACTGAAAAAATATTACGATATACAGGCAAAGAATTTGAAAGCAAATTCATTGTTGACTTTAAGAGTAATGAGGAGTTTAATGAAATGGGAAGACACCTTTCTGGAAGAAAAATATTGGAAGGTAATAAATTTAGAATCACCACCTATGATTTCAAAAATGTATTAGCGGTTGCAAAGAAGTATGGTTCAACAATTTCTGAAATTAAGACCAATAATAGGATTGTTAATTTAACATTAGAGATTGCAGAGAAATTAGAAAAGGATTCAGAAGTAGATAGTGTTGTTCAGATCATCCATGAAATAGATCCGGCTATCTTCCCTCAAATTGATAGTAATGAATGGAGTCAAGACAATATGGGACCAATTTATGTACCCAAAAAAGGAGTTACAGTAAAGATTAATGATGAGAACCTGCCCTACTACCAACAAATCATAGAACTCTATGAAAACAATAATTTGGTTACCAATAATGGCGTCATATACATCAATGGAAAAAAAGCGGACTCCTATACATTTCAACAAGATTATTACTGGTTAATGGGAGATAATAGACACAATTCTTTGGATTCAAGATATTGGGGATTTGTCCCTTTTGATCATGTATTAGGAAAACCGGTAATGATCTGGTTTAGTTGGGATGCAGACGCACCCACCTTTATGGCAAAACTAAAATCAATTCGTTGGGATAGAATGTTTACAACTGTTGGTGGAGATGGTGCACCTGTTTCCTACAGATATGTAGCTTTGGCATTGCTTTTACTCTACTTTGCATATAGTATTTATAAGAAAAAGAAAACTGTGTAATGGGTTTATTTTTACCAACGTATTTCCCTCCTATTTCTCAATTTTCAGAAATAGTGCGATTTAATGAAATTACCTTTGAGGTCGAAGATAATTTCCAGAAACAAAGCTACCGAAATCGTTGTTATATTTATGGTGCCAATGGACAACAAATGCTCAACATTCCAATACAGAAAAACAATCGTGTCGAAAAACAGAAAACAAAAGACACAAGGGTTGACAACAATGTAAAATGGCAAGATCAACACTTTAAATCGTTGAAAGCCTCCTACAATTGCTCTCCTTTTTTTGAGTTTTTTGAAGATGATTTACAGCGCATTTATAATAAAAAATATCATTTTTTAAATGATCTTAATTTTGATGCTTTTTTATTTTTGACTGATGCACTCCAATTAGAAATTAAAACTAAAAAGACCGCAGAATATCAACATCACAATATTGAAAATGACTTTCGATTTCTTGCAAACGTGAAACAAAAAACACTAAAAAAACACCCTCCTTACATACAAGTTTTTTCTGACAAGCATGGTTTTCTTCCTAACCTATCAATATTAGACCTGTTATTTATGGAAGGCCCAAATGCTATTAGTTATTTATAATTTTTATGTTTTTTTTTGATTTTTTTATATTTTTTAATAATTTTTTATATAAATTTGAAAAAACTATTCATTTACTGACAGCTACCCCAGTGATAAGTAATTAGATGCTATTAATACAAAAAAAATTGTTCTAAATACTCTTGTATAATAGAATATAGTTTTAAAATGATAGCGTATATTAACATGTTTAATGGGCTTGCATATTATTGTGACAGTAGGTAAAAAGTTTATAATGTAAATTTTACCTCGTAAAAATTTATTCAAAAAAAACAATAATCAAAAGATTCTTATTATTTTTAGGATTTATTAGAGGTTAGGACTGTTATAAATATTTGATAATATGGAATTCATAACTGATTTAATTTCGGAGAACAACAAATTACCCGTTAAAACTATTACTAATTTTAAAAACCTACTTTCCTTTCAAAACGTGAAGAAAAAACATGTTTTAGCGAAAGCTGGTGAAACTCCTAGTGAGTTTTACATCTTAAAAAAAGGAGTTGTTCGCTCTTATTTTTTAGATAAGAAAGGAAGAGAAGTCATTCAGTCACTAACTGTAGGAGGAGCTTCTACTGGAGCATTTTCTGGTTTAATTTTAGACAAGCCTTCTAGAATATATTATGACTGCCTAACTGACTGCGAGTTTTATGTTGGTGATTTTAAAGCATTCAAAAAACTGACATTAAAAGACATCAATATCAGTTTATTGTACACTAAAGTTTTGGAAGACGCTTTTATTAAAAAAGAGAAAAGAATTTATGAACTTTCAATGCTAGACGCAACAGATCGATACCTAAAAATCAGAAAAGATTTACCGAATATCGAAAAACAAATACCGCAATATCAAATTGCTTCTTTTTTAAATATTACACCAGTACAGTTAAGTAGAATCCGAAAAGATCTACTCATGAAAAGAGTGCGTAAATAGTTTTTCACATTCAAAATACGAACTTTACCGAATTGTAATCCATTACAAACATAAAAAAGACTTATATATTAAGTCTTTTTTGCTTTTCAATAATGATTTTTAAAAACTCGCTTCATTACGGACTTCATTTTGTTATACCGCTTCTCATTGCTTATTTTCTCTTTAAAAAAAATTGGAAAAAGGTATATGTGATTTTCTTGCTTTCGATGTTGGTCGACTTGGATCATCTGTTTGCAACTCCTATTTTCGACAAAGGAAGATGCAGTATCAACTTTCACCCACTACATTCTTATATTGCGATTGCATGCTACACAATTGGGTTGCTCTTCAAGAAAACAAGAATTATTGGGTTTGCATTCCTACTACATATGCTTACTGATGGGCTAGATTGCTATTTGTAATACTTTTTAAGAAGGTTATCAAACTCTGGTGAAATGTGCAGTTTTAAAATCAAAAAAACATAAATTACAACAATTAAAACACTTTTAAGAATCATATTTATAATGGGATGCATGGGGAAATCCCATAGGTAGACATTTGCAACAGGAAACTCCCAGAAATTAAACGATAGGTATAAAACGGTTATAATTAAAAGCAGTAGTAGCGATTTATTGGTAAAAGGGGTGATAGAAAATTTACGCTTTACAAAAAACAACTTAAAGGTGTTGGCCGAAAAAATAACAAGAAGGGTTGCCAATGCCAAACCGTTGGTTCCCATATCCAATTCATAATAAAAGAGTTTGTTTAAAAAATAAACTAAAAACGCCATTGTAAGACTTATTGGCAATGTTATTCTATAAAACTTAGAGTTGTTTATAATGGCGCCGTTGTTTCCTAAAAAGCCATTATACAACTTTAGTAATGAGATCATAAGCACCACCAAAACACCTCCTGAATATGCTTGGGGAAGTAAGCTAAATAATTGATTTATATTCGTATTGATCAACACAAAAAACAGCCCACTTATTAGCAATAAATTAAGCGAACTCTTTTTGTACAAAGACGCGACCTCCTGATGATTTTCTTCATTCAATGTTTTAGAGGTCAAGGGTTGTAAGATATTGAGCATGGCTCTACTGGGTGCTTCAATAAAGGAACCGATAAATACAGCTACCGAGTAGTATGCGGCTTTTACTAAAGATTCTTTTCCAGGAATCATAAACTTGTCAATATCTAGAATAATAGCGCCAGCACTTCCTGCTAGGATAATATATCCTGAAAACCGAAGGACTTCGTTAAAGTTTTTGGGGCGTGAAAATCCGAATTTAGGAGTGTATAATTTGAGCGCATACACCATCATGACAAGCGTTCTTAAAAAATAAGCTCCAGTTAGAAAATAGATAAATTCAGCTTTGGTGATCCATTCAAAATACACTGCAAACAACAAAACCATCACAACAACTCGATTCCACAACTCTTTCAAAATATTCCCAAAAACAGATTGGAACTGCACTTTTGCCCAAGCATAAAAAATTTCGAAATAGGAAGTAGCAACGGCAATCAAATAAATAACAAAAGTATAGTCTTTGATCACTGGATTTTCTTCGGATAAATAACGCCCTATTTCTTCATAAAAAAGAGTGCCAAAATAAGCAATCGGTATCGCTATAATAAAGGGTAAAAAAAGAATGGATGATAAAAACTGATCTTTTTCAGTTTTCGTAAAGTAACTTGAATAAAACTTTACAATGGAATGATGGACGCCTAAGGCAATTAAAGGCATTAACAAGTTGGAAGTAGAAAGTAAAAAAGTAACCAATCCATAATATTCGTCTTCTAAAAAACGAGTATATAAAAACAGCGTATTGATTCCTCCAAAGGCGAACCCCAAATAAATAAAAAGCGTGTTTTTTAAAGACTGTTTAAATACAATTCCCATGTTATTGATTTAAATTTTTTAATAGGGTTGCCAACTTTTTTGTTAATTCTCTTCTGTGAAATTTTTCAATGTTTACAGGTGCTACTTGTAAACAACCATCTCGATAAGCTTTGTATCGTTTTTCAATTTCTAAAATCAATCTCGTTTCATTCTCGTAATCGATAACAACACCCGCATCCGTATCCTTTAATAATTCAGACAAATCACCCGTTTCAGGTCCAATGGCTAAGATAGGTCGTTTTGCCATTAAATATTCAAATATTTTTCCAGTTAAAATACCTTCCGATTTTTTTACATTAGGAATTAGCAACAATAAAACTTGTGCTTTCTGTTGATAGGCAATTGCCTTTTCATGAGAAACACGCCCAATAAAATTTACTTTCTCAGTCAAACCCTGTATTGCAACCTCTTGTTTTACCTCAGGCGCAATATCTCCAATAAAATTCAATTTAAGATGATCAGAAAACAGTGGGTCTTGTGCACATAATTTCTTAAGAACTTTAAACAAGACGCTCGGATTACTTTCTTTGGGTAATAATCCAATATAGGAAATTGTAAATTGTTTCTCTCTTTTTTGGAGCGGAAGTTTCACAAATTCGTCATCAAAACCATTTGTAATTACTTCAACTTGTTGGGCTGTTTTAAAAAATTCTTTCTTTAATGTATTGCTCACAGTAAGCACACAATCTGCATTTGTTAAAACAAGGTTTTCTAATTTTTTATTACGCTTTTTTGCAAAAAAAGTTTGTTTAAAATTAGCATTGTAATACAAATCTGTCCAAGGATCTCTAAAATCTGCAATCCATTTTATTGAATTTTTTTGATGTAATTTTTGAGCGATCAAATGCATACTGTGAGGTGGCCCTGTAGAAATAATAACATCCACTTTATTTGATTGAAGATACTTATGTAGATATTTAACCGATTTGTGAACCCAAACTATTTTTGGATCGGGGATGAAAAAATTTCCCCGAATAAAAGAGAAAAAACCGCCCTTATTGAGGGAAGAAATGGCTGTTTTGTGCTTGTTTTTACGTTTCCAAAAAAGCAGATCTGTGGGATCCAAAATCGATTGTTTTAAAATTTCAATATTTTTGGGCACTTCATTGACCAGCGTTTCATCCAAAACAGGATACTTCGGATTCGCAACGGTATACACCACAGGCTCAACACCGAAGTCTTGTAGATACTTTACAAACTTTAACCAACGTTGCACTCCAGAACCTCCTGCAGGGGGCCAATAATAAGTAATGATGAGTGCTTTCAAATAGGAATGTTTTTATAAATGTTTATCAACGCTTTGGCGACGTGCTCCCAAGAAAATTCATTCTTGATAAAGACTTCGCCATGAGCACCTAATGTACTTCGTAAAGATGGATTATTGTAAAGTTCTTTTACTTTTTCTGAAAAATCGTCAACATTTTGTTCCAGATGTACCAATCCTGAGTTTGTGCGCTCTACAAGCTCTTTTTGGGCGGTAGCATTGCTTACCAATAGTGGCTTCCCTAAACTCATGTATTGAAAAATTTTATTTGCATAGGCAACATCATGCTGTAAATTTCTGTGCAACGGTGAAATACAGACATCACTAGCAGTGATGTAGGATTGAAAAAGCGAGACCTCTTGCCAGCCTTCAAAGTCTACAAAATTTTCGAGCTTTAAATCCGCAACTTGCCTTTTCAAAACAACATCTGTGGTATTTTTCCCAACGATGACTAACTTAATTTCAGGTAGGGATTCTTTCAATAAATTCACAGCTGAAATTGCTGTTTGTAGCCCACGTCTTAGATGTGTATCACCTAGATATAGCAGTACAAAATTATTTTCATATTTGTTTAATAGTGATTCTTTTATCGTAAAGTTCTCAAAAAAAGAGGCTCTAATTGTGTTCGGCACCAAAACAAATTTAGGGGCTTCCCTTGGAAACCGATCCTCTAAATTCTTAACAAAATGAGGAGAAACCGTAATTACTTTATGGGCTTTGACTATAAATTGAGCTTCTTTTTGTTTCCATTTTCTCGGTGAGATAATATATTTACCTGGAAATTTCTGTAAATGTGGATACAGTTTCATTACCTCTGGCATATTATCATGCAAGTCTAAAACTACGGGAAGTTGGTGTTTTTTATTCGCTGCAAATACAGCTGCTGCAATTCGTATGTCATGCACATGCAACGCTGTTATTTTATTTGACGCTATAAAATGAGCAATTTTACGTCTCATCAAAAAAGAATATACCGGAATTGTATACGCGAGTGCAGAAAGTTTGTATTCTATCTGATTGGATGGATACCTTTTTACATGAATACCATTCAACACTTCATATTCGGGTTCATCAGCATATTTTAGACAAAAAAGAAAGACATTAAATCCATTTTGGACTAAAGAGATTGCCTCATTTTCAACCCTAGGATCGGGTGGAAAAGTGCTGTCTAAAATCATTCCAATGTTCATAGTATATCTTATTTTACACCTTTCTTTTCATAAAAAAACCATCCTATCGGAAGCAACAATAACAATCCATAGGCGATTAAAGAGATCATCCTTCCATTTTGAATCACACTCGGTTCAAATTGAAAGACTATTTCATGAGTTCCAGCAGGGATTTTCATACCACGCAACACATAGTTCACTCTAACATGGGGTGTTAAAACACCATCAATATAGGCATTCCAACCATCCTTATAATAGATTTCTGAAAAGACCGCAAACTGTTCTTTTTGAGTATTTGATCGGTAAGTTAATGTGGTCACATCGTAATGGGTCAGTTGAATTGTAGCAGTGGAATCTTTTTCATATTGCAAGGTTTCCTGTGCATGAAATTGGGTTTTGAATTCCTTGCGATTGAGGACTGCAGTATTTTTAGAATCTAAGGAATCTAAGGCTTGCATTTCTTCATTGGCAGAAGCAACAAACTGAAGGTTTGTTACAAACCAAGCATTTCCATTTGCAGCATCATTCAACTGCACCTGAGTGACTTTTTGATCATCTAGATAAAGAAAATATTTGGTATTCAGCATGTCTAAAACTCCCATATTTCTTTGGGCGATTTGATACTCAAAAAGCTCTTGATAACGGCCCATTTTTGCTGCATGATAGCCCCCAATTGAATTGTGAAAATACGAAGTTCTAGCGTCGTTCAATGGACTTACAGTAAAATCACCAACCCTAAAATGGGTAGTATCTTGCTGAATGAATTTGTCTGCATTTGTTACATCAAAAGGATTTTCGATATTTTGAGCAGGGTTAAAATCCGCATCATTTATATAGCGCGTATCAATCCCAATAAGATCAAAAAGAAGGAGCAGTGCAAATACAATGATAACGGCAGTCTGTTTCAATGTATTCTTCAAAAAAAGCCATAAAGTTCCCCCAGCGATGCCCATTAAAATGAAAGAACGTAGTGTATCTGTCAGCAACATGGCTTTTCGATCGGCAATCAAAGCATCTATCAAACCCGGTAATGCATTGTATTTTTGTTGGTCTCTAAGCCCTTCAAAAGTGGCAAACATGTGTGCAGAAACAAATCCAACGACGATTAAACCTCCAAATACATACACTACTTTTTTGAGTGCTTCTTGTTTTTCTGCTAGGGTATGGACTTTTGAAAAGAATGCTTTTAAAGCTAAAAAACTCAAAATTGGCACACACAATGCTGCAATGACCTGTATGGATGAAACGGCTCTAAACTTGTTGTAAAGCGGAACATAATCGATAAAAAAGTGGGTTAGAAATTCAAAATTTCTTCCCCAACTCAATAAAATTGAAAAAACGGTGGCGGCTACCAACCATTGTTTCAATCTTCCTTTCACTAAAAACATTCCTAAAAAGAATAGAAAAAATAGCACGGCACCAATATAGGCAGGTGCCTCTATAATCGTTTGATCCCCCCAATAAGTAAAGACTTGTTGGGAATAATTATCGGCCACTTTTCTTCCTGCTTTTTCTGCAATCAGCTGGTAAAAAGAGGAATTTTCGTCTAATTTTTCTAAAGTTCCACCTCCCATAAATCGGGGTATGAACAAGTTGAACGTTTCTAGTTTTGCATAACTGTATTCTGTAATGTAACCATAATCTAAACCTGTAGAGGCAACTTTAGGACTTCCGTCAGGTGTAATGGTCAGTTCTGAAGTACCGCGTGTACTGTAATCTGCATATTCCTTCATGGCCATTAACCGGGGTGCATTGGCTGCAATCCCTAGAAAAACAGCGGACAAAAGTACGGTGGTTTGTTTTGCAAAAACCGGAAGTTGCTTTTCTTTGAAGGCATGAATAAATTCAAAAATTCCAAGAATTAGCAGACAAAAACCTAAATAATAGGTCATTTGTGGGTGATTGGTATAAATTTCCAAGGCCATGGCAAGCCCAGTAACCACAAAGCCTCGCAAGTAGCGCTTTTGAAAAACCCATAAGACACCTGCCAAAACCAATGGCATATAACCAATAGCATGTGCTTTTGCATTGTGTCCAGCACCAAAAATAATAATGAGATAGGTAGAGAACCCAAAAGACAATCCGCCTAAAATTGCCAATTTCCAGTCTACTTTCAAGGCCAATAAAAGGACAAAAAAGCTCATAAAATACAAAAAAGTATAATCTGCAGGCCTTGGTAAAAAGCGAATGCATCGATCTATAGTCCGTATAAAATCGTTGGGATAGTAGGCACTTAATTGATAGGCTGGCATTCCACTAAAAGCACTTCCTGTCCAATAGGGTTCTGCATTTTTTTCGGCTCTATAATCCTGAATTTCTTTTGACATACCCTGAAACTGGGCGATGTCTGACTGTGCAATTTTTTTTCCTTTTAAAACAGGATGAAAGTAGCTAATTGCAGTAAAAACGAAAACAAGTATTGCGATTGCAAAAGGAATTATTTTTTTAATATTCATATCAATCTATTTCTTCAAAGTCTACATACTCCCCTACTGTTTTAGATGCTTTTGCGGTTTTTGCTGGTGCTTTATCAATAATGGTTTCACCTTCTTTTACAGTAGATTTGGGGGATTGATTCCGAAATTGTGCCTCGGCTTTCTCTTGCATTTTATTGGCTACTTTTTTTATTAAAAAAGGAGTAAATAGTTTTGCCAAAAACCTAAAAGCATACATGAAAAATACAATATATAAAATTGTTTTTATTAAACCCATCTCGTAAAAGTTCTCTTTAAAATTAATAATTCACCCCAAAAATAACAATTTGTATACAATACCAACGTTAACAAACTGCAAATATTTACAGGACTTAAAAAAGCAACCCTTCAATTTAAAGAATGGTATTTTTACAGTATGTTTGTATAGCGATGAAAGAAAGCTAATTTAACCTTTTTATTTTGAAAAAAACCACCTTACAATTCAGACTCACATTTTTCTTAGTTGTTTCTTGCTTCTTAGGCATGCATGCGCAATACACCAATGTAATCAATTCCAACAAACCCGGATTCTCAGAGAGCCCTTATAGTGTTGGTACTGGAATTTATCAGTTTGAGAGCAACCTCTTTTATCAAGATATGAATGCAGCATCAGCCGACAATTCGCCACAGTCTTTGGGAATAGATTTGTTATTTAGAACCAGTTTTTTTCTGGAGAAATTAGAATTTAGCACTCATTTAACTTATCAGAGAGACCAAGTAAATCCCAATAATACATTCATAACAGATGATTTTATGAGTGGATTAAGCAACGCTACCATTGGTGCTAAATATTTGGTTTTTCAACAAGAATTTACAGACAAAACCAAAGAAATACGAAGTTGGAAAAGAAGAACTGCTTTTGACAAAAAAAGACTCATCCCATCCGTAGCAGTTTATGCAGGGTTCAATACAAACTTTTTAGGGGAACTCTACAAAACTTCTAAAGTATCTCCTAAACTTGGAGTATTATTACAAAATGATTTAAGCAACGATTTTAACGTAATTACCAATTTCTATTATGATAAAATGGGGACCGATGCTGCTGAATTTTCTTATATTATAACGGGAACCTATAGTTTTAGTGATCGTTGGTCTACCTTTTTTGAGAACCAAGGCATCTTTAAAAAAGAACGAAAAGACACCAACATTGGCACCGGTATTGCTTTCTTAATGACAACCAATCTACAAGTAAACGCTTCGGCAAGAGGCCAGTTTGAAGGAGATTCGACCGGGTATTACGCCAGCTTGGGCGTTTCTTACAGAATTAACAGACACCGGGATTCCTATATTGAATTGGACGACGATGGCAATCCTATTGAAGACAGCCCAGAAGACCAATTGAAGAAAAAGAAAAAGAATTTCTTTGGCCGCATCTTTCGAATGTTTAAAAAGAAAGATCCAGCAGAAAAAGGAACCGAAAAAGAAACAACCAAGAAAAAGAAAAAACGTCGTGGCTTTTTTGGACTTTTTAAAAAGAAGTCCGAAACAGCCCTTGAAAAAATTGATAGAGAAATCAAAGAATTGGAGAAAGAAATTAAAAAAGACGGCAATTAATCTTCAAACATCCTGAAATGATAAGGCTGCATAAAGTTACTTCTAAAAAGGAAATGAAACAATTTGTCTTATTTCCTTTTTCACTTTATAAACACAATCCCTATTGGGTTCCTCCCATTGTAAAAGACGAGATTGCCAGCTTTGACCCCACCAAAAATCCAGTTTTTCAAAATGCCGAAGCTCAGTTTTTTATTGCCTTTAAAAACGATAAAATTGTGGGGAGAGTTGCCGCAATCATCAACTGGATAGAAGTTGAGAAACAGCAGCTAAAAAAAATGCGCTTTGGTTGGTTTGATGTTATAGACGACCTAGCAGTTAGTAAAATCCTTTTAAACAAAGTAAAAGAAATTGGACTCGAAAACAACTTGCTGTTCATGGAAGGCCCTGTAGGCTTCAACAACTTAGACAAAACAGGGATTTTAACCGACGGTTTTGAGCACATAGGCACCATGATTACCTGGTATAACCCTCCCTATTACAAAGTGCATTTAGAGCAATTGGGCTTTGTCAAAGAAAAAGAATACCTAGAAAACAAGTTTCCATTTAAAAATGTGGATGCCCTGTATTTCAACAAATGGAGTACAGTTGTAAAAAAACGCTATCAGGTAAAAGCCATGGAGTTTACAAAAACAAAAGACCTTCTCCCCTACGTAGACGACATGTTTAAAGTGCTGGAAAAGTCCTATGGAAAACTAGCCACATTTGTGCCCATATCAAAAGTACAGATTGCTTATTTTAAGAAAAAATACCTGCGTTTCATCAACCCAGAATACCTAAAATTTGTGGTCGATGCCAATAACAAGCTCGTTGCGTTTGCCCTAGTAATGCCCTCTTTTTCGAAGGCATTGCAAAAAGCAAAAGGAACCCTTTTCCCTTTTGGACTGTTTCACTTGCTGCAGGCTAAAAAACAGGCTAAAGACGTTATTTTTTATTTGATTGGCGTAGATCCGGCATACCAAAACAAGGGCATACACGCCATTCTATTTGATCAATACACAAAGACATTTTCCGAAAAAGGAATTGTAAACTGCATTCGAACCCCAGAATTGACCAACAACACAGCCATTCAGAAAATATGGAAGAATTTTAATCCTATTCCCCATAAAAGACGAAGCACCTATAAGAAGATGCTGTAGGTTTGAGGTTTCAAGTTTGAGGTTTACATTGACTACTCGTGTTGGATCGAGAACTAATTTAAATAAAAAATCTAATCTCTGTAAGAAGTCTTAACTTTACCACTTAGAAACAATTTTAAACATTGAAACACCTTTACCCATGCAACTCTTTTACAATTCAGAAATCTCTACCGATACCAAACAACTTGTTTTCGATAAAATTGAGAGCAAACACATTGTGCGTGTTTTGCGCAAGAAAGAAAACGAGGTATTAAAAATTACCAATGGAAAAGGCTATTTGTTTGATGCAAAAATAAGTTTTGCAAGCGATAAGAAATGCATGGCAGACATTATTGCAGTCACCCAAAAAGAGAAACCCTGGAATTACTACCTCCACATTGCCATAGCACCCACCAAAAACAATGACCGCATGGAATGGTTTTTAGAAAAAGCAACCGAAATTGGCATCGATGAAATTACCCCCATTATTTGCGCAAACTCAGAACGAAGAATTGTAAAGCAAGATCGGTTTGAAAAAATCATTCAATCGGCCATGAAACAATCTTTAAAATTCACACTCCCAAAACTAAATCCAGCAGTAAAACTGGATGCCTTTCTAGCGCAAGAATGTACAGGAAATCGATGTATTGCGCATTGTGAAGACCAAGACAAAAAACTCCTAAAAACGGTCGTAAAACCCGCTGAAAAAACAACCATTCTTATTGGCCCTGAAGGTGATTTTTCCAAGGAGGAAATCCAAAAAGCACTGGCAAAAAAATGGACAGCAGTCTCTTTGGGAGAAAGCAGGCTTCGCACAGAAACCGCTGCCTTGGTTGCCGTAAACTTGGTTTCTTTTTTAAATGCTTAACCGCACTTCCTACTAGGCAGCCCTCACCCCCCTTTGCTGGGCTTTCAAACAAGCACCAGAGCCAAAAAGCCCTTTAAAAGTGTCCAGAATTTCACAAAAGAGTCCCGTATTTTACAAATTCACTGTTTTTAAATAACTGATAATTAAGGTTTTAAAAATAAATATGTCCCGTATTTCTTGTTATCAAGAAATACGGGACAGTTCTTTTTTTATGGATTTCTAATTTTGGTTAAAATTAAAAACAAACCGTTATGAAACATTTATTTTTAAGCATTGCATTGCTATGTGCACTTTCAACTTTCTCTCAAGAAACAACAGAAAAGAACATTAAAAAAAATGAAATTAAAATCAACCTTCTTTATTTTATTCTCGACTTCCCAGAAATTACCTACGAACGGCTACTCACAGATCAAACATCCTTAGGGGTTTCCGTGGCTTTCTCAATCGATAATAACAATTCAGAGTATAATAATAATGTAGAAAACGACGGTAAATATAATTTTAGCCTGATTAGCAATACACCATTACCTCCATAGGCTTAGAATCGGGGTTCAACTCAAGGTCTGCTTTTTATCATACCTTTAAGAAGCATACAGGTGTTACACCGAGTGCCTATCAAAAGCAATAAAGTTTTTTTAGAGAATGATCTACAAACAACCCTAAAAACTCCCTTAAATTCTATGGGTGTTTTTTCCTACTCAAACCTGAATTTACTATCTTGCTTCTTTTTAATCAACCACAATTTATGAGGCCGCTCATCTTTTTCTTTTTTTGGAGTTTATGCCTAACGGCACCTGCACAAGAAGTGGCAATTTTAAAATACAATGGGGGTGGCGATTGGTATGCCAATCCAACAGCAATTCCTAATTTAATTGCCTTTACCAATGCAACAATTAAAACCACGATTGCTAAAAACCCCAAAACAGTCGCGGTAGGCAGTCAAGATCTTTTTAGTTATCCCATGGTATTTATGACCGGTCATGGAAATGTTACATTCTCGGAGATCGAAGCAAAAAACTTAAAAAACTATTTGGTTTCCGGAGGTTTTTTACACATTTCCGATAATTACGGATTGGATACCTACATTCGAAAAGCACTCAAAAAAGTGTTTCCTACATTGGAATTGATTGAAGTTCCTACCAATCATGAGCTTTACAACCAGACCTATAAATTTCCAAATGGCATTCCAAAAATTCATGAACATGATCAAAAGAGCCCCCAAGGATTTGGATTGTTTTTCGAAGGCAGATTGATGGTTTTTTATGATTATGAAACCGACCTAAGTGATGGTTGGGAAGATGCAGCAATACATAACAACCCTAAAGAAATTCGAGAAAAAGCCTTGAAAATGGGATCGAATATTATTGAATATGCTTTTAAAAATTAATGCAATGCAACATCAAATAGACATCGATGCTATCAAAATAAACTTTGACACCCAAGGGTTATGGATTTTAAACATTGCCATAGCAATTATCATGTTTGGCGTTGCATTGGGAATATCTATGGCCGATTTTAAACGCTTGTTAAAAAATCCTAAAATTGTGTTTGTGGGGGTATTGTCTCAATTTTTTCTTTTGCCTGCAACAACTTTTTTGGCGATTTTAGTCCTAGAGCCCCATCCCAGTTTTGCACTGGGCATGATACTCATTGCAGCTTGTCCGGGCGGAAATGTTTCCAACTTTTTTAGTAAAATGGCGGGTGGAAATGCTGCATTGTCTGTAAGTTTAACCGCTTTTGCAACCCTCATTTGCATTGGAATGACACCCTTTAATTTACAGTTTTGGGGAAGTTTGTATGGGCCTACCAATGAAATCTTAAAAACAGTAAAACTGAATCCAGTAGACCTTCTTAAATTGGTTTCTCTTATCTTGGGAATTCCATTGTTTTTTGGAATGCTTATAAAACACTACCGTGCCGCGATGGCTCAAAAAATAGAAAGCATATTAAAACCGCTTTCGATGTTGGTCTTTATCGCCCTTATTGTGATTGCTTTTTCACAAAATTTGGAGGTGTTTTTCAACCACATTCACCATGTGGCATTATTGGTTATTTTTCACAATATATTTGCTTATATTTTGGGCTATTTCACCGCTAAAAGCTTTGGATTGAACCTGAGAGACACCAAAACAATTGCCATGGAAACGGGGATTCAGAATGGAGGATTGGGATTGTTATTAATTTTTGGTTTCTTTGAGGGTTTGGGCGGAATGGCACTATTGGCTGCATTCTGGGGCATATGGGATGTTTTTTCTGGACTGCTTCTCGCCACCTATTGGGGAAGAAATTCACAACAAGGAATTTTATAAGAATGCCTGCCTGCACAAAATAATAATAAGATATGATTCAAAAAATTTGGTTTGCTTTTGTGTCAAACACCATCCAATTGGGATTGTTTTTTTACAGTAAAAAAATAACCGTTCGCGGTCGAAAAAACTTTCCCAAAAAAGGGGCTATTTTATTTGCCGTAAACCATCCAAACGGATTGGTAGATCCGTTGTATGTAACCACCACAAATGGTCGAAGGAATCATTTTTTAGTAAGAGCTGCCTCCTTTAAAAAACCGTTTATTAAAAAGATTTTAGAGTCTTTAAATCTAATGCCCATTTATCGAATTCGAGACGGAATACAACAACTTGCCAACAATCAAGAAATTTTTGAAAAGTGTTTTAAAATTTTACACAACCAAGAAGCTTTAATGATTTTCCCGGAAGGAAGTCATAGCAAAAAAAGGACGGTACGTCTTCTAAGCAAAGGATTTACACGCATTGTTTCTGGGGCACTTGAAAAACATCCCGAATTGGAAATACAAGTAGTGCCGGTCGGCATAACCTATCAACATCCGTCAGATTTTCCTTCAAAAGTAGTCGTACAGTATGGGCAACCTATTCCAACAAGAACAATTTTTGAAGCAAATACATCCCCAAAAGCAATCAATATTTTAAAAGCAGCTGTCACAGCACAATTAAAAGAACTCAGTGTTCACATTCCCGATGATGCAGATTATGAGGCTGTTTTACAACAACTCGTTGCAGCCCAAGTCGATTTTACACAGGTAGATAGAGTCAATAAAATGATTGAAAGCGGCAGCTTCCCAAAGCCCAAAAAGAAGAAAAAGAATTTTTTAAGCCCCTTGAGAATTCTGATACAACTGAATGGCATACTTCCTTATTTAATTTGGAGAATAGCCCTCAAAAAAATTGATGAAATTGAATTTATAGACACCTTTCGCTTTAGTATAAACCTGGTATTGATTCCTCTTTTTTATGCAATACAGGCAGGGATTCTTGGAGCGATTTTTGGAGCTTTGGCTGGGTTCTTTTACCTAACAATTTCGGCTTTGTTGGTGCTATTGTATGTGAAGTTTGCCCCTACCAATGCAAAAGCACATATAGAATTCAAGACCTAAAAGAAGTCTCCTAAAACAAAAATAATAATTTAATCAATAATTGCATTTTGGATGATCTGCTGAATTTTTGTGCGCATGTCCTGTTGAACCAATCCGTCATTTTCCATGGTTGGATAGACTCTATTTGATAAGAAAATATAGACAATTCCACTTACTGGATCTGCCCAGGTATAGGTGCCCGTAAAACCGGAATGACCAAAACTCTCCTCGGAAACACAACCACAAGTAGCTTTCACTTCTGGATCTAACTGCGGCTTGTCAAAACCCAAACCTCTGCGAACTTTCTCCTCAGAAAAATACCGTTTGTTAAATTTCGTGATGGTTTCGGTTTTTAGATATCTTTTGCCTCCATAAAACCCTTTTTGTAAATACATTTGCATCATCTTTGCAATGTCATTGGCATTGGAAAATAGCCCGGCATGTCCACCAATACCCCCCAACATGGCAGCGCCCATATCATGTACATTACCATGCAATAATTGGTTTCTAAAATAACGATCTTGTTCTGTAGGAATTATTTCTTTCTTGTTGAATTTATGAAGCGGTAGATAGGTCATTCTATGCGCACCCAGGGCTTGATAAAAGGTTTCATCGGCTAATTTTGCCAAGCTCTTTTTGTATTTTTTCTCCAGCACTTCTTTAAAGATATAATACCCTAAATCGCTGTATTTATACCCCGCCGCTTCTCGTTGTGGAGCTTCTTTGATATAGGCATAAATACTGTCTTTATAATTTTTTCTTAGATAGAGGTTTTCGGCCACTTTGGTCTTGTACAAAGCAGTCTTTTTAGTGCTATAGAATTGCTGTAAATTAGCTCCTGTTATACTGTCCTGTGTGCCTTTATAAAAAGGAATCCACGATTTTAGGCGTCCATTATGGGAGAGCATTTCTTTGACGGTAAGGGTATCTTTGTTCGATTTTTTATAGAAAGGAAGCAGTTCTTTCAATGTTGAATTTAAAGAAAATACCCCCTCCTCTTCTGCTTTCATAATCAAAGGTAAGGAAGCTAAAATTTTAGTAAGAGATGCCACATCATAAAGATCGGAATTGGTTACTTTTTTTTGTTGATTATTGGTATGATGACCAAAACTTTTCTGGTAAACAACCTTCCCTTTTCTAGCAACTAAAACTTGGGCGCCGGGAGCCATTTTTTCTTTTAAAATAGTATCTATTGTTTTTTCAATATTTTTTAATTTTTCTGAAGACAACCCAACTTCTTCGGGGATTGAATAGCCCAATCTATATAAGTTAGAAGTTAACAATCCAAGTCCCTCTGGAAACTCTTTTTTAATCGATACTGGCAATTTCCCTTGGGCTGTAATGGCGCCGAAAATAAGTTGTGCTGTAAGTTCTTGTGCGATGCGACTGTTCTGATAAGCGACCACAATACTCTCAATATTTGTAAAAGATCTTACTTGTAACAAGCTGTATGGACTTGCGAAAACAGACAAAATTACTCTTTTAGTTCGTACAATTTCTTGTAATTTATTTCGATCTTTTTTACGGAACTTATGACTTTTCCATGGATGTAAATTCGATGTATGAAAACCAACAATCACAGTGCTATATGGTTTTAATTTCTGATTTAATTGGGCATCATTGGCCGATAAAACATCAATTTCAGCATACTGCTTTAGCATAGAAACAAAATGTTCTCCGGAGTCATCTCCAAGAGCTACATAGGCAATTTGCTGTTTCTCAAGTTCTCTTATGGGAAGAAGTTGTGCTTCATTTTTAATGACCGTTAACGATTTTTCAACTAATTTTCGGTGGAGTACTGCATCTTGAACCGTATTTAAGTCTTCATGTAAATTGGGTATGGCTACCGGTTGGTAATCATGTAGACCCACGACATACTTGGCTGCCAAAATTTTACGCACAGAAAAGTCCAAACGTTCCTCTGTTAAAACTCCGGTTTTTAAAGCGTTTTTCATTAATTGAACAGACTCTGGAACGTCTTGCGGTATTAACAATAAATCATTTCCTGCTAAGATAGCCGCTAAATCTATTTCTGAAGCGGAAGAATAATTGGCGGCTCCTTTCATATTGAGCCCATCCGTTATAATCAACCCTAAAAAGCCCATTTTCACTTTTAAGAGATCAGTCACAATTTTTGGGGATAATGAGGACGGCAAAGCTGCATTTGGTTCTATTTTAGGAATGCTTAAATGTGCGGTCATGACACTTGCAACACCGGCTTCGAACATTTTTTTATAAGGGTACAATTCTAAAGTATCTAAGCGTTGCGCGTCAAAATTAACAACGGGCAAAGTATGGTGGGAGTCGGTTGCCGTATCTCCGTGTCCAGGGAAATGTTTTGCATTTGCCAAGACTCCTACGCTTTGCATTCCTTTTGTAAAGGCAATGGACTTGTCGGTTACATTCATTTTATTTTCACCAAAAGAACGGTTGCCAATGATTGGATTGTCTGGATTGGTATTGATGTCTACTACGGGCGCAAAATTAATATGTATTCCTAATCTTTTACAGTGTGCTCCTACTCGTTGGCCAAATTGCTCAATGAATGAATTCTCTTGAATGGCCCCTAATGTCATGTTCCAGGGATATCGAAACGTATTTTTTAAACGCATATCCAACCCCCATTCACCATCGATACCAATGAGTAAAGGCACTTTGGATAAGGCTTGGTATTTATTGGTTAAAACAGCTTGTTTTGTGGGAGTTCCTTGCATGAAAATTAAATTCCCTACATGGTACTTGCGAATCAATTCTGAGATAAAATCTTCGTGTTTTTGATCCAGGTTTGAATAGGCTTGCACCATAAACAACTGCCCTATTTTCTGATCAATCGTCATTGTAGTCATCAAGCTATCTACCCAAATTTGCTGGGCTTTAAAATCGGCTGCTCTAAGCGGGGCAACACTTTGAGCACACAGGTTTGAGACTACCGCAATACAAAATACGAACAGTAACTTTTTTTTCATCTGAGTATTCTTTCAATTTTTATACCAAAAAACGTTTGTGCCAACTTTTGCTGACTGCAACTTCCCAATTATTTTCAAAATCTTCTTTTGTAGCAATCATATTGTTAAAAACAATCGTCGATGCGGTGATTTTTTTTGCTTTGGCAAAACGCTGAAAAACAGGCAGTTTTACAATATTAATGGTCTCATTATCTTTAAAACTAATGTTCATTTTGTCCATTAAATCTACTTGTAATTCAGATTGTAAGGCTTGTACAAATCGAACGGAACTATCGATGGAGCAGCCAGAAACATTGTTAAAACTTTCATCGACTGCCAATACTAAAAACTGGTTGTATTTAATAGTAAAAGATCCTTTTAAATCATCTCCATGCCGTGTCCATTGATTGATAAAGTCTTCCGATTTTGCTGAAATAAATTCAATTTCTGAATCCGTAAACTCTCGATCGGATTGGTAGATCCAAACACGAGAATTATTAGGTAAGTTTTTATAATGGGTATACATTTTGAAAGCTTTTAATTAATTTACAGAGGCATAGGCTCCTACTATTTTTTTCAGGATCTTTGTCCAATCCTAGATTTGTCAGGTTTTGAAAATCTAACAGATCTTTTTAATTATCTTAAATTAAACTTCTGTTGTAAAGCTTGTAATTTTTCGGATTCAGTCATGGTTTTTTTTGGAGCTGTCATTCGATCTTTAATTTCTTGCAATACTTTTTTAGTATACAAGGGAAAATCTGCATTCTGCATCCAGTTATGATATCCTGGATTTTCTTTTAATACGGCTTCCACAGTTCTTCCTTTGTGTTTTCCAAAAGAAAAGATCTCTTCACCTTCTTCATTCCTAAGTATAAAACCTGCAAAATCGGCCCTTTTTCCGTGAGTTGAATAGGCACTTAAGGCATCGACAGAGTTCTCAATATCATCATATTTTTCTAATTGTGCTAATAAAATTTCATAGGTTGCGTTGGTGTCTGCTTCTGCACCATGGGCTCCTTCCAAGACTTTACCACAGTAAAATTGATACCCTGCTCCCAAGGTTCTTTGTTCTTTTTTATGAAAAATAACTTGCACATCAATGGCTTTCCTGTCTTTCATATTGAAATCAATTCCTGCGCGCATTAGCTCTTCTGCTAATAGAGGAATATCAAATCTATTTGAATTGAATCCCGCTAAATCACAGCCGGCAATCATGGTATCAATTTCTGGAGCTAGCTCTTTAAAAGTAGGCTTGGTCACCACTTGCTCGTTGGTGATTTTATGAACTGCGGTTGCTGCTGCTGGAATTTCTACTTCTGGATTTACCAACCAAGTTTTACTTTCTTTATTTCCGTTTGGAAATACTTTTAAAATCGCAATCTCCACAACCCGATCTGTTGCAATATTAACACCGGTAGTTTCTAAATCAAAAAATACTATGGGTTTTGTTAAATTTAAATTCATCTTTTATTTTTTTCGCTTTTTTTTATGAAAAATCAGTCTATTAATAGCAAACTATAAAAACGATTTTGAAATCGACTATTTCCTAAATTCATCTTTAGAAAATAACTAAGTATAAAGATATGAAAAATAGTGGTTTTGAGCCCTCAAAAAAAACGCCTTCTGTAAATGTATTTTTACGAGTTTTATTTGCTGTTAAATATAGCACTTTTGCCTTGTGGAAATAGGACTATGAATCAATGAACTCGTTCAAAGAGAAACACAAAATTTCTTCCTACTTTAGGGAGTTCTAAATAGCTGTAATACTGAATATAGGAAGTAAATTTCAACTATTTATTTTTAATATTCAAAAACACCATACGGACTTTTGATGGTCAATTTTTTGGAATCAGCTGCAGCAACACTACCCACAATTTGAGCGTTTACATTGTAAGATTTAGAAATAGCAATAATCTCTTCTGCAATTTCTGGAGCAACATAAATTTCCATTCTGTGTCCACAATTAAAAACTTGATACATTTCTTTCCAATCGGTATTGGATTGTTCTTGTATCAATTTAAATAAGGGGGGTACTGGAAATAGGTTGTCTTTTACAATATGTAATTGTTCTACAAAATGTAAGATTTTAGTTTGGGCTCCTCCTGAACAGTGCACCATTCCGTGAATTGTTTTGGAATCGAATTTGGATAAAATTTCTTTAATGATCGGAGCATAGGTTCTTGTTGGAGACAAGACTAATTTTCCTGCATCTATCGGCGAATTTACGACAGCATCTGTTAATTTAGTATTTCCAGAATAGACCAATTCTTTGGGAACAGCGGCATCAAAACTCTCTGGATATTTATCGGCTAAATATTTATGAAACACATCGTGTCTTGCGGATGTTAATCCGTTAGACCCCATACCGCCATTGTATTCCGTTTCATAGGATGCTTGTCCAAAAGATTCCAATCCAACAATGACATCGCCAGGCTGAATATTGGCATTGTCTATTACTTCCGAGCGTTTCATTCTTGCTGTTACGGTAGAATCTACAATAATCGTTCGCACCAAATCGCCAACATCTGCGGTTTCTCCTCCCGTAGAATGAATGGTGACTCCAAAGCCTTTTAAATCTGCTATTAATGCTTCTGTTCCGTTGATAATTGCGGATAAAACTTCTCCTGGAATTTTACTTTTATTTCGGCCAATGGTCGAAGACAACATAATATTGTCTGTTGCCCCAACACAGAGTAAATCGTCAATATTCATAATCAATGCATCTTGTGCAATGCCTTTCCATACAGAAATATCACCTGTTTCTTTCCAATACATATAGGCCAAAGAAGATTTTGTTCCAGCGCCATCTGCATGCATTATCAAACAATACTCTTCATCGTTTGTTAGATAATCGGGGACAATTTTACAAAATGCTTTTGGAAACAACCCTTTATCGATGTTCTTAATTGCATTGTGCACATCTTCTTTCGATGCAGAAACGCCTCTTTGTGCGTATCTTTTGGAAATTTCTTGACTCATGGTAGGGATTGTGTTGTTGTTGTTGCAAATTTAGTCTTTTGATAAAAAAAAAGCCACAATTTGGGAATGATTTTATCTGGTAAAAAGCAATTCTCTATATTTTGTTAATGGCCATAAATTATCATCCACCATGGTTTCCAACTTATCACAATGATATCGTATTTCTTCGAAAAAAGGTTTTACTTGATTGCAATACAACTCGGCAGATTTTAATCCGCTGTGCTTGTTGGCATTTTTACGTTCTTGGGTCATTTTATTTACCAAGGCATTGATTTCGGTAATATGATTTGAAATGACCATAATTAACTCTATTTGCTCTTTGGCAATATTTTTGAAATTCTCACCAAAGATTTCTTTCAAATTCTTGGTATTTTCTAGGAGTGTGTTCTGATAAATAATCGCAGTTGGCACCACATGGTTTCTAGAAATATCTGCCAACACTCTACTTTCTATTTGTATTTTTTTGGTGTACTCTTCCAATTCAATTTCGTAACGCGCTTCAATTTCTACTTTACTCATGACATCCATTTCTTCATACAAGTCAATCACAGCTTTCGATGTTTTGACTTTCAATGCTGCTGGCGTAGTTTTGTTATTACTTAATCCGCGTTTTTTAGCTTCTTTTTCCCAAGCATCTCCATAACCATCCCCTTCAAATCGAATCTTTTTGGATGCTTTGATGTATTCTCTTAAAACATTAAATACAGCTTCGTCTTTTTTCAGGTTTTTCGTCTCGACTAATTGATCAACTTCAATTTTAAATTCTTTTAATTGTTTGGCAACAATTGTATTTAGCACCGTCATTGGTGTAGCACAATTCGACCACGAACCTACTGCTCTAAATTCAAATTTATTTCCTGTAAAAGCAAATGGAGAGGTTCTGTTTCTGTCGGTATTGTCTAATAAAATCTCAGGAATTTTACCAATAATATTTAGTTTTAAATCTGTTTTTTCTTGGGGTGATAACTTCCCTTTTGTGACATTTTCTAATTCATCTAAAACTGCAGATAACTGACTTCCTATAAACACCGACATGATTGCTGGTGGTGCTTCGTTAGCTCCTAGGCGGTAATCATTGCTTGCAGATGCAATGGAAGCTCTTAGCAATTCTTGGTTTTCATAAACAGCTTTAATGGTGTTCACAAAAAAGGTTAAGAATTGTAAATTTTTCATGGGTGTTTTTCCGGGGCTTAACAAATTGACACCTTTGTCTGATGATAAAGACCAATTGTTATGTTTTCCTGAACCATTAATACCTGCAAATGGCTTTTCGTGAAACAATACTTTAAAATGATGGCGCTTAGATACTTTTTCCATCACATCCATTAATAAGGAGTTGTGATCTACGGCTAGATTAGCTTCTTCAAAAATGGGCGCCAATTCAAACTGATTGGGTGCCACTTCGTTGTGTCTTGTTTTTACAGGAATGCCCAACAACATGCATTCTTGTTCTAAATCTTGCATAAAACTCATAGCACGGGCTGGAATGGTTCCAAAGTAATGATCGTCTAATTGTTGCCCCTTGGCAGGAGAATGCCCTAATAGGGTTCTACCAGTCATTAAAATATCGGGTCTTGACAATGCCAAAGCTTCGTCAATTAAAAAATATTCTTGTTCCCATCCTAGGGTTGCATTTACTTTCGACACATTTTTATCAAAATATCTACACACTGCAGTAGCCGCTGTATCAACAGCCTGTAAAGCTCTTAATAAAGGCGTTTTATTGTCCAACGCTTCACCTGTATAGGATACAAAAATAGTAGGAATACACAAGGTCGTTTCATAGACAAATGCGGGTGATGTTGGATCCCAAGCAGTGTATCCTCTTGCTTCAAAAGTATTTCTAATACCTCCATTTGGAAAACTAGAAGCATCGGGTTCTTGTTGCACCAGTTGCTCGCCATCAAATTTTTCTACAGCCAAACTTCCATTGATCGATTCGAAAAAAGAATCATGCTTTTCTGCGGTTGCACCTGTTAAGGGTTGAAACCAATGGGTATAATGCGTCGCCCCTTTAGACATTGCCCAATCTTTCATACTTACCGCAACTTGATCGGCGATTTTACGGTCTATCCTTTTCCCATGAACAATTGCATCCATTACACTTTCATAGGCAGCACTAGTTAAATATTGCTGCATCGCATTATTATTAAAAACGTTTTTCCCAAACAAAGAGGATCTTTTTTCGGATTCAACAATTTTAATCGGTTTTCTATTGAGTGTTTCTTGTAAAGCATTAAACCTAATGATTGACATATGAGTAATTTTTGATTGAATAAAATTTAATAATACAAATATACCCTTTCATTTTTAGGGATTAAATAATTTTATTAACATTCTTATGATTTTACCCCCTATTTTTTTGATACCTCGTCAAAAATTTTCATTTTTGCAGAGTTAATATTATTCATTTATAACTCTTTACAATGGCAAAAATTAAATTAGAATACATTTGGTTAGATGGTTATTACCCAACTCAGAACATGAGAAGTAAAACCAAAGTAGAAGAACATGAAAACTTTCAAGGAACGATTGAAGAACTTGGAAACTGGTCTTTTGATGGTTCGTCTACAAAACAAGCTTCTGGAGGTGCTTCTGACTGTTTATTAAAACCGGTTGCAATTTATCCAGATCCTACAAGAAGAAATGGATATTTAGTAATGACCGAAGTTTTAAACGCTGATGGTACACCGCACGTTTCTAACGGAAGAGCAACAATTGAAGATGAAGACAACGATTTCTGGTTTGGTTTTGAGCAAGAATATTTTATTATGGATACCAAAACACAATTGCCTTTAGGATTCCCTATTGGTGGTTATCCAGCTCCACAAGGAATGTACTACTGTTCTGTAGGAGGAAAAAATACACACGGTAGACTTTTAGTTGAAGAGCATGCAGATTTATGTATTGATGCTGGCTTAAACTTTGAAGGAATTAACCAAGAGGTTGCTTCTGGACAATGGGAATACCAATTGTTTGCAAAAGGTGCGAAACAAGCTGGGGACGAAATTTGGATATCTCGTTATTTACTAGACCGTTTAACAGAACAATACGGTTACTACATCGACTACCATCCAAAACCTTTAGGAAAAGATATGGATTGGAATGGTTCTGGAATGCATGCTAACTTTTCAAACAGCGTTTTAAGAGAATGTGGTTCTAAAGAAACATACGAGAAAATTTGTGAAGCTTTTAGACCGGTAGTAAAAGATCATATTGCAGTATATGGTGAGTTTAACGACCAACGTTTAACGGGTGACCATGAAACTGCATCTATTAACGATTTCTCTTATGGAGTTTCTGATAGAGGCGCTTCAATCCGAATTCCAATTATTACCGTTGAAAAAGGATGGAAAGGTTGGTTAGAAGACAGAAGACCTGCTTCAAACGGAGATCCATATAAGATTGCTGGTAGAATTATTAAAACGGTAAAATCAGCGAATATTAGCTAGATTTCAAAATAAATACACTAAAAAAGGCTCGCAAATTGCGAGCCTTTTTTTATGCATTCAATTATTTTTTTTAAAGCGTTCTGTAAATAAAAATTCCGTAGAGCACCAGCAATACAAAACCGTGTTTCCAATTCAACTGAAACCTTCTTGGTAAAAGAACCAGGGGTAAAATTAAAAAAGAAACTCCCAACATCCAGAAGATATCATTGCTCAACAAACCAAGATCAGAAACTGCAACGGGAGTTACTATGGAAGTAATGCCTAAAACGGCTAAAATGTTGAAAATATTGGAACCAATTAGGTTTCCTAGTGAGATGGCTTTCTCTTTCTTTATAACGGCAATAATGGAAGCGGACAGTTCAGGAATACTGGTTCCTACAGAAACAACCGTAACTCCAATGACACGTTGACTCACCCCAAAATCTTCAGCCATTGCTTTTGCACCTTCTACCAACAATTCCGACCCTGCCCAAAGACCTACGCCTCCGATGCCTAAATAAAATAACATGTAAGACACAGAAAGTACAGCTTCAACTTCTGGAAGATCCTCTTCAAAACTCGTCTTTTGAAAGCGCAACAAATACACTAAAAATAGCACGAGCAGACTAAACAAGATGATTCCTTCATAGCGAACAATGACCTGGTCGCCTGTCAAAAAGAAATACAACAATATAGATGCAAGCATCATTACTGGCCAATCTGTCTGATAAAAACTTTTCTGAATCTTCATCGCTCCAAACAACAGGGTAACTCCTAAAACGAAACCTAAATTCGCAATGTTAGAACCAATTACGTTTCCAAGTGCCAAATCGGGTGCACCATTTAAAGCTGCTTTTAAGCTAACAATAAGTTCAGGTGCAGACGTGGCAAAGGAAACCACCGTCATACCAATAACTATTTTAGGAATGTTTAATTTTAAGGACAAAGCAACCGCAGCTTTTAACAACCAGTTCCCTCCAAAGATTAACAACAACAAACCTCCAATTATGAATAAAAAATTCATCTATTTATTTTTTAGCGAAGATACATTTTTATCAGTTTTTAGAAAGCGAAAAGCGCAAAAGGTCCCTAAAGAGAAAAAAAGCGTTTTTTTCATCCATTAAAAGAAGTACAAAATATTTTTTTCCTTTCAAGCAATTAGAATGTAAGTAATATTTGAAGTCAAAAACAACCCGATTTCTAAATGGCTGACTTGTTTATTTTTTAGTAAATTTGACCCACAAACAACTCCGTTATGAAAAAACAAATTTTCAAAGGGATCGCAAAAGTGAACAAAGTCATTTTTCCGTCCTTTACCAAAAAGCAATTAGACATTTCCAAAGCATCAAAGTTCCAATTGGCTATTATTGGATGGAGAGCCTTTGTTACTATGAACGCAATTGACTAAAATTAAAATTATGACAACAGCACATATCAAAGTATTCTCGGGAACTTCAATCCTAGTAAAAGGCTTAGCAGTTCGTTTAGAAGATAGCAACATTGGATCTATTACTAAGGATCATATTCATTCTGGTACGCTTGCTGGCTTTGGTACCTTGGGTAGAATGGTGGAATTGTTCATCTTAAATACCGACTTGGAAAAAGCCACCACAATTCTCGAGGCTTACAAAGAAGAAATTAATTCATAAAAAGAGTAAAATAGCTTTTCTTATTTAAAAATTGCTCCTATATTTGCACCCGCAAAAAGGCCATGTGGCGCAACTGAATAGCGCACTTGATTACGGCTCAAGAGGTTGCAGGTTTGAATCCTGCCATGGTCACAATTTATTAACAAAAACCCTTTAAAACACCTTTTTTTTAAAGGGTTTTTACATTTTTGATACTTTTATTTTGCCGACATATTGCCGACATTTCTTATACTCATCGTAAGGTGTGTTTTTCTAATAAATGTTTAAAGGATTTTTGTGTATAAGCACCAGTAAAAAAGTCTTCTTTAGACTGAATAATATGTTGTATTTCAATTAGAATTATTCCATGTAAAGATGCGTAGTTCCTTCTGGAAAGGCTTGCTCCCACTTTATCTGGTCTAACAATGATTTTACCTCTTCCTTTGTTGTCTTTTGTTCTTGTTCCAACTGCTTTTGTATTTTTGTCAGCATTTTCTCCGACAAGCATTGCTTGTAAAGTTGTTTTCTTTTTATTGAAAAAAAAAAGCATTTTTGTGTATTTAAAACAATCTTTATTCTAGGAAATGCGCGCTTTAGGCTTTTTAGTAACTTCGTAAATCCAACTTTTGTTTCACCGTCGCCTAACTTGTTTCCTTCGACTTCGCTTCTGATTCTTTCTCCCAATTCACGTTCAAAGGATTGATATTTTTGGAAGTTTTTATCGCTGCTTCCGAGTTTTTCTTGTGCGCTTCTGTTAGATAGGTCTGTTCCGTTTTCGTTTCTGCTTTCACTTTCGCTTTTCGCTCCATCACGTTCTTGAACGCTATCAGTGATAGCTTCTCTTCCCGTGTCATTTCCGATACTTTTTTCCGAGGTTTCTTGTTTTCCATATTATTCTACTAAATATTTTAAAGCGAGATAAACAAATTTAACAAAGACAAAAAAATCGAAAAGAAAGACACTCCAAGTCTAAACATAAACAATGATTCTAAATACCTATTTAGTATACTGTTTCTTCCTTAGTTGCATAATACTAAACCATATGGAAATGAAAAAATATCTCATTGGAAAGCAAAAGAAAAATAAGAATAAAAATGCTTTCTCATAACCATCACCAGCATAATAAAAATTTTCTCTATATATTAAATTATCTATCATAAGTTAAATAAAAGCACCAATTAAAACACAAATAAAAATTAAATATTCTTTTAATATTATTCTTTTATGTTTGTGCAGGAGCAACAAAATGACACCTACAAACATCAATATAAAAGACTTTTGTATCAATTCTTCTTTTTTAAAACTGAAATAGTCTAAAAGATATATACCCCTGTAATCGGTTTCAATTAAAATAAAAAACAATAGTAATAATTGTAAAGAAAACATTATTAATCCAATAGCTATTATTTGGAACTTATTTAGTTTCATAACAAATTTTTAAGACAGCAATATACCTATAAAATTTAACATATGTAAAAATTAAACCTCTTAACAAAAAAACTGCAATAAGCTTCGAAGAATACGACTACTAAAATTAGTGATTCTTTTTTAAGTAGAGTTTACTTTCATATTTCCTTCATAACATAGGCAGGGATAAAAACGGCAATAGATAAAAAAAAGCAACTAACTTATAATAAGTTAGTTGCTTTTTTATTAGATATAAAATGAACTCTAATTGAATATAAAAAAGGAATAACAGCATCAACTTCCCTAACCCAAATACCTTCTGAGGGCAACTCGGTGTTCTGGAATTGATTTGTTGTAGTTTTCTACCACCGTTTCTAAAATTTCGGGTTTGAGTTTGCCAATTTCATGGCGACCTCTATACCGAGATACAAAAAGTGTATAACTGTCTTCTTTTTTTTCAAAAATTAAATAGTGGGTATTGTTCAGTTCGGTGTAGGCAATTTGATTGCCCGAAAAAACATCAGATTCGTCTTTAAAAAATGCTGAAAACTGATAATATTTAAAGATATTTTCCATGTATTAAATTAATTCGGCTGACAAACCTAATTGTAATAGTTTCGAGCATTTTGGTTCTAGATCTCTAAATTCACCTGATTTTACGGTGCATTTTCCTTTGTAATGCACCAAATACGCACATTGCTCTGCTTGCTCTACCGTATGGTCACAAACAGCAACTAAAGAATCGATAACAAAATCGAAGGTATTTACATCATCATTGTGCAAAACAATTTCATGCTGAAATACTTCTTGCTCAAGGGTATCGACTTCTTCTTGTATTTTTTCTTTGGTACTCATCATCCTCACAAAATTACAATTTATTATATTTTAAAGCAACCCAATTATTTCTTTCGAGGGTTATTTCCAATTTTAATTGGTATTTAGAAACTTCCGCATCAATCATTGGAATGTCTTCTTTGTAAAAACCACTCAAGAGCAATACCCCTTTTTCATTTAGGCAATTGGTATAAATCTCCATGTCCATCAACAAAATATTTCGGTTGATGTTAGCAATAATTACATCGTACTTTTTATCGGTTAACAGCGTCGAATCTCCTTCAAAAATAGAAATGTACTCGCAATTATTGCGTGCTACATTTTCAATGGAGTTTAAATAACACCAATTGTCAATATCAATTGCATCGGTTGGCTTGGCCCCTCTCATCTCGGCAAAAATGGCTAAGATTCCAGTACCACAACCCATGTCCAATACTTTTTTATTTTCCAGTTCTAGTTGCAATAAGTGCTGCACCATCATGTGGGTAGTTTCATGATGCCCGGTTCCAAAACTCATTTTTGGTTCGATAACAATATCGTATTTCAAATTTGGGTTTTCATGAAATGGGGCACGAATACTTACCGTTCCATCTACCTCAATCGCTTCAAAATTCTTTTCCCATGCTGCATTCCAGTTGGTTTGGGCTACCTCATGCTGGGTGTAATCTATCGAAAACTCGTCTGAATTCAATATAAAAATACCTTCTAAAAGCGCATCGTTCCAGTTTTCTTTTTGAATGTAGGCAGTAAGACCATTTTCATTCTCTACAAAACTCTCAAAACCAACATTGCCCAACTCTGCAATTAAAATCTCGGTTGCGGGTTCTTTTGGGGTTACGGTAAATTTGTATTCTATGTAAATATTGTCCATAAATAAGAGCTAATTCTATTCAAAAAAAATGCATCAAGATTTTAAAAATCTTGATGCAAATTTATTTCTTTTCTTTAAAAGAGCGTTGAATAACTTCTTTTATATTGCTTTAATGATGGCTGTAAAATCTGCAGCGTTTAAAGCAGCTCCACCTATTAATCCACCATCTACATCTGGTTTCGAAAAGATCTCTACCGCATTTGCTGGCTTTACACTCCCTCCATATAAAATAGAAACGGCATCTGCGACTTCTCTATTGTATTGTTCTTTAATGATATTGCGAATGAATGCATGCATTTCTTGTGCTTGTTCTGGACTCGCTGTCTCGCCCGTACCTATTGCCCAAACGGGTTCATAAGCCAATACAATGTTTTTCCATGCAGCTGCCTCTAAATGAAACAAGGCATTTTTTAGTTGACTTTCTACTACGCTAAAGTGGTTTCCTGATTTACGATCTTCTAACAATTCTCCAAAACAGAAAATTGCTTCCATAGTATTATCTAAAGTAGCAGATACTTTTTCAGCTAATAATGCATCCGTTTCTCCAAAATAAGTTCTTCTTTCTGAATGTCCTAGGATCACAGAAACAACGCCAACACTTTTTAACATGTCTGCAGAAATTTCACCTGTAAAGGCACCATTTTTTGCTTGGTGCATATTTTGTGCGACTACTTCAATGTTAGAATCCTTCGCATTTTCAACGCCACGAGATAGGTTTACAAAAGTAGGCGCTACCAATACTCTGGTGTTTTCTAAGGAAACGTCCTTTAAAGCGATTTGAAGCTCCTTGATGAGCGTTGTTGTTTCTTCAATCGTATTATTCATTTTCCAGTTTCCTGCAACAATTTTAGTTCTCATAGTGCTAATATTTAGTCGGTTTTAAAAATGTAAAATTAAGGAATGGAATAGAAAAAAAGTGGGTGAAAAAGAAATAGTTACGATAACGATTTATTGGATTGGTTTCAATGCAGTAAGAATGCTTTTATCTGAGGAGTTTGTTGCCTTAAAGAGTGAGATTGCCCCCATTTCATCGATGACCATATACCTTGGTATCCAGCTTAAATTTACGAAATCTACTAATGCACTATTGCGCATTCCTGTGGGTATATTATAATGTTCTCCGTTCATTTGAAAGCGTTGAATTCCTTTTTTCCATGCGCTATTTTTTTTATCTACAGATAAAAATAAAAAAACAACTTCTGGAAATTCACTTTGCAAACGTTTGATGGTTGGCATTCCTTTGATACAATCTGCGCACCAGGATGCCCATATATCAATGAATACTTTTTTTCCTTTGTATTGCGCAATGACTGCTTTGAATGTTGCTTTGTCACCCGATAAAGAGTTTAAAACCGTTGCATTCGCTTCATTGGAAAATTGGGTAGGAGTTTCAAAATTACAGCGAGCCATGAAAACTGCAAGCACGAGCAATGGAATGTATTTTTTCATAATTATTGCAATCGGATTCTTGGGTCTAACCAACTATAAATAATGTCTACGAGTATATTAATGAGTATGAATAAAGTGGCAATAACCAACACGCTTCCCATAATAATCGGCAGGTCCAGGGTGTTTAATGCGTTTACAATTTCTTTCCCGAGTCCGTTCCAATTAAAAATATATTCAATAAAAACAGCACCTGCCAACATGGAGGCAAACCACCCAGAAATTGCAGTAACTACTGGATTTAATGCATTTTTAAGGGCGTGCTTTCTCACAACATTAAAAGTACTTAGCCCTTTTGCCCTAGCGGTTCTTACATAATCTTCATTGAGCACTTCTAATAATGAATTTCGCATTAATTGAATGATCACTGCCAAAGGGCGAATTCCTAAAACAATGGCTGGTAAGAGTAAGTTTTTAAGCTGTAAGGTACTTCCTTCTCCAAAATCATCCACTTCATACAAACTTCCCGTCATTTCTAAACCGGTAAATTCATGCAAGACAAAACCGAAAAACCAGGCAAATAAAATTGCAGAGAAAAAGGAGGGAACACTCATTCCTAAGGTACTGATGATGGCTGTAATTCTATCGAAAAAAGAATCTTTATAAATGGCGGATAATACACCTAAAAGCAACCCAATAATAATGGCAATTGAAATAGCAGAAAGGGCCAAAATGGTGGTATTTGGAAGGGTTTCGCGAATCACGGTAGCTACTTTTTTACCGTTTTTCTGAAACGACGCTCTTAAATAGGGATATTTCAACACAATCTTGTGATCTTGGATCGAAAAAAGAGCTTGATACGAAAAGGTATTTGCAGACAAATGGGTGTAACTCTCTGCTGAATTACTATGAACAGAAATTGGAGAAAGATCGTTTAAATAATAAAAGTATTGGGTAAGCAATGGCTTATCGAAACCATATTTTTGTTGAATTGCTTTCAGCTGTGCGGTATCTTGGCGCTGATCTAAAAGCATTCTTGAGGGATCGCCTAAAAGGTTGAAAAGAAAAAAAATCACGGTCACAACACCAAACAGGGTAAGAAATCCGTAGAAAATTTTATTTAAAATATAGCCAATCATCAAGACAAAGATAGCAGAAAGTCCCAAAAAAATGTACCTTTACAAAACTTTTATTCGCAAAGATGACTACACAACAATTGGTTGCTGAAATACACAAAAAAAACTCTTTTTTATGCATTGGTTTGGATGTCGATATGACTAAAATTCCAACACACTTTCTCCAAGAGGAAGATCCTATTTTTGCATTTAACAAAGCGATAATAGATGCAACAAATCACCTATGTGTTGCCTACAAACCCAACACGGCTTTTTATGAGGCCTATGGAATTAAAGGTTGGATTTCTTTACAAAAAACAATAGCATACCTCAATAAAAACTATCCAGAAATTTTTACGATTGCAGACGCAAAACGAGGAGATATTGGCAATACATCTACCATGTATGCCAAAGCTTTTTTTGAAGATTTATCTTTTGACTCTGTAACCGTTGCTCCTTATATGGGGAAAGATTCTGTAGAACCCTTTTTAGCTTTTGAAGACAAACACACCATTCTCTTAGCATTAACCTCCAATAAGGGTGCCTTTGATTTTCAAACTAAAAAAATCAATGATCAAGAAATATATCAACATGTTTTGGAAACTTCAAAATCTTGGAAAAACGCAGAAAACTTAATGTATGTGGTAGGTGCTACGAAAGCCTCCTATTTCAAAGAAATTAGAAAAATCATCCCGACTTCTTTTTTATTGGTTCCTGGTGTAGGTGCACAAGGCGGTAATTTACAGGATGTTTGTAGATATGGGTTGTCTGAAAATATTGGTTTGCTTATCAATTCCTCTCGCGGAATTATCTACGCTGCTAATGACGAAAACTTCGCAACCGCAGCGGCAGAAAAAGCAAAGGAATTACAGCTACAAATGGCGGCAATTTTAGATGCGAATGCAATCTAAATTTCATGAATGAAAAACTCAAGAAAATTCTTTCTCCAAATAAGAGACCTTATTTATTTTACTTAAAATTTTCATAGCTTTAAAGGCGGCATTATCACTTTTATTCTCATCAATATAGCGGTAATTGCTTGACCGCTCCAAGAGCTTACGATAGCGTTCTTCGAGATGTTTTCTATAGCTAAGTAGTTGATTAATCCGAGACATTCTTCTTTTTGAATGATTTAAATATACACAAATAAATAGAACAAATAAAAATAGCGGGATTAAAACTTACATTTTCAATATTTTATATGTGGAAGATGCTCCTTTTGAATCGAACTTTAGCATGTAAACTCCTTTCTTAAGTTCTGATAAATCGTGTTGTTCTGTTGATGTATTTTGCACGAAAGAAGTAACTTTCTCTCCTAACAAAGAGTAAACCGATCCTTTTAGACCAATCAGATTCGGATGTATTTGGATGGTTACGTTATCTAACACAGGATTCGGATATACTTTGATAGCATCCAAACTTGCATCCTCTTTAACAGATGCAGTCGCTTCTTGGTAGACTCGGACATAATCAATAATCATATCACTCTCCGTAAAAGAACCAGTAATACTAGGCTGAATGGCTGTATTAAGAAGGATATATTGGTCTGCATCGAAAGGCCATGTACTAGCGTTTCTTACTTCTGGCTGATAGGTATAATGATGAACACCGTCAACTTTAAAAACCATTTTGGTCGGATACCACTCTAAAGAATAGACATGATAGGCGGTTGAAGCTGTGGGAATGGTTTGTCCTCCGTGATTGACCGTTCCTCCATGGCTAGATGGTGTATGCATGGCACTTTGAACAAAGTTTTGATTGGTTCCCCAATGCTCCATAATATCAATTTCACCACAAGCTGGCCAACTTACGTTTCCATATCCTTGTGTTTGCCAATAGGCACCCGCTTCTGTAATATTTTTTCCTAACATCCAAATTGCTGGCCAAGTTCCAACGCCTGTTGGCAAAATGGCTCTTACTTCTACTTTTCCATAAGTAAAAGCGATCTTCGAATTCAACCTTGCAGATGTATACTGCTTGGTATGCCCTTGGTCAGTATAGGTTTCTTTTTTAGCAACTAAATGCATCGATCCGTTGGAGACATAGGTATTATCGATTCTATCTGTGTAGTGCTGAATTTCATTGTTATACCAGCTTCCACCGGAAGGCAACTGGGTTTGATGAAACCATTTGTCTGAATCGATAGCTCCTGAACCATCAAACTCATCGGACCAAATTAATTGGTCATAAACAGGATCATCACCTGAACCTGAAGTATCTTCTAACAAGCCATCGTAGATAAAATCATCGATATAAGCAGTTACAGTGCTTGAATTATTCTCGTCATTCACCTGCAGTAACACGCGATTAAAATCGGTTCGTGCAATCGGTGGTCCAGAATTTGCATTGTAATTTAAATAACTGTCATTTTCAAAATCAAAAGTAAGGGTTTGCCATTGATCTAAAACAAGTGTCTTGATAATTTCAGATTGTGTTTCCCAAGCTGCTCCTATATTTGCATTTTGTAATTTTAGAGAGAGTTGATTGGTTTCATTTCCAGAGATGCCACTCGAGGGAACGTATATTTTCAAAGAAAAAATATGCCCCGTTGATAAATCAAAATTAACGGGTGTATCAAAACGAACATTGGCATAAGCACCTCCAGTATCGGTGTATTTTAAAACAGTATTCGAAGTATTGATTCCTGTTTGAAAAGGGTTTGAAAACTCGGTGTCAATTCCACTATCATCCCCTGCCCAAGTTGTGATAGTACCATTTCCTTCAAAGTCATCCTCAACGGTTTCTTGGGCATTTAAGAAAAGAGAACATACTATCAGTGCCAAAGTCAATATTTTTTTCATGGGGGGGGTAAGTTTATTTTTTCAAATAAAGTGACTTTTTAATGCTAACACAAAATAATCACCCATACAAATACAATACATCAAAAAAAAAGTCTTAAAAAAATTCTTAGAGGATCATTGCAAAAGAACACAAAAACAGCAGGAAAAGGACATGTGTATTTATGCTAAAAAACCAAACAACTCCTTTCATCTATATAAAGGTATCTGTTTTTTTATCGAAGCCATACGGACAATGTTTACAACCACTTTTACAACAATGCCCTCTTTTTAGATGGTATTTCTCAGTAAAAACTTTATACCCTTGGGCATTCAAGTAATAATCTCCTTCTTCCAAAAGTATTCGCTTGTTATACATTTCACAAAAATAAGCGTTTCCTCCATAAAAAAAGTATTCAAAGAGAACCCTTTTGCATTTTTATTTTTTTTGGGTAGTAGGTGGGTATTTCGCAAGAATTTCTTTAACAAATTCTTTGATTCGGAGTTCTTTTTTTTCTCGACTCTGCATGCGTAAAGCTCCTGTACCAATTCCTTGCCAGATCAATTCTTTCTTTTCCCTATCTATAAAATCAATAAAAAGCGTACCCTCTGAATATTGCGAAATACTCATATTTGTATTCATACCATTCATCATCCAAGAATTCCAACCCCAGCCAAAACCATAGCCAAAACCATAGCCGAAATTATTTTGATTGACGTTTACTTTTTCTCTTGATTTGGTAAAAATACTCACCAGCATATCTGGATTTTCAGATTTGGTTAATCCTTTTGCCTTTAATTCTGTAGAAATGGCGCGTAAAATTCTTTTTTTATCCAAATCAGAAATACTAGACTTATCAATTCCTGGCTTATAAAAAGCAAATGTTTTGTACTTTTTAAAATCTACATTCTCATCATAATCTGCGAGGACTTTGACGGAATAACAGGAAGTAAGAAATGCAAGGCTAAGAAATAAAAACAGGTAGTTTTTCATGATATTACTTTTAAATTATTGAGTTTATTAAGGCATCGTCTACTAAATTTGGCAAGGTAACTTTTAATTTTTTCTCAGATTTCATTGCTCTTTTGATAGCAAAAACAGCTGCTTCATTTCTTGCCCAACTTCTTCTAGAGATTCCATTATTGACATCCCAAAAAAGCATGGAATCCAATCGCTTCGATGCAGACTTAGAACCATCAATAAGCATGCCAAAACCTCCATTAACCACTTCTCCCCAGCCTACTCCTCCTCCATTATGAATAGAAACCCATGTTGCGCCTCTAAAACTATCTCCAATTACATTTTGAATTGCCATGTCTGCAGTAAACTTAGAACCATCATAAATATTGGATGTTTCGCGGTACGGTGAATCGGTTCCAGAAACATCATGATGGTCTCTTCCTAAAATAACATTTCCAATTTCTCCTCGCTTAATTGCTTTGTTAAATGCTTTTGCAATCTTTACACGCCCTTCAGCATCTGCATACAAAATTCGTGCTTGAGACCCTACCACCAAGTTGTTCTTTTGTGCGCCTTGTATCCATTGAATATTATCAGCCATTTGTTGTTGAATTTCTGGAGGTGATTGCTGCTTTATCTCCTCTAGCACCTTACAAGCAATTGCATCTGTTTTCGCCAAATCTTCTGGGTCTCCGGATGCACATACCCATCTAAAAGGTCCAAAACCATAATCGAAACATATAGGTCCCATAATGTCTTGCACATAACTGGAATATTTAAAGTCAATCTTATTGTCTGCCATCACATCGGCTCCTGCCCTGCTAGCTTCTAGTAAAAAAGCATTTCCGTAATCGAAAAAATAGGTGCCTCTGGCAGTGTGTTTATTAATCGCGTTTGCATGTCTTTTCAATGTTTCTTGTACTTTTTCTTTAAACAATATTGGGTTTTCTGCCATCATTGTATTGGCTGCCTCAAAAGAAAGATCAGCTGGATAGTACCCGCCTGCCCAAGGATTGTGGAGAGAGGTTTGATCAGAACCTAAATCGACATGTATCCCTGCTTTATCAAATTGTTCCCAAACATCCACAACATTCCCCAAATAGGCCAATGAGACTATCTCTTTGGATAATTTTGCTGATTTTACTCTAGCAACAAGCACATCCAAATCCGTTATTTTCTCATCTATCCAACCTTGATCCAGTCGTATTTGAGTAATTTTTGGATTTACTTCAGCACATACGGTTATACAGCCTGCAATGGTTCCTGCTTTGGGTTGTGCTCCAGACATTCCTCCCAAACCAGAAGTCACAAAGAGATTCCCGACAGGAGTTTTATTTATTTTACGAAAAGCATTTAATACTGTAATGGTTGTGCCATGAACAATTCCTTGAGGACCAATATACATATAACTACCCGCTGTCATTTGCCCATACTGAGAAACGCCCAATGCGTTCATTTTTTCCAAATCATCTGGTTTGGAATAATTGGGAATGACCATTCCGTTGGTCACCACAACTCGAGGTGCATTTTTATGCGATGGAAATAATCCCATCGGATGCCCAGAATACATCGTCAATGTTTGTTTGTCTGTCATCTCCGACAGGTATTTCATGGTTAGTAAATACTGGGCCCAATTTTGAAAAACAGCACCATTGCCTCCATAAGTAATCAATTCATGCGGGTGTTGGGCAACTGCATAATCCAAATTGTTCTGTATCATGAGCATAATGGCTTTTGCTTGAGAAGACTTTCCTGGGTATTCAGAAATTGCTCTGGCTTTCATTTCATATTCGGGGCGAAAGCGGTACATGTAAATCCGTCCGTATTTTGCTAATTCATCTGCAAATTCTGGTAATAGTGTGGCATGATGCTTTTTGTCAAAATAACGAAGTGCATTTTTAAGGGCTAATTTTTTCTCGGAAGAAGTTAAAATATCTTTTCGTTTTGGCGCATGATTTATTGCGACTTCGTATTCTTTTTTTTTGGGCAAAACGTCTGGAATTCCTTGTTGTATTTGAGCTGCAAATGTCATAAAAGTTTTATTTTCAAAATCTGAAACAAATATATTTCTTTTTTAAATACTTTAATTAACTATTCAAAAAAATAGCGTTTCTTTTAGGAAATCCGTAAATTGCACCTTTAATTTTCTATCAAATTTACGAATGGAACAAATTAAACCCTATCATCCAATCTATAAAGTAAGAATTGTAACAGCTGCCTCGCTTTTTGATGGGCACGATGCCGCGATCAATATCATGCGCAGAATCATTCAATCTACCGGAGTAGAAGTCATTCACCTCGGACATGACCGTAGCGTGGAAGAGGTAGTCAATTGCGCCATTCAAGAGGATGCCAATGCCATAGCAATCACCTCTTACCAAGGAGGTCATAATGAGTATTTTAAATACATGTTCGATTTGTTGAAAGAAAAAGGTGCCAGCCACATCAAAATATTTGGTGGCGGGGGTGGTGTTATTCTTCCTGAAGAAATAGAAGAATTAATGACTTACGGGATTGCACGTATTTATTCTCCAGATGATGGACGTGCCCTGGGTTTGCAAGGAATGATTAATGATTTAGTACTACAAGCAGATTATGCAATTGGGAACGTTCTTAACGATGAACTTGAACATTTAGCAAAAAAAGAAATTGGCAGCATTGCGCGTATTATTTCTGCGGCTGAAAACTTTCCTGAGGTAGCCAAAGCAACCTTAGAAAGCATTCACCTAAAAAATAAAAACTCAAAAATACCTGTCCTAGGAATTACAGGTACTGGAGGGGCAGGAAAATCCTCTTTGGTCGATGAATTGGTACGTCGTTTTTTAATGGATTTCCCTAAAAAGACAATCGGAATTATTTCTGTAGATCCCTCAAAAAGGAAAACGGGGGGAGCACTTTTGGGCGATCGAATACGAATGAATGCCATTCACAACGAACGCGTTTACATGCGCTCCTTGGCTACCCGTCAATCCAACTTAGCGCTTTCAAAATACGTAAATGAGGCGATACAAGTTTTAAAAGCCGCCGAATTTGATTTAATAGTTTTAGAAACTTCTGGTATTGGGCAATCGGATACTGAAATTATTGAACATTCGGATACCTCTTTGTATGTAATGACTCCTGAATTTGGCGCTGCAACACAGTTAGAAAAAATTGACATGTTGGATTTTGCAGATTTAGTAGCCATTAATAAGTTTGACAAACGCGGTGCTATAGACGCAGTTAGAGATGTCAAAAAGCAATACATGCGCAACAATAATTTGTGGCACATACATCAAGATGATCTTCCAGTATACGGCACCATTGCTTCCCAGTTCAATGACCCAGGGATGAATACGCTGTATAAAAAACTCATGGATAAGTTGGTGGAAAAAACGGGTGCTGATTTAAAATCTTCGTTTGAAATTACGACTAAAATGTCTGAAAAGATATTTGTGATTCCACCTGCAAGAGTTCGTTATCTATCGGAAATTGCAGAAAGCAACAGAGCCTATAACAAAAAAGTAAATTCACAAGTGGAAGTTGCTCAAAAACTATATGGAATCTATCAAACAATTTTATCCATTACCGAAAGTAACCAAACTGTAACAACCTTCAAAGCAGCGAACTCTTTTCTAACAAAAACAGGAATTGATAGCGATGCAATTCTAGCGCTCGAATCGATTCAGGACGATATTGAATTTATCCAACTTTTATTTGGACAATTTGAAAAAGTAAAATTGAATTTGGATCCCTACAACTGGGAAGTTATTCTCAATTGGCCTGCGAAAGTTCAAAGATACAAGCAACCAATTTACACGTTTAAAGTAAGAGATAAAGAAATCAATATCGAAACGCATAGCGAATCATTATCGCATTCTCAAATACCCAAAATTGCCTTACCAAAATACCAAGCTTGGGGCGATTTATTAGGTTGGAATTTACAGGAAAATGTACCTGGAGAATTTCCCTACACTGCAGGGCTATATCCTTTTAAACGTATGGGCGAGGACCCTACCAGAATGTTTGCTGGTGAAGGAGGTCCCGAAAGAACCAACAGACGCTTTCATTATGTGAGTTTGGGCATGGACGCTAAAAGACTTTCGACTGCCTTTGATTCTGTAACACTCTATGGAAATGATCCAGGGATTCGCCCAGATATCTATGGAAAAATTGGAAATGCAGGGGTATCTATATGCTGTCTGGACGATGCTAAAAAACTGTATTCTGGTTTTGATTTGAGCCACCACATGACTTCTGTTTCGATGACTATTAATGGTCCAGCTCCCATGTTACTAGGTTTCTTTATGAATGCAGCAATAGATCAAAATTGCGAAAAATACATCAAAGAGCACCAATTGGAAAAAGAGGTAGAGACAGCTTTTGTAGCAATGTACGATGCCAAAGGACTAGAAAGACCTCTTTACCAAGGTTCCTTACCAGAAGGAAACAATGGTTTAGGGTTGTTACTTTTAGGGCTTACCGGTGATTTGGTTTTGCCGCAAGCGGTATATCAACAAATTAAAAAAGAAACCTTAACACAAGTTCGAGGAACTGTACAAGCAGATATTTTAAAAGAAGACCAAGCACAGAATACCTGTATTTTTTCTACTGAATTCGCATTGCGATTGATGGGAGATGTACAAGAATATTTCATTGAAAAACAAGTGCGAAACTTTTATTCGGTTTCTATTTCTGGATATCATATTGCCGAAGCGGGCGCGAACCCTATTACCCAATTGGCGTTGACACTGTCTAACGGATTTACCTATGTAGAATATTATTTAAGTCGTGGTATGGACATCAATCAATTTGGCCCCAACTTGTCATTCTTCTTTTCCAACGGAATTGATCCTGAGTATTCGGTAATTGGTAGAGTTGCCCGTAAAATATGGGCCAAAGCCATGAAACATAAATATGGTGCCAATGCGAGGGCTCAAATGTTAAAATACCACATTCAAACTTCTGGGCGCTCTTTGCATGCACAGGAAATTGATTTTAATGACATTCGAACAACACTGCAAGCCCTGTATGCTATTAATGATAACTGCAATTCCTTACATACAAATGCCTATGACGAGGCCATTACAACCCCTACGGAGGAATCGGTGCGAAGAGCCATGGCCATTCAATTGATTATTAACAAAGAATTGGGATTGACTAAGAATGAAAATCCAATTCAAGGAGCCTTTATTATTGAAGAATTGACCGATTTGGTGGAAGAGGCCGTCCTATTAGAATTTGACAGAATTACAGAACGTGGCGGTGTTTTAGGCGCTATGGAAACCATGTATCAACGTTCAAAAATTCAGGAAGAAAGCCTGTATTATGAAACCTTAAAACACAATGGTGAATTTCCAATTATCGGAGTGAATACCTTCTTAAGTTCAAAAGGCTCTCCGACCATTCAACCTGCGGAAGTAATTCGTGCAACAGTATCGGAAAAACAATTTCAAATTCAAACAAAAGAGCACCTGAATAAGGCGAACTTTGAACAAGTAAAAATACAACTAGCGCAACTGCAAAAGGCAGCAATACAAAATGACAATTTATTTGAAAAATTAATGGAAGCTACCAAAGTTTGCTCTTTGGGACAGCTTACGGAGGCCTTGTTTAAGGTTGGCGGACAGTATCGCAGAAATATGTAAGCAATGAATTGTTTTCAGTAAAAAATTCTTTTCCATAAAAAAACGTGCTATTAGCACGGTTTTTTTACGTTATGAGATAAAAGTTAATACTTTTCGTAAGTAGTTTGTTCAGTTTTCAAGTAATTGATAATATGGTCAATGGTTCGGTTCTTAGCTTTCTCTAAGGTTGTGGTAAAATTGAAGAAGAAAACGGAGGCTTCCCCAATGGCGATGAAATCTAGAATTTCTTTGTCGTTTTTGGTATCATATACCGCTACCTTCACATTGATCACGCAATATTCAACAGAAGTGGAAGTATCCATACCCCCCATGCCGTTCATTCCCCCTATATTTCCAGACTGTCTCCATTCATATCTGTTTGTAATTTCGAAGTTCGAAAAGTGAATGACATAATCGGCATCTGCAGTATTTAAAGAAGCATACGTCACCTTTGAAATGTCGTATGTGACGTCTCCAAAAACCTTGCTTGCCTTTATTTTTTTTGGAAAAATCATTTAAATACTGACTGGAAAAAGCTGCTTTTTCTTCGTAATTTTTTTGGAAGGTATTGGAAAACTCAAGCACTTTAATGTCATCAGTAGCAATGAGGATCACTTTCTTTGTTTCTGGGGTTTCAATCTCTGCTTTCTTTGAAATGAAAGTAACGTATTGTTTAGACACCTTGCAGGAAGCAAAACTAAAAAAAACGAGTATCGTTACTAAAAATAGGTAGGAATTTCTTTTCATATTTTTTTTTCAAACTTACTACAATTTTAAAAATTCATGTACACTAAGATAGAAAACATGGTTCGTTTCCTAAATTGGTGCTTGAAAAAAAGGCGCTGGTTTGGCATAAAAAACACTCATCTTTAAAAAGTAAATGCGCGAACAACCCCTATCGTCTTCGCTTGGGTGCTCTGCTTACTTTCTTTTTACGTTTGTTAAAAGGAACCAGTACGGCATCATCAAAGGTGTTTTTAGCCTGTTTCGCCTGTTTGTTCTTTTTCCAAGAATTGTTCTCGGGCAATAAGCGTTGTAACAAATCTTGCCTTCCTACTTTGTTCAAGGTTTTTTTAATCCAATCTTTGTTTTCTTTCTTGTACCAAAAGAAAAACTTGTGCTGATCTTCTTTCTCCTTTTTTGTTTTCGGAGTTTTTGTAGGTTTTAAGGTGTAGGGATGGTAGCCTGAATAATAAATAACCGTGGCTACTGTCATTGGTGTGGGTGTAAAACCTTGGACTTGCTCTAGCTGAAAGCCCATATCTTTGGTTTCTGCTGCTAAATTGGCCATGTCTTCTACTTCACTTGCTGGATGACTGGAAATAAAATAAGGAATCAATTGCAAGTTCAATTTTTTCTTGATATTGATTTTATCGAAACGCTCTTTAAACTTATGGAAATAAGTAAACGAAGGCTTTCGCATCAATTTTAAAACAGGATCAGACGTGTGTTCTGGGGCTACTTTTAAACGTCCAGAAACGTGTTTGGTCATTACCTCTTCTGTATAGGCATCCAACTCTTTTGGGTCTGCATTTTTATTGAATTCTGGGACCAACATATCATGGCGAATTCCACTTCCAATAAACGATTTTTTTATCTTTGGATGCTTATCTACTGCTTGATACAAGTCCGTTAATGGTTTGTGTGAGGTATCTAGATTGGAGCAAATTACTGGAGAAATACAACTTGGTGCCACACATTTATCACAAATAGATTGTACTTTCCCCTTCATCTGATACATGTTTGCCGAAGGGCCTCCAATATCTGACAAATAGCCTTTAAAGTCGGGCATGTTTGCTACTTTATCTACTTCTTTCAATACCGATTCTTGACTTCTACTGGCAATAAACTTACCTTGGTGTGCAGAAATAGTACAAAAGCTACACCCACCAAAACACCCTCGGTGAATGTTTATTGAAAATTTGATCATTTCAAAGGCCGGTATTGGTCCTCGTTTGTTGTATTTCGGGTGTGGCAAACGCGTAAAAGGCAAATCGAAAGAACCATCAATTTCCTTTTCTGTCATGGTTGGAAATGGCGGATTAATTACCAAGGTTCTTCCTTCCACTTCTTGTAAAATTCGGCGTGCTTTTAATTTATTGGATTCTTGTTCTATCACTTTAAAGTTAGAGGCGAAGGTCTTTTTATCTGCCAAACAAGCTGCGTGCGAGTTGATAGTCACATCTTCCCAATCATTTACAACGGGAATTTTCTCTTCGTTCTGATTGATTAATACGGCAGTTTGCTTGATGTTTTTTAAACTTGAAAAAGGCACGCCTTTTTGAAGCAATGAAACAATTTCACGCAATGGTTGTTCGCCCATTCCATAGACCAACATGTCTGCTTTGGAAGTTTCTAAAATGGTTGGTAAGAGTTTGTCTGACCAATAATCGTAATGCGTTACACGTCTTAAAGACGCTTCAATTCCTCCAATTAAAACGGGAACATCTGGGAATTTTTCTTTTAATATTTTGGAATATACAGAGGTTGCATAATCTGGACGAAACCCTTTGTCACCATTGGGTGTGTAAGCATCTTTGTCTCTGCGTTTTTTACTTGCGGTATAATTACTCACCATGGGGTCCATACATCCACCTGTAGCGCCAAAAAACAATCGAGGTTTCCCTAGTTTTTCAAAATCTTGCAAATTATCATGCACACTGGGCTGCGGAACAATCGCAACTCGCAAACCATAGCTTTCTAAGATACGCCCAATGACTGCAGGCCCAAAAGAAGGGTGATCTACATAGGCATCACCACTAAAGAGAATTACATCCAATGCTGTCCAACCACGAAGCTTTACTTCTTTATTTGTTGTTGGTAACCAATCGGTTAGTTGTAATTTCTTTGTTTGCTCCATATTTTGCAAAAATAGGGAGAAATTAAACAAGTCTAAACTGTTTATCTATTTATTATGAAGAATAAAACAACCATACGATTTAGATTGAAATAGAAAACCCTATATTTTTTTTTAGATACTCATTAAAAAAGAGAAGGAATTTCTAAAATTATTTAAACCCTTCTTTTTTTTAGTAACTCTTTTTTGTTTTGTAATTTTAGCAAAATAAAACGTCCCAACATGAGAAAAAATTTCTTTCATACCCTTTTCAGTATTCTTCTTTTGATATCTTGTAATACGAAAACTGAAGACACCTATGTAGCAGATCATTACAACAAACAAGAAGTAACGATTGCCATGCGAGACGGTGTAAAACTGCACACTACTATTTATACTCCTAAAGATACTTCCAAAACATATCCTATTCTATTGCAAAGAACACCGTATAGTGCTGGACCTTATGGGGAAGGAAAGATGAAGACCAAAATTGGTCCAAATGTGCACTTAATGAAAGAAGGAAACATTGTGGTTTACCAAGATGTTCGCGGGCGTTGGATGAGTGAAGGGGTTTATGACAACATGCGGGCCTATCTACCAAATAAAAAAGAAAACGAATCGGATGAGGCTTCTGACACCTATGACACGATTGATTGGTTGGTAAAAAATATTGAAAACAATAATGGAAATGTAGGTACTTGGGGAATTTCATATCCTGGCCACTATGCAACCGTTTCTACAATTGATGCACATCCCGCTCTAAAAGCAGCTTCTCCACAAGCTTGTATTGGTGATTTTTTCTTTGATGATTTCCACCACAATGGTGCTTTTTTATTGAGTTATTTCAAAGCCATTTCATTGTTTGGAACTTATAAAGATACCCCAACTGATAAAGCATGGTATTCTTTTCCTGAAATGAATTCAAATGATCAATATCAATTTTTTCTTGATAAAGGACCTCTGAAAAACCTAAATGAATATTTTCAATATGAAAAATTAGATGTCCAAACTGCCTCCACAAAAACAGTAATAGATGATTTTTTCTGGAAAGAAATTACAGAACACCCAAATTATGATTCTGTATGGCAAAGCAAAGGAATCATTCAACACTTAGACAAAGTACCCGCTTCTGTAGCAACAATGATTGTTGGAGGATGGTTTGATGCCGAAGATTTGTATGGTCCCTTAGAAACCTACAAAGCCATCGAAAAGAATGGGGTTGGCAATTACAACACCCTGGTTTTTGGTCCTTGGGATCACGGAAAATGGGCAAAAGATGTCGTAAAAAATACCGTAGGTAATTATTATTTTGGCGATTCTATTTCCTTAAAATTTCAAAAGGAAATCGAAACCAATTTCTTCAATCACTTTTTGAAAGGAAAAGGGGATCAAAAGACCAGTTTGCCAGAAGCTTATGTTTTTGATTCTGGAAAAAAAGAATGGAAAAGTTATGATGCTTGGCCACCCAGTAATGTAATAAAACAAGACTGGTTTTTATCTGAGAACCAGTCCCTAACTTCAGAAAGAAAAGCAACAAAGGGGATTCAATTCATTAGCGACATTAAAAACCCTGTTCCCTATTCTGAGGATATTAAAACGGTTTTCACACCAAGAAAATACATGACGGATGACCAACGATTTGCTGGACGAAGACCGGATGTATTAGTTTTTGAAACAGAAACTTTAACGGAAGATCTTACCTTGGCGGGCGATATTTTAGCAAAATTAAAGGTAGCCACCACAGGTACAGCTGCCGATTGGATTGTAAAGGTCATTGATGTGCATCCTTCAGACATGGAAGAGAATAACAAAGACCTACAGGATCATTTAAAAATGAGCAATTATCATTTAATGGTTAGAAGTGAAGTATTACGTGGCCGTTTTAGAAATAGTTTCGAGAATCCGGAACCCTTTGTCGCCAACACGAAGACGTCCGTAAATATTCAATTGCAGGATGTTTTTCACACCTTTAAAAAAGGACATAAATTACAAGTGCAAGTGCAGAGTACATGGTTTCCCTTAATTGATTTGAATCCACAAACCTATGTAGACAATATCTTTAAAGCATCGGAGGAAGATTTTAAAACGCAAACGCACACTGTTTTTACGGATTCGAGTATTGAATTTTCGGTGTTGAAAAATTAATCCATGTCCTCTACAGAAATTGCGCTTTTACTAAACAATGATCTAGAAAAAATCACCAGAATTGGTGAAATTATAGGGAATAAAATTCCTGAAAGGGATGTGTTCACAACACTAAACGACTACGAGAAAACATTTATTTATATTGATATTTTTGAAAATCATACCACAAATGGGGGTTTCGAAGAGTTTTTCTGGAATTCTTCGGGACAGTTTTCTCATGAAATATTAGCCGCCTATGAAGCAATTGGCGCCACAAAAACAGCCACCTTAATTTACAACGCTTTTAAAGAATTCGGCGAAATTCCAATCCCCAAAGACCATGCCTTCAGAAAAAAAATTCTTACCGAATTAAATTCGAATGCCTGGGACACCTTGGACCAAGCATTTTATAAAAGTAAGGAAGCTATTGTGCCGTTGGTTCTCCTTTTTGTGGCAAAAAATAGTGCTTATTTTGATTGATAAACGCGATATCTTACTATGCGATCTAATGGCCTTATTCTTTTTAATTGTTTGTGCGATGCTGTAAAACGATATATTTACTTGATATAAATATGTGAATTATTTTCTTTCTTGTACTTTAGAGCGGAAATGTGAAAACATCAAATAATCATGAAAAAAAATTTAAAAAAAAGAGTGCTCTTTTCAATACTCCTTTTACTCGCAATGTATATTGCGAATATTTTTATTAGTACTGGTTTTTTTAGAACAATCGAAAATACTTTTGATGGCAGCATTTTACAAGAAATAAAAATAGCGGGTGCGGAAGACATTACCATTAGTCAAACAGATCATTTTGCAATTGTTTCTGCGACCGCAAGAAAAAAAATTCCAACGACGCAACAAGAAAATGGCGGACTGTATTATATAGACCTAACCGATACAAATTACCAACCAATAGTACTTACAAAAAACTTTGAAAAGCCTTTTGCTCCTCACGGAATTTCTATCTTCAAGAAGGATAGTAGTTATACGGTTGCCGCCATCAACCATACCAAGGAAGGTGAGTTTATTGAAATTTTCGAATTGATTGGTCGGGAATTAACACATCAAAAAACATTGAAAAACGAACGCATCTTTAGTCCAAATGACCTTGTTCTTTTAGATGAAAATCGTTTTTACTTCACCAATGATCATAAATATAAAGAAGGTATTCTTCGCTTAGCTGAAGACTATTTGGGCTTGGCAGTTTCAAATGTGGTGTATTATGATGGGGAGAATTACAGCGAAGTTGCAGACGGAATTGCCTATGCAAATGGAATCAATTATGATGTAAAAAGAAGGTTGCTATTTGTAGCATCTCCCAGAGATTTTTTGGTGAAAGTATATCAAAAAAATGAAGATCATACGTTAACTTTCATTGAAAATATTGACTGTAAAACAGGTGTTGATAATATTGAATTTGATACGGAGAATACCCTTTGGATTGGTGCACATCCAAGTCTATTGGATTTTAACGCCTACGCAAAGGGAGACAAAGCGATTGCTCCCTCAGAAATCATAAAAATCAATTATATTGAAAAAGGAAACTACAATCTCGAGCAAGTTTACATGGAAGATGGGTCTACAATGGCTGCAGCTACGGTAGCAGCTCCTTATGGAAATCTTATTTTGGCAGGGAATGTAATGGATGCGCAATTTTTAATTCTTAAAAGCAATGAATTATTGAGCAAAAAACAACCATTTTCGAAAAAGAAAACGACCCCTCCTCCCCAATAATGAGGTTTTTTTGTACCATTTGGATGGAAAAGAAATTGCTCCTGAAGATTTGATTGAGATTCCTAACACACAGATAAAATCTGTTGGGGGCTTTAAATAAGAAAAGAGGTTTCAAAATATACCAACAAAAAGTACGATGGGGTCATTCTCATCGAAATAAAAAAAGAAAAATAATGCGAAAAATCATTTCCTTCATTACCCTGATATTACTAATGTCGGCATGTAACTCTCAAAGAAAAAAAACCTTGATTGGTGCTATAGAATACCAACAAAAACTAAATGAAAGTTATAAAGACGGCTCTAAGTCACCTTTGAAAAAGAACGATTTAAAAAACTTTAAAGGCCTCGAATTTTATCCTGTAGACAGTTCTTTTATTGTAACCGCTAGATTGACGAAAACAAAGGATGCCACAACTTTTGAGATGGCGACTACGACAGACAGAAAACCATTGTACAAAGAATACGGTATTTTAACTTTTACCTTAAAAGGAATCGATTGTTCGCTAACGGTTTACCAAAGTCAAGATGATCTCCGGGATGAAAAATACAAAGACTTCCTCTTTTTGCCTTTTACAGACAATTCTTCTGGAAACGGTTCTTATGCGGGGGGACGCTACATGGATGTGATGACTACAGACGAGAAAACTGATGGAACGATTGTCTTAAACTTTAACAACAGCTACAATCCTTATTGTGCTTATAATGAAAAATATTCTTGTCCATTAACACCGAGACAAAATCATTTGTCTTTAGCTGTAAAAGCAGGAATTAAAGATTTCAAAAAATAGCGATCTCAAGTTCAGAATCGTTATTCAAATACTTTGCGGTTTAAGAGTCGATAGAAATATCACTTATTAAGTCTAATTTTATGGCTTTTTCTAAAGCCTCCAAATAAGGATTCCGAACCTTCAACTTTGTTGCAGCGTGTGCTTTTTTATTTAATTTGGAAGACATTTCTGCAACTTTTATGGCGGTCTCCATCAATTGTGATTCTGGAACAATACGATCTAAAAAACCAGCAGCAAGGGCTTGTTTCGAATTAAATATTTCCGCATTGTTTATACTTCGATTCAGGTACACTTCTGATAAACGAGATTTTGCAATTGCGATTCCAGCATGGTGCATGGTCATCCCAATCATAACTTCATTTAAACCAATTTTAAAAGGGCCATCTACGCCAATTCTATAATCGGATGACAATAATAAAAAAGCGCCTTTGGCAATCGCATGTCCGGAACATGCAATGATAATCGGCTGAGGAAAGGACAGCATTCGTAAAGATAATTTTGATCCTTTGGTAACTAATTCTTTTGCCGATTCTGGAGATTTTGTCATTATTTTCAAATCAAATCCTGCAGAAAAAATACCGCTTTGACCTGTTAAAATGACAACTTTATTTTCTTTTTCAGCAGTATCTAAGCCGCTATTTAAACCTTCAATAACTTTATGATTGATTGCATTTGCTTTTCCATTTACAATGGTAATAACAGCATACTGCTCTTCGGATTGGTAAGTAACAAATTCGTTCATTGATATTTTTAAAATTAGTGAAAAATGGAGTTTTAGATTACTATTTAAAGTAATTTAACTACAAAAATTCCTGCGAACACGGCTAAAAAACCGATCACAAAACTGGCAATGGTATAAACCACAAAGCTTGTAAAATCTCCCGATTTTAAAAACAAGTGATTCTCATACGCAAAGGCTGAAAAAGTGGTAAATCCACCACAAAAACCAGTGGCAAGTAGTAAGGTTGAGTTCTGACTGAGGGTTTCATTTTTAGCTGCTAGGCCCAAAATAATTCCAATCAATAAACTTCCTAGAACATTGGCTGCAAAAGTTCCGTAGGGCATACCATTTTCGGTTGCATTCAACCATTTTCCAATTCCATAGCGTAAAACGCTACCAAATCCACCGCCAACAAATACAAAAAGCAACTGTTTCATTATCGTTTCATTTTATCAATCCTTGGATTTTTTTATTGAACAAAGCGCACTAGTCTACCAGGTGAATCATGGCAAAAACAGCATAATTAATCATGTCTTGATAATTGGCATCAATGCCCTCAGAAACAATGGTCTTCCCTTTGTTATCCTCAATTTGTTTCACCCTTAATAATTTTTGCAAAATGAGGTCGGTCAATGAAGAAACTCGCATGTCCCGCCATGCTTCTCCGTAATCATGATTTTTATTGAGCATTAGTTCTTTGGTAATCGTGCTATGTTTGTCAAACAACAAGGTGGCTGCTTCTGTATTTAAATCTGGGGTTTCTACAACACCATTTTCTAACTGAATTAAGGCCATGATCGAATAGTTGATAATTCCAATAAATTCCGATTTCTCGCCTTCAGCTACTTTTTGCACCTCGTTTTCTTGCAACTGACGAATTCTTTGCGCTTTGATAAAAATCTGATCTGTAAGAGATGGCAATCTTAATATGCGCCATGCACTCCCATAATCGCTCATTTTTTTCATGAACAAACTTCTACATTCGGTTATTACTGCGTCATATTGTTTTGAGGTTTCCTGCATCTTCACTATTTAAAAAAGTATTTTACCAAATGTAGTAAATCTTAAAAGCATTTCATTTATTTTTACCTTAAATTTATCAATCACCTCTATGAATAAAATTGTTGTTTTTTGTGGCTCTAGTTTAGGATTTAATCCGATTTATAAAGAAGCTGCTATCTCCTTAGGAAATTATTTTGCCGAAAACAAAATTGGATTAGTCTATGGTGGTGGAAAAATTGGAATGATGGGCGTATTGTCGTCTACAATTTTAGCGCAAAAAGGGGAAGTAATTGGAGTGATTCCAAAACTCTTAGAAAAAGAGGAAGTGCTTCATACAGGCGTTGAAGAAATGATTGTGTGTAAAACCATGAGTGAGCGTAAGGTTATTATGAGCAAATTGGTGGATGGATACATTACATTGCCTGGAGGTTTTGGCACTTTGGATGAACTTTTTGAAGCATTAACTTTAGGGCAATTGCACATAGAGCAAAAACCCATTGGACTGTTGAATGTCAATGGTTTTTTTGATGCAATACTTCTCCAATTGGATAAAATGGTGGAAGAAGGATATGTAAAACAAGACAATAGAAACCTATTAATTGTAGAGGCCTCAGTGACTGAATTGATGAAAAAAATGCACCAATATACCGCTCCAAAAATAAGTCCTGTAATTCAAAAAGTTGTTTCATAAATGACCATTAACTGTAAAGGAAACTTAATTGATTTGTCGGAACCCAAAGTGATGGGGATTTTAAACATTACTCCTGATTCGTTTTTTGATGGTGGCGCCTATAAAAATGAAGCTGCGATTCTGGATCAGGTTGAAAAAATGCTTTCTGAAGGTGCTACTTTTATTGATGTTGGTGCGTATTCTTCGCGTCCAGGAGCGGCACATGTTTCGGAAGAAGAAGAGTTAAAAAGAATCCTCCCAGTGATTCAATTGTTGGTTCAAAAGTTTCCAAATATTCTTATTTCTGTGGATACTTTTAGGAGTAAAATCGCCCAAGAATGTGTCTTAGTGGGTGCGGCAATAATCAATGATATTTCTGGCGGAAATATGGATCCCAAAATGTTTCAAACAGTTGCCAAATTGCAAGTTCCTTATATTGTAATGCACATGTTGGGAACACCTCAAAACATGCAAAAAAACCCGATTTATAAATCGGTTACACATGAATTAATTTCATTTTTTGCAGACAAAATTCATCAATTACATGTATTAAAAGTAAACGATGTGCTTATCGATGTTGGTTTTGGCTTTGGAAAAGCACCCGCTCACAATTTTGAATTGCTTAAAAATTTAGCGCTTTTCAAAAACATAGAAGTTCCTATTCTCATTGGAGTTTCCAGAAAATCGATGCTGTACAAAACCCTAGATATTTCTGCACAGGAAGCACTAAATGCAACAACATCTGCAAATACGATTGCCCTTCTAAATGGCGCAAACATCCTACGGGTTCACGATGTAAAAGAAGCTGTAGAAGCCGTCAAAATCGTCGCTCAAATTCGTTAATTTCCACCCTTAAGAATGGAATAGATTGATTTTATTTTTATTCTTTTTGTAAGCTTCAATTTTGACTGTATTTATATAATACTGTTCCGTTTTTGAAAAGGTATCTGTATCATATTTATTGAAAGACCGAAGCAAGTAGATTCTTGTATTCTTATTATCCAATGCAGAAATCAAGGACTGCTATTGCAATGGCGAAATTTATTAGTATTTTAGCAAAATCAATCTCAACTATGTTCGATTTTATTGAATTTTCTTTTTTAGATTTTTTAGACATTGTATTGGTAGCAACGCTGCTATATTATATCTATAAACTTTTAAAAGGTACTGTAGCTATCAATATTGTTATCGGAATTGCACTTATTTTTTTGAGTTGGAGAATTACTTTGGCATTAAGAATGGAGATGTTGAGTGGAATTCTAGGAAAATTACTTTCTGGGGGAGTCATTGCATTGATTATTGTTTTTCAACAAGAGATTCGGAAATTTTTATTAATGATTGGATCCACCAATTTTTCAACAAAAAAAAGTTTCTTAAAACAATTGAAATTTTTACAAACAGAAATTGCCTCTGAAATTGATACCGATACGTTGATCAATGCCAGTAAAAATTTATCAAAAACAAAAACTGGTGCACTAATTGTCATTGAGCGAACCAATAGTTTAGATTTTTTAATTAATTCTGGTGATGTCATGAATGCCTTAATGAATGAAGCAATTTTACAAAGTATTTTCTACAAAAATAGTCCATTACACGATGGCGCAACCATCATTAGAGATAATTTTATAGTAGCAACACGTGTGGTACTTCCAGTTTCTAGTAGTGAAAAAATTCCTGCACGATTTGGATTAAGACACCGAGCAGCCATTGGGGTTTCTGAAAAAACAGACGCAGTTTGTTTGTTGGTTTCGGAAGAGACTGGAGAAGTTTCCTATATTAAAGATGGTGAATTTGAACTCTTTAAAGATTACAATGAGCTGAATCAGAAAATGAAAAAAGATTTAAGCTAATCCTTTCTTGACAGCGGCTAGGATGCTAATTCTGCACTAAATTGCTTGTCGTATAAGTTTTTATAATATCCGTTTTCTTTTACCAATAGTTCTTGATGTGTTCCTTCTTCAACAATCAAACCTTTATCCATTACAATAATTTTATCTGCTTGTTTTATGGTTGCTAATCGGTGCGCTATTACAATTGAAGTTCGGTCTTTTGTAATGGTTTCTGTAGCAAACTGGATCATTTGTTCGGCATAGGAATCTACAGAGGAAGTTGCTTCATCTAAAATTAAAATACTGGGGTTACTTACATAGGCTCGTAAAAAAGCAATCAGTTGTCTTTGCCCTGAAGAGAGCATCCCGCCTCTTTCTTTCACATTATAGCTGTAGTTCCCAGGAAGTGACATAATGAATTTGTGAATTCCAATTTGTTTGGCTGCTAGCGTAACTTCTGCCAATGAGATTGCGTTGTTTTTTAAGGTAATATTATTTAAAATAGAATCGGAAAACAAAAACACATCTTGTAAAACAATGGCCACTTGTTTTCGTAAGGACTCTAATTCGTAATTTTGAACTGAAACAGTATCTACAGCAATTTCACCGCTATCAATTTCATAAAAACGATTGATTAAATTAATGATAGTAGATTTTCCTGCACCTGTTGCGCCAACAATTGCCACAGTTTGCCCTTCTTGTACTTCCAATGAAATACCTTTTAAAACCTCTTCCCCTTTGATGTAACTAAAACGAACATTTTCAAAGGTGATATTTCCTTTTAAATTTTTGGCTTTAAGGGTTCCTTGTTTTACAATACTACTATGAGTGTCAATAATATTAAAAACACGTTCACCAGAAACAATGCCCATTTGTAATTGATTGAACTTGTCTGCAATTTGTCTTAGAGGTTGAAACAGCATTTGCGCATACATGATAAATGCAAAAATTTCTGCCACACTTGCAACCGACTGATCTACCACTTGAAGTCCTCCAAACCAAACCAACAAACCTATGGCTATTGATGAAAATATTTCTGCAATCGGGAAGAAAATGGAATAATACCAGATTGTTTTTATATAAGCTTGTTTGTGCTTATTATTAATTTCTTTAAAGTTGTCATACTCAATTTTTTCTCTATTAAAAAGTTGTACAATTTTCATTCCAGTAACTCGTTCTTGCACAAAACTATTTAGGTTAGAAACTTGATTTCTTACTTCTTGAAATGTTGCTTTTATCGCAATTTGAAATCTTTTTGTTGCATAAATTAAAATGGGTAAAACCAACAAAGTAATCAATGCCAATTGCCAATTCATGATCAGCATAATTACAATTACTACTAACATTTTTAAAAGATCACTCGTAATCTTAAAAACCCCTTGCGTAAAAAAGGCAGAAATTGTTTCAATATCTGAAACTACTCTTGTTACAAGTTTTCCTAACGCATTTTTATCAAAATATGCCATTTTAAATTGCAAAATATGTCGAAATATTTTTGCTCTGATATCTCTAATAATGTGCTGCCCTACCCAGTTAGAAAAATAAATAAAGGTAAATTCAAGTAAAACTTCGATTCCCAAAACACCAAACATTAATAATACATAATACAGCAATGCATTGCTATCTTTTGGGATTACTCCTTCATCGATTGTAAGCATTAGAATGTAAGGCCTTACTGCTGCAAAAAAAGAGAGTAAAATGGTAGAAAAAGCAGCAGTAAAAAAGTTGAGACGATACTTTTTTGCAAAACTCATAAGTCTTGAAAATATTTTTATATCGAATGCATTTCCTGTTTTATCTGCCAAAATCTAATATTTTATTGCTGTTAAAAATAACCCTTTTGCTGGAACGGATAGTCCGGCTTTACTTCTGCTTTTACTTTCTATAATTTTCCTAAAATCTTCAACGGTTTTCTTTCCCGACCCAACTTCCAATAAGGTTCCTACAATGGCTCTCACCATATTTCTTAAAAATCGATTGGCAGAGATATGAAATGTCAATTCGTTTTCTTTTTCAATCCAAACGGCTTTTGTGATATCGCAGTTAAAGGTATAAACGTCTGTTTTTACTTTTGAAAAGGATTCAAAATCCTGATATTCTAACAATAGTTTTGCCGCTTCGTTCATTCGATTTAAATCAAATTTTTGAGAATGAATTTGCCATGCAAAATCCAATAAAAAAGGATCTCTTCCCAAACATATTTTATAGACATAACTTCTACTTAGAGCATTAAACCGTGCATGCATTTCTTGATCTACTGAAAAAACTTTACGAACAACAATGTCTTCTGGCAAAATGGAATTTAATTTAAAAACCACATTTTCATCCAATTTTTGGTCCACATCAAAGTGCGCAAACATTTGAGAAGCGTGAACACCAGTATCGGTTCTTCCGGCACCTACTACGCTAATTTCGTATTGTAGCATAGTGCTTAAAGCGTAGTTTACTTTTTGTTGTACAGAAATTGCATCGGGTTGAATTTGCCAACCATGATAGTTTTTTCCGTTGTAAGAAAGTTCTATAAAATATCTCAATAATTGTCTATTTTGAAGACATCAAAATTACGAAATTTATTTTGTTATTAGTATTTTTGTAGGGTGAAGAAAATCTTGTTACTCTCCGATACGCATAGTTATATTGATGACCAAATTTTAAAGTTTGTAAAACAAGCGGATGAAGTTTGGCATGCAGGCGATATTGGCAATTTAGAGGTTACAGATGCGATAAAGGCAATCAAGCCTTTACGAGCAGTTTACGGAAATATTGATGCTACTGATGCCCGATCGGAATTCCCTTTAGACAATCGTTTTGAACTTGAAAAAGTGAGTGTATGGATTACGCATATTGGTGGATATCCAAACAAATACAATCAAAGGATTCGAGAGGAAATAAACAAAAACACCCCTCAAATTTTTATTGCTGGACATTCTCATATTTTAAAAGTTCAATATGATAAAAAATTAAATCTTTTACACTTAAACCCAGGTGCAGCTGGTAATCATGGGTTTCACAAAATAAGAACAATGCTCCGTTTCAGCCTTGATAATGGAGACATAAAAGCGATGGAAATTATAGAACTGGCAAATCGGGGTTAGGTAATTTTGTTATATCTAAAATAGGAAGATTAATTTCGATTCTGGTACCTCCGTCTATCTCGGATTCTATATTCATAATACCTTTTAACATAAAAACTCGTGCCTCTATTTGATTGATTCCAATACCATCTTTGTTTTTCACTTTTTTGGGATCAAAGCCTTTTCCATCATCTGTAATAACAATTTTTAAAGTTCTTTTGTCTTCTTTTAATAAAATAACGGCATTTTGTGCCTCGCTGTGCTTTAAAACATTGTTAATCAACTCTTGTACAATATTATACACTTTATTTTCAAAGGCTATGGAATACCGATTGTTATTGGACTCATTTTAGTCTTTTTCGATTTCTGTTCCGAATAGAGATGCAATAACCCTTTCTGAATATCCGAGCTTAAATATTGTTCTCCTTTTGCCACAGCTTTAATGGCATTTATAATATGTGAACTTGCACTACTTTTTGTCAGATACCCAAGCGCACCAAGTTTTAGTACTTTTGTAACAATATGCAAATCGTTATAACTCGATAGTACAATTGTTTTATGAGGTATCTCATTTCGATTTAAAAACTCTAAAATTGCAATACCATCTAAAACAGGCATACTAATATCTAGAATTAGAACTTCAATATTATTCTTTGATATCCATTCAAGGAGAGCTTCTCCGGTAAGAGAATACCCATCAATTTTAAGGGTTTTATCAGTCTTAAGCAGTGCAACGATTCCATCGATTAAAATCTTATGATCATCTGCAATATGAACTTTAATTTTATTTCCCATTTTTATTACTACAATTTTAGATGCTTTTTTTTGATCCCACAATCCCCATTTATAGGGATATTTTGCATATACCTATAAATGGGAATACGCTAGCCCTTTTCAGGGAGTGGGTTTTAGCTAAGTTATTGTATTTTAGCCGCTTAAAAAACGTGTGTGAAAAAAATTAACATACCTTTATGATAATTTTAAGATTTGTACAAAAAAAACCGAAGATAAATCTTCGGTTTTGGGTCGCACTAATATACTAATTATTAGATTATCGTAATCTATCTACAGATTTTACGAGATCTTCGTCCTTTTGAATAGCCTTATTTGCAAAAACAACAAATACGATTGCTAAAATCGGTAAAAACATCCCAATACCATTCTCTGAAATTTTCATTTCTCCAGGTAAAGTTAGAGATACATATATCAATAATCCTAATAATAAAAGGTTTATCAAAATTGAAATTCTTCCAAGCACAAATTGGAGCTGCCTTCTTTTGTATAAGAAGATCGCGACACAAGTACAGAAAGCGGAAAGTAAAAATAATAAAGAAATTCCATTTAACAACAAAGAATCTTCTTTAAAAAGATCGATAACAAAAGTGGTCTGTTCTGGAGTTTTCCACAAATTAAAGACAAAAATAAGCCCTCCAGAAATGGCAGTTGCTAGCAGTAAATAAATGGACTGTATTCTTTGTATCATAAGAACTTATTGAGAAACAAAAGTATCGTTTTCTTTTTTAAAAAGAAAGACAAAAAATTAAAAAAATAATCCTATATTTGTTATATCAAACCCCATCACTCTATTGTATAGTACTATATACAATACTTCAAAAATCAAATAATCTTACAGATTTCCTTTAATGGAATATAAATTAACATAACAACTATATAAATGTTCGAAATTTCTGAACTGAAAGCAAAAACGCTTGCCGATTTACAAGTAATTGCCAAATCTATTGGACTGTCTAAAACAAGTCAATTAAAAAAATTAGACTTAGTATATCAAATTTTAGACACACAAGCTGCCAATCCAGTAAAGGTTGTCGCGCCTAACAAGACCAATGACATGGGAGTAAAGGCAATGAAACCAAAGCGAAAAAGGGTCACAAAAAGCCCTGAGAATACTCCAAATCCTTCAGCAACAAAAACAGTTGAGGACAATGAATCTCAAGCAAAGAAGGAAGATCGAATTGAAAAAAGAGAAAGCGCTATCCCTGTGAAAAGAATTATTTCCGAAGAAAAAGTGACTGCGATAAAGGATCATGACACGGAGAAAGACGTGTTAAAAACGCCTCATAAGCCACAACATCCTAAAAAAAATCAGCAACATTCAAAGGCCCCACAACCAAGGCCAACACATCCAAAAAACCAACAAAACAACGCAGGACAAAACAATAAAAACAAACACAAAGAAAATTCGAGAGAAAAAAGTCCCGTGGTGAGTAAAGGCAATCGATCAAACAATCGATATAAAGATCCAGATTTTGAGTTTGATGGTATTATAGAAAGTGAAGGAGTATTAGAAATGATGCCAGATGGTTATGGTTTTTTACGTTCTTCTGACTATAATTACTTGTCATCACCTGATGATATTTATGTGTCTCAATCGCAAATTAAATTATTTGGAATAAAAACGGGAGATACCGTTCGAGGAAATGTACGTCCTCCAAAAGAAGGTGAAAAATACTTTCCATTAATTCGAGTTTCAAAAATAAACGGCCTCAATCCAAATATTGTAAGAGATCGGGTTTCGTTTGAACATTTGACACCGCTTTTTCCACAAGAAAAATTCAACCTCGCTGAAAAAGGAAGTTCTTTGTCAACAAGAATCATCGATTTATTTTCTCCTTTAGGAAAAGGGCAACGTGGTATGATTGTAGCACAACCAAAAACGGGTAAAACAATGCTTTTAAAGGATGTTGCAAATGCCATTGCAGCTAATCATCCAGAAGTCTATCAAATTGTACTTCTTATTGATGAACGTCCAGAGGAAGTTACAGACATGAAACGAAATGTTCGTGGAGAGGTAGTTGCCTCTACTTTTGATGAGCCTGCAGACAAACACGTTAAAGTAGCCAATATTGTTTTAGAGAAAGCAAAACGTTTGGTAGAATGTGGTCATGATGTTGTGATTTTATTGGATTCGATAACTCGATTGGCAAGAGCCTACAATACGGTAGCTCCTGCATCTGGAAAAATACTTTCTGGAGGGATCGACGCAAATGCATTGCACAAACCAAAACGTTTCTTTGGAGCTGCTAGAAATATTGAAAATGGAGGTTCTCTAACAATAATAGCAACGGCACTTACTGAAACTGGTTCTAAAATGGATGAAGTTATCTTTGAAGAATTTAAAGGTACTGGTAACATGGAATTACAACTAGACAGAAACATCTCGAACCGTAGAATCTATCCTGCAATCGACTTAATTAAATCTTCAACACGTAGAGATGATTTACTACTGGATGCTAAAACGGTCCAAAGAATGTGGGTATTGCGAAAGTATCTTGCAGATATGAACCCTGTTGAAGCCATGGAGTTTATTAACGAAAGAATTAAGTTCTCAAAGAATAACGATGAGTTTTTAATCTCTATGAATGGTTAATTCAGAAAGAACAAGATATAAAAAAATCCCGCTCAAATTGAGCGGGATTTTTTTATGTGATAAAGAATCGCTATTATTGATTTGCACCATACAAAGCACTTCCTCTATTATCGTTAATGGCTGCAGCTTTTTTAAGGGCTTCATACATTTTAAAGGTTTGTATCTTTCTTGCGTCAGCAATTCTTTTTCTTTCAGCATCGTAATTTGGTAATGCTGTTGGCAATTCTTTCTTGGTAACAACAAAAGCATATACTCCTTTGCTTCCTACTATCGAATTGTACAACTTGTCGTTACTAGCATAAAACATTGCCCCTACTACTTTAGGCTCTGCTCCTGCTCCTGAAAGTGTCGTACTTTGCAGGCTTATATTGTTGGCGTTTCTAACGGTTGTATTGTTTGCTTTTGCAATTTCAGTTAAAGAGGATCCCGCCATTTTCTCTGAGAGTAATTTTGCTTTCTTTTCTTTTAATAAAATAGAACGCACTTTGGATGCTTCCTTAGCAACTGGTGCAGTTCCTTTTTTTGTTTTAGCAGTAATAAAAACAACTACATGACCATTTTCTGTATCAAAACGTTGAAAATCTCCTACTTCTACATCTCCAAAAGCCCAAGATACAATGCCTCTTTCTTTTCCAAGACCTGGAACGCTTTCATCTAAAACCTTCACTCCAATGGCTGGTCTGGCGGTATAGTTATTTGCTTTTGCAACGTCATAGAAATTGCCATTTTTAGAAACTTCCAATGCAAATTTCTCTGCATTTTCAAACATTACATTTTCTGTAGCTTCCGAAGGCATAATTTTTTTTGCAATGGTTGCTAATTTCATTGCGCTTTGCTTGTTCTTTTGCGCATCCACTCGAATGATATGAAATCCAAATGGGGTTTTTACGACACCTACTGAACCTACTTTTTTTGCAAATGTAAAGTCTCTAAATGCAGGGGTCATTCTTGCATAGTTGAAGAATCCTAAATCTCCTCCTTTTTCAGCATTTGATTTGTCTGATGAAAAAGATTTCGCCAAACTTTTAAATTTTCTTTTGCTTCTTTTAACTACTGCTAAAATACTATCGGCTAATTTCTCTGCTTGTGCTTCTGTTCTTGTAACATCTGGTGTTGCTCTTTGTGATCCAACAAAAGGGATTAAAATATGACTTGCTTTTACAGAGTCTGGCATTTGTGCCACCACAGTAATTTTTGTCATCTTAAAAAATCCGCTTTCTTTGTAAGGTCCAAAGACATCTCCTTCTTTTCCATTAAAAATGGTTGCTGCAACTTCTACAGGAACTTGATTTTTAAATTTAAAGTTTTGATCGAGGTTTAAATCTGAATCGTTGTCCGATAAAAAGGCAAGGTTGTTTGTTGTTGTTTTGAAATCTTCTTTTAAAGAGGCCAATTCGCTTTTAATCGCTTCTTGATCTTCAGCAGTCGCTTTGGTATCAAATTTCACATAAGATAAATCTCTAGATGCTTCTACTTGGAAGTCTTTTTCGTGATCGTTAATGTAGGAAGCAATTTCACTGGTAGAAACCTTTACAAGACTGTCTGCTAATGAAGTGTATGGAAGATACACGAATTGTGCGCTCAATTTTGTATTGTTGTTTAAATAGTTGTTTTCTCCTTCTTTTAAAGAAGCACCCAAACCAGCAGTTACTAAATTATTGTAGGTATTTCTTTCAGAATTATCTTTGACTTGCTTGATATAGTTGTTCCAAGCGTCTGACAATTGTTTATTATTAATTTCAATGTCTTTTAAGAATTGTTTTACTTTAGATTCGTCGAAAATACCTGCTTCATTTAAAAATTCTGGGTTTCCTTGAACAGATGGCGAATTCAAAACTTCCATCCAAACATCATTTTCACCAACAATAATCCCTGCTTTTTCTAGCTGGGCCTGATATATTTTTTTTCGAACAATATTATCCCAGACTGTTTTTGTAGCCTGCATGTCAGAAACATTATTTCCAGCTTGTGTTTTATAGGCTTCTAATGCCGTTGTAAATTCTTGTCGAGAAATTACGTCGCCATCTACCTCTCCTATTTCATTTACTTTGCTAGAATTGAATAAGTCTCCTAAGGTAGAAGGATCTAAGACAAATGCAAAAAGTGCCAAACCAATTATGATGATTAAGAACATTGAACGTTCTCTAATTTTTGATAAAACTGCCATACGTAATTTATTTATTTTTCTGGAGGCGAATATACGATTTGGGTTTTAATGTTGCAACCGAATTCTTACTTATTAATCGCCAATAAAGATTTATTTAAGAGGATGATCTTGAGAAAATATTAGTCTTCTTTGTCTACAACTCGCAGACGAATCTCTTCTATTTTGGAAGCGCTTACTTTTAAGATTTCAAATTCAAAATTCCCAATAGCTACAATCTCATTTTGTTCAGGAATATTTTCTGTAGCATTAATAATAAAGCCGCCCAAGGTTTCGTAGGCTTCTTCTTTGGGAATGTTTAGATCGTAGCTTTCATTCAAATAATCGACCTCTAATCGTGCCGAAAAGTGAAAAGAATTTTCCGAGAGTTGTTCTTCTGTAAACTCTTGTGAATCGTGTTCATCTTCAATTTCACCAAACAACTCTTCTACAATATCTTCCACTGTAATAATTCCAGATGTGCCGCCATATTCATCGATCACCACAGCCACACTCTTTCTTTTTTTCATTAGATTGTTGAGAATATCATTGATCATCATCGATTCTGGCACAAATTCTACAGGCAATAAAATTGCTTTTATGGTCTTTGGCTTTTTAAAAAGTTCGAAGGCACTCACATAGCCCACTACATCGTCTAAAGAACTATTGTATATTAAAATTTTTGAATGCCCTGTTTCTATCAAACGCTGTTTTAAATTGGCTACTTTATCATGAATTTCTAAAGCAACAATCTCGGTTCTGGGTACCATGATCTCTCTTGCTTTTAAATTTTGAAATTCCAATGCATTTTGAAAAATTTGAATTTCAGAATCCATTTCATCGCTTTCGTTTCTAACTTCCAATTGCTCAGTAATATAGTTCCCTAATTCTTGTTTACTAAATTCAGTTTGTTGTTCGTCTGGATTTAATTTGAATAAAACACGAAGAAAAAAATCTGAAATCAGCGTAATAAATTCTGAAAAAAAATGAAATAAATAATAGAAAAAATAGGCTGGAATAACAAAGATTCGCATGACCTCATTGGAATAAATTCTAAAAATTGCTTTGGGTAAAAACTCTGCAGTAACTAAAATTATTAATGTCGATATAATCGTTTGTACTAATAAACTCGAGAATTCATTCAAATAATTTTCTGGGAGTAATTTTACCAGCACTTGGCCCATGTAATAACTATAAATGACCAACGATATGTTGTTTCCCACCAACATTGTGGTGATAAACTTTGAGGTCTTTTGTGTAATTTTATTTAAAATTTTAGAAATAAACCCTGCTCTCTTTTTCTCTAATTCAATGTGCAACTTGTTTGCAGATACAAAAGCAATTTCCATACCTGAGAAAAATGCTGAAAATACAATTGAAATGACAATAATGGCGATTTCCATTTCCATAGAGAATTGTGTCTAAACTAGTTGTTTGGGTTGTTTCTTTGTTCGATCTTTTTTCGAAAACGTCTTTTAAGTAAAAAAACGAAGGTAATAAAAACTGAGAAACCAATAAGAATCAGTGCTTTGCCACTCTCAGATCCCAAGGCAAACAATCCTTCTACCAAACAGATTGCAGCGAGTACTAAATATCCATATTGAAAAAACTTCCACATTGTATTCATAATTTATTCTTCGTTTGTTTCTATATCTCCAATGACATTTTTTGCCAAATGCTTGCTCAAATCCTCTTTGCATTCAAAGCCAACTCCCTTTACGATACTCGTTGGCGTGGTTAGTATAAAAGCTTTTTCTGAGTAAAAATAGGCTGTTTTTTGATCCCACAGCAACTGTTCTGTTTCTAATCTCGATTTTTCTGTGTGGTTGACTACGACCACATTTCCTCTAATTTCTGAAACTTTGGTTTTGGAATACGAAAGTGCGTAATCTCCTGTAATAGTCACAGAATCGTTGCTTTTTTTACTGAAATTTACAATTTTTATTCCAATTGGAAACTCATTATAAGGATGGTTTTTCCGATTGGTAAAATCATGTAAAAGTGGTGTGATTAGTTTTGAGGTAACTCTACCTGAATCTTTATACACATGATAGGCATCTTTTGCAACTCCGATGGGTAAATTTTTATCTGCTAAAAAATCACGTACTTTTTTAGAATCGTTTGTGCATGAAAAAAGCATTCCAATTGTTAAGACAACAGGAATGCTTTTTTGTATTATTTTTTTTGTGAACTCCACAATTATTTGGGTACGCTAACAGATTCTCCAATCCAACATTTTACAACAAAAGAACTTCCTGGTTCAACACCTGCAGTAAAAATCATTTTCTTGTTGGGTGCATTCCCTTTGTATGTTCGAATGTATTTATTAGCCAAAACACTGATACTTGGATCTACCGCTGCGGCTCTTTTTGCTTTGTTTAAAGCAGCTACATAGGTCATTCTTTTTTCAAATTCCCCATTACCACATTGATTCACACTTGACGCATACAAGGTGGCAATTAACAAATATGCTTTTCCTAGGTTTGGATTGAATCTTAATGCTTCTCTTGCCAAACTTCTTGCCTTTAACTTTTGTCCTTTTTTAGAAGCATATTGTGCAAACTTTAATTTGAAATTTGCTTTCTTAATTGGATCTTGTTCTAAGTCGAATGCTTTTTGTCGCATTTGATCTGCACCAACGGTATCGCCATTTTTTTCTAAAACGACTGCGACAAAAGAATAGGAATCTGATGATGGAGAAGCTTCAGCATAGGCTCTTGCAAGTTTTTCATATAAAGGGTCTTCTGTACACCCTTTATTATACATTCTACTCACGGCTCTTTTTAACCAAGCAGCATTCAATTTGTTTACTTCAAAATCTCTGGTATATAAAGGAATCAATCTTTCACATGTAGACAATGTAATGATCATGTTATCTAAGCCCGCTTCTACTTGTCCTAAAGCTTTCGAGTTTACAGAATACATTCTTAATTGTTTCTTTTCTGATTTATCTAAAGCAATACTATCAGACATTTTCTTATACAGTGGTGCTAATTTTTTTGCATAGCCTTCCAATTTATCTCCTACAGATTCTAAAACGTCATCGTAGGTATCAAATACTTTTTGAGGATTGGTTTCTTTATTTCTGTCGGTCATTCCTTGAAAATACTTATACAAGTTCTTCACCCCCATTTTGGTTGGATCTATATTGTATGCTTTTTCTAGGATTGAAAAAATAACGTCTGCTTCTGCTAATTTGTTTTTAGATAGGTAGGTTGCATAATCACTATGCACTTTTGCAGGATTCTTTTTTGGGAAATATTGCAATCTTTGCTCATATACTCTTTTAGCTAAAGCTGGGTCTTTTAAAACATCCTCAGCCATATTTGCACCATACTTATAGATATTTACAGATAAATCTTGACAGTTATCCATCAAATAGTTCCAGTTTACAAGGGCGTCATCATATTTTTTTGACTTATAATCTCCTTTAAAAAGATTGTATTTTATTTTACACTCTCTTTCTGCATCTTCCTGCGCATTTGTTTTTGCTGTTGTCATCAATAACATTGCAGCTAATAAAAACATAATTTTCTTCATTGTGATATAGTTTTTGTTAATCAATTCTTCTTTTCTGAAACCAAGCTTGTCTTCCTACTGCATTTAAAGACAGTCCAACTCTTATATTAAAATAATTCTCCTGAATTAGGTTATTACTTGTGGTTCCTTTTTTACCAAATTCAAACCCTAAATTTAGGTTGGATAGTTTTCTTCCCAATGGCAAACCTAAACCAAAAGACATGCCAAAGTCATTTACCTTCGAAAAATTAGTTCCCAACCCAGATCCGTCTATCGAAAGTCCGGTGTTCTCATAACGCATTCCTGCTCTATAAGTAACGCGGTCCCAATAACTAGAAATCGATGTAGCTTTTGGTGTATAATATCCTCCAAGAGAAATACGATCAGATGCATCATATCTAAAAGTATTTCCTGTCCTGTTTAAAAATCCTGAGGTTTGAATTGCATTTTGGCTTTCATATTCAAATCCTGCATGCCATTTGTCCAATTTCCCAATTCCAAACCCAAAAATTGTTTGTACGGGTAAATTATACTCTCCTTCAATGGTTGTTAAATCTTGTTCGTCTCTAATAATTTCTGAACCATTCGCTGACAACGAAAGTGTATAAAAACGTTCGGTTCCTTCTACCTCCAAATCACTTCCAAATTTAAAAGTGCTTCCCAAATTTAAAATTAAGTTGTTCTTTAGTTTTGTAGTATACTGCGCGCCCAATTTTACATTTGCTCCTCGAATTATCGAAGATTCATTGTATCTCGTAGCATAGACCACGTTTGCAATTTGTTTTGTGAGAATGTTCTGAGTGCTTCCAAAACTAAAATCAGCTTCTATTCCTAATGAAAGTCCTTTGTAAACTTTCATACCGAAGCTTCCGTAAATTCTATTAACTCCTCCAGTACCTGAAAATATTGAAATTTCTGTTGGATCACCATCGGCATCTAATGTTGTGTTTGATAAAGAATACCCAACAGAAGACAGGGGCTGCATTCCAAATGAAAAGCCTGCACTTTTACCAATCGGAAAGGCCAATGCAAAATAACTTAAACTGGTGGCATTTACTGTCTGACTTGCCTCATTGGTCTTCACTGTTAAATCTTTACTTAACAAACCGAAAGAGTAGGTCGTAAACCTTAAATCTGAATAGGCTGCAGGATTGGTAAAGTTTAAATATTGTGCGCTATTAAAAGCAACTCCGATACCTCCCATACTTGCCTGTTCTATTGTTCTTGAACTAAACTCTTCTCCAATACCAAAGAAAGAATAAGGGGAAGATGTGGTTCTTTGACCGAAAACGACGCTTGAACTTATTAATAGAATTACAATTAGATATTTTTGAATCATTTGCTTTTGTTAAAAATCAATATTTCATTCAATCCGTAAAGGAGAAAATTTTGATTGGCAAATATGCTACTTTTTAATTGCTTTGACAAGAAATTTGCATCTCCTCCTGTTAAAACTACTGTTAAATCTAAAAATTTCTTTTCATATCGTGAAATAACGCCCTCAATTTCAAAAAGAAGCCCATTTACAACTCCAACATGTATGCTTTCATTTGTTGAGTTTCCAATAAAATCGATGGGGGCTTGTACTTCTAATGAGGGCAATTTTGCAGTGAATTGATGTAGGGAAGCATAGCGCATTTTTAAACCTGGAGCAATTGCACCTCCTCGATAATTAGCCTCTTTATCGATAAAATCAAAAGTAAGACAGGTACCAGCATCTACAACCAATACATTTTTTTGAGGGAATTCTTTTTGGGCAGCTACCATCAAAGCTATTCGGTCAACACCTAAAGTATGGGGTGTTGCATAGGTATTTGTAAAAGGCACTTCGATTTGGGATGAAACGATTGTAAATGAAACGATTTCTTGGAGCTTTTGGAGTTCAAATTCCGAAATTAAAGCTACTGAGGAAAGAATTCCATTGGCAATTGTATATTTTTTTAAAATTTCTTTGACCTTGGAAAGCAGTCTTTTTGTATCAAAAACAAACAGTTCTATCAGTTTATCTTCTTCAAAAACAGCTGCTTTCACTCTTGTATTTCCAACATCTACACTTAAATTCACAATTGCCTTTTTGATGAATTTCAAAAATACAATAGATTTTTTTAAATTTTCCTTAGTAGATGTGAAAAAACATATTATATTTGCCACCGCTAAGGCAATGGTACCTTAGCTCAGTTGGTAGAGCAAAGGACTGAAAATCCTTGTGTCCCTGGTTCGATTCCTGGAGGTACCACAAAATAATCCCGTAACTCATTTATAAACAATGATTTACGGGTTTTTTGTTTTTTAGAGTTGCTCCAAAGGTTGCTCGGGAGATATAAAAAGATAACGGGAAATTGGTTATATTAAATTCCAAAAATTAAGTTATTAATGACTTAAGTGAATTATGAAACAACGAATTAAACATTGTGTCATTTGTAAAGTAGATTTCCCTACGATGTACCGAGTGCAATATAAAAACCCAAAAGAATGGGTGTTTGTCTGTAAAAAGTGTCTTATAGACGTTAAAAAAGACAATCCAAACTACACATATGGAGGTACTTGGAAACGATAACAATGTAATTATTTAAAATTTATATTTTAGAGAATACGTTGTGTATTTATGGGGAACTTAGAAACGGTGATCTAACTTCCTTCAATTTAAAAGGAAGTTAAATAAGTTTGATACTGTAACTCCAAAACTATTGACATTAGATAATTTAAGTTATTAATGCAGTGATCGTTTGTTTCCATTTTTCTTGATACCATTTTGGATCTGATAACCTGTAAAATACCCATATTCTCGTTTTTCTATCAAAAACCGCTTTCCATAAAATTTCTAAACGAATTTGTAGTAGTATTTTTATTTTAAGTGTTCGATGCTTTCTTTTTGTTTTGGCTGGGTTGGAAAACTGCGTCTGAAAACGTTTTAAAAATATTGTGGTTGCTTTGGTGGAAATGTATTGTAGACTTTTAGGCCTATTAAACACCTCAAAAGTAGTTGCTACAAAACACTCTAACGGTTCCTTTAAATCTTTTAAAGACCCCATTGCTTTACTGGCAACTGTTTGTTTAGAAAGTAAAAACACATCGTATGCATTTCTTAAACCGATGTTTTTATAATGGTATCCTCTGTCATTTATTTGATTGGCAATAATCGTTAAGTTTACCTTATTGGCATAACTCAATACTCGCACACCATTTATAGTTTGTGCACTTTGATGGGTGTTTTTATAATTGAATTCTCCAATGTATTTTTCCATTAGGTATTCTTTATGCACCTCCACTGCTGCAATATTGTTTTCTTTATGAAGCCTTGGATAATGTTTATTAAAAACATGATCAACATAATCTATTTTTGCATTTGATTTTACCGTTCTTTCATATCCGTTTTTATAAAGTATCGCTATTGCTTTTGGATAGTCTTCTTTTGAAAAAATAAAGTCGATGTCTCCAACCATTCGCTCTGCAGTATCTTCATAGAGGTTGGATAATAAGTTCCCTGTACCTTTTAAGAAAATTGGAGTACAATTATGTGTAACTAATAACGCATTTAGTTCTTTTGCTTGTTGGATAATAGCGGTATTACGATCTCTATTTAAGTTTGTGATTTCTTCCATATAAGCTACTAAATCCTCTGGAATATACTTTAAAAAATCAGCACGTTTTAAATTGCAATACAATGCAGGAAACACATAATGAGCAGTACTTACTTTTACAACCGCATCCCAATCTATATTATTCGATTGTAACTGTTTTTCAATTTCTTCCCTATTCTTATGTTCTAAAGAAATTGTCAAACATTTTGCCACAAAGTAAAACGTTTCTTTATACGTCATCATTAAATATTTTAGTAACTGATGCTACCATTTCATTAGTTTGTGAATAGGTGATTTGATAGCAGTTTAATGTAGCAAACCACTCTAAAAAAGTAGCAGCGTTCTCTTTTTTTGGAGATAACCAAGAATCAGGTACCAACTGCTCGAAAGCCTTTTGTTTAGATATTTTAGAAAATGATAATGCAACGTCTTTTTGGTATTTTATAAATACTAAATCCTTGCAAGCAAGGTGGGTTTGGGTATCTGTATAATTTGGCGGTAAATAACGAACTCTCTTATTCAATCTTTTTAAATGATATTCTTTGGTATCATTTAATAAAGGATACAAGGGTGCTAATGTTTGTAAACTACTGTTTTTAACAGAAATGGCTGCAGGAAAGTGATATACTTCTTTATTTGTAGCTGCAACTGGCACAAAATCATCAGCCAAACACTGAAATCCGTGTTTCTGAAGAAGTGCCAACGAAGTACTTTTACCATTTCCCGAGTCACCTAAAAAAAGTACTGCCTTTTGTTGGTTGCTTACTGCTGATGCGTGAAAAACACCCATCCATTCAGATTCCTCTTTATGATACATTGCTTGTATAAACTCCATAGAAAACTTCCCTTGAAAATAATGAATTTCTTCCTTAGACCATCCGTACTTTACTTTATTGTTAATTGCTAAATAAATTTTATCATTTGCTGTAAAAACCTTAAAATCGATTTCTTTGTCAGCTGTTTCAGTTTCTAAGTGTGCAAATTTAGGATGAATATAAGAAGCTTCTAAATCACCTTTATACGAAACTTTTATAAGCGTATTGTTTACTCGATAGGTAGTTATAACCTTAAATTTATCTGGAATTGTAACCTTTGATAATTCGATGATACTTTTCTCTTTAACGGTTATGGATGAATTTAAAACCCGTTCTTCTAACTCTTTTACAAACTTTAGAGCCGCTTCAAATGGAACCGATAATGTTGTTTCAAGATGTATTGCAATCGTCTTTGCTAATTCCCCATTAATAAGTTTCTCTACAACACTATAGGCTTCGTGTTCCAATACCACATATTGGTTGGTTCCCTCCAACCAAAGATATCTTTTATCTTCGATAGTTTTAGTAAGTAATGGACTACTCATTTCTATCAAGTTATTGGAATCTGCAGGGTTCATTTTTTGCCAAATTGATTTTGGTACAACTCCAAACATTGCGCCACCCCTCTAATTTAAAATTACCAGTTTCTATAGGATATATCTTCATCTTAAAAATTTAAATCATTCATAATTTTCTATAAAAATAATCAATTAAGGATGTTTGAAAGCATCAAACTCAAATAGATTTGGATATGTACAAAGATGAAGAAAAAAAAGATGTTTTTTTGTTAAGAAAAATCTAAAGGTTTATCAGGTTTACAACGTACTCCTTTATTTCTATTTCCTGATGAATATCGTTTCCAAAAGGGTCTGTAACGGTTGTTATATAAGATCCTTTAACTGGTTTTAGATTAAAATTGCTGGTTTGTACAAATAGCTTTTTAAAGGGTATAATACAATCAATCACTTTTTAAATCTAAATTTTTATCGGTATTATAACTTTTCACTCCAAGTTAATAACTGTTCTATAGTCGCTATTTTTTTAAGTATGACGCCTTTACTATCTAAAACAAACATAGTAGGTGTGCCAGTTACTGCATAATTCTTAAAATTAACACCATTAAAACCCTCTAAATTACAATAAGTATCCTTCCATGGAAATGCTGCTGCGCTGTCTTTAAATACCTGCGGGTCTGTATCTGCAGAAAGAGCCACTATTTTTATGCCTTTGGCAACAAGATTAGAATAATGCTCCTTTAATGCCGCTATGGTTTGTTTACAAGGCCCACAACCAGATTGGTAAAACAATAGCAAACTGTATTTAGATGCTAAAGCATCTGTTTTTAAAAGTGTATTTACAAGATTTACTTCTTTTTCTGACCCTACATTTTCTTTAATAACGATATCTGGAGCTTGCTTACCCATTGTAGCCTTTATATACACTTGCATACTGCCTGCATACGCATTCACTTTACCAGAACCTACCACAGCGTCTGCAATGGCAGCTACATAATTATCTTTCCCATACGTGGTTAAGTAATAGGTAAGTTTCCCCACAAAATCGGTGTACTGCCTTGGGTTGGTTATTCTATCACTTATCAATTTAAAATCTTTTACAAATTGGGCTTTATCATTTACTACGTTGCTTTGGTAACCTACCCAATCTCGTATAATAGCAGTCCAATGGCCAGATACATATAAATCATTAAAACTTAAGTCTTTGGTTATAAATTGGTTATAAATAGCTGCTTTTTCGTCTTCATTAGTTGTTAAATGTGGCGGTATGCCTTTGATAAGATTTACGATGGGTAAAAAGCGGGCATTAAAACTAGGGTTTCTTTTTAGTTGTTTGTTAAAGTTTTCGAACGCTTCTTTTTGTTTTATTTTTTCTTTATTAAAAATTGTGTACAGCTTTTTATTTTCTGCATACAAAACAGAAGCCTTACTTACAACTGCAAATTTTTCTATGATTTGCTGTTGTTGAGTATTTAGGCTGTTCAATTCGTTTACGGCATCAAAACCAGTATAGACAATGTTGTTAGTATCTGGGGCATCGCTTAAGCAAGTTACCGAAAAATTATACCCAGGTATTGCCATGTCTAAACCACCACCTTGGGCAGTGCCCGTAATTAACCAGCGGCTCATTCCTGTATAGGGTGCAAATTTTGCTGGTATGGTTAAGGTAAACTTACCATTAGCGGGTATGGTATCTTGTTGTACCGTTTCTTGCTTGCTCCCCTGAAAAATGATAAAATCATAGGTTTTACCTGCAAAGGCAGGAAAATCCATTGAAACGGATTGAGAAAAGCTGTTTATAGCAATAAACAAAGTAAGGGGTACTAGTATTTTTTTTATCATCTTAAGAGGTATCTATTGTGTTGCTGTTTAAGGTTTTTATAAAGTATTATTTTTTTGATGTTCGAATGAAAGTACCCCATTTTATATAACAAGCAAGGGGGCTTAGAAAAGAGCAATTTGTGCCTAAGGTTATAGGTGTTATAATGACTTAATAAACCAAGGTATGAATTGGTTACAGATACCATATGATGTGCTGTTTTTTGCAAGATCACATTATTTTGCTAGGTTTATAGGCTTTACTAAGGCTTACTATATAAGCACTTTGCTCATAACACACCCAAAAAGCACCTTGCTTATAGCAATACATATGCGTGCCATCTTCTTTCGCTAGTTTTTCTTTAATACTCATTTTATATGACTTTTTTAAAAAAATGCGGCGGCTACGCCGCCACAATTTTCTACTACTTGCCTAAGAGACAAATAAATAATAAATTAATAGAATTTTTATTCTGCGATACAACGAACGGAAAAGCCGCGCGTACGACTGTTGCTATTGGCCGGGACTACGAAGCTACTACCGAAGACTAAGTAGTAAGCATTGCTGCCATCCTCTGTACTACTCCAGTAGTCGCCGAGGCTACCACGGCCGTCGAGCGCGCCACTGGTGACGTTGCTGCGGCCGCCAGCAGCAGGCAAGGTCAGTGACTTTGTGCTTGCATCTGGGCCGTAATGTAAGGCAGAACCATATTCAGAAGTACCTTCTGTAAACGCACCTGTTCTACTTACGGTATTATTGTTATGAACAGCTACCCATTCAGTACGCGTAGGCACTCTATAACCAGTTGGGCAAGGATCATTTGCGGTTACTTTAACAGGGTTTGCTTCTGTACCACTATTCCAAGAACTGTCTGCTGCAGCCGTTTGAGACCAGCCAAAAATAGCACCACTGTTTGGATTAACACTTGTTGGTGCTGCAACAAAGCCATTTACCCCATCGTTAGCTTCGCCTACCCAGTTTGTAGGCCCTGGTTTACCCCATTGCACATAACCACCTTGTAAACCAACAGCTGGATTATGTGGGGGTAGTGAAGTATCTGCCCCTAAGTTGTGATTCAAAAAAGTATAGGTACCAGTTCCATTTGAAACTATGGGAGAAGTTGGAGCTACTGTTACTGAACCTGAAGGAGTACTTGCCGTACTTGTTCCAATGGCATTGGTAGCCGTCACTGTAAAAGTATAAGCTGTATCATTCGTTAAACCTGTTACTGTAATACTTCCACTTCCTGACTGACTTAATGTTCCTGTTATACCTCCTGGGCTTGAGGTAGCTGTGTAGGAAGTAATTACTGAACCTCCATCACTTGATGGGGCTGTAAATGAAACTGTGGCTTGTGCG